>Ga0224525_1000003_pt1 | contig 423739 bp, 346 predicted proteins | sample CFST100metaG_FD_179874 | JGI IMG/M metagenome (GOLD analysis project Ga0224525, IMG submission 179874) | Peat soil microbial communities from Stordalen Mire, Sweden - C.F.S.T100 | ecosystem: Environmental > Terrestrial > Soil > Wetlands > Peat | place: Sweden: Norrbotten County, Stordalen Mire...
ATGCAGGAGCTAATGCATCTATCTGTGAAGGCTCGACCTACACGGTAAGCGGAGCAAGTGCAAGCAACTACTTAACGATACTCTGGACCACATCAGGAACAGGCGTAATAACGAATGCTTCAACACTGACACCGACTTATACACCAGGAGCTGGAGAGACAGGAGTAGTAACGTTGACACTGACAGCCACACCGAATACAGGATGTGCAACATCAGCTGTCTCCACAATGACCATTACGATTAATGGAGCAGCGACAGCAAGTATTGGAGTTGTTAATGCTACAATCTGTGAAGGTTCAAACTACCCATTGAGTTCAGCAACAGTCAGCAATAATAATGGACTACTTTGGACAACATCAGGCACGGGAACATTCAGCAACCCAGCCTCAGTAAATCCGATCTATACACCAAGTGCAGCCGACATCACAGCAGGCAGTGTTACATTAACACTGACAGCTAATGGTAATGCACCTTGCGGTAATGCAAGCAGCACAATGACGCTGAATATAAACAAAGCGCCATTGGCCAATACAGGAGTGAATGCATCTATCTGTTCAGGCTCGACCTATACGGTAAGCGGAGCAAGTGCAAGCAACTACTTAACGATACTCTGGACCACATCAGGAACAGGCGTAATAACGAATGCTTCAACACTGACACCGACTTATACACCAGGAGCTGGAGAGACAGGAGTAGTAACGTTGACACTGACAGCCACACCGAATACAGGATGTGCAACAGCAGCTGTCTCCACAATGACCATTACGATTAATGGAGCAGCGACGGCAAGTATAGGAGTAATATCAGCAACGATCTGTGAGAGCAGCAACTATGCGCTCAATGTAGCAACAGTCAGCAATAACAATGGCTTGCTATGGACAACATCAGGCACGGGAACATTCAGCAACCCAGCCTCAGTAAATCCGATCTATACACCAAGTGCAGCCGACATCACAGCAGGCAGTGTTACATTAACACTGACAGCATATGGTAATGCACCTTGCGGTAATGCAACCAGCACAATGACGCTTAATATAAACAAAGCGCCATTGGCTAATGCAGGAGTGAATGCATCTATCTGTTCAGGCTCGACCTATACTATAAGCGGAGCAAGTGCAAGCAATTACTTAACAATCCTCTGGACCACATCAGGAACAGGCGTAATAACGAATGCTTCAACACTTACACCGACGTATACACTAGGAGCTGGAGAGACAGGAGTAGTAACGTTGACACTGACAGCCACACCGAATACAGGATGTGCAACAGCAGCTGTCTCCACAATGACCATTACGATTAATGGAGCAGCGACGGCAAGTATAGGAGTAATATCAGCAACGATCTGTGAGAGCAGCAACTATGCGCTCAATGTAGCAACAGTCAGCAATAACAATGGCTTGCTATGGACAACATCAGGCACGGGAACATTCAGCAACCCAGCCTCAGTAAATCCGATCTATACACCAAGTGCAGCCGACATCACAGCAGGAAGTGTAACGTTAACACTGACAGCTAATGGTAATGCACCTTGCGGTAATGCAACCAGCACGATGACGCTGAACATTAGTCGCCAGGCAATAGTTGATGCAGGGCCTGATGATGCGATCTGTGAAACATCAACCTATATGATAGCTGGTTCTACGGCTCAGCACTATGCTGCATTAAACTGGACTACTACAGGAACTGGTACCTTTGATGATGCTACTCTCTTACATGCAACCTATACACCAAGCGCTGCTGATATTACTTCAGGGAATGTCCAGCTTGTACTGAATCTGACTTCTACAGCACCGTGTTCAAGTGTTTCAGATACGATGAAGTTAAATCTGAACCGCCTTGCAGTTTCAAATGCAGGACCAGATGCAACAATTTGCGGAACATCCAATTATACTCTTGTAGGAACTTCTGCAATAAATTATGCAAGCCTCTATTGGACAACATCAGGAACAGGAACATTCAGCAATGCATTAGCACTTCATCCTATTTACACACCAAGTGCAGCAGATATTGCAGGCGGCAGTGTAACGCTTACACTGACAGCTTTACCATTGGTTCCTTGTACAAACGCGAGCGATAATATGGTTCTGACGATTTCTGCACCTTCAGCAGTAAATGCAGGTGCTGACGCTACGATTTGTGAGGGCTCAACATTTACAATTGCCTCTACTATATCAAATGCAACCAGCATACTTTGGACTACCACAGGTACAGGTGCTTTTAATGATGCAACATTGATGAACCCAGTTTATACACCAAGTGCTGCAGATATCTTAGCCGGTTCAGTTACATTGACTGTAACAACTCAGTCTGCTGCTCCTTGTGGTGCTGCTTCAGATAATCTGCTGCTTGTTATCAATAAACAGGCTATTGCAGATGCGGGAACAGATACAACGATTTGCGAAAGTTCTAATTTTGGAATAATTGGAGCAATTGCACAGAATTATATATCGATAAACTGGACTACCAGTGGTTCCGGATACTTCACTAACGGTGAGACAATCAATCCGATCTATACCCCAAGTGCATCTGATATCAACGCAGGTGCTGTAACATTAACACTGACGGCTTATGGTAATCTGCCATGTGGTGATGCAACAAGCATGATGACGCTGAATATCAGTCGCCAGGCAGTCGCTAATGCTGGACCTGATGATGCGATCTGTGAAACATCAACCTATATGATAGCTGGTTCTACGGCTCAGCACTATGCTGCATTAAACTGGTCTACTACAGGAACTGGTACCTTTGATGATGCTACTCTCTTACATGCAACCTATACACCAAGCGCTGCTGATATTACTTCAGGGAATGTCCAGCTTGTACTGAATCTGACTTCTACAGCACCGTGTTCAAGTGTTTCAGATACGATGAAGTTAAATCTGAACCGCCTTGCAGTTTCAAATGCAGGACCAGATGCAACAATTTGCGGAACATCCAATTATACTCTTGTAGGAACTTCTGCAATAAATTATGCAAGCCTCTATTGGACAACATCAGGAACAGGAACATTCAGCAATGCATTAGCACTTCATCCTATTTACACACCAAGTGCAGCGGATATTGCAAGCGGCAGTGTAACGCTTACAATGACTGCTTTACCACTTGTACCTTGCGCTAATGCAAGTGATGATATGGTCTTAACCATCCATCCTCAGCCATTAGCTAATGCAGGAGTGAACGCGTCTATCTGTGCAGGATCAACCTATACAATAAGTGGAGCAAGTGCAAGCAATTACTTAACAATCCTCTGGACCACATCAGGAACAGGAGCGTTAACGAATGCTTCAACACTGGCACCGACGTATACACCAGGAGCTGGAGAGACAGGAGTAGTAACGTTGACACTGACAGCCACACCGAATACAGGATGTGCAACAGCAGCTGTCTCCACAATGACCATTACGATTAATGGAGCAGCGACAGCAAGTATAGGAGTAATATCAGCAACGATCTGTGAGAGCAGCAACTATGCGCTCAATGCAGCAACAGTCAGCAATAACAATGGCTTACTATGGATAACATCAGGCACAGGAACGTTCAGTAACCCAGCAGCAGTTAATCCAATTTATACACCAAGTGCAGCAGACATCACAGCAGGAAGTGTTACATTAACACTGACAGCTAATGGTAATGCACCTTGCGGTAATGCAACCAGCACGATGACGCTGAACATTAATAAAGCTCCATTGGCTAATGCAGGAGCTAATGCATCTATCTGTTCCGGCTCGACCTATACTATAAGCGGAGCAAGTGCAAGCAACTACTTAACAATCCTCTGGACCACATCAGGAACAGGAGCGTTAACGAATGCTTCAACACTAGCACCAACATATACACCAGGAGCAGGAGAGACAGGAGTAGTAACGTTGATACTGACAGCCACACCGAACACAGGATGTGCAGCAGCAGCTGTATCGATAATGACCATCACTATCAATGGTGCCGCAACAGCTGATGCAGGTATGGATACAACAATTTGTGAAACATCATTGCTTCAGTTGTATACAGCTACTGCAACCAATTATTCGACAGTCAACTGGACGACCAACGGTACAGGCACTTTCAGTGATCCTTCAATTGTGAATCCAATTTATACCCCGAGTGCATTTGATATTGCTGCAGGAACAGTCACTCTAACAATAAATGTGACTTCATTAAATGCTTGTTCAAATATCAGCAACGACATTGTGGTGACAATAAACCGTCAGCCTATTGTTAATGCTGGTGTTGATGCAACCATCTGCGGTAATTCAACCTACACTTTAAGTGATGCAACTTCACAGTATGGTTCAGCTATACTATGGACAACCAGCGGTACAGGAACATTCAACAATCCTGCATTGCTCAATCCTATTTATACTCCGGGTGCTGCTGATATCACTGCAGGCTCTGTAGTCCTCACTATTGAGTCATATGCTGCAACAGCATGCGCAAACGCTATCGATTCGATGCGACTTACAGTTAACCCGATAGCAACTGCATATGCCGGAATGGATACAACAATTCAGTGTGATTCAATTGTGCTGCTTTCAGGAGCAACTGCTGCGAACTACACATCCATATTGTGGACAACCTCAGGAACAGGATACTTCAACAATATTAATTCGCTGAATCCTGTTTATACTTCAAGTCCTACTGATATGCTGGCAGGAACTGTAATCTTAACTTTGACCGTTGTTGGAGAAGATGCCTGCAGCTCAGCATCAAGTACTATGACTATAACCATTCTGCCATGTACGCCAATACAACCAGCAATAGGTCTTGCAAAAGCTGCAACATCAATCGTAAAACTCTATGATGGCAGCTTTAATATTACCTATTCAATTCTTGTACAAAACCTCGGAAATGATTTCCTAAGCAATGTTCAGGTTTCCGACGATCTTGCAGCTACATTCCCTGCACCAACTACTTTCAATATAGTTGTGCCACCATATGCAACAGGAACGCTCACAGCAAATTCAACATTCGATGGGGTATCAGATTTGTATCTGCTTAACAGTTCCGCAAGTACGCTGAATATTGGTAATTCCGACAGTATTAAATTCACTGTCCATGTAATTCTTAAAGGTGGAACTATTACATTCTACAATACAGCCACAGGAGATGCAACTGGTACGGATGGTTATTATGTTTCGGATATTTCGAATGATGGCTATATCCCAGATCCAAACGGGAATGGTAACGCTGGTGATACTCTAGAAAATAAACCAACACCGGTTAACTTAACTTACATCCCAGTATTTATTCCTGCCGGATTCTCTCCAAACGGTGACGGAAACTTTGATTACTTTGTGATTGACGGAAATGATTTATATGTTATCGATCTGGAAGTCTTCAATCGCTGGGGAAATCTGGTATACAAGCAGGATGATTATCAGGATAACTGGAATGGTACATCAAACAGGGGAATCAATGGAGATGGTGTATTACCGGATGGAACCTACTTCTATATTGTAGATCTGCATAATGGTGAAAAACCATATGTTGGATATGTAACAATTAAAAGATAAATAAAAGAAGACAGGGATTGGTTTCGCTGACCATCCTTGTCTTTATTAAAATATTTTAAAATGAATCGTATGAAAAAAGCAACATTATTATTATTCGCTGCAGCGTTAATAATTAGCGTCAAATCTTTTGGACAGCAGGATGCGATGTACTCGCAGTACATGTTCAATCAGTTACTGATAAATCCCGCGTATGCCGGGAATCATGAAGTTATAAGTGCGAATTTGCTTTTCCGAGATCAATGGGTTGGCATTGATGGTGCTCCGGTTACGGAAACCTTTTCCGTTGATGCACCACTGCACAAAAATAAAGTCGGTGTTGGACTCTCCGTTTATAATGACAAAATCGGTATTACGAAAAATACGGGTGCATACTTTCATTATGCATTCCGTATCAAGTTCAGGAAAAGTATGCTGGCACTGGGTTTGCAGGCAGGGATTTCAAATTTAAGAGCCACCTATGACCAAGTAAGCTATAGTCAGGATAACTCAATGTATGATTATGCTTTTTCTCAAAGTCTGAGTGAAATATTTCCAAATTTTGGTGCAGGATTATTTTACAATACTGAGAATTTTTATTTCGGATTTTCTGTCCCTTACCTTTTGAAAAAATCATTATTTCAGCAATCAAACATTCAAGGGTACAGGCAGGCACAGCATTATTTCCTGTCTTCTGGTTATGTATTTAAACTGAATCAAAACCTCGTATTAAAACCATCTTTACTATTGAAATATGTTGACGGTGCACCTCTTGAATTAGATTTAAATGCTAACATGTGGTTCTATGGTTTATTGGGTATTGGAGCATCCTATCGTACAGGTGATTCGTTCGATGCATTGCTTGAACTTCAGTTAAACAATCAGCTAAGATTAGGATACGCTTATGATTATTCACTAACAGATTTACAAAAATACAATTATGGCAGTCATGAATTGATGCTGAAATATGAATTTTCTTTTAAAAAATCGCGCATAATAACGCCGCGATATTTCTAGTAGCATATAAAAATAATTTAGATAAAATTCCTTTTGTTATCAACAATACTATTGATATGAAAAAAAACCTGATCCTCCTTTTTTGTTTCCTGGCATTTTTTACAAATTATACTTTTGCACAGGGATTGTTAAAAAAAATGGCCGAAAATAATTTCGATAAATATTATTTTAAAGATGCCTTGGATCAGAATCTGGCACTGATCAAAAATGACTCAACAAATCTTGAAATTCAAAAGAAAATAGGTATCTGTTACAGGAAGATTAATGATAGTAAAAATGCCGAAATATGGTTTGCAAAGGTTGTCAAAGCATGGAAAATTGAACCGGAATATAAGCTTTATTACGCCGAAGCTTTAGCCGAAAACAAAAAATATGAGGAGTCGAAAAGATGGTATCTTGCATATGCTGCAGACAGGGTAACTGATTCAAGGGGCAATTCTTTTGCATTGGCATATTCTCAAATAAATAAATTTTATGCTGATTCAACTTGTTACAAAATAGCATCTGTTGCATTCAATTCCAACCAACTTGATTTTAGCCCTGTAATATATCAGGATGGTATTGTGTTCTGCTCGAACAGAACTGCATCCTCATTAATTAAAAATACTTTTGCATGGGATTATACAAATTATCTGGATCTCTATTTTGTGAAGAATGGCTCTAACAAAGCAGAGAAACTGGCAGGAGATATTAATACAAAATATCACGAAGGACCGATAACATTTAATAAAACACAGGATTCCGCAATCTTTACCCGAACAAACTACTTTAAGTCTCAGTTAGGTGAAGATACTGCCGGAACTCATAAACTTAAATTATACATGGCTGTCAAACAGAATGGTGAATGGGAGGATGTTGGTGGATTGCCATTTAACAATGATAATTTTTCTGTTGGTCATCCATGTTTTAGCGCCGATTTTAAGAAATTGTATTTTGTGTCTGATGCACCGGGAGGATATGGCGGAACCGATATTTATGTTGTTGATTATAATCATGGCAAATGGGGAACCCCAAAGAATTTAGGAAATGAAATTAATTCCGAAGGAAATGAAATGTTTCCATATATTGATTCTTTAAATGTTTTGTATTATTCATCCGATGGACTTCCGGGTCTTGGTGGTCTTGATATTTTTTACTCAAAATTAATTGACACTACTTTCCAAAAGTCAATTAATATTGGGGCACCCTTAAATTCAAGTAAAGATGACTTTGGAATTATTTTCAATAAATCAATGTTGGATGGGTACTTTACATCGAATAGAAAATCGGCTGGTGATGATGATATTTATTCATTCAAGGTTCTTAAACCTATAAAACAACAATTCAAGGTTCTGGTAAAGGACAGCATTACGGGAAATCTTCTTTCATCATTCATTGTAAATACCAATACGAAAACCAACGATAAACAGAACCTGAACAGTAAAAAGGGAACTTATGACCTTGATCTTTATCCAAGCAATCCTTATTCTCTGGATGCCCGTGCGAACGGATACATTTCCAAGACAGCCTTGCCTTATTTTCCGGCAACCGATAAGAATCCATATGTAATTAAACTAAGTCCTGTAAATACATATATTGGATTTGTTTATGAAAAAGCAGGTTCGCAACCCCCTATTGACAGTGCTCTTATTGTTATCACCAACGAAAAAGGCGAGAATGTTTGCGAAAAATATATGATTGCCTCCAAAGGAAAATATGTTGCATGCAAGTTAGCACCAAACCAAAAATACAAGGTTACTGCAAGTAAAAAAGGATTCTTCAGTAATTCAATTACCGTTGATACATTGCCTCAGGATGGGAAGTTCGAGAACATTTATCTCGAAAAAATTGTAATTGGAAAATCAATTGCAATTGAAAAAATTTATTTTGATTTTGACCAATCGTATATTCGACCTGATGCTGCTATTCAGCTCGATAAAATTGTAGACTTGCTGAAAGAAAACCCTGATATCATTATTGAACTTGGTTCACATACTGATTGCAGAGGCTCTTATGAATACAATATGGCATTGTCGGACAGGCGTGCCAAATCAAGCGCAGCATATATCGTAAGTAAAGGGATTTCGGCTGATCGTATCACAGGTAAAGGATACGGAGAAAGCCAATTGTTAACTAACTGCCCATGCGAAGGAATTGTTATTTCGACTTGCACTGAAGAAGAGCATCAATTAAACAGACGTACAGAATTTAAAGTTACTGGCTATGTCAAAGGGGTTGGGAATGTAAACATGGACACTCAGCATTAGAATGACAAAATGAAATATTGTAGATAGGCTTGAAGCACTGATAAAAGTTTCAAGCCTATCTCTTTTTCAAGACATAAAATATTAAATATTAAATATTAAATATAAAATGTCTTAAAGAGCTAAACTCTCTTTACATTAATCATTATTAAAACAACTCGCAAATTCCTTTAAACGCTTTAGTAAAGTTTTCGTATCCGTCAGAATAGGGGGAGCCAGTAAAATAAATGGTTTCAGAAGATTTAATTCTGAAACCATTTATTATTTGCCATAAATCGTAGCAAAATGTTTACCCATAAATGTTTAATTTTAATGTGTGAGATTATGACAGAATAAAACTTAAAATTTAACTCTCTTATAAAAAAATCTTTTCGTAATCTCAGCTGCAATAACGTATAATGCGACAATCAACATTAAAAGTAAATATGTAGTAAAGCTTAGTGCACCGAATCCAAAAACAGCTCCAACAGGAGTGAAAGGTAATATCATTGTTATTACTGCAATGGAAAGGGTTGCTATTAAAAGATATTTCCCTGGTTTACTTTTGAAAAAAGTCTTCCTGCTTCTGATAACAAGCACAATGATGGATGCGGAGATAACAGATTCAAGAAACCATCCGGTTCGGAATTGAACTTCGTTTGCGCGAAGAATGAGCAATAACAAACCAAAAGTGATGAAGTCAAATACGGAACTTACAAGGCCGAAGGTGATCATAAATTTTCGAATGGCTTTAATGTCCCAACGCCTCGGATAGGAAATCATTTGCTCATCTACATTGTCCGTGGCGATGGCCATTTCGGGAAAGTCGGTCATCAGGTTGGTTAGCAGAATTTGTTTGGGCAGCAGGGGCAGAAATGGAATAAATAATGATAATCCTGCCATACTGAACATATTCCCGAAATTTGCGCTCGTAGCCATGAATACATATTTCAGGGTATTTGCAAATGTTGTTCTTCCTTCTCTCACTCCTTCAATAAGGACACCTAGATCTTTTTCCAGCAATACAATATCTGCTGCATCTTTGGCAACATCTGCAGCAGTGTCCACTGAAATCCCAACGTCTGCAGCATGGAGAGCAGAGGCATCATTAATACCATCGCCCATATATCCAACAACATTTCCTGCCTTGCGCATGGCAATGATAATTCGTTCTTTCTGATTTGGTTCAATTTCTGCAAATACATCTATCTCTCCAACACGTCTCAACAATGCACCATCACTTAGCTGACGAAGTTCTGGCCCTGCTATGATTTTATAATCGGACAATCCCATCTTTTTACTAAGGCTTGCTGCAACAAGATGATTATCGCCAGTAATAATTTTAAGTGATACCCCGAGTTTCTTAAGTTTGGCAATAGTTTCAGCGATATTCGCTTTTGGCGGATCAAAAAGAGTGAGAAATCCTAAAAATACCATATCCTTCTCGTCCGCTTTGTTTATGGGTGTTTCAGCTGTTATGTTTTTATAAGCGATGCCTAATGTGCGAAATCCCTGATTACTGAAATCCGCAAAGTGCTTCTGAATCTGATCCTGCAATGATGCAATATCAACAATGCTCCCTTCTTTAGTTTCAACAGATGAACATACTTCAAGTATATTAGCAATTGCACCTTTGGTTACCATTAAATGTGAGTCGCCATGTTTAACGGCTATGCTTAAACGCTTTCTCAGAAAATCGTAAGGGATTTCATCTTGCTTTTGATATTCCGAAATTTCAATTTTGCGAAAATTAAGAATGGCTTCATCAATAGGATTTGTGAAACCGGTTTCGAAAGATGCATTGAGAAAAGCAAAAAGAAATACTTTTTCATTTTCATTTCCATTTACATCGAGTGCAGATTCTACCTGCACCGTTCCTTCGGTGAGAGTACCGGTTTTGTCGGAGCAGATTATATTCATACTTCCGAAATTTTCTATTGAAGCAAGCCGCTTTACAATTACTTTTTTTTGAGCCATTTTTTTTGCACCATGTGCTAAGTTAATGCTGATAATAGCAGGCAATAACTGCGGAGTTAATCCAACTGCAAGCGCAAGCGAAAAAAGAAAAGCTTCCAGAACAGGCCTGTGTAAATAAACATTTATTGCAAATATGATTACAACTAATACAAGCGTAACTTCTCCCAGAAAAAATCCAAACTTTCGTATGCCATGTTCAAAATCGGTTTCAGGTTCTTTTAATTTAAGCCGTTCCGAAACTTTTCCGAATTCAGTTTCTTTACCTGTAAGTGTAACTAAGGCCTTAGAATTACCGCTAACAATATGCGTACCCATCCATAGTGCATTTGTGCGTTGTGCAAGAGCAATATCAGCAGGCAACACTGCTACATTTTTTTCAACAGGATAAGTTTCTCCGGTAAGCATGGCTTCATCAACAAATAAATCTTTTGATTCAAGAAGCAGGCAATCACCTGGTACAATGTCACCGGCATTGAGGATAATAACATCTCCGGGCACAATTTCTTCCACATGAATTTCCTGCTGTTTGCCATCGCGTAATACGCTGGTGTTAATTTGTACGATAGCAAGTAATTTTTCTACAGCATTAGATGCACTGTGCTCCTGCCAAAATCCAAGAAGTCCGCTTATGATAACAATAGAAAGAATAATTGAAGCATCGACAAGGTTGTTCAAAAACAATGACAACGCTGTTGCAAATAAGAGTATAAGAATAATAGGGCTTTTAAACTGATCAATAAGAATGGTAAATACACCTGACCTTTTTTTTGGTTTCAGACGATTTGCACCATAACTAATCAGTCTTTTTTTTACTTCATTGCTTGTAAGACCATTGTCCGTTGTTTGAAGTTTGTTTAGCAATTCTGATGCAGAAATACTCCAAAATGTTTGAGGATTTTGGTCCATACAAATAGTTTTATTTTATTACAGTCGCAATTCTTTCTTTTAATGGAATATTTTTTGAATAAAGACCTGGCGTTTTTCCATGCAAATCAAAATCAAGTTTAACCTGAGGACCAAATATAAGACAATGTGTTGAACCCCCAAAATGGAACATACCAAGCTGATCACCTTTATTAACGTGCTGTCCTTCATAGACAGTAATCTCGCAAGAGGAAATTTCAGTCATGCCAACAGGCATAATGCACATCAGGCCTATAGCCGGGTTGTCGGCCTCAATAAATATCAGGGCTCTTGTTGCCAATTCAGTGATGTAGCCCTGTGATTCATTTTCACCGGTGGGATCAAAACCTTCTGAAAGTGTTTCGGAATAGTAACTTCCATCTACAACATAAGCTTTCGCGATTTTCCCACTCACAGGACTATGCCAGCGATGATAACTCAGCGCACTTAAAAATCCCTGATATATTGTGCCTCCTGTGAACTGCTTCGTTAATGAATCGCCTGCAAGCATATGTGTTAGCGAATAAGGCTGGGATTTGATCCAAAATCTTTCAATATGTTTTACATTTTTTGCAACTCGATATGGGGCCGATTCGCAAGCATTCACAATTACAGAATCATCATCGGGGCTTGCTACAGGCCGTTTTCCATCTCTGAATTCTCTTGTAAAAAAATCATCCCATGATTTAAATCCGTAATAAGGAAGTTCAGCGTTGCATTTGTAATCTTCTTCGAAACCTGGCATAGCAATCTGTGCATCCTTGCCAAACCAGCCTTTGTGAGCATTGTTATTTAATACATAGCGCGAATCCTCCGAATTCAGGAAAATGGCCCATTCAGTTAGAATTTTTTTTAACTGACGATTTACCTTGTCATTTAAAAATACTGCAGATCCGGCAGAAGTTGCCATAGGCCAGCCAAAGATAGCGCAGATAGGAAGACCTACAAAACAAGTAGTATCAAACTCAATTGATTTTGTCATGATTTTATTGATGAGCTGGAGCATGTGGATATAACTCCTTACCTGTGGTTTACCTATGGGATCTTTGTTATAAGGAGGTTTGTGTGGTACCTGTTCAAACATCAGGTTAAACTGCATAAAAATTGCAGCATCGCCTTCAATAAGATTTTTAAATTCCTCTATAACCGGTATCAACGGGCTTCTTACTTTTTCAACTTCTGTTATCAGGTTGCTCATCCACTTTTCCAGAATAGCCTGATCAGAGGGAAGCCATTTGCCAACATTATATGGAGTAGGTTTTTCAATATTTTTATTTGTTTGCATAATGCTTTTATTAGGAACGGATGACTTCGGAAATTTTACACCACTTATTCGATAGTTTTATTTACTAAAATTACCTGGTCAGGAATTCTTTTTATAATAGAATGTAGCAGCATATCACTTTCTGTTTTTTCATAAAGTTCAAAGTATAAAAGTTTGAAAATAATTTCTATCTCTGTTTTGTCTAAATAATCAGTTTTATAACGTGGTGCAATCATAAGATCCATTTCGGTGGGAGTTGTGTTATCTAGTGCGGGTAGTAGGTATGGTGTATCTTTTAAGAGGTATGCACCATTCCGGATATAAAAATTAATTCTTTTTTTTCGCTGTTCGATGTTGTTTCCAAACAAAGGGTTTTCAACTTCCAGTAACAAATATTTTTTTACTGAAACTACTTTTTCAAGAAGAAAAGAAAAAAAACCACTACCTATTTTATGATTTCTGAATTTTTCAATAACCGCCATATAATCTAAAAAAGCAAAATCTGAAATATTGAAATGATACAAAAATGCAATACATACTATTTCATTCCGATGCAACCCGGCATATAATTTCGACCGGCCTTCTGTTATTCTTCTCTTTAATACCGAAAGCGGTTGGCGTTCGTTAGAAGGAAATGACTCGGTATAAATTTGTATTGCATCCACAAAATGAATGTCATTTGTATCTGCTATCTCAGTATAAAATATTTCCATACGTTATTAAAATATTTAAATATTAAATGCCAGTTTAATACCCTGTATCAGCATATTTGCACCAAGCACACCTAATATTAGTCCCATTATTTTGCCAATGATGACAAAGTTTTTTGAACCAACTAATTTTACGATATAACTACTGTAGATATATGCCAGGTAGGTCAAAAATATAATCAGGGCAAAAATTAAAATGGTTATCAATACGTGAACAAAGTTTGCTTTAACAACAAAATTCATTGCTGTAACAATGGTTCCTGGTCCTGCCATGATAGGAATTGCCAATGGGGAAATAGCTACCGCATCATCAAAAGTTGTTTCTCCATGCAGATGAATACTGGACTTTTTTGATTGCAGCATTTCGAATCCAATGAAGAAAATTAAAACACCACCAAATACTTTGAATGCCGGAATTGTTAATCCGAAAATTTCAAAAATATATTTACCGATTAGAATAAATGATACAACAATTATAAATGCTACAATATTGGATGTCTTGGCAATTTCCTTTTTTTTCTTTTCATCAATACCATCCGTTAATTGAATAAAAATCGGAATATTGACAATAGGGTTCATGATAGCAAAGAATGCCATAAATACAGTGAATGAATAACTCCAGATATTTTCCATTTATTGTAATTTAAGTTCAATCGAACTTGCCATTGAAAATTCAACTATTTGAAATATTCTCTGACAAAAGTATGCTTTTGATTTTCTGTCATTTTATCAGCATGCTTAACTTCAATTTTTATATTTTTAAAAAGATGATCATCTTTCATCAGGTTAAATAATTCGTCCTTAGCATTTGTTGGTCCGAATAAAACTACTTCAGTATAATTTCGAATACAATCACTCAACTTATTGTAAAAGTTTAATTGCAGGTGTTGTTCCTTTATATGCATATGCTTTTCACCTCTGTTAGTTATACTGAGTTCCCTGTCTTCATGAGTAAATTCTGACACAATAATGTTTTGAACGATTGTATCATTTGATAATTCCATTAAAAAGGCTTCAGAATGATCCATCCAGATGCCTAATTGTTTTTCATTTTCCATTTTAGTTTCATTTTTATTTTAAAATATATTATACTCACAATTGTTATTTACTTTTCACTTTCATATAAACTAAGTCTGTTCCTGAGTTCAATAATTTCTTCCTGCAAAGAATTTATTTTCTGCAACAAATGAGTAATGGTCTCAATACCTTCCAGATTGATATCTAATTCATAATAGAAGCGGACAATTTTTTCTAAATGCTTAAGATTGTCGATGTCAACAAATTTATTTTTTTTGATCGTTGTAATTTCTATCAATCCAGTCTGCTGTAGTGAAATGACAAATGAAATCTCAATATTGTGATTGGCACAAAATTCATTTATGGCTATTAAATTTGATTTTTGCATTGTTTATGTTTTTAAAATTATGATTTAGATAATTCTATAAATAATGCTTTTTGTTTATCTGTTAAATTTGTTGGAATTTTAATTGTCCAGGTTACAAATAAATCTCCGAATTGCTCTTCATTCTTATAAACAGGAAACCCTTTACCTGTTAATTTTACTTTACTTCCATTTTGTGTTTCGGACTTTATTTTCAGTTTTACTTTTCCATTCAATGTATCAATTGTGATTTCACCTCCAAGCACAGCCGTGTATAAATCCAAATCGACATTTGTATATAAATTATTTCCAAGACGTTTAATTTGGGAATTATTTGCTACTGAAAAAGTAATATACAAATCACCATTTGGCCCGCCATTAATTCCCGGTCCGCCATGTCCGGCTATTTTAATAATCTGTCCGTTTTCAATTCCGGCAGGAATAGTTATCCTTATATTTTTTCCGTTAACTGTTAATGTTTGCTTGTGTGTTTTATATGCGTCAATAAGTTCCAGATGAATCTCTGCATTATAATCTTCGCCTCTGTATTTTACCTGTCTGCTCTTCCGGTTTCCTGCTGATCCACCAAACATAGATTCAAAAAAATCGGAAAAATCGCCGCCATCCTCTGCTCCTGCATATCTGCTCTGCCGCTGACCGGCTGATTGCTGCTGGTATTGTTTAGATTTTTCAAATTCTTCAGCATGCTGCCAGTCATTTCCATACTGATCGTATTTCTTACGCTTTTCCGGATCGCTCAGTACTTCGTTTGCTTCATTGATTTGCTGAAAATTCTTTTTTGCATCCTTATCATTCGGATTCAAATCGGGATGAAACTTACGGGCCAATTTTCGGTAAGCATTTTTGATATCTTTTGGTGTTGCTGTTTTAGCTATCCCTAATATTTTATAATAGTCTACGAACATTGTGCAATTATTGAAACTATTAATTATACATTATAGAAAGGATAATCGGTGTATCCTTTTTCATCAGCTGTATAGAATAAATTCATACGGAGATCTGTTGACAATGCCCAATTGTTTTTAAAACGTTCAACCAGATCGGGGTTATTTATAAATGGTCGTCCAAAAGCTACGAGGTCACCCAATCCGCTTTGAATATCGGCTTCTGCTCTCGCCTTGACGTAACCGCCCGAAAGGATAATATTGTTTTTAAAAATTGTTCTTATCAGTTTCTTAATTTCAAGTGGAACTGAAGGAGCACCCATTGAAGAATGATCAACGATATGGATATATGATATCCCAATTTTGGAGAGTTGCCCGGCTAAGTATTCATAGGTAGCATCAATTTCGGGGTAATGAGGCATATCACTTGCAATTCCATATGGCGACAAGCGAATTCCAGTTTTTTCTTTTCCGATGACTTCGGCAATAGCAGCAGTCACTTCAATAACAAACTTGCACCTGTTTTCAATGTTTCCGCCATAATTGTCCTGACGTACATTACTTAAAGGTGAAAGGAATTGTTCAAGCAAATAACCGTTAGCTCCGTGTAATTCCACACCGTCAAATCCTGCATCCATTGCATTTAATGCTGCATCAACATATTCAGTTTTTGTATGTAATAAATCTTCAACTGTCATTTCTTTTGGTTCAGGAAAATCCTGCAACATTTTTAAGTCTGTCCACATTTGTCCAGCTGCTTTTATTGCAGAAGGTGCCAGAACCTGCGCACCTTCCGGAAGGTTAAGAGGATGACTTATTCTGCCGGTATGCATTAGCTGAACAAATATATTTCCTCCACCTTTGTGCACTTCAGAAGTTACTCTTTTCCAACCTTCAACTTGTGATTTGCTGAAGATTCCTGGAATGCGTGCGTATCCAAGTCCGTTGGGTGATGGTGATGTGCCTTCAGTTATTATTAAGCCTGCACCGGAACGTTGTTTATAATATTCTGCCATTAGGTCATTCGGAATATTTCCGAGTGCCCTTGATCTCGTCATTGGCGCCATTACCATATGATTTGTTAATTCTATACTTCCAAGTTTGTACGGGTTGAATAATTTGTATTCATTCATTGTTTTCCTTTTTTTATTACAACGTTTTTTTTATTAAGGATAAATGCATTTTTTGAAAATTATTTTTGAGAAAACTTTATAAGCTCGGTATTGAATTTTTTAGTTTCCTCAAGAAACAAGCTATGGCCGCTATTTTCAAAAGGAATAATATGTGAGTCCGAGATTCCTGCGTTCATCTGTTCAGCTAAATCGAAAGAACATATTTTGTCCTTTTTGCCATGCATAATCAATGTTGGAATTGTAATTTTTGCCAGATCGCTTCGCAGATCTGTATCACGCAATGCGATTAAGCATTCTGCTGTTGCATGAGAAGAAGCACTTAAACAAATTCCGTTTAACCAACTGCTGATTCCTTCATTTAATGAGGTTTCCGTAGCGGAAAATATTTTTGCGAAATTTGATAAAAGCTTTGGCCGATCATGGTAGTTCAATTCAATTAATTCATCAACCGCGCTTTTAGGCAGATTGTAAGGGAAGTCGTTTCGTTGTGTCCAGATAGGAGCTGCCGCTCCGAATAAAGCTAGTTTTGAAACATGTGCGCCATCATCTACAGCTGCAAAATGAATAGCAATTGCACCACCCATGGAAAAGCCTCCCAATACTGCATCTTTTATTTCCAGTTTACACAAAATCTTTTTAATATCTGACGCATGCATATCGTAATTATACACGCCGTAGGGTTTATCCGATTTGCCAAAACCTCTTAATGTAATTCCAATTACACGAAATTTGTTTTTTATCAGATCATTGTATTGGTATTCGTACATTTCATCACTTAATGGCCACCCGGGTAATAAAACTATTGGTCTGCCTTCGCCAGCGTCCGTAATATGAAGGCGAACATTGGGTTCTACTTTAATATATTCTGATTTGGCTATTCCTGACATTGTCTTTTCCATTATTATAAAGATTAATTATTATAACTCATTATAAGAACTGCTGATTGTTTCATGTTAAGCAAAAAACATAAGCAAAGGCTGAAAAATAATTGTGAACTGTTTATTCTCCTTTATTCTCATGCAATTTTTGATAATCATCTCCACCTAAATAGTAGTGATTATTCTCATCATCTTTGTTTCCTGTAAATTTATGATCATCATCTGTTTCGGATCCGGAAACATCACTACTAAAATCTTTTTCTTTGTGTAATCCATCACAATCCCTTGACTCATTGATTTTGGAAATATTATCCGGATTGATATCCATCTCTACAAGAGATTTTCTATAAATATCTCCAATGCCATGATGCATAGGACATGCAGGGAAATTACTTTTTTCTTTATTGCCAGATTTCTGTTCTATCAAGTTCATATTGCTGTGTTTTATTTTCATTTTTATTTTCAAATTTTCGAACAACTAAATTACTTACATATGTCAAAATAAATGTTATATAACTTTCGAAAAGAATTACATCATTCACACATTTTCGTGTGAACTATTTTATCTATAAAATTTGTATTTATTGTATGAAACGATCCGTTTTAATTGCACTTCTCAAAATATGAAGGGAGATCCTATTGGGTTAGAATTGTTCACTAAGAAATAGCCATTAATCCCACCAATCCTATTAAATATACTATTATTACCAGGAATGAATCAATACCCATCCAGAATAATTGTTTTCGTGGACGGAATATTAATCCGAAAATATAAATTATGGTTAGCAGTACCGCTAATGCCGTAAGATAAATATCTGTTTTGTGGGCTTGAGGAAGAACTGATTTGCCTGAAAGAATGGTAGCCACAATAAACAGCACTGGCAAAAATGCATTACCCCCGAAAATATCACTCACAGCCATTTGATAGTCTTTCAATTTCATGGAAGCTAAACCAGTTGATACTTCAGGCAGGGCAGTAGCTGCTGCCAGAATAGTAGCCCCGAATATAACCCCTGTCATTCCTAATTGTTTGGCGAGAGCACTGCCACTTTCTTCCAATCCCACACCTGCTATTAATGTTACCAATGAGCACATAGCAAAAACAAGAATAACCGTTTGAATGCGCGTGCCTTTTTTTATTGCCAAATCATATTTCTTTGTCTTGCTGTGTCCTCTCATTTCTTTTTGACTATTTGGAAGAACGCCTAACTTATGCCAGGGCAAACTTGTTCTTGCTTTCCCAATCATATAGATACCCACAAGCCAAACCAGCAAAATTAACGCATCAATTGGCGACACCCCCATGTATATAACAGAGGGTCTTAACTGGTTGCCCAAAACTACCAATGTTAAAACGGCAATGACCATTAATCCTTCCAGCACTAATACTAAGGATGCGGCACGATAAGTAAGCGGATCTTTTTTACCCAATCCAAACACATCCAATATAACAAGTACTACAGTTTGTATGGCTATACCGCCGAGAATATTTCCGACGGCAAGTTCCATATTGTCCTGTAATGCTGCGCTTATTGTAATGGCAATTTCCGGAAGGTTGGTTACAATTGCGAGCAAAATCAAACCACCTAATGCTTCACCCAAGCCAAAGTGAGTGGAAAGTATGTCGGCAGTTTTGGATAATTTAATTCCTGCAAACCATATCACCACAGCACTCACACCAAATATGAGCAGAAGAACAGGTAGTGAAAGTGATTCTATCATAAAAAAAATCTTAATTGAATAATTATACTATGATAAGTATAAAACTATTCATTTTTCAGATCAACCTATTGGGTATTATCTTACACACTTTTGATTAAAAGAATTTAGTTTTTTATTTTCTTTCCATACCATCATTGTATTCTCCGCGTCGTGCTGCAAGATTGCATCTTGCCCTATGATATAACGCTTGCTGTGCTTCCTCTACGTTGGCTTCCTCTCCACGCCAAATTTCCAAAGCAGGATGCTGTATGGCGCGCGCAAACGAAAATGCCAACTCCCATGGTAGTCGCGACCTGAATCGGATATTCATGGCATTTAAACGAGAAGATGCTAATTCGCCCGATTGCCCACCCGACAAAAACGCAATCCCGGGAACAGCAGCTGGGACTGCCCGAAGGAGGCACTTCACTGTAATATCAGCCACTGCGTCCAACGATTCTTGTTTTGGGCACAATAAGCCCGGAAGCACCATGTTTGGCTTCAGGAGCATGCCCTCAATCAGCACCCCATGTATATATAGCTGGTTGAAAACCGTGTGCAGTACTTCTTCTGTTACTTCAAAGCAACGTTCCATTGTATGTCCGCCATCCATAAGCACTTCAGGTTCAACAATGGGCACAAGCCCGGCTTTCTGACATAATGCGGCATAGCGGGCAAGCGCCTGTGCATTGGCGTCGATGCAGGCACTGCTTGGAATATTATCGTTAATATTAATTACTGCGCGCCACTTGGCAAAACGGGCACCCATTTGAAAATATTCCTTAAGACGGTCATGCAAACCATCTAAACCTTCTGTAATTTTTTCACCGGGATGACCTGTCATATCCATGGTGCCTTTGTCAACCTTGATTCCGGGAATGATTCCAACATCCTTAAGGGCTTTGATAAATGGAGTTCCATCTTTCTTCTGCTGGCGAATTGTCTCGTCGCAGAGTATCGCGCCGCTTATGCTTTCACCAAGTCCGGGAGTGGTAATAATTAACTCCCTATAGGAACGCCTGAACTCTTCCGTCTGTGGAATCCCTAACGCAGCAAATCGTTTGTTGCATGTTGGATTACTTTCATCCATCGCCAGAAGACCTTTATATCCCGCCAACAGTTCTTTCGCTGTGTCAATAATATCTTTTGTATTCATCATTAAGGATTTTTTTGTTTAATTCTAGGGTGTTGTACTATTTCCAGATGGCTGCTTTGTTTGATTGCGAGGCGCGAAGGCAAAGTCGACACTTACTATGTAATACATAATAGCTACGAAAATAAAAATCACCCCAATCCAAAACCCCCAGGTATGATGAATCCGTTTCCAGTGAAATTTATGCTCATGATGATTCCTGCTATGTTCAATAACTTCCTGCAGATTCTGCCCTTGTTCATTTTCATTCATTGGTTCCGTCCTTTCATAAATTAATTATTTTTTCTTTCTGAAAATAAAATATCCTAACAGGAATCCTAAACCTATTCCAATTATGATTTGTTCCCAATTCAAATTGATAATAAATGTTGTCCATCTTCCTCCATGCATCATTCCCTGTCCACTATTACATGCCATGTAAATTCCGATAAAAACTGCAACACATATTATTATTAGGATTGTATTTGTTTTATTTATTTTAAACATAATTTTATTAATATCTGAAAAATTCAATCTGAGAGTTTTATGATTTTATTACATATGTTCCAGCAATCAAATCATGCCAGGCTCGTTTTTTCGGATCAGTCGTCATATACCATATTCCAAGCCCAACGGGTAAAATGGAAATAAATGTTGTGATGCATCTGAAAAATGACCGTAAGACACTAATTCTTTTTCCGTACAGGTCAACGACTTTTAATTTTAATATCATCTCACCGAAAGTAGCCTGGTACACCGAACTTTCAAATGACCAATTATAAAAGATCCATATAAAAATAACTATGAAAAATCTGTAACTATTGAATTCATTATCTGTATAATTGAATTTAAAGAAGAATGCTTCCAGAATCAACAACGCACCCATTACAATAATCAAATCAATAAATGTTGCTATTACTCTTGTTCCAAGCCCGGCATATATGACCTTCAGATCAGGTGCATTTTTTACTCTATGCTTATACCTTTTTAAAACACTTATTCCGCTTGGTTTTGTTTGCCCAAGTATATCTCTTTCTTCAATGAAAAGAGGCGTGGCGTTTTGTGTCGGATAATTTTTCATCTGAATAAAATTTATTTCAATCCCTAATAAACAAAAACTTAAAAAGTCATTTTATTTTGTATTTAGCCTATTGGTAATGATTAGGAAATTTTAGTTGTGTTTTTTTGTTGGGACAATGAAAAGTGGTATATGAGTATGATGCAACACTTTTTCTGTAACGCTTCCCATAAGTATTGCATCCAGCCATCTCCTGCTATGAGAGCCCACAACAATTACATCCACATGCAAGTGTTTAGCAGTTTTTAAAATGGATTCGGCGCAATCACCTTCTTCAACTAACGTCTGAATTGTATTGTCGCCCAGGTGATGTTTCGATTTATCAAGAAAATGTTGTGATGCTTTTTTTAACTCGGCAATACTATCGGATGGCAAGGGCATTACATTCATATAACCATTAAAGCCCATAATGGGAGAATATTCGGCTGAAGAATAGTAAGCTGGGTTTGACATTACATGTAGTAAAATAATTTCAGCATTCATGGCTTTAGCCATTGAAAATCCTGCTTCGGCTACTTTCTGTGCGGTTGGATTATAATCCAGCGCAATCAATACTTTTTTTATTTTATCAGTTTTCATGATTGCTGTATTTTTATAATTTATATTTCATTTTTATTACAAATAATTGGTTTCTCTAATGATGCGTATTTTCAATATCATTTAATCGACAAAATGTGATTCAGAACTGATTTGAACACTTAAAGCTTTTGATATCACGCAATTCTTTTCAGCATCCTTCACAGCCGAGTCGAACTCTTCAGCATTAGCACCAGAAGCAGATCCTGTAATTGAAAGATGAATACCTGTAATGGTTAAATCTTCCATAGTCACCGTTGCTTCCGTATCTAAAGAGGTTGGGTTAAATCCTTTTTTAGTAAGGATTGCACTTACCTGCATAGTAAAACATCCTGCATGGGCTGCTGCAAGTAACTCTTCGGGGTTAGTGCCTTTTATTCCTTCTTCAAAACGCGTTTTGAAGCTGTAATTTGTTTTATCTAAAATTCCACTTTCGGTAGTTAATGCTCCGTTACCTTCTTTCAGGTTGCCGGACCAATGGGCTTTTGCTGTGCGGTTCATTTTATTTATTATTTAGTAATTGTTTTTTAAAATTCATAAATTAATGTTTCATCATTTCATTCTCCTTTAACCTCATCCAGGTTCTCATGATTATCTCCACCTAAGCTGTAATTTTCTTCATCCTCACTCCCAATATTATCCTGATCATCATCCAATTCAGATCCTGAAACATCCAGGTAGCTGCCTGATGTATCATCATCAAAATCTTTTTCATTATTTGTTCCATCAACGTCATTCGATGTTTTAACTTTAGAAATATCTTCCGGATTGATGTCCTTCTATTCTTGAGATTTATTGAAGATATCTTCGCTTTCAGGATACAATGGATATTCAGGCAGAATGCTTATATCTTCGCAGCCTGCTTGCTTGCCAGGCAGGTTTATATTGTCGCTTTTTTCTTTCATTTTTCTTTCAATTCTAAGTAACTAAATTAGTATTATACAACTAAATATTTGTTACATAACTTTAGGGAAAAGTTACATCTTTCACACATTTAAATGGAAGTGAATAATAATATTGGAAAAAATAACAAAGCAAAATCCTGTACTCGTTTTGCGCTATTTTATTTCAAAATTTTATTGCAAATTCTAAATGCCCGGAGGGATATTTCGAACAATGGGTTGACAACAGTTAATAAATTTATTGTACTTTATATATAGCGGTCATACCTGCTTTCATGTGGTCTGAAACATGGCAATGAAAACCCCAGGTGCCAATATTATCTGGTATCATATCACAGGTTAGCATTGTTGCCGGAAGTATTTCAACCACATCGGTATTTTGGCCATCTACAGTCACAGTATTGCCATGCCAATGGGGCGTATGTATATCCATTTCGCTGCCCATGCCCATTACATACCACCTCACTCTTTCTCCTTTGTTCATAATAAGACCGGGCAAATTGCCCATGAACATTCCATTGATAGCATATTTTCTATTGCTTTCAGTAAAATCAGCTGGGCTGGGATTTGTAAATCCCGGACAATAACTAGCAGTGTTTTGACCAAGATATAAACTGTTATTTTCATCCCAAATAAAAAAGAGTGTAACAAATTCCCTATCCACATCAATGGGTTTCGCTTCAGCATCGCCCATCCCTTTTTTAGTAACTATGATTGCTCCAATCAGACCTGAATACAAGTCGGATTCATCCATGTTAACATGTGAGTGATACAACCATACGATTGAACTTGGTTGCGACGGCCCGGGACCGGAATCATCGCGGGCAAAATATTTATACATATATTTTCCACCTGGAGCGATAATGCTACCGGCGCCATTGGTGCCATTATTATATGGTGCCCCTTCTGAGGAGGCATCATATTCCAATCCATGAACGTGGAGGCTTGTGTTTATTGTCGTATTATTTCTGTAATACACAATCACCGAATCACCCACATTGGCGCGAATAACGGGACCAAGAATTCCCAAGTGCTGCCATTCGGGCGTACTTGGTTTAGGAGTGGTGAACGTTGAGTCGGTGTATTCAATATAACGGGCTTTTAAATTTTTACGACCTATGTGGGGTGTTGGTCCCAAGGGAAGGTTTATTGCATATACTGAATCAATGCTGTCAAAGGGCATTCCCATATATACATCATAACCTTGCGGAGCATAATCCCAAATTACTTCTTCGGCTGCAATATAATATACACGGGTTTTTGCAGGAACTGTAGGGATAGGCATTATTTTATCTTTTTTGCAAGAATTTAATAATAAAATGGAAGCAATAATAATTGCAATGGCAGAAATAAATCTTCTCATAAGCTTTTGCATTTATTGTTATCAATAATTTTTAAAACTATAGGATAATCCCTCTGCAATTTTTACTGCCAACTCCTTATCTGCTTTCCAGAAATGTGATAATTGCAGTTGAATGATTGCATCGCGTTTTGCACCTATGATACCTTTCATTGAGTCAATAATGTTTTGAATAGTGTTATTACGTTCCTGTTCAGTCATCACTCTTCTGAATAATGTACCGGGTTGTGTGTAATGGTCGTCATCGTTTTCATTGCGGTCATAGTAATCGGCTAAATCCGAATCCAGTTTCAAAGGAATTTCTTTATAATCTTTTGCAGCTTCAATATTGTCGAAGCTATTGGGGGAATAATTAATGTCATCGCCACTATTGCCATCCACACGCATACCCGCGTCCCTTTGATAATTGTGAACCGGACTGATGGGTCTGTTTACGGGAATTTGCTCATAATTTGCGCCCAGCCTGTAACGTTGAGCATCAGGATAAGCGAAAATTCTTCCCTGCAGAACTTTGTCCGGCGAAAAACCTATTCCATCAATTATGTGCGCCGGCGCAAAAGCCGACTGTTCAACATCAGCAAAATAATTTGCCGGAATTTCATTTAACTCCATCACGCCAACTTCAATTAAAGGATAGTCACCATGCGGCCATACTTTTGTAAGGTCGAACGGGTTCCATTGAAAATGTTTCGCCTGTTCTGGAGTCATCACCTGAATTTTTAATGTCCATTTTGGAAAGTTGCTTTTTGAAATGGCATCCACCATATCCCGCTGAGCATAATCAAGGTCATTACCTTTCAATCGTTCCGCTTCGGCACTATTCAGTGTATTGTATCCCTGGTGAGTTATAAAGTGAAATTTAACCCACACTTTTTCATTAGCAGAATTTATCAATGAAAAAGTGTGACTGCCAAAACCATCCATTTTCCTGTAACCATCCGGAGTTCCGCGGTCACTGAACAGTATCATCACCTGGTGAAGACTTTCAGGGTTCAGACTGAAATAGTCCCACATCATGGTAGGGCTTTTAAGATTGGTTTTTGGGTCGCGTTTTTGTGTGTGAATAAAGTCGGGAAATTTCTTGGCATCTTTGATAAAGAATACAGGTGTATTATTGCCCACCAAATCCCAATTGCCATCTTCTGTATAGAATTTAACAGCAAAACCCCGTGGATCTCTTTCGGTATCAGCACCACCTTTTTCACCACCAACTATTGAAAACCTGACAAACACACGACATTCATTCCCAGTTTTACTGAATAAACGGGCTTTGGTATAATTTGAAATATCGCCGGTAACAGTAAATTTTCCATAAGCTCCTGTTCCTTTTGCATGAACCACCCTTTCGGGTATTCTTTCCCTGTTGAAGTGAGCTAAATTTTCGTGCAGATTAAAGTCTTGTAAAAGAACTTCTCCTCTTTCACCGGCAGTAAGGCTATTTTCATGCTCAGCATAAGGTTTGCCGCTTGCTGTAGTTAGTTTTTTCTTTGCCATGTTTATTGGATGTAATATTTAAGAATAAAGTAAATTTAAATGAGAACCAAACCAAAAAAGATACTTATGAACTTTTCATTCTCCTTTATCCTCATCCAGGTTCTCATGATCATCCCCGCCTAAGCTGTAATAATTATTTTCTTCATCTTCATTACCGACATTTTCATAATCATCATCCAGTTCAGATCCTGGAATATCCAGGTCGCTGCCGGATACGTCATCATCAAAATCTTTTTCATTATTTATTCCATCAATGTCATTCGATGGTTTAACTTTAGAAATATCTTCAGGATTAATGTCCTTCTCCTCGTGAGATTTACTGAAGATATCTTCGCTGTCAGAATATAATGGATAGCCATGAAGATTATTATTCTCTCCTTTACTGTTTGTCCGACTTTTCTGGTTGGTATTTATAACTTTTGCTTTCATAATAACTAATGAATTTTTAAAGAACAAAGTTAAAAACCAGTAAAGAGAATTGTGTTACATAACTTTTGAAAAGTATTACATCATTCACACTTTTTCTACAGCAAAAATGAAGCACATTCATTTTTTATTTTGAATGTGCTTTTTAAAATTTATGATCAAAATTACTTCACCAAATATTATTTGTCACTGACGTGCGCTTTTAAAATTTCATTCTGAATTTCGAGAGCGTGTTCAGTATGTCCGTTGGCTTTAATTGCACAAATATACCCATCATAATAATTTTCTTCATTAAGCTTCTTTACAGCTTCATGATGCTGTTTTATGGCCTCTTTCAACTGCATGATTGCTATTTGGTGATTTTCTAATCTTTTTTGATTCTCGATAGAAAATACATTATGTTTTTCCTTATCAATTTGTGTTGTCATGCTTTTCATAATAATGAATTTTCATAACATTACAAAGGTCAGGAGTTTTAAAAATATGGATGTTACATATTTTTAAAAAAATGTTACACAATTCATAGATCTTGCTGCTGGTCTGAAAGGAATTCTAACGTGTTGCGTTTTTTTTCTTTGAGTTGTTTAAAGAAAGAGGGCGTTAAACCTGTAATTTTTTTGAACTGGTTTGACAAATGAGCCACACTGCTGTAATTTAATTTATAGGCAATCTCTGACAGGGTGAGTTCGTTGTACAAAAGCAATTCTTTTGCCCGTTCAATTCGGTGAGTGATAATGAAATGTTCAATAGTGATGCCTGTTACTTCCGAAAAAATGTTAGAAAGATAGGTGTAGTTATGGTTGAGCTTTTCTGATAGGAAAACGGAAAAATTTATTTTAATAGGTTCGTCATCCACATAATGTATTAACTCAATAATGATGGTTTTAATTTTTTCAATCAATATGGCTTTTGGGTCATCCATCAGTTCAAGACCGGAGCAATGCAAACCTTTTCTCAGTTTTTCCCGTTGCTCGGCTGTAATGGTTTCCAAAATCTCTGCTGCCCCCAATTCTACAGAAGTATAATGAATTCCCAGTCTCTTTAATTCAGATTTCACAACCATTTTGCAGCGAATAGAGACCATGTATTTTATATAGAGTTTCAAGGGTCTTACCTTTAAACAAAAAACACTATGTAAAGGTACGAATATTTCAGGATAATTGCAATAAATTAACAAACAAACCCCTCGATATTGCTGCTTCTTAAAGGCCTGTATAAAGATGAATTTTATAAAAAAATCTATTTGGTGAAGTCTTTTATTAAAGAATCGGTTAACGGGGTACAGGCTCGTGTACCTATTCGTTGGTCATGGAAAGAAGATTGGAAAATTTCCATGTTCCTGATGCCGTTTAGCCAACCTGACAAACCGATAAAGACTCCACCAAATAGAACTTTGCAATTATGCTTCTGCACTTTGTCAAAATGAGAAATAATGTATTTAATTAATGTGCCCTAAGTGGTATTAATTTATTTTCACTAATGATATTATGCTCATCATTAAAATGCTTCTTTGATAATTGATTTTTTATCAACATGCATATTGGCTAAAAACATTTCTATTGCTTCCATCATGGGCGGTGGGCCGCATACATAAACATTCTTGATAAAACAGTCAATGTGTGCTTTGAGAAAATCTTCGGTTATTTGTCCATGAATATATTCATCCACATTTTTGTCTGATAAAATATTTATGAAATTAGTTCCTAATAAATTTTTGAATTCTTGTTCAAGGATAATATCTGCTTTTGTTTTATTGGCAAAGATGAGTTTGTTATTGCCTATTTTATTTATTGACTGAAGATATCTGAAAATGGAAATAAACGGTGTAACTCCGGCGCCTCCTGCAATAAATAAACCTTCATCGTTATAGCCGATTGCGCCAAAAACATCATGCAAAAGCAACTCATCATTCTTTTTAAGTTGTAGCAACTGATTAGTAACACCCTTATGTGAAGGATAGGTTTTTATTGTAAACTCAAGGTAATCATTCGCGGGAAGACAAGTAAAAGTGAAAGGCCTTTTTTCATTCTGCCAGCCATCTTTGTTTATAGCGATTTCTGTAGCTTGCCCGGGAGTGAAACTATATTGCTGCGGTTTATCAGTTACAATTTGCAGTACATCATGTGTAATGTGTTTAATTGATTTTATTTTTACAAGTTGTGCTTTCATGATATATTTAATTTACGTAATTATATTTTAAATGAATAATTTACTAAGTGCCTGATGAATTTAAATCATATTATCTCACCCAAATGCTTATAGTTGGATGAAATAATTTTAAATACTTCATCCATCCTACCACCCAGCATCATTTTTCCAATATAAAGTGCCATGCCTTTCATCTGGTCAAATTCCAGCTTGGGCGGCATGGCGAGTGCATTCGGATCCGTCTGGATAGTAACCAATACGGGACCTTCTTGAAGAAAAACCTTTTGCAATTCTGATTTTACTTCACCCGGGTCACTAATGGTAATACCAGGTATTCCCATTGCTGCCGCAATTTTTGTAAAGTCCGGATTTAGCATTTCGGTTTCCAGATCAGGAATCCCGGCAACTTCCATTTCTAATTTTACCATACCCAAGGAGCGGTTATTAAAAACAATAATTTTTATGGGTAATTTATATTGGACAATAGTCATCAGATCGCCTAACATCATAGAAATGCCTCCATCGCCGCAGAATGCAACCACCTGTTTATCGGGACATGCAAAAGCTGCACCAATAGCCTGAGGCATTGCATTTGCCATAGAACCGTGATTGAACGAACCAAGCATTTTGCGCTGACCTGTTGCTTCAATATAGCGTGCGGCCCATACACAACACATGCCGGTATCCACAGTGAATATGGCATCTTTAGCAGCCAGCTCATTAATTACAGAGGCAACAAATTCTGGATGTATTGCATTTGGCTTTCCGGTATCCTCAACATAATTCAGTAAATTCTTTTTGACTTCTTTATAAAAAGCTAATTGCAGTGTAAGGAAATTATTATTTTCCTTCATTTCTATCATGGGAATAAGCGCCTGCAAAGTATCTTTCACGTCACCACAAAGCCCCAGATCAAGTTTGGCTCTGCGTCCTAAGTTTGCAGGTTTAATGTCAATCTGAACGATTTTGTTTTTTACGGGCATGAAGGCTGTATATGGAAAATCTGTCCCTAATAAAACAAGCAATTCACATTCGTGCATGCTATGATAAGCAGATGGGATTCCCAGTAAGCCGGTGAGACCTACTTCGTAAGGATTATTATACTGGATAGCCATCTTTGCTTTATAAGTATAAGCCACCGGAGCCTTCAACTTTTCTGCCAGTTGAATTATTTCATCATGTGCACCGACAGCACCCAGGCCGCAGAAGATAGTGACTTTTTTGTGCGAGTTTAAAAGTTCTGCCAATTGCAACAGTTCGTCTTTCGATGGCCTGACGACAGGCTTGTTCCTGAAAATTAAAGTAGTTGTTTCTGCCGCGACTGCAGGGAGGCTGGCAATATCACCGGGAAATCCAAGAACAGCCACACCTTTTTTATGCAATGCATTTTGAAGAGCGGCTTGCAACATACGTGGCAATTGCGCAGGAGTAGTGGCAACCTGGTTGTAGCAACTGCAGTCGTCGAAAAGTCTGATTGTGTTTGTTTCCTGAAAAAAACCTGTTCCAAATTCTTTGGTAGGGATAGTAGAAGCAATTGCCAATACGGAAGCTGAAGAACGGTGTGCATCATACAACCCGTTTATCAGGTGTATATGTCCGGGGCCACTGCTGCCTGCACAACATGCCAAACCATTTAACTGAGCCTCCGCTCCGGCGGCAAATGCAGCAGTTTCTTCGTGACGTACATGAATCCATTTGATTTTTCCATTGCTGTGTACAGCAGCGTTTAGGTGATTAAGACTATCTCCCGTTACTGCATATATCCTTTGGATGCCAGCATCCACTAACATTTCGACCAGTTGATCAGATACACTTTTACTCATAGAATGTATTTTTAAGCTATTCAAAATCCTGCTTAACTTGGTTTTCGGTTCTTAGGCTAATTGCGTTGTAATTTTGATTAATTCTCCGTTAATCCTTAAAAGAGTCACTTTACTTCCTCTGTCTTTAAAGCATTTTCATATCTTGTGGCTACTTCTTCCCAGTTTACAACGTTCCAGAATGCATCAATATAATCTGCTCTTTTATTCTGATATTTTAAATAATAAGCATGTTCCCACACATCAATTGTAAGAATTGGTATGCCCTTTTTTTCTGCGATATCCATTAACGGATTATCCTGATTTGGTGTTGAACAAATAAACAAACTGCCTTTATCATCAAGGCATAGCCATGCCCAGCCACTGCCAAACCTGGTCTTACCAGCCTCTGAAAATTGTTTTTTGAACTCTTCAAATGAGCCAAATGTTTTAGCGATGGCTTCAGATAATTTCCCGCTTGGTGAACCACCACCTTTAGCTTTCATGCTTTCCCAATAAAATGTGTGATTGAAATATCCACCGCTGTTATTTCTGACGGCAACTGGATATTTACTTATCTTTTTGAAAATATCCAGTATATCCATAGTATCCATCTCGGTACCTTTAATCGCATTTATAAAATTGTCATAATATGCTTTATGATGTTTGCTGTAATGGATTTCTACTGTAAGCTTATCAATATAGGGTTCAAGAGCATCATAAGCATAAGGCAATGGTGGAAATTCGAAGTTGTTTGGCGAATTCATGGTAGTTGGGTTTTTAGTGTTATTTTCTAATTGATTATTTTTTATTTGATTTTCCGGAGACTTTCTTACAATAAAAGCGTAGTGTAAACCAAGAAATCCGAATAAGAAGAATACTATAAATAAATTCAGTTTATTCATGGTTTGTAGTTTTAATTTTTCCAAAAAGCAATTTTTTCATAATTTTTTCCAATTAAATTTGATGAAATAGTTTGCCGAAAAGCTTGCTGAACTTGTTTATCAAAGAATCTTTTACTTCATCTTCTTAATTTCTTCTTCTACTTCTTTTGCTCCCTTGGCATAAAACTTTTCTTCGTCGGGTGCAAGTGCGTATAGCAATCTCAAAAACTCTCCTGCATGTACTCGTTCTTCATCCGCTATGTCCTTGAGCACTTCCACAGCAAGTTTATTGTCTGTTGACTCGGCAAGTTGCATGTACAGTTGTGTTGCTTCGTATTCTGCTGCAACCATGAAGCGTATTGCTCTCACGAGCTCTGTGTCTGTTAGCTTCCTGTTGTTTGCTAACCCTGAAAAGGGTGATCCAAATTCTGGCATATTTTTTCTCCTTAATTATTTAATACTGATTATTTTGATTTCGTTTTTAATCGTTTAAAAATTGGTTTGAGTTTTAATATATGTGGCATAGTGTCACCTAATAAGAATCCCCAGGGTTTTAAGGGTTCTATATGATCGAAAATAAGTTTTACAATTGCAAGGAGCGGAATAGAAAGAAACATGCCGGGTATGCCCCATATTGCATTTCCCAGTAGTACAACTATTATAGCAAAGAGTGCATTTATTTTTACTTTTGAGGCAACTATTTTTGGAATGATATAATGATTATCGATAAGCTGGATGATATAAAAAATTATCAATACATAAATAGCATACCACCCGGTCGATTTGGTTACCATAGCGACCATCATTGGTAATGCAACGCCCACAAATCCTCCGATGTATGGGATTACATTGAGTAGCGCACCAATTATTCCAAGAATGATAGCGTAATCAATTCCAAGTAATAAAAGTGTAACTGAATAAAGTGTAGCTATAATTACAAACTCAATAACAAGTCCAACAAGGTAGTGTTGAATTACTGTTTTGGTTTGGGTAATTATTTCGCTCACCTGGCTCTTTTTGCTTCCAATAAATAGTTTGCGAATAAAGGAGAGTAAGAGTGGCTGGTAAAATAAAATCATAATGATATACACTGGCACTAAAAATAAGGCCACTAGGCCGCTGCCTACACTCACCAATGTTTGCCCTAATGAAGCACTGATGGAATTGATAATTTCAGCTTTGGTTTTTGTAATCCATTCATGAATATTTTGTGCGTCAATGTTGAAATAGCCGGAAGCCCACGTAATGGTTTCATTTAGCATCAACGTAAATTTGTTGACCAGTACCGGCCATGATTCACTGAACCGGCTAGCCTGCGAATATAAAAGAACGCCTACTCCAGCAATCATTAAATAGGTTAAAATTAGCGAAAGCATAATGGCTATGACCCTGTTTATTTTTTTGCGTACAAAAAAATCCACTACAGGCAGCAGCACAATTGCAATTATAGTTGCAAAAACGAGAGGGATTATAATTCCCCTTCCGATATACAATATCGTAAACAAGGCAAATAATCCAACCAGAAAAATGGATGTCTTTGCGTAAAATGGTAATATGACTTCTTCTTTAGTTGTCATTGCTTTTCAGAATTCTTTTCTTTTCTTTTTTATGGAGAAAATATTGATACAATAAACGGCCGATTGATTTAACTGCTTCAGGATGGCCTGCTACGAGATTTGTTACACCCAGTTGCAAAGCAGATCCTATAAGTTTTCTGAACAAATTACCGGATCCTCTAACAATTATTTTTTTTGTGATGAAACCAGTTGCCATCCCCGTTGCAGTTCCTAATACATTATCAATCAAAAGTGGCGATGAAGTGATATCCTTAAATGTGTTTTTGAGAATATTTAAAGGCTTTAAACTCTCGTAGACAATGTAGAATTGTTCTTTTAAAAGTTGTTCATTAAAAGCGTGTTCAACTTCTAATTGTTGAATTGCAATTTTAAGGCTGGAAGTAGTGGTTATGTTTTGCATCTTGTATTAGCTTAGCACATTTTTAATAATATAATTGCCAATAAATTTTTTAAGCCATTTATGCATAAAAAAATGAAAAATAATAGCAACAATACAGTAAAATGCAGCTATTACAAGAAATCCGTAAAAGATTTCACCAAGGATTTCTCCAATCCACAATGCTAATCCGACGTTTAAAAAGAGCATGGCTAATGAAAATATTGCCACAGCCACAGCATAAGGAATGACAGAGGAAACAACATCCGTTGATTTTTCCAGGGCTTTGAGTTTTACTAATTGAATACTTGTTTTAACATAGTCAGTGGTTCTTCCAAGTATTGATTCAATTAATTTTGCATTGTCTTCCATAACTTTCGTTTTGAAAATGTTATTTTAAAAATATAGGCCTGATATAATTTTGTATTCTTTCTTAACTGAAATATTTATACTGAGCATATGAGTTTGCTGTTTGCAAACTCATATGCTGAAGCATAAATTATTTTAAAACTATTTTAAGCTTTGTGAGTTTTAGCTTCCTTTTTCAATTCTTCTGATTTAGACTGGGCTTCTTCAGCCATTTCATTAATTTCTTCCTTAACCTGATCAAATTTTTCGGTTATGCTTTCAAGAAATTCATTGAATTTGTCTTTCAGGTCATCTGTTAAGTCCTCGCCTTTTTTAACTATTTTTTTTCGGGTATCTGAACCTTTTGCAGGTGCAAATAAAACACCCAATATTGCACCGGCTGCGACTCCAGCTAATACGCCTAATACTACTTTTCCTGTGTCCATAATTTTGTTTTTTTTAATGGTTAAATTAATTGATGATTTTATAAGGCTTTTTTACCTTGAATAATTCTTAGGATTACTGCAATAAGTGCAATCACAAGTAGAATGTGAATGATAGCACCTGCGCTATAAGCAAAGAATCCGATGGCCCATACTATAATCAGAATTACAGCTATGGCATAAAGTAGACTTCCCATGATTTTAGTTTTTATATTGTTAAATTATATTGAAAAATATATTTGTATTATTTTTAGTTATATAACTTCCAGCAGCCAGAGTATCAATAATACCAGGGCTATTACAAGTAAAATATTTATCAGTCCACCTATACCAAAACCCCAAAGACCAACCGCCCATAATATCAATAATACCAGTACAACCACCCAAAATGCACTTAAGCCTTCATCATTACTGGAAGCGGTGTTAGGCCTGTTAACCAGCCGGTCCTTCACAAATGAAGCAGCGCGATTAATTTTGTCCTTTTTTGTATCTTTGGTAAAACTGTTAATTTGGTTTGCTGTTTTTCCTGATTCTATTTTAACATCAGGCTTTGGAGTAATCGTTGTTTGAGCCGTTTTGTCAGAAGTAACTTCAGCAACTTCTGTTATTTTTTTCTGATCATTGACTACCGCAATTAAATCAGCATCTTTATTTTCCTTCGTTGCCGGATTAATAATTACAGTAGTTTTTCCTTTTTTGAAATTTGTATATTTCTGACTGGAGAAATCATTATTCTTCATGATGCCGCATGAAGAAAGCAGCATTGTTGTGATTACACAAAAAGCTACTATAGAGAGTATTTTTTTTGTTTTCATCGGATTAATATTTTAATAAAGAGATTATTTTGCTATGATTTTATAAATTTTTATTTTGCTGCATCAGCATCTAATTCCATTATTGAGTCTTTTGGACCAGCATTGGTGAGTTCAACTTCACAAGAAATAGTAACTTCGTCACTCACCATCAAACCTCCTGCTTCCATGGGAGTGTTCCAAATAAGTTCCCATTCACTTCGGTTGATTTTTCCGGTAATTTCAAATCCTGCTTTTTCATTTCCCCATGGATCCTTTAATATGCCTCCGAATTGTACATTTAATTTTATGTTTTTAGTAATACCTCTCATTGTCAATTCTCCCCATAATTCATGATTTCCATTTGAGTCTGGTTTGCCAATTGTGCTTGATGTGAATGTTAGTTGCTTATGGTTTTTTACATCAAAAAAATCTGCACTTTTTAAATGCTCATCCCGTTTTGCATCACCTGTAGTTATTGAAGATGCATCTATCCACAGATCAATTTCGGCTGTGGTAAAGTCATTGGCAATTGTAAAAATACTTGCATCAAATGTTTTAAATGTGCCTTTAACATGTGCAATCATTAAGTGCCTAACTTTAAAACCAATTTCGCTATGAGCTTGGTCAATTTTCCATTTTATTTCGTTTTCCATGATAGATTATATAAATTATTAAGTGAATTAATTATTCTGAAAAAAATTAACAGTAGTTCTTAATATGGTATTAAAATTTATATCCCAAAGTACCCTGGTACCAAACATTTTTGTAACGAGGGGTATCGGATGTTCCATCACCGTTATTCTTCATCAGATCCCAGCCAACTCTGAAACTGACAACAATATGTTTCAAGGTAAGATCAGCACCACCAACAAAACAGAATGTGTTTTTACGAATATTGGCGTTTTCAAATACCTGTTCCTGTTCAATACTTGTTGTACCGTTTACAAAAACATCTTTTTGTTTCAACAGGTAAGAGTATTGCGGACCGGCTAATACAGTAAGGAATTCACTTGGTTTTAATGCAAAGAATATTGGTACATCAAGATAATTTGATGTACGAGTAAATTTGTAAGTGCTTCCAAGTATTTTGCCTGTGGCCTGAAATCCCTTCTGTGAAAAAAGTATTTCTGGTTGAACTCCCATATAGGTTCCAATGGGAATTGCTATATATCCACCTGTGGCTAGTCCGAATTTTCCATCGGCAACAAATTCCTCTCCTTTGGTATTGTATACATTTGAATAATTCAAGCCAATTTTTAAGCCATACTGAAGCTTGTCGCGAAAGTCGGTTTTGTTTTCCTGTGCGCTGCTATAGTTCGCCATGAAGGCAACTGCAGCGATTAATAGAATAATTTTTTTCATTTTATTTTTATTTGAAGAATTGATTTTACTCTTTGTGATTTTAAATTATTTAGCGTTTATGACTGTTAATTCTTTGAATGCTTCAGTCAACTCCTGCATATCATAAATAAATTTTGTTTTGAATGCCTGCCAGTTTTCTTTTCCATTTTCCTTATAGGCTTCCAGCGTCTTTTCTAAATCGGTATTCTTTTTATCGAGTTCTGCCAGTTTCTTTTCGTATTTAGCTTTGTTTTCCGATTTCTCATTTGCTATTCTTGCTTTGAAATCAGCAATGCTCTTCCTGTGTGTAACCAGAATTTCTTCAGTTTCTTTTTTGAATTGCTCATAATCATTGATGGAATCCAGGCGAGCTTTCAATAAATCCTGTTTCGCATCTGAAACTTTATCATTTGCTGCCTGTAATTTTTCTTCTGCATTTTCTACTTTTGTAGCCGATGACTGACAACCGGTGAAAATTGTTCCCGCTATAAACATTGCCATAGCAAGTGTTAGAATTGATTTTTTCATAATGTTGTGTCTTTGCTCTGATTATTGCTGAATCATATGAAATTCTTTCTTATCATTTCCATCCATATAATAATACCAGAATTGTTTTTCTTCCAGTTTCTGGATATATAATGTTACTGTGGTTTGATTGTTGGTGCCGGTGATACGGATTTCAGCATCTTTATTTTGAAAGGCCCATGTACCAGTGCCTGAAAGGGCTCCCCATGAATAGGAATAGTTTCCATCTTTTGAATAAGTTTCAGTGTAACCTGAAACCAGCGATGTAAAATCATCGCCATTAAGTTTATAATTATCTACTTTCCAAGTATTCGCTACACGCTCTGTTCTTGAATTCAAACTAATCATAGGCCCATCAGAATATTTCTGACAACCTTGAACACCTAACAGTATTAATACTGCGCAAACAATAAGGGTTGTAATATTTGTTATCTTTTTCATTTTCTTTATTATTAGAATATTATTATTAATTTGTTTTAAAGCAATTCTTTCGAGAGTTGCGCGGAACGCAGATTTTCGGAAAAAGTGTGTTGTCAGAGTGCTTCAATAATTTTACGCAATTCTTCTTTTGTTTTGCTAAGCTTGATTTGCAGTCGTCCAAACATTTCTTCTTTTTTGCCTTCCTCAAACATCAAATCATTATCAGTTAAGTTTGCAAATTTCTGTTTGAGTTTGCCTTTTTGTTCATGCCAGTTACCTTTAGCTTCAGTTGTATTCATTTTCTTTGTTTTTATTGTGAATGTGTTTTCACTTAACAAAGGTGCGCAACTTTAGGCCTGTAAGTGTTACACAACTTTATATATAACTTACATGATTCACACTTTATCAGGTGTGTTGAGTTTTTTGTATTTGAGTTGTTTAAAGTAGGTAGGAGTTAATCCTGTGACTTTCTTAAATTGATTACATAAATGCGCAACGCTATTATAGTTTAGTCGATACGATATTTCGGTAAGATTTACATTATCATATAACAGTAATTCTTTTACTTTTTCAATTTTGTGAGTTATAATAAAATGTTCAATAGTAGTGCCGGTTACTTCCGAAAATATATTAGCAAGATATGCGTAGTTGCAGTTTAGTTTTTTGCTGAGATAATCGGAAACATTTGTTTTGGGGAGATCTTCAGCATAATGAATCATTTCAATAACTGCATTTTTTATTTTTTCGATGAGAATTGCTTTTTTATCATCCATCAGTTCAAGCCCTGATTTCATTAATGCAATTTTCAGTTGTTCACGCTGCTCTGCAGTAATATTTTCCATGATATCCACCTCTCCCAGGTTTACGTTGGAGTAATGAAGTCCAAACTCCTTTAATGCTGCCTTCACTACCATTTTGCAGCGAATGGAGACCATGTATTTGATAAATAATTTCAATAGCTATATAATATTCCTGAATATCTATCAAAAATATTTCTCTAAAGCAATCGTTGAATTAAATTCGAATTAGCAAGACATTAAGATCGGATTAATTATAAAAATTGCTGAAAATAAAAACGCTATCCGTTTTACTGGATAGCGTTTTAAATTGATCAGTGAAATTTATTTTTTCACAATTTTAAACTCAGTACGTCTGTTTTGCTGATGCTGTGTTTCAGTGCAATTGGCGCCAATATTGTCATCACAGGTACATCCGTTCACCAGGTTGGTTTCACCAAAACCTTTACCGGTAATTCGTTCAGGTTTTGTGATACGTGCTTTTATGTAATCAACAGAGGCTTTTGCTCTCTTGTCGGATAATACCTGGTTGTAATTTTTAGATTCTCTGCAATCGGTATATGCACTTAATTCAACAACCATATTGGGATATTCATTCATTATTGAAACAATTTTTGTCAATTCAACTTCAGCATCCGGACGGATATTGAATTTGTCCAGATCGAAATAAATCGAATTTAATTCTACAATCTTTCCTAAATCAGTAGTTGTCTCAATTTTTTGAGCAATATCTTCTTTTTTGGTAAGAAGAATAACATCTGCTTTTACAATAAAATCTTTTCCGAAAGTATTTGTTATACTCGTACCATCAATGTATTTTTCTTTTCTTCCCGTTAATTTGAAATTTTTATCTGTTACAACAAAAAAGTTGTAAGCCCCGTCTTCTTTAGTAGTCACTGTATCAAGCACAGTTCCTTTATCATCAACTAAAGTTATAAAAGTATTAGGGATGGCTGTTCCGTCTTTATCTTTTGCAATACCTTGTATCTTTTTGCCGATGTTCAAGTCTTTTAATATATCAAAAGAATAAATATCGTCACCTCCGCTACCACCGGTTCTGTTAGAAGAAAAATATCCTTTACTAAGATTGGGATTTACAATTACTGCAAAATCATCATACTGCGTATTTAGCGGGGATCCTGCATTTTGAACTTTGCCAAATTCTTTTCCGTTCATTGGACATATGAAAATGTCAAATCCTCCGAGACCAAAATGTCCATTGGATGTGAAGAATAAAATATCATTCGTTTCTTCCACAAAAGGAAACATTTCGTCTCCTTCGGTATTTATTTCAGCACCCAGGTTTTCCGGGGTTCCCCAAACACCTTTGGCGTCGCTGGTAACTTTGTAAATATCAGTTCCACCAAAACCACCAGGCATATCGCTTGTAAAATACATTGTCTTTCCATCAGAACTCAGGCAAGGTTGTCCAACTGAATATCCATTGTTGTTAAAGCTAAAAGGTACAGGCTTTGACCATTTCTTATCAACGTAAGTGCTGAAGAAAATTTGAAGTTCAACAACTTTGTCTTTGCTTTTATCTTTAAAATGATTTTTGGTGAATGCCATGAAAGTACCATCATTGCTGAAACTTGCAGGACCATCATGTAATCTGCCATTTATTTTTTTATCGAAATTTACCGGTGCTTTCAGTTGATTTCCATCTATGTCAGAAACATACAAATCCCAAAATGGTTTTCCTGTCCAATTGTAATTTCTTACAATAATTTTGGAGCCTCCTTTACTTGACGAAAAAACTATTTTATTTTGATAATAGCTGGTACCAAAGTCTTCAGCATCGGAATTTATATTCAGATGTTCAATTTTATAAGTGCCATCATCTTTTGATAATAATTTAAACTCACCTGCATTAGCTAAATATTCCTTTGCGCGCAGATCTTCAGGATTGGATTCAATAAATTTATTCATCCAAATATTTGCATCATCATATTTTCCATTGCTTTTTAAAACCATAGCATAGTTATAATAATCCTCCGGAAGGTAACCACCAGGCGTATTCACCAGTGTTGCATAAGCAGCTTCCGATTCAATATTCTTATTCATTTTACGGTAACTTACAGCCAGGTTCCTTTGTCCGTCCATGCTCAATGTTTTTGAATGCTTATAGGAGTCAATGGCTTTATCAAAGCTATAGCTGAAAGCAAACTTGTTTCCTTTTATTTCTTTGCGTGAATAAATAGTTTTATCAAATGGCTTATCTGAATAATATTTATCGCCTTTAGTTTCTGTCTTTGTTCTTTCCTGTGCCCTTGCACTTGTGCAAATCCCGATTAATAGAATAAGGGGAATGAGTAATTTTTTCATATTATTTTGTTTATATAGAAGTTTAAAAATATCTTGGAGAATGTATTTGTTTTTTACTTGAGAAAATAAAATCATATCTCAGCACGAATTCGTGGCTTCCCTGGTTATACCTTCCGGTTCTTAAGCCATACGACCAGTCGTATGAATAACCCAGGTGAAGCTGATCGGTAATGTCCAATCCTACTAAACCACCAAACGCATCACCGGTGCGGAACATAGCGCCAACCAATAATTTTTTCATAATTATAAAGGATGCTGTAAGGTCGGCTTCAACGGGAGCAGCAGATGTTACTTTTACAAATGTTGTAGGTTTAAAAGCAAGGTTGTCCGATATTTTTAACATAGCACCTGCAATAAAAAAGTAATGTCGTTGTTCCTTTCCAATCAATGTGTTTCCGTTAATTTGATTTATTGTTGAATAATTATTCTGCAATAATTTAGGAACTGAAATTCCTGCATAGAAGCGCTCCCTGGAATAATATGCTCCAAAACCAAAATTGGGAGTTACATGGTTACTTACGTTGTTCAGAAACACCGGATCAATTTGTTCATCCAACAGAAGTGTATTCAGATTGGCCCTGAATATATCTGCTCCTGCACTTAACCCAAGAGCCAATTTTGATTTTTCATTTAACTTCATGATAAATGCGAAATCAGCAAATACAGAAGTGTTATTGGTCGGTCCTATTTTGTCGTTCAGTACAGACAGCCCTAAGCCAATATGCTCGTTATTTAGTGGCGTATGCATTGATAAGGTTTGCGTTACAGGTGCTCCCTTAAAGTCGACCCATTGCGAGCGATAGAGTGCCGTTACAGATAAAGCATCCCTACTTCCGGCATAAGCCGGATTAACCATTAACGTATTGTACATGTAATGCGTGTACATTGGTGCCTGTTGAGCATGGATGGTAAAACTCCCTAAGGTTAAAACCAACACTGCTATTATTTTATTTAATGTTTTCATATTGTTTTTATTTCTTTATTATTTTTTCAGTATTGGTTTTTTACCTGTTAAGATAAATTGTTCCCTTATAGACTTTTGAACCGTCACCCAAGTCAAGTACGTAGAAGTAAGTGCCTACAGGCAGGTCATCTCCGCCAACTCTTAATCCCATTGTTGATTTGCCGTCCCATGTATTCTTATAAGGACTTGCTTCGTACACTTTATTTCCCCAACGATTAAAAATTTGGAAAGTGTTATTAGGGTAATCCAGAATTCCCCTGATCACGAACAGATCGTTTATGCCATCACCATTTGGCGAGAAGCCTTCAGGTATAAAGAATTCAGTAACCGGACAATTGTTTACTACAACTGTAATTGTTGAAGGAACTGAAGTACATCCATTGGCTGTTACTACCAGTGAATAGGTACCAGCATCCGATAGTGATGAAGTAGGAATCACAGGATTTTGGACTGTTGAAGTAAATTCAGTTGAACTAGTCCACTGGTAAGTTGCACCTGCCACTGTTTGTGCTGTGAGGTCAATTGAACTTCCAAGACAAACCGGAGAATTACTGATTGCAATTGCAACCGGTAATGCATTTACAGTAAGTGAAACATTTACTGAAACATCATTAGAACAAGTTCCCGTAATCACTACATTGTAATTAATTGCAGCATCTGAAATAGTTACCGGATTAATTGTAAGCGTAGAAGAATTTGCTCCTGTTATATCTATTGTACCATTTCTCCATTGGTAAATTAAACCTGTTCCAGTTGCAACTACTGTAAAGCTTACGGAATCTCCAATACAAGCTGTCTGACTTACTGGTTGCGTAATTATTATTGGTGCACTGTTAACGGTTAATGAAACATTAATTGATGTATCACCTGAACAGGTTCCGAGAATAACGACATTATAAATTAATGCGGCATCGGCGACAGTCACAGGATTGATAGTATATGTTGAAGAAGTTGCGCCAACGATATCAACATTTCCTTTTCTCCACTGATAAGTAAGACCAGTGCCTGTTGCAACAACTGTAAAACTTACAGAATCACCAACACATGCAATCTGATTGACAGGTTGTATAATAATAAGTGTTGCGGCATTTACAGTCAACGAAACATTTATTGATGTATCATTTGAACAAGTTCCAACTATGACAACATTATAATTTAATGCTGCGTCAGAAATATTCACAGGATTGATTGTATATGTGGCAGAAGTTGCGCCGGCAATATTAACATTTCCTTTTCTCCACTGATAAGATAGACCAGAGCCTGTTGCAACAACTGTAAAGCTTACTGAATCACCAACACATGCAATCTGATTGACAGGTTGTGTAATAATAATTGGTGCAGTATTTACAATTAAAGAAACATTAATTGAAGTGGTGCTGGTAAGATTTGTTGTAACAGTATCCGAAGGTTTGTTAATAATGTTTGTTCCTGATAAAACTACGGCACCATTTCTGGCAAGTAATCTGCCATCTATAGATGAACCTGTATTCATCGTTATTGATGTTAAAGCAAGTATGTTTCCCTTAAATGAAGTTCCGTTGCCGATAGTTGCTGAACTGCCGACCTGCCAAAATACATTTTTAGCCTGGGCGCCTCCGGTAAGGATAACATTACCGCCTGCTCCTCCTATAGTTGTAAAACCAGCTGCTATCTGAAAAATCCAGGTTGCATTTGCATCACCCTGGGCATCGAGTGTCAGATCGCCTGATTGTATTAAAAGCGTTGATGTTGATTTATAAATACCCGGAGCAAGTGTTTTGCCACCCTGATCGCCTGCTACTGTAGCTGGTGCTGGTGCAGTTGCACCTTCAGCAAAAAGATAAGCATCGGTAAGGTCCTGTTTGGCCTGTGTTAGTATGGCAGCAGCACCAGGATCATCGGCTGCAATGATAACTCCATTCACAACAGTGGCAGGAGGAAATCCGGTAATTGAACTATGAACACCCGGGCTTAACCCAACATCCATATTATTAATCACGCTAAATCCTGTACTGGTGATTGCTGTACCGGCTAGAATACCGAAGTCTCCAGCTGATTGAAGGTTAACGGCCAGTGAAGGTAAAATCAATGAATTACATCCACCGGTAACAACAACATTATAGTTGGATGCAGTATCGGCGAGAGTTACAGGATTAATTGTAAGCGTATCAGAAGTTGCGCCTGAAATATTTCCTCCGTTAATTAAGTTTACAGTTCCTTTTCTCCATTGATAGGTAAGTCCTGTTCCGGATGCCACTACAAAAAAGCTAACTGAATCTCCTACACAGACTGCTTGACTGACAGGTGAAGTAATAATTACAGTTGCAGTATTAACTGCCAAAGAAACATTTATTGATGTATCGCTGGAACATGTTCCTGAAACTATTACATTATAATTTAATCCTGCATCGAGGATACTTACTGGATCAATAGTAAGTGTATCAGTTGTTGCTCCTAAAATATTTACGGTTCCTTTTCTCCACTGATATGCAAGTCCGGTGCCTGTTGCAGCAACAATAAAACTTATAGAATCTCCGGCACAAGCAACCTGATTTACCGGTTGTGTAATAATTATTGGTACAGAATTTACAGTTAAAGAAACATTATTCGAAGTATCGCTTGAACATGTTCCTGAAACAACAACATTATAATTTAAACCGGCGTCGAGGATACTTACGGGATCAATAGTAAGTGTATCATTAGTTGCACCTAAAATATTTATAGTTCCTTTTCTCCATTGGTATGTGAGACCTGAGCCTGTTGCAGCAACTATAAAACTTACAGAATCACCAACACAAGCAATCTGATTTACCGGCTGTGTAATAATAAATGGTAAAGCATTTACAGTTAAAGAAATATTATTCGAAGTATCACTTGAACATAATCCTGAAACTACTACATTATAATTTAATCCTGCATCGAGGATATTTACTGGATCAATAGTAAGTGTATCATTTGTTGCTCCTAAAATATTTACGTTTCCTTTTCTCCACTGATATGTAAGCCCGGTGCCTGTTGCAGCAACTATAAAGCTTACAGAATCACCAACACAAGCAATCTGATTTACCGGTTGTGTAATAATAAATGGTAATGCGTTTACAGTTAAAGAAACATTGATTGAAGTATCATTTGGCGGACATGATCCTGAAACTACTACATTATAATTTAATCCGGCATCGAGGATGCTTACAGGATCAATAGTAAGTGTATCATTTGTTGCACCTAAAATATTTACGTTTCCTTTTCTCCATTGATATGTAAGATTAGAGCCTGTGGCAGCTACTGTAAAACTTACTGAGCCACTTGCGCAAGCAATTTGATTAGTGGGTTGGGTAATTATTATTGGGTTACACGGCAATGCTCCGCAACCTGGTGTCATTGCTGCTGCTAATCCGGCAGTAGTAATAGCACCATTTATTGTAAGTGCTCTGCCATCAAGCACAACTCCTGTATATTCCAAGTTGAGTGCTCCAGCAGATACGATTATGTTTCCCCTGAAAATAGAATTGTCATTTATGCTTACTGCGCCATCAATCATCCAGAACACATTTTTGGCTTGCGCTCCGTTAATCAGCTTAACTCTTGAACTCACACTTGTTGTAAGACCGCCGCCAATTATTTTGAAAACAAAAACAGCATTTGAATTTCCTTGTGCATCAAGATAAAGGGAATCAGTAAGAGTTGCAGGTCCATTCACACCTCCTGAACTCAACAGGTAAACATGTGGAGTAAGAACCAGGTTACGCCCAAACTGTACAGGATAAAGCAACTCAATATCTGGAACCATTGCGTTGAGTGTATTATAAATATTTGTGAGATCGGTTGCAGCTAACATTGTAGAAGGATCACCTGTGGGGTGAAGAGCACCAGTGACATTACCTGCTGTCCAGCCGGTAACTGAGCCGCCGCCGGCATTTCCAACATCACCAATAGAAGTTGATGACAGGTTACCATCAAGTGCTCCAATACTTGAAAATATTGTATAACAATAAAGCGATGCAAGATCAGGTGCAGGTGGTCCCGTAAGAACAGCACTTCCACAACCAACAGGCATATATGCAGTAATTCCGTCAATAGTAATTGCTCCGGCAGGAGTTGAAAACGCCCGTCCTTCAAGTGAATCACCTGAACCCATCTGAATTAAACCACCACTGATGATATTTCCTCTCATTGTTGATAAGGAAGCCATGGTTACTGCACCATCTATTTTCCAGTATACATGACAGGCCAGAGCACCATTGATCAACTTCACTCTTGAAAGAGTATTTGTTGCAAAAGTACCTGCAACTTTAAAAATAAATTCCGCATTTGGATTGCCTTGACCATCTAATATAAGGTCTAAGGTGAGAGTTGCATTCCCGGGAATAGAATATATGCCAGGAGTTAAAGTAGCTCCGCTACCCAATGAAAGTGGGCCAACCAATGTTGCAGGGTTCGCATTTATCTGAGCGATGGTAGCTCCCAAAGCTATATCACAAGCAGTGGTTGCGGGATCAACACCCGGATGCATGATTCCGTCTATATTACCAAATCCGGTAATAGGACCTGAGGTGAGCGTTCCCACATCACCTGTAATATGTGAATGTGCACTTGCATTATCTCCAACCGCCCCGGAGGATGTAAATATGACAAATCTTGAGGCATCTGGGCCCAATGTGATCACTTGTCCGAAATTTATTTTCGGAAAAAATATTAAAGTAACAGCTGTTACAATAAGAAGTAATGTGCTTTTCATATTAATAAGATTTAAATTTAATTTCACCATACAAAGGTCCACCCATTCATGCCGGTAAGTATTACACAACTTTCGAAAAAACTTACATCATTCACACATTTGCTATTAAAATAAAAAAGCACTTTCAGTATATAATGAAAGTGCTCTCAAATTTCTTCCCAATATTCTTTCGGATAAGGTTAAAATTTACATCATGGATGATTATATAAAGATCGCATGATGTTATGTTATATCTGGTGATGTGTAACCGCTTCGTTGTGGGTTTTATTAATTTTTTTATTATAATTAAAAGTGATTTTTTTGAAACGATTCTATTAGATTATAACAGAACAAAGGTGAGTAGGATTAAACCCAAAAGTGTTGTATAATTATAAAAATATATTGCATAATTCACACATGTATTTTATGAAAAAAAAGGACTGAATATTTTCAGTCCTTTTTTTAATCAATAATAAATATTTTTTTTCGAAGTGCATATAAAACAAGTGCTGTAGTATTTTCACAGCCGGTCTTTTCGAGAAGGTGAGCGCGATGTGTGTCAATCGTACGTGTGCTGGTAAATGTACCGGCAGCAATTTCAGCTGTTGTCCGTCCCAAGCACACCAATTTCAGTATTTCAATTTCACGTTTTGTTAATTTGTCCGTATTCTCTGCAATGTTGAATAAAATTTTACCGTTTTCTTTTTGTGATATATCAACAGCATTTCCAACAAGAGCAGGAGCACCTTTGAAATTAATTAAATTCGCGTATACTTCAACAAAAAGTTTTTTTTGTAAATCTTTGTGAAAAGCTTCGAATTCAAACTGCACGTGTTCCTGAATCCCTTTCAAACTTCTTCCTATTTTTTCTAAAACAAGTTTCTGTGTTTCGTTTAAAATAATATCAGCAAAACTAATATTTTCAAAATCATTCACTTCAAGACCAAATATCTTTGCAAATGCATTGTTCACATATTCAAATTTATTTGCGCTGTAAATAAAAACGCCCAAAAGTGGGTTTTCAAGCAAAGCATAGAATTTTTCATCATATGTTTTTTGAAACCGTTCCTGTTTTTCAAGCCGTATTCTTATTGTCTGCAGTAGTTCATTCAGATCAAATGGTTTTACGATATAATCATCTGCTCCTAATTGCATACCAGTTCTTATATCCTCTTTCTCTGCTTTAGCGGTTATAAAAATAAGCGGAATAGCCGATGTTGTTTTTAACTGCTGAATTGTTTTTAAAAATTCAAGACCATTCATGCCCGGCATTGTAATATCACATAATATCATATCCGGTATCTGGCTCATAGCTAAATTTATTCCCGCAAAACCATCTCCTGCTGTTGATACATGGTACCCTTCTTCATTAAGAAAATCTCTTAAGTCATTTCTTAGTGTATCATCATCCTCAATCACCAGAATTTTTTTCTTTTTACTCATAATATTTCTTGTTATTTAATGTATTCGTGAATACTGCGTATTTCATTTGTTAATTGTTAAAAGTACCGTATGAAGTTTGTTTTTCGTTTTCACTTTTCGTTTTTCATTTATCAGCTTATGACTTGTTCACTTATTATAAATTATATTTTCCTTTTCCGTGATTTTGAAAATCGGAAGTTTAATATTTACGGTGGTTCCTCTTCCGGTTTCAGATATAATTATTATTGTACCTGAAAGTGTATCCACCATTCGTTTTACAATGGAGAGTCCGAAACCAGTTCCTGGAATAGCTTCCACGTTTGAAGCCCTGTGAAATGGCTCAAACATAAATTTCTGATCTGATTCAGGTATGCCTATTCCATAATCAATAACATTAAATAATATATTTTCACTTTCTTCTGTAACATTTAAAATTATTTTTTTTGAATTGCCACTATATTTTATTGCATTTGAAATAAGGTTCCCAAAAATATGCCTGATGATTTCCTTATCGAAGAAATAATCTGTTTGTGTGAGGTGGAATGTCGTTTCAATTTCAAAATCCGGATCATATATCTGCTTATTCTCTTTAATTATGGTTTGCAAAAGTTCCTTCAAATTTATCATACACGGTTTCACTGTGATTGTGCTTCCATCACCTTTGTTAACTAATGAAACATCGTTGAGCAATGAAATAGTGTGTTTTACTGCATCAAATATCTGCGTATATTTTTCTTCTTTTTTTGCATTATCCCATTTATCTTCATAACGTTTTAAAAGCTGAGTGCTTGACAATATTCCAGCAAGTGGTGTGCGGAATTCATGTGAAACAGTTGAAATAAACTGCGATTTCAAAGCATTCAATTCTTTTTCTTTTTCGATTACTTTTTTCCTGTCATTACTTTCAATCTGCAATTGATTGTTGGCTTTTGCAAGCTCGGCTGTTCTTTCAATTACCTGCACTTCCAGATTATCATATGCATGTTTGAGTAATTCTTCAGCCTGCTTGCGTTCGGTAATGTCGATGAATGCTCCTTTTAGTTTACAGATATTATTATCTTTAATAATTGGGACTATATTATTTTGAATCCATTTAATCGAGCCATCTGTTTGAATTATCCTCAATTCAAAAATTTTACTTATTTTATCATTGATAAGCATGGTAAATTGTTCATCAAAAAAACGAACATCGTCAGGGTGAATTCTGCTCTTAAATAATTCAAAGCTTGCTTCTGTTTCAGAGGGATTGAATTTAAAAAAAGAAAAATAATTTTCCGACCACCTAGTTTCTTGCGTAATTGTATCCCATTCCCAGCTCCCCATGTTGGCTATTTTCTGGGCAAAGCGTAATGAAGATTCACTTTCTTTCAATGCCTCTTCCGCCCTCTTGTTTTCTGTAATATCTAGTATCGATCCTTCTAGAATTCCTTCATCTATATTTATCTGCAAAGATGTAATGCATCTTCTTATTTCTCCATGCTTGGTCAAAGCATCAAATTCAAAATCTGTAACATGCCTTTCGGTGTTAAGTATTTGCATCATTCTTTCGCGTTCACTCTGTTTCGCCCAGATATTTACCGATTGCTTGCCTTTTATTTCTTCAGATGTGTAATTAAGTATTCTAAGATATTTTTCATTGAATTCCAGAATTTCCGAACCATCGAGACGAGTTCTGAACATCCCAACTTCCGCATTATTGAAAAGGTGTCGGTACTTTTCTTCGCTTTCTTTAAGTTGTAACTGTGCTTTCTTAATATCAGAAACATCAAACACGATACCTCTGAAGCCAACAGGTTTTTCATTTTCACAGATAAGCATGGTTTGAATATATACAGGAAAAACATCTCCGGACTTTTTCAAAAGATCATATTCATTGATTCCATTTTCTTTTCTGTTCAATATGTGCTTAAGAGACTCAAATGCTTTTTCTTTTTGTTCAGGAACTATAATAGACTTAATATTTAAACCTTTATCAATATCTTCTTTAGTATATCCGAATAATTCAATGCCGACTTTATTAACATACGTATAATTTCCAGTTAAATCAGTTTCATAAATAGTAGTAGGAAGAAATTCAATAAGGTTTCTGAATTTTTCTTCGCTTTCACGTATTTTTTTTTCGGCTAGTATGCGTTGGGTGATATCCTTTATAAATACCGATATGCCCTCTTCCCTTGGATAGGCGCTTATTTCATGAATTAAGTTAATATCACCGGGGTAATTGATTATTAATTGACTCGGTTCTTTTGTTTTTATAACATGTTTATAAAACTCTTCCAGTTGCTTTCTTGATTCATTTTCGGGAAATACTTCCATAATAGTTTTCCCTATTGCATTTTCGGCCGAAACGCGGAGAAGTTCTTCACTTGCAAAATTCCAATAAGTATACCTAAGATCTTTGTCCAACGAGAAAAATATATCAGAGATACTATCCACCAGATCCTGGTATTTCATATTTTCCTTCGCCAATAGCTCTTCAGCCTGCTTGCGCTCGGTAATATCTTGTACAACACCGGAGATTTCAATAATTTCCCCTTTGGCATTCGTAATAGCTTCTCCTCGCGCCCACATCCAGCCATGGACTCCGTCTTTTTTCAGAGTTTGCAGTTCAATTTCATAAGGTTTACCGGTTTTTGTCGTATTGGCAATTGAAGTTGATAATAGTTCCCAGCTTTCGGAAGTAAATAAAGTTTGACTATCGTAAAGCAGCGGCGGTGGAAGTGTTGGGTCGAAACCATACATTTTATATAATTCTTCTGACCAGGTAACTTTATTGGTAATTAAATCAATATAGAAGCTTCCAATTTGGGTTTGTTGCTGGGCCCATTTTAATTCTTTTTCGCTTCTGATTAAATCTCTTTCAGCACGCTTGCGCTCTGTAATATCTCTGATGTTGCATTGAATTACATTTTGTTTGTCTTCAGTATAAACATTACTTACGAACTCAACATTGATTTTTCTTCCATTTGATGTTTCAAGCGGTAAATCTTCATAACGGACATATTTTTGTTTCTGCAATTCCAGGAACTTATCCTGATTTGCAATTATATCTTTAAAGAATCCAATTTCCCATATTTTTTTTTCAATGAATTGTTCTTTTGAGTATCCCAATAACTCAATTAAAAATGGATTTACATCCGTAATCATTCCGGTTTCGGCATCCAGGATTATAATTCCATCTTTTGCTGTTTCAAAGAGGCGACGATAACGGGTTTCTGAAGAGGCCAATGCATCCTCGGCTTGTTTTCTATTTCTATTGTTCTCATATTCGTGCAGGGCTCTTTTAATTGCAGGAACCAATCGTTCAAGTTTGTTTTTGAACACGTAATCCGTGGCCCCATTTAGCATTGCGTTAATAGCGCGATCTTCGCTAATTGTTCCTGAAACGAAAATGAAAGGGATATGAGAATAGTTTTTTATTGCAAGTGTCAATGCTTTATCACCACTGTAATCGGGCATGCTGAAATCAGATAATATTAAGTCTATCTTTTCATTTTCAAGAATTCTTAAATAGTCACTTTCATTATCAGCAAAAAAATAATCATGAGCAATTCCGCCGCTTTCAATCAAAGAATGTATCAACTCGGAATCCTTTAAGGAATCTTCAAGGTGCAATATTTTTATTTTTTTATTCATTGATTCAGCACAAGAATTATTTTTCTTTCAGATTCGCAATGGGCGTAATGATACACGATACAAAGGTGAGTTCATTAATCATCGAAAGTGTTACACAACTATAGGAATTAATTACATTATTCACACATGAATATATAAATCAAAAAAAGGACAGAAAATATTCTGTCCTTTGAGTTAACTTAATTTTTATTCGTGATTATAGAGTTTTAAAATCCATTTTGTTTAAAGAATTATATCTTACGATATAAATATCCTGGTTGCCTGTACCCATTTTATCGGATGAGTAATATGCCATGTTTCCGTAAGAATCGGTTATATAATAATAATCATCCGAAGTTGAATTAACAGGAGCCCCTAGCTTTTCAGGATCTGCCCATAAACCTTCATCATTTTGTGTTGTTACGAAAATATCATAACCACCATAACTGTTATGGCCTTTTGAACTAAAGTATAAAGTAACTCCATCGGACATTAAATAAGGTGATTCTTCATCTTCGCTTGTATTAATATTACTTCCGAGATTGTAAGGTTCAATCCAGGTACCATTGGATGATCTTTCACTTGCCCAAATATCTTTTCCACCATAACCACCCGGCCTGTCGCTTATAAAATAGAGTGTGCTGCCATCGGAACTCAGCACTGGGCTTGATTCAATATTTTTAGTATTGATGTTTAGCTTTTGAGGAGAATATGTATTGCTTTTAAGATCCACCCTGTAAATATCATTATCAATAGTGATGAAAATTTCCTGAAAGTTCATTGTTTTATTTACCTCACTAAACTTAGAATATTCGTTTTCTATATTTATTGGTTTCTCCCATAATGAAGTGGTACTATCAAACTGTGAAAAGAAAAACTCTTGTGAAACAATAACATTATTTTCGTTCTTTACTTCGGTGCAATAAATCAATCCGGAGTTGATTTCCGAAACATATAAAGGATATTCGCAGGACGTTAATTTATTAATTTCGGAACTTAGTTTAAATACCGTCACCATATATGGGGAGTGAAAGAAAGGTTGAGAAATTTGAGTAAATGCTTTTTTACATTTACTGGATGTTGTTATTGCTGATGCATCATGATATATAAAGAGTGCAACAAATAACGCGGAAAATATGATTGACTTTTTCATTGTGTAGGTTTTTATAGTTGATTTATATTTAATTTTTATGTGATTTTAAATGTTTGATGCCTTTATTGATTTATCCTGTTCATACATTTCTCTGCTTAATTCATATTTGAATAATTCAAAATTATCTTTGCCTGCAGATGTGTCCTGATAATTATACACTCTCTTTATCATAGCATTATTATTTTGTTCTATTTCTGCTATTTTATTTTCAAATTTAATTGCGGTTTCTTTCTTTTCATAAGCGGCTTTAACCTTAAATGCTGCAAGTTGATTTTTATAAGTGATAGATTTTTCAGCTGATTCATATTTGAATTGCAGAATCGAATCATTCATTGCAAGGTTGCGTTTCAGATTAGCGTTAAGCACTGCATGCTTTGTGTTTTGAACTGTTTTCTGTACATCTACTTTTTTATTTGATAATGTACAATTTGATATAATTGTAATTGTGATAATAATTAGGGCGATTGTAAAAAATTGCTTTTTCATGTTGTTTAGTTTTTATTGTTTTTATTTTATTTATTTGTAGTATGAATCAAAAGTACTTCTTCGGTGATGCCTGAATCTACAGTATATATGCCCAATTTGAATCTGCAGTATTTATTTTCATTAGTATAAATACCAGCGACCATTTTACACCGTATTGAATTTATTGGAATTGCTAAAATTGAGAATCCTCATCCCACTATTATAGGATGAGGATTCTCAATTTTATTTGCATTATATCACTAATAATTAGGAAGGATTATTGAACTACTATTTTTTCAATATGCTTTTCTGTTTTCATAGAAACAAATACATAATAAACACCCTTTGGGAGAGATTCATCAATTGCAACTGATGATGATCCATTAGCTGTGTAGTCTGAAAATTTTTGTCCGTTAGCTGACAATATAACTACAGTATATTCATCAGCACTATTAATTGGAACCACCTGCAGGTTTTCGCCTGATGTTACAGGATTAGGAAACATTGTAAATCCTGTTTCTCCCGGTGACATTTTTACTGCTTTTATTTCTGAATAAGCAGATTTACCATCGAAGTCTGTTTGTTTAATTCGGTAAAAATTTACTCCGGTCATCGGATCAATATCTTTGAAGTTGTAGGTAAGAATGCTATTACTATAGCCCGCGCCATTTTCTGTTGCCAATGTTTCAAATGTAATTCCATCGTTTGATCTTTCAATTGTAAAAAAATCGTTATTGGTTTCGCTTGCAGTTTTCCATGAAATATCCACATCGTTATTATCTGTTGTTGCTTCCACCCAAATAAATTCTACAGGTAAAGTACCAATGCTAAATTCAAAATTATTTAAAACATTTAACTGATAACCGTTCCACCATGTATTCATTGTTCTTACATCACCAAAGAAATAAGTCCAACTATGTCCTGTAGTGAGAGAGCCGTCGATACTAACTGTTCCACCGCTAAAATTTGAATCATCCCAAAAAAGATCACATTGTCCGGTGGAAGGTCTTATTCTATTTACAATATAACCATTTGGATGAGTCTCCGGATCGTATAAAGGTAAGTGTGTTGTACCGGAAGCAAAATTTGATAAAACTAAAACATCTGTGTTTCCGATAACAAAATTTCCAAAACCATCTTTTCCATCCCATGTAATGGAATCAAGTCCTGAATGCACCGGTTCAACAAGTATCACATCAGCTGAATTGGGCTGGTATCCTGGAATGCCATTGATATCAAGTACAATCTGAACAATGCCTGCCTGAGAAATATTTACTGTAAACAATACAGGCTTTCCATAAGTTGGAGTTCCAATAACATTTAAATTCTGAACTATCTGTGGCAGCGAACCTGACGGGTATGCATTGATATCAGGATCATTTAGAAATATTTTATACTGTGGACGTGTATGATTTCCGCTAAGTGATTTTCTGTTCTCATTATTACCACCTGTAAGATTTCCAGGACCAATACTATTGCATGCCACGGTAAATCCAAACGCCTGTATTCCGTTAAAGTTAACTTCCGAAACATATCCATCATCTGTCAATACATACATTTTTGCATCAAATCCATTATCAAATGTCCTTGTACTTATATCCCAGCAATAGGACCACAAACGGCCTAATAATGGTGTATGCCCTGAAAGAACTACTGACAAATCAAAGTAGTCCAGGTAATAAGTTCCCTGGGTTGTATCGGTTTGAAATTCGATATAAAAATCACCGGTAGTTATTGGTGAATATGATAATGGAGTGTACCCTCCGCTGGGCAATCCACCAATTTTCGGACCTGCCACGGCTTTTGAATATGTGGAAATATAACCATTACCAGTTGTTGGAACAGTTCCTGAGTTAACTATGTTTCCGGAAGGATCTTTTATTATGAATTGTGTTGTGCTATTGTTGATGCCTGTTTTCACAATATGGTTGAATCCAAAATATACCTTTTCTGAAGTTTTTGAAATATGAAAATACAACCGGTTCATCGGATCATTATTGTAATAAGCGGCAAAGGGTCTTTTCATATCATAAATTTCCAGGTTGCCAAAACTTGCAGAGGTGGGCATAAGCTGCTTGGTGCCTTCTGCAAAAGAGTTACTGAATTGCATGAGTAAGACAACTGCCATTACGGCTATGGGATGTAAGATATTTCTTATTTGTATTGAAGTTTTCATTCGATTAGTTTAATTGAAGTTCATGGTGTAAAATTACTTCTCTGGCAAGGCAATAAAATCAGCATATATGCCATATTTAAAAAAATTAAATGTTGGAGACGTGGGTAATTATACCAGTATGCTTTTTATGCTGGATTTAATAGTTTATATTTTTTATTAAAAACAAAAAAGCCCGCAATTCCTGTGAACATTGAAATTGCGGGCTTGTTAATTTTTTATATGTTCTACTGCTGAGAAATCAATTTTCCTGATTGAATGTTTTTGTCATTTTTAAACACATTGTAGGAATAAATTCCAGATGGAAGATTATTTGTTTCGATTGCAGTCAGTTGTTTAATGATAATTGTATTCATCACCTCTGTTCCCAGGACATCGTAAATTCTTAATTCGTAGTTGTTCATTTGAGATGCATCCGTTATCATGATTGTTGCATTTGTTATGAATGGATTCGGGTAAATGTTGATGTCCAGTGATTTTTCAAAATCAACCTTTACTAAATTTGAATATGAAAATTTTCCATCGAAATCTGTTTGCTTTAATCTGTAGTATGAAACGCCTGATGAGGGATCAATGTCTATAGCGGTATAGTTTAACAGTGAGTTGCTGTTACCTGCTCCATTAATAATTACAACTGTTTCATAATAATTTGATTCATCAAATTTTTCTACTGTGAAATAATTATTATTTGTTTCGCTCGTTGTTGCCCAAGAAATAGTGATTGTATTATTTTCCGGTTTCACTGTGAAGGATAATAATTCAATAGGCAATGAGGGATCTTCCAATGTAACAATATTATTGTGTAATGAAATAGCGCCTGCCCTTGTTAAGCCTCGTCCCAGGAGAGAAGAACCTTCCAGTAAAGTTATAGCACCACTAGCTACAATATTACCTCTGAAAACAGAATTATTCCCTAATTCAAATTTTCCATTTATTTGCCAATACACATTCTTGAGTGATGCTGAATTGATCAGAATAACATGTGAGGATATCCCTGTCTCGAAAGCGCCATCTATCTGGAAAATAAAAACAGCATTAGGATCGCCACCACCATCCAGGGTGATATCACCATTTAATGTTGACGCAGCACCTGTACTATATGTATTGGGAGTAAGCACCTGGTTATCTCCCAAAGTTGTTCCAATAACAATGCTTCCGGTAATTTCGCTCAAATAACTGTATACAACATCCACATTGGTTGCAGCTTCCGCTGAAGTAGCATCCACAACATGAGTTTGTCCAGCAACTGTTCCGGTTGGAAATGCGTTGAATGCGCCTATATTAGTGCCAACATCACCTGTTACATAGGTTGCTGCTCCCACATTGTCAAAAGCTCCAGCTGCAGTAAATAAAGCAAATGAAGAAGCAGATCCTAAGCTTGGCACCTGCCCGAAATTTAGCTTCGGAGTTGCTAACAGCACGGTGGCTGTTACAAAAAGCAGGAATAATTTTTTCATTTTGATTATGTTTAAAGCATTAATTGTATTCACATTATAAAGGTAGCCGATGCAGATAGCATGATTCCACAGTATATATGCTCAAAATAATGAAGGGGAAAATTTGTACGATGGTATTTATACTAAGACATTGTTTTAAATTTTTTAAAAATATTTTATAGCTCCGTCAGTTAGAATATCCAATCATTCTTTCTCGATATCTTGTTTTTCCTGTGCCTCACAGAAAGTCATACCATAGTCTTGCGGAGGAGAACATTTTTCAGAGTTCGTCTCGAAGCATAGCTTCTCCTCAATGTGACAACACATTTTAGTTTTACTAATGCTTAATACTCGAATTGATGATTGGAGTATTGAAAACAAGGGGCAAACAATTATACCTGAAAATTTAAAACCGTTTCTAAAAACAAAAAGCCCACAATTCTTTAATTGTGGGCTTTTTATTATTTTAAATTTTCTATTGCTGAGAAATCAATTTACCTGATTGAATGATTTCATTCTTTTTAAAAACAGAGTAAGAATAAATACCTGCTGGAAGATTACTATTTACAAGCATTGTTGATTGATTCGTAATAATTGTATTTGTTACTTCAGTTCCTAAAACATTGTATATCTTCAATTCATAGTTATTCATTTGAGATGCGTCTTTTATCATGATGGTCGCATTTGTGCTGAATGGATTCGGATAAATAGTAACACCTTGTGTATTTTCGAAATCAACCTTCACTAAATTTGAGTAAGTAAATTTACCGTCAAAATCAGTTTGCTTTAATCTATAATATGAAACACCTGAAAAAGGTTCATTGTCTTTTGCAGAATAATTTAATAGTATATTGCTATTGCCAGCTCCGCCAGTAGTGGATACCATTTCAAAATTTATTGCATCCATGCTTTTTTCAATGGTGAAATAATCGTTATTCGTTTCGCTCGCTGTTTTCCAGAACACAACTACAGCGTTAGTATTAATCGCTGCTCCCACCCAAATAAATTCCACTGGCATTACTTGCTGTCCATCAGGTGGAACAGGTGGCTTTCCGGTCCAGGATGTAAGATTCTGAACTGCGGTATTTCCATCTGTAACTACCATATCCCCGCCTTTAATAGCCCAGAATTCAGTTTTAGAATCAGTGGACATACAAATCTTAAACTTTATATAATGTCCATAATTTAAAATAACAAAATCGCTAAAGGAATATACTGCTGGACTTCCACCGGCAATTATTAATGTATCAATTACCCAAACTCCGCTATCTATCTGATGAAAAACGTAGCATTTGTCTAATGGATCCCCATTTCCACTTTGATTTATTCGAAACGTAAATGACACCTTACATCCTTCTGTTGCTTCCACTCTTAAATAGGGTGTAGTCATTACACAACTATCATTTTTCACACTCCATTGGCCAGGAACAACCTTGCCGCAGCTTGTCTTATAAGTTGAGGTATCAGACCAGTTTACGGTGTAGTCGTAAGTTTGAGCTCCAACAAATGAAACTGTTGCTATTAAAAGAACTGCTGTAGCGAGAAATTTATTTCTTATTTTATTTGAAACTTTCATGGCTTTATTATTAAAGATAATTATAGTGTAAAATTACTTCAATGGCAAGTCAATAAAATCAGCATATATACCAGATTTGAAAAAAGAAAATATCAGAGAAGTCGATAATTATACAAGTATGCTTATTGTGTTGGAATTATTAGCTTATTGTCTTTTCTTAAAAATAAAAAAACCACAATCCCCGTAAATATTGGAATTGTGGGCTTATTAGTATTTTAAATTTTCTATTTCTGAGAAATCAATTTACCTGATTGAACCAATTCATCATTTTTAAAAACAGTGTAAGAATAAATGCCTGCAGGAAGATTGCTGGTTTCAAGCATCGTTGATTGATTGGTAATAAGTGAATTTATTACTTCAGTTCCTAAAATATTGTATATTTTCAATACATAGTTGTTACTTTGTGATGCATCTGTTATCATGATAGTTGCATTCGTGCTGAACGGATTCGGATAAATAGAAACAGAAGGATCAGCAGCTTTAAAGCAATTAACAGATGAAATATTAAACAAGGTGGAGCTGCCATCATAATCCGTTTGTTTCAACTGGTAATAGGCAATATTACCCGTATAGTCATTATCATTAAAAGAATAATTATTAATTTGATTACTATTACCTGCACCGGAAATGCTGGCAAGTTCAACCCAGATTGTTGCATCAATACTTTTATATACAGTAAAAAAATCATTATTGGTTTCGGATGCGGTGGTCCAGTTAATATTCACCTTATCGTCATTGCATAATGCATCAAAGCTAATTAAAGCAACAGGAAGGGGTGATGACAAGGTGGTAGAAGCAGGGTAAAAATTATTAGTGAGATTCAGCAATGAAAGCCCTGTTCTGTTTATTTGTGGATTGGTGGTTGTTCCGGCATTCAATCCGGATGTACCCACAACACTTCCCAATAAAGTTAAACGTAATGCCATAACATCTGTTACCAGGCCAAAACCTGTTCCTTCTGCATTTAAGTTAAATGGGGTTCCTGCTGCGGTAATACCAGCGTCTGTTGAAACGGTCCAATAGGAATCATCCCTGCGGATCACTGTACTTGCACCATCGGCAAAATTTACACCCACTGCAGTGATGGCACCTGTGTGTGTAAGCGTAATAGTACCTCCTGTAGTAAGAGCAATTGAAGGATGCGAAACATAAAAGGGTCTGAAGTCGATGGCGGTACCCAATGGAAACAAACCTGCTGCATTTCTGTCGGCTATTGTAGCTGTATTAAAGTATCTCATAAAACTTCCGCCATATAACCATCCGTTGGCCATAGTCCCATTGTGTGATAATGTTCCGGGCGTTGCCGCTGCCGTTCCTAATGTTAATGTGTACCCTGCCATGTTAATGTTTCCTTTTGTCATGGTAAACTGATTATCAATATTGGTACTTATAGCCATTACAATTTGAGGAGAAGTACCATAAGTATTATTTATTCTCAGGTTTTCAAAATAGGTCTTCTGCGATCCATCGATAATTTGTCTTGAAGTACCATTGAATTCCACTTTTCCAATTCCGTTCCTGTTGATGAATAAATTTCCTGCATCTGCATAGTTTTTCCAATTTCCCTGTACATAAATTTTCCCGTCGTTTTGTACTTTTCCATTCAATGCTCCGCTTTTGTTATTCGCAAAATTCCCTTTATTGCCAAGCACCCTTAGGATTGCACCTGAAGAAATTTTAATATAACTTCCATTGTTGGTGATACCTTGTGAGCGAGCTTGTGGCAGGTAGAGTAGGGCGGTAGCGAGTATGTAGATTATTTTATTCATGATAAGTATTTTTTAAAACGGAAATGTATTTAGCTTATTAATCATAACAATTACTGAGTATTCATAAACCATTGTACATCCTGGAAAGTAACTATATCACCATTTGTGTTGGAAGTTACATACAACTCCAGGTAATCTCCCTGTTTCAAACCAGGTATATAAACCACAGTTGAAAACTGGAATGGTTGATTTTGTATTGTAATACGAAGATCTGCCTCTCCATAACGTGTTGCGGTTACACCATTTTTAACAATTGCAATAGTTACAACATGATTAATTCCACTATTAGAAAGATCTCCGGTGATTACAGCCCAGCCATCCCTTACATTTTTTGCCTGATAAAGTATCCTGTTTCCGCTGGCAGGCGAGGTGGAGCCAATTGTCCACTTACAAGAATAAGTGGATGTATTAGCAGCCCAACTTGCCTTGTAAAATGTTCCGTTAGTGGTTACTGTTGTAGTAGCAGCATTATTAGCTACGGCTATTTTGCAATGTGGTTTTTCATCCTCCATTCCGGTATTATTAATTAAAACTGCATTCGCATCTCTGCCGCTTGCAAGCGAGAAGTCAAAACCGCTTATATACGTTCCTTCATTATTCCAGGCAGTACCAGTAATAAACATATTTGCAAATGTTGTGAAAGTTGCAGGAGTATAAAGAATGCCTATATCGCTTCCTGATGCTGTATTATAAAAAGTAGTGTTTAAAATAGAGACAGTTTCTCCCACACCTGATAATAGGTTTATTCCTTTAGCGCAACTTGTAAAATCGCATTCCGAAATTTTAAATGAACCACCGCTTGCAGCACCTGCTGCTATTTCAATACCGGCACCGGGGCAATTCTCAAAGTCTGAATCAAAAACCCACAGATCATTGTTGGTTGTTGAAACAATTCCTTTATTAAAGCCATCGAAACTGCAATCTTTTACTTCATAATATTTTCCAGTACCTGTAAAACGTATGGCGTCGTTTCCTGCAGTATTTGAAAACGCAGTAAACAATATCATTTTAAAATAGCATTCTGTCTGACAAGTGAACAAAGGAGTACCTGAAACTCCTGCGGCAGCTGCAATTGTGCTTTGTCCATAGGACTGTCCTTCAAAAGTGACCGAATAGGGCAAATTGATTACCTGGGTGGCAGATATAAGATCAGTTTGTCCTCCAAGTTTTACAATGCTGGGAGCCGTCATGTGCATATTTAAATATGCCAGCATTTCAGCAATGGTTGTCCAGCTTCCTTTGTCAGCAATACAAAATACATTGTCTTCTCTGTATTCTTTTTCTTTAACAAGCCAGTTGCCGCCGACAGCAACGTATGTCCTGCCTTTCCAACGGGTAATATATGAAACACCGTCACCGTCAACTGTGGAACCTCCACCTGGCATTACTATAATTAAGTCGGTACAAATTCCGACATTCTTGACTGAAATAGATAAACCGTCATCAGCAGATGTAATTGCAGGCAGTGTAAGTGTAATATTGTTACTTGCAACCACCATGGTTTCTGTTTGTAGAAGAGTGGTGGTGGCTGTTTTGGTTACTACGTTCAGTCCGCCCTGTCCATTGGCCATGCGAACCCATTTGGCACCATTCCAGAAATAATACCCGGGAGTTACATCGCCTGCAGTTGCCTTATTATACACCATCAAACTTGAGTCAGGTGAAGTAATTGGTAAGGCAGATAATGTGGAAGCTAAATTTACCCTGGGCATGAGTAAACCTTTGTTAGAGGATTTTATATCCAGTACAGCTGAGGATTTCACTACATAGTTACTATCGTCTGTTACCAGTACATTCTGTGCAAACAAATTTCCGGCTGTTGCAGTTAAAATTGTTGTGGAGAAAAACATGTATCTGATACATTTTATCTGCCTTTTGAGTAATTGTCTAAATTTGTTCATAGTTCATGCTTTATTTAAATCAAAGATACTTCCTGCCTGATGCGTGAACTATAGTATATATGCCCAAAGAAAAGATTATGAAAAATTGTTTATTGGTGTTTTTACTATATATTAATACTCAAAATAATCCTGCATGAAATAGCTATTCATCACTATTAGCTTATCACCGCATTATTTAAAAAAATTGTTACTATTTATAGTTGGAAATTTTTGAACAGATATTAATAATTAAACTTGTGGATAGGATGGTATTTATACCAATTGAGAATGATAAGTAATAACGATCAACATTTATTGGAACAATGATAATAAGCATACCTGGTTAAAAGGTGATTGCGGTTTCGGAAATATAGAGAGTGGCAGGATATTCTATTGCTGAAGCGAGTGAAGCATTGGTGGCTACCGATGCATCAGGAGTCAATGGAATATTTATATTAAATAGGGATGTTAGCGAAATGATAAGTATATAAATTATCTTTCTCATGGAATGAAGTTATAATTGTTTTATTATTGTTTGGTCAGGTTGTAAAAATATCTTGCGATTTAAAACAAAAAATGTGTGTTTTTTTATTCCAGTTATAATTGTTTGGCGATTCAGGAATCGATATTGTTTTATCTTCAATGCCAATGGCACCGAATAAGGTGATCAGCTTTTTCGAAGGATTGACAAACAAAAACTGTCCATCAATATTTTTACATTCAATCCAGTTGCATCTTATAAGATCGCGAATAATTTTGAAAATTTTTGATTTTGAATTGATGCGATAACTGCTTGTATTATTTCTGAGTGAGTGAATGGATGCCTTGTGTCCTAATTCACTAATAACATTTGTTTCCATAATTAAAAATTTTAATGATTATTAAAAACTCAGTTAATTACTCACTCCAACAGTTATATCTTCATTGCAAACAGGAATAACTAATACCATATCTGTTGCGGCCTTAGTTTTCTCAATTGGAATTACACTTGTTGTTTCACTATAATTGGCTTCATTATTTTGAGAATATTCTGATAGCCGGTAATACAGATTTGCCAATACCGGCAATTCGTCAGTAAAATAATAAGCAAGGTCAACCGTTACATTATTCCCGATAATGGTAACGTAGCCTATCACTTCATAATTAGTTGCATCAAGCGATCTTTCCACTGCCACAGTTTTAGTTTCAGTATTGCCGTTCACTGTAAAATGCAGATATACCTTACTGTTAAAATATTTGCTGTCGATCTCTTTAACATGAGTTACATTTTGCTGATTCTGAATTACAGGATTTAGTATTGAAGTCTGAGAATTTGCTTTAAAAACCGGAGTTGTGATTAAAATGAATAGCAGTATGTAAATTAGATTTTTCATGACAATAATTTTATTCCGATTTTATAAAGCAAAGTTACCTTCTGATGGAAGTGGTAACATTAGCATATTTACCAGATTTTAAAAAAGAAATGACATGGGGTAATGGTAATAATACCAGTATTCAAAATAAAACCCCCGGAGGAAACCGGAGGTTTATTTAATTTTGTTGCTTTAATTATTTCTTTTAATATTTATTCAAGATGCAATAATTGCAGGAGCGTTAAAACTGGAATCATGAGTCCTTTTGTTCCAGAGATACTTAGTGTTTAAGACTGGAATTGTTGGTGCTTTATTTTCCATTTTTACTGTCCCGAAAACCTTTAACAATTCTTCAGAAGGACGTACAAACAAAAATTGTCCTTCAATATTATTTGGTTCAATAAGCTTATGTTTTATTAAATCGCGAATAATTTTAAAAATAATTGATTTCGATTTAAAACAATATCCTGTTGATTTGTTGCTGAGGGAATGATTGGCAACTATGTGCCTGATTTCTCTTAAATAGATCGTTTTCATGATTGTTTATTTTTATATGTTTTAGTGATATAAAGGTACTTCTCTGGCAAAGGCATACCAATAGTAGTTTTACCAGAATTTACAAAGAAATTATTTGGAGAGTCGGTAATAATACAAAGAAGCTATTTTGAGTTTTCTTATTATAATATAAAAACATATTTTCCTGGTCAGGCTGAAATGTAACCATGAGCCATATCATGTTGAATTTTGTCACCCCGAGTCAAAACCCTGAGCCAGTAGATGGGTTATTGAAACCGAATCAATGGATGGCCAAAGAAATATTGGTTGTCGTACTTCGACATTCATTCTGCATGCTCATAGCTTTTGCTCATCATGGCATATAAAAATAAAACCCCTGGATGTTGCCAGGGGTTCAGTTCAAATTTTATTGATCATCTATTTCATGCACATCTTCTTTGTTGTGATGAAAGTGAATTTCACTTTAAGTATTTTTTATGCTGCAATATTTTTATGAGCTAATTGGTGTGAACCTTGTGTAGTATGATTCCATTTTAAATTCATGGTTAATACAGGGACATCAGCTGCCTTAATTTCAGGACCGGTATGGCGCAGAGCAGTTATTAATTTTTCTGAAGGAAGCACGAACAAAAATTGCCCGACAATATTTTTACGTACAATCCAATTTCGTTTAATCATATCGCAAATTATTTTTATTCTTTTAGATTTCGGTTCAAAGTTATAAGCTGTTGATTTATTTCTAATATAGAAATTGTAAATTATGTGCCTGATTTCTCTTAAATAAATTGTTTCCATGATTTTATATTTTATTGATTTATTTAAAATTAGTGAATTGCAATACCAACAGTTGAAACACCGCTGGAGATGTCAAGGAATACGCCAATCGTCTTGTTTATGTGGTATTCTGTTCCAATATGTGCATCAAGAAATAAAGGATTTGAAGAATGGAAATAATTCATTTCGCCGTCGTATCCATTTGTCCAGGATGAATTTATTATTGCAATTCCAATTGAACCTGCTGCGGAGAAATCCCACCTGGAACCAGTGTTAAGCAATTTGTCAAAATAGAAAGTGCCTTTAGCGCCAATCGGTATTACTGTTTCGTGATAAGTAAAATATTTTAAGGGAAGAGTCTGGTCGCAAGAAGTGCTTCTGTAATAACCGTTACTATAAGTATATAAACTTAAAAAAGGAGCTAATGTAAAATTCTTTGTTATATTATTTTCATAGTCGATATGGAAAACGGGCATTGCATGTCCTACATAACCGTAATATCCTGAATATCCTCCAATACCTATACCTACGTTTATAGTTTTTCCAAATTTTTCTGATGATGTAATATTCTGTGCAGAGCTATTAATATATAATAGCGAAAGGGAAAATACTGCAACAATAATTATCTTTTTCATGATTGTTTATTTTTATATATGATTACATATATAAAGGTACTGCTCTGCCAAAGGCAGACCAATGGTAGTTTTACCAGAATTTAATAAAGAAAAAATAAGCTGGGTAGGTACAAATACTAACAGGTAATAAAACTTCCATCCCGATAGCTATTGAGACAAAATTAAAAATTCGAAATTCAAAGAGGGTTTTTCCTGCATCTTGGGACCTCGATCTTGGGACTTGATACTTTCTAAGGTTGATTATAATTCAACAAATTTATTCCTGATTGCGTACATTACAAGATCGGCCGTATTTCTCGATTCAGTTTTAGCAATAAGGCTCGCCCTGTGTGCGTCGATAGTACGCTGGCTTAAAAATATTATTTCAGCAATCTCTGCTGAAGAAAATCCCTGGCAAATTAATTTTAGTACTTCTGTCTCTCGTTCAGATAAAACAGACTTATTGATATTTTTACCTAAAATAAGTTCTAAGGCTTTATCGGAATTCTTCTCAATGATGTTTCCCATCATGCATTCTTTCCCTTTTATTTTGACAATAATACCAGATATTTCGATTACTGCAGGACTCTGATCTTTTTTTGAAATTGTGAGTTCTGTGTGAACATTGTCATGCATACCATTGATGCATTTATGAATTTTTTCAAGATTCTCGTCGCTTTCATCATTATAAACCAAATCTTCAAAACTCAGAAATTTAATTTCATCTTTATCGTAACCAATGATTTCAGTAAGTTTTGAATTGGAATAAGTAAATTTATTGTCCTCGTAAATATATACTCCCACTACCGGATTATCAATCAGGGCGTAGAACTTATCATCGCCCTGTTTTAAAAAACGTTCAATTTTTTCAAGCCGGATCTTAATACTTTTAAGTAGTTCTGAATAATCGAAGGGTTTGGTGAGGTAATCATCTGCCCCTAGCTGCATGCCAAGCCGCTGATCTTCCTTTTGTATTTTTGCACTTAGAAAAATAAATGGTATTGAGCTTGTGTCGGGCACTGACTGAAGGGTTTTGCAAACCTCATAACCATTTTTTAATGGCATGGAAATATCACTAATAATAAGATCGGGAATAATATCAATTGCCTTTTGAATGCCATCCACTCCATTCACTGCAGTAGACACATCAAAACCTTCTTCATTTAAAAACTCAGCAGTTGTTTCCAAAATGGTAGGGTCGTCTTCTATGAGTAATATCTTTTTTTTCATTTTATTTCTTTTTATTTTTTACATGCTCGCGGGATTTTTATAAGGTATTTTCACAATGACTGTTGTTCCTTTATTCAGGGTGCTTTTAATATCAATAGAACCTCCATGCATTTCAACACAGCGTTTCACAATTGAAAGTCCAAGGCCGGTGCCTTTAATTGCTTCCGCATTTGATGCCCTGTGGAATGGGTCGAAAATGTATTTCAAATCTTCTTCAGGAATCCCGATGCCATTATCTTTAACGGTAAAAACAATGGTTCGACCTTGCTCACCACATGTTTCTTCATTTTCAATAATTGCCGTCAAAACAATTTGTTTTTCGAGTCCTGTATATTTCACGGCATTTGATAGAAGGTTGTTTATAATATGGCGAAGCAATGATTCGTCGGCAAGTGTTTTTATTGTTTCTGGTTTGCTGGAAAAATTAATTTTAACTGAATCCCCGAAAACAGCTTTTATATCATCAAATGCCTGCTTGCAAATTTCTTCTATTGAACATAACGATGGTGTAAAACTCATTTTTCCGCTTTCGTCTTTGCCTATAATTGAAATATCATCAAGCAGCAAATTTGTAAAACGTATTGATTTATAAATTGTATCAAAAAACTTTTGTTTTTTTTCTTTATCCCATTTATCACCATAGCGTTCAAAAAGCTGGATGCTAGAGTTTATCCCGGTAAGTGGTGTGCGGAATTCATGCGATATAACAGAGATAAACCTGTTTTTTAACATATTCAGTTCTTTTTCCTTTTCAATTACTTTTTGCCTTTCATCACTTTCTATCTGCAATTTTAAATTTGCTTCAGCAAGTTCGGCTGTTCTTTCCTTTACTTTTATTTCCAGGTTGTCGTATGCCTGTTGAAGTAATTCCTCACCCTGCTTATGCAATTTTTCGAGCTCATATTCATGCAGGGCTCTTTTAATTGCAGGGACCAGGCGTTCAAGTTTATTTTTTAGCACATAATCGGCGGCCCCATTTAACATTGTGTTAATAGCGGCATCTTCTCCGATTGTCCCTGACACAAAAATAATTGGTATGTTAGGATAATCTTCTTTTGCAATACTTAATGCTACGCTACCATTAAAGCCTGGAAGGCTGTAATCGGATAATATTAAATCAATATTTTCTTTTTCCAGGAGATTTATATAATCTTTTTCATTGTCGGCCAAAAAATAATCATGCACAATACCTCCACTCTCAATCATTGATTGTATAAGTTCGGAATCCTTTAAGGAATCCTCAAGATGCAGTATCTTTATTTTTTTATCCATGAATACTAGCTCATACCCGCTTAAAATATAACTTATTATTAATGGTTATGTGGTAGTTGATTTATGACTGCCCAAAATTGCCCCAGTGTTTTTATTGCATCCATGAATTGTGCAATATCAACGGGTTTAACCACATATGAGTTGGCGCCAAGTTCGTAACTTTCAACCAAATCACGCTCTTCAGCTGAAGATGTTACCATGATAACCGGGATCATTTTAAATTCTGGCGATGAACGTATATGTTTTAGCACTTCTATTCCATTCATCTTTGGCATCTTTATATCTAAAAGTATAACTGCCGGATGGCCTTTTTCACGATTAGCGAATTTGCCCCGGTAATAAAGATAATCCAGTGCCTCTTCGCCGTCTTCAGCAACAGCAACTTCGTTCGCCAGGTTTTTTTCTGCAAGAGCTGCAATTACAAGCTCAACATCTTTAACACTGTCGTCAACGATAAGAATTTTTTTTACTTCTGCTTTCATGACTTTTATTTATTTGATTAGTTATTTTTCGATTGTTCAAGGTTCAATGTTCAAAGTCCCGTTTGTTGTTCGTTTTTCACTTATCAACTTATGACTTGTCATCTTGTCTACTTATTTTTTCGATTATTAATTTTGCTTTCCTATGTAGGACTTACTACTTATGACTTACTACTTATTATTAATGATTAGATGGTAGTTCATTTATGACTGCCCAAAATTGCCCCAGCGCTTTTATTGCCTCCATGAATTGTGCAATATCAACGGGTTTAACCACATAGGAATTCGCACCAAGTTTGTAACTCTCAATCAGGTCCCTTTCCTCACGGGAAGATGTTACCATGATAACCGGGATCAACTTAAATTCAGTAGAGTTGCGTATATGTTTAAGCACTTCTATTCCATTCAGCTTAGGCATCTTAATATCTAAGAGTATAACAGCGGGATTGCCGGGTTCACGATTAGAGAATTTACCTCGTATATAAAGATAGTCAAGCGCCTCTTCGCCATCGTCAGCCACTGCAACTTCGTTTGCAAGATTTTTTTCACCAAGGGCTGCAATAACCAGTTCAACATCTTTAGCACTGTCGTCCACGATTAGGATTTTTTTTACTTCTGCTTTCATGATTTTTATTTTTTTGATTAATCGATTTATTTTTTAATTGTTCAAAGTTTAAAGTTCTAGGTTCCGTTTGTAGTTACTTTTAGCTTATCGCTTTCCGTTTTTCACTTATCAACTTATGTCTTGTCATCTTGTCAACTTATTTTCGTTGATGAATCGGTTTACTAAAGTAAAACGTGGCACCTTTGCCAACTTCACTTTCGGCCCAGCAAGTTCCGCCATGTCTTACTACAATTCTGTTCACATTCGCGAGGCCAATTCCAATACCCTCGAAATCTGTCGCTTTGTGCAGTCGCTGGAAAACGCCAAAAAGTTTATCGGCATACTTCATATCAAATCCTACTCCGTTATCTTTTACATAAAATGCTATTTTATTATTCTCTTCTTTACCTCCAATTTCAATTACAGCTTTTTCTTTGTTGCGGGTATATTTTATGGCATTTGAAATAAGATTGATCCATACCTGGTTAATCAGGTTTTCATCACCCCAGGCATCCGGAAGGTCTTTTATAATTATTTCAACATTTCTGCCTGCTAATTCATCACTGAAGGATTTAATTGCACGATTTACCATTTTTGTTGAACTAATTTCTGTCATTTGTAGTTCGGTTCTGCTTAAACGCGAAAATGTCAACAATGCATCAATAAGATTTCCCATTTCATGTGCAGACTCTGAAACGATGTTCAGATATCTTAAGCCAGTTTCGTCGAGTTGAGATGCATTATTTTTAATCAGTAAATCCACAAACCCACCAATATGTCTTAATGGTCCGCGAAGATCATGTGAAACAGAATAGCTGAATGCTTCCAGCTCTTTATTTGCAGCTTCCTGTTTTTCTTTTTCCTCGGCCTGAATTATTATTTCCTTATCAGCAATGACTAACTCAGCGGCACGTTTCCCTTTTTCTGCTTTTTGAAATACAAGTTCTTTATCTGCAATGACTAACTCAGCAGCACGTTTTCCTTTTTCGGCTTTTTGGAAAACAAGTTCATTATTTGCAATGATTAATTCAGCCGCTCTTTTTTCTTTTTCTTCGTTTTGAAATACGAGTTCTTTGTTGGCTATAATCAGTTCATTTGCTCTATTTTCTTTTTCTTTGTTTTGATAAGCAAGTTCTTTGTTGGCTATGATCAATTCAGCTGCTCTATTTTCTTTTTCTTTGTTTTGAAAAGCAAGTTCTTTATTGGCAATGATAAGCTTTGCGGCTTTTTTTTCTTTTTCTTTATTTTGAAAAGCAAGTTCTTTATTGGCAATGATTAACTCAGCTGCTCTTTTTTCTTTTTCTTCATTTTGAAAAGCAAGTTCTTTGTTGGCGATGATTAGCTCAGCTGCTCTTTTTTCTTTCTCAGCATTTTGCAATGCAAGTTCTTTGTTGGCGATGATTAATTCAACAGCTCTTTTCACTTTCTCCTCATTTTGAAAGTCAACTTCCATGTCGGCAATAATCAACTCAGCTGCTCTTTTCTCTTTTTCTTCATTTTGAAAGACAAGCTCTTTGTTAGCTAGGATTAACTCATCAGCCCTTTTTTCCTTCTCCCTGTTTTGAAAAGTAAGTTCTTTATTGGCAATGATCAATTCTGCCGCACGTTTTTCTTTCTCCTTGTTTTGAATTAACAATTTTTTATTTGCAATGATTAATTCTGCTGCACGTTTTTCTTTCTCCTCATTTTGAAGGGCAAGTTCTTCGTTGGCAGTGATCAACTCTGCTGCACGTTTTTCTTTCTCCTCGTTTTGATAAGCAAGTTCCTTATTTGCCATCATTAATTCATCTGCCCTTTTTTCTTTTTCCCTGTTTTGAAAAACAAGTTCTTTGTTTGCAATGATTAATTCCGCTGCACGCTTTTCTTTCTCTCCGTCCTGAAAGGCTAGTTCTTTGTTGGCGATACCTAATTCCGCCGCACGTTTTTCTTTTTCTTTGTCCTGAAATGCAAGTTCAATATTTGCAATGCCCAGTTCAACTGCACGTTTTTCTTTCTCTTCATCCTGAAAGGCCAGTTCTATGTTGGCAATACCTAACTCAGTGGCACGTTTACCTTTCTCTTCATCCTGAAAGGCCAGTTCTATGTTGGCAATGCCTAATTCTGCTGCACGTTTTCCTTTCTCCTCCTTTTGCAAAGCAAGTTCTTTGCGGGCAATGATTAACTCCGCAGCCAACTTTTCATTCTCTTCTTTCTGAAGAGCAAGTTCTTTGTTAGCAGTAATTAACTCGTCCGATAATTTTCTTTTTTCCATTGTTTTCCGAAATATACATTGTTATAAAAGAGCCATGATTCTTGTTATTTGTGAATTCGAATTCTCATCGGATTAGCTTAAAAATTGTCCTAAAATATAGTATACAAAGATGAGCAACAAAAAACCAGGAAGTATTACATAACCTTTGAAATAAGTTACATTATTCACACATATTGATAGTGAGATATCTTTTACTTTTATCTTCTTGTAAAGGGTAATAGCCGATATGATTATATAGCTTCAAAAATATTGATGTATGTCATTCAAAATTCGAGCCCTGTAATTTTATTAATAATTGCAGGGATCGACTTTAATGAAAATATGTTTTTACTTACTTTTTTCCGATTTATTTACCTTAAGCTGCTTTACTGCTTTTACCGTATTTGATTTTTTAGATTGTGTTGGTATTTGTTTTTTTGGCTTTACCGTCTGCTGAGTTTCCGTTGGTGTTTGTTTATCTGGTTTCACAGTTTGTTGTGTTTGAATCGGAGCCTGCTTGGTTTCCTGATTAACTTTTTGTGTTGGAGTTACAATGGCTTTTTCTGATTTTGTTTTCACATCTTTTAGACTTGCTAGTTTAGCTGGGGCAGGTTTTATACCGGTAGTGCTGTTTTTTTGCACCTGTGGTTTATATATTTCAAGTTGATCGTTAATCAAATTTTGACCAGGCTTAGTGCTTTCTATAATTGCAACAGAAGTAATTGTCTTACCAGTGTGTTTCTCAACTTCAGCTTTATCGGGTCCGGCTTTGTATTTAACTCCGCTTGCTTTATCCGTCCATGTATTACTTATCACTGTTGAATTGTTAATGATTGTGATATTGTTTGAGGAGTTGACATAATAGTTGTTAATAGTTGTGCTCCCAAAATTCTGGTTTTCTACAAACACCCACTGATTGTCGGGTGCGGCATAACCATTGTCGGGTCCCATTGGTGCCCAGCCATAATAATCATCTGATCTTCTCCAGGTAACCCAGCCAGGACCCCACTCATAATCAGGTATCCATATGGGGCCATAAATGGCATCGATATACCAGCGACCATAATGAAATGGCGCCCATCCCCAAGCATAGTCAGAAACCCATGTCCAACCCTCATCTGTATATACCCAGTAACCATTAGTGGAATATGGAGAAAACCCGGGATCTACATCGGGAATCCAAACATATCCATAATTGGCGTAGTCAACCCATGTACCATAAGGACTCAAGTCATCATAAAAAACCTGAAAGCTAACGGAAACCTGTGCTGAGGATTTTTGTGGTGTTATCCATATACCTATACTGAGCATCAGTAGAAGCGATATATATTTAATTTTAGTTTTCATAAAATATTATAGTATGCTTGTACGAAAAATTTTCATCATCCCAAAGGTACTTCGGTGTAGTCTTGCAAACATTACACAACTTTTAAAAAAAGTTACATCATTCACACATCGAATTTGGGGGTGCTAAAAATCAATCAGTCTGGCTGATTATTTTTTGTTTTATGCCGAAGGGCCTGGTTTCGGATTATTTCATCTGTTAAGAAAAATGGTTCCTTTATATATAGCCCCACTATTATGCAAATTAAGCACGTAAAAATAAGTACCTATTGGCAATTCATCTCCGCCCACTCTTAGTCCAATTGTACATCTGCCATCCCAGGTATTTTGGTATGGACTCGCTTCAAATACTTTGTTACCCCAGCGATTAAAAATTACAAATGTATTAGCTGGATAATCTAAAATCCCCCTAATTACAAATAAATCGTTTATGCCATCTCCATTGGGAGAGAAACCTTCAGGTATAAAAAAATCGGCAACATCGCAGCTGTTTTCTACAATCGAAATAGTTGATGGAGCAGAAATACAACCATTAGCTGTAACAACAAGAGAATAAGAACCAGCATCTGCACTTGATACGGAAAGAATCACTGCATTTTGATCAGTTGAAGAATATTCCGTTGAACTGGTCCACAGGTAAGTTGCATTTTGCACAGTGTCCGCATACAGGTTTATTGAACTACCTGCACAAACAGGCGAATTGCTTGTAGCAATAGCAACCGGAGTCGGATTTACAAATACTTGTCCTGATCTTACAGGCCCGAGGCATCCATCAATCGAGAGTTCCTGAACTTCCAGCAAATAAGTGCCAGCAGTATTCCAGGTTATATTAATTTCATTTATAGAACTAACCTGATCAATTCCATCAATTCGCCAGGTATATGTTGAACCTGCAGATGGATTGGGATCTACATTATACTGCTTTAGATTTCCTTCACAAACATTGTCTGGCATTGCAAGTTGAGCCACCGTTCTGAGGCCGCTAAGTATCATTATGCAAAATAAAATTATATATCGGAACTGGCTAAGCATTGGATTATGTGTTTACAATTTCAATCTTTACATTTAAAAAGTTTAGAAATAATTTATTCATGTATAAAATCATTTATGCTAATTTTTTCATTCAAATATCTGTCAACACTTTTGTGCCAGCTGGTGCAAAAACCACCACTATACTGCCAAGCAGCATTCAAGGCTGCAGGCAGTATTTTAGCGGTATGTTAATGAACTTATAAGCATTTGTTATCTGATTTAATTTTAAATTAATTATGCCAGATTGGTGAAGTGGAAGGCAGAGGGTTAACAATAACATTTAATATTTTCGGAGTTGCCGCAGTGCAATTTGTTCCATTCAAATAATTAACAGATACAGTCTGAGGTGCAGCAATGTTCCATGTTATTGTAACACTATTATCATTTAATCCGCCACCGGAAGTAATAGTGCCACCTGCACTAACAACCCATGAATAGTTTGACATTCCTGTTTCTGTGGAATAAATATTTCCAATTGAATTTGAGCATACAGGAGTTGGACCACTAAGAGTTACTACGGGTAAAGGATTCACAGTAACGTTGAAAACAGTTGATGCGGCTGCAGTACAATTTGTTCCGTTAGTATAGTTGACAGAAACGGTTTGAGGTGCTGCTATATTCCACGTAATAGTAACAGTGTTATCTGTTGCTGTTCCTCCAGCAGTAATAGTGCCGCCAGCACTTACAACCCATGCATAGCTGGTCATGCCAACTTCCGTTACATAAACATTACCTGTTGAATTTACACAAACAGGTGATGGACCATTAAGCGTAACAACCGGTAAAGCATTTACAGTAACATTGAAAACAGTTGCTGCAGCTGCTATACAGCCTGCAGGATCAGTATAGTTAACACTTACTGATTGTGCACCAATCGTATTCCATGTGATGGTTGCTGTATTATCGGTTGCAGTACCTCCCGCTGTAATTGTTCCACCAACTACGTTCCACATATAACCGGTCATACCCAATTGTGTTGTATAAACATTGCCATTTGAATTAATGCAGACAGGCGTTGGCCCCGCTAATAAAGGTATTGGCAACGGATCAACAATTATATTCAGTATCACAGGCACACCTATACAACCTGTTGTACTTGTAAAAGTTTCGGTGACTGTTAGAATATATGGTCCTGTTGATGTCCAGTTAACCGAAATCTGATCAGTGCCCTGACCAGCAGTTATAGTGCCACCTCCCGAAAGAACCCAGTTATATGATGACCCCGGTGTGTTAATTACCCAATAGTTTTCTAAAGAGTTCAAACATGCATGGTCGGGGTCTGTAGTGCTTTGTGCCCAAGTACCCATTGCCGTTGCAAGGAGTATCACTAGCATGATCCATCGTAAAAATAAAAGTTTTGTTTTCATAGCTTGTTAATTTGATGATTTGTATTTCTTGTTTTATAATTATATTTAGAGTTATTTAAAAATGATAAATCAATGAAGTGGTGGGTAAAGGATTTACTGTTACCGCATAATTTGCAGATACTATACCATTGCCACAACTGCTGCTGCCTTGTACTGTAATATCACCACTTAATGCAATTGCACTAAAATCAACAGTGATGCTGTTGGAATTAATACCTGCTGTTATTGTTGCTCCTGCAGGCAGTGTCCATATATATCCTGTTGCATCGGTTATAACAGGCACAGAATAGGGAACTCCTGTTTGACCTTTACATACTGAAGAAGTTCCAGTGATTGTTCCCGATGCTTCCGGCGAAAATCTTATTTCATTATTATATAAGTTAATCGCACCCGCAGTTGAAAGGACTCTGCCAAAAAGAGATGAGCCTTCCAATAAATTGATAGCTCCATCAGCAATTAAAGTGCCCCTGAAAACTGATCCAGCGCCTAAATCGAATTGTCCATTTACCTGCCAATATACATTACATAAGGAGGCTGAATTTATCAGGGTAACGGTTGCATTTGTGCTTGTCGATAGTGCACCTCCTATTCGGATTATAAACAGGGCACCGGGGTTTCCTTGCCCATCTAATGTTATATTTCCATTTAATGTTGAGGCAGCACCTGTCTGGTAAACACCTGTGGTTAGTATTTGACCAGCTAATCCAACTCCAATAACAGAACCACCCTGTGTTAAGTCGCTATAAGCAGTAGCAACATCAGTAGCCGCATTTGCAGCAATACCATCTATCCAATGAGTATTTCCAACTAATGTCCCGGGAGGAAATGCAGAGTTTGCACCTGCATTATTGCCGACATCGCCTGTTACGTGCGTTCCCGCTTCAGAATTGGTGCTGAATAGCCCTGATGCCGTGAATATGGCAAAACTGGAAGTTGCTCCCAACGTAGGCGCTATCTGCCCGAAATTTATTTTCGGAATAGAAAACAGAACAATAACTATTATAATAAGTAGTAATTTAAAATTCATTTTAATCATTTTATTCGGTCATTATTCAACCCAATTCAACAATACAAAGATGACTTCATTAATACTGTTAAGTGTTACATAACTTTTTTAATAAATTACATCATTCACACATTAGAATTTAATGTATCTTAAAAACAAAAAACCTGCTGTAATCCCAATTGATAAGGGTACAGCAGGTTTTCGGAATTTGAATTATTTACTTCTCTGAAATCAATTTCCCTGTTTGAATTGTTTTATTATTTGCAATTACTTTAAAGAAATAAATTCCGGAAGCAAGACTGCTTGTATTAAGTGTTGTCAGATGTTTCGAAATACCTGAACTCATAACCTGCGAGCCCAAAATATTATAGATCCTAAATTCAGCATTAGCAATTTGTGAATCAGCATTTATTTTGATGGATGTAAACATGCTGAATGGATTTGGATAAATTGAAACTGCTTCGTTTGCATTTGCAGCATCATAGGTAGGAATGCCAACTGTTACGCAACCGGAAGGGTTTGTCTGGGCAATAACTGTTACAGCATCCGTGTTTAAAGCACCTACAATTGTTTGTGCCCTGCCATTTATTCTAACACCAATTCTTAAATCGACAGCACCTGCTGAAACAATTGTTCCGTTGAAAACAGAATAATCGCTGATGTCTACTGCGCCGTCGACTTTCCAATACACATTTTTTGCCTGTGCCTGGTTTATCAAAATTACTTTTGAATATGTGCTTGTTGAAAGGGCACCATAAATTTTAATAACAAATACAGCATTGGCATCACCAAGTGCATTCAGATAAAGAGTATCAGTAAATACTGTTGCTGCATTTAAAAGATAAGTATGTGGTGTAAGAACCAGGTTGTGTCCGAATTGTGCGGGATACAATAATTCGATATCATAGGGCAATGCGTTTAAATAATTATAAACTGTAAGTAAATCAGCTGCGCACTGGGTTGTTGAACCATCCGGTATAGCATGAAGTGTGCCTGTAATATATAACGCATTATAGCCGGTAGTTAAACCAACATTCGATCCAACATCACCTGTTGCATATGTAATTCCAGTGTTTGTAACCGGGCCGTCAGTTGAAAATATTGCATAACATTCTGTAGAAGCCAGGGTAGGAGCAGAAGGTCCTGTAAGTATAGGGCTGCCACAACCAACAGGCGTATAGGCCAGTATCCCGTCGACAGTGATGGCACCTGCAGTTGAAAGTGCTCTTCCTTCAAGTGTGTCACCTGTATTCATTTCAATGGCTGCATTGTTAGCGATAACAGTTCCACGCATTGTAGTTCCTGAAGCCATGCTTACCAGGCCTTCAACTTTCCAGAATACATTGCAAGCCAATGCACCATTAATCAGTTTAACTTTTGAATTAGCGCTTGTAGATAGAGGTCCTGAAATTTGAAAAATAAATACATCACTGGAACTACCATCTAAAATAAGATCTCCGTTCAGCGTTGCAGCACCAGAAACAGAGTAAACGCCAGCTGCAAGAGTGGTTCCGTTACCCAACAAAGGTGCAGGAAAAAAAGCAGGAACTGTACTGTTCAGTTGATTGTAAGCAATCAGTAAATCAGCTGCGCATTGTGCACTTGTGCCATCAGCATCATGCATCACACCGTTCACATTACCAAAAGCGGTGCTGGAACCATTGTTTGTTCCTACGTTTCCGGTAAGCTGTGAAATACCGGAATTGCTAACGGCTCCGTCTGTTGAAAATAGAACGAATCCGCCTGCAGTTCCCAAAGGTGGAGCTTGTGCGAAATTCAGTGAAGGTATGATGAGCAGTAAAACTGCTGTCAATGCCGTAAGTAATTTTGTTTTCATTTTGTTTGATTGTTTTAAATTGTGAATTAATTTTCACAATACAAAGATCATAGTATTGAATCCGCAAAGTGTTACACAACTTTAAAAACAATTTACATCATTCACACATATTATTCAATATTATTATATTTTAAAAAAAGAACACCGCTAAATTTGCGGTGTTCTTTTTCATTTATTACTAATTGAAGTATGCATGCAATATAAATCAGGTTTAATAATCTTCTCTTAAGATGCTTTCTTCTGAAACAGTGTTTGGGTTGTGTTCCCAGGACCTTTCCTTTAAAATATATGTGAATCCTGAAAGAGCCGGGTCAGTGGCTTTTTTTTGCAACCGGCAGTTGCGACGAACTTTTACCAGGTCGGCTATGTCTTTTTCTGTTTTCATTTTTTTTGTTTTGTAGGTACTATAAACAGAGGAATTGAAGTATGATGTAACACTTTTTCTGTGACACTTCCCATTACTATATTTTCAAGCCATTTATGACTGTGAGAACCCATAACAATTATATCTGCGTGCATGCTTTTTGCAATTTTCAATATTGAATCAGCACAATCGCCTTCTTCCACCAATGTCAGAATGGATTTATCATCAAGGTGTTTTTTTGATTGGTCCAGAAAACTTAAAGACGCTTTTTTCAGAGCATCGACTGAGTCTGTTTGCAACGCATCTGTACCCAGATATCCGGCAAACCCCATTATTGTAACATGTCCCGGTGCTGTATAATTTATAGGATCGGATATAACATGCAGCAACGTAACTTCTGCGCCCATTGCTTTCGCTAATGAATATCCCTCTTCTGCAACTTTTTCGGCGGTTGGATCATAATCCAGACTAATCAATACTTTTTTTATTTCGGTTGTTTTCATGATAATTATATGTTAATAAGAATAAGTTTAACTTTCTTTTTTCTTTCTATCTATTGGAATAATTCCAGCCATCTCTCCAATTATATTTACTAATTCGCTTCCAGTAGGAATTACGATTTTTGCATTATTCTCAAGTGATTTTTCAAGGGCCTCAAGCTTTCTCAGTATCTGGGCATTCCCAATAAAATATTTATCTGCTGCTTCGTTTACAAGTTTAATAGCTTCAGCTTCTCCTTCAGCGTGCAATATTTTCGATTGTTTAAATCCTTCCGCTTCTTTTATTTTTGCACGTTTTACTCCATCGGCAACGGTTTCAGCTGCAGTAGCAAAATCAATTGCTGCAATTTTTTCGTTCTCAGCTTTTACAACTTTATTCATTGTTTCCTGCACGTCTCTTGGCGGATCAATTTCTTTCAATTCGGTGCGTACAATTTCAATACCCCAGTTCTGCGTTTCCAGATGCAGTGTTTTGTGCAGTTCTGAATTTATTTTTCCGCGTTCACTGTTTGCTGACTTCAGCGTTAATGTTCCAATAATATTACGAAGAGTGGTGCGGGCAAGGTTAACTATCTGCCATTTATAATTATTCACATTATACTGGGAGCCTTTTACGCTTTCTTCATCGTTTTTAACTTTAAAGTATACCTGTGCATCAACACTTGCATTCAGGTTATCGTTGGTGATGATCTCCTGCGATTCAGCATTCACCATTTGTTCCGTAATATTCACCATATACATACGCTCAATAACCGGCACAATCCAATGGAATCCGGGATTTGCAAAATGATGATACTTGCCCAATCGTTCAATCAAACCTCGTTGAGTCGGTCTTATTATCCTGATTCCTGAACCTATCAGAAATACGAATATCATTGGAATTCCCAAATACAAATAGTCCATTTTAATATCCTTCCTTTTTTTGAGTGATAATTTATTTTAAATCTTAAATAATCTAGAGGCCTGAAATAATATCCCACATCTCCTGTTTTGTTTTTCGCAGTTTATATTCCACCATTCGCAACATGCTGTTTTCCATGCCCTCAATTTGCTCTAAATCGGAATCGGTTAGCTGAGGGTATCTTGCCCTGAGTTTTGTTTTAAGTACCGCCCAGTTTTCTTTGTTTAAAATCAGATCCATATCATTTTTATTATTTTGATATTATTTATTTTGTGATTTCCTTATTGTTTTTTGATAGTTTTTTATCAAAGAAAATTGTAATGAGCATAATCAATGCGGCGAGTGCAAGCAACATGTGAATAATTTCATTTGGCCGGAATACAATAATCCAAATGGTGACAATAAGTCCTGCAATTATGTAAAGTAAATTTTTCATTTTTTTGTTATTTTGTAAATTGGTGTAAATCTCTACACACAATGCAACAAAGGTATGTGTGGTAATTACGGAAAGCATTACATAATTAAAAGCAAGATTTACATCATTCACACATTTTTCTGTGCTTTTAGAAAGGAGTTACTGATTCATTTGAATAAAAAAAGCCTTACTTTTCATAAGGCTTTTAAAATAAATGTTAAGCGAATACAATCATTTTGCAAGTTTGACATTTACTGCATTTAGATCTTTTTTTCCTTGTTCCAGATCAAAAGTTACTTCATCGTTCTCCCTGATACTATCCTTAAGACCTGATGAATGCACAAAGTATTCTTTATCTGAATCTGTGTCTTTAATGAATCCGAATCCCTTCGATTCATTATAAAATTTTACTGTTCCGTTATTCATGATTTGAAATTTAATTATTTGTAAATATACTCTTTCTCATTTCACTGGATATTATATAATTCCCGGAATTAATTACATAATTCACACATTTACTTTGTTGTTCTTGTGTTTAAAAGTTACCGGAAATTGGGCTTTAATCTGGTTGTTCGAATTTTTATATTCCTCGATAGTCATCCTTGCCATGAGATAACTTACCGTAGATTCCGCACCCTGATTCAGGTTTACATGTGTTTCTTCCAGCCCGTCGTAACAGCCGCCTGTGCAGGGGTTGTATATGATACGGTGCAAATGATTATTTCCAAGGAACCAACTGAATGCGATCTTAATTTTATTAAAATACTTCTCATCCCGGAAAGTTTTATAAAACGTTTGTAATGCAAGTATTGTATAGGAAACGTCAATAGGCTGCTCACCATAGTCTTCGCGTTTTCCGCCTTTTTCAAGCCAACTTTTATTTGAAATAACTTTTATTTCATTATTATCAAAAGTTTGTTCCAGTAAGAAATCAAAAGACTGAGTTGCCACAGTTAAGTAGTTTGACTTATCTAAAGTGAGCCATGCTAAAAGCATTGCTTCAGGCAAAATACTATTTGCATAGGTAAGGTAACTTTCAAACCAGTTCCATTCATGCCCCGATTCGTGCTCATACATTGCAGCAAGCCTGTCGGCAAGTACCTCAATAAGAGATGATGTTAAAGGCGAAGGAAATTCAATATTGTAATAATACAGTCCTTTTATACTAAACGCCATCGCACGGGAAGAGTACATGTTTCCAGCCTGCTGTGCAGATTTATTTATCAATAGCTTTGCTATTTCAGTCATTTCGTCAGGGATCAGATCTTTATTTGAAAGCAAATACCCCAGCGCCCAGATCGCTCTGCCATTGGCATCTTCCAGGTTAGTCTCATCATTTTGATTTGTGAACTTTTGGTCTTTGTCAACATAATTTAAGAAGCGGCCATCAGGTTGAATGCAATAATTAATAAAGTGCAGATAAATTTTCATCAATTCTAAGTCTGACTTTTTCTGCGTTAATTCATAATGCATGCAGGTTGCTATTAACGCACGCGCATTATCATCAAGTGTATATCCTGAGCTATAATCGGGTTGATTGATTTTAGAAAACTGAAGCATGCCAAAGTCAGTGGTCAGTTTTTTTATGTGTTGAAGATTGAATTTTGGAGCCGTGAATTGGATTGAAAATTCAGTATTTAAAATAGTTTCAAAAAGCAGCACATGTGCAATAGCGGAGTTTTCCCACGCGGTAGGGGCTATCTTGTGCAAGGTATTCAGACTAATATTTTTTCGCAGCGGTTCATCATTCAGCAAGCGGATAACGCCTGCAGCCAGCTGCTTTGAATTTTGAAAATCGAAAATAATTCCTGTATTCTCATCCAGCATTTCCCGAGCTTGAGGTATAGGTGTTGAAATAACCGGACAACCGCAACTCATTGCATATGAAAATGTGCCGCTAACAGCCTGGTTCGGATCTTTGGACGTGAAAAGATAAATGTCAGTCATCCGCAAATACTCTAACAAAACAGGAAGTTCAAGATATTGATTGATAAATTTTACATGATTTTGCATGCCCAGGGAAATTACTTTTTCTTCAAGCATGTGCCGATATTTTTCACCTTCCGATTTTATTACTCCAGGATGTGTTTTTCCAATTGCAAGAAATAGAACCTCAGGGTGTATTTTGGCAATTTCCGGTAAAGCATCCAGTGTTGTTTCGAAACTTTTACCTGAACTAAGCAAACCAAAGGTAGAAAGTGTTTTGCGACCTTTAAAACCAAATTTATTTTTTAGAAATGCTTTGCCATTATTTGAAACCAAATGAGTGCCATGAGCAATAACTGCAATTTTATTCTGCGGGATATCATAATCCTGTTCCAATATATTTTTTGAAGAATTTGTCATCACGATAATAGATTCACAAACAGATGCCAATTTTTTCACCATTGTTTTAAAACCTTCATCAGGTCTGGGAAGTACCGTATGGAAAACAATGACCACTGGTTTTTTTAATTGATGTAAAAACTGAATAAAATCTTCTCCGTGGTTCAGTTGAAAAAAACCAAATTCATGCTGAACAATTATAATTTTTATTTTTTTATTCTGATTGACCTTTTCTGCCAATAATGGATATTCCGACTGCACAGAAGTGTCGAGGGTATAACTTACTTTATTATCATACTTGAATTTTTCTTCCGGTGATTCAAGGGCGCAAATCTTAATGGAAAATGAATTGCTGAATTTATTTTCAATAGTGTTTATCAAATCCTGCGAATAAGTAGCAATGCCGCATTCCCTGGGTGGATATGAAGAAATAAAAAGCATTTCATCAGTAGCGTCTGTGCTCTGTTTGTGTTTATTTTTTCTCGGGTTAATTATGGGATAACTAGCATTTGCTAATTCAAACAACTTTAGCTGGGGCATAATATTTATATTTAATATTTCGAAACAATTTTAATTTTTTAATCTTTCGCTGAATGTGATAACAATTCGTTAACCAGTTCTGTTAAATTCAGCGAGGCGCAGGCAATATGAGTATCTGCAGCGCCATAATAAATGAATAGCGTATCTCCGAACAAAGATGTTCCTGTAGGAAAAACTACGTTATTCACATCACCATACAATTCCCAATCATATTCAGGTGAAAACAATGCATAGGGAAGACGCGCAATTACTTTCAGTGGATTATTTAAATCCAGTAATGCAGCACAGGCAGAATAAATAATCCCGGCTTTTGTTTCTTCCACACCATGATAAATCAGCAACCATCCGTGTTCCGTTTCTATCGGCGGACATCCACTGCCTATGTAACTTGATTCATGCATATATACAGGATCCATTACAATATGTTCATCAAGGTTTAGAAAATATTCTTCCCAATATTTTTTAGTCAGTTCACTTAAATTATTTATGGAAGATAATTGAATGCCTGGTCTGATGCGGTGAAGAAAAACTAATTTTCCATCTATTCGCCTTGGAAAAAAGATTACGTTTTTATCCCATAGCATTATTTTTTTTTCAGGATCTGCTTCCTGGTAATAAAACTTATGATTGTGATAATAATTTTCGTCAACTTTACCAGCTGATTTTGCAAGGAAAACGAAATCTGCATATGTAATGGGTGGAACAATGATTCCCTGTTTTGTAAAATGACTTAAATCATTTGATGTGGCCAATGCTCCACGAGCATTAGTTCCATCATATCCGGTGTATGTCATAAAATACAAATCTTCTATTTTTACGATTCGGGCATCTTCCACGCCTTGCGATTCATAGTCGAATTCGGGAACCATGAAAGGCTTGTCCCAGCGTTCAGCCACAGTAAGCGGGCCGTCCAACCTGCAATAGCCTATAGTAGAGTGATTCCCGTTCCGTACAGCCCTGTAAAAAACATGCACACTATCTCCTTCGCGGATTACTGCAGGGTTCAGCACTCCTTCGTTTTCAAATTCGAGACTGGTTTTAGTCAGTAATATGCCTTCTTTTTTTAGATTGATCATATAGTAGTTAGCTAGGTAATAATTAAAAAATCCTTAATCTAAAATTTGCAAATTCTCGTAACTGTCAATGATTAAGGTTTGCAAAAACACAAAATACACCGCAAGACTTATGAAGAGTTATTCACGATGGTATTTGTTATTCAATTTTCGTTTTAAAATCATTCAGGGTTTATTCGTAACCACTTTTAATTACAGTCATGATCATTTTAAATCGGCCATGAGGCTTGATGAGATTAGATTTATGAGCAGGTATTATAATGGACTGTCCTGTTTCAAGCAGTATGGAATTCCCATCAATTACAATCTCTGCATTACCTTCAATTATTTGTGCAAAGGTATCGAACGGAGATGTTTTCTCTGTAAGGCCTTCTCCTGTATCAAACGACATAACACTAATATTGCCGGTCGACTTTTTAATGATCGTTTTACTGACCACTGAATTGGGAACATATTCAATTATTTCCACTGTGATGTGCGCTTTTGACTTTTCAAGTTCTGGATTGTTCATATTTTTAATCTTTTAATCTTGGTTAATGAATAGCCAGACCTACAGTAGAAACACCACTTGATATATCCAGAAAAATTCCAACACGATTATTTATATGGTATTCTGTTCCTATATGTATATCTAGGAATAAGGGCCTGCCATTTCTGTAATAGTTTTGATCACCATAATAGCCACTGTCCCATGATGAATTTACTATTGCAAATCCCAATGACCCCGCCAGGTAAAAATCCCATTTAGAATTAGCATTAAGTAATTGATCAAAATAATATGTGCCTTTAACGCCAATAGGGATAACAGTTTCGTGATAGTAATAATAATTTTTATCCCATCTGTATCTGTTTCTGTACGAATAAAAACTAATGAAAGGGGCTAGTGTAAAATTCTTAGCAACATCAAATTCGTAATCAATATGTAAAACAGGCAACGTTCGCCCTATGTAACCATAATATCCGGAATACCCGCCAATACCCACACCTAAGTTCAACGTTTTTCCGAATTTTTCCGAAGAAGAAGAATACGTAGTTGTTGTGGTGGTGGTTGTTGTGGTTGTTTGTTGCGCGTTGATCTTAAGACTTAATCCTGTCAATAATACAAATGAAAGAATAATCGTTTTTTTCATGATTTCAAGTTTTTAAATTGTGTGTAAATTATCACAGTACAAAGGTCATTCTCCTAATTATCGTTTCCATTACACAATTCATAAAAAGAGTTACATCATTCACACATTTTCATTTTTAGACAAATTGGCTCAATGAGCCATTCCATGGCATTTTCATAAGAAGAAAACGCATTTACATTAAAACCTCTGTTTTGGGAACAGACGGCGAAAAATGCTGCATAATCCAACCGCGGAATTTGGCAGATAATTGCTATCTTTTTTAGCGAATGTTTACGAAATTTCGCAAGTTCTGCGGCAAGATAATATAGGTCTGTTATTGACATTATAGTTCGCATTCTACGGGTATCTACGATTATTTCATAGTCCTTCATTGAGTCAGAAGCTATTGATATCCTTTCAATCAGTTTCCCTGACTTTTCCAGATCGAACTGTCCGTCTGGAGATGCTTTAATAAGCTCATGCGCATGTATAATTTTTATATGTGATGGCATCTTCTTGTAATATTATTTTAATCTTATTGTGTATTGCAGGCCAGATGTTAATAGTATTCACATTAGCAAAGGTCTGCCGATTAACTCCGAAATGGTTTACACAATTTAAAAAACAAGTTACATGATTCACACTTTGTTCTCAGCTTTTGGACAGTTTATAATATTTTCACACAGGAAATGTGTGAATCATGTAAATCAATTTGGGAATTGTGTAATACGCGACTCATCAGGCATGCATAGCTTTACACTAAATAATTTCACTTAATAATAGAGCAGAAGTTCATGGTGTAAAACAGAACAATTCAACTATTATAAATGTCAGTACCTGCCTCTGAATTCGGGTGAAATGAACGATATTTTATGTATGAAAAAAATAAAAGATAATAAAAAAAGTTCCTCACATAAATTAAAAAAAATACTGATAATTACATTTAGTATTATTATTAGCGTAGTTGTTGTTGTGATTTTGTCTGCATCAATTATTACTAAATATTTGGTTGAGAAATATGATGTGGAATATACTGGCCGGCAAATTACAATGGATTGGGCTTATACAAACCCTTTTACAGGATATGTTCATTTAAGCGGACTTAAAATTTACGAACAGAAAAATGATAGTGTTTTCATTTCGCTTGATGGTGTAAGTGCGAATTTTGCATTGAGGAAACTATTTTCAAAGACTTACGAAATAAGTGAACTAACATTAGACCATCCAAGAATATTAATAATTCAGCAAAAAAAAATATTTAATTATGATGACCTGATTAAAAAATTCACTTCAACTGATAGCACTGATACGATTAAAAAAGCACCGGTTCATTTTAATATTCTGAATATAAAAGTTAATGATGGAGAAATTTATTACTGGGAAAAAACAATTCCAATCACATACTTTATTAAAAATGTTGATTTTGATAGTCCCGGTATGCGATGGAATGTGGATTCAGTTGAATCAAAATTTTCTTTTGCAACTGGAATCGGAAAAGGTGATGTAGAAGGTGAAATCTCAGTCAACATAGATAGTCTTAATTATCGTTTGGGTGTGATTATCAAAAAATTTGATTTAAATATTTTAGAACAATATCTTAAAGAATTAACAAACTATGGGAGTTTCTCTGCTAATATTAATGCAGCTATAAAAGCAACAGGAAATTTCAATGATGCTGAAGATATTACTGCCAGGGGAATGCTGGTAATTAATGATTTTCATTTTGGAAAAAATCCGCAGGATGACTATGCTTCCTTTGACAAACTGGTGCTGGCAGTGAATGATCTGAGTCCGAAGAAGCATAAATATTTTTGCGATTCGGTTTCACTTAGCCGTCCTTATTTAAAATATGAGCAGTATGATTATTTGGATAATATTGAAATGATGTTTGGAAAAGGCGGGTCAACTGCTGCTGCCGTAAATTCTGATCCGGCAAAGTTTAATCTTATTCTTGAAATTGGTGATTACATAAAAATGCTGTCAAAGAATTTTTTTCAAAGTGATTACAAGATTAAGCGGATTGCTGTATATAATGGTGAGCTGGAATTCAATGATTATTCAATAAGCGAAAAATTCGCAATGGATTTAAAACCGATATCTGTTTTTGCAGATTCTATCAATAAAAACAATAGCCGCGTAAATGCATTTTTTAATTCAGGTGTTAATCCATATGGAAACTTATCAGTGGCACTCAGCATAAATCCAAAGGATAGCGGGGATTATGACATGTTTTATAACCTTCAGAAATTACCTGTCTCAATGTTTAACCCTTACACTATAACTTATACATCCTATCCGTTGGATAGGGGAACCATGGAATTTAAAGGCAATTGGAATGTTAGGAACGGAATTATACAAAGTGTGAACCACCTCATAATTATTGATCCGCGTGTTACCAAACGATTAAAAAATAAAAATGCAAAATGGATTCCGATGCCATTGATAATGACTTTCGTCCGCGAGACAGGAAACATAATTGATTATGAAATACCAATTACGGGCAATCTGAAAGATCCGAAATTTCATTTGAACGACGTGCTTATTGATTTATTTCAAAATATATTTATTAAACCTGTAACCACTCCATATCGAATGCTAGTGAGAAATACAGAAACAGAAATTGAAAAATCTCTTACAGTGAAATGGGAGATGCGGCATAGTTCACTTTTATCCAGTCAGGAAAAATTTATTAAAAAAATGGTTGACTTCCTTGTCGAAAACCCAAAAGCATATATTGCTGTTTATCCCCAGCAGTATGCAATTAAGGAAAAAGAATATATACTGCTTTACGAAGCGAAGAAAAAATATTTTCTGGCGCTTAATAATAAAAATAATCAGTCTTTCAATAAAACTGATTCAATAAAGGTGGATAAAATGTCGGTAAAAGATTCTTTGTTTGTTCTTTATTTAAACAAGCATGTATACAACTCTCTGGTGTTTACAATACAGGAGAAATGTGCATGGCTCATTAACGCATATGTTATAAATGCCAAGTTCGAACAGCTAAACAAAGAAAGAGAAAACGCTTTTATTTCATATTTTAAGGAAAAGGGAGTGGAAAAACAGGTTGTTATATATAATGACCAAAATGTTATTCCATATAATGGTTTTTCATACTACAAAATAATTTACAAAGGCGAATTCCCGGAATCTATAATAAAAGCATACCAGGAAATAAATGAATTGAATGATCAGGAAATGAGAAATAAATATAAAAAAGATCGATGGAATATACAGCTATAAACAAATTCGATGTATTTGAAATTTAATATAAGCGAAGTGCTTCGCTCTAAAGTGTAAACAATAACAAATGCACAACCGGAATGAAAAAATATAATCCCGTTAATAAAATTAAAGATTTTGGAACCGGACAGGCTTTAAAGCTTGGTGAAATGACAATTGCAACATCTGAAAATGCGAAAAGTTATTTATCAGAAGTTGGAGATTTTTTCCTGTTTGTTTCTTGTATTATAAAGGAGACATTTTCACGCAGGTTTGAATTTAAGGAATTTTTTCGTCAATGTTTTCAGATCGGATATAAGACATTAGCGCTTATTTCAATTACGGGAACCATCATGGGTTTGGTCCTTACAATTCAAACTCGTCCCACATTACTTAAATTCGGAGCGGTGACCATGCTCCCTGGAATGGTCGTTATTTCTATGATCAGGGAAATGGGTCCTGTTATAACTGCGCTGCTGTGTGCGGGAAAAATAGGATCAGGAATGGGTGCGGAGTTAGGCTCAATGAAAGTGACCGAGCAAATTGAGGCGATGGAAGTATCGTCCACCAATCCTGTTCGCTTCCTGGTTGTGACAAGGGTATTGGCTGCAACATTAATGATTCCGATACTAATTTTATATGCTGATTCACTTGGCATATTTGGAAGTTGGGTCGGTGCCAATATGAAAGGTGATGTGCCATTTGTTTTATTTTTCCAGCAAGCATTCAGCCATGTTGAGTTTATTGATTTTTTACCTGCTGTAATAAAATCATTTTTTTTCGGAGCAGCAATTGGTGTGGTAGGATGCTATAAAGGATACTTTGCCGGACGGGGGACTGAAAGTGTTGGAAAAGCCGCAAATTCTGCTGTTGTGGTAGCATCGCTCCTGGTAATAATTATAGATATGATTGCTGTACAAATTACTGATATGTTAATATTATGAACACAACTAAAACTGAAATATCAGATAATGTTTTGCCTGAAATTATAAGTGATGAACCGGTTATTGAAATAAATAATCTTAAGAAATCATTTGGCATACAGGAAGTTTTAAAAAATGTTTCTTTAAAATTGTTTAATGGCGAAAACCTTGTGGTGCTTGGTAAATCAGGGTCAGGAAAATCTGTCCTGATAAAATGTATTGTAGGTTTATTAATTCCTGACGGAGGAACAATCACCGTGTTTAAGAAAAATGTGACGACACTAAAGAGTAAAGAATTAGATGAAGTGAGACAGAAAATTGGTTTTCTTTTTCAGAGTGGTGCATTGTATGATTCTATGACAGTAAAGCAGAATATTGAATTTCCTTTGCGAAGAAAAAAAAGAAAACTTACTGAAAAAGAAATTAAAGAAAAAGTAAATGAAGTGCTGGAAAATGTGGGATTGGCGGATGCATTATATAAAATGCCATCGCAACTTTCAGGTGGAATGCGGAAAAGAATTAGCCTTGCGCGCTCAATAGTAGTGGACCCGATGATAATGCTTTACGACGAACCTACTACTGGTCTTGATCCTGTTACTTCTGATGAAATTAGTTCACTCATAAATGAAGTCCAGGAGAAATATAAAACATCTTCAATAATCATTACGCATGATATAAAATGTGCTCTTAATACTGCCGACAGAATAATAATGTTAAACGAAGGAGAGATCTATAAAGAAGGCAAAGCAGAAGACTTTGAAAACTCAACTGATCCTTTAATTAAATCATTCTTCGACTAATTCGTAAATCTAAAATTGTAAATCTAAAATCATGAATACGCACACACAAAAATTTAAAATACGATTGGGACTATTTATTGCTGGAGGAGCGATACTCTTTGTAGTTGCAATATTTGTAATAGGGAAACAGAAAAATTTATTTAACCCGGTTTTTAAACTCACTACAAACTTTTACAATGTTAGTGGATTGCAGGTCGGAAACAATATCCGCTTCTCGGGAATTAATGTGGGTACTGTCGACAATATCACTATTATTAATGATTCCACCGTTAAGGTTGATATGTATCTTAGAAAAGATGTCAAGAAATTTATTAAATCCGATTGTAAGGTTGCAATTGGCTCAGAAGGTCTTATTGGCGACCGACTAATGGTGATTACTCAGGGAAGCACAGATGCCCCATTAGTGCAGGATGGGCAGCAGCTTGAATCAGTAGAGCCTATTGAAACGGATGCTATCATGTCGAGTCTATATATAACTGCAGGTAATGCCGAAATCATTACACAGCAATTGGCTGAGATTATGAGTAAAATAAACAGCGGAAACGGAACGCTTGGCAGATTAATTCAGGATACAACTATGGCGGAAAATTTTAATCAGACTATGGTTAATCTAAAGCAAAGTTCTAAAGGTTTAGATGAAAATATGGAAGCAGCCAAACATAATATTTTTTTCAAAGGATATTTTAAAAAGAAAACTAAAGATTCTGAAAAGCATAAGTAAATCACTGAATAACGAAGCAACAGAATAAAAGCAATAAGGGTAAAAATAATTTTTATAACAGGTGAAGCATATTAAGAAAGTACCAAAAAAAATCGTATATCTCCTCAAAGAAACTGCGAGCGAATTTATAGCTGATAATGCCATGAAGCTGAGTGCAGCATTGTCCTATTACACAATATTCGCACTTCCTCCGTTGCTTATCATTATTATAAGCTTATGTGGTTTCTTTTTTGGTGCTGAAGCAGTGAGGGGAGAACTCTTCTGGCAGATAAACGGGTTAGTAGGTAGCGATGCTGCAGTGCAAATTCAGGAAGCAATAAAAAATGTAAAACTTTCAGGAAGCAATACTTTTTTTACAACCATTGGAATAGTGATTTTAATTATCGGAGCATCAGGTGTATTTACTGAAATCCAGGACTCCATAAATTATATATGGGGTATTAAAGCAAAACCGAAACGCGGATTAATCAAGTTTGTTAAAAACCGCCTGATGTCATTCTCAATGATTGGTTCTGTTGGATTTTTATTAATGGTCGGTTTAATTGTAAATTCTATAATGGATGTTCTGAATAAACGACTGGCAATTTATTTTCCGCAGGACTCTATTTATTTATTCTATTTCATTAACCTGCTTATAGTGTTCTTCATCATTACACTTTTATTTACAGTAATTTTTAAAACATTGCCTGATGGAAAAGTGGTTTTGCGCGATTGCTTAATCGGGGCATCATTTACTGCATTCCTTTTTATGATAGGCAAATTCGCAATTGGTTTTTATCTCGGAAGATTTAATATTGGTTCAATTTACGGCGCTGCAGGTTCTGTTATTTTAATTCTTGTGTGGGTTTATTATTCTGCAATCATCCTATATTTCGGTGCTGAATTCACAAAAGTATATGCGGTTACTCATGGCCAAAAAATAATTCCAAACGAATATTCCGTACAAGTTATGAAATAAAAAATTGAAATGTAGGAGGAGCGAATTCCACATCAAAAGGATTCGTGTTATCCCATATTTCTCCCCCTTTTATTTTAAAAGGAAATCTTTCAAAAAAAATTTTGCTGGAACCCTTCAGGATTTTGAATAAGCTTTTCGAAACCGCTTGCCAGGTTTGCTGATGGTGGTTTTTAAATTAGTTCCTGATATTAAAATGTATGTCAGGGTGCAAGAAGTTTGTGAGATTCTTGTTCAGCTATCACCTCATCCCGGGCTGCTACAATACATACCAGAACATGGTTCATTACTTCAGGTGTAATAAAAACATTCATCGGAAACATTTTAATTGCATATATTACGGCTTCGCTGTCATTCATGTCTCTGTTGTATTCTGCATTGCGAAAGCCAGTGCTGAAGCTTAAATATGGTGTGCAGTGCCCATTTATTTTTTTCCCTGAGCGAAACCATTCAAATAATTTGTCACCAATTGCATGTGTGAATTTATTATGCTTTATCAGGTCAGCGCGTGAAGTCGGATCTTTTAACTCATGATCGAATTGAATTCTTGCATCGACATTTTTCGGATATATTCTTAAGAGTGTCACCAATCCAAAATCAGCAGGATTTACGCAAACCATTTCATGATTAAGCAGAATTTGACTTTGCAGGTAAACTTTATTTTCAAGTATTCCGCCCAGGACAGACTGAAATCCTTCATGTCCAAAAAATTTAAGGGTGGCCCAGCCTGCCATTGAACCATTTGCTGTTCTTGAAACTTCCAATGTATAATTTAACGGATTGTATGGAGAACGCGGTTGCAAATATGCAGAAGCTTTACGCGACAACAATGATTCAAATTCCTCGGCGTTTTTGTAAACAAAAGCACTGCTGATATATGGTGAGAAACCAGTTTTGTGAAAATCTACTCCAAAAGCATCAGCGTAAAAAATCCCTTTTATTGCATTGTAATTTTTTTCAAGGTAAGGGAGAACCGCATCAGAAAAGCCAAGCGGATTTGCTTTGAAATCATAATTTTTAAAAGCAATCCAGGCCCATCCAATAACTGAATCACAATACAGCAATGCTTTGCCATAACCAACAGGATTCGGATATTTATTCAATAATCGGCGCACCTCTTCAACAGGATCAAATGCGTTTGCATCAGTTGTAGCCATTGTACAAACCACAGATGCAATTGGAATTCCTTTAGCCTGGCATACTTTCAAAACTTTTTCCAGATGTTTTGTATCCATTGCATTGGTATCGATATCCGTTTTGATGCGGATAATATTATCCATGCCTAAACCCATCCAATCGGTGCTGTTGAGCATGGTATAATGTGCTTGCTGAGAGCAAAGTACTTTTGCATCAGTTCTTACGCCTTTATATCTTGAATCAGGAAGAACCCGGGTAAGTGCATATTTTAAATGATATGTCCAGCAACCTGAGCCACCATAAGTGTAAACACAACCTGCTTTTTTTGATTCCCAGCCTGCCAGATTTGCCAATATTCCACCTGATTCCAATTCCGCCTGATGGATATTCCAGGCATATTCCCCTTCAAGAATATTAGGTGCAAATATTTCCGTTAAAATTGCTGCAACAATTGCAGCAGTATTTCCCTGCGGATTTACATTGCACATTGTAAGCGGATGTCCCCAGTTTGGCAAACCCTCAAACAATTTAATTACCTGTTTGATTACATCCCCCGAAGTACTCATTTCCGCATTTAAAGTTGAGTCTTTTACATTCTCAAAATCAATTGTAAGTGCTGAGTTGGTTCCAAGAAAGGCAGCTTCTCCTACTGTTGCAGGTTTTAATTTATCCAATTCCCTGATGGCTTCATTTATACCATCAGCCAGGGAATCTTTCTCACCTCTATATGGAGAAGGAAATGAGCCAAGCATCTCTGTCCGATATTTTGCCCATTGAGGAATGCTCGGTTTGGGTGTACCGCTTGCGGTATTTTGTTCTTCTGATTTGCTACTCATATTTCTCCTAATAAAAAATATTTAAATAAAAACGTGTTTCTTTATATATTTTGAAAAACAGGAGTGTTTCAATCCCGTTTTTTCAATATGTTAATTGTTTTCTTCAACGTTCAAATCATTTTCTACTTTCCAAACACCCGGAGCATTCCAGGCTATTCTTGCAGCTTCATCTTTATCGTACCAGGAATCAGCTGTACCGTACAGGGTAACTCTGTTGCCCGACACTGTCACCCTCATATGCCTGTGGTTGATAGAATTATTGCGCTCAAGTGCGCGCTCAATATCTCTTTGATTTATCTTATCATAAACATCCGACTTAATAGTGATATTGTTTGTAACAAACTTAACTCCTATAAGATTGCTTACTGCTTTTTCTGCTGCTTTCTTCTGCGAATTCCATTCCAGTTCACCTTCAAGGGTAACCCATCCGTCTTCAACTATTACTTTCACCTTATCATCAGGGATGGACCAGTTCCATTTAAAAGCATTTACTATTTCATTGGCAATTTCAGTATCATTTTTTTTACTAAATCCCTCAAACTTAATTTCAATTTTTTCAACTACTGCCTGAACACCTAATACACTTTTTGCTGCATCTTCAGCTTCTACTTTTTTTGCATAACTATCAACAATGCCGGTAAGCGTAATTACACCATCTTTTGCAATCACACCAATTTCTGCTTCGATTAATAATGGCTCCCATTTTATTGCTTCAAGTACGTCTCTTTGTAAATCTTCGTTGTTTTTTTTCATTTTTTAAAATAATTAAATGTGAGTTTTTTTACTATACAAAGATGTGCTCAATTGTAAGGTTAAGCATTACACAATTTCTCAAATAAATTACATCATTCACACATATTTTTTACAGCCGTGTTTGTGATAGAATAAAAAAGTGTTTCCAATTAAACAACACTAATTATTATTTGAAATTAGTTACTGTTTCACAATGGTGTTTCCCAGCATGGTCACTCCACCGGTTCTTGCAAGTGCTCTGCCATCGAGTGTTGCACCTGTGTTGAAAGTGATAGATTGCATTGCCATTACTGTTCCTTTAAAAACAGAAGTAGTTCCAAAAGTTGCCGAACTGCCCACCTGCCAGAAAATATTTGATGCCAATGCACCTCCGCTTAGAATCACTTTGCGTCCTGATGTTGTAGTAAGTGTTGATGCTATTTGAATAATGAATACTGCATTTGCATTTCCTTTTGCGTCAAAAGTGAGATCACCCGATGATATAGCAAGCGAGGAAGTTGATTTATAAAGCCCGGGTGTGAGAGTAAGACCACCTATGTTTCCGGACAATGTTACAATATCAGTGCAGGTTCGTCCGGCTGCATCATTATAAGCAGCAGTTAAATCAAGCTTTGCCTGATTTGCAATAACATCATTGATGTGTTGTGTTCCGTTTAGTATTCCAGGAGGAAATCCACCAACTGATGTACCCGGGCTTAATCCCAGATCACCTGTAATTACTGTTGCACCAGTGCTGGTAATTGCTGATCCTGCAAGAACTGCAAGATTGGATGCACCTGAAAGTGTCACGGTAGCCTGCACTGTGGTTTGAATGGGTATAACAACCGGATTTGTTCCGGAAAGTGATTGGTCTGTGTCATCTTTTTTACATCCGGCAATTAAAACAACCGACATTATTGTTAGGATTGTCAATAGTTTTTTCGTTTTCATTTTTTCATTTTTAAGTTGTAAAGAGAATATTACAACATACAAAGGTGCGCACCTTAAATTATATAAGTGTTACATAACTTAAGATATAAGTTACATCATTTCCACGTTTCCAATAGTGACTATCAAAGAAGAGATGGATAAAATACTGCTATTGTAATTACTGTTGCAATAACCAATAAAAGCAGGCATTCAAACAACACAACAGAATACTTATATTTTCTTGCATCACTCTTTGCTTTTATCATTTTAAGGAGATTTGACAATGAGAAATTTATTTTTTCAAATTGGGTGTTGGTTTTAACAATATAATCCGAAGCCCCGTGCTTAATTGATTTTGTTGCAATATCAAGGGTATCTTCACTTGTCAGCATAATTACACTGGTATCAGGATTTTCGTTTTTAATCCAGTCCAAAATATGAATTCCGTCCGCTGCATTTATAAACTCGCTGTTAAGATAATAGTCAAGAATAACTATTTGAGGTTTTTCTTCATTAAATTTTTCTATGCAAGTTTCACCTGTTTCAAAGGAATGTATCTGGATTGGTATGTTTGCAAAAGAAGTTTCTATATAGGCTTTCAGTGCAATTGTGAATACTTTATTGTCTTCCACAATAAAAATATTAATTTTATTTTTTTTGTTCATGATTTCAAGATCATTAGTTTAAATAGTATTGGGTGTTGTTCTTTTCGTAAAAAGCAACACAACCAAAACAAACAATTTATCTAATTCCACGGACCAGGCGGAGTGCTGTCACGACTAAAAATCATTTTTAGAGTCTGCTCTATTTTGTTAAATGCTTCCTGATCCTTTTGCACATAGGTGCAACCGAACTGGGTAATGGCTTCTAAAACAATACTACTGTCTGTTTGATTACTTAGCACAATAATGTTTGTTAGTGGTTTTTGTAATTTTATACGTTCTATTATTTCAATACCATTATGTGCTTCATCAAATTTGGAGTTCAGGAAATAATCCATAATTACAATGCCCGGGTTACGGTTTATATCCATTAAGCACATTTCACCGATACTAAATATTTTTACTTCAATTATTTCAGGAAAATGGCTTGTTATGAATGATTGCAGTGATTTTGCATATACTTCATTGTCCTCAACAATAAAAATAATTTTATCGCCGGGAATTATTCTTTTGATAGGTTTCGTTGTTGTATTCATTTTTTTTAGTGTTAAAAAAAATTATAATATCAATAAAATGCGTTATCTCCTAATGGTATTAAAAAGTCCTGAGATTCTTACGCTTAAAAATTACATGAATGAACTGCTTTACTTTTTTAAATGCATCCTCGTTTTTTTGCACGTATATGCAATCATATTGTTTTAAGGCGTCAATAACCACCTGAAAGTCTTCCTGCGCACTTAATACAATAATATTTGTTTCCGGTTTTTGCACTTTAATACGTTTTATTATTTCAAGTCCGTTATTTGCCTGCTCATATTGAGAGTTCAGAAAATAATCCATAATAACAATAGTCGGGTTTCTGTGCAGTTCCATTAAACACAATTCTCCTATCCGGAAAATATATATTTCTTTTATGCTGGGAAAACTGTTGTATATGAACGTCTGCAATGTTTTTGCATACACTTCATTGTCCTCCACAATAAACACAATTATTTTGTCAGGGTTTATCTTTTTTATAAATTTCAAAAACATGGTTTATTGGCTTTTGTGTTCATTTATAATTGCATATTTCTTTTTCTGTTTCTGCTATTGCCTGTCTGCAAATCAGATTAAGCCTCCGATTCATCTCTTTTATCTTTTCATTGCCAGGGGTGAGCTGAGTTGCATCAGCTGCTGCAGCGAAACTTAAATCTTCCATCTCTTTCAAAAGAACTCCAAGAATAGTTATGCCCATTATGGAAACAGTTGACCTCATTGAATGGGCAAAGATTTTTATTTTTGCATAATCCATCTCTGCAACAGCTTTATTAATGTTTTGAAGCTCATCAGGAACTTGCTTTAGAAAAACATCCATTACTTCGGTTATCAAATGTTTCTTTCCATTCATAAGTTCCGACAGGTAATTGAAATTGCATACACCTTCGTTAAAGCAGTCATTTTGTACATTGGTTTCTTCGGATTTATTTTTTATCATGATATTAAAATTTACGCGTTAGATTATACATCTTTTCAAAAAGTAGATCAGCATTTATCGGTTTTGAAATATAGTCATTCATGCCAAAGCTCAAACACTTTTCTCTTTCACCTTCCATCGCATGAGCCGTCATTGCAATAATTGGAATATTATTTTTTAGCTCATTGCGGATAATGGTTGTAGTTTCATATCCATTCATAACGGGCATTTCCATATCCATCAGGATAATATCAAAACTGGAATTTAGAAGACTGGATCCACCATTCTCTTTAAGTTTTTCAAGGGCCGCGCTTCCATTCTCAGCTACTTTTAATTTTAAATTGTATTCGGAAAACAAACTTACAATCAGTTTTATATTCAATTGGTTGTCTTCCGCCATTAAAATATTTAATTTGCCGAGTTCTTCCAGGTTGTACTTTTCCCTGATGACTTCAGCTGTTTTCAATACTTCCTCTGATTTTTTATAAGGAATGCAAAATGAAAATACCGAACCCACTTTGAATTCACTTTGCGCAGATAATGTACCTCCCTGGAGTTCGACCAGATTTTTTGCAATACTCAAACCAAGACCGGTGCCTCCATATTTCCTGGCAGTGCGGGATTCCGCCTGCTGGAATCGTTCAAATATTTGTTCAAGTTTATCCTTTGGTATTCCTATTCCTGTGTCCTTTACTGAAAATCCCATTAAGATATTGTCATCCTGATCAACATCATTTTGAAAAATTTTAGCACGCACCTCAACACTTCCTTTTTTTGTAAACTTAATTGCATTTCCAGCCAGGTTGATGATTATCTGAGTAAGCCGTGTGGAATCGCCGAGCAAGACATCAGGAACATTTTCATCACAACTGAATACTAATTCAAGATTTTTTTCTTTTGCCTTTCCATCCAGCATTCCATGGAGTACCTTGAAAGTTTCTTTAACGCTGAAATTATTTTTTTCAAAAGTCATCATGCCTGCTTCAATCTTTGATATATCAAGGATATCATTGATGATTGTCAACAGATTTTCTCCTGCAAGATTTATTGTTGTTACAAATTCTTTTTCCTGTTCTCCCAGATTTCTTTTTGATAAAATATTCGAAAATCCTATGATGGCATTCATTGGTGTACGGATTTCGTGGCTCATGTTGGCTAGAAATGCTTCTTTCAATTTTGTGGACTCTTCAGCTTTTTGTGTTGCCTGCTCTGCATTTCCTTTTGCTTCGATAAGTTCATTTTCAAATCTTTTTTGTTCAGTTATATCTCGTGCTACTATCACAACTCCCATTACATTTCCTCTCTCATCTTTATAAACTGAACCGTTAAACAGTACGTCTGTCAGTTTTCCATCCTTAATAGTAAGTGGATAATCTATCACACAGCCTTTAGCAAATACTTCCTGATAGACTTCGCGCGCTTTTTGCTGATCGGTAAAATAATCGAAAAAATCTGTACCTATTAGTTTTTCATACGTCTTCTCTGTGATGTTTGCGAAAGCTGCATTCATATCCATGATCTTACCTTGTGTGTTGATGGTAACCAATGGGTCATGGCTTGCTTCGATAAGGCTGCGTGAGTATTGAGAAGCTTGTTTTTCGATATTCCTTTTTTCCTGGAGAAGTTGATCCCTGTATCGTTTGGTCCTCAGAATATCAATATAAATAAAATACAAAAACAGAAGCACCAGAAACAGCCCGAATGCAGTGAGTAAATTATTTATGAAACTTATTTTGGCAGTGGTTTCTTCGGCAGCCTTGTCAATTTTTTTTATACCCTGCTGAAGTTCTTTTGCTTCCATTCTTTTTAAAATGGAGAAAATATTATGCATAACCAGGTATTCTCGTTGAATAATATCAACCTCTTTTGATAATTGCTTGCCTTCATTTATTTTTTCTTCCTGCTGGGTCTGGACAATTAGTTTTTGGATATTTCCGTGAATGGAATCGGAGGCATTTACGTTATTCTTGCTCAATGAGAACAGTTGTGAAAAAAAAGATTTTTTTTGAATTGCTTCTTTTTGTTCGGAATTATTTTTTAAACCTGTAGTTTTAATTTGTATTTTCTGAAGAAACTGTAAAAGCAAATCATGCGATTGTGCTCCTGTTTTTAATTCAATATATTCGCTGAATAAATCAATCCTGCTTATTATGAGTTGTTTTAAAGTATCAATCTGCAATGAGAAAGTTTTGTTTACTGTTGCTTCATCCTTGTCAACGATTTTGCCTTCTGATGAAAGTAGAATCAACGTGTCCAGCCTTGTATTCAGGTAGTTTATATTGTTTTCATAATTGAGTAGATAAGCAGTATCGCGCCTGATAGTATATGCTTTTATATTTGCTTCTGCACCATAAAGACAGTCAGATATCTCCTTTAACTTGATAAGCCTGGCATTTGGCTCAAGTATAGCTGAAACCGTTTCAGATAATTGGGAAAGTTTATTATGCGTTATGGTTATGGCAGCAAAAAATAGAACAGCAATGATTCCAAATCCAACAACCACTTTCAAAATAATTCTTCGCACATTCTGAAGATAAATTATTTCAGGTCCGATAAGCTTAGGATTTACATTTTTAATCTTTTCCATTAAAGTATTATTAATAAGTTTCCATATCCGTTTTTGTTAATTGTTACAAGTAAACAAATGGTGCTATGCAGGTGTAATAACTTATTTTACGGTGTTACTTACTTCCCTTTTTTTGCAGTATTGCCTTTTGGGGATTGCTTATTTCCGGCAGACTGTTTTGATGGACTGTATTGCTGTTGTTTCATTCCTTCAACTTTTTGTGACGGTTTTGTTTGTTGCTGCTTTACAACTTGAGTACTTTTTGATGTGTTGTACTGCTTTGATTGGAATGACTGCTTTTTAACTTCCTGATTTGTTTTTTGCGTTGAAGTTTTGACAGTCTTAGAAGTTGAATATTTCGCATTAATAAAACTGGCCGCCTTTGATGGTGCTGATTTGAAACCCGTTGAATTATTTTTTTCTACCTGCGGTTTGTAAATCTGAAGTTCATTTTTGCTTAGATACTCGCCGGGTTTATTCCTCTCCGAAATAGAAAGAGGGCTGATTTTCCTGCCAGAATATTTTTCCACCTCATATTTATTAGGGCCCGCATTGTATTTTACATTGCGTATTTTATCTTCACAGAAATTATTTATCCCTTTAGTATTTTGATAAACCATGCCATTGTAAGATGAGTTAACATAATAATAGTCCTTATTGTTCTTATGGCCAAAATTTTTACCATTTACATATGTCCAGTGATTGTATGGTACATAATAGTTATTACCATAAACAGGTCCCATTGGAGCCCATCCATAATAGCCGTCATTATCTCTCCAATCGACCCATCCCGGACCCCATTCATTGCCCGGAAACCATATTGGGCCGTAAGTTGCATCGGTGTACCAGCGACCATAGTGAAATGGTGCCCAGCCCCATGGGTAGTTTGAAATCCATGTCCATCCCTCATCAGTATAATCCCAATAGCCATTCGTGGCATAAGGTGTAAACCCAGCTTCTACATTTGGCCTCCATACATATCCATAATTTGGAATTCCCACCCATGTTCCATATGGGCTTAAATCATCATAAAAAACCTGATAGCTTACATATCCTTTTGCAGAAACTTTTTGCGGGATTAGCCAAATACCTATACTGAGCATAAGTAATATGGTAATAAGTTTAACTTTGGTTTTCATGATTAAATCTGTTTTTACTGTGATAAAACAATAACAAACAAAGGTATCTTACAACGTACGGTTGATTGTTATACAATAAAAACTAAGAGTTACATGATTCACACACTAAAAGCAAACTTCTTAAATGCGTGCTGGAAATTATTCAATCGTGCTTCCGGTTGATTATTTTTTTTCTGAATTCAAATATTGTCAGGCAAATGAACCCGACTACAACTGGTAAAATCCAATCAACAGCATTAAGTACTGATGTGTGAAAATACAGGTTAAGCAAGGGAATATAAATAATAAGCAGGACACATGATGTAGAGAATAAAATTGCCAGCAGAAGATTCCTGTTTGAAAACAAATATTTCCCTAAAGCATTTCCATAGGTTCGCCTTGAAAGAAGGTTGGCAAACTGGCCAAAGATTATAGAAATAAATGTAATAGTGATCGCTTTATCATAATATTGTGGAGTGTGCGGGTTGTGGAAATAGTAATATAGAAAAGCGCAGTAGGCTAAAATGCCCATGGTTATGCCTGAAAATGCAACTCCCAGCATGGTGCGTTTGTTGAGTATTTTGTCATTAGGATTCCTTGGTGGTTTTTCCATTATGTTTTTTTCGGGGGGATCAAAGGTGAGCATGATAAGCGGAAACATTTCGCCAACTAAATCTATCAATAATATTTGAACCGCTAATATTGGAATTGGCAAACCAAAGAAAATACCTACAAACCCAGTTAGTACACAGGTTAGTTCCGCTATATTAGAACCAAGATTTGTTAAAATAGTCTTTTTAAGGTTTCTGAAAATGGTTCTCCCTTCTTTAATAGCAACTACAATAGTGGCGAAATTATCATCCAGTAAAATCATATTTGCAGCTTCCTGTGCCACTTTGGAGCCATTTTTACCCATAGCAATGCCAATATCCGCTCGCTTTAAACTCAAGGTATCATTCACTCCATCGCCTGTTACAGCAACAATTTCGCCTTGCTTCATGAGCAAATCAACCAGGCGGAATTTATCATCGGGCGATACCCTTGAAAATATGACTGCCCTGTTTTTAAAAATCTCTTTCAATTGTTCATCAGTCATGGCTGATAAATCAGCTCCCTTAACAACTATAGGGAAAGCATCGTTCTCGTTCATCAAACCGATGTTTTTTGAAATGGATTTTGCGGTTACTTCATTATCGCCGGTAATCATGAACACTTTAATGTGTGCTTTGAAGACAGATTCAATCGCCTCTTTCACTTCCTTGTGGGGCGGATCGAACATGGTTACAAATCCTGCAAAGGTCAAATCCTTTTCCACATCTTCAACTGCATATTCGGTTTTGCTTTCAATATCTTTATAGGCTATTGCAATTACACGCAGGGCTTGTTCAGAAAATACTGCCGACTTAGCCAGAATATCTTTTTTATCGGTTTCTGTCAAATCTTTTACATTGTTATCGGATATAATTTTTGTTGAAACTTCAAGTATTGACTCAATCGAACCCTTTGCTGATGCAATGACTTTGTTGTGATGTGTGCGGATAATCGTAGCTCTTTTGCGAAATGAATCGAAGGCAAATGATTTCAATAAAGGATAATCTTTCTCAACTTCATCCAACGTAAAACCTGCCTTCATTGCAAGTGTTGAGAATGAGGATTCGGTAGGGTCGCCAATGGAATACCATGATGGATGAAATTTATCAGGAGGGCTTATTTTACCAGTGGAAGAGAGAAACCCGGAAAGTAGAAATATTTTTAAATCACCCAGTGTTTCTTTTTTCAGGACTTCACCATTTTCACTTTTAATGTCTCCTGCAGGTTCGTAACCAAGGCCCTCAACAGTAAATGATTTTCCGTTGAAATTGCAAGAGGTAATGGTCATTTCGTTTTTTGTGATGGTGCCTGTTTTATCGGAAGCAATCACGGTAGCCGAACCCAATGTTTGCGCAGAAGCAATCTTTTTGACTATGGCCTTCATCTTAGCCAATCTCGCTACAGCCAGCGACAACGCCATAGAAATTTGGGCAGGTAAGCCTTCGGGTACCATTGCTGCTGCAACACTTACGGAAAAAATAAGCGCCAGTGCAAGTGAATCGTTCATTAGTAACCGTGAAACAAAAAGAACAGCAGCAATAATTAAGGTGATGTAGGTTAGCTTTTTTGCAACATCAGCAATCTCTACCTGAACAGGGGCTTTGGCAGATTTTATTTTTTCGGATGTTGAGCTGATCTTTCCTATCTCTGTTTGTGTTCCAGTTGCATAAACAATTCCTGTTGCTTCACCTCTGGCAACCGTTGTTCCCATGTAAACACAGTTTTTTATTTCAGCAAACGACAGCGTTTTATCTGTAGTAAATAAATGATCTTTGTTTGCTGGCAATGATTCACCGGTAAGAATAAATTCATTGGCTGAATAATTATTCGATTCTATCAGGCGGATGTCGGCGGGAATGCCTTCGCCTTCGTTTAGTTTTACAATATCTCCCGGAACGAGGTCACTGGCAAGAATTTCAATAATCTTTCCATTTCTTATAACATTGCATTTATTTACCACCAGGCTTTTAAGCGAGGCAAGTATATTTTCTGATTTCAATTCCTGGTAAAAACCAATGGCAGCATTCGCAACAACGATAATGATAAGTATAGAACCATCTCGAAACTGCCCCAAATAAAATGATACCGCTGATGCTGCGATCAAAATAAATACCAATGGGCTGATGAACTGGCGAAATAGAATTTTCAAAATACCAATAGAGTTGGTTGCTTTGAGCACATTGCTGCCAAATTTTTGACGGGCTTGTTGGATTTTATTTTCATCAAGGCCATCCTGGGTATTGCTGTTTAATTCTTTTGCAATAGCATCAATATTTTCTTTATAAAATTCCATCGCTATAAAAATTTGCAGGTTTACTTTTCCTCTGGAACTTTTAATCCTGCCTGTCGCGCTTCACTTATAGCTATGGCGATTGCCTGCTTACGGTTTTTTACTTTTCCGCCTTTCCCACCTTTGCCTGATTTTAATTTGCCATGCTTAAATTCATGCATCACCACTTCAATTTTCTCTTCTGCTTTTTTCGAATATTTTGTCATGATACGTTGTTGTTAAAATTGTTTTATCATTTTATTAGTTTTTCTGGTTGTTTTGCGGGTGGTTGAACAATACGTGTAGGATCGTTTTTTTCTGGTTCATTACGGCCCGGTCCTGGTTTGGTGATATCAGGATTTGCATCAGGAAGAGTTGGTGTATTTGGTTCATATGGCAGCGGTAGTCCTGGAAATTTTTCCGGATTTTCTCTTTCTCCGCAAATTAGAAGCTTTGATTTATTATCAGCCGGCTGGCTGATTTGATCAGTTTGTTTATTTTCCATTTTATTAAAAATTTACAAGAAAAGTTATCATACAAAGATGGTGACAGCGAAGGCAAAAGGCGTTACAGAACTTTGAGGGAAACTTACATAATTCACACATTCGGAAGATTCAATGATTGAAATGTTTTATGTAAGGGTAATTGTTATATAAATTCAGGTATGATTAACATGATTCACACCAGTAAGGAAGGATCGCTCAGCAGCGAAAGATTATAAATGCCATTAATTGAGAACCACAAACAAACCGCCTGCCTGACAAGCAGGCAAACAACAATCAATAAACTAAAAACTAAATAAACTTTAAACAACAAACAACAAAATAGAATTACATCCTTTCCATATACCATTTTAATTCCTTTTCTATTTTTTGATAATCGAAAATTGAAGTAATAATTTTTTGCAAGCGCATAAATGCGGTTTCACTTTTAACAACATAATCGAAAGCCTTATGATGCATGCAGTTTATTGCAACTTCAATTTTGTCCTGTCCCGACAGCATCACTACTGGAATATCTGAATTGTATGCTTTTATTTTATCAAGAGTGTCTATTCCGTTCATTGCATTTTTATCAATACCATCAAGACAATAATCAAGAATAATTACATCAGGGTTGTGTGATAAATTCTCAATGCAAAGTTCGCCCGTTGCGAATGCCTCTACAGTGAAATCGGCATGATTCAGAAACTCAATTTCTAATGATTTTAAAAACAAAGCATCATCATCCACCAGAAAAAGTTTTATTCGATCGTTGTTCATTTGTTGTTTTTTTTAATGATGTTAAATTCTACTATCAATTCGTCGCATGCCTGTTCACAAATCTCTGAAATCTCATGAACCATGTCGGGTATACTATCCAGTTGTGTTTGTGTGCTGGCATATTCCTGAACTTTTTTCGCCATTTCTGCATAATCAGAGCTGATACCTACAATTGAAAATGAAGGAATCATTTTATGTACCGCAATATATAAGGAATTCCAGTCTTTATCCTTTAAGCTCTGCTTCATGGCGCTGACCAGGCGTGGTGTCTGCTCCAGGTAGAGTGAAATCATTTCCATTATCAATGCCGGCTTCGATTTTGTACTGTAATATAAATGAGCAAGGTCAATGCACTTTTTCTTTTTCTTTTTGCTTTCGTGCGGGGCATCTCTTTTTTCATCATAAAGCTTTATCATTGCTGGTTTCTTAACCAATCCTACTATCTTATTGTATAACAATCTCTCGTCCACAGGCTTTGCTATATAATCATTCATTCCAACCGCTTTGCATTTTGCTAAATCAACGGTGGTAACATCGGCAGTCAGTGCAATAATTGGGATTTTGGAATTCATTTTATTGCGAATGTAGTCGGTAGCTTCAAACCCGTTCATTTCGGGCATTTGCAGGTCCATCAAAATAATATCATAATTGCTGGTTTGTAGTTTCTCGATGGCTATTTTTCCATTGTCAGCAATTTCGCGTTCAAATCCGAAATCATCCAAAAGTGTTTTCATCAGTAACTGATTAAGTGCTATGTCTTCAACCACCAGTACTTTTATGTTTTTAATATCAGTATTTAATTCTACCAACTCCAAATCTGATTCTGTTTCTGCATTTGTTTTAAGGAAGTTTAAAATAAAGCTAAATGTAGAACCTACATTAACTTTGCTTTTAACACTAATGATTCCACCTTGTGATTCCACCAGTTGTTTAACAATAGAAAGCCCAAGTCCTGTTCCTCCATATAACCTGGACGTGTCACTGGTAGCCTGCTGAAAGTTTTCAAAAATATTATTTATTTTATCTTTTGCAATTCCAATTCCTGTATCCTCAACTGAAAATTCTATAGTTACTTTTTCATCGTTTTCATTCAGCATATGAACACCAACTACTATCTTCCCTCTATTTGTAAACTTCACTGCATTACTTATAAGGTTTAGAATAATCTGGTGAAGACGCACCGGGTCGCCAATCAATATTTCCGGAATTTTGTCGTCGTATATTTTAACCAGTTCTAAATTTTTTTCCTGAATTTTTATTTCAAACAAATGAAGCATGGCCGCTATGGATAACGACATTTTAAAAGGTACCTGTTCAAATGTCATTTTACCCGCATCTACCTTTGCCAGGTCGAGTATATCGTTTATAAGCACAATTAGCGCATCACCGCTCAATTTTATAGCAGTCAAATATTCTTTTTGTTTGTCAGATAAATCTGTTTTTAACACCACTTTTGTAAACCCGATAATCGCATTCATTGGTGTCCGGATTTCATGACTCATGTTGGATAAAAATTGTTGTTTTGCTTTCACGGCATTTTCTGCAAGCAGCGTGGCACTTTCGGCTTTGCGTTTTGCTTCTTCGGCAACCCCGGTTGCATGCTCAGCAATTTCAAGAGCCTCCATTAATTTAGTTTCATTTTTCTTTCGCTCAGTAATATCTCTTGCTACAGCCACTGCCCCGATTATATTTCCCACTTCATCTTTATAAACGGAACCATTAAATAATACCTCAGTTTTTTTAAAATCCATTAAGGTCAACGGATAATCAGCAACAAAACCTTTTGCAAATATTTCTTCATACACTTCACGCGCCTTTTGTGTCTCCATAAAATAATCGAAGAAGTCAGTTCCTTTGATTTGTTCGCGTCTCATTCCGGTTATGTTTGTAAACGCTTCATTCATGTCCGTGATTTTTCCTTCAGGACTTATGGCTACCAATGGGTCCTTGCTCGCTTCAATAAGACTACGTGTATAGGATGCCTGTTTACGGTCGGTAATATCACGTAACCTGCATTGGATCACCTTTTTGTATTCTGCCAAATACATATTACTTATAAACTCAACATTAATCTGCTTGCCATCAGAAGTTTTAAGTGGCAGATCGTCATAATGAACATATTGCTTATGCAGTAATTCTATGAATTTATTCTGATTATTAAAAATGTCTTTAAAAAATTCTATTTTCCAGATTACTTTTCCAATAAATTGATCATGTGAGTGACCAAGTTTCTCAGTCAGATATGGATTTATATCGATAATAGTTCCTGTTTCTGCATCGAGTATAAGTATCCCTTCTTTTGCCGATTCAAAAAGCTGTCGATAGCGGGTTTCCGAAGCGGTAAGCGCCTTTTCACCCTCTTTATGCATAACCTCAAGTGCACGTTCATTCAATGCTCTTTTGATTGCAGGAACCAATCGTTCAAGTTTGTTTTTTAAAACGTAATCCGAAGCGCCGTTTAACATTGAGTTAATAGCTGCCTCTTCTCCGATTGTACCCGAAATAAAGATGAATGGAATGTGAGAATATTTTTCTCTTGCAACCTTCAAAGCTTCGTTACCATGGAAACCTGGCAAACTGAAATCGGATAATATTAAATCTATTTTTTCTTTTTTAAGTATTTTTAAGTAATCTTTTTCATTGTCGGTTAAAAAATATTCATGCACAATTCCTCCACTTTCAATCATGGATTTGATTAGATGAGAATCGTTAAGCGAATCTTCAAGGTGCAATATTTTTATTTTGTTATCCATAATTTAGCCTGGCATCGTATTAATAAAGAGACATTGAGTCATATATCTTTGTTTATATTAATTTACATTTCCAATCTCTTCAATCGGGCTACGTCTTTTATTTTTCATTTGTTTAAAATGTGATGGAGTGAGTCCTGTAACCTTTTTAAATTGATTAGATAAATGCGCTACACTGCTGTAATTCATCTTCCATGCTATCTCTGTAATATTTAGTTCATCATAAATTATCAATTCTTTAATGCGTTCAATTTTATGTGAAATGATAAATTGTTCAATACTGGTTCCCTGTACTTCTGAAAACAGATTTGACAGGTATGTATAATCGTGATTTAATTTTTTACTTAAATAATCTGAAAAATTTACTTTGATCATTTCATCCGTATGATGTACCATTTCAATTATTGCATTTTTTATTTTTTCAATCAGTACCGCTCTTTTATCATCCATTAATTCCAGCCCGGAATTGCTAAGCGCAATTTTCAGTTGTACCCGCTGTTCAGCAGTAATATTTTCCATTATCTCGACTTCACCTAAGTCAACAACAATGAAATGAAGCCCGAGGTTCTTCAACTCCTCTTTTACCGCCATTTTACAGCGGTTGCTAACCATGTATTTGATGTGTATTTTCAAATTATATCAATTATATTAAACAGCGCATAAAGTAACGAAGTTTTGGACCTAAAAGTGTTATATAACTTTTATAAAAAATTACATAATTCACACATTTTTAAAAAGACTGGCATCTTTTGTAAAGGGCTTGGGCAGGTGTTATAAAACTTCTTTTATCTCATTAAAGTGAGTATGAAAAAAATTGTCCATTACCCAGACTTTAAAATTGTCTAATTCGTCATTTTGCAATTCTTTTATCGACTTAATAAGTTCTTTCTTAAACAAATCATTACTGAAACTCACTTTTTGAAGAATTAATTTTTCATATTCAAACATGGTGGATGGTTTTTTAAATTATTTACAAAATAAAAAGTGAAAATTTGAACCCTGTTGTCTTCTATACATATACGTAATTATAGTACATCACAAAGGTGATTCCTGTGACCCTGGAAAGTGTTACATAACTATTAAAATAAGTTACATGATTCGCACATTTACCAGGTGCCGGGCAGTTTATCGAGGGTGGTAAGTCTTTTATTCTTGAGATGTTTGAAGAAGGAGGGTGTTAATCCTGTTACTTTTTTGAATTGGGCGGAAAGATGCGCCACACTGCTGTAATTGAGTTTGTAAGATATTTCAGAAAGATTGAGCTCGTCATAAATAAGCAATTCTTTTACACGCTCAATTTTGTGGGCAATAATAAAATGTTCAATGGTGGTTCCGGTTACTTCCGAGAAAAGGTTTGAAAGGTAAGTATAATCGTAGTTTAATTTTTGACTGAGGAAATCGGAAAAATTTGTTTTTGGAAGTTCCTCTGAATAATGCACCATTTCAATAACAACGCCTTTTATTTTTTCAATAAGTATTGCTTTTTTATCATCCATTAGTTCAAGCCCGGATTTTAACAACGCAATTTTTAACTTATTGCGCTGTTCATCAGCAATTGTTTCTTTAATCTCAACTTCACCCAGGTCTATCACAACATAATGAAGTCCGAGTTTATCCAATTCGGATTTCACCACCATCTTGCAGCGGATTGAGACCATATATTTTATAAAAAGTTTCAACCTAATTTATTTGTAAATGGAATTTAAGTAAAGATACAATTATTTGAACATTAAGTGGAAAGTTTAAACGACTATTCATTTCAATTCTCAAATGAATATTACTTCATTTCTGTTATGAACTATGAAAAAAATAAAATTAAAAAATATATATTTACAAATCCAATTCAGAAACTATAACTAAATCCCGTACAAATCATCATCACATGAAAATATTGTTTTGCTATACTGTTGCAACTATTACTTTTTTCTTCAACTCCATTTTTATCACAATTTGTAATAAAAGTAACATCGCTTTTTTGCATAATGAAAAGCAAGAAATGCCTTTAAAAAGTAATTGTGATACTATAGATCCTGCTGATACAGTATGCCTGAATGGGCTTCCTGCTATGGGAAGATGGATGTTCCAGGGTAATAAACAACGGGCAGACTGGCTAGGTGTGAAGTGGCAAAATAAAACCCTGATAGAACCTATTAATATTATACTTATCGACAGTATTTCTTCGAGCCCCGAACAATCAGAAAAACTGCTTATTGAGAATTTGAAGAAAGCTGGATATACGTCTAGGAACCTGCATTCCAGCGGATATTTGGGATATATCGGGGGAGTGTATTATAGTCAATATCCTAAAGAAAATAACCATGCTTTTTCCAATGCATCTGCATTTGTCGACAATAACCATTGCCGCATTTTTGGTCCCCATTTTTTTAATGGAGCTTATTATTATTCAGCAGCATTAAGCAGAGAAAACGTAGCTCCATTTTCGAGGGTAAAACATCATTTTTCTTCTTTTGTAAGAGCACGGGATGCTTTTGCATTTCAGTTGAACAAAAAAAGCAAATTTAAAATTATTAAAAATGTAGAAATGCATAATGCAATTCAAAATAATATTACCGAATCCACTGGTGATCATGATGGAATGGCAATACTACTTTCACTAAAAAAATAATATCAACCAGAATAATATCTTTCCAGTATTAAGTTAAGAACTTAGCACAAATACAATTGAAGCAATGCGCTAAAATGATTGTGTTGTCAATTTGAATAGACTTGAGTTGATATTTTGCGTTTGCTTTTATTTTTACAAAACATTACTGACTTTTATAATGTTTGTCTTTCCCTGTTCATTAAGTGGCGAACTGCCAACATGTATCACACAGTCACCGGCGATCAAAAGATTCTTTCCTTTCAGAATGTTTATGGAATCCCGGATTGCTTCTTCCAGGTGCGAGTATGCGTGCAGATAAAAAACTCTTACACCCCAGACAAGAGACATATAATGCAATAATTTTTTGTTGCTTGTGAAAGCATAAATTTCTGCTTCTGGTCTGTGGCCTGATATATGGAATGCAGTATATCCTGAATGCGTGAATGTAATTATGGCTTTTGCATTGACTTCTTTTGCCATAAATGAAGCATTATAACAAATGGAGTCAGCAAGAAAAGTAGAAGTTCGTTCGATAGGTAAATATTTTTTATTTGAAGCATTTCCAAATGCTTCAGTGTAAGAAATTATTTTCTGCATGCTGTAAATCGTTTCCACAGGATATTTTCCCACGGATGTTTCTCCGCTAAGCATAAGGGCATCGGCGCCATCAAGTACAGCGTTGGCAACATCAGTGGCTTCAGCGCGTGTAGGCGTGAAATTTGTAATCATGCTCTCCATCATTTGAGTCGCGACGATTACAGGTTTCGATTTCTCAATGCATTTCTCAATAATTTGCTTTTGAATTAAAGGAACTTCATTAAAAGGCATTTCCACACCAAGGTCACCCCTTGCCACCATTATTCCATCAGCATGGTCAATGATCTGGTCAATTTCATTAATAGCTTCAGGCTTTTCAATTTTGGCAATTACACCAGCATAACCTTTATTATCTTTTATTAATTTTTGTAATTCGAGAACATCGCTGGCTTTTCTGACAAAAGATAAAGCTATCCAGTCAACATCCTGCTTGATTGCAAAAATGACATTTGAAATATCTTCATCAGTAAGGCATGGAAGTGAAACTTTGGTATTGGGAAGGTTTACACCTTTATGTGATGAGAGTGGTCCTCCGAAAATTACTATTGCATTTACTGTGTCTTTTTTATTTGTTTCTGTTACTTCAAGCTTTATTTTCCCGTCGTCGATAAGAATTATTTCACCTGTATTGACATCTTGCGGGAATTCCTGGTAACTCATATAGACATGATTTTTATTTCCAATACATTTTTCGGAAACAAAAGTTATATTATCACCTGGTGCCAGGAAAAGAAGATTGTTTTCAATTTCGCCGACCCTTAGTTTAGGTCCCTGTAAATCGGCCAGGACAGCCACATGTGAATCCAATTCACTATTTAATTCTTTTATAATAGTTACCAGTTTTAAAAATTCTTCCTGTTTAGAATGCGAAAAATTTATCCTGAAAACATCCACGCCTTCATCAATCATTTTTTTTATGATATCTTTTGTGGAAGATGAGGGACCTAGTGTTGCTACAATTTTTGTTTTAGAAATAGAATGATTCATACCAGAATATTTTGCCGAGTTTAATTCACGAAATTAAAACTTTTTAAAATTTTAATGAAAATAGAAAAAGCCTTACGATCAATAAGGCTTTTTAAAATAAATGTTAAGTGAATGCAATTACTTTGCAAGTTTTACATTTACTGCATTTAAATCTTTTTTCCCTTGTTCCAGATCAAAGGTTACTTCATCGTTCTCCCTGATACTATCCTTTAGTCCTGATGAATGTACGAAGTATTCTTTTGCTGAATCTGCGTCTTTAATGAATCCGAATCCTTTCGATTCATTGTAAAATTTTACTGTTCCTTTATTCATGATTTTAAATTTAATTTAAATATTTGTAAATATACTAATTTTTATTTGCTTCAATTGTTTACTGAAACATTTTTATTTCCCTTTCTTCTTATCTTCTTTATTAAAATATTTTTTCAATAAAAAACTATGCTGTAGCCCTTCTAAGTCTTTATTGAGTTTCTCTGAACTGCTTTCAATATTGCTAATTGAAGTTTTTAAACTGGCGCCCGCCTGTTCATCGTGCAATAAAACACCCACAGGACTTTTGGGATTTTCACTTGCTGCTTTGAGGTTGTTTACAAAAGTTGAAGCTGTGTCGGCAATGTTTTGTAAGCTCAAAACGGATGATTTAAACGAATTAAATACTATGGTATCTGTAACTAAATCATTTGCAAGCGTTCCGCCTTTATTCAACTTTGCAGTGAAATTATCAAGGCTTGCAATAAGCGTTTGGGCTTTTGCAGAAGCTGATTTAAGTGAATTTATAGTGGCAGAGATACTGTAATAAATAGAATCATTATTCAATAGCTTCCCAATTGTTCCTTCACCTTTAGCAAGTTTATTTGTAAATTCCAGAATATTAAGGTTGTTTTTCTGAAGTGTATTCATGATTTCTTCAGTAGATAATAGAGTTTCATTTGTAATTGTATCGCCTTCTTCAATTTCCGGAGCAGAGGCAGTTCCTCCGTAAATTATAAGGATTTTATTTCCTATCAATCCATCAGTACTGATTTTTACTTTGCAGTTTTTACGAATATATTGTTTCGATTCCACATTGATATTCATAATTACTTTCACCTGCGATTTTCCATAGAACTCAAGTTTTTTCACGGTCCCGATTTTTACTCCCGAAAACCAGATGTTGTTTCCTGACTGCAGCCCATTCACATCACCGAATATTGTTGAGATTGTCATTTTTTTCTGAAATGTGGAATGCAGATTTCCTATAGAAAGTATTCCTCCCACCAGGAATAATAATCCTATGATAATAAAAAGGCCTACTACGACTGCGCGTTTATTTACAGGTTCGTTCATGATTCATTGTATAAAATTGTAATTGAAAAAACTTTTTATCTGTTCATCATTTTCGTGAAAGTTGTGAGGATCAAATATATCTTCGAATTTTGCAACCTTTACAAATTTCCCATCGAGCAGCATGGCTACTTTGTCACCTGTTTCTTTTGCGCAGGTTAGGTCATGAGTAATAATGATGGAGGTGGTATTGTACTTTTGCTTAACCTCATTAATAAGCTGAGTAATTTCTTCGCAGGTAATTGGGTCCAAACCCGAAGTGGGTTCATCATACAGCATTATTTCCGGTTTAAGGATTAGTGTCCTGGCAATGCCTATTCTTTTGCGCTGCCCACCGGACAGATCAGCAGGCATTTCATTTATCTTTTCTTTCAGTCCAACAGCATCCAGTACTTCTTCAACAGCTTTATTTATTTCCTGCCTGCTTAAGTTTTTTATATTCATTGTTAATGGAAATTCGAGATTCTTACGTACATTCATACTATCATACAATGCGCTGCTCTGAAAAGAAAATCCAATCCGCAATCGCAATGCATCTAATTCTTTTAGTGATAATTTATCAACCTGCTTTCCCAAAACCCGAACTGTCCCTTTATCGGGAAGAAGTAATCCAACAAGTATTTTTATCAGCACCGATTTTCCAGAACCAGAGCGGCCAAGCACAACCATATTTTCACCTTTAAAAACATCAAGATCGATGTCCTTTAATACTTCGAGCTCACCAAACGATTTGGACAAACCTCTGATGGATATTACGGGTTCGGGGTTCAATATTGTATTTTGAATTTCCATTGTTTAAAAATACCTGATCCAGTTAGCCATTTGAACAATTACAATTTCTTCAATAAATATCAGGAACATAGCGAGCACAACTGCCTGGTTGGCGGCTTTCCCGACACCCTGTGTTCCGTTAAGTGCATTATAACCTTTGTAGCATCCAATGATGCCAATAGTAAATCCGAAAACGATTGATTTTATAATAGCCGAGAATATATCAAGAAAAGTGATTGTTGAAAATCCGTTTTTAAAGAAAATGATTATGCTTGTGGCTTCCAGGGAATGAACATTGAAATATGAACCCATCAGTCCCACAAAACCGCAATACAAAGCTAAAACAGGCACTGTGAGTGTGCAGGCAACCACACGCGTAACCACCAGATACTTGAAGGGATTGATGGCCGATACTTCCATGGCTTCTATCTGCTCTGATACTTTCATAGAACCCAGTTCGGCTCCAATACTTGAACCTACTTTCCCCGCGCAGATTAATGCCGTAACCAGCGAAGCCAGGGCTCTTACAATAGCAATCGAAATTAAAGAGGGGAGCCATGAAGTGGCGCCGAATTCAGATAGTGAGGGCCTGGACTGTTTTGTAAATACTATTCCCGTTATAAAACCGGTAAGCGTTATCAATGGGAGTGACTTCACCCCGATTTCATAACACTGGTTGATAATTTCACGCAAGTGAAACGGTGGACGAAAAACTTCTTTAAAAAAGCGAATTACAAATTTGTATGCTTTGTAAACGCCAATGAAGTTTTCATCAATCCCCTTCGAGAAAAAATATTTTTGCTGACTTGAATTAATCACAATTTATTTTTTATGATTTGCCATTATATGAGTAACTTGATTTAAAGTACCTGTTGTTATATTTTATATTTCTGTTTTGTTAGTCATAATTTCTCCAGCATGGAAAATATTTAAGTGTAAAGGTCCGATGCTTTGGTCATGTATGACTTACACAATTCCAGATATTAATTACATTATTCACACCTTTACTGGTGCAATAAAAAAGCACTTTCATTTTATAATGTCAGTGCTTTTATAATTCAAAATTGAAATTTGCGCATCAACAATTATTTATTTAATTCAAGGTGTTTTAAAATTTAATTGTGAATATTATTTTCTTCGCTAAAATATATCAATAAACAAGTGAGGAGATTAAAGAAGAGTTAGGAATAGATTAAAAAGACATTAAGAATGCTGATAACGCTGATTAAAATAATGGTTTTAAATAAATGTAATTTTCAATTTATAATTAAAAGTGATACATGATTTCAGAACAAATATAATTGTTCAAAAAATTACATTCTTCAGTTATGTTTTCGAATCAGAACTCAAAAAAGGGAATATAAACAGCAAGGTTTTTTGAAGATTGAAACCCAAAAAATTTTCAGTTATAAATAAACCGGAATTTTAAAAATGAAATTAATTGGTTTTTAATGCATTCTTAATTCTGAATTAATTAATTCTCTGCTTCTATGAAATACTTTTGAAGACATAATTTCTTAAATAAAGATGCACTAGTTAAAATAAAATTAGTATTAACATTAAATTAAAAACCATGAACTCAAATGGAAAAATAGTATTAGGTGTGCTGGCAGGTGCCGCAGCCGGAGCTATATTAGGTGTATTGTTTGCACCTGATAAAGGCGCTGAAACTCGCAGAAAAATCACAGACAAAAGTAAAGATCTTAAAGATGACGTAAAAGGAAAATTTAATGATTTTATTGATGACATCAAAGAAAAAATTGGGGGGCACGATCATGGTCATAAGGAAAAAGCTAAGGCAGAAACGACTTGACGAGGTAAGATCGAAGAAATTCATAATTATAAAAACAGAAAAATCCCCATGACAAAACAGAAATATGGAAGATAAATCAAGCCAGCTAGAATCCCTTTTCGAAAGGACTCAGGAATATGTGAAAACAACCTTCGACCTTTTAAAATTTAAAATTCTGGAAAGAGCTGCTCAGGTAGTTTCTTCGATAATATCAAGTTTGATACTTACTCTTTTCATATTTCTGTTCCTTTTTATATTAAGCATTGGAGTTTCATTCTGGCTGGGAGAAATGCTGGACGGGATGTATTATGGTTTTTTTATAGTAGCAGGTTTTTATGCTATTTTAGGAATTATTTTTTACTTTATTATTTTCAACCACATTAAAAAGCGAATGAGCAATTACATTGTAAAAAATGTGCTGTAGAAATATGAAAAAAAAATCTTCCACTTCCGATTTAAGAAATATTATTCTTCAACTCGAAAACCGGCAGCTAATGCAAGAACAACAGCTTAAAGAACAGTTCCGGGCTGCGTATATTAGCCTGACGCCTTTAAGTATTATTAAGAATACCTTAAAGGAAGTGGCTGCATCTTATGAAATCCAGGAAGATCTTATTGAGATCGCCGGGAATTTAACGGCTGATTTTGTTTCAAAACAAATTACAAAAGGTGCGCCTGAAAGTGAATCAAGAAAAAATCTTGGAAAGCTTGTGCATTATGGGATCACTACAATAGTGAAAAATAATTCCGAAAACATCAGGACAATTGGAGAAAGCATTTTACAAAGTTTTTTCACTAATAAAAAAAGGCAGGAAGAATAGAACCGATGACATACTATGAAAAATAAAATAATGTAAAACAGTTATAAAGCAATACTGGCAAATAATATTAGTTCAAGAAGAAATCCATTGAATATCTTTCCTCGGGTTTGTGAAGAACCAAAAATTATCAATAAATAAAGTGTTAAAGAAATAATTGAAAACATTTTCGCTGGCAATTTCATTTCTATTTTAAAAGAATACTTAAGGTCATTTTCCGCTTCATTAACTGATAGGCAAGTTATCATTCTTTTTTCTCCTTAGTCCCATTCGTTTTGTTTTTAATAGATAATGGCATTGCATCACCTAATAAGAAACCCCATGGTTTTAATGGTTCAATATGGTCGAAAATAAGTTTAATAATTCCAAGAGCAGGAATATAAATAATCATTCCGGCAATACCCAACATTGCATTGGCAGCAATGATTCCTATTATTGAAATTAAAGCATTGATTTTTACTTTTGAGGCAACTATTTTTGGAATTATTATGTTATAATCTACCAGGTGAATTACATAATAGCATGCTAAAATATAAACAGAGTACCATGCAGTCGATTTAGTGACTAACGCTACCATCATCGAAAGCATTGCTGCCGTCATTGCCCCAAGGTATGGTATTACATTAAGTAAGGCTCCAATAATTCCCAGGAGGATAGCATAATCAATTCCAAGCATTAAAAGAGAAAAGGAATATAATATCGCTATAAATATAAATTCTAAAATAAGTCCTTTAAGATAATGTTGTATTACAGTTTTGATCTGGGTTATAATTTCACTTACCTGACTTTTGTTTTTATTACCAAAAAGCCTGTGAATAAACTCAAGTAAAAGTGATTGGTAATATAATATCAAAAAAATGTAAATAGGAGTTATAATTAAAATTACCATTCCGCTGCCAACGGTAGTAAGTGTCTTCCCAATTATTGAACCGCTGGTACTTATAAAGTCGCTTTCTGTTCTTGCAATCCATTCATGGATATTCTGAGGATCAATGTTGAAATAAGTTGATGCTTTAGTAATTAATTGGTTAATAACAACTGTAAATTTTTCAAAAAGTAATGGCCATGATTCGCTGAAACGGATAGCCTGAGAATATAAAAGTGCGCAAAACGCTGCAATGATAATAAAAGTAATGATTAAGGAAATCACAATAGAAACAGACCTGTTTATTCTTTTTCGTACAAAAAAAGTTACAATTGGCTGGAGCACAATTGCAATAATGGTTGCAAAAACAATAGGAAGAATAATACCCTTTGCTATATACAAAATCGTAAACATCACATAGATGCCGATTAGACAAATGGACACCTTTGCATAAAATGGGAATTTCAATTCTTTATCAATCACAGTTTTCGGGATTCGCAATAATTTATAGTGGATGCAAATAGTTTCTTAGAATTTGAATGTGCTATGACTCGTGAAAGCACATCACTGATAGCACTTAAAAATAAAATTTTAGTTCCGGAAAAATAAAAATCAAAACATTATTATTTTATTTTCAAATGTAGTTTCCAAATGAAGTAGTAAAGTTAAAATTCAATTAGGAAAACATTAAAATAGCATTAAGAGAAACGTTATAATTTAGTTCTATTTGTAATTTGGGCTTGCCCAATAGAATTCTTGTTCATAGTTACATCATTTGTTCAATTTTTGCATTGATGAATAATACACTAATGTGATTTTACTTCGCTGAGTAAACATGGCATCTCCTTTATAAATCATTTGTGGTAATTCGTGATGATTTTATTTTTTAAAACTTTCAATCGCTTTTGTGTAATTTTTGTTATAAAGCAGTACTTTTCATAAATTGTCGTAATTTTATTCCCATGAATATGTTAAGATGATAAAAAATTTCTTCCTACTGATATTAATTCTTTTCCTTAGTGCAAGTGTTTTTGCACAGAGGTATAATTTCGTGAACTACTCAGTTGAAGAAGGTTTGCCACAATCGCAGATTTATTCTATATACGAAGACACTCGTGGATACCTGTGGTTTGGCACGTTTGGCGGAGGATTGAGCAGGTTCGATGGAATTAATTTTGAAAATTTTAATGAGGAACAAGGACTTACCTGCAGTTTTGTAAGAAGCATATACCAGGCACCAAACGGGAACCTGCTGGTTGGAACAGATGAAGGTTTATTTATTCTGGCCAATGGAAAATTCATCAGGTACTCATATCCTGCTGTAAAAGGAAATCCTGCAATTCGCGCAATAATTTCTGATCAGCAGAAAAGCATCTGGGTTGGTACAGTTGATAATGGTTTATTCAAATATTCTGATGGAATCATAAAAAATTACACCGACAAGGATGGCCTTCTCAGTAGCAATGTCAGCTGCCTGTATTGCGATAAAAAGGGAAACATATGGGTAGGGCAGGACAATGGTTTTTGTAAAATTGAAAAAGGTAAAATAATTCCCTATACAAAAATTGCAGGTGGCCCTTTTATTTCTGTGAGGTGCATAACCGAAGATAATTCCGGTAACATTTGGTTTGCTTCGTATGTGAATGGTGCCGCAGTATACAACGGAACTTCATTTAAAAAATACATGGCCCGTGATGGTCTTGCCAGCAATACGGTCTTCTCAGTGCTTTGTGATGAAAAAGAAAATATCTGGTTTGGAACTGCCATGGGAATCTCCAGGTTAAAGGATAATTCTTTCAAAACAATCACTGCTGCTGAAGGTTTGTGTAGTAATGTAATTGTTACTATTCTTGAAGATGCTGATAAAAACCTGTGGTTTGGCAGCTCCGGAGGAGGAATAAGCCGTTTCGACAATGAGCGTTTTATTCATTTCCCGGAAAGTGAAAATATTGGAAAGCTTGTGTATGCTGTTCAGCAGGACAAAAAAGGAAATATGTGGTTTGCAACATCGAACGGGGGAGTTACAAAATATGATGGAAAAGTGTTTAAAGTGTTTGATGCTAAAGCTGGCTTTACTTCCGAGAAAATAAAAACAATTTTTTGTTGTGAAGATAGTACTATGTGGTTTGGCAGTATTGGCAGCGGTGCATTTTATTATGATGGAAAAAGTTTCAAACGTTATACTTATAAGCAGGGGCTGTGCGGAAATTTCATTTCGGGAATCACTTCAGATAAATATGATAATGTTTGGTTCTCCAGTCTTGACAATGGCGTTGGCTTTTACAATAAAAAACAGAATCAATTTTATCGCTACAAAAAAAATGACGGACTTGCTTCAGATAGAATTAATGCCATCTGTTCGGATAATAAAGGAAAAATATGGGCCGGGACAGCCAATGCCGGAATTAGTTGTTTGAGTTTTTCTGACAAAGACACAGCAACTATAACCATTTCAACAACAAACCAGTCGAACGGATTGAGTGGAAATATCATCAATACAATTATTTTTTATAACAGCAAACTTTATATCGGCACATCCGGAAACGGGATAAATGTAATGAATGCAGCAGGAAAAATAATTTCCTGGAAAAAGAGACAGGGTCTCAGTTCAAATATTATTTATTCGCTGGTGTTTGACAATTATGGAAATTTATGGTCAGGTTCAGAAAAGGGAATTGATAAAATTGTATTGCAGAATGACAGCATTGCACAGGTTATTCATTATGGCAAAGCCGAAGGATTTATTGGTGTGGAAAATACACTGAATTCTTCATGCCTCGATAGTGCAGGGAATCTATGGTTCGGAACTATCAACGGAGCCAACAGGTACAATCCAAATTACGATCACAGCAATACTTCTCCTCCTAAGATCCACCTAACTTCAGTAAATCTTTTCTTTGATAAAATTGAAGATACTGAATACGGTCAGAATTGTTCTTCTTTTGAAGAATTATCGGGAAACCTTGTTCTTCCTTATTATAAGAACCATCTGAGTTTTGATTTCATCGGCATAAATTACAGAAACCCTCAGGCGGTAAAATATAAGTGGAAACTTGTTGGCAATGATAAGGACTGGTCGCCTGAGTTGAGCCGGAAGGAAGCAACATATTCAAATCTGCCTCCTGGCAAATATACTTTTTTGGTTAAGGCTTGCAATGAAAATGGCGTATGGAGCGCGAAGCCGGCAGTCTTTACTTTTACAATCACATCTCCTTACTGGACATCGGTATGGTTCATTATTTTAATATCGTTAATTGTAATAGCTATTGTCTGGCTTGTAATTTACACTAGAATTAGAAGAATAAAAATTAAAAATAAAGATGAACAGCAGCGGCTGGAGATGAGCAAGAGTATTCTTGAACTGCAGCAGGCAACATCACGTTTGCAAATGAATCCGCATTTTATTTTTAATTCGCTGAATTCCATTCAGGGCTATATTGCAAATAATAATACAACTGAAGCAAAATGGTATTTGTCAAAGTTTGCAAAACTGATGCGACTCATACTTGATAATGCTAAAGAAGAGTTCATCCCATTGAGTGATGAAATATGTATTCTCGAGAATTATCTTGTTCTTGAAAAAATGAGGATGAATGAGAAATTCGATTATGAATTGATTTGTGATGAAGCAATTGAAACCGAGGCTGTGGAAGTGCCACCTATGATATTTCAGCCATTTGTTGAAAATGCAATACTGCATGGCTTCCGGCATAAAGACGGGAAAGGAATTTTAGAAATAAAGTTTTCTGTAAAAAATAATTTACTTAAATGTGAAATAACTGATAATGGCATTGGAAGAAAGGCTGCGGCAGAACTTAAAAATAAATCTGCCGCAGGACATAAGTCTTCGGCTATTTCAATTACAGAAGAACGACTGAAAAGATTTGGAAAAGAATCGCAACAGAATGCCAGCATTGAAATTCATGATTTAACTGATGACAACGGTGTTGATTGCGGAACCAAAGTAATTATAAATATTCCTGTATAACAGAAATATAAAGTTTAAAAGGTAAACATGTTTTTAATATCCAATAACCAATAACGAATTTTCAATAACCAAGTTTCCTTGATAATTGAGTGTTGAGCATTGAATACTGAAGATTAATTTTATTGTACTTAATTTTAAGATAAAAAAACTATATGATAAAAGCTGTCCTTATTGACGATATAAAGAATTCAAGGGTTACACTAGCTGATGATCTTAAAACCTATTGTCCTGAAATCAGAATTGAAGGAGAGGCCGACAGCGTGAAAACCGGCGTAGCGCTTATCAGAAGCGTGAAGCCTGACATAGTGTTTCTTGATATTGAACTTGACGATGGCACCGGTTTCGATATCCTTGACAGTTTTGATAAAATTGATTTTAAAATAATTTTTATCACAGGCCTGGATTCCTACGGGATAAAAGCAATAAAATTCAGTGCACTTGATTACCTTTTAAAACCTGTTGACCCAGACGATCTTGTAAAAGCGATAAGTAAATACAAGGAATCAGAAATGCGTCACGACCTTAAAGTGAATGTGGATTACCTTTTAGAAAATATTCGGGGAATAAAACCTAAATTCAAACGCATTGCCCTTAACAGCGCCGACAAAGTGAACATGGTAAACATCGATGATATTATCCGCTGTGAGTCGCAGAGCAATTATACATTATTTTACTTAAAGGGCGGCGAGCAAATCCTCGTTACAAAAAGCCTCAAGGAATATGAGAATTTACTTGAAGAATATTCCTTTATCCGTGTTCATCATTCACACCTTATTAATCTCAATTACCTCAAGGAGTTTATAAAATCCAATGGTGGTTACGCTGTAATGACGGATAAATCTACTGTTCCTGTTTCTGTGAGAAAAAGAGAAAACCTTCTGAAGGAACTTGGATTATAATCAAGTAAAAATTATACAATAAAAAAGATTTCTTTCCATTGGTAATCGGTAAAAGTGGTAATCGGTAATCAGTAAAACATCACCGATCACTATTGACCGATCACTGATCAATGTTGACCGACCATTGATCACCTGTTTACCGATGACAGATTACCGTTTCAAGAATTGCGCAAATTGTTCATGTCATTTCCGGAAAAATACACTTACTCATTAAAACCAACACTTACTAAGTAAAACCCAACACTTACTAGAATGCCTGTTGTTGCTGCAAATCTGCGGTATACTTTTGTATTTATATTAATTCACCAATAAGTAAAATACTTTTTTTATCCACCTTAAATTTTTAACCTATGGAAACACGATTTAGCGCAAGCCCTTTCGGTTATTACGGATTTCACAATCCGGTTATTGAGATTTTACTGGTATTTGTCTGCATCTGGGCAGCGATAAATATAATCGATCTGGTAAAAGTAAAATTGGGAATGAAGAACAAGACCGAAGCAGTTGATTTTGACATATGGCTATTCATCAAGTTTTTATTTAAGTATGCCGGTATTGGAATTATAATGGGTTGCTGTGCTATGATTTTTTTTAAATTTATAGATGATTTTGTATTATTCCAGCTTACACCATTCAGTACATTGATTTTTATAGGGATTTTGATTTTCTTCATATCAGTTGGATTAGGCAGATACATTGCAGCAGTGAAGAAGGCAACAAAATAATATTTAAAAATGCTTCAGCTTTACGACAATGAAAACACTTATAAAAATGATGCAAACTGCTTTTTTCGTTTCATTGCTTATGCTCTGTATTTCCTGCAAACCAAAACAACATGTAAAAATTGAGAAATCATTTTACTACTGGAAAACTTCGTATGATTTTACTAAGAAAGAAATTGCTTATGCCGATACTCTTGGCTTGCAGCGCATGTATGTGAGATGCTTTGATATTGACTGGAGTGCGAATGCCTCTAAACCTATACCTGTCGGGATGATGAATACGAACAGTTATATGCAGGTGCCATTTGAATCGGTAACTCCATGCATTTTTATTACAAATACAGTAATGGAGAAATGCAGCAATGAAGAATTGGAGGATCTCGCTGAAAAAATTGCAGAAAAACTGAATGATGTTTTTAATGATTTTTCTAAATCATTTGCTACCACGCGGACAGAAAATCTGCGCGATTCCGTGTATGCTCTGAATAAAAATTATTCTCAGAAATTCAGAAATGAAATTCTCAATAAGATTGATTGGTCCGAAAATGCAATGGAACATGATTGGTTGCTCAGATCAAATGAAATTCAGATAGACTGCGACTGGACCGAGAAAACAAAAGAGAAATATTTTTTCTTTCTGAAAAGCTTAAAAGGGCTGGTGCCTGATAAAATCATTTCTTGCACCTTACGGTTATGGCAATACAAAAACTTTAAAAAGGCCGGTGTTCCTCCTGTTGACAGGTGTATGCTTATGTGTTACAGTGTGGGAAGTCCAAAGAATTATGATGGGAAAAATTCAATTTCAAATGCTGAGGATCTTAAAAAGTACCTGATGAAAGCCAAATATTCTTTACCGCTTGATATAGCGCTTCCGATATATAGCTGGGGTGTATTGTACAGGAAAGGCAAATTCAAAGGAATACTGCATAATGCAGACATTTCGAAAATTCAAAACGATACAATAAATTTTGAACATCAGGTTGGAAGCTTTTACAAATACTTATCGGATACTGTTATTGAAAATACCTATGTACGGTATGGAGATGAAGTAAAAATTGAAAGAGTGGACAGTACTGAGTTGATGAATATCATTGATCTTATTGACTCAAGCGTTAAGCTTCAGCAGAAAACAAGAATCGCATTTTTTTCATGGGACACAACATATATCAAACAATATGGCGTCAAGAATTTGGATAAATATTATAAAAGTTTTCAGTAGTATTTTACTGTTTACACAATGCTCTAATACAGCCAGAGCTTGCATGTTCAGTGAGGAGCCCGAAATATACCGTATTGCAATGTTTCGTGCAGAAATAGAAGGAATGTCGTCCTTCAGCCAGTTTTATTATTCGGCTGATTTTCTGCCGGAATATTTTTCGAATCCACATTCATACGACAGGAAACAAAATTGCAATGAATGGCAAAAAGAACTGAACGGCAAGCCTCTGATACGTGATGTTTATGCAATTCTTTATAAAGTACCGCCGGATATGTTTGTGTATGCCTGCGAGGAAAAAATGTTGGATGATGTTTTTGAAGGAAATACTTTTATTGAAGAGCTTCTGAAACCATCAAATAAAAATCTTCTCAATTATCTTTTGTTGGCAAAGGTTGCGGAGTATCACGAATTGTATGATTTCGATTCATGGCATACAGGTAAATTTATTGATGATTGCGAATTTACGGGCAAGCTTATATACAGACTCAATTCGACTTTTATAGAGGAGAAATCAAAATTTTTACAAAAAAGATATGCATATCAGTTATCACGGCTTTATTGTGAAACGGGAGATTTTGACAAATGCATTTCTCTTTATGATGCTTATTTTAAAAATCAACAGGACAGCACTATTCTTGAACCGTGGACATTATTATACAAAGCACTTTCACTTGATGAGATGGGAGATAAGACAGAAGCAAATTTTCTATACTGCCAGGTTTTCGCGCGCAGTGATGAGAAAAAATTGCGATGCTATCTTGGTTTTAATTCCGGAAAAAATGCTTACGACAGTACGTTACTTCTTGCAAAAACAAACGCAGAAAAAATTGCAGTTATTGCATTGTCATGCTTCCACAACCCCGGCCCGGCACTTGATAAACTGAAGGAAATCTTTGCCCTTGATCCCAGCAGTAAATTTCTTGCACCATTGGTAATGCGTGAATTAAATAAACTTGAAGACTGGATAGTAACGCCATCACTCACTTCTGAAAGTCCGACGGTAAGGTACGATACTTCGTATTATGAGTATTATTATAAGAGTGAGGAAAAATGGGAAGAAGCGAAGAAGCAGAATATGTATAAGGATAAAATTTACCTTGGGAAATTTTTAACTTTTCTAAGCGGAATGTATACCACAAGTAAAGGTGAATTCCATGATTTTCTTGCTGTCGCTTTGGCACACCTCTATCTCATTGATGACAAACCGGTACAGAGTTCCGCATATCTTACCGCTGTTTCTGTAAATGCATCGAAATCGGTTCTGTTTCAGAAATACGTTGATGGATTGCTGATAAGCATTAACAGCCGCAATCTTAATGATAATAAAGTGAAGGAAAATATTGGGCAGCAGTTGGTTTACCTGCAGAAGTCAGCACATGAAAATTTCAGCATATATAAAACCTTGTATTCTATTGTATTGAAATTAAGTCACAGATATGAATTGTATGGCAATTACGCGATGGCTGGTTTGTTGAAAAACAAAAGCGATAATCTGAAATATTTTTACGACAGTGAATCAGAATACGGTTGGATGTACAGTTATTACGATGAGGCTTCATATTCCTACAGCGATATTGCCTATTTTGATGAGAAGGCAAAACCATCTGATATGGACAGTGTGTTGCGGATTATTACAAAACCTGCTTCAAGTTTAGATCAGTTTGTTTGTTCGCAAAAACTTGCCAGTGTATATGCTTATAAGGATCTTAAAGGAACGCTTGCATTCAGGATGGATAGTTTACACCTTGCATTCAAAACATTTTCTGAAATTCCCGATACTTTTTATAAGAAGGAATATGAGTTTAAAAATTATTTAAACGAGGATCCATTTATTCCAAAGTGCTGGCCACATACACGTAATTTTTATTATGATTTTAATAAAGCAAAATTTGTTAAGCGGTTAATTGACCTAAAAAAAGATGCAATAGCAAATAAATCAAAATCGGCATGGGATTACCTGAAACTGGCTGATGCCTACTTCAATTGCACTTACTGGGGAAATTCCTGGATGATGTTCAGCTATGGATGGAGCATTTACCCGAATTCATTTTATGGATGGGAATTATATCCGTTTGTTGATTTTAGTAAAAACAATAGTTATCAGAAAGCTTACTATGAATGTTCCCGCGCAATGGATTATTACACGAGAGCATTGAAGGCTTCAAAAAATACGGAATATAATGCGAAGGCACTTTTTATGCTATACGTTTGTGATCAGTCAGCATACTATTACCGCGGAAAAGGTTATAGCTGGGAAGCTTCGCCAGATCTGATGAAAAAATATTCTTCATCTTACCTAAAGGATCTTTGCCTTAAATACAGCAATACCAAAGCATTCAGGGAGTTGTCATCAAATTGTTCCACCATTTATGATTATGCCGAGCAACTTGGAGTAAAATTGTATTAGACTTATAAGAAGCTCCAAGCAGCAAATTTCAAGCCCTTTAAGTATCGTTGAGAATTTGCAAGTCTTCTTTGCATTTGAAATTTGAGACTTGCTTTTTTTTATAATTATTTCGTTTCAATATCCTCACTTGCTCCCCGTTTAAAACACTTACTAGGTAAATCCTTACACTTACGAGAAAGCCCTGTTTTTCTGCATCAGGACACTATACTTTTGCTTTAGATTTCAAAACTAAGCAAACAATTTAAAAATCCAAAAGCCATGAAAACAAAAATAAAATTATCGGCACTAACAAAAACAAGTTTCCTGAAAAAGCTCGCTATACCTGCTTTTGTCATGGGAGCAATCTTAACAATCTGGGCACTGACTCCTGCTGCCAGGGATTATGAAATCACAAAGAAAAATTCAAATAACAAAATCTCTGAAAAGAAAATCAATCTGAATAATTCGCTTGTAACAAATAATATGATTGCAGCAACATCCGATACCTCGGGCGATGATAAAACATTATCGCCGTTTTTTATTGTACTGAGTGATAATCCAGCCGTTGATCAGTTGCCTCTAAAAAGCACATCAGCTGATGTGAATATCTCCGGTGTAATTGCCGATGTTGAAATAACACAAGTATATAGAAATACCGGGAAAAATACACTGGAGGCTATTTATACTTTCCCTGCTTCTACGCGCGCTGCGGTTTATTCTATGGAGATGGTAATAGGAAAAAGAAAAATTGTTGCAACTATTAAAGAAAAACAAAAAGCCCGTCAGGAATACGAAGAAGCAAAAGAGAATGGAAATCGTGCATCATTGCTTGAAGAAAGCAGACCAAATGTTTTCCAGATGAATGTTGCAAACATAAGTCCGGGTGATGAAATAAAAGTCAGCCTTCATTATACGGAGTTGCTGGTACCCGAAGAAGGAACGTATAAATTTGTTTATCCAACAGTAGTCGGCCCACGGTATTCAAATAAATCCTCAAAAACTGCTTCTGCAGATGACAAATTTGTGGCCTCTCCATATCTGAAGGAAGGGAATGCACCCACATATAATTTTCATTTGGATGCACACATCTCTGCTGGTATGTCTATACAGGACGTTGTTTGCAAATCGCATAAAATAAAAGTTACATATCCTGATAAAACATCTGCTGATATTAAGCTTGATTCTTCTGAGAAGAAAGGTGGTAACAGGGATTTTATTCTTGAATACAAACTTGCTGGTGGAAAAATAGAAACTGGAATGTTGTTATACGATCATGGTGATGAGAAATTTTTCCTTATGATGATGCAGCCACCAAAGCAGGTTACTGCATTAGATATACCTCCGCGTGAATATGTTTTTATTGTAGATGCATCAGGCTCTATGAACGGTTTCCCATTGGATATTTCTAAAAAATTACTCAGAAATCTTATCACCAATCTCCGGCCAATTGACAAATTTAATGTGATTGTTTTTTCTTCAAGTTCAGAATTACTATCACCAACATCACTGTTTGCAACATCTGATAATATTGATAAAGCGCTAACTTATATTGATAGCAAATCAGGGGCCTGTGGAACGGAATTATTACCTGCACTGAAAAAGGCTTTTGATCTCCCGCGCGCATCGGAATCACTTTCACGTTCATTTGTAATTCTTACCGATGGCTATGTTGATGTTGAAAAAGAATCGTTTGAACTTATAAGGAATAATTTAGACAAAGCGAATTTCTTTGCTTTCGGTATCGGCAGCAGTGTGAATAATTTTCTCATAGAAGGCATGGCACATGTGGGAATGGGCGAGCCAATGATTGTTACAAAAGAAGAATATGCTGATGCGCAATGTGAAAAATTTCGCAAATATATTTCATCCCCTGTACTTACTGAAATAAAAAGAGACTTTGGAAAATTCCAGGCTTATGACGTGGAACCGCTTACCAGTCCTGATGTCCTGGCCGAAAGACCTGTAATTATTTTTGGAAAATACAAAGGCGAAGCAAAGGGAACAATTACAATTAAAGGTTACACAGGGATTAAAAAATACTCTACAAGCCTTGATGTGTCAGCTTTTAAACCGGATAGTGCCAATGCAGCCCTTCGCTATTTGTGGGCCAGGGAAAATATTAAATATCTCGATGATTATAATGATTACGGAGTGGATTCAACAAAAATTAAAGAAGTCACTAACCTTGGTTTGAAATACAACCTGCTTACCGCGTATACGTCATTCATTGCTGTTGATAAAACGGAAGTTGTAGATAAGAACGGTAAACTAACAACTGTTGAACAGCCATTGCCACTGCCTGAAAATGTTTCAAATTACGCTGTTGGTGCTGATTTTGGTTTGGATGATGAAACAGCAGATTATAATACTGAAAAGTTTTCAGTGTACAGTTCGATTACAATAAGCACAATACTTGACAAAGCAAAACAAGAATCTGCGCTTACTGACATTGAAAATAAAATTTCCGAAAGTATAAAATCATATTTACTCTCCCTTGACAACATTAATTTTGATTCAATATGTGTTAATGTTTCTCCTAATGGAAAAGTGAAGTCGATTGAGGTGAAAGGGAGTGCAGTATCTGATGATATCCTCATAGCAGTTAAGAAAACCCTTGCTGGCTGGGATTTTTCATCAATTGGAATTAATAAAGAATGGCAGTTCATCATTAAATTCTAATCATCATGAAAGCAATAAGAAATTATATGGAAACTTGGAAAAGTTATGTAGCCGTTTACCTTTCGCGGAAGTTGCATGTGAAAATATTCCCTGTGAACCTTCACAAACAGATATCAAAGGGTCTGTTAAAGCTGAAGGTCGAAAGTTCATCGGTTTCATTAAGGATTCTTATTGCTGCGTTGATTGCGGTTCCACTATTTTTTTCGCTGAATATTTCTGATAAAAGAAACACTGAACAGGTAATCTTGAAAAATAGTAGAACTGGAAACAATGCTGGTATCTTTAGTAAGAGTGAAAGATCAAGCATTACGTTTATTTTAGGAGAAGATAAAAAAGACAGCAAACCATACTATTCACTGGCTTTTGATTATTACAAGACAGATAAATCAGTCCGTACGGAATACATCATCAACTCATGCAGATCATTGTCGGAAGTAAGGGATTATCTCAGGGATAACCCTCCCGGCAATGGTTTGCCTTGGGGACATATAAATTTGGTTTCTCATGGAAATGAGTGGTATGGCATGAGTGTACCTGTTACTCCTGATTCAAAGCGTTCAAGTGCTGAAAGAATTGCGGAATTTGTAAATGCCGGAAAATTTGAAGCATTATCAGATAGCCTGGCTGATGATTCAACAGAAATAGTTTTGCATGGTTGTGGATTGGGAAATGATAAAAGTTTGCTGAAGATAGTTGCAAAAGCCTTTGGTGGTAATGGAATGCGGCCGACAGTGAGTGCATCGAAACTGAAAGAATATTATTCTTCTGTTAGCAATGCTGATGAGGTATTGAAGAGCCAGCTTTTTTATGCCAGAACTTGGAGCGTGTATTATAAAATGAAGGAAAAACCTGATGATGAAATATTAAAACAGGAATTTATAAAACTTTTTCCTGCTGAAAAAATTGACTGGAGTGCTGCGTTGAGTCGCACCAATCCTGTTACTCCCGGTGATGTGTTTCATTATACAATTAATGTTCCTGTCTATTACATGAAGCAATATGTTTCTGTGGACAGCCTTCCTGATTTATCTTCAGAAGCAAAAAAGATCAAATGGATTAGCAGCCAGAAAATATTGAAAGATATTATTACTAAATCAAGAATTCCTGTTGACAAATTCAAATGGACCACGCAGAAAATATATGTTGCCGATGAGAAAAATAAAAACAAAAAGATGCCGGCAATCAGTGTCAGCGGATGGTGCACTGTTCTGTGCGTTGTGAAACCATTGATAACTGAAAAGAATTCGGCCACCTGCGATGCAACTCCATTTATTCCTGCAATATCTGATACAGCTTATTTCGGAAAAAGTAATTAAAGCACTTTGAATATTTTTTAAATTCGTATTCTTAATTTTTTTTATATTTACTGCACAAAGAGATTTTATAATTACTAAAAATTTCACATATGCAGCCAAATATCAATCCTCAGACTCAGGGCCCAAGCAGCTCTCCAGTCAGCATCACGCTGATTTTGAAAATTTGCGGCGCACTCGCTACAGTCTTCCTATTATTTCTGCCAGTGGCGGGATGTAAGAATTATACACAATATGATGTTAATGGTTTAGATTTTATTAAAGGTCTTTTTAAAGCGGGAGCTCAAATAGATGCTACCTCCATCTTGTTTATCTTGTCAATGATCACTGGAGTGATTATAATATTTTTTAATAAACCCTTGCAGTTTGTAATTGGTGGCGCAGCAGGGTTTTTAACATTTATTGCAGCATATTTTATTACAAAGAGTAAGCAGGGAATGGACATTGTACAATTAAAAATAGGGGCGTATCTTGCACTTCTTACATTTGCAGGCATTGCAATTGCGGGGCTTATCAGGTTATTAGCAACTAAGAATAAAAATAATGTTCAAACATTTAATCCACAACCAATTTATAATCAACAACAGCAATCTCCCATACAGCAGCAGTACCAACAGCAACCACAGGTTCAGCAACCATATCAGCAGCAGGTGCAGACACCTCCGCCGCCACAGCAGCAGGCACCACCGCCACCTCAAATGCAGCAGCCTGTGATGAAACAAAAATTCTGTGTGAAATGCGGAAACAAATTTCCGGAAAATATTACAGTAAAATTTTGTACAAAGTGTGGTGCGAAAATTTTGTACTAAGATTTTTTGATCTGGAAAATTTCCTTAAAATAATGCTAATGGCTATTTAACAAGGGTTACGCGGCCTATAAGCATTTGCTTTCTTGCATCCAGCGGTTTTACTGTTATGCAATAAACATACACATCTATAACGCAATCAGTGGCAGGGTTACCATTATTGTATTCAGTCCCGTTCCACTTGTCTCCAAGAGTTTTGGTTTCGAAAATCATATTGCCCCATCGGTTAAAAATCATAAATTCGAATTCATTGGGATCAATTCCTGTGCAGACTGGGAAAAAATAATCGTTAGTACCATCACCATTGGGTGTAAATGCATCCGGAATGTAAATGGTATAAATGTCTTTCACAACTATTGTATCAACATCAATGTCGGTGCATCCATTATTATCAGTGACAATCAAAGTGACCACATAGGTTCCTGCCTGACCATAATTATGTGCAGAAGTTTCGCCATCTCCAGAAGAGCCATCGCCATATGTCCATTGCCAGTTAACAATATTTCCGCTTGATTCAGAAGCAAAAGAAATAGTGCCATCCAGTGTTGATGCGATATGTGGGGTCGCATAAATATCCGCATCGGGACCTTCAATATTGTTAATTGTAATTGTTGCCGAGGAAGTGCAATTTCCGTCATTTACAGTCACAGTATATGTTCCGGCTAAAAGATTTGATACTACCTGTGATGATTGAGCAGGTACTGTGTTCCATAGATATGTATAACTGCCCGATCCCTGTGATGCAGTTGCAGTCGCCATGCCGTTACCCTGACTACAGATTTCATTTGTTGATGAAATTGTCACCAATGGTCCGGGAATAAACCCGATTGTAACTATTGAAGTATCGGAGCATCCGTTCGCATCTCTTACAGTCACAGTATATGTCCCTGCTGCAACATTGGAAAGTACCTGTGTGTTTTGTGCAGGGGTTGAACTCCATGTATATTGATAAGGTGCTGTGCCCCCCGTGAATATTGCTGTTGCTGACCCATTCATCAAATTGCATTCTTCAGATGTAACCGATGAAATTGAAGCATCAGGTCCAGGCGTGTCTGAAATCAATACTGTATCAATAGCTGGACAATTGTTTACATCGGTAATTGTAACGATATAAGTTCCTGCAAGAACATTCGCCATTAGCTGTGATGCCTGGGCGGGTGAACAATCCCATTGATAAGAATAAGGCGCTGAGCCACCGCTGATATTTGCTGTTGCACTGCCATTGGCATTGCCACAGGAAGAATTTATACTACTGCAATTTACTGTTGGCCCCGGAATATTATTCACATTGACAGATGCTGTTGTAGTGCATGCTCCGCAGTTCACAGTAACATTGTAAGTTCCAGATGTAAGATTGGTAACAGTCTGCAGTGTTTGCTGTGAGGGAGTATTCCATAAATAGGTAAATCCTGCCGAACATGGTCCTGTTGCATTCACAGTAACAGAGCCATTCGCATGATTACAATTCTCATCAGTAGATGATGCGGTAGCAGTGATTGGTGCAACAGTTACAGTAATCGTGGCACTTCCGGTGCAACCCATGCCATCAGAACCATTCACAGTATAAGTTGTTGTGAAGGATGGAGTGGCTATAACTGTACTTCCTGTTGATGCTGATAAGCTACCAACTGGGCTCCAGTTGTAGCTTGTAACTCCTGAAGCTGTAAGCTGAACACTTGCGCCGGTGCAGATGTTTGGGTTTGATGGTGTCAGAAGAATTGTTGCATTATTTGAAATTGAGACTGTGGCAGCATCAGAAGCAGAACAGCCGTTATTCGTGACTGTGAGTATATATGTTGTTGTAATTACAGGTGTAACTGTAATCGAAGAAGTTGATTGTCCGGAATTCCACGCATAAGTTCCTCCGCCGCTGCCTGTCAAGGTAGTCGAGGAACCTGGACAAATGTTGATGTCTGGCCCCGCACTGACAACAGGAGTTGCAATTACTGAAATATTCAGTGTCGTTGTTGAAGCACACTGACCTGCAATAGGAGTGAAAGTATAAGATCCGCTTGTAGTATTACTGACCGATGCAGGACTCCATGATCCAGTAATGCCATTTGCAGATGTCGTTGGCAAAACAGGAGCAGTCGTTCCGCTGCAGAATGCAGGCACAGCGGTAAAAGTAGGTGTCACGTTAGCGTTCACAGTTATGTTCAGAGTCGCAGAAGTTGCACACTGACCTGCAGTAGGAGTGAAAGAATAAGTTCCGCTTGCAGTATTACTGACCGATGCAGGACTCCATGATCCAGTAATGCCATTTGCAGATGTCGTTGGCAAAACAGGAGCGGTCGTACCGCTGCAGAACGCAGGCACAGCGGTAAAAGTAGGTGTCATGTTAGCGTTCACAGTTATGTTCAGAGTCGTAGAAGTTGCACACTGACCTGCAGAAGGAGTAAAAGTATAAGTTCCGCTTGTAGTATTACTGACTGTTGCAGGACTCCATGATCCAGTAATTCCATTTATAGAGGTCGTTGGCAAAACAGGAGCGGTCGTACCACTGCAGAATGCAGGAACAGCGGCAAAAATAGGTGTAACGCTTGTCGTAATTAGTATACTCTTTGTTGTGCTGTTTGCACATTGCCCGGCAGTTGGTGTAAAAGTATATACAGAAGTACCAAGAGCAGCGGTTGAGATAGCCGCAGGACTCCATGTTCCTGAAATTCCATTTGTGGAAGTTGTGGGTAAACTGGCCGGAGTTGTCCCCAGACAATAAGGTCCAAGTGGTGTAAATATTGGTGTAATCGGAGGACTTACATTTACGCTGACTGAATTTGTCTGAGCGCATGTACCGATCGCTCCGGTCACAGTAAAAGTAGTAGTGGTTGCAGGGGTCGCGGTTACAGGAGTTCCTGTCGTCGGCGTTGTTCCTGATGCCCATGTATAAGAGTATGCTGTTGTTGAACTCGCAGAAAGTGTAACAGTCTGCCCTGAGCATACCGGATTTGGAGTTGCATTTACTGTGATGGGATCGGGTGGACTCGCTATTATATTGCTAATAAAAACATACTGGTACTGACTTATTCCATATCTTCCTCCGGATGGTGCAGGAATATTGTTTGGGGGATCTTGATTAGAATAGACAATTGTTATGGTTTTTATTAAATCTGTTGCAGTGCCAATTGAAATTGGTTGATTCTTGCACTGGCCCTGAAGTTGAATTGCAGTCAAAATCAAATTCGGTGCTGTTGTTGTCGATATAATGGGACCATTATTTGATGTCAGAGTTGGCGTGATTAAAGTGCCGTCACATTTGGCCGAAGTGATTGCCACCTTATCCTGATAAGTAGCATAATTGGAGGATCCGTCATTATAAATAGATTCAGTGATATCAAATATATTGAAAGTTGCCGGGCCTTTCACTCCCTGCGGAAAAGTAAATGTTACTGTTATACTATTGTTCCAAACCCCGGTACCACTACCATTGCCGGCACCTGACATTTCCAGGCGCAAACCGGTCTGAGCTGAGCAGTTTGCAGCATCAGAACCTGCAGTACCGTTAATTCCATTTGCACCAATTGAAGAACCTTGCCATTGTTGTGTTCCTCCTCCGCTTGAAGAAATAGCAACATTGCAGTTTGCAGAGATTGCAAAACTGGCAGAGTGTTGAGGAATATTTATTACAGAGAAAGTTTGTGCAAAAGTTGGACTGATATAATTACAACTCAGATAAAAAACACAAATTGCCCATGTTCTGAAAAGCTTTTCCATAAGTGATTATTAAAAGAATAATCTGACAGAAATGAATTACGTGTTCTTTTCCTGTAAAAATAATTGTCTGAATATATTGTTATATATAGACTGATCGATATTTTATTCTAAGCGACATTATCCTCCAAACAAAATAAATTGCAATGCAAATGCATTGGTCATTTTAATCAAAATCTATTGAGGATGCACCAAGGTTAATGTGCCATGCAGTTCTTTCTTATTGTTTGATGCATCTGCTAACCTTATGATATAGAAATATGTTCCGGGAGAGACCATATTACCATTGTACCTGCCATCCCAACCATCAGTGCCTTCGTATAAAACCTGATCCCAGCGATTTATTATAGTAAGATCAAGACCCGGAACAAATAAATCGTTTTTACCATTTCCGTCAGGAGTAAAAGCATTTGGTATCGGATGAATATCAATAATAATTGAATCTTCCACCACGCACCCATTCTCTGATACCATCACATAAACTACCTGTCCGTCCTGAAGTGTACCATCCTGATAAATGTAGGATGGGCTGTTCTGCACTTCCGTGGAATCAACAAAGAATACATAACCCGGATAGTTTGCAGGATTTGCATTGAACGTAATAAGTTGCCCCAAATAAGCATTACCATTCGTTGGTATGCTTGTCAGATTAACTGTGGGAGTAGCAGATACCGATACATTCTGTGTTGCACTGTTTGAGCATCCATTGGTATCAGAATAATTATACGTCACTGAGTATGGTCCGCCAATACCTGCAAGTGCTGGATCAAAAAGATTTCCATTCATTCCAGAACCCGAGAAAGTTCCTCCGGAAGGAATGCCGGTCAATATTTCACTTGAAGCACTTTCACAATATAAATTATTCAGTCCGCTGAATGAAACAACAGGAATTGGATATACAGTTAACATCACATTGTCGGAATCACTGCATCCCTGTAAATTTGTTACAGTCACAGTATATGATATAGTAGTAGAAGGCGATACATTTATAGATGCAGTTGTTTGATTATTGCTCCAAAGATAGATTCCTCCACCTGATGCAGTGAGTGTGGCATTTGATCCTGCACAAATACTCTGATCACTGCCTGCATCTGCCGTTGGCAGGGGATTTACAGTAACAGTTATATCATCAGTATCAGTACAGCCGTTTGCAATTACAGTAACAGAATAAATAGTTGCTGAAGTTGGTGATACTACCGTGGATGCCGTGTTGACACTATTACTCCAGGTATAGGTACTTCCGCCTGTTGCAGTAAGTGTTGCTGATTCTCCTAAACAAATTGACTGATCATTACCTGCATTAGCCGAGGGAGTGTTATTTACAGTTACTACAACATTGTCAGAAGATGAGCACCCGTTGTTTGTCACAGTCACGGTGAAAGTAGTGGTAGAAGCTGGTGTAACATTAATTGAATCATTAACAGAACTTGTTGTCCATAGATAGTTTCCTCCCCCTGTTGCCACTAATAAGGTAGATTGTCCTGCGCAAATGGTCTGATTATTTCCGGCATCAGCCATTGGTAATGGAGTAACATAAACTTGAACAGTGTCAGTATCAGAGCATCCATTGTTGGTCACTGTAACAAAATATATAGTTGTTGCTGAAGGAGAAACATTTATTGCTGCAGTATTGCTGCTATTGCTCCATGCATATATAGAGCCACCTGTTGCATTAAGTGCAGCAATTTGACCTGCACAAATTGTTTGATCTGATCCAGCATCAGCTATAGGTATTGCATTAACATTTACAACAACATCGCTAGATGCTGTACACCCATTACTATTTGTGACTGTAACACTGTATGTCATAGTACCTGTAGGTGTCACAGACAGCGAATCATTTGTTGAACTGTCATCCCAAATATAAGTTCCTCCTCCTGTTGCAATAAGCTGTACTGAATTTCCTGAACATATTGTCTTATCTGTACCAGCATCTGCAAGGGGTAATGAATTAACAGTTATACGTATACTATCGGTAGCAATACAACCAGTATTGGTTACAGTAACTGTAAATGTGGTTGTGATGGCAGGACTTACTGTTGTAGTATCAGTTGCGATACTATTGCTCCAAAGATATGATCCTCCGCCAGTTGCTGTCAGTGTATGAGATTCTCCGTTGCAGATGGTAATATCGCTTCCGGCATCTGCTATGGGAGTATTGTTTACTGTGATGAGAATGCTATCTACAATTGAACATCCATTGCTGCCAGTCATTGTCACAGTATATGTGGTGGTAGTGGAAGGAGAAACATTGGTGGAATTTGTATTGTTGCCATTGCTCCAACTGTAAGTTCCTCCTCCGAAAACATTAGCTGATAGAACTATTGATCCTCCAGAGCAAATAGTTTGGTCAGGGCTGATATTATAGTCTGGTACGGCATTTACATTGATCTGAATTTCATCGGTTGCTGAACAATTCCCTGAACTCACGGTTACGGAATAAATTGATGTCGAAGTAGGTGATACTATTATTGAAGAAGTATTAGCGCTATTGCTCCATAGGAAGGTGCTTCCGCCGGTAGCATTCAGTATTGCTGGCTGCCCTTTGCAAATTGTCTGGTCGGGGCCTGCATTGGCTATTACATTAGATCCGACAGTGACTAGCACATTGTCAGAGTTAGTACATCCGTTTGTTGCATCTGTTACAGTTACAGTATATGTTGAGGTTACCGCTGGAGTCACCGAAGTGGAGGCTGCGTTATCGCCATTGCTCCATGCGTAGGTTCCACCACCAGTAGCTGTAATAACAGCAGGATCTCCAGGGCAAACCGACTGATCACTTCCCGCATTAGCTGTTGGTGAAACAACGTTTTGTGATATAGTAATGCTTTTAATATCAGAACAGCCATTGGCAGCAGTCACAGTAACAGTATAGGTTCCGGCAGCAGTAAAAGTGTTGTTTGCAGTTCCTGGAGTCGCACCGGCGCTCCATGTATAAGATGCCGCTCCAGCTGGTGTTGCTGTCGCACTGATTGCTGTGGTTGTACAGGTAAGAATTGCAGTTCCTGAATTATTTGTAATTCCAGCTATAGGTGGACTATTGTTCTGGGTTATAGTAATAACCTCATCATCAGTACAGCCATTGGCGGCAGTTACTGTCACAGTATATGTTCCAGCAGAAGTAAAACTGTTACTTGCTAAAGATGGCGTAGCACCTCCGCTCCATGTATAAGACGAAGCTCCTGCAGGTATAGCCGTCACACTAATTGCATTTGTGGTGCATGTAAGCAAAGTCGTTCCTGAATTATTTGTAATTCCGGCTGTAGGTGGAGTAATGTTCTGGCTAATTGTAATGATTTCATTATTGGTACAACCATTTGCAGAAGTCACTGTCACAGTATAAGTTCCGACTGAAGTAAGGCTGTTGTTTGCTGTACCGGGAGTTGATCCGCCGCTCCATAAATAAGATGCAGCTCCCGCAGGAGTTGCTGTAATATTTATTGCATTTGTGGTGCATGTGAGAATAGCAGTTCCTGTAATGTTAGTTATCCCGGCTGTAGGTGGTGTATTATCTTGTGTAATTGTAATATTTGCTGAAGCGGAACAACCACCGGCATCTGATACCGTTACTGTATATGTACCGGGAGTTGAAAGACTGTTAGGTGCAGTTGTGGGCGTTGATCCCCCGCTCCAGGTGTAAGATGATTGTCCTGCAGGCAATGCAGTTAAGCTGATTGCAGTAGTTGTACATGTAATTACTGTTGTTCCGGAATTGTTTGTAATGCCAACTGCAGGTGGTGTTGATGTAGTATAAGTCAAACGAACTTCACCGCGGGCACCTGCTCCGCCACTTGCTGTCTTCCATTGATTAAACCAGTCATTAAAATGTAATAATGCTCCACTACCTCCTGCTCCAATAGTATTTCCGGCAGTTCCGGAATATGGATCTGAACAACTTTTACAAAAACTACCTTGCGTGCCATTTGCCCCCGTACCGCCAAAGCTTGTTCCTGCGCTACCTCCGGTTTGAGAGCCCCAACACACCAGTGTTGTAGCATTTCCTCCGGCAACAGTCGTTCCTGCTCCTCCGCCTCCGCCTCCGCTCTGATCATGACACGAACCATCATGTTTTCCAGTTGCTCCATTTCCTCCTGCAATAATTGTTGTTCCATTCGAACCACTACCACCTGTACCAAGTGAACCATTTGTTCCCTCATGCATACCGGAATTATTGTTATAAGTTCTTGCTCCGCCTCCAAAATTCCCTCCGAATGCAGTTAAAACTCCCGGAATAATTGTTGCAGGACCACTGAAAGTACTATTACCTCCACTACCTCCATTGCATGCAGCAGAAGAAACATTACTACCAGGACCTCCTGTACCACCACCACCAACTACAATTGTATAAACTTCACCTGGGATTACAGAATAGGTTCGACTTACAAAGCCTCCTCCTCCTCCTCCTCCTCCTGTACTGCATGCTTCGTTATCTGTATTAAAGCCACTAACTATATAAGATGAAACTCCTCCACCCCCGCCTCCACCGCCCCATGCCTGCACAGTAACAGAGGTTACACAAGCCGGAACAGTCCATGAATAAGTACCTGGTGTTGTATAAGTTATTTGACTAAATAAATTAGTATTCAAAGCGAAAAGCAATATAATACTTAGGAATGCACCAAGCCAAACTTTCATAAAAACCGAATTTTTTAAATGAATTAATTTCATATAAAAATTTTCATTTGAACAACCAGGGCGTGAAACAAATTCTTCGTGAGTTTTCGAAATGATTTCAATTTTTGTTGCTTTGCTTGTCATCTTATCAGGAGTTTTGTCAAAATTTACACGGGAGTTTAAAAAGTAATACATTATAAAAATTTTGTGAGGAACAAGCTGCAGAATAGATGCAGGATAAATTGTCTTTAAAATAAATCTTGTCAGTCAGAAATGACAGAATTGTGATCATATAAAAGCATTTCTGTGTTTTTTTTGGATTTTATTTACAAATAAAAACTTCTTGTAACTCTTGTATTATCTCACAAATCTATGGACTATCAAATTAGTGTGGTATAATGATAAATACTTAAATAATTATGCAGAAAAATCGGGCATTAAGGATTATTCCTTAATGCCCGAAAATAAATTTTGGCAAATGCCAAATTATAGGTTATATAAAGGTTTTTGCGATTATGCTTCAATCAGTTTATTCTTTATTGCATAGCGCACCATATCTGCAGTAGTGTCAATTTGTAATTTCTGCATAATGCGTTTCTTGTGGGATTCCACTGTTCTCGCAGTGATGAAAAGTTTTTCTGCAATTTCTTTATAACTATATCCTTGTGCAAAAAGTTTTGTTATCTCCAGTTCTCTTTCAGTAAGAGATGCATTTTCTCCATCGTGTGAATTGTCTTTTACTGACTTGATATAGCTTTTGTAAATAGTATCAGTAACGGCTTTACTGAAATATTCATTGCCATTGTAAACCGCATGGATTGCTGTTATCAGTTCTTCCTGTGAAACATCTTTGTGAATGTATGCATGCACTCCAGCTTTCAACGCAGCTTTCAGGGAATATTCATCAAGGTTCGCCGAAAGCATAATAATTTTTATTTTTTTATTTTCTTTGGCGATAATCTTAGCAACTTCAATACCTGAGAGCTTTGGCATACTCATGTCCAGCAATAAAATATTTGGTTCGATAGTTTTTACTTTTTCTATTACATCCCAGCCATCGCAGGCCTCATCAAGAATTTCAATGTCGGGTCTGTTCATCAGAAGTAATTTTATTCCTTCACGGAAAAGCTGGTGATCATCAGCCAGCAGAATTTTTATCATAGCCATGGTTTATAAATTTTCAGTTTCAAATACTTCAATAGGTTCTTTTGTTGGCAAGGTAAAACGGAAGATCGAACCATTACCAACTGTGCTTTGTACCTGTATGCTTCCTCCATTTTTTTCAATAAATTCTTTGCAGAGAATTAAACCCAAGCCAGTGCCTTCTTCTTTATTTGTTCCATGAGTTGTATGATGACTTTCCAATTGGAAAATTTTCCGAATATCCTCTTCACTCATTCCAACACCATTATCTTCAATTGTAATTTCAGCCATTTCGTCTTGAACAGCAACTTTTATTTTTACCAGCCCACCTGCATGTGTAAATTTGATTGCATTGCCAAGTAAATTTTGGATAATTACATTTGTCATCTTTTCGTCAGCAAACACATTTAATATTTCTTGTATTTCTAATTTAATGTATATGGTTTTTTTATCAGCATAAGGTTGGTAAAGTTCTATATTACGTTTGATGATATCATATAAATCAATCTTTTCAGGAATATGTGGAATTTTTCCTGTTTGTGATTTTGCCCATTGCAATAAGTTGAGCAAAAGAGTATGAAGCTGCCCGGCCGATTTGTCAACCGTATCAATTAAACGTCTGCGCTGCTCTTCAGAATATATTTCATATTTCTTGTTCAATTGCTCAATGATACGCTGCATATTAAAAACCGGATTTTTTATATCGTGAGCAATGATGGTAAAAAATTTATCCTTAGTGGCATCAAGCTCTTTCAACTTATCATAAGCAGCAAGCATTTCATCACGCTGGCGTTTTATGCGGTCACGCTGCTCCTCAATTTCATTTTTTTGCAGGGCTATCTGATTATTTTTTTTCATCAGTTCCTGGTTTGAACGCGTACGTATCTTATATAATTTCAGCAGAAAGAAAACAAGAATGATAATTGAAACTGTTATAACAAGAATAATAATAATTGCGGCACGTTGGTTTGTGATACGGCTTTCCTGTTTTTCAAGATCAAGTTCTTTTAGGTTGTTGTCATTCTTTAAAGAAAGAATTTCCTTTTCTTTTTTCTCATTTTCATATTTAGCCATTGCTTCAGCTAGTATCCAATCCATATCACCCGATTTCAGGCTATCTTTTAATTCTGCTGAAAGCGCAAGGTATTCAAAAGCATTTTTATAATCCTTAATGGAATCGTATGTCGCAGAAATATCTTTATAATTCAACTGAAGGATAGTTATAGCATCAATACACTTGCATATTTCAATGCTCTTCTCAAAGTATTTCAATGATTGCTGGTAATCTCCATTATCTTTATAAACATTTGCAATGTTTGTTAATGTAAGGCAGATTATAAAATAATTTTTAATCGTTTTCTGAATTTCCAGATTTTTTTTATAGTATTCAATCGTGATATTTACATCACCGTTTTTATTGTAATTCGCGGATGCAACATTATTATATGCTGTTGCTAATCCTCTTAAATCATTTCCTCTTTTAAAACCATCGATCGATTGTTCAAAATAAATCAACGCGGTATCAGGCTTAGCTTGTGTAGTATAGTAAAGGCCGAATGCATTCAATACATAAGAAATTTCACAAGGATCATTAATTTTAACTGCCAGATTAAGTGATTTTTTCAGATACTCTTTTGCTGTTTTGAAATTTTGTTGGTCGATGTAGGTTGCTGCAATGTTAGTTAAAGCAAGACGAAGACCTCGCAAATCCCCAGTATATTCGGCAATTTTAGCGGCACTTGTGAGGCATGGCTGTGCATCAGAGAGTTTGCCAATTGATACATAGGTTCTCCCAAGGCGATTCAATGTATAAACATATTTTATATAATTCTTCTTATCAGTATATAGCTTTAAAAGGGAATCGGCGTATTTAATTGCTTCGTGGGGTTTGGAATACCTGTTGTTTTCGAACAGATATTCATATATATTAATTTTTACACTGTCAGGGGAATTCTGGTTTATTTCAACAATTGTATCATTAACTTTAGGAATATCCGATAAGGATTGAGATACAGATAAACTGAAAGGAAAAGATGATAATAAAAGATAAACTATGCTGCGGATATTTATGTTCAATATAAAAATTTTAGTGTGATATTCCTGTCAGTAAATTTTTACACCTAATTAGCTTTCTTCCGTCAATCAACTGTTTTAGAAATTAACTCAAATCAGTAATCTGTTTTTGCATTCACAAAAATACGATAGTTCTGTAAATTATTCAAATATTAGCAGCGGGAAGATTACTTAATAAATATATAAGGAAAATTCCTTAATGATTTTTTATTCTATCTATAAATTTCGAGTAGTAAATTGGTAAAAAGAAAAAGGCAGGTCTCCCTGCCATTTCCTTACTAACTTGAACTAAAACCAGTAACCTATTTTACTTACTAATTAATAATTTTTCAGATTTAGAATAACGTGAATGATCTATGATAATCGAATAAATACCTTGTTTAAAATTGCTGGAGTTAATTGCGAATGTGTTTTTTCCTTTAATTGTTTTAAGGGTTTCGGTATAAACATTATCACCAAAAAGGTTGTAAATATTAACGATCATGTTGTCATCTGTTTCTTCATTCAATGAAATATAAACCACATCAGTTGCAGGATTCGGATAGATGCTTATGTTTCCGCTAGTACTTTCGCTGCATGTTACGGCCCTGGTTTCAAGAATATTTTTTGTGCCGTCATAATCTGTTTGCGATAACCTATAATAGGCAGTGCCATCATGATTCTGTACCTCATCGCTGTAAGTGTAGTTCGAGACAGAATTTTTTGTTCCTGCACCGTCAATGGCAACTACCTTTTCAAAGTTTAGATTATCTGTTGATTTTTCTAGTGTGAAATAAGCATTATTTGTTTCGCTGGCTGTGGACCAATCTAATTTAACCTGCTCATCAGAACATTTTGCATTAAAATCTGTCAATTCAACTGGTAAAAGCGGAGGATTACAGTTATACGTGGCTGTGCCTGTTACAGCAATTGTGGCAGAACTTGGACCTGAGCTTGTATAATCACCAACTACTAGAACATAACGTTCACCAGCAGTAACTGGCAAATCATTAACCCAACTATTACCCTGTTGGTCATTTTCTGAATTATCATTTGTAGAACAAGGCCCGCTTATACAAGTTGTACTAAAACCATAATCCATATGTGAATTTATACCGGTTGGTCCGCCTGGTGCAGAATATGAACATCTGATAGGTGCAATACTTGGACAACCACTTGCAAGTTTATATAAAGCAAAATCATAATCTTTAGAATTAGGATTAGGAAAGATGTCAAGATTCAATGTCCCTGATGTTGCTACACAGAAATAATACCATGAAGTATTTCTTTCATTCGTTGTTAAACATCCTTTTTGAGCGGACCCATCTGGCAAATCATTTACAGCACCACCACCTGTATTACCAGAATTGAAAATTACCGGCCCACTAGCCATACATGTTGCATTTGAACAATCTGGATTAGGGGCTGTTGCATTAATTAATGGGGTGCAAATAACATCGGCAGCAAAACCTCTGTAATTACCATAAGTTGCATCGGATACAAAAACAAATGTTAAGCTGCCACCAGCTGTTGATGACCATAAAACTGGTGGTAAAGTTCCACCACTATAATCACCTATTAATGGATACGTAGCATTTACACCGTTATAAACATACAAATGATCACCAATAGGTGATGATCCACTTTCAGTATTGAAATCATAGAAGATTACACACAAATATCTTCCTGCAGGAGCAGTAAATGTAGTTGTTACATTTTGATTATTTCCATAATCACCGCCAGCACCACCAATATCATAAAACTTATTTGTTGCACCACAAGTAATCGTATATGGACCACCTGAGGTATAAGAAGTTCCTGCACAAGATGCGAGATTTACAGCCAAATAACTGGGAGTGCCATCACCACAGGCATTATGTGGAGTAACAGCCAGCATACCTGGAGTTGATCCTACAATAACTGTTATAGAATTTGTTGTTCCGCCTGAAGTTTGTGTCCAACCTGCTGGTATTGTCCAATTATAGGTCACACCAGCAACATTAGTAACACTGTACGATTGCGATGTATTTATGCAAGAGGAACTGTTTCCTGTTATAGCACTTGGTTGGGCGGGAACAGTACCTAAGGTTAGGCTCGCAGTATTTGATGTAACGGAAGGTGCACAGTTACCAGCAACTAAACAGTCATAATTTCCTACATCACCCGCAGCGACTGATGATATTGTATATGTAGCATTAGTTGCACCGGCAATATTCACTCCACCTTTTCTCCATTGATATGTAATACCACCGCCTAAAGCCGTTACACTAAATGTGCAAGATTCTCCAATACACTTTGAAGCACTTGACGGTTGTCCTGATATTGATGGTATTGCATTTATAGTCAATGCGGATGAAGTATATACTGAATTACAGCTGCTACATCCGGCAAACCAACAAACACTTTCCTGTACAACATCAAATGTCAAATGGTTTGTTCCTGTTGTGAGAGGTGCTGTCATACTGAATGAATAAGTTTGCTGATTTCCTGTGGTTAATCCATTTGCATCAGTTCGTACAAAATAGTCAGCATCAGCATCCCATTTACAACCAATATTAATATCAGGTGTAGAATTAGTCCAAGAAGCAGTACCAACATTTTTTATGGTAACTGTTACAGTGCGGGTTTCACCTGGACACCAGTTAGCAGAACCAACATTCATACTAATCCAGGAATCTTGATACGGTGTTATGGTCACGGTTGCAGTTCCTGAATTTGCTGATGAACATACACCACTTGTTACTACTGCTCTGTATATTGTAGTAACTGTTAAATTTGTTGCTGTATAGGTCGAACTCGTATTTGCAATATCTGACCAGGAACCTCCGCCATTTGTTGAATATTGCCATTTTGTGACTGAACCTATATGACCGGATAATGTTAGAAGTGTACTATTAGAGCCTGAGCAAACTGTTGCACTTCCACTAATACTTCCTCCAACAGAAGTCGGATTTATAATAACGGTTGCACTTCCTTCTGAACCCCAGCAACCATTATTTTGGGCTCTGAAATAATATGTACCGGAAGTAACAACTGATTGGGATGTTGAAGGAGTAGTTGTTGAAGTTCCTCCAGGTGTTGTTCCCTGCCAATATATAGTTCCGCTACTACCATTTGATGCAGTTAATGTAGTGCTAGCACAATATGTTCCCCCACCAGTAACAGTAACTGTTGTGGGCAAAGCATAAACAGTCATTGTAATTGTATTCGAAGTTGCAGGTGAACCAGTAGCGCAAGCATTACTACTATTCATAACACAAGTTATGGCATCATTATTAAGCAATGTAGTGGTTGTATAAGTGGAATTAGTTGCTCCTGGAATAATAGCAGCGTTATTTTTCCATTGATAAAATGGTGCACCGCCACCATTTGTCGGTGTTGCAGTAAAAGTTATTGAACTGCCTGCACATTCAGGATTAGCACCATTTGTTACGGCGATAATCACACTTGCTACTGAAGTTGCATTTACTGTAGCACTTGTAGTGGAAATGTTTTGGCAACTATTGGCATCAGTTACTGTTACGGTATATGTTCCCGTTGCTGAGGTTGTAGCTGCAGCAATTGTCGGGTTTTGAGAAGAACTAGTAAAACCATTTGGGCCGTTCCAGGAATATAATGAATATGCACCTACGGAAAGATTTAATGCATTTCCTGCGCAAATAGGACCATTATTCGATGCGCTGGGAGATGGAAGAGAATTAACAATAATGGTAGTGGTACCACTATTAAGTGTGCATCCGCTTCCAGTAGAAACAGCACAATAGAAAGCAGTATTTGCAGTGAGTGCTCCAGGTGAATATGTTGAGTTTGTTGCACCTGCAACCGAAGATCCTGCTTTATACCATTGATATGTATATGCACCTCCAGAACCGCCACTTGCTGTTGCAGTAAACGTACCGGGTGAATTATTAAAACAAATTGGTGTTGTAAAACCTGCTAATATAACCGAAGTGGGAGCAACACAACATGAGCCCTGTGTATATGTAATAACAATTGCTCCATTAGCACCTGGTCCTCCTGAACGTGAACCGGTATTATATACAGTTGATCCACCACCACCACCACCAAATAATGTAGCAGTAGCAGTAGCTGCAATTCCTTGAGCACCTCCATTGGCTGAACTATTACACCCTGCCCCTCCTGCTAATCCACCAGTCGCACCTCCTGCTCCCCCCGAGCCTCCGGTTGTGCCATTCGCACCAGCAGCAGTGGTACCTGCACCACCACCACCGCCACCACTTAGATCTGAGGCTCCTGAACCATCACTACTTGCACCATTTCCACCTTTAAATCCAGCATTGATGGGGATGTTATTTGCTATTGCCCCTCCAGCACCACCGGCTCCAATACCTTGGTTGCTGGAAGCTATACTTCCGCCATTTCCACCGGCGGCTTTACAAAAAGTTGAAGCACCAATAGTTGCTGAACTAAATCCTCCCGCATTACCATTTCCTGCTGAAACTCCTGAACCACCGGCACCGATAACTATTGTGACAATAGTTCCAGCGGTTACGGCATAGTTAGTTACTTGTGAACAGGCACCTCCACCTCCACCTCCACCATTTTTATCTATAGTAGTTGCGCCACCACCCGCACCACCCGCACCGTATGTTGTCACAGTGATTGCAGTTACACCGCAAGGGACAGTCCAAGTACAAGTCCCGGTTGCAGTAAAAGTAGCTGTATAAGGATTTGTTCCAGTAATTGTTGGAGTACAGGACTGCCCAAAGGAAACTCCAGAACCCAGGAACATCAATAAAAGAAGAAGAAATAATTGTATTTTTTTTGTCTTCATAATTTACAATTCATCTTGCTTGTAATATCAGTGAAGGCGATAATTAACAAAGATACGATCAACTAACACCTTATTAAAAGGAGGATTATTCCTTAATATGGTTGAGGAAAATTCCTTGATTGAATATTTTGTAATAGGATTGAATATTTTCATTTTCTTGTTTAATTCATTTATCCAAATTTTTCAAGCGCTGCATTTCAGTTTTCCGATTTGTATTTCTCTCATAAAAGTGTTTGGTCTTTTTCGTACGGAATTTTTTATAGATATCCTGTTCTTGTCTGGAATGGTGCTCACCTTAAGCATTTCTATTGCTATGGATTCTATTTTGTTTGCAAATACATCAGGTGTAATTTCTTTTAGCATAAAATCAGAGATATTTTCGCTCTTATACCGCATTGATGAAATCTCTGTGTTCCTGTTCCTCATGGCAACCATCTGCTGAACTTTCCTTCTCGCTTCAGAATAACTTGAATAAACAGTATCCAGTTGCTCTGTTTTATTTTTTTCAGTATTTATTTTTTTAATGATGTACACCTGTTCCATTGGTTTTATAATTTGCATTAATCAAATATTTTAATGTTTGAAAATATGCTTTATCCGGCGCTTATCTTTATTTCTTTGTCGATAGTTTTTGAAAATCAAATAATGAGGCAAATTTCGACTGTTATAAATTCTTGTACAATCACGATAAACAGTTAAAATTTTATGTAGTAAATACTTTTACAGAAGGATTTTACGTAAAGGATTTTACGTTGTTTTTTGCAAAAATCTGAAAGGATTCAGAGGCGTGTTGGGTTAATTCAACCTCAACTAGTCAATCGTTTATAATTCGGACATTAAAATCATACTCGATCATTCCTGTTATTGTCTTTGGCTTCTATATAAATTGTTTCTATTTCGGGATGTTTACGAAGTATGCGGACTTTCATTTCTTCAATGGCATTTTCAATATCATAGGCATTCTCAGAATCATCGAAATCGAGCGACAGCAGCAGTAAATATTTTTTGCCAACAGCCATAGTCTGAATTTTATTTATATGTTTCACCATCCTGAATTCTTCGATGATGTGTTTTATTTTATGCCTGTCTTCCCTTGGCATACTTTCGCCGATAATTAATTTTCTGAGCTCGTTTGTAAGCAGGTATGATACTGACGCAAGCAAAAGCCCAATTAATGTTCCGCCAATACCGTCAAATATAGGATCAACAACAACAGTAAGTATTGTGCAAATAATAGCTATAAGCAAACCACACAACGCTGCAGAATCTTCAAGCAGTATCACAATTAAATTAGTATCAACAGAATTTTTAATGGCCCTTAAGAAATTTCCTTTCCCTTTTTTCTTAAACTCGCCAAAAGCAACAAGAAATGATTTTGTTTCAATAAGCACTGCAGCGCCCAGAATTCCAATAGACCACCAGATATAATGAATTTGTTCGGGATGAAGCAATTTATTTATGCCTTCATAAATTGAAAACATTGAACCCACAAAAAATAAAAGTATTGCAACCATAAACCCCCAGAAATACTCTTCTCTTCCATAACCAAAAGGATGCTGCTCATTGGCAGGTTTAATGGCCCTCTTGGACCCGATCAATAGAAAAACCTGGTTGAAACAATCTGCAATCGAATGAATGGCTTCAGCAAGCATGGCGGATGAACGTGTGAAAAACGATGCAATGAGCTTAATTGCGGCAATAACCATGTTCCCGCCAAGTGCAAATACTACGGCCTTTTTAGATCCATCCATAAATCCATTTTGTTTTTATACAGACAATAATGATACAAATAAAATCCTGCAAGCAGTATTGCTTACTTCGTTTTATCAATTAATGTAACAGATCCAGTGTATGTTTTTATATTATTATCGATATCGGTGAGTTTAACAATATAGTAATAGGTTCCCGGAGATACAGTTTTCCCATTGAATGTACCATCCCATCCTTCTTTGCCTTCATAGAGCAATTCTCCCCAACGATTTGCAATTTGCAGATCGAGGCCTTTCAGGAAAACATCATTTTTTCCATTTGCATCAGGTGTGAAAGCATTGGGAAAAGGTTTAATATCCATTATAAGGGAATCATATACTGTGCAGCCTCCTTCTGTAGCGAATACATATACTATTTCTCCGTTTCCGAATGTTGAAGACTGGTAAACATTTGTTGTTCCTGATTGCATCTGAGTTGTATTAATGTCGAAAATATAATTTGAATAATTTCCCGGAACAGCTGTTAATGTTACTATCTGCCCAATATATGCCTGCCCTGATGGATCACTTTGCAAATCAACTGTTGGCATCGCAATTACTGAAATACTTGCTGTGTCTGAATTTGAACAACCATTGATATCGGTGTAAAAATATACAATATCGTAAGGTCCGCCAATCCCGGCAAGTGTAGGTTCAAAAGTATTTCCATTCATTCCGGTTCCAGTGAATGATCCTCCGGATGGTGTACCATTTAAAACAGTTGGCATTGCATTAAGGCAATATGCGTTATTGGCACCACTGATTGTAACAGTTGGTAATGCATTTATTACAACAACTGCATCATCCGTTGCAGAGCAGCCTTGTACATCTGTAACAGTTACAGTATATGTACCGCTGTTTATTGGAGTTGCAGAAGATATCGATGGATTCTGACTTGCACTTGAAAAACTATTTGGTCCACTCCAGTTATAGGTTGATCCTCCCGATGATGCTAGGTTCAGTGTTTGTCCTTCGCAAAGTGCGCTGTTGCTGGAAGCATCTGCAATGGGATTCGTATTTACAGTAACAATGGTTTGAGCTGTCGCAGTACATCCACTGGCATTTGTTACTGTAACTATGTAAATTCCTCCGTCAGCAGTAGTGACAGGTGAAACAGACGGATTCTGAGTTGAATTAGAAAAACTATTAGGGCCACTCCAGCTATAAGAGGTTCCCCCCGATGAGGTAAGGTTTAACGACTGTCCTTCGCAAAGCGCACTATTACTTGACGCCACAGCAGTAGGATTTGCATTTACAGTAACACTGGTTTGTGCTGATGAAGAGCAACCATTGGCATCAGACACAGTCACGGTATATATCCCTGCAGTGGATGTTGAAACTCCAGTCAGAGATGGGTTTTGCATAGCACTGCTGAAACTGGCCGGGCCGGCCCAACTGTATGAACTTCCTCCGGAAGAGGTAAGATTCAGTGTTTGTCCTTCGCAGAGTGCACTATTACTTGATGCCGTTGCAGTAGGATTTGTATTGACAGTAACAATGGTCTGAGCAATTGCTGAACATCCACCCACAGCAGTTACTGTAACAGTATATGTTCCGGATTCAGCAGGAGTAGCAACTGCAATTGTTGGATTTTGAGATGAACTGGTAAATGAATTTGGTCCACTCCAGCTATAAGTCGATCCACCACCTGATGATAAATTTAATGTTTGTCCCGAACATATCGCACTATTACTTGATGCAGTGGCTGCAGGAGTATTTGTAACACTTACCACAGTTTGGGCTGAGGCCGTACAACCGTTAGCGTTGCTGACAGTTACAATATAGGTTCCAGTAGCTGATGTAGCAGCATTTGGAATTGTAGGATTTTGTGTTGCATCTGAAAAGCTGCTTGGACCGCTCCAGCTATAACCTGTGCCACCACTGGAAAACAAAGTCAGAGCCTGTCCAGTACATATTGCACTGTTGCTGGATGCTGTAGCTGCCGGAATTGCATTCACTGTCACAATTGTCTGTGCTGTTGCAGAACATCCGCTGGCATTAGTAACCGTAACTATATATGTTCCGGCGCCTGATGAAGTAACACCTGGTATTGACGGATTTTGTGTTGAGTTTGAAAAACTGTTTGGACCGCTCCAACTATAACCAGTGCCTCCGCCGGAAATTAAATTTAAGGTTTGTCCTGAACAAGGTGTATTGCTTGATGCGGTTGCAACTGGATTAGTATTTACAGTTACCACAGTTTGTGCAGTTGCTGAACATCCTCCTGCAGCAGTAACTGTAACCGTATATGTTCCTGCAGCAGCAAGTGTAACACTTGCTATCGCTGGATTCTGAATTGCGCTGGAAAAGCTGTTTGGTCCAGCCCAGTTATAAGAAATTCCTCCATTTGAAGTAAGATTCAATGTTTGGCCAGCACACGGGTCGTTGTCTGAGGCTGTGGCTGATGGCATAATTGTTACTGTCAGAATAGCTGTATTTGATGTGGCTGCCGGATTGCATGTTCCGCTAACAACACAGTGATATTGATAATTATTCATTCCTGAAGTAACAGGATTCACGGTAAGTGTATTTGTTGTAACACCTGAGTATGGTGATGTATTTGAAATATTATTCCAGATAGTTCCTCCATTCGTGCTCACCTGCCACTGATATGTAATTCCCGTACCACTCGCAGTGACCGCAAAATTACTGCTGCCTCCTGCACATGGCGATTGATTTACAGGTTGCAGAGTAACCTGTGGAGCAAGATTAACAGATGCAGTAAAAATATTTGATGTGGCAGGGCTTCCCGAAATACATGGTTTATTAGATGTAAGTATACATGTGATATTATCACTATTTACAAGAGTTGTAGTAGAATAAGTTGAGGATGTTGCCCCGGCAATATTTGCGCCATTCAGTTGCCATTGATAAGTTGGAGTAGATCCTCCATTTGCAATAGTTGAAGTGAACTGTACAATTGTTCCCGGACAAATTACCGTTGATGGATTTGCAGCAATGGATACAGATGCATAAGTCAGTGTAAAGGGAGCCACGCATCCACTGTTGTAATAAGTAGGAGCCCCGCCAGCAGTATATTTAACGCCATCTCCGTCACCATGTAATAACAAAAGCGATTTATCGTATGCAACATCTTCATTTGTTCCGGTTGAAATTTGATGAAAGCGCAGATACCTCATTGAAGTCCCTGCAGAATAATTTACAAAGTGTCCCAACGTATTGCCTGGATTTTGAAACACCACGTACAAAGTATCTGTAAGTGTGGTAAAATCATTAGCCGTTGTCGTAAAATCAGTACTTGTAATCACTATTCCCTTCTTTCCGGCAGGCAAAATTCCTTCATTAGAAGTTCCTCCAGTAGGGATAATCAATTTTCCACAGTTAATAATACTTGCATTTATTCGTCCTACTTTAGCTACAGCAGTATCATAAGCTGGTGTTCCGGGGGCTATCCAGCCAAGAAATAAATTATTAGGCCATGAACTGGTGGTGTATACTCCGGAATTTCCTGCTCCGTCCACACGAATGTCGGCAACATTTATTGCATCTGACTCAACGCGGAAACCTACCATTTCATTTTCACCTTCAATCGTTCCGTCACAGGCATCAACTAAAATGCTTTCGATCTGGATAAAATGTCCAATGCCTGTACAAGTAACGGTAACTGTGTTACTGCATCCGGCTGCTGAATATGTTATAACTGATGTTCCGGCCGCAACTCCGGTAACAACGCCCGTGGCCGGATCAACCGTTGCAACAGACGTCGTGCCACTCGACCAGGTGCCGCCTGCCGGACTTCCTGATAATGTAATAGTTGAGCCCTGAGCAACACTGAGTGTCCCTGTAATTGCAGGTCCGACAGTTATCAAGCCCGAAACGGCACTTGTTGTTGTGCAAGTGAAATCAGAGACAATACAATAATAATATAAAGAACTTGCTGTTAAAGTTGAAGGAGTATAATTGCTGCTTGTTGCTCCAGGAATTAATGTTCCTCCAGTAGTTGTGGCAGTTGTATTACTATACCATTGATAAGATGTTGCGGGTGATGCTGTAACTGACAATGGCGTTAACGATCCATTTACACAAACACTTTGTGCTCCACCCGGCTGGGCTGTTATTACAGGATTTGAACAGGAAACGGTTATACTAACATCATCCCATGTCATGTTGCTTGAGCCTTTGGTGAAAGACCATCTTACGTAACGACTTGTAGATAATAAAGTGTATGGTCCTTTTGGCGTGCATGAAGTAGGCAATCCTATTGTACCTGTCAGTGAAACTACCGTTGTCCATGCTGTTCCGTTAGGAGATTCTTCAACCAATAAAACAGAAGTACTTGCGGAGGTATTTGATTTTACTGTAAACGATAATTGGTTTGGTGCAGAATTAAAAAAAACAGTATTATAATCTCCTGTTGCTGCAAATTTACCACCATCGTTACCTGTACAGGCAAAAGCGCTAAGATAGCTTTGAAGTGGACTATCGGTCCAGCCTGTTGGTGTTGAAGCCCAGGAGATCCTGGTTACAGGTAAGGTTGCTTGTCCAATACTTTGAACGCCTAAGCTCATAAAGACAAGAAAACTTATTATAAAAACGGAAATGCCGGAAAATAGCTTGTTTTTAGCAGGTTTGCCGGAAATGTTGGAATTAAGGATCATCAATTTTTTCATCTGTGTTTTTAAAAAAGGAAAACGAAATTATAAATTTAAAGTACACGTATTATTATTGTAAAATCATTTGCATAACAGTACTAACTATCAAAATTAATAAATATTAAATCGTTAGACAATCAATATTAAGAAAACTTTTTCTCTGAGTTTGTTTTAAAATTTAATTAACTTTGATTATAAATATGTGAGCTATGAAAAAAAGAGTTACTTTTTATTTAATAATCCTTGTTTCCTGTTTTTTATTACTGCAGGGTAATTGTGTTGCCCAGGAAAAAATTGATGCATACAAAATAGAAAATGATGGCTATTTTATTCATATTGCATCGAGCGCTAAAGGTACTGTCTTTACTGATAATTCAGGTTCTGCAATTTACCTGATCAAAGAAAATAAATTTGAAAAATTAATCAACAGTCCTGGCTGCGGAAGATATTTTACCGTTTCACCCGATCAATCAAAAATAGGTTTCAAACTTATAAAAGCTGACGGCATGCAGGTTCCGGCAGTTTATGATTTTGTCTCAGAAAAAATTTCTGAATTAACAGATACTGTTGATTTATGCGGACAGGTAAGTTTTAGCAATGACGGAGCTGTTGCCTATACCATTGGTAATACCCTTAATGTTACGAAAGATAATAATCTTAAAACATTCGATCTGGGTTGCTATTCCAATATTGCACCGATCTCACCCGATGGAAATTTTGTTGTTTATAACAACGACAACGACCAGCTTTTTGTTTTAGATCTTAACAATAGTCAATCAGTTCAGATCACTGACAATAATGGTGGCTATTGTTTTCCGCAATGGTCGCCTGATGGAACAAAAATTTTGTATTCTTCACTATCGGGAATTCTTAAAGTGTATAATTGTAAAACGAAGTCTGCAAATACAATTGGTAAAGGAGAGAATGCTTCATGGACAAATGATGAGAATATTATTTTCAATCGGACAGAGACAGATAATTTTGAATATAAAGGATCGGATATTTTTATCAGCAGTGCTGATGGAAGTAAAATTTTAAATCTCACCAATACTACTGATGTAAATGAAATCAGCCCGCTTCTGATCGGTAATAATATTCTTCTGTACAGCACTTTTGAAAAACGCGAAATCGTTTCTGTTTCTTTTAATCCCACAAACTTTTCATTATCAAATAAAACAATTCTTGCGAAAAGTATTTCACCGTTAATCATGATGAATTATTCTTCCGGTTTTACACAGAAATTACGCAAAAGCATAGTAATGATCCAGGGTGATGCACCGTATGTACATCAAAAATGGGATACTCCTGATTGGCATACTGGCGGCGGTTCCTGCGCACCTACTACTGCCATCATGGCGCTGGCATATTACAACAGGTTGCCTTATTGGGATATTACATGCAGTGCACCTTCATCACATACAAGTCATTATGGTTCTTATGTTGCCGATATGTACAGGTACAATGGAATTTATTATAATACTGTGGCGCAAACAAGTGGCGGCGAGGATGCCTGGGGCGGATATGGATATATGTGGGGGCTTGGCTCGCCGAACAGTTACATGGCAACTTATATTTCAAATCATAATGTAACATCGGTCCATTCGGATACCACGACATTTGCTGGCGTTAAAGCCGAAATAAATCATAGCTATCCTTTTCCTATTTGCAATACACTTTCAACAGCCGGACATTTGACATTAACGGTGGGTTATGTAAATGGTCAGCATACACTGATCTTTAATGATCCTTACGGCGATAAAGACACCCTGACCTGGCCCAATTATTTTGGAAAAAATTCTTATTATGACTGGCCAGGATATAGTAATGGTTATCAAAATTTGAATTCTATTGCATGGACAGTTACTTCTGAATCTACTCAGCTTACCTACAGTGACACTATTATTGATGATGTTAATTACAACCATGGATTTTATATGTATAACCAAAGTCCGTCGCATATGAAATATTTTCACGACAGCGAAACCGGCGGCTATGGTAGTTATACTCATTATTGGTACACAACTACTAGTGCATCAACCACTGTTGATACGTGTTATGTAAAATGGACACCAACCCTGCCAAGCAGCGGCACTTATGAACTGTTCGCATATATTCCGACTGCAAATGCAAGCGTAACCACTGCCAGGTATAGAGTATATTACAATGGCGGGAATCAGACGGTGATAATTAATCAGGCACCAATATACGGAGCATGGGTATCGCTGGGTACTTTCCCGTTTCTGCAGGGAAGTACGGGTTATGTGAGGTTAGGTGATGCAAGTGGTATAGCCGGTCAGAAGGTGGCATTCGATGCAATGAAGTGGGTGAAAATAATTCAGACTCCTGCTGCTATAGCAAGTTTCAATGCTTCAAACACAACTGTGTGTGCGGGAACATCTGTGCAGTTTACAAACAGCAGCACAAATGCTACAAGCTACAATTGGAGCATGCCCGGGGCTATGCCATCAGCAAGTACCTCGGCAAATCCATTGGTTGTATATACAAATTCAGGAACATATAATGTACAGCTTATTGCAACGGGACCCGGAGGTTCTGATACTCTAAGCAATTTGAATTACATTACGGTGAATCCATTGCCTGTGGCTGCCTTCAGCGCAACAGATACTACTATTTATATTCCTGGTGGTAATGCTGTTTTTGCAAATACATCTACTAATGCAACTTCATATGTGTGGAATTTTGGCGACGGTCAAACTTCAATCGATTTTCAGCCATGGCATGCATATGCATTGCAGGGTGATTACACCATTACGCTTGTTGCGCATAATGCGCTCTGCGGAAGTGATACCATGACATTGACTCAATATATTCATGTTATAGATGTAACCGGCATTTCCCTATATGAAAATAATTTTCTCGAAGTTTCACTAAATCCAAATCCTTCGGATGGTATAATTAATTTGAGTTTAAAAGGAATTCACGGCAACCTGAATTTAAAAATATTTAATATTGAAGGACAACTTATTTATTACACGGTGATCCCTTCTGATGCTAACAGTTATTCAGATGTTATCAATCTGAAAGATTACAAAAAAGGAATGTATTATCTTGAATTGAGAAATAAAGATATTGTGAAAGTTGAGAAAATAGTTCTTTACTGATTTATCTCTTGCGCAAAAATATTGTTGCGGATTCAGGAATTATTTTTACTTTGGTTACATATTTTATTTAATGAAGCGATTCGTTTTAATCCTGTTTTTAATCGTTCCGCAATTGTTGTCGGCTGCCGGTAAATCGGTTACTGACAGTCTTCTTCAGCAGCTTGACAAGGCTTCATCATCCAGAGAAAAAATTATAATTTATAATGCGCTTGCAAAATCATTTTGGTATAATAGTCCAGCAAAGACTATTGAATACGGTGAAAAAGCATTAGCACTTTCAATTGAAAATGAAAATGATTCGATGATCATTGATTCACGAATCAATATTGGCATCGGCTATTCTGATATTGCGGATTATGCAAACGCAATGGATCAACTCGTGCAAAGCCTGTCCCTGTCTGAAAAAATAAATTACAAATCAGGAATAGCGAATTCGCTATCCAACATTGCAATCATTTATGACAACCTTGGAAATTATGAAAAATCCAAGGCTTGTTACCTGAAATCATTGACAATTGACAAAGAAATAAATAATGATAAAGGCATTATCGGTGCGTTGAATAACCTAGGAATACTATGCGCAAAGACCAAAGATTATAAAAAAGCACTTTCATATTATGAAGAGGCACTTGCTAAAGAAAAAGCAATAAACGAAAAGCAAATGATTGCGATTACACTTGCAAATATTGGTGATGTTTATGACTTTAATGGTGACAAAAAAAAGGCACAGGAATATTATGAAAACAGCCTGAAAGCAGGTGAGGATCTTAAGAGCAATACACTAATTATAACTTCTCTTATCAATATTGGCAGAATGAATCTGGCAAATAACAAACCCGATTCAGCGATGATACAATATAAAAAAGCGTTATTGCTTTCAAAAGATTATGGTTTTAAAAATTTTATTAAAGATATTGATAAGTACTTATCAGAGCTATATGAAGCAGAGAAAAATCATCTGAAAGCGCTGGAATATTTCAAGAAATATGATGCGCTGAAAGATACATTGCTTAGTGAAGAAAGTACAAACAAAATAACCGAGCTCCAGGTGAAATACGAAACTGAAGCTAAACAAAAAGAAAACGAACTGCTTCAGGAAGAAAATAAATATCAGAAGGGTCTTTCGAACTTTTTAATTCTGATTTCCCTTATGGTGATTATCATTGCTTTTCTTTCATACAGGAGTTTCAGGATTAAAAAGAAATCCAATCAATTATTGATTGAGAAAAATGAAGTCATTACTAAACAGAAAGATCAGCTTACAGAATCTATGATTAAACTGCAGACCAGCGAAGAACTCTACCGATCGCTTGTTACAACATCTCCGGATGGAATTGCGATAACAGATTTAAAAGCTAGATTAACTTTTGTGTCGCCGGCATTGCTTGCTATATATGGCTTTGCGGAAACCGGGGCTATTATTGGAAAAAGTGCTTTAGCATTTATATGCAAAGATGACTGGCAAAAAGCAATGCACTATTTTAATCAGCAAAGCGAAGGAAAAATTTCGAATGTAATAGAATTAAAAGGGATTCGAAGTGACCATTCATTTATTGATATTGAAATTAACAGTGGTGTCCTGAAAAATATAGAGGGTAAAATTACAGGGATGTTTTTTATGTTCAGGGATATCACTGTCAGAAAAAAAATTGAACAGGAAAATCGTCAGCAGCAGGAAATGATTTTTGAACAGGAGCAGGAGATTTCAAAATTGGAATTACTGAAAAAGGAGCAGGAAAATATAAACCTTAAAAACGATTTGGAATTCCGTGACAAAGAACTTGCTTCCAAGGCTATGTATATTATTCAGAATAATGAGCGAATTGATTCTGTTGTTGGCAAACTTAGGGATTTAGAAAAAAAGACCGAAGAAAAAGAACGGATTACGCAGACTGAGATACGCTCTCTTATTAATGAATTGCGCATAAGCATTCGGCGGGAAAGCTGGAAAGAATTTGAAACGCATTTTACAAATGTTCATCAAAGTTTTTATGATAATCTTCTTAAAAAATTTCCGGAATTATCTACCAACGAACGAAAACTTTGCGCCTTTCTGCGTTTAAATTTATCCACCAAAGAAATTTCCGATATAACAAGTAAAAGCATTCACAGTATTAATGTTGCGCGCACCCGTCTTCGCCAAAAACTAGGTATTGTAAATACCGATGATAATCTTTCAGCCTTCCTGGCACAGTTCTAAGTAACACTACCTAGATATTCCCTTTTGGTCGAATCTGTATCTGTAAAGTATTACAGTTTCCTCTCCTTGTATTATTCATGTGATCAGTTATTAAAGAATGATCTGTAAATTCATTCAGACCTTTGTATTAAATATTTCGTCATATGAAATACTTAATCCTGTAGACTAACTGGAAACTGATAATATAAATTTTTCTTGATGCAAAAATAAATCTATATGCTAATTAAAAACTGTAAAACTTTCCAAAATAAAATAATTCGGAGGATGATAATATTAATTGGTGTTTTTGTTGCAAATGGTTATATAATTACAGCTCAAAATGTTGAATCATTTACATCATCGCCGGGACTTAACGTCCCCATTTCCTCAACAAAATCGAGTACAATAGCAGTTTCTGTTGTTCATTCTCCAACATTAATCAATAGTTCATGGGGAATTTATCGTATTCGGGTTAATATAACTCATAACAGTAAAGAATATATTACACTGAGGTTAACATCGCCCGGAGGCATTACCCGGAATCTGGTTTCACAACCGGGATCTCCTGCCATGGGTTATCGATATTTCACAGATACCTGGTTTCGAGATGATGCTGCAATGTCATTAGCTGCATTATATGCCACAGCAGGCTGCTCACCTAATAATACACCTGGTGCGTGGTTGCCAGAGCAAACTATAAATGGATTTAATACAGGAGTAAATCCTAACGGAAACTGGACCCTTACAATTGTAAACGGTAATGGAACTTATGCGGCTACATTGAATAGCTGGGAGATTGAATTTCGGGATACTCCGGGAGGTGACAGAACTTCTAGTATCTGGGTCACAAATTCAGAATCTGGGTACACAGCATACGATGACTGTTCTGCTGCAATTAAGATGGACAAGTATCATAACTATTATGGCAGAACAAGACTTACATATACATGCAATACCGCAACTGATCCGTTAATTAGTGGCACTGTTGGGACACCTTGGAATGTAACAGGAGGGAACCGTACTAATATGACTATGGATAACTCAATCTGGTATTCGTTTATGACAGATGCAGCAGGTGGAAGTGTTGATGTTAATTTTACTTATATAAGCAAATATGCGGGCACAGGTTATCAGGCAACCGTGGTAGACGCAGGCTCTGGAGCATGTGTAGCTGCTAATTGGAATATAGTAACTGGAAATTCGTATATACATAATAAAACGTGGGGCAACACTTATGATCCTATTTCTGGCGCTACTATTGGTAATTCAATTATTTATAATAGTATTATAAAATGTACTGGCTTGGCAGCTAATAAAGTTTATTACATATGTGTGGATGGAAATGGGAATACACTTGGTACGAATTGCACTGGTGGTACACCTCAAAGTGATGTCGATTTTCAAATTGAGACTACAGGAGCTGTCAAGACAAATTATTCCTCCTTGCCAATTGAATTGAGATCTTTCTCAGGTTTGTGTAAAGATGAAAAAAAATTTCTAAATTGGTCAACAGCCAGCGAAACCAATAATGATTTTTTTACTATTGAAAAAACTTCCGATCTGATACATTATTCCTTTGTCGGCAAAATTGAGGGTGCTGGAAGTAGTAATTATATTCATGAGTATGACTTTTCTGATGAAAGTTTTACCTCAGAAGTCGTTTATTACAGACTTAAGCAAACCGATTACGATGGAAAATATGAATACTTCGGACCAATAGCTGTTGCATGTAATAATAAAAATGGTAATCTCATAAATATTTATCCGAATCCTGCCAGTGATTTTGTAATTATTTCCAATTTGCCAACGAATACTGAAAGGGTTGAATTGACGGATCTGCTGGGTAATTTGCTTTTATCGGATTCCACCGTTGTAGAAAACAAGATTGAATTAAAATCATTGAATTTGGCTAAAGGATTATACTTGTTAAAAATTGAATCCGATTATCAAACATACATTCGTAAAGTGCTTATCAACTAAAAAATATTACACAAAAAAAAGGCTGCAAATTTTTGCAGCCTTTTACGGTTAACTAAAAACAATCAAGGGTATTGTATATATAGAGTACCAGAATGCGTTCCTTTTTCCCAGTCAACTTTATAGCGTGAAGGGCATGTTCCGCTGGTCACAGGCTGGTTGTTGTCATCATAACCAAAGGTGACGGTTGCCTGTTTGTTATCACTGGGAATCATGTATGTCATTATTCCTCCTATTGGATCCCAGTCGCATGTTTGTCTGAAGACAACTGACTGGTCAACCTTTGAATAGAATAATTCGCCGTTTCTGTTTGTACCCCATGTTTCAAGGTTATTATATCCGTCGGCAGTACCCAGTCCATCAACCGTAATAATCAGGCTTCCCAAGGTTCCGGTATACGTTTTCTGTCGTGCAACATTCCATGTTCTTGTGGTGTTATCATCAAATGTGGCTTGTAATGATCCGGTAACTTTGTGTACAATGGAAGTTGCACTTCCTCCAAGGTTTACAAGCAAACCCCCGCTTACATTTTCAAATTTCTTTGTGCCGTTAAGGATGATTGATTTTCCTGAAGAAACTTTTGTGATTTTCAAATTGATAAATGTAATAGTTACGGTTGCTCCGGCCTGCGACCAATGTGTGTTAACATTCTTTTTAATCGTTGCGTTGCCAACCCTGTTATGCGTACCTGAGCAGTTAAGGCCATTAAATGTCATAGCATAAATAATGGTGTCACCAACAATGCTACTTGAATCAATAGTGACATTGCAGGGAAGTGATTCGATTGATTTGGATGTTCCATTTGAAAGGACAGTGTTTGCATCGCTTAAAACATCATCAGATGCAGACTGAAAAGTCCTTTGATCTTTTGTAAGCTGTTGCAGAGAATTGGTATCAGTTTCGTTCTTGTCTTTTTTGCATCCTGCGGTGCTGATGCCTATTACAGCGATGAGGAGTGCGGCCAGTTTGATCAACATTTTTGTTTTCATGGTTTTGGATTTTAAGTTTATAATTTTTCTTGTTTGTGTTTTCTGTGCTTTTCATTCATAATACACACAAAATAAACTTTACCCTTATGCAGAGAATAAATTATTTCTAAAAAAATTATAACTAATAAAAAATCAGGAAAGAAGAATGATAAAATTATTGGCCGGCGATAAGCGGAGTCCATAAAGAATCTACTGCACATGCTCCAAAATAGCCGGCTGCGCCATCGCTTAGGTTTGTGGGGAGATTTGCATGTGAGCAGTCGAATAACCCGCCTGACCAGTTTGTTTCGGACAATAATGCCCTGATAAATTCAGCATGATCATGTGTAAGAGAAAATCTTTTTTCTCTGATAATTGTTCCAGCGGGAAAATTTATTTTTTGTTTTTCAGGAGCAAACACTTCGCTTACGTCAAGCGTGGGTAAAGTGTAATATAATAACCTGGCTTTGCATGAATCGGCAGGCAGGCTTTGATATCCTGTAACAGACGACCAGTCGAGAAGTATCTCATACATTGCATAATATTGAGGATTGTAATTTTCGGCAACCCAGGTAATGTGATAAAGACCATTGTTTTTATCCTTTATATATTTGAGTACGCTAAACCCTTTGCCTGAAGGCATGGGCGCTTTGGCGGAATATATAGTGTTGTTGTAATTAATGATAAGCGAATAATTATTTCCAACTTTGCCAATAAAAGAATTTCCAGTTGTGTAAATGCCTGAATTGACAGGAGTTTCCGTTAGCTGATAACTTGTATCTTCATCACTGATCACAATTGTTGCCCCTGATACTGCGCGTGGAGTTTCATTAAGTTGAGAAATGGTATGAGTAAGTTTTATCATCTGCGATTTATGCTCATTTGTTAATGTTCCATCCACAATTATCAAATCACTTTTGGTACTATCAATTGGCCAGTTGGATTGTTTTTCGCAACCTGATGTAAATACAAAAACACTTATATAAATTAATATTCTTTTCATCAGAATTTGAAATTATAAGTTATTGAAGGGACAAAACCAATTACTGAAATTGATGTAGGAATGATTTCATTTGATCCATCAATATTCGCAGGCACAACAATATTTCCATTGTCATCAAAAATTTTATCAAAGTTTTCTGATATGGGATTTTTTCTGCCGTATGCATTGTAAAGTGTCAGTACCAGGCTGTGTTTATAACGCTTTTCGGGTTTATTGATCCTGAATGTTACTGATAAATCGAGCCTGTGATAATCGGGCAGCCTGTCATTATTTTTATCACCATAAATTGGAACAGTGTAACCATTGTATGAATAAAAACCAATTGGAGTTGTAATGGCTCCGCCGGTTAGATAAATCCAGTTAGCGCAAAACGACCACCTGTAATTTGGGTTGTAAGAAAGATTCACACATATATTATTCGGTCTGTCGTATGATGCAGGATAAACCTGATTTTTATTTACACCTTCAATTTGCTTAAACACCCTGGAATAAGTATATCCAAGCCATCCTGTGAATTTGCCTTCCTGCTTTCGCAGCATAATTTCAGCTCCGTACGACCATGCTTTTCCGAAACGAAGTTCACCTTCAATCAAAGGATTGAAGAGCATATTCGCATGATCTTTATAATCGATCTGATTGTAAAATTGTTTGTAAAAAGTCTCTGCTGAAAAATCAAATTTCGAATTGAATAAACTTCTGTAATATCCGAGTGCATATAAATCAGCTTTCTGCGGTTTGATGTTCGGGCCGCTGGGAACCCATACCTCAAGCGAATTGAAGGGACTCGTAGAATTTGAAAGTACCTGCACAAATTGTGAAGTCCTGCAATAACTGGCTTTCAGGCTCGATTTGCTATTAATTGCATAATTGAGATTTATTCTTGGTTCAGGACAAACAAAAGTGGAATATACATCATTCGCACCTATCTGCAATGTGTCCATCACTTCATTGTTAACGTTAAAATAATAAACAGTTGTCGCGCCCCTGTTCTGCCAAACAGGAAGTCTGATACCATAACGTGTGGAGAATTTTTTACTCAGCTGTTGTTCATTGCTCATATAAAAATCCACTTCTCTAGAAGAATATTTTGGAATCTCGGGAACAGATTGCTGCGTAACTTTGTCCGACAGATGCACATTCCCTGGATTTGATGAATGTGAACTCAGTTCGAAGCCGGCCTTTATAGTGTTTTGCGGATTCAGATAAAATGTGTAATCCGATTTTAAAGTCTTGTTGGCAATTGAGGAATTCCAATACTCACTTAGTTCTTTTGATAAATAGAGATAATAGTTATATCGGCTTGAATACAATGTTGTATTTGAAAATAATTTTTTATTATAAATGTGATTCCATCTTACAGTACCTAGAATGTTGTTCCAACTTATTCCAAAGGTATGGACCGATGAATTAGTAACCCGGCTGAAGGCATCGTTGCCTGCATAGAATGTCATATAAAATCTGTCGTTGTCACTGAATTTATAATTGACTTTTCCATTGATATCGAAGAAATTTATTTTAAGTGTTTTGTTTGCAGAAGTGAGGCCGGTTATCCAATTCAGATTTGCCCTGCGTGCAGATAAGAAAAAAGAACTTTTATCTTTTTTAACAGGTCCTTCCACCGTGATGTTTGAAGTGAACGGCCCTATACTACCCGAGAAACTGGGGTCTTTCATATTACCGTCTTTCGTGCGGATATCAATAACCGAGGATAATCTTCCTCCATAATTTAATGGAAAATCTCCTTTGTATGCTTCAACATCTTTGATTGCATCAGGAGCAATGGCTGTAAAAAATCCAAACAGATGTGAAGGATTATATATTGGTGCTTCATCAATAAGAATCATGTTCTGGTCACTGTTACCGCCACGAACATAAAATAACGTGCTGCCATCGCCATACGATTTAATTCCGGGAACAGCCTGCAGTGATTTGATTACATCAATATCTCCTACAAAACCGGGAAGCTGGTTCATTGTTTTCGGAGAAAGTTTCATCATGCTTTGCTGGTTATCTTTAATTTCTTCCTCCTGATCTTTAGCAGTAATCACAACTGCTTTGATTTCGGTAAGCGATTCTTCAAGTTCCGAACTTATGTTTTTGTTTTCCTTCAATTCAATATTCTGTGAAATACTTTTATAACCAATGAAAGAAAAAACAATATCATAGGTTCCTTCAGGTAGTGTAAGCGAATAGAAACCATAGGGATTGCAGGTAGTTCCGAGAGTTGTACCATTAGCATAAACCGATGCGCCAATAAGAACCTCACCTGTTTTTTTATCTTTCAGATATCCGCTGATTGTATATTTTATTTTTCCTTTTGGTTTTTCAACATTGGATAATGCCTCTGTTTTCGAGGGTTTCAGGATGATCTGGTTTTCAACAATGGTATAGTCAATTCCATTCTCAGTAAAAACCTTGTCAAGAACTTCCTTAACAGTTTTGTTTTTTGCTTTTATGGAAATTTTTTTATCGATGGGAATTAACTGTGGGCTATAGGAAAACTGAATATTTCCAAGAGCGCTGATCTTGTCAATTACATCAATTAATGCGACATCTTTTAATGTGACAGAAATTTTTTTTGTGAGGTCCTGGGCAATTGAAAAGGTGGAAATAAAAAATAAAAGAAAGATCACAACACATCTTATTGCAAAGTTGTGCATGAATTCACCTTTTATGCTGTTTATTTTATTTGCAGCCATTACCAGATAGTTCAATACCGGAACCTGATTTATTTACTTTAAGATCAAGGGTAGCTTTCAGTACATTCAGAACTGCATCGAGGGATTGATTGTCGAACGTAGTGCTAACGGTGCAGTTAGCAATACTCGAATCTTTTATTTTTATTTTCGAATGATAAACTTTATTCAATGTAAGAACTATTTCATCGAGTCTGGTGTCAGAGAAGACAAGCTTTTTGGTTTTAAAGGCCATATAATTTTCTTCAGTATTTTCTGTTTTAGAAATTTTCTGATCAGTTTTTGAAAATTCAGCTTTCTCCCCGGGAGTAAGTATTGTGAGTTCACTGGGCCTGTCCTTATGATATACGGCTACTTTTCCAGATGTTAAAATTACTTCTACATTTCCATTGTCCGCATTTGCGTTTACATAAAATGATGTGCCAAGCACTTCAACCCTTAAATCGTTAGCCGCAATAATGAAAGGTCTTTCAGCTTCATGAGTTACATTAAAATACGCTTCACCGTGTAGTGTAACATTTCTTTTATCATTTTCAAATTTTTCAGGATAGGAAAGATCAGAGCCTGCATTCAATGTAACAGTCGTGCCATCAGGAAGCCTGCCTTCAAGAGTTTCTGCCTGTGCAGTAATATGTGTTGTCTTTGACTGATCATTCTTTAGAAAATAATAGGAAAAATAAGCTGATACTGCAAATACCAGGAATACTGCGGCAATCCTCAATGCCCTGTAAAAGTATGTTCTGGAAATGGATTTTTCAGGATGAAGAGAAATTACAGGAATTTCAGCTTTTTCTTTAATTGATGACTTGAATTTCAGCCATTCTTCATCAACATCAATTATATTTTCAATTTTAGAAGCTTCAATGTTCATCCATGTATTCTGAAATTCTTCAAATAATTTTTGATTTTCGGAATCCAGTTTTATCCAGTTGGAAAGCATTTGCATTTCTTCGGCACTTGCTTCGCCGGAAAAATACTTGGTTATCAGGTCAATATATTTATTATTGTTTTCCATTTCCTATTACTTTCCAATCACTATACACATTACTATTGGTTTACCCTTATTCAATTTTTATAATTTCTGAAAAAAAGTTCCATAATTAAAAATACTATGGTGATATAATCGACTAATTTGCTGCGCATATGTGCTAATGCCTTTGACATCTGGGCTTCCACGGTTTTAATGGAAATCTGCAATTTGTCTGCAATTTGCTGGTATTTTAAATTTTCATAACGGTTCATTACAAAAATTTCCCTGCATTTTTCAGGCAGTTCATCAATTGAAGTTTTAATTTTCAATTCAATTTCTGCTGCAACTAATTTATCTCCCTGATTTTGCTCGGACATTGTGTACAGGTTTTCAAAATTCAGGATATCGCGATTGAACTTCTTGTTGTCGCGCAAATAATTCAGACTTTTATTATAAACTGAAGTGGTGATGTAGGATTTCACGGGTTTGGAAAGATCGATGCTTTCCCTTTTTTCCCATAAACTTATAAATGCATCCTGAACAATTTCTTTAGCGGTCTCAAAATCCTTCACATATTTCTGTGCAAAATGACATAAACCTTTAAAATTACTTTTAAAGAATTGTTCGAAGGTTGCTTCGTCAAGAATCCGGATAATATTTGTGCTTTCCTCTGCCAGAAAATTAATTGTTTATAAACAACACAAAGATAATTCAAGTTTGGGAACTTGTAAAGAATTAAAATCCTGTTCCAAAAAAGAATGATTTATCAGCAGGAAAAACGGATCGACAACTTACGTTAATTTTCTTTTTTCCAGAAAATCGAAAAATGGTTTTTTATAAGTATCGCTTATTGGAATTAATTTATCGGTGATTTTAATTCTGTTCCGTTCAATATTCTCAATTTTATCAAGGGCTATAATATATGATTTATGAACACGGTAAAATTTATTTGCCGGAAGCATTTCTTCCATTTTTTTGAAATTCTGCAATGTCATAAGTCGCTTGGTAGGCGTGACTATCCGCAGGTAATCTCCCATTCCCTCAATATACATGATTTCTGCAAAATTTACTTTTTCAAGACGGAATTCAGTTTTCACAAAAAAGTAATCATCACCGGGAGTATAGATCGTAACTTCCTTTGTTTTATTTTCAATGAGATGTTCTACATTAAGTTTTTCAGAAACTTTATTTACAGCTTTCAGAAAACGTTCAAAGGAAATTGGTTTTAAAAGATAATCGACTGCATCGAGCTCGTAACCCTGAATTGCGAAGGTATCATAGGCTGTCGTGAAAATCACGTTAGGTTTGTTTTTCAAAACATGCAGTAATTGTATTCCTGTTAATTCCTCCATCTGAATATCAAGAAATAATAAGTCAATCTTGTTGTTTTTAATAAAATCAATAGATTCAAGCGCATTGTCAAAAGTGCGAATGAGTTCCAGAAAAGGAATTTTGCTGCAATACTCTTTGATTATTTCGAGTGCCAATGGTTCATCATCAATGGCAATACATTTTATGTTCATGAATTATTAATTTCAAGTTTAACAATGAACATTGAATCCTGCTGAAGGATTTCAAGTTTGTGTTTGTCTTTGTAAAGCAGATCCAGTCTGCGTTTTATATTTTGCAAACCAATACCTCCAACAACATCAATATTCTGCAAATTGGGAACTTTACAATAGTTTTTTACTTCAAGGTTTATTTTGTTTGAATTTACAGCTAAATTAATAACAATTCCAGGAGCTTCAACTTTTTTATTACCATGTTTGAAAGCATTTTCAACAAATGAAATAAATAACATTGGTGGAATGGTGACACCTTCAAGAATACCTTTAATATTGAATTCTACAAAATTTTCTGTTTTCAAACGTAACAATTGAAGTTCAATAAAACTTTTCAGAAACTCAATTTCTTTTTCAAGCAAAACCTTTTCAGTATTTGAATCATAAAGTGTGTAGCGCATTATTGAAGATAGTTTCATTACTGCCTCCGGAGCGTCATCGGATTTTTTATACACAAGTGAATAAATATTATTAAGCGTATTGAACAGAAAATGCGGGTTCAGCTGGGAACGCAGCAATGCCAGTTCGCTGGTTTGTTTTTCTGTAATGAGTTCGGTTTTTAGTTTTTGGGTTTCAAACCAATTAATGGTAATGTAAATGAGGACTGAATATATTCCGGTTATAACAACCATGCGAAATTCGTTCCATACCCATGCCGACTGTATCACAAGGTCTTTTTCAGGAAGATGTATTAAATATTTCCAGAATGCAAAATCAATTGGGATCCTAACTCCTGTTCCAACAATTATAAGCAACAAACCAATAAAAACGCTTACAATTTTATATTTATACCGTAATAAGAATGGAATGCAGAAATAAACAGAATAAAACGATATCAGGTTTAAAAAGCTCGACCAAAAGACATTCAGGTAATAATATGGGATATCAGTCTCGGGAGTAGTACTTATAAATTTGGATAATAATAAACTCTGATTTATGAAATAAAACCAAAAGATTAAATGAATCAGAACCTTGTATTTTGTTTTCATCCGTTGTTGTTTTCGGGTGCCAAATTAGTAATAATTCATGCCTGCCGCAAGAAAGAAAAACCCCACTCGAGGAAATATGCCATCTGAGGGGTGATCTGCTATTTTAGATCGGTAAAGCAGGGTTGACCTTATAATCACATTTTGCAGTCTGACAATGTGTTATTGTCGAATACTTTTTTTTTGTAAGAGGTCATCCCTGTATCTTTGATGTGATTCATTAAATAAACGTCGGTAAGCAATTGTAACTTATTAGCCAGCAAGTGCGTCATAGTAAAGATTCAAAGTTAATAATTTTTGCAGCGTTTTTTTTGACCTCCATATCGTTCTTCATATATAACATCTGGTTTTAGTTAATGGTTTAAACAGGGCTGCCGGGAGGTTCAGTCCTGTTTTATTTTCAGAGGTTGCAGAAATATTCAAAAAAACTCTTTTTTCAGTCCGAATTATGATTTTCCTTAGTTTGGTCACTCTCAGCATTTTCTGTTTTAAAATGCATCTAACTAATTATAAATGTGCATTTAGCTTTTTTTATTTTATAAAAATATATAAATTTGCCCTCCTTTTACTTTAATCAATTTACATAATATATATCAATACTTATTTAAGATGAAGGTATATCAGACTAATGAAATCAGGAATATTATCCTGATAGGTGGTGCAAAATCAGGAAAGACAACTCTTAGCGAAGCAATGCTTTTCGAAGGAGGAGTGATCAGCAGAAGAGGTTCTGTGGAAGATAAAAGTACAGTCTCGGATTACAGGGAAATTGAACTTGAGCGCCAGAACTCAATATCATCAACCGTAATGTATGCAGAATATGAAGGGAAGAAGATCAATATTATTGATGCTCCTGGCTTCGATGATTTTGTAGGCGAAGTTGTAGCCGGACTTAAAGTTTGCGAAACTGCCATAATGGTTGTGAATGCTCAGAATGGTGTAGAAGTGGGAACTGAAATAACCTGGAGATATACCACAAAACATAAATCACCAGTGGTTTTCGTGATGAACCAGATGGATCATGAAAAGGCAAATTTTGATGAATCACTTCGACAATTAAAACAGTTTTTTGGTGATAAGGTTGTGCCGGTGCAGTATCCCTTGAACAGCGGTGCAGGCTTCAGTACAGTGATTGATGTTCTTAAAATGAAACAATACAAGTTCACTGCAGGGTCGAATAAAGCGGAAATAACTGATATTCCCGAGAATGAAAAAAGCAAAGCCGAAGCAATGCATGCTACACTAATTGAAGCAGCTGCAGAAAGCGATGAAAAACTTATGGAAAAATTCTTTGAAGAAGGATCACTTACTGAAGAAGAGTTGCTTAAGGGATTAAAGCAAGGCATTACCAAAAGGGATCTGTATCCTGTGATGTGCCTCTCTGCAAAACTGGATATCGGTGTAGGCCGTTTCATGCAGTTTGTTGGCGAATTTATTCCCGCACCAAACGAAGTGCCAGCTATAAAAACAATAGATGGCAAGGAAGTAAAATGCAATGCTCAGGATCCTGCGTCAGCGCTGGTTTTTAAGACATCAATCGAACCACATATCGGGCAGGTTTCTTTCTTTAAACTATTTTCTGGCGAAATTACTGAAGGCCTTGATATGGTGAATGCCTCTACTGGCTCGAAAGAGAGATTTTCGCAGTTGTTTGTTGTTGCGGGAAAAACTCGTAACAAAATTGAAAAAATTGTTGCCGGTGATATTGGCGCTTCCATTAAATTAAAAGATGTTCACACCAATAATACTATCAATTCTGTAAAGAATGCAAATGTTGAATTAGAACCGATTATTTATCCTGAGCCAAAATTCAGAACAGCAGTAAGAGCAAAGAATCAGGGTGATGATGAAAAACTTGGTGGTATTTTAAGAATTGTTCGTGAAGAAGATCCTACCATTTTGTTCGAACAGTCAATTGAACTTAAACAACTGATCATACAGGGACAGGGCGAATTGCAGGCTACCGTGCTTAAATGGAGAATTGAAAATATTGATAAAATAGAAATAGAATATTTTGCACCAAAAATTCCTTACAGGGAAACAATTACCAAACCAGCAAAATCAATGTATCGTCACAAAAAACAATCTGGTGGTTCAGGCCAGTTTGGTGAAGTACACATGATGATTGAACCTTATTATGAAGGAAAGCCAGATCAGAAGGAATTTCCGATCAGGGGCAGGGATGAGATAAACCTTCCATGGGGTGGAAAATTATTTTATCATAACTGTATTGTAGGTGGTGCGATTGATGCACGTTTCATGCCGGCGATATTGAAAGGGATCATGGAAAAAATTGAAGAAGGTCCACTTACAGGTTCGTATGCACGTGATATCGTTGTAAGTATATACGATGGTAAAATGCACCCTGTTGATTCCAATGAAATTTCCTTTAAGCTTGCAGGACGTAATGCATTCAGAGAAGCATTTAAAAATGCAGGACCAAAAATCCTTGAACCTATTTACGAAGTGGAAGTGATTATGCCTTCAGAACGTATGGGTGATGTAATGACCGATTTGCAGGGAAGAAGAGCCATAGTACTTGGAATGGACAGCGAAGGAAGTTATCAGAAAATTAAGGCACGTGTGCCTCTTGCTGAAATGAACCGTTATTCAACAGCACTCAGCTCTGTTACCAGCGGACGTGCAACTTATGGAATGAAATATGCCGACTATCAGCCGGTACCAGGAGATGTTCAGGATCAGCTTCTCAAAGCATACGAAGCAGAATCGAAAGACGAAGAATAAACAAATTCTTTTATATAAAAAACGCTCTGAGAATCGGAGCGTTTTTTTTGTTTCAATAAAAAATATTACAAAAAGCAAGATAAGATTTATTCTTCCTTTAAATTCTCATATTCTTCATCAATCAATAGATTCGGAATAGATGATGCTTCAACAGCCAGTTTATCGCAAACATTATTTTCAATATTATTTGCATGCCCTTTTACCCAGACAAATCGAACTTTGTGTTTTTTGTATACTTCCAAAAACCTCAACCAAAGGTCACGGTTTTTCTTTTTCTTAAAATCTTTTTTTACCCATTCCTTTAGCCAGCCTTTTTCCACTGCTTCCACAACATATTTGGAGTCGGAATAAATTGTGACTTCACTGCCTCTCAGTTTCAATGCTTCAAGAGCAACAATTACACTAAGAAGTTCCATGCGGTTATTGGTAGTAAGTCGGTAACCCTGCGAAATTTCTTTGCGATGCTTTCCCGATATTAAAACTGCTCCATACCCACCCGGGCCTGGATTTCCACGTGCACTGCCATCAGTAAATATGGTAATAGGGTTCGTCATATAATTATAAAATAACCCTGCTGAACTTATTTCAACAGGGTTATCATTTATGCGAAGTGAAAATTATTTTGTAATTTTTGTAAGTTCGCTGTAGCCTATAAGCTTATCATTTTTGTTAAACGTTTCACTTTTTACAAGGCCAGTTCCTGCTGAATAATATTCGGCTGATTTGGAATTAGATTTTATAGGAATTCCCATGGTGGTTGTTTCAACAAGAATATCCTGTGTAACTTTAAAACATGTAAATGTTCCGGCTGCAGTGGTAACCGTTTCGCTGCTGGCAACTTTTCTGTTGGTAATGCTGATTTTCATGGTAGTGAATAAAGTACCATTGCTGTAAATGCTTATGGTGCCAGTTCCATCCAGAAGTGTCATTCCTACTGTCATGGTTTGAGGTAGTTCAAGCCAGGTAGCATCAGTTTTTACGTCCATATCTTTCCAGGCATCTGTGGATTGAGATGGAACAAAACTTTTCATTTCAACAAGTATTTTTCCACCTGCACATTTTACTGCAGAAGTTGCTGTTCCTGTTACAGCATCTTTTTTGTCCTTTGATGTAGTCTGAACAGTAGCAACAGTAACGCCTTCGCTGGTAGTAGCTTGTGTAACTTTGGTGATGGATTTACCATCTACTTTTCCTTTATCATCATAATTGGTCATTTCAGTTTCTGTACCAGTAACCAGGGGATAATACATTCCGCAACCTTGCGATTTTACAAAACTTGAAAAACCTGTTACGAGAAGACCAAGGAAGAGCGCCTTGTAAATGTTTTTTGATTTCATATAAAAATGTTTTAAGTTTTTTTAAATTTATTTTACAAATGTCAGAAAAATTCCTGAGAAATCCTTATCAGTTATAATTTCATATAAATAAATACTTTAACTGTATGTTAATACAATGACGTGGCATTATAGATTCTTTAAAAAATATAGTTGTTTGATGCTATATACATAAAAATAGTAAATAAGAAAAAACAATATTTTCGCGAAAAATAGATGTTATTAATTTAGCATCAGATTCAATATACCTGAAAGATCATCGGTGCTAAGTTTATGATGTACTCCTGAAACTTTGTTTAGGATAAGCGTATCTAATATTTGTTGTTTCTTTTCTGTGCCAATACCAGCGTCTCCAAGACGTATAGGACATTCAATCTGCCGGAAAAAATCTTCAAGTTTCATAATAGTGGCTTCAGCAGAAGTCACATCAAACAATTCTTTTCCCATGCTGGCAATTCTTTCAGGAATTATATTCTTCATATGCTTCAACCATGCAGGATAAGCAATGGTAAGTGATGCGCCATGTGGTAAATCATAAAGCAGTGAGAGCACATGTCCAATATCATGCACAGCCCAGTCGCCGCTTTGCCTTCCTGCGAGGGTTATTCCATTTAATGCGAGCGTGGAGGCATAAAGTATTTTTTCGCGAAGTTCATAATTCTTTAAATCATTCAGCAGGGCAGGGCCATTGTCCATTGCTTCTTTAATAATGGATATTACAAGCCTGTCCGATAGGGATGCATCGCCTTTACCGAAATACGCTTCTAAGCAGTGGGCAATTAGGTCGGCTATTCCATAAGCTGTATAATTTTTGGGAACAGAAAAAGTATATTGAGGATCCAGAAAAGAATGTTGTGGAAAACATAATGGGTTACCCCAGCCAAGTTTTTGTTTTGATTTATGATTTTGCAACACAGCGAATGGATTCATTTCTGTGCCTGTTGCAGCAATTGTAAGCACTGCAATTACAGGGACCGCTTTTGAAGGTTTTTTCAATCCGCTGTAAAAATCCCAGGCACTGTGCGAAACAGGGATAGTAATCGACATGATCTTTGCAGAATCAATTACACTGCCACCACCAACGGCCAGCACAATATCCACATTGCTGTTTCTGCCAAGCCGTGATGCCGCATCCACATCTTCAACCACAGGATTTGATTTGATTCCACCATATTCGTAAACTTCCGCATTTATGCTGTTTAACTGGGCCTTCACCTGGTTGTAGATACCATTTTCTTTAATGGAGTTTTTTCCATAAACCAGTAATACTTTTTTTCCGTAACTAGAAATAGTCTTACCAAGATCGTTAATAATATTATTTCCGAAATGCAATTTGGTCGGATTATATAGGATGAAATTTTCCATGGAAATCTTTTATTTATTACAAAGGTAGGAAAACAAAAGTTACCATTTTTTATTTTCTGCGAATCATTTTTTGTCTCAGAAATGAATATTCCGAAAGCTCCAAAGTATCTGAATTTAATGTGAATCTGAAAACAGGATTGTATCTATACATTCTGTCAACCTTGGTTGAGTAATGATAATCCGTGTAATAACCATCAAGGATAAGTGAATCTTTTCTTATATGATATGTTCCAAGAATATAATTTGTAAAATCGGCAGCGAAATACTCCTTGCCGTCAGTTTCAGCATGGGGTGGCCACCATTCATGATCTTCAAGAAAAAAGGAATCTTTTTTTATTTTCAGGAACTCAAACCATTCATGCGATTCTCCTTTCAGAATATTTTCGTTCCATTTCTTTTCATTGTAAGAACTGTCCACCCTCCATGTTCCATCGAGTTTTGCTGTTAGCTGTGCATTTGTTTTGTCATTGTCATCAGGAGGTGCAGACATGCCAATTACGAAAATCAATATTATACAAAAAAGAAAAAAGTATTTCATAAGTGGTTGAATAAATAACAAAGTAAAAAAATATTTGTTTAATGATCAATAAAAATTACAAAAGTAATTATGGAAATAATTTTATAAAATCTTATATTTGTTTGCAACTATAACGAAAGCAGAAGAGGTGTATAATGTTTAAAAATGCCATAGTCAGGATACCTTGTGAAAACATGGTAAATGGAATTACCGAATCAAAACTTGGTATTCCTGATCATAAACAAGCTGTTGAGCAGCATGAAAAATACATTGAAGCTTTAATAAAATGCGGAGTGAATGTTACTATTCTTCCTCCGGATAATAATTTTCCAGATTCTACTTTTGTTGAAGATACAGCATTGCTTACACCTCATTGTGCTATTATTTCTAACTCTGGCGCTGAATCAAGAAAAGGCGAGGTTGAAGAAATTAAGGAAACAATCAGAAAATTTTATGAGAATATTGAATATATCCGAAATCCGGGGACTATTGAACCCGGTGACATAATGATGGTTGGCACACATTTTTACATCGGATTATCAAAAAGAACAAACATGAACGGTGCCGAACAAATGATTTCTATTCTGAAGAGATATGGTATGACCGGTTCCGTTGTAACGCTGGAAAACGTTCTTCATTTGAAAACAGGATTATCGTATCTTGAAAAAAATAATCTTGTTTCAGCCGGTGAATTTGTAAGCAAACCCGAATTCCAAAAATTCAATTTACTAAAGGTTGATGATGACGAAAGTTATGCTGCAAACTGCATTTGGGTAAATGAAATTGTATTTGTTGCTGATGGATTTTCAAAGATCAGAAAGCAAATTGAAGATGCCGGATATGAAACGATAGCGCTGGATATGTCGGAATTCAGAAAGCTTGATGGAGGACTGAGCTGTCTTTCTTTGCGTTTTTAACAGAGAATATTATGTTTTGTTCGTATTAAAAAAATCAAAAACCACTTTCCCTTTTTGCTTCCCTACTATTTGCTGGATTTCTTCGAGGCTTGCTTTTTTTATATTATTCACCGATTTGAATTTTCGAAGTAAGGTCTGAGTTGTTTTTTCACCAATGCTTTCAATATTTGTAAGCTCCGATTGTGTGATAGCTCTTTCTCTCTTTCCCCGGTGATGCGCTATACCAAAGCGATGCGCTTCATCACGCATTTGTTGAATTACTTTTAAGGTTTCAGATTTTTTATTCAGGTATAATGGAAGAGAATCGCCAGGATAATAAATCTCTTCAAGTTTTTTAGCAATTCCAATAAGACTTATTTTTCCTCGCAGATCAAGCCGTTCCAGGCTTTTCACAGCAGAACTTACCTGCCCTTTTCCTCCGTCAACAATGATTAATTGTGGCAACGACTGATTTTCATCAAGCAATCTTTTGTATCTTCTGTAAATCACTTCTTCCATGGAAGCAAAGTCATTAGGGCCTTCCACGGTTTTTATGTTAAAATGCCTGTACTCTCTTTTGTCGGCTTTTGCATTTTTAAAAACAACCATTGCAGCTACGGGAAACGAACCCTGTATATTTGAATTGTCGAAACATTCAATGTGGACAGGCAATTCATTTAGTCGCAGGTCTTTCATCATTGTTTCTAAAATTCTTTTTGAATGCCTTTCAGGATCAACAAGTTCTTTTTGCTTTTTCTTGTCCATCATATAATAGCGCGCATTCCGCTCGGACAATTCGAGTAATTGCTTCTTATCTCCTTTTTGCGGAACTGTAATTGTAACATTAGGAAATTCTGTGTCAAGAGGCATTTGCAATATGATCTCGCGTGAATCAGAATTGAAACGCTGACGGAATTCAATGATAGAAAGCGCAATGAGTTCTTCATCCGTTTCATCAAGTTTCTTTTTTATTTCAACAGAATGCGACTGGATTATAGCGCCATTAACAATCTTCAGGTAATTGACGTAGGCATTGTTCTCATTGCCGAGGAGCGAGAATACGTCAACATTGGTTATGGCAGGGTTTACAACTATCGATTTGCTCTGGTATTTCTCTAGCAATTCAAGTTTTTCTTTCACCACATGTGCTTTTTCGAACTCCATGGTTTCTGCGTAAACTTTCATCAATGTTTTAAGTTGCTTTTCAACACTGTTGATATTTCCTTTTATAATGTCCTGAATGTAGGAAATAGTAGTGTTGTAATCTTCCTCTGTTTGCAGTCCTTCACAGGGACCTTTACAGTTGCCTATATGGTATTCAAGACAAATTTTAAATTTCCCAGCTTTAATATTTTCTTCAGTAAGATTGAAATTACAAGTGCGCAAAGGATATAATTGTCGAACAAGGTCCAGCAGGGTGTTCATCATTCTTACTGATGCGTAAGGACCGAAATAAATGGAACCGTCTTTAACCACCGTGCGTGTTGAAAAGATTCTTGGAAATCTTTCTTTCTTTATACAAATCCAGGGATAGGTTTTATCATCCTTCATTAATATATTATACCGTGGCTGATATTCCTTAATAAGGTTATTTTCCAGCAAAAGTGCATCGAATTCGGATTTCACAACAATATAGCGGATGTCAGCAATTTTTTTAACCAGCACGGTTACTTTTCCGCTCTCATGTTTCTCCTTATGGAAGTATGAAGAAACTCTTTTCTTTAAATTTTTTGCTTTGCCAACATAAATAAGTTTCCCGGTATCATCATAGTACTGATATACGCCCGGCTTGTCGGGAAGGGATTTTAATATGTTTTCAATATGTTCGGTATGTGTTATCAAGTCAGAGGTGAGAATTAAGAAGTCAGAGTTGTGATTACAGAATTGAAATTTACTATTTGTTATTTGATTTAACAGGGATTAATGATGCTGAAAAAATGGAAGTCACAAATATTTTTAATGCTACCTTCTAACTTTTTTCTTCTGAATTTACTTACGCTTTTCAATCCTTAATCCCAATTCCATGATTCCCTGAGTAGGCGTGGTTTTCATGTCGTTTACAATTTCGAATTTGTAGGTTCCCTTTTCATTGAATTTTGCTTTTTCCATGATTAACGGGTTTTCATCCCATATGTCGCCAGAGCCGTCACCAATAAATTTTCCGTCAGCATCGCGAAATTTAAGTTTGTAATTTTTTGTATGTCCCTCGCTGTTTGGTGAAGTGTATGTAACATTGATCAGCAGTGCGTCATAAGGATAGTTGTCGGTATGCCTTACCGGTATATAAACATTGTATGTAGCAGATGTGTCCTCTATTGCCACATCAAACGAAACTACTTTATCCATGTTCCAGTCGTAATTATCAAATTTTACCGACTTATCGAAAACTTTGGTTTTACTGCAGGAGAAAAGAAGTAAAACGGCGGAAAGGACATATAATTTTTTCATGTTATTTTTTATTTTCATTCAAAAATATGGAAAATATTTTAAATTCTTTTTCAATTTTGTCCCTTACTTTTCTATATACATTAAGTTTTTCTTCATCCGTGCCTGTTGCATTTGCAGGATCTTCAAATCCCATATGAAGTCTGTGTTTTACAATTCCTGTAAAAACAGGACAGACTTCTTTGGCACCGTCACAAACTGTTATAACGTAATCAAAAGTTTCTTTTAAAAATATGTCAACACTTTTAGGAATTTGGTTTGAGATATCAATTCCTTTTTCTGCCATTACCTTCACTGCAAAAGGATTGACTGATTGTTCTGCCTTTGTTCCCGCAGAAAACACGTCCAATGTTTCATCAAATGATTTAAGAAACCCTTCAGCCATCTGGCTTCTGCAGGTGTTGCCTGTACAAATAATTAAAATCTTTTTTTTCATATTCTAAAATCTTTGATTAACACTTGTGATTTAGCTCAGAGCTAATAGCTGCAAGCCATCAGCTATTTGTCATAAAACCTGGTAATCATAGATTAATTAACAACAACCACTTTTTGAAGATGAACAATCACAACTTGGTTCCGTTCCCCTCAGCAAACCATTGATAATTCCGGCAGCACAGCCAACTCCCGACTTAACACTGATAGCTCCTTCGGGACAATTTTTTTCGCAGGCGCCGCATTCCATGCATAAATCTTTTTTATTTATGAAAGCTATTCTGTCCTTTATCATGAAAACTTTATGAGGACATACAATTGTACACATCCTGCAACCATTGCATTTCTGCTGGTTGAGCTCAAGTGTTACCACATTTTTCAAGTATACGAATCCGCTCATATTAAATAAATCTTGTAATTATCCATCCAATTAATCCCAATGCTGCTGCTCCAATTTGTAAAGGCAATGCAAGTTTCATTTCCTTCTGAACTCCGCTCAAAGAAGTAAATGTAGAAGATCCTGTAAAATTCATAGCAAGAAAAGATGATAAGCTTCCCATAATTAAAAACCAGGAAATGTTTTCAATTATTGAGGTTCCCAGAAGTTGAAAATATAAAAGAACAGATGCCGCTATCCATGCAATTAACAACCCTTTTAGTGAGAATCTTCTAAACGGTATCCATGGAAGCAATAGTGGCGTTAACGCGCACCCAGTAATATAAGCAATGCATAGGTTTAATACCGATCTTCCCCCGTTTGTCCATGCAAGATCAACAGAATATCCGTTTATATTTAAACCAGCAAGAATAAAAAACAGTGCAGGGACAAACAATAAATAATATTTGCCATACGAGAGTTCAACAGGAATTAATTTTGCTCTTTCCCAGATTGGAAATTTTACTTTCCGCATTTCATCTGTTGCTTTGAATCCTAGTGAAACAAAAGCTTTGATATCATCAGCTCTCACAGGTCCATATATTACATGAAATCCTGTCTTCTCTTTTACTTCGTGCGCTGCAACACCTGTTGCACCTAGCTGAGGAACGATAACTTTTCTGTGCGTTACAATTTTATCAAGTTCATGAGCTTTTATTCTATACACCAATTCTTTTGTTCCGAAAGTACCCTTTCCTGCAGCGCACCATACATTCACACCTTTTGTGTCAAGGATTAGCAGCCATGCATTCATTCCATGTAATGCGCGACGTACATGGTCGAAAGTCAATTTAAAATTAGCAGTTACAAAGATGGTTGAGTTTTCATCAGGTGATCCAACCGCGTACAATCCTTGTTTAACTTTATAATCCATGCGTCCGAAAGACCAACGGACTTTGATAGTCTGCCAGATATCATTCCATGACCATACAGTAGAAATCTGCGGAATTTTTCCAACTGCAGTAGCAAAATGACCGATAATGTATTGTTTTGGCATGAATTAAATTGTTACAAGAAAATAAAACCCAAGAATAATTAAAGCAATACCTCCAGCATATTTTATAACTTTTCCAATCACTGAAGTTGTCTTTGAAATTTTTCCAAATCCCAGACCTATGCCTACCATTGCGGCTGCAAGCGGCAAACCATAACCAAGAGCAAATGCAACAAGCATCAGCATCCCCCAGATAACACTTCCTTTAACAAAGGATGCGGCAAGCACAATGGGAAACACCGGATTGCAGCATGAATTAAAAGCTGTGGCAAGTCCCCCAACAGTAAACCCAAATACAATGGAAGAAAAAATTCCCTTAGATTTATTTTTTGAATTTACCTGGAACCCGGGCATTTTAAAAGGTAAAAGGTCAAGTGTCATTAATCCGAAGAAAATTGTGATAAGCCCTGCACCAATCTGCCAGTACATTCCAAACGAATCGCTGATTATAGAACTAGTGTAGCCAATCAGAGCACCTATCGCAGCCATTGAGATTATTGTGCCAATCAGAAAAAATATTCCACTCCAGATGATTGCTTTTGTTTTTCCTGTTGATCCAATTGAACCTGTATACCCGGCAACAACGCCTATTATTGCAAAATTGCAACCGCAGCTTACCACGCCAATTATTCCCATAAGGAATACTGCTGCCAGAACAACTAGGCCCGCATGGTCAGCATTCACGGCATGTGTGATCCACTCTTCCATTATTTATTTTTTTGTGAACAGCATGAATGATCTTTGCTTCCTTCACAGGATTTTGTTGACGAACTGTCGCCGCATCCTGACTTTTCTGTGCTGATTGTTGCACCAACTTTTGCTGATGAATTGTTATTGCTTACCAGTTTAAAAGTAACAATTGCCAGGGCTGCAATAATAATTATTGCGAACAGGATTTTCATCCATGGTTTACTTTTTTTTGGTGTGCAGCAACCATCACTGCATCCGCAATCTTGTTTTGTGTTTTTTTCGTTTTCCATGATTATATATTATTTAATTAATGTGCAAATTCACAATTGCCACAACTTCCGCTACAGCTAGGCATTGGAGGCATGCTGCTTTTTTTTGATGCTGCATTTGGATCTCTGTATTCACTACATTCCTCTTTACAGGATGGACATGTGGCGACAAATTTCATACATGGCCCGTATATCGGATCTTTCCATTCTTTCTTTTCACCAACTGCTTCAAAAATATTTTTACATGAAGCGCACCAGAATTTCTCTTTCATTATTTTAGTTTATTTGAACTTTAAAATATTTTTTCCTGAACCAGAATGCAACATTTACAAGGCTTATCAATACAGGCACTTCAACCAGCGGGCCTATAACTCCAACAAATGCCTCACCTGAATTAATTCCAAAAATTGCAATTGCAACAGCAATGGCAAGTTCGAAATTATTACTTGCTGCAGTGAATGATAGTGCAGTTGACTGGCCATATGTTGCTTTCGCTCTAAGACTAATAATAAAGGATACAAAGAACATAATAATAAAATATATAGTCAGTGGGATTGCAATTCGTATTACATCAAATGGAAGTTGCACAATATATTCACCTTTCAGCGAAAACATAACGAGGATTGTGAAAAGCAGAGCTACCAAGGTTATCGGGCTTATTTTAGGAATGAATTTAGTCTGATACCATTCTTTACTTTTTACCTTGATCAAAATCGTACGTGTTAAAAAACCTGCAATAAATGGTATTCCAAGATAAATGAAAACACTTTTAGCAATATGTGCAATTGTAATTTTCTCTACTATAGAATTTGTTGGTAATCCAAACCATCCGGGCAATACAGCAATAAAAATATATGCATAAACGGAAAAGAAAAGCACCTGGAAAATTGAATTGAATGCAACAAGTCCAGCGCAATACTCAGTGTCGCCTTTTGCCAGTTCATTCCAGACTATTACCATTGCAATGCATCGTGCAAGACCTATCAGGATTAGTCCATACATGTATTCAATATTGAACTGCAGGAAGATAATTGCTAATAAAAACATCAGCACCGGACCGATTATCCAGTTCTGTACTAAGGAAATAGTAAGGACTTTGTAATTTTTAAAAACTTTTCCAAGCTCTTCATATTTGACTTTTGCGAGCGGAGGATACATCATCAGTATTAATCCAATGGCGATAGGAATATTGGTCGTGCTGTCGTGAGAAGATTTCATTGAATCCCAGAAACCAGCAATAGCAGGGAACTGGTAACCTGAAAATACACCTATAAACATGGCGAGAAAAATCCATAAGGTCAGGTACCTGTCAAGAAATCTTAAGCGTGTTTTCATTTTGATTATTTACAGATTATTTTTGAAGAACCTTTAAAATGATTGTTGAATAACTTCTGTGCGATATTCCAATTCTTAGAATCGATACAATATTTGATTTTAGGTGGCTCAATTTCACCCTGAATAAGCCCGGCGTACTTGAGTTCTTTCAGATGCTGCGAAAGGGTAGAACGGGCGATAGGAATTTCCTCGGCCATGTCGCCACTGTAGCAGCATTTTTTATTGGCAAGTACTTCTAAAATATATACCCTTGCCGGATGGCCCAGAGCTTTTGCATATTTAGCAAGCAGTTTGTGTTTTTCTGTAAATGCAATTTCTTTTTTCACAAAATATAAATTAGTTAGGTCCAATTATGTTTTTATATTTCGCAAAATTACGAAATGAATTTTAATAAAAAAAACAATTATGAAAAAATTGAAGGGGGTACAAATAAAAAATCTAACTAATTATCATAAAATGACAAAAAGCTAGATTTTTGAATTCAAACTAACTAACTAAACTAACTGGTCAAGAACCGCATTTGTTTATGCAGTCTATAATGCTGGTAAGTGCTTCATTTTTCAGGAAATAAAAAGTCTGTTTTCCTGCTCTTTTCGAAGATAAAACACCTTTATTTTTGAGGATGTTAAGATGATGTGATGCCGAAGCCTGTTCAATTTTGAGCTTTGCATAAATTTCGGTAACATTTAGCTTAACATTATTATCCAACAAAGAGATAATAGCAATTCTCATGGGGTGAGCAATTGCACGTAACCTACTGGCTGCGTCCTCCAGTTTTTTGATATCGATTTCCGTTTTAGCCATAATTTGATAAATTTAGAGGCAAATATAGTAATATTTAATATAAACGACCAAATAATTTAGATTTATTTTTTATCAGAGGTGTGTAAATTAAGATGGGTCAATGTGATAAATAATTGAAAATCAATTTAATAAACCAAATATCAACATTATTAGATTAATTAGGCAAAATAGCAACAAAATGAAGTGTTTCAAGACATATTTGCTAATGATCAAAATTTATATATTTTGAATCAGGACGTCCTAAAATAATCCAGATAGCAATTCATGGATATATACTGATAGGTTACTAAAGTGATTATGACGCATCCATATTAAAACTTCACCAATGCAAAAATCTTTTCCGGATCTGCAAATCGTTTTATTCCTTCCAGGAAAGTAAGCTCGACAATGAAGTTAATATAAATTTCTTTTACATTAAACTGGCTCACCAGATCGTAAGCTGCTTTTGCTGTTCCGCCCGTAGCAAGCAAATCATCATGGATCAGCACAACATCATCAGGGGAAATAGCGTCCTGATGTATTTCAAGCGTGTCGGTTCCGTATTCCAGATCATACGTTTTTGAAAAAGTGGCAGCAGGTAACTTTCCTGGTTTACGTAATGGAACGAATCCGGCTTTCAGCTTATATGCCAGTGCGCTTCCAAGAATAAAACCCCGGGATTCAACACCGACTACTTTGGTTATTTTTTTATCGCGATAGAAATTATAAATTTCTTCACACATAAAGTTAAGCACATCCTTATCCTTGAATGCAGTGGAAATGTCTTTAAACATAATCCCTGGTTTCGGAAAGTCAGGTACATTTCTTATCGAATGTTTTACATCGTCAATTGTCATAATAATATATTTAAATTTATTTACATCCATAATTCCCTTATCACCTATCTTAATCGCAGGTATCACGAGAAGTGTCATAAATGCCATTGTCATGAAAGGAGATTTCAATTCTGATCCGAGTTCAATTGCACGGTTGTGAACCTTTTCATATTCATGTGCAATCGTCTTGCCGTCTCTTGTTGACATAAGTCCGCCAACTTCCAGTTTCAGGTCCACAATATCATTATTCAGGCATGCACAAATGCCGCCTTTGTTATTAATAATGGTATTTACAGCTGTTACAATATCTTTATCGTTTGTTCCCACCACAACTATATTGTGGCTATCGTGAGCTATACTGCTGGCAATGGCACCTCTCTTAAGTCCGAAATTCCTGACGAATCCTATTATGGGACGTTCTTTTTTATAACGATTAACAACAACAATTTTTAAAATATCATTGCCTACATCAGGTTGTAATTCCCCATTAGTAACATGCAATGTTCTCTCTGACATTCTGGTAATAAGTTCGCCATCGATGACTTCAATTACTTTTGTCCGCTCATTGTTTGAACGCATTATTATTTCTTCTGCAGTAATAAATTCGGTATGGAAATTATTAATAATCGTTGATGTTTTTGCAGTAAATAATGCTTCTCCTTTTTCAGCAACCTTCACACCATTGATGTAGGTTGACAGCACATTTAAATCTGTCAGATTATCTACAATCATAAAATCAGCGGCGTCATTTTTCTGCAATAAGCCAACCGGCAGATTATAGTGTTTAACCACATTGTAGGTAGAAGCTCTTAATAAATTAAATATATTTAATCCTTTGGCAAGCCCCATTTTTATTAGTATCCTGATGTGATCTTTTACCAGATCATTTGGATGAGTATCGTCTGTGCAGAGCATTACCTTGTCTGGGTATTCATCAATCAATTCGCATAATGAATTAAAATTCTTTGCAGCGCTTCCTTCACGTATCTGGATAATCATTCCCAGTTTAATTTTTTCGACTGCTTCTTCTTTTGTGAAACATTCATGGTCGGTGGTAATTCCGGCTGCAATATATTTTTTTGCGTCATTGCCCTTAAGTCCAGGTGCATGACCATCAACAGACTTTCCATATTTTTTTGCAAGAGCAAGCTTTGCCATTACTTCTGCATTGTCATAGAGAACTCCGGGAAAATTCATCATCTCGGCCAGGTAATAAATGTCCTTCATTTTCAAAAGCTCCTCTGTTTCTGCAATGCCAAGCACTGCTCCTGAAGTTTCAAAAGAAGTAGCTGGTACGCAACTTGGAGCACCGAAGAAAAATTTAAATGGAACAGTTTTTCCATTTTCGATCATATATTTCACACCTTCAATTCCACACACATTTGCAATTTCGTGCGGATCTGAAACTGTAGCCACAGTTCCGTGTGTAACGGCCAGTTTAGCAAATTCAGAAGGAACAAGCATAGAGCTTTCTATATGCACATGCGCATCAATTAATCCGGGCATGATGTATGGGCCATCCTTGGAATTTTCTTCGATAATTGATTTTATTTTTCCATCTTCAATTGTAACTGTTCCTGTGAAAATTTTTTTGTTTACAACATCCACGATGTTGCCTGATATTGAAAATGAGTTTGAATTCATATTAAAATTATTTAAGGAAAATTAGAAAAATCAAAAATAAGGAGAAATGTTCGGATATGGAAATGCGACAATATGTTTTGCAGAAGTGTAAATAGATAGAATTCCTATTTCTTATATTCAAGAGAATGTTAAGCAGCGTTTTGATTTTCTTTATGGTTTTCGGTATGCGTACATCCATGAAGTTAATTAAACCATAATATTTTTCAGGATTTGTTCAATGCGGAAGCTAATTGTCCGCAGGCAGCTGCAATGTCTTCGCCCCGGCTTTTACGCACATTGACAATAATGTTTTTTGATTCCAAGAAGCCTGCAAACGCACGCACGCTGATTTCGCTGGCTTTTTTAAATCCTGTACCTTCCACAACATTGTATTCAATTAGATTTACTTTACAAGGAACGTTTTTACAGAATTCAGCAAGCTCTTTTGCATCTGCAAGGGAATCGTTGAATCGGCTTATGATCAGGTATTCGAAGGTGATACGATTTTTTGTTTTTGAATAATAATATTTTAATGCATCAGCAAGTTTGTCAAGTGAATTGGTTTCGTTCACAGGGATGATTTCGCTTCTTTTTCTGTCGTTAGCTGCATGAAGCGAAAGTGCAAGATTAAATTTTACTTCATCATCACCAAGCTTTTTAATCATTTTTGCAAGGCCCACTGTTGAAACAGTAATTCGTGATGGCGACATGTTAAGGCCGTCGGGAGAGGTAATTCGGTTTATTGCCGTTGTGAGGTTTTCGTAATTTAATAAAGGTTCACCCATGCCCATAAAAACAATATTTGTAAGAGGATGAAAATATTTTTCCTGGGCAAATTTCGAAATGATTGCAACCTGGTCATACATCTCGCTAAACGTAAGGTTCCTGGTGAAGCCAAGTTTTCCGGTTGCACAGAATTTGCATTTTAAAGAGCAACCTACCTGTGATGAAACACATGCTGTCATACGGCTTTCGGAAGGTATTAATACTCCTTCCACAAGTTGTTTGTCACAAAGCTGAAATGCAATTTTTAATGTTTTATCAGTGCTTGCCTGCACTACAGAAGAATGAGCTGACTGAAAAATAAAATGATCATTTAAAAATTTTCGGGTGGCAACAGAAATGTTCGACATTTCATCAAAACTACGGGCAGATTTTTTCCAGATCCATTCCCATACCTGTTTTGCGCGAAAAGGCTTGTCGCCATGGGATAAAAAAAATTCCCTGATCTCATCCAACGAGAGAAGACGTATATCAACTTTTTTATTTTCTTCCATCAGCGGGTTGTCTGTATTCAGTGGAAATGCAGCCATACATCACTTTATTGCCGCCATGCTTCTTCTTTGACCATTCTGGTTTGTGACAGGAGGTAAGCAGTCCAAAAACCTGGAACATCATCAGAATTAAAAAGCTTGTAATTGCCGCCTGTTTAAATTTTATCTTTTCAGACATAAAATCAAATTTCTTAAAATGCAGTAATATTCAGGCAAAGATAATGATAATACTGAAATTTCCTGCTATGTAGAGTGTGATTTTGCTTTAATTAAGATTCAATTGTTCATAAGTCTCCTCAAGGTAGTATTCGATGTGAATACATATAAATTATTTTTGTTTTTACAATTTCTTTATTGTGCGAAAACTATCAGCTGATTATATCTTCCCTATATCAGGACTCCCTGTTAAGCAAGGGATCATTATTACTGATGACCATGGAAAAATAATTGAAAGTGTTATTGATTCAGCCTCTCTTGATTATTCCATGCAGGACGTGGAGACGCATGAGGGCTTTATCTGTCCGGGCTTTGTGAACGCTCATTGTCACCTGGAATTATCTTACCTGAATGGAAAAATCCCTGAACATTCGGGCCTTGATAAGTTTATTACTGAACTTGAACAGATACGAAAAGGTGTAAATGAAGAAGAAAAAATAGAAGCGGCATTTAATGCAGAAAAGGAAATGGCCGCCAACGGTATTGTTGCAGTTGGTGATATCTGCAACAGCAATGCAACTTTTGTGTTGAAAAACAATAGCAATCTGGCATTTCATTCCTTTATAGAATCCTTTGCTTCCGATCCTAATAAGGCTGACAGGGCTTTTGAAAAAGCACTTTCGCTGTATAATGAAATTACTAAAAATGACCAAAACTCATCAGCTTCAATTACTCCGCATGCACCATATTCATTGTCAAAATCACTATTTCTGAAAATTAAAAAATTTGCAGAAGAATCAGGAAAGATCCTTTCAGTTCATCATCAGGAAAGCGAGGATGAAAATAAATTCTTTACTTCAAAAAATGGTAGTCTTCAGGAAATGCACAAAGGTTTTGGTGTTGAATATTCTGATTTTTCCGATTCGGGAAAACGGCCACTGGCTGCAATTGCTGATTTTATTCCACGTGATCTTCCTCTTCAGCTAGTACACAATACGGTAACCAGTGATACTGATATTGATTTTGCACAGGAATATTTTAAAAAATTATACTGGTGTTTTTGCCCGAATGCAAATCTGTATATTGAACAGAAACTTCCGAATTTTGCAATGTTCTTTAATAAAAAATGCAAAATCACTATTGGTACTGACAGTTATGCATCGAACAAGTCGCTTTCAATTCTTGACGAATTAAAAACCATCTGGGCAAATATTCCCTATATGCCCCTTCATGAACTGCTCAAATGGGCAACACTCAACGGTGCTGAATTCCTTCAGTTAAGCGACATATATGGCTCTATTGAAACAGGAAAAAGCCCCGGATTACTACTGCTGGGAAATGTAAATGCCGAAAAAATGCAGATAACAAGGGACGTTAACTGCAGAGTATTGATATAAAAAGAGCGTGAATTGTTTTCCACGCTCGTTACTAGAATCTAAATTCTTTACCAGTTGTCGTTTGCCTTAACTGCTTCTTTCATCCCTTTTTTCATGCTTTTGATGAAGCCCTGCATATATTTTTCAACCTGTGCGAAATAATAATCCCATGCAGGATTATAGGCGGCATCGGTTTTGTCAATCCAGTGTTCTATAGGAAATGCCGGTGTGCTTGATTTTGAAAAATCAGTTATTTTATACCTGTACTTATTGTCTTTAATATCTATTGAAAAATTAAAATTAACGGTTGCAACAGGAACTTTTATACTGTCCTTGCCCGGTTTGTCAAATACTTTAAATGAGTAATGTCCGCTAACTTTCCCACTTGGTTTATCCATAACCGTCACATTGTTGAGATTTTTAAAATATATTCCGCACCAATGAATAGCACGATTATATAATGTGTCTTTTGTACCTGCCTGATCAATGACTTCGGTGTAGGTAATTTTTTTAGAAACTGTATCAATTTTGTACTTTGGTGCAGTAACAGATGTTTGTTGCGAGATTGCTGTAAATGAAAAATACATAAGCAGCAATGCTGAAATAAAATATTTTTTCATAATAAACAACTTTTGTGGTTCAACTAACTAACGATATTAGGGTAACAATATTACGATATTTTAAAATATCTTTTTAAAGCATTGCAAATATTTTGCCAACAAGAATTAAAATATATTAAGCAGTGAAGATAAACGCTTTTTCTATTTGTTAAATGTCTGTGTTAACGAATTTTAACGAAATATTATTTTGAACTAGATAATTTAATTCTATCTTTGTAATACAAAATCAAATAACTATGAAAAAAATCTTTTTAACACTTGCATTATTTGTTGCAGCCACCTGCATAATATTTGCTCAGAATAATAACACACAAGGTCAGGGACAAGGACAAGGTCAGGGACAAAGTCAGGGGCAAGGACAAGGCCAGGGACAAGGACAAGGACAAGGACAGAAAAAGGATATTCAGCCCAATATGCAGAAAGACACGGTTGCATTATTTCAGGGTCACTTTGCCGGTCCTATTAAAGCAGTTGACATTTTAAAAGAAGATTCACTTACCCTGAATAAAATTGGTTTAATGATCATAGGATTTGACTTGGTTTATAGGCAAGATACTGCAACCATTAAATACTCATCAAAAACTTGTAAGCTTACAGCCGACATGAAAACAGCTATGAAGACCCTGAAAGCCGGACAGAATTTTTCTTTTAAAAATATACGTATAATGGCTGACAAGAATGGTGTACCTATAAAGCCCACTTATGATTTTATAGAAATGTTTATTGAAAACGTACAAAAATAAATTTCAATAAAATAAAGTATAGAAAAGGCAAGTGTTTACGACTTGTCTTTTTTTTATATCATTTTTCGTGGTATGGTTGCAAGGAAATCTTTCAGGTAGAAAGGTTCAAAATACGCAACATTTACGAATTCCTTTGATTGATATTTTTCCCACGCAAGTGAAACCATTCCCCTGGAAGAAATCAAAAATTCAATGTTGAAGATTGCATTAGAACAATGCGATAATGAATTTTTACATTTTTCTGCACCATCTCCAAAGAAAATAATTTTATGATTGCTTAATTCTTTTTTGAATGATTCTTCATCAATAATATCTGCGGATGTATCTTTAACAAACGCTGCATCCCTATTGAAAAGTGCAGTGAACACTTCCATGCGTCTGGCATCAATCATCGGGCAAAGCAGAGTTTCATCAGTTAACATTTCTGTATTATTCGTGGCATAGAAATTTGCCATTGATTGAAGTGTGTTTATAGCTATCAGGGGGATTCCGAGTGCATAGCAAAAACCTTTGGCTGTGGAAACACCTATGCGCAGACCGGTGTAGCTTCCAGGTCCCATACTTATGCAGACTGAGCTCAGATCATTCAGCGTAATTCCTGCATCCTTTACAACATCATCAACAAAGCCTGTAATCAGTGAAGAGTGAGAATTTGCCACTGTTGTTTCTTTGTGTGAAATAAGCTCACCGTCCTTAGCAATTGCTATAGAACAAACCTTTGTGGCAGTTTCAAGATGAAGAATATATGTCATATAATGGTATTGCGCCAGAACCAGTCTGGGAAGGAATACATAATGAACAGGGCTTGTTTACCTATTCTATTTTTCATCCGCAGCAAAAAGATCTTTTTTATCAACCTTTTTTACTTTGTCTCCATCGCTTAGAAGTTTGGAAATTGCTTTGTAAGGCGCTGTGACAACTTCATCTTTTTCAGTTAAGCCTTCAAGAATCTGAATGTATGTATTATCTTGTATTCCTGTTTTCACTTTTCTCTTTTTAACAATTCCATCAGCATACAGAAATACAAATTCTTCAGTTGTACTTTCCCCTTCTTTCAGATCCTTATTCGAAACATAGGTTTCGTGATCGTCAGTTTCAGCAGTTTCTTTGGTTTTTGTTGTCTTTGTTTTGTCTTTTGCAATTGTAGTATCTTCTCTGGTAGTAACAGCTTGAATTGGCACTGCAATAACATCAACAACAGTTTTAGTCTGAATGTCAACAGTTGCGGACATTCCAGGACGGAAAGGAGAATAACTAGTATCAGTTTTTGAAAGCAGGTCGGTATACGATGAACGCAGGATACGGATTTTTACATCGAAATTTGTAACCTGGTCAAGGGATGTGGAAGCGGTGCTCGATGTCACATTATTTGCAGAGTTTCCAATTTCAGTAACAATTCCTTTGAATTTTCTGTTAAGGTATGCATCCACTTCAATGCTTGCAGTATCACCAATTTTTACGCGGACAATATCGTTTTCATTCACGCTTACATTCACTTCCATTTCTTTAAGGTCCGCAATTCTCATCATTTCAGTTCCTGAAAACTGCGAAGTACCAACAACACGTTCACCTTTTTCAACGCTTAATTTTGAAATGGTACCACTGTTGGGGGCGTAGACAGATGTCTTGGTTAGGTTATCAGTAGCTTCTTTCAGCGAAGCCTGAGCACTCACCACATTAAATTCAGAAGCCTTAACACTTTCTTTTGCTCCTGTTACACCAGATTCTGCTACTTCATATGCTGATTTGGCTGCATCCCATTCAGAAGCAGAAATAGTACCGGATTCATATAGCGTTTTATTCCTGTCATAACTGGCTTTAGCATTTATATATTGCGATTGCACGGTTGAAAGACTTGCCTTGGTGTTTGCAAGCGTTGCCTTTGAAGTATTTACAGCAGCAACCATCTTGTCAAGATTGGATAAATAATAATCAGGGTTAATTTTTGCAAGCAGATCTCCTTCTTTAACCTGGTCGCCTTCTTTCACATACAGGTCAACGATCTCGCCCGAAACATCAGGGCTGATTTTTACTTCAACTTCTGGTTGTATTTTACCATTCGCAGAAACAGTTTCCTTGATTGTTTTTTTGGATGCAAATTCTGTGCTGACTTTTACTTCAGTTCCTTTACCAATCCAACCTTTACTCTTAGCGACAACCAGCAGAATAATCAATGCAACAGCACCGATTAGTATATACCTGAAAAGTTTTTTTCTGTTTTTCATATTGTGAAAAATTTTAATCTTTATTTTAATTCAATAGGTTTGCCCATATAGAAATCCAATATTTTCAATCTGAAAACATATTCATATTTTGCCTGTAAAAGATTGGATTCTGCCTCAGCTAATTTATTTTTTGCATCATTGTAATCGGTTATGTTTAAAAGACCTACATTAAATTTCTGTTCTGAATATTTAAATGCTTCTTTTAACGCATCCACTGATTTTTGCGAAGATTTATATTTATTCAGAGCAGCAACTGCATCGGCATATGCCTGCTGGATGCTTTTGTATAATGTGTTCTTCGTTGTCTGTAAAGTATATTCAGCATTTTGAATAGCGATTTTTGCCTTGCTGATCGTGGCATTGGTTTTCCATCCGTCAAATATTGGAACAGTGAGGCTAAAACTTATTGATTTGTTTACATTGTCTTTAATCTGATCACCGAAAGGAATTGTTTCGGTTTGATAACTGAAATGCGGTGAAACCACATATGCCGGAATAACTTCTGAGGTAAAACCAATTGTATCAAGTCCGGTTAACTGAGGTGTGCCAGAAAGTCTTTTACTTGCCCCTGAATACCCGGTTCCATAGGATCCGCGGAGTGAAAGCGAAGGGCTACGCATGCCATGTGCAATGGATAAACCTATTTCAGCACTTTTTACTTTCAGTTCGGCGCTTTTGATATCGGGCTGCACACTCATTGCAATTGCGTATATCGCGGCAGGTTTGGTAAGCAGGGATGAATCGGCAGGAATCATCAGCTTTGGAACGTCAATATCAAAACTATCTGTTGAAGTAATATCCAGCATTTGTGTGAGTGTGAGGTAGGCAAGATCTAAATTGTTCTGTGCATTTACCACGGCAAGATCTTCGGTAGCAGCCTGGGCTTCCAGTGTAAGCAATACGCCTTTTGCCAAGCTACCAGCTATCACAAGTTTTTCATTCCTTTTTACCTGCTGGTTGGTGATGTCTACCTGGCTTTCAGCATTATTAAGAATCTCGATATCATATAAGATCTGGAGATAAGCTGTGGAAATATTCAGCGAGATATCGTTCATCATTTTTTCAAGGTCGTACTGGCTTGCCTGAAGATCAATTCGGTTTTGCTTAACGGAATTTAATAATTGAAACCCACTGAATAAAGTTACACTGCTGCTGAGGTAAAAATTATCCGACTGAACCTTGGCCGATGCGAAAGCGTTGGTGTACATATCAACGGTTTTCCCATAATTGTATGCATGCGAAGCTGCAGCATTTAAGTTGGGAAGCAGCCCGGCTTTGCTTTCAAACAGGTTAATTTTTGCCAGTTGTTCTGACAGCATCTGCTGTTTTACCTGGATATTATTGGCAAGTGCATAATCGATGCAATTCTGAAGTGTCCAAGTTTTCTGGGCATTTGCAAAGGCAAAAGGAATAAAGATAGTCAGAATTATGATGAATATTTTTTTCATGAAATTGTTCATATTAACTCGTGCAAATATATCAGATATTAAGGAATTATTCTTGTTTTTACAGAGATTTTTATTCGAAGAAAATTTTTCACTTCCAATCAGTTTAATATCTTTGTTAAAACCTTAGAACCTCCATGAAAACAAAAAGTATTTTTCTGCATCTTTTGACACTGGCCTGTATCTTTTTCTTGCTCTCATCATTCAATGAATTCACAAGTGATGTAAAAAAATCCAGTGCTGCACTTAAAAGCGACACGATTCATGTTTTGAATTATGGTATACATCTCAATATAATTCATCTTTCGAACAAGACTATCAGCGGTTACACAGAACTTACCATTGTTTCCAAAATGAATTCAGTGAATGCCATTCCACTTGACCTGCTCCATATGACGGTGGATTCTGTTACAGTTGGCAATGTCTTGATCCAGTCATTTTTATATAACGATACATTGTTGCGTATTCCTTTAGTTTCACCGGTAAATATTAACGATACAATCTCTGTTAAAGTATTTTATCACGGTCAGCCGGTAATGGATCCATCAGGATGGGGCGGATTTTATTTTACGAGCGATAGCGTCTATGCTTATAACCTGGGAGTAGGCTTCCAGGATGTGCCACACAATTACGGCCGTGTATGGTTCCCCTGCCTTGATGATTTTATAGATCGCGCTACATATGATTGTTATATCAGAGTGAAGGATACCAAGACAGCGGTATGTGGTGGTACTATGGTGAATGAAACCAATAATGGTGATGGTACCAGAACATTTTACTGGCGCATTCATCGTGCAATTCCAACTTATCTGGCATCTGTTGCTGTTGGCGATTATATTCCTGTTTCCTATACCTTCAACGGAATGAATGGAACTATTCCTGTAAAAATTTATGTTCCGGCCTATGATACTGCAAAAGCAAAGACTTCATTTGTTAATCTGCTGAGTATTTTAAGTCTGTATGAAAATTATTTTGGTCCTTTCCAGTGGGAACGCGCAGGCTATGTAGGAGTGCCATTTAACAGCGGAGCCATGGAGCATGCAACAAACATTGCATATCCTTTGGCATGTATTGATGGCGGACTCACTTATGAAGAGTTGTATGCACACGAATTGTCACATCACTGGTTTGGTGACCTGGTAACATGTGCAACTGCACAGGATATGTGGATCAATGAAGGATGGGCCGATTACTGTGAATCGCAATACAGGGAAGGGTTATACGGTGTTGATGCCTATAAGGCAAATATAAAAGCCAATCATTATAATGTACTGAATAAATGCCATGTGGATGACGGAGGGTATTATGCAATATATGGCATCCCTTTAACAATTACATACGGGAGTACAGTTTATAAAAAAGGCGCAGACGTAATCCATACGTTGCGCAATTATCTTGGCGATTCATTATTTTACAGTTTCACCAAAGCTCTTATGAATACATACAAATTCAATCATATATCCACTACTGAACTCAGGGATTTTATTACTTCCAACACAGGTGTAAACGTGAATGACTTCTTTGACGGATGGGTATTGTCAGCTGGATTTCCCCAGTATTCAATAGATTCAGTAGTTTATACTGGAACAGCAAATAATTATATGGTGTATGCAACGCAAAAACTGCGTCATAAACCAAACTATGTAAATTCAAATAAAATTGAAATTACATTTATGAACAATGCATGGCAGCAATACACAGGGACCATTGAGTTTTCGGGACATACAGGCAGTGCACTCTTTAGTCTGCCCTTTGCCCCATCAGCAGCAATGATGGATCTTTATGAGAAAACAAGCGATGCTACCACTGATTATTATAAAGTTGTAAAACAGGTAGGCAGTTATTCATTTCCCAATTCATTTTTTACACTTAATGTTTCGGGTATTTCCGATTCGGCATTTTTCAGGATTGAACAAAACTGGGTGGCTCCTGATCCGCTGAAATCACCATCAGCGGACATTTTCCGCATTTCCGACGGTCGATATTGGAAAGTTGACGGAATATTTCCTTCCAATTTCACAGCAACAGGCCGGTTTGCCTATAGCCGTGGAACCGGCATGTTTGAAAACACACTGCTTCCCACTCCTTCATCGACTGACTCGCTGGTGCTTTTATATAGATCAAATACCGCTGATGACTGGCGAATTGTAAACTTTACAAAATCGGGTAATAATTCTGCCGGTTTTCTCACAACGCAGAATCTGCAAAAGGGAGAATATACCTATGGTATCGGGAAGCCAAAGCAATCCGGTGTATCAAACCAGTCGCAGGAAAAAAATTCATCAATGAAAATTTATCCCAATCCAACCAGTGATACTTTTAATATTGAGGTAACTGCAAGCAGGGGTTCTGAAATAAAAATATACGATAGCGGAAATAAGCTCGTTAATATTATTAAAGCAGGAGCAAAGCAGGAAAAATATATATGGAAGCCTAAAGCCAAAGGAACCTACTTTTTCTATTTGTATGAAGAAGGAAAAGTTGTTGAAATAGAAAAAGGTGTTTGTATACATTAATTTCATGGTGAGTACGATGAGATTTTCTTTATTGATATTTCTTTTTTTATTAGCAAAAAATTCGTTTTCGCAGCAGTTCCCTGTGACAGCCACCAATGCTGATTGCATTTCTCCAATTGTTATGACCGATACCATTTATGGCCCTACGAATGCACCTATCAGCGCTGGAAATACAATGGAGTTCACTGATATTCTCGGAAGTTTGTATTCTTTCGAAAAAGAACATCACACTGTATGGTTTAAATTTACCGCACCTGAAACAAGCACTCTCACTTTGGATATAATTCCTTTGAATAGTAAAGACGATTACGATTTTCTGCTTTTTAAAAATAATAATGAAAATAATTTTTGTCAGCAAATCAAAGACAAAACCCTGAAGCCCATCAGGACAGCAATCTCAAGAAATGATAAGAACATACAAAGCAAAACAGGACTGAAAGAAGGCGCCATTGCCGAGTTCATACATTCAGGCCCCGGAGAATCATACGCTAAACCATTATCTGTGGTGAAAGGCGATACATATTTATTGGTAGTTGATAATGTTTATACTAATGGTGACGGATTCACACTGATGCTTCATTATAAATATTCAAAACCAACAACTGCTATGTTGAATATTAGTCTGCAGGACAGTGTTACCGGCGAAATGATAACAGGCAAAATTGAATTAAAAGATATTTCCAATCCTGATTTTTCTCCCCCGCAATACAAGGCCACCAATGTAAGCAGTTATTTTCTTCCGGTGGGTATGTCGAAGGATATTGAGATTTCTTGTACATCTACAGGATATTTTACAAACAAGGTAAGCATTACAACTCCTGATAAGGCGGAGACAAAAAATGTAATTGTTAAGCTTCAGAAGATTACTGAAGGAACGCATCTTGTAATTGAGAATATTTATTTTGTCGGCAATTCCGCAGAGTTTCTTCCTGTTTCTGATCCTGCACTTTTTAGTTTGCAGAATACAATGATTGAAAATCCAGATCTGAAAATTGAAGTGCAGGGGCATGTAAACTGGCCTTACGGATATGGATTGAGTCCTGATACTGCATATACAATGAAGCTTTCACGTGACAGGGCAAAAGCGGTTTGTGATTTTTTAATTGAAAAAAATATTTCGCCCGACCGCCTTACATATCGCGGGTTTGGAAATAATGCAATGGTTTACCCTTACGCGAAAACTGAAGAAGAAATGAGGATGAACCGCAGAGTCGAGATTTTAGTAATTTCAAATAATTAATTTGCTTATGAGAAGATCAATACTTTTCTTTTTTCTTTTTTCATGTGTGCAACTTGGTTTCTCACAAGTTTTCCATCTTGAGAAAAAAAGTTGCGATTGTGATGGAGCGCTTACTGTTACTGATACTGTTGTGAAAGCAATGAACTCGCCATTTGGAGTTGGGAAAAAATTGGAAAAATATTATTACACTTCTTACGAAGGTGAAAAGAACAGTGTATGGTATAAAATAACTATGCCTGAAGATTGTTATTTTACATTCGATCTTATTCCTTTCAGTATTGAAGATGATTATGATTTTGCTTTATACAAATATACAGGCTATGAAAAGAAATTTTGCAAAAATATAAGGAAAAGAAATATTGCTCCTCTGCGTGAAATTATTTCGGAAGATGATAAAACAATTGCCAGCCGTACAGGCCTTACATTAAAAAATTCACGAATATTTGCTGTTCCGGGTCCTGGCGAATCGTATGGAAATGCACCAAAAGTAAAAAAAGGTGATGTGTATTACCTGCTTGTGAATAATGTGGAATACGGACAGGGACATACAATTCATTTCCATTTTAAAATTTCCACTGATCAATCAGAAATGGATATTGAAGTGGTGGATGCAGAAACAGAAAAACCACTGAAGACAAATCTGAATATCTCAACAACTTCTTTGAAATATAATCCGCCGAAAGCTGATTCATCCTATATGGTGAATGATGTAAGCGAACTACAGATGAATACGGGGCTTTATGAAAAGTACACCATTGCCGCATTTACAAAGGGATATTTTACAAGCATAGAAAAAGTATATACAGGTGATAGTGCCGCTGACAGAACTGTGAAAATAGAAATGCAGAAAATTAAAAAAGATGTTCATCTTGTTCTTGATAATGTTGATTTCAATGAAAATTCTTCTCTGCTGAAAAAAGAATCATATAAGACTCTTGAATTGCTTGCGGAAAATATCAGGCAGAATCCATTGCTAAAAATAGAAATTCAAGGGCATGTAAGTTTTTACGATAGCCTGAACAATGCAACTGATACAGCAGGTACAATGAAGTTGTCTGAAGACAGAGCAAAGGCAGTTTATAATTATCTTCTGCAAAAAGGAATTTCCGAAAACAAGATGATATTTAAAGGATACGGAAATACTAAAGTGATTTTTCTTGGTAAAGTAAATGCCGAAGGACGTAAAAAGAATAACAGAATTGAATTGCGGGTTATTTCGAATAACTAAAAATCGGTAGACTGAAATCCTTTTCAAATCCTATTGATAAGGTAGTTTAGCGAAGAATTCCATTGGTATATTCAATTTCATAATATGTTGAATTTGCGTTTAATAAAAAATTTTATATATTTGCAGACTCGAAGTATAAAATTATATCCAAAAAGATATCATCCATTAGATTAAACTTATATTGCAATAAACACATCTGAAAAGTATAAAACTGATTAAATTATTTTAAGGTTCAAAACTAATTTAGCAGTTTAAGATTCCAAGTTAAACCAAAATAAAAAAAATGACTCTGAACAAGGGAACACTTTTGTTGTTGGCTATTTTCTTACTTACAATTAATTTTTCTTATGCACAGGAAAAGTTTGAGCAGTATGGTTATGCATCATATTATGCCGATGCTTTCCAGGGAAGAAATACAACCAGCGGCGAGAAATATAATAACACACTATATACAGCAGCTCATGCTACACTGCCTTTTCATACACTCGTAAAAATTACGAACCTGAAAAATAATATTTCGGTAGTTGTAAAAATTAATGACAGATGTCCGAAATACGGAACACGTATCATTGATCTTTCAAAAGCAGCAGCAAAGAAACTTGATATTATTGCTTCTGGAATTGCAAACGTAAAACTTGAAGTGATATCGCCTTCTCAATTAAACATCATAAATAATTATCCTGACAGCCTAAAAGAATTATTTTGTTCTGACTCAAGCTCACTGAAAAGTATCTTTTCATTTAGCCGTGCTTATATGACAAGAATTAACAGGCAGGTATTAAAAAACCTTCTGGTTTCTGGAATTCTTATCAGCAACTTTCAAAAGCAATGGAAGGATAAAAGAATATTAATGGCAATGGATTACCTTTATTTACTCCGATTCCAGAATAATATCAGCTGATAATTTTGTTTTTAATGATCATTACCGTGCCATACATATCCGGCACTTCAATAATATTTTCAGGAATTCCTTTTCCAAATTCATCCACTGCTTTTACTGCTCCATTCCATTTGTGATTATAATCATGAATAATAATTACGCCTCCGGGTGAAAGGCGTGGATAGAAATAATTCAGACCGTCTTTGATAGGATTGTAAAGGTCGGCATCGATATTTACAAAAGAAAAAAGTTCGTTTTTTAAATCAGATGTTGTCTCAGGAAAATGTCCTTTGTGAACAATAATATTGTTATTTCCATTGATGTATTGAAGAACTTTATTTTCATTTGTGTCAGCAAAACTTTTTGAAGAATAGGTGGCTGCTTCACCTGTTTCAGGTTTCAAATCATTATTGTTGAATCCTTCGAAAGTGTCGAATAGGTGCAGTTGCCGCGAGTTATCAAGAGCATGTATAATCTTTGCTGTTTCACCTTTGTAAACACCTAATTCTGCAAACGCTCCTTTTATATTTTCTTTTTTTATGCGTTCAACCTGGAACCAAAAATTATAGAAACGAACTTTGTCATCATAGTGTTTTTCAAGCTGTAAAAGCAATTCCGATAATTTATTTTTCTTCAGGAAAAAAGTCCACTGCGCAGGATGATATGATTTTTCTTTCATAGAAAGGACAAGATATCTCACCATTAGTATGCCGACAACTCCAATCAGAACTGCTGCAGCTATCTGGAAAAATTGGTTATATGCCGCTTCCAAGAAAATCATTTATTACCTGATTGCTGCGCTGAGTTTTTCCTTGTATGCGTTGATCAGTTTATTCATTATCTGTTCAATCTCAGCATCTGTAAGTGTTTTGCTTTCATCAAGAAGAGTATAACTTACGGCATATGATTTTTTATCCTCTCCAATTTTTTCTCCTGCATAAACATCAAAAAGATTTACATTTTTTAAAAGAGACGGAACCGTTTTATATGCAAGTTCTTCAACTTCTGAAAATTTTATTTTTTTATCGAGCAGCAATGCAAGATCTCTACGCACTTCCGGAAACTTAGGTATATCGCTGAACGTAACAATATTCTTTCCTGAAAGCTTCACTAACTTTTCCCATTCAAGCACTGCATAAAACACATCAAGTTTTATATCAAATGATTTAATTAGCGATTTCGTAAGCGTACCAAAAGTAGCAACAGTACTTTTATTTATTGAAATCTCTAAACCTTCGCTGAAAACATCGTTGCTGATTTCTTTGAAAGTGATTGCAGACAAATTAATTCCAAGTCTCTTAAAAACATTATTTACATAGGCCTTTAGAAAATAAAAGCTGACCGAATTTCCTTTTCCAGTGTACCAGTTTTCAGAAACAATATTTCCGCAAGCAAACAAAGACAGTTGTTCTTCTTCGTAATAATTGCTTAGTGCATTTTGTGATTCAGTATTTTTATTGAACCGATATATTTTACCGAATTCATAAAGTTTCAGGTCCGGATTTTTTCTATTGATATTGTAAGCTACTGATTCAAGTCCACCGAAAAGCAGTGTCTGGCGCATAACAGCGAGCTCGTTGCTTAGTGGATTAAGTATTTGAACGTTTTCTTCAGTATGGAAGGATTTGAGTTTTTCAACATAAGAAGCATTTGTTAGCGAGTTGTTCATGATCTCATAAAACCCGCAACTGCTAAGGTAATCCGCTATTGTTGAATGTGTTTTTTCTTTATCGGGTTTTGGTGCTTTCGATGGCGAAATCCTGATTTGCTGAGGTTCTTCAACATTATTGTATCCATAAATACGAAGAATTTCTTCCGTAATATCTGCTTCTCTTTTTACATCCACTTTGAATGGAGGTACTGAAAGTGCCAGTCCTTCATTGGTTTCAGTGAGGATTTTAATTTCCAGTGAAGTCAATATTTTTTTAATAATTTCTCTGTTGATGGTTTTTCCTATAAGTTTATCAACATTATTATATTGAATTGTTACATTGAAATTCTCAATAGGAGTGGGGTACACATCAATTATTTCGCTTGAAATACTTCCGCCGGCAATCTCTTTCATCAACAGTGCTGCACGTTTCAGAGCAAATAAAATCATGTTAGGGTCAACACCTCTTTCAAAACGAAATGAAGCATCAGTCTTTAATCCATGGTATTTTGATGTTTTACGAATATGCACGGGATCGAAATAAGCACTTTCAATAAATACATCCTGTGTTTCCAAGGTAACACCTGACTTTGCGCCGCCAAAAACTCCGGCAATACACATGCCTTCCTTTTCATTGCAGATCATCAGATCCTCTGCCTGCAACTCACGTTCAGCTTCATCAAGGGTTACGAATTTTGTGCCTTTTGCAAGCTTTTTTACAATGACTTTATTTCCTGAAATATAATTTGCGTCAAATGCATGCAATGGCTGGCCCGTTTCCATCAGCACAAAATTTGTGATATCGACGATGTTATTGATAGATCTCAATCCAACCGCTTTGAGCTTGTTCTGCAGCCATTCCGGAGAATCACCGACATGTATACCGGAAACTGTAATTCCTGCATATCGTGGACATGCAATTGAGTCTTCAATTATAATTTCAATTTTCTTGGAATTGTTTTCAACCTTGAAATTACTGAGATCAGGTTTTGTAATGTTGTATTCTTTATTTTCAATACATGTGAGCGCTGCGGCCAGATCGCGTGCTACGCCTATATGTGACATGGCATCCGCACGGTTTGGTGTTAGCCCAATTTCAAAAATCCAGTCATTTTCTATGTTGAAATATTCACTGGCAGGAGTCCCGGTTTTCACGGAAGAATCAAGTACCATAATGCCTGCATGTGATTCGCCCAGGCCAAGTTCATCCTCAGCACAAATCATTCCTTCGGAAATCTCACCACGGATTTTTGTCTTTTTTAATTCAAGCTCCCCTTTGGCAGTATAAAGAACTGTGCCAATTGTGGCAACAATAACTTTTTGTCCAGCCTCCACATTGGGAGCGCCACATACAATATGCAGCAACTCTTCTTTACCAATATCTACAGTTGTAAGACTTAGCTTGTCTGCATCAGGATGTTTTATTTTTGTTATCACTTCACCTATAACGCATCCTTTTAATCCACCTTTAACAGAAGAGAATTCTTCAAGTGCTTCCACCTCAAGCCCTGTATTGGTAAGAATTTGCGATATTTCTTCGGGATCTTTATCAACATTAAGATATTGCTTAAGCCAGTTATATGAAATTTTCATTGCAATTAAATTATTTCTGCAAATTTAAACATAAATATAACTTACTAAAGCGGCTTTCATTCTTTCTTTTAATGATGATTAAAATCTGAAATTCTTTAGAGGGAAATGATTTTAAATAACACGGCACCGCTGCAATGACAATGAGTGACGCTGCGAAGCAGCAATCGGCTTTTAGCTAATCCTGCTCCAGTTGGTTTTTTCTCTGTTCAGTTCAGCCACTCTTCGTGCGATAGGCAAATTTTCAGGGCTTTCCAGCCTTGGATCTTTTTCGAGAATTTCTATTGCAACATTTCTCGCATAATATAGAAGTTTTTCATCCTTGACAATATCTGCAATTTTCAGATCGAGAATGCCGCTCTGCTGCGTTCCTTCAATGTCACCGGGCCCGCGTAGATGAAGATCCACTTCTGCAATTTTAAATCCATCAGTCGTGCTTACCATTGTTTCAATGCGTTTCTTTCCATCGGAGGTTAACTTATGAGTTGTCATAAGTATGCAATAGGACTGATCAGCACCACGTCCCACACGGCCACGTAACTGATGCATTTGTGAAAGTCCGAAACGTTCAGCGTTTTCAATTATCATTACAGAGGCATTGGGAACATCTACACCCACTTCAATTACGGTTGTTGCAACCATTATGTCAGTTTCTCCTTTCACAAAGCGTTGCATCTCGAATTCTTTTTCAGCCGATTTCATTTGTCCGTGCACAATACTCACTGCATAATCAGGCAAAGGAAATTCCCTTACAATGCTGTCGTATCCATCCATCAGGTATTTCAGATCAAGCTTTTCCGATTCGTTTATCAAAGGATATACAACATAAATTTGTCTTCCTTCTTTTATCTGGTTTTTCATAAACCCGAAAACTCGCAGCCTGTCTGAATCGTAGGAATGAAGTGTCTTTATTGGTTTTCTACCAGGAGGCAGTTCATCAATCACTGATATGTCAAGATCTCCGTAAAGAGTCATTGCAAGAGTTCGAGGTATAGGAGTTGCGGTCATAACAAGAACGTGCGGAGGAATTTCATTTTTCTTCCACATACTTGCTCGTTGTGCTACACCAAACCTATGTTGTTCATCAATTACAACAAATCCAAGGTTTTTAAATTTTACTTTATCCTCAAGCAATGCATGCGTACCAATAAGAATATGAAGTTCGCCGTTTTCAAGAGATGCATGAATCTTTTTTCGCTGAGCTGATTTTGTACTTCCTGTAAGCAACTGAATATTTACATTCATTTTACCAAGCAATTTTGAAACACTTGCAAAATGTTGCTGGGCAAGGATTTCCGTTGGAGCCATGATACACGACTGAAAACCATTATCAAGTGCAATAAGCATGCACATCAGGGCCACAATGGTTTTTCCGCTGCCGACATCTCCTTGTAGTAATCGGTTCATCTGCTTTCCTGAACCTATATCATTCCTGATTTCTTTGATTACTTTTTTTTGTGCATTTGTAAGGGAAAAGGGAAGATGCTTGTTGTAAAATTCGTTGAAATACTCGCCAACCCTTGAAAAATTTTGTCCCTTTATATGCGAAGTTCTTACAAGTTTTAATTTCAGAAGTTTCAATTGCAGAAAAAATAATTCTTCAAACTTCATGCGAATCTGTGCTTTCTGAAGTTTTTCCTGGCTTTCAGGGAAATGAATATTGATGATTGCTTCTTCGCGGGTAATTAGTTTAAGGTTATGAATAATTTCTGATGATAGTGTTTCTGAAAATTGTCCTAAAAGTAGAGGCAGCAATGCCTTCTGAAGTTTACTGATACCTTTGCTGTCAAGGCCTCTTGATTTAAGTTTTTCGCCAGAATTATAAAATGCCTGTAAGTTGAAAACGATCGGAGCGTTTTCCGGTGTGGGTTCTTCAATTTCAGGATGAGTGATATTATATTTCCCGTTGAAATAAGTGGGCTTCCCAAAAACAATATATACTTGCCCTGTTTTAAATTTATCCTTAAGCCATTTGAACCCCGCGAACCAGACGAGCTCAAGCGATCCTGTCTCATCTTGGAATCGTGCTGTCATCCTTATAATACGCTTGCCTCCAATCATTTCAATCTTATCGATGTGCCCTTTCAGCTGCACATAGGCAAGGTCGCTGTTGATTTCGTTTACCTTATAGAATTTACTTCTGTCAACATATCGGAAGGGGTAATAATTAACCAGGTCGCCAAATGTAAAAACACCGAGCTCTTTCTTAAGCATTTCGGCTCTCTGAGGGCCAACGCCTTTTAAGTATTCGATTGGTGTTTCTAAAATGTGGTACATTGGAAAGATTTACATTCAGACAAAAATAAAAAAGAAACCGCAAATCGTTCTACGGTTTCTTTCCTTCAAAAAAATAAATTTTAAAAGAAGTATCTCAGGGCCACTCCAAATTCAAGCATCGAAGGCTGATGCGTATAATTCAGGTCATAGAATGGGTGCACATCTGCGCTGAGTAACAAAGGTACATGAGGTAATTTCCATTCAACGCCAACAATACCATCAATGCCCGCAGCCATGACATTTGTTTTGTCAATAGGATCGGTAGTGTTTTTTCTATAGGATTGCATTTTATACCTGCCTATATGCCCACCGGCACCAATAAAAAAGCCAACACCTGCTACTTCAATATTTTCGCTGTGATTTCTTAAATGAAATTCATAATTTAAGTTTGCCCTGAAACCACTGTATGGAGCAGAAAGATTTAAATTAACGGCATGCTGGTTTCTGTCAGAAAGAAATTTGAGTACAGTTAATCCAATTCCTGCATCGGTTCCATAATGGATACCAATTCCGGTTCCTGATTGGGCACTAACTGTGTATGAAAAGAGAGCAAACACAGCAATAAGAAGTAGTTTCGATACTATTTTCATTTTATATTTATTTAGTAATTATTTAAGATGTAAAAAGGAAATATTTTCTAAAAATATATAATCGGGAAGCTAAATGCAAGTGCTTACATCTTTTTTTTGAGAAGAAAATTGCTTTATTCTTATTTAAATAATTAATATGCCTGAGCATGAAGTATTTAATATTCCCATAAATCATGTTCAAGATTAAAAATATCATTTTTTATTCTTTCCGATTCAAGCAGTGCATCCATACCTTTTGCATATTCGGAAATTTTACGGTCGTATACATTCGACTCTTTGTATATATAACTTCCGAAAAATCTTTTCATAAAAACATCATCATAGGAAAGCCTTGTGGAATCGTTGAAACGATTGAAAACATTGTTCTGCACAAATACATTCCGTGCATTCGGATAATAAATCCAGAACAGCGGTTTATATCCTTTAAATTCTCCGTTCTCATCGTATTCCTCTATAATTGGGCACAGGCCTAAGATACGTACATCCATTACGGACCTTTGCTTGTCAAAAAACCAGTCTTCTTTAACTCGAATTTGTTTTACTGCAGTTGGATCAAAATCCTTTACGATCACAGTGTCGTATGTATCGTAGGGTGGTTCTGTACGCTGAATAGTCATCGAATCAGTGCGAGAAAGGCTTGTTATAATTTGTTCATAGGTGAGAGGAATGAGAAATTCATCACTTGAAGCATCGTATGCAGTAAGCTGATTATCCTTCAGGGCATCCATAACAACCTGCATAAAACTTTTCAATCCGTTGGCTGGAGTTGTTGGATAGTAAAAAGGCAGATTAATTTTTTCACGCATATCAATAACCCGCCAGATACGCTTGCTCCACATGACGTCTGCTTCCCGAACAGGCGGAAGTGGGACAGGTATTTTCGGTGCATCGTTTATTTGTCCGCTACTCTGCTGAGCGATAAACAAAATAATAAAGAGTACTTTTATTTTTCGGGAAAATGCCTTCATTCTTTTTAGTAAACGAAAAAAAAACTCCCCATATTGCTATGAGGAGTTCTTTAAGTGCAGATTTTTCTAGTATTCCCAAAGATCATGCTCTAATTTAAAGATGTCATCTTTTATCCTTTCCGATTCGAGAAGTGCATCCATACCTTTAGAATATTCACTGATCTTTCTGTCGTACACATTGGATTCCTTGTAGACATAACTGTTGAATAGTCTTTTATAAAAGATATCATCATATGATCTTCTTTCAGCATCATTGAATCTGTTGAATACTTCAGCGGATGCAAAAATTTCTCTGGCTTCAGGAAAATAAATCCAGAACAGAGGTTTGTAACCTTTGAATTCTCCATTCTCATCCTGTTCCTCCAAGATAGGGCATATTCCGAGAATACGCACATCCAGCACAGACCGTTGTTTGTCGAAGAACCAATCTTCCTTTATCCTGATCTGTTTCACAGCAGTTGGATCGAAATCCTTTTTAATTACAGTATCATAATAATCGTAAGGTGGTTCGGTCCTTTGTGCGGTAATAGAGTCAACAGAAGACAAATTTAAGATTATCTGGTCGTAGGTATATGGAATTAAAAATTCATCGCTTGAAGCATCGTAAGCAGTAATTGAGCCTTCCTTGATAGCATCAAGAACAACCTGCATAAAGCTTCTCCTGCCGTTTTGAGGCTGGGTCGGATAATAAAAAGGATGATTAATCTTTTCTCTCATATCTATAACGCGCCAGATACGCTTTGTCCACATAGCGTCCGCTTCTCTAAGAGGGGCATATGGTATAGGCTTCCTGTTCTTGACATGTATTTTATCATATACACCATCTATAGGCGGGCTATCCATTACCTGGGCTTTAATGCTTAAAGATCCGAGCATACATCCCAGAATAACAAGCACTAAAATTTTAGACTTTGACATAGTATTCCTCCTTTAATTTGATAATTTAAGGTTGATAGAAGCAAGACCACGTGGTGAACCATCAGGGCCTTTGGCTTTAATGTTTTCAAGATAAACTTTTGTTCCGTTGGCTGCAGCTTTGATCATGGTAACCATTTCTGTAGTTAATTTATTACCAACAGCATTCTTTTCAATAAGGTCTCCTTTAACATTCATTGTCATGGTAAATGAAGTAATAACAAAATTTGCGCCTTCAAAGTCGAAATCCTTCATTACCGGAATGATTCCACCTGCAGCAGCGAGCAATGATTTTGAAATAACTCCACCTGTTGAATTACCAATTGTCGGAACAGGGTCTGGTACGCGTTTTACACGGAATGTAGAAGTTCCCATGGACGTCATTTTGCCTGCCATATCAGCCATTACTGAAACAGTAACAGTTTTGGAAGCACTAGTTACCATAACGCTGTATTTTCCGGCGCCTGTTGAAGTAAGTGTACCACCGGCTGAAATGCTTGCATGCACTGCAGTGTTGGCAACCCCAGGAACAGAAATAGTTACAGGATTAGCAATTCCAATATAGAAAACATTCATTTTGTCAGCAGATACAGTGGCTGATGGTTGTCCAACCATGAAAGAACTTGCAAAGTTGTAATAAGTAGGAGTTGTTTCACCTGGTTTTACAAGGCTAATCCATCCGGTATATTTTTGTTCACCAATGCCTGAGCCAGAACGAGTATATACACCCATTCCATCTTCAAACTTTGTTTTGTCGAGCAGTTCTCCAACATGAGTGGTAGTATCTCCAATGTAAATATCCGGGGATTTTTTACTGTCGTATGCGGCAAGGAAAATATTTGCTTTGTATTCAGATCCAAGAAGAATATAGTTTGATTCTGAAACAACCCTGCCCACAATTTTATCAAATTTAAATGAAGACGCATCAACTGAAGAATATAACTTTGCAATTACATCACCTTCTACAGTTTTAACATCAACAATAAATTTATTCAGTAAGGAAACATCTGCAACAAGAACGGTATGATAAAAATTACGTACAATCCAATTTTCAACTTTACCTTCTGTATAACTAAATGCGTCTTTTGTATCAATTGGAAAATTCTTTTCAGAAGTCTCCCTTTCTTTTTTTATGTTTTGAAGAGTTATTGACTTTTTTGAAGCATCGGTGATTTTTTCAGCTTCCGCATTTTTTAGATCATAAATAAGATCTAACATTTTTTTCTTAAAGTCTTCCAATTTTGTTTTAAGAACAGCACCGGAACCTGCAGATCCATCTTCTGACTGACCAATTAAAATTTCCATTGGTTTGTCGTAGTTGTCTTTTGCTCCAACACTTGATAATTGCATAGTATCAGCTATGCCCCATGAGGCAGCATCACTGGATTTATCTTTAATACCAAATTCTGTAAATGCAATAATTTGAGTTCTGAGATCACTAACGTATTTTACCAGTTCATCGGCATATTTCTGAGCTTTTATTGCATTATCATAATAAGGCTTAACCTTAATAGGATTTTCTTTCAATGATTTTTCGAAATTGGAATAAATGAGTTCATTCTTACTTGTCGTGTTTTCCTGACTTGTAACAAGACCTCCATTTACAATAACAAATGCATTAAGAATATCCTTTGAAACATTAAGGGCCAGAAGCGCTGTTAAAACCAGATACATCATCCCGATCATTTTCTGACGCGGGGTTTCTTTATAACCAGCCATATATTAAGTCTGTTTTTATAATTTATAAAATAAATTAATTGAAAAGTACTACCTGTTTACGTTAACATTCATGGCGGTTAGCATATTGCCATAAACATTGTTAAGAGCTGAAAGGTTCTTAGTGAGGGTAGCAATCTCAGATTTGAACTTCAGGGTGTTTTCGTTAGATTCTCCAAGGTTATTCATAAACTGGTTGAGTGTTTCCTGCAGTTTATTTGTTGCTTGCATCTGAGCGTCAGTTCCCTTTAACTGAAGTTCATAAACAGAATTAAGTGCGCCAAGATTTGCAGACATTCTCTGAATTTGTTCGCCATAGGATTTACCATCAACGGCTGAGAAATCGATAGCTTCTGCTGATTTTGTTAATGAGTCAGCTGATTTTGAATATTGAACAGCCAGTTCATTAGCTGATTTAGTTGCAGATTTTATGCTGTTAACATAGTCCTGTGATGCTCCAAGGTCAGCCTTGATAACATCTGCTGCCTGATTGTAAGCACCTGCAAGTACATTTGCAGATTGAGATGCATTTTTAATATTGCTCACATATTCTTCAGAAGCATAAGCATCTTTGTTAAGAGCATCGGCAGTTTTCTTATAACTGTCTGTTAATTCGCCTGCTGATTTTGATGCACCTTTTATATTCTGAACAAATTCAGCGGATGCAACAGTTGCATCAGAAACATCAGACATTTTGGATGTAGTTTCTGTAAGTTTTGTCAATCCTGCTCCAAGACTTGCAATAAGTTCGGGCCCGATTTTGGCTTCTTCAAGCATTCTGTCCAATTCTTCAGTAATACTTTTCTTTTGGTCAACGCCATCAGCTTCATGGTACATTCCAGCAAGTTCTGGGTAAACAAGGCTCCAGTCGGGTTCAACGTGAGGTGGTTCGAATGCTGAGAAGAAGAAGATAAGAGCTTCTGTTCCCAAACCGATCATAAGCATGACACCTGCACCAGGGTAGTGCTGAATTTTGAACAAAGCTCCAACGATAACAACTGATGCGCCCCAGCCATAAAGCTTGGACATGAAGTTTTTAAATTTTTTACTTCTTACAAGATTCTTCATAATGACTTCGATTGTTTAGTTAGTTTATTTAGTTAATTGAATTTTAACAAAGATTAGTTGTAAACATTGGATGCATTAGGTCCATCGCCTTTATCACGTCCCAGGTAAGTCTGTACACATCTGAATCCAATATAACATTTAGCAGTATCCTGATATTCGAAAGTACGCGAACCTACTTGTAAATAATATCCAACATCTTTCCATGATCCACCTCTGATAACTTTTCTTTTAAGAACTGCAGGGTCAGTATCTTTTGCTTCATAGGAATAGTCCATATTCAGGTCATGTGCGAAGTTGTATGATGATTCATCATAAGCATCCTGACACCATTCGGCAACATTGCCAGCCATATCATATAATCCATAATCATTCGGAGCATAGTGACCGACAACCAGTGTATGAAAACCGCCGTCATCAATATAATTACCACGTAAAGGTTTATAGTTGCCGAGGAAACATCCATTACTGTTTCTGATATAAGGACCTCCCCATGGATACGGGCTTAAATCCAGTCCGCCACGTGCTGCCCATTCCCATTCAGATTCGGTTGGTAGGCGGAAATCGTTTACAAATGTTTCTTCATGTCCCTGAAGGTAGCTGTTAAGCAACTGTGATCTCCAGATACAGAAAGCTCTCGCCTGAACCCAACTTACACCTACAACAGGATAATTGTCATAAGCAGGATGCCAGAAATACATTTGAGTCATTGGTTCATTGAAGGAATATGTAAAGTCATGAACCCATGCCAATGTATCGGGATATACATTAATAAGGCCTTTTTTAATAAAAACAGATCTGTCTTTCAATCCTTGCGGACGATTGTTATTCAAACTTCCTGCGCTTATGTTACCGCTTCCGGTAGAAAAATCTTTTTGTGCGGCAGCCTTGTAATCAATGTAATAATATTCAAAATTCAAAAGACGGGTATCGATTTCCCTTCTCCTGTAAAACCTTTCGTGTTCAGGCAGGTACATTGTAGCAAGGATATCTCTCTGCTCCTCGTCTCTGTTATCACCCCAGTTAATATCAGCTTTCCAGTTGATATAGGGCGGATCGTATGTCTGCCATTCATCTTCATCCTGAGTAATAAGCTGATCCTCGAGAGATTCTCCAAGTTTGCGATGTGCTATGGAGTCCCTTACCCAATAAACGAATTGCCTGTATTCATTATTGGTGATTTCAGTTTCATCCATATAGAAGGCCTGGACAGAAACTGTTTTGGAACCGGATACCTGGGCGTAGGGTACATCCTGATCACTGTTACCCATATTGTAACTTCCCTGTGGAATAAACAACATACCGTATGGGTCTGGTTGATACCAATCTTCCCTATCCTGAACTCCGATCAAGTATCCCTTGCCCGAGTTTCCGCAACTTGCGAACAGAAGGATTACTATCGAGAACAAAAGCAATTTTTTCATGGCAACTCCTGATTTAATTCGATTTAAAAGTTTAATTGTATGTGATACTTTTAAATTTTTCAATTTTGTTTAAGTAGCTTTAACGAAATAATTCAATAATGGTTACACCCCTGCTATTATAAAAACCTCGGGTTTTTGTAGCTTTCCGGTTTGTATTCATGAACGATCTTGAAGCAATAACCTACCATTACTTCATGGCTTCCGCTGCTACGGCCGTTTGAGCCGAGCGCTGATGTAGTGATGTCGTATGAATATCCGAAGTGAAAGTTTTTCCAGTTCATACCAAGTAAAATTACGACTGCGTCTGTTGCTCTATAACTAACGCCGCCCCAGAACTGATTATTGTATTTCACTAACGCATTTACATCGAACTGTGTAGAAGCAAAGTCTGATTTAATGAGGATAGAAGGGTCAAGTTCGAGAGAAGGATTACCAGGTAGAGGGTAATAATAACCTGCGCTTACGTAGTAATGACGGGCAAGTTTTGGGGTTGCTAGAGTGCCCCCGTAAGAAATGTCAGCCTGAGATAGCTGTGAAGCAGAAAGACCAAAGTAGAGTTTATTTGGGATTTTATAAAATGCACCTACAGCAAAATCTGTTGCCATGTTGCCTTCTTTGCCTGTACTGGCAAGCAATGGATCGCTAGGATCGATAGCAATAAATTTGCTGAAATCAATTTTCTTGTTCAGAAAGCCTACCTGTGCACCAATACCCAAGGTACCGGGGCCAGCTGCCAGTCTGTAAGCATATGATATTTTTACTCCGAGATTTTTCTCAAACCCAAGCTGGTCCTGAATTATAGTCATTCCGATTCCACCATGAAGAGGGTTTACAGCTCCGTCAACCGAAAGAAGATAAGTTTGTGGTGCACCTTTGTTGCCCTGAGGGTCTTTAAAACCAACCCATTGCTGCCTTGCAAGCAACGTGGCACAAATAGCATCATTACTTCCGGCATAACCTGGATTGATTGCCATATTGTTGAACATGTTATGGCTGAACTGTGCTTCCTGCTGACCAAAAGCAACAACAGCAACAAAAAAGAAAAATAAAAAAGTAATATTTTTTTTCATAATCAAGATGTTTTTATTTGCACTGCCTGGTTAATAAAGGACGGTAAAATAACAAAAATATTTTTTAATTAACAAATTGTTGTTCGTTAAATTTTTTTAAAAATCCGTATTTGTTTCTGTTTCAATGCGTTTTTAACGTATTTATACTCCATATTTTTTCAAAGGTTACGGTAAAAATATGAAATATTTTGCATTTATACATAAATGCCATAAAAACATATTGTTTGTTAATTTTTTAACAAAATACGAAGGTACATGAAAAATCAATTTCAAAAAATAAAATTGTTCAGTAATTTTCCGGAATAATTCAGGGGCAAAAATGTTTTTTATTTTCTGTTGGAAGGTGAAAGAAATCTTACATTTTGATAACTTCCATAAATCGGAGGATTATCAATTTTGAAGCAATAATGCAGCATTATTTCGTGACTGCCGCTGCTACGGCCATTTGCGCCTATAGCAGATGTTGTAATGTCATATGAATAGCCAACATCAAGGCCGCCTGGTATTGTCATTCCAACAAACACGGCTATTGCATCTGTTGTTCTCCAGCTTAAACCACCCCAAAACTGGTTGTTGAATTTTAAAAGAGCATTCAAATCAAATTGAGCTGAAGCAAAGTCAGTTTTTATAAAAATTGAAGGTGCTACTTCAAAGGAACGATTAAGTTGGAAATATTTTCCGGCTTCAACATAAAAATGCCTGGAATGAGTTGGTTTTATAAGGGCATTCGGAAGATTGAAGGTCGCCATTCGGAGCTGAGTTGACGATACTCCGAAATACATATTTTTAGGACTGTTGTAAAAAACTCCTACGGCAAAATCGACGACAGAATTTCCTTCATTCCATTCACCATTTTTAAGAAACGGATCATCGGGATCATTTGAAATAAATTTTGTGAAATCGATTTTTTTATTGAAAAACCCAAGTTGTGCGCCCACCCCAAGTTTTCCTTTGAACAGCGCCCAATGACGGGAATATGATAATTCCAGACCAATATTTTTTTCAAACCCAAGCTGGTCGTTTATAATTGTCATACCAATACCTCCTCTCAGAAATTTTACAGGCCTGTCGACTGATAACAAATATGTTTGCGGAAATCCTTTATTACCCTGCGGGTCTTTAAAACCAACCCATTGTTGCCGTGCAATTAGCGTGGCGCAGAAGGAACCCGAAAGCCCTGCATAACCAGGATTCACGTCCAAATGATTATACATATTGTGGCTTACCTGTGCTTCCTGCTGAGCGTGTGTCAGAGTTGCTGAAAAAATAAAAATAAAGAGTATCGCTAATTTTTTCATGGGTTCCCGTATTATGATTTCTTAAAAATATAATGCAGGAAAGCATCAAAGGTTACAGCGATGGCAAAAAATTAAAACAGGAAATTTGATTTTAATTTGAAAAGCAGTTTACATCAGTTTCTGATAAACCTGCCACCAGCGGTCAGGCATTTCTTCTTTGAGTGCTGTTTGATAATCTCTGTAGGAGCAGGGTACAAGGTAATGTCGTTCGTACTTGCTTTGCAGGTTGGTAGGGCAAGGGACTTCCATCCACCAGCGATCGCTTTTTTTACTTTTATAAAAAACGATTTCGTATTTGTGATCTTTAATAGAGACGCGGTATTTGAGGTATGCATCTTTTTCTTTCAGCGGGAAATCTTTTTTCCTGTTGTAAAATCCATCAATAAAATACCAGATCATCTGAGCAACAAGATGCGCTGTTTGTCCACCGGTATCATATGTAGGGTTTAATTCATAAAATCCAATAGATGTTAATTTGTCGCTAAGGCCTGCATACCTGGCAATCTGGCAGGCTTCTTCGCCATAAAAACCATTGGGCGAAGCGTTGGCGTTGCCGGGAGCATCTGACTGACGAATAGAAGAGATATCAAAAGTCATGAGGTCGGCATTTCTTACGAAAGGTTCCACTTCCTCAAGATTGGCTCGCACGTAGCCTAGGCGGTATGCGTCAAAATAAAGTTTGTTCATCAGTTCTATAGCATCCTGATCAACAAAATATGTCTGGTAACCTATATTTGTAAAGTTAAAAAGAAAATTCGGTTGATGCATAATGATCTTACTGAGATAGGCTTTTGCATTGATATCCTGTTCAGCCTTGCCAAGATCAAAACAAGAATCAACCGCAGCAATGTTTATGATCTGCCCAAGACTTTCATATGCAAGATAATTCGCAAATGTAATATCCTGTGTTCCTCCGATAATGACCGGAATAACTTTCGCTTTTAATAGTTCTGAAATTACAGTTTTTACAGCGAAGTAAGTATCTTCAACTTCATATCCGCGTTTTATATTTCCAAGGTCGGCAATGCGTAATTTGTAATTTCCCTGGTAAAGTTTATAAAGAGAAGTACGAACCTGATCGGGGGCAATTGCTGCACCCTGATTGTTGGACGAGTTCCTGTCCTCTTTTACTCCGAGAATAGCAACGTCAATATTTTCAAGGGAAGGAAAGTTTCTTTCGCTGGTGTATGCCTGTATTATATCGCTTAACCTGCCCGGACGGAATTCACCTTCGGTGCTATGGTCCTTTACTTCGATAGTTTCAAAAAATTCAGAAATATCCATATTCAGAGCCTGTTCGTAAAGTCAATAATTTTGAAAGTTCAGATTAAAAATCTTCACCAAAGATAAAATTAAAATTTTCTCTTTCCCTGAAGATTATTTCTTTTTCTTTCCTCTAGTCGTTTTTGCAGTGGTTTTTGTTTCGCCTTTGTCCTGCTCTTCTGCAATTTTAAGGCAATCAGCCAATGTAAGACTTGTAGGTTCTGTTCCTTTCGGAATTTTATAATTCTTTTTTCCGATGGCAATATAAATTCCCCAACGTCCCCTTAATACTTTCACATCTGTGTTTTCCGGGAATTCCTTCACCAATTTATTGATATCCTTGTCTCTTTTTTCAAGGATGAGTTCAATAGCCCTGCTTTCGGTAATTGTGATAGGATCATCAGTTTTCTTAAGAGAGAAGAAACCATTGTTGTGCTTAATATAAGGGCCAAAGCGGCTTATTGAAACAATCATATCAGAATCTTCAAATGTTCCTATCTTTTTTGGAAGCCTGAATAATTCAAGTGCTTCAGCCAAAGTAATAGTTTCAATGCTTTGCCCTTTGAGTAAGCCTGCAAACCTGGGTTTTTCCTCGCTTTCGGTATCACCCATTTGTACGATAGGACCGAACTTTCCGATTTTTACAAAAACATTTTTTCCGGTTTCAGGATCGGTGCCAAGTAATTTTTCGCCACTTACTTTTTCGGAATTCTTCGTAGTGGATTCAATCTGCTTATGGAATGGGAAATAAAAATCCTTGATTACATTATTCCATATTTTCTGTCCGTCAGCAATTTCGTCAAATTCTTTTTCCACGCTTGCAGTGAAATTATAATCGATAATGTTGTCGAAGTACATCATTAAAAATTTTGTAACAAGTGCACCGATATCAGTCGGGAAAAGTTTTGATTTTTCAGTTCCGGTTACTTCTGATTTTTCCAGTTCAGTAATTTTATCTTTCTTCAGTGTGATGGAAGTATATTGCCTGGTTCTTCCATCTCTGTCTTCAATTACAACATACCCACGTTTCAAAATGGTGCTGATGGTTGGTGCATACGTTGAAGGACGGCCGATTCCAAGCTCTTCCAACTTTTTTACAAGACTAGCTTCAGTATATCTTGGAGGATTCTGTGTGAATTTTTCAAGTGCAAGAATATCTTTTAAACTAAGGAGTTCTCCAACTTTCAATGGAGGCAGCATATTTTTCTGAGTTTCGTCTTCATCGTCGTCAGTGCTTTCCATGTACACTTTCAGAAAACCATCGAACTTGAGAACTTCACCTTTTGCAATAAATTTTTCCTCTGCTTTTGAAATATCAATTACAACATTTGTTTTTTCAAGTTCAGCATCGCTCATCTGGCAGGCGATTGTCCTTTTCCAGATCAGGTCGTACAGGCGTTTCTGTGAATTGTCGCCATCAATGGTAGGATTGTTCATGTATGAAGGGCGGATGGCTTCGTGGGCTTCCTGTGCACCTTTGCTCTTGGTTACATATTGGCGTGTCTTGACATATTCGGCTCCGAACATGGAAGTGATTTCTTTCTTAGCCATATCCAGCGCCAGGTTGGAGAGGTTCACAGAATCGGTTCTCATGTAGGTTATTTTTCCCGATTCGTAAAGTTGCTGTGCCACCATCATTGTTTTTGCTACAGAGAAGCCAAGTTTCCTGCTTGCTTCCTGCTGGAGCGTGGATGTTGTAAACGGTGGTGAAGGAGATTTTTTTGCAGGTTTGGTATCGATGCTTGCAATTTTAAAATCAGCGCCAATACATTTTTTCAGAAAATCAATAGCTTCCTGTTTTGTTCCGAATTTATTAGGTAGTTCCGCTTCTAGCACTGCAGAAAGTCCGTTCTTTTCAATATCGAAGTTGGCAGTTATTTTGTATGCTGAAACTGAATTGAAAGCTTTGATTTCGTTTTCGCGTTCAACGATGAGACGCACTGCAACAGATTGAACACGTCCTGCAGAAAGGGATGGTTTAACTTTTTTCCATAAAAGCGGAGAGAGTTCAAATCCCACCAGCCTGTCCAATACACGACGTGCCTGCTGAGCATTTACAAGATCAATGTTAATACTTCTTGGATTTTCAATAGCCTCAGCAATAGCTGTTTTTGTGATTTCATGAAAAGCAATTCTCTTTATTTTTGATTGGTCAAGCTTTAGAGCTTCCGCAAGGTGCCATGAAATAGCTTCTCCCTCGCGGTCCTCGTCAGTCGCCAGCCAAACAATTTCAGCCGTCTTCGAAATCTTTTTAAGTTCAGTGATGATATTTTTCTTATCCTCAAGTATTTCATACATCGGCTTGAAACCATTATTGATTTCAACTCCGAGGCCAAGTTTATCTTCTTTCGATTTTGTTTTTGCAAGGTCACGAACATGACCCATGCTCGATTTTACAATGAAATCTTTTCCTAAAAAGCCCTCAATTGTCTTGGCCTTTGCTGGTGATTCAACGATTACAAGGTTTTTAATCATTTGAAATTTGTTAAATTATAGTGTTAAAAATTTGTGCAAAGGAAATGAATTACTTTATTCAATTGCAACTTTTTTTAATAAGGTGTCGGAAAAATTGCGGTGAAGGCTTTCCTTTTTTGCTTAATTTTGCTGGGAGTTGAGAGGATTTAAAATTATTTTTTACAGGACTGATTTTTTTTGAAAGTGAACGATAGAAAATTTTTCATTGAAACATATGGCTGCCAGATGAATTTTTCGGACAGCGAAATCATTGCATCTGTGATGAGTGACGCGGCTTTCATGTCAACAACCGATATCAAAGAAGCCGATATTGTTTTTGTAAATACCTGTTCCATCCGTGAGCATGCTGAACAACGCGTGCGCAAGCGCCTGCGTGAAATCAATTCATTGAAAAAAAAGAAACCTCATTTACTCATTGGATTGCTTGGCTGCATGGCCGAACGACTGAAAGATCAGTTGCTGGTTGAAGAAAAGTCTGTGGATATCATTGTTGGTCCTGATGCATACCGGGATCTACCCAAGTTGATTGGTGAAGCCAGTGAAGGGCATAAGGCAATTAATGTAATTCTATCGGCAGATGAAACCTATGCGGATATTAATCCTGTAAGGCTCGGTGGCAGCGGAATCTCGGCTTTCATTTCCATTATGCGCGGATGCGAAAATTTCTGTGCGTATTGCGTAGTGCCTTACACACGTGGAAAAGAGCGGAGCAGGAATCCAGAAACAATTATTTCGGAAGCAAAAGAACTTTTTGAAAACGGATATCGGGAAATTACGTTGCTAGGACAAAATGTGAACTCATATAAGTGGACCGAAGAAAATAGCATTACTGATTTTCCTGCATTGATGGCCCGCATTGCATTGATAAACCCATTGCTGCGTGTGCGTTTTGCAACATCTCATCCCAAAGATATGTCGGACAAGCTTCTTGAAACAATTGCAGAATATCCGAATATCTGCCGTTCTTTACATCTTCCTGTTCAATCGGGCAGCAGTCGTGTTCTAAAATTAATGAACAGAAAATACGACAGGGAATGGTATATGAACAGAATTGAAGCCATTCACAGGATTATTCCCGGCTGTACTGTTTCCACAGATATTATTTGCGGATTTTGTGGCGAGAATGAGGAAAATCATATGGAAACATTGTCATTGATGGAATGGGCAAAATTTGAATTTGCATATATGTTCAAATATTCTGAAAGGCCTGATACTGCTGCTGCAAAGAAATATAAGGATGATGTTCCTGAAGAAGTGAAATCAAAACGTTTGCAGGAAGTAATAGAAATGCAGCAGAAACTTTCGCACGAAAGTAATAAAAGTGATATCGGAAAAATTTTCGAAGTCCTTGTAGAAGGCGAATCACGCCGATCGGCAGATAATGTTTCGGGAAGAAACAGCCAGAACAAAGTAGTGGTTTTTCCCAGAAAAGATTTTAAAACCGGCGATTATGTGCAGGTAAAAATAACCCGATGCACTGCTGCAACGCTTATAGGAGAAGCTGTTTGATTATACTCATTGTGATTTTCAACATTAGCCCCTGCCCTAAAGGGTGTGTTGAAAATCAATTTGCACCCTTCAGGTTTAGGGCAAACAAATTGATTTTTATGAAAAAACATTTAGTTTCTAAAGACCGCTATATTTCATGAAAAAATATCTCATTTCATTTCTCTTTTTAATTTTTGTTTCTCAAACATATTTTTGTTTCGGGCAGGGAATAAAGTTTGAAAAAGGATCATGGGATAGCATCACTGCAATTGCAAAAAAGAAGAACCTTAAAATTTTTGTTGACTGTTATACTACCTGGTGTGGTCCATGCAAATCGATGAGTTCAAAAGTTTTTAAGGATACTGCTGTTGCGAATTTTTACAACAAGTATTTTGTAAGCTGTAAAATGGATATGGAAAGCAAGGATGGAATTCAGTTCAATAAATTATTTCCTGTAGAGGCTTATCCAACCCTTATGTTCTTTGATGAAGAGGGAACTCAGCTAAAGAAAATTGTCGGGTATACTGAAACAAAACTTTTCCTAGAAACCGGCAAATACGTTGCTGCTCCTGAGCTTACTGAACTTTATGTTGAGAAGCAGGATTATTTGAAAGGGAAAAAAGACAAAAAATTTCTTTACTTACTTGCCGAAGATCTGCATCATGCAGAGGACACCATGCAGGCTCCTGCAAAGGATTTCCTTGCGCTTTCGGGGAAAGACAGTCTGAAAAATGATTCCACATTTGATGTTTTCCTTTTTGGTGTCCGCGATCTGAACAACTTGTGGGTAAGACAATTCGTGAAACATTACCGGTATTTACATGAAATATATCCCTATGCATGCGAAGAAAAAAAATATTCGCTCATTACTGAAAATGTTAGAATTGCTGCCCTCACTGAAAATAAAAACCTGCTGAATGAAGTTGTTGCTTATGCCAGGAAAGTTTATTCACATGAAGAGATAAATGATATTTATGTGGAAATAATGAAAGAATATAATGCGCAGGTAAAAAAATAAATTAGTGATTCACATTGCTGGTGATATTATTTCGTAGTTGTAATTTCCTTCACTTCAATAGTCCAGCCCAGGTACATTTTCATAATTACAGGATTTGAAGGATCGTCGAGTATCCAGAATTTATTTCCCGATTCGGTTACAGCATAAAGCACATTAAAAGATTTGTTGCTGCCGTTCAATTTTGCAGATAATTTTTCAGTGTTTTTAAAAGTAAGTTTTTCCCTGCCAAGTCCCGGATCAATTTTTATTGAACCGCCTTTTTTTATTGCTTTGTAAACTTTCTTACTAACCCAGACCGTGGTCTTATTATCCAAAATAATATTTGAACTGTCAGCAAAATAATTATGTAATACTGTTGCAGTATCGAGCGCTGGTTTCATAATTTTTACCCTGCCAGATTGATTCATAGGATCAGTAATTTTCCATTGAAAAGAGATGTCATTTGTTGCTTTTAAACTGTCGAGAATAAAATCGTATTCAATGGCGTTGTAATTTACGTGGTATGTAATATTTGTGCACTTCTTAAGCCATGATGTTTCATTTTTCTGAGCGAATGTAATTGTTGAAACTGCAATAAGGATTAGGATAAAAATTCTTTTCATATTAAAATTTTTGGGTAATCAAAAATAGGAAAATTAAGGAATATGTATTGCGTGCATTGCATTATTTTTACTTTTACGTGAAATATTGATGACATCTTACATACTATAAATTCACACTCCGAGTATTGTCAGGCTGAGTTAATCGAAGCCTGACATGAAGTATAGATTTAATTTAAGAATAATGAAGTTGAAGAAATTTATTTTTCCAGTAATAATTTTTATTTTAATTCTTTTCCCATTTCTCCTTTGGTTCATGTGGAAAATATCTGCTTCAACGCAATTGAATATTTTCATCATGGACAAAACGGTGGCATCGAGTAAATGTCCTGAACATAGTGCATTCAATGGTGTGCTGTCGCATGAAAAATATGTAAAGGAAAATAGCAAGCTCTATTCAATGGTCGAAGATTATTTTGGATTTTTTCCAAAAGAGAAGTCAGTGTTTTCTATCAGGGATCTTGAGAAATATAGTGATAAAAAACTCGATAGCCTTGCCGATTTATACAGCATGGCCTACTATACCGATACCTACGGCCTGACGAAAAATGAATGGTCAGGAAAAAAGGAGCAGTCGGCATTTTCAATGAAATTATACGGCGGACTTGATGATAATGATTTGAATTTTCTTGCGAAAATGAAAGAGAAAAATAAACTCATCATTGCAGAATTTAATTTCCTTGCGAAGCCTACAACCGATGCTGTGCGGGTAAAGGCAGAAAGTCTGATGAATATTAACTGGACAGGTTGGACTGGGAAATATTTCGCAGATCTTGAAACAACTGAAGATTCGGAAATACCTGGATGGATAGTTTCCCTGTATGAAATACAGAATCAGGGGATGTGGCCATTTAAAAAATCAGGAATTATATTTGTAAATAATTTTACGTTAAAGATTGTTGTCCTTGAAAATATTAAGGATCTGGATTTCGATGCGCCAAAAATTATTACATCAAAAAGCGGACAGGAGTCCTATGATATTCCTTATGAAACGGCATTCTCAGGATGGTTCGATATTACATACCCTACAATTGGATCGCAGGAAATTATTTCATATTTCCGCATAACTACCAACAAGCATGGGGATTCTGTAATGATAAAAAATAAATTACCACGTGTTTTTCCGGCAATTATAAAAAATAAACCGGGAAATATATATTATTTCTGTGGCGATTTTAGTGATAACACAGTGAATCTACAATTCGCTAAGTTTGCCTGTATCCCTGGCATTGCCAGATTTCTGTCGGATAAAAATAACATTTCAGATCCTTCCTCATTTTATTGGAATTTTTATTATCCAATGATGAAAAGTATATTGAATGATTATTATAAAACACTGAATAAAAATTAAAAAAGGTTAACCACGCAGACACGCGGTTCACTTAGAAGCACAAAGATATTTCTTAGTGAACCTTAGTGCTCTTGGTGTCTTAGTGGTGAAAATACAAAGATTATATTTTTGAAATATATCAATTAAAGTACAATTACTTCCTTGTAATAATTTTTCTTTCCTTCGGAAATCCGCAACATATAAGAACCATGAGATAAATGCAGTTGCTGCAGGTTTATTTCTTTTTTGAAATTTCCTTTTGCAATCTGAGTTTTGCTCATAACCGAAATTTGTTTTCCTGTTTTATCGATCATGGAAATTTCAATTTGCACATTCGATTTCAGGTTAAACACAACTTCAATATTTTCTGTTGCAGGATTCGGAAACACTGATATATCGTTAATTTCATTCAGTTCAGAAATTCCCACACCGGTATCAACATGGATATAATTATTCATAACCAGGGTGTCGTTTCCACACTGTGAATTATAAGCAATCAGTGTTACAGTATAAATTCCTGAGGTATCATAAGCGTGCCATGGATTCTGGTCAGTAGAGGTTACACCGTCGCCATAATCCCATAGATATGAAGTTGCATCTGTTGATGTATTGAAGAAAACAACATTTGCTGAAGGCAGATAAACAAGAGTATCATTCGCACTGAAAGCTGCATGGGCTTTAGGATTTGCAGTAATATACTGCGATTGCAGCAAGGTGTCTTTTCCTCCAATACCGGTGGCAATGAGCTGTACATTGAATGTTCCGGCAGTGTCGTAAATAACATCCGGGTTAGCAAGAGTACTTGAAACAGGTGTGCCTCCCTGGAAGCTCCATAAATAGGACGAAGCATTGGTACTTGTATTTGTAAAGTGTATTGTGTCACCTTCACAAACTGCATTTGGTAACGCGCTGAATCCTGCAACAGGAGCGCTGATAACAAGTACTCCGTCAGATATAGTTGTGTCTGAAATTAATCCGGCACCATTTATAGCATAAACACTGAAATAATAATGCTGCCCGTTCACTAATGTGAAACCTGAGCGTGTAGCAGTCGTATCTGTTCCGTTACTTGTCCAGCCTGTGAGTTCAGCACCACCGGGAGTTGTTCCAAAACAATACATGTAATGGTCAATTCCGGAATTAGGATCAGTAGATTTTTTGAAATTTGCAGAGATTGAATTAACAAGAGTTGTGGTATCAATATCAGCGGTGATGCCGTCGTTGACATTCGAAATTGTTAGGGGTGGAGTCCAGTCAACATTAATGTCTTTTGTAACTATAGTTGAAATATTTCCTGCCAGATCATTTACCAGTGATAGAATTTTCCCTGATGCAGTAAGCGGATCAGGATTCTGATAGCGGATATCATTTGTTGATGCCGCGCCAACACTTATTATCGCAGTTGCATTCCGCGACCTGTAAACTTTAATATCGTTAATTGTGGCTTTGCAATTTCCTGTCCGGAATGAAATATAACCTCCGCTGTTTGTAAGTGGCGTCGGGTCAGTCCAGGAGCCGAGAAAATTATTATCCCTGTAAACAGAAATTTTTCCGGTTGTTCTGTCGAATATAATTTTGAAATCATACCATTGTCCGGGAGTTGTTACAATACCTGTAACCACAGCAGTCTGGGTGAATGTGTTATTTACAACTTTGTAAAATTCAAGCTGACTGCTTTCCTGGCGGAAGAAAATAAAATATGAATTCCCCCGGTTGGTCTGGCTTGCATCATCGCTGAAGAAATGAAAACCGAACCTTCGCTGATTCGCACCATAGACCGCACTTTCAATTTTTGCATTGAAATGATAAATGTACCTGTTGGATAAATTCTGGTTCAATGCTGCATAAATATTGGTATTTGAAACTGTGGTATCTTTCTGAACAAGATTCCCGCCTGTAACCTGCCATATGCCGCTGCTTGCAGGAATGGTCCATACAGTTGAATTAAGCGTATTAAAATCATCACGGAAAAATCCATTTTGTGCATTTGCTGACCAGTTGGTTCCGTTAAGGTCATTAACAGAATAGTATCTTTTTTCAATTCCGCTTCCATTGTTGTTATCAGCATCGGTGAAGTTCGTCGTGAAGTTCTGCGTTTGCCAGTTTCCGGTGACATTTATTGCTGTTGTAGGTGCAATGTTATCAACTATGCATTGCCATACTGCTCTCCAGCCTGTGCTGTTTGTGGATGTGCCTGAACGAAATTTTAAAGTAAGAGAACTTCCTGTACTTGTAATGACGCCTGGACTATTAGTTAATGTGTATGTCCCAATTAAATTTGAACTAGTACTGGGGCCATCATATAACCACAAGGTATCATTAGTAACACTGAATGAAGTGAAAGTTAGTTTGACGGATGAAGCTCCGTCAGGTGCAATGGTGTAAGTGTAATTTTCATTACTGGAATAGTTGTTTGAGGGGCCGCCCATATCATAAATGGTGTCAGAGCATTGAGTTATTGCACATGTTGAAAGTTTGTCTCTGATGTTGTTCCAATAACCTGTATAGCCATCATCATAACCTAGTGCCCAAATTCCAATGCCACCAATACCTCTTTGATTTACCATATCGATTCTTTCACCACTGCAATAATAATTGTCGACCCAACACTGATATTGGGTGCTACTTGCAGTGTAATTGTAGTATGGTGAATATGATGCTGAATCCCAGATTGGATTTGAATAATAACCGCTGGAGTTAGTGATTGCTGTTTTAAATAATACAGATGATCCGGTACCTGTTGTGCTTCCATGAATTGCGGTACTTGATACCGGCCATGTAAAACCATAATAAGGTAACCCCATTATTAGCTTAGAAGGAGTTACTCCATTAGATAAATAGGTCGTTACTGTTTTTGTGAGGCTAAGCCCGGATGAGTATAATGGGTCAGTAGAACCGGCAGTAGAACTCCCACCGTAATAATAATCATATCCCATCACAACAAAATAATCAACATACTGGTTTAATGTAGGAAGGTCGAATGCACTGGTACTTCCGGCATAGGTAGCAATACTTACTTTTGAGCCAGGAATTGATGAATGCATCTGCGTGCACAAGTTTGTCATAAAAGTTGCAAATCCAGCCTGGTTTGAGCTGGTCATACCCTCGAAATCAATACAAACCCCATGTGCCCCGCGTGATTGTACCATATTGATTATATTTGATATTAATGTGTTCTGAGCTGTTGTATTTCCAAGAAAAGATGTAAGATTGGAAAACAAGTCAACACATAAATCTACTTTTACCCCATTAGCCAGAGCGGAATCAATTACTGCTGCTGTTGACCAGTTGTGAGTACTGGTCGCATTACCTGTGGTGTAATCGACATCATAAAAACAATAGCTTAATCTTGACAAAAGGTTCCATTGAAAATTATTGTAAACACTGCCATTCCAGTAAGGGTACCAGCCATAAACCATCTTGTTAAGCTGACAATTAGATTTATGAAAGGGCAGAACTTTTTTTATTTGGACTGGGTTAAGAACTGCATCAAGACTGTCCCATTGATGATCATTTGTGAAATTATAATTCGAATAGAAAGTATTTTGCTCCTGCATTACAGAAACATGGTTTGTTTGTGCGGATATTTTTATTCCTGCAAAACAAAATAGAATGAAAATGGATAGTGTAAGTCTTTTCATTTTTGTAGTTTGAATTAATTTGCAACGGTTACAGAACCTTTTATTTCAGAGATGTTCCCATTAATATCACTTAGTCTAATGGTGAAGTAATATGTTCCTTTGGAAACATATTTTCCATTATATTTTCCATCCCATCCATCCTTGCCGGTGTAGATTTTTTCACCCCACCTGTTGAATACGGTTAAATCAAGGTTCTTTAGGAACAGGTCATTCACACCATCATTGTTACGCGGAGTAAATGCATTGGGTATAGGTTTTATTGAAATAAGTTCACTGTCAGGTTCGCTCACACAGCTGTTATCAGTAGCAATTACAAAAATGGTATCATTTCCAGAAATCGAATTTAACTCAAAAGAGTTAGAGGTGCCGGAATAGATAGTTCCTGAATTTGTATAAAAAATATAATTTGTATAAGATGCCGGAGATGCCGTAACAGTAACACTTTGGCCCATGTATACCTGGTTGCCGGGGTCGGCAGACGTTGTGATTACCGGCTTAGTTGTAATTGAAACGTTCACATTATCTGAAGCGCTGCAGCCAAATGCATCAGTAACTGTAACATAATAGGTGGAAGCAATTCCTGGAGAAACAGTGATTGATTGTGTTATATCGCCATTGCTCCATAGGTAGTTTGTTCCGCCGGATGCCGTAAGTGTTATAGATTGCAGTTCGCAAACGGAAGTATCATTTCCTGCATTAGCAATTGGTGAATTATAAACAGTAACTAAAACTGCATCCTGGTTAGTACATCCATTTGCGTCAGTTACAGTAACAGAATAGGATGTGGAATTGGCAGGTGTGGCAATAGGGTTTGAAATTGTAGCACTACTGAGTCCTGCTGCAGGCGACCATGCATATGAAACACCTCCTGTAGCATTCAAAACTGTTGAATTTCCAGGGCATACAGAAGCATCACTTCCTGCATCGGCAACAGGTGGAGTAAGAATTGATACTGAAACATTATCCGATGCAGAGCATCCGTTTCCGTCGGTAACGGTCACAGTATATGTTGCATCAGAAATAGGTGACGCAACAGGATTGTAAATGTTTGTTGAGCTTAATCCGCCTGCCGGGCTCCATGCATAGGAGATACCACCGCTTGCGCTTAGATTTGTTGATGATCCCGGGCATATGGAAACATCGCTTCCAGCATCTGCATTAGGAATTGGATTCACTGTAATGCTGACATTATCAATTGCTGAACAACCATTAACATCAGTCACTGTTACTGCATAATTAGTTGTTGAACTTGGCGAAGCAATAGGATTGTATATATTGGTATTACTGAGTCCGAAGGCAGGTGACCATGAATATGTTGTACCTCCGCTTGCCGTTAATTGTGTTGAATTGCCGGGGCAAATTGCAGCATCAGAACCGGCATTGGCTGCCGGAAGATTATTTACTGTAACAATAATATTGTCAGAGGCTGTACATCCATTACTGTTTGTTACAACAACAGTATATGTAGAGGTTAATGTTGGTGAAGCTATGGGGTTATATATACTGACACTGCTTAAGCCGGTCCCGGGTGACCATGCATATGTTGATCCCCCGCTTGCACTTAGACTAGCTGAATTGCCTGTGCAAATTGCAATGTCCGATCCTGCGCTTGCGGTGGGTAACGCGTTAACAGTTACGGTTACATTCGAAGTATTTGTGCAGCCTTGTGCTGATGTCACAATTACAGTATATAAAGTTGTTGATGCCGGGTTAGCGGTAGGATTATAAATATTCGTTGCGCTTAATCCATTTGACGGACTCCATGAATATGTTGCACCGCCTGATGCATTCAGCGTAGTTGCATTACCTGTGCATATGGCAACATTGCTTCCTGCAGAAGCTACCGGGATAGGATATACAGTTACAGTAGTATTCGCAATAACTGAAGTAAAACCATCATTAACAGTAACGGTATAAGTAGTATTTCCGGTTGGATTAGCAGTTGGATTGATAATGGCAGAGCTAAATCCTGCCGGATTTGAAGCCCATGTATAGGTATATGTTCCGCTGCCTCCTGACGGAAGAACGTTAAGCTGCATTGTTTGGCCGTTACAAATACTTGTTGGCGTTGATGCTGCTGTTGCGCTAAGTACTCCACCGGAAACGGTAACAGTAACCTGATCTGTTTTCTGACATCCGGTTACATTATCAGTTACTGTCAAAGTGTAAATTGTAGTTGAAGAAAGCAGAGTGGTTGTTGGGTTTTGCATATTCGCATTTACCAGTGATGCTGCAGGACTCCATGTATAAGTGTAAGAACCTGAACCTCCGCTTGCACTTCCTGATAATATAGTACTTGTTCCATTCGCAATGCTCACATCGGTTCCTGCATTAGCTGTCGGCGTTTGGTTAACAGTTACCACAACGGCATCCGATGCTGTGCACCCGCCGGCATTTGTCACAGTGACATTATATGTTGTGTTAATCGTTGGATTTGCAGTTGGGTTTGAAACACTTGTAGAACTCAATCCTGTTGAAGGACTCCAGGAATATCCTGTTCCGCCTGAAGCATTCAATGGTGTTGAATTTCCTGAGCAGATTGTTACATTGCTGCCGGCATCAGCAGTTGGTAATGCAACAATAGTAAGGAGCATTCCGTCTCCGAAGGAACCACAGGGTGCAGTCCCGCCTGCATTTAAAGTTAGTGTAACTGATCCGGATGAAATATCTGCAGCACTTGGAGTGTATGTAGGCGTGAGGGTACCGTTATTTGTGAATGTACCCGATCCGGATGTAACCCAGCTTAGTGAAGTGAAGTTTGTAGCAGTAGCACCTGCAATTGTATAGGTGTTCCCTGCACACACATTTGCATTGGCACCTGCATTGACTGTCGGAGCGGGTGTTACTGTAACTACAATGGCAGTGCGGTGCGAAGCGCATCCGGTAATATTGTTCATGTGTGCGACATAATAAGTGGTCGTGCTGTTCAGTACTGGAGTTGTGTATGTGGTGCTTGAAGCAAGGAGAAGATTTCCTCCAGTGCCCGCATCATACCAGTTGTAAACACCGCCTCCTACAGGTGATGTAACTGCAAGTATTGTTGAATTGCCGCTGCAAATATTTGTTCCTGAAGCAACAGGCACGGGCTCTCCAAGTATAAATGCATATGGTGCCATAGTTGCAGGAATGGTCGCAGTAAGGCTTCCATTGCTTCCACCTGTTGGAGCTGTTGTCAGCGTAAGAACATAATTCCAGTTAGTCGGCGATGGTATTGGTCCGCGTAATGCAGAAATTGCGCATTCGGTAATACCTGCAATAAAATCGGAAGTAAGATTATAGGAGAATACGAAAGAACCTGCTGGTGTTCCGGCATCTGGCTGAATCTGCGCCCACCATTTTGCATAAAAAGTTCCGGTGTTGACAATAGCATCTTCCGTTATAAATAAATTACTTGCGCCGCCTGCAGCCGTCTCCTGGTAGGTAATTGGACGATATATTACCGGAACTGTATTTAATGGCCCGACAGGAAATGTATAATTATTTGCACCTGTTACTGCCCTACGGAATTTTCCGACAACAAAGCTTGTTGCCGAATAACCAGCAGGCAGGGATAAAGCAGGATCATTGCTGCTTAAATAAAGTTCATATAATGTGGCACCGTTCTTTGTATACTGAATTCCATTTGTAAACTGACATTCATAAGTGATTGTAACATCCGATGCCTGTATTACTCCGGCACCTGAATTGTCGATAGTGTATTTGTATAATGCACTGCCACCAGTATTCAGCGTTTGTTGCGTTACAGCATTGGTGCCGTTCATAAGGAGCCGCCCTGTGCTTGCGTTGTATATTCCGCCATTGGCTCCGTTCACAACAAAATTGCCACCTACATATAAACGGTGAATACCGCCCATATCGTAAGTTCCTTTATTTACCGTGAAATTATTCAACACATTAATATTTCCATTTGCATTTAAAACTCCAGAAAGTTGTGTAACGCTTCCGCTGGATTTGTTAACATAGATGTTATAAAAGGGATTTGTTGTAGGATTCGCCTGGTAAATATTCTGTACAAGCGCATTGTTTGGATCTCTGGAAAACCAGATAGTGCTTGTTCCGCAAGTGAAAGTACCGTTGCAGGTCCAGTCGCCATATAAATAAATTGTTTTTGATCCGGCATTCAGCGTAGCACCTGAATTGATGATTACATCATTTAAATAAAAGCTGTAGACTCCTGATAAATTAGTTGTCCCGGCAAATGTAATGTCGACAGTATCATTGGTTGCACTGCTGTTTCTGTTAAACGAACCATTTATTACAATATCGCCTGTAAAAATTGTATTGTCATTATGAAGCGTTACTCCAAAACCTCCGGCAACCGGGAAGGAGGCAGGGATAGAATCATTATTAATGACTTTATAAAAAGTGGGAATGTTTAAACCATAGACTGATAAAGGTGCTCTTTTCGTATCAAAAATTACAGTTCCTGTTCCGCAATTAAATGTTCCGTTGGTCGTTAAGTCACCTGTCAGGCACAAAGTTCCGGTATTCATATTCAGGGTTCCTCCCGAATAAATAGTACAGTGTCCGTTTCCAATGAACCAGTATGTAGTAGGGCTAACAAATTTTGATACCAGGCTTCCGCAGCACCTGAGTATATGTGTTGATAAATTTAAAACTCCGCCGGAGTTAATTTTTAGTTTATAGCATTTTGAAGTATCTAAATCAACTGTAATTGTACTACCACTGACGATAATTGCAGTATCGTTTTTTGTTGGAACTACTCCGCCCACCCATGATGCACCGGCATTCCAGTTTCCGGTAACTGCATTGCTTGAGATATTGATTGCTTTTACTTCTCGTTGCAGCAAAAAAATTACAACTACTGAAAAAATAAATATTATTTTTTTCATAATGATCTGATTTGTGTGTAAAACTACACGTCAATTAATATTTTATCAACCGTATGGTTGCTGATTTTTTTTCTGTTGAAATTTTCAATGTATATATCCCCTTTAAAAGGCCCAGCATGGTTGCGTTTAGTTCAAAGTGATGTATTCCAGCTGTGAGAACCGAATTTGATAACACTCGCTCTTTACCAAGTATATCAGTAATTGTGATTGTAATTTTTTGTTCAGCTTTTGTCGTGAAAATCAAATTTGACTTTTCATTAAACGGATTTGGCTGAACAGAAATATTCAAATCATTTTCGTTTTCGATTATGTAAGTATTGATATCTGCCATGATTCCGTCAGAACTGCATATGCTTGTCAGTCCGGCTTCGTCAACAGCTTTAACACTGAAATAATAAGTCTGTCCTGGCAACAATGTCAGGCCTGATTTTGTTATGCTTGTGTTCAATGCATTGTCAGTCCAGCTTACAACATTTGTTGCTCCTGCCGTAGTTCCGATTGCATACCAGTATTTTGAAATTGCAGAATTTACATCAGTTGATGTTGTCCAGTTTGCAGCAAGTGTAGCTAATGAAGTGGTAGTGTCCACATCATTTCCTGTTCCATCATTTACTGTAACACAAGAAGGATTGGTCCAGTCAATGTTTAAATCTTGCGTTGCAATCGCAGAAAAATTGCCTGCAGAATCTGTCACTAATGATTTTATTCTTGCCGAAGAAGTAATAGGATCTGGATTCTGATAATGAATATCATTAGTTGGAGCAGCCCCCAAAGATACAATTGATGAACTGTTCCTGCTTTTCCAGACTTTAATGTCATCATACAATACATCTGCATTTCCGGTGCGTAATGAAATATAACTGCCTGATTTCAGCGGAGCGTTATCCGTGTAAGTTGAAATTAATGTGTTATTAAGATAAGCCTTAAGAATTCCTGTTGACGGGTTATACGTTACTTTACAATCGTACCATACTGCATCATTTATTGTGCAAGCATCATCCGTGAGATTGGTCGAGATTGTATTATTTTTTACAGTATATAACTGGCATTTGTCATCATCGGCGCGGAACCATATCATGTATGCATTCCCTCGCTGTGTCTGGGTTGGATTCGAACTGAAAATATAAATTCCTGCCCTGCGGTTCGATCCGGGATTAAACATCATTTGCCAGTGATATAAAAATGTATGTGTTGAATCCTGGGTTATTGCGGTATAAATATTTGTATTTCCCGATGAGGTACCTGTCTGTTCCAGGTGACCACTGTTAATCGACCATGTTGTATCCACCTTTATCCATGAAGGATTCAACGTGCCTGAAAAATTATCATTAAAAAATCCATTGCCTGAATTTCCTCTCCATTCAGCGTTGTTGTAATCAAGTACCTGGTAAAATTTTTCTCTGACCCCGCTGCCTCCGACATTATCAGCATCAGCAAAAGTTGTTGTAAAATTCTGCGTTTGCCAGCTACCGCTAGTATTGATTATTGTAGAAGGAGCCGTTACATCACATCCGCTAAAAGTAAATGGCGTGCCAGCGAAACTCCCGTTACTATTGGTGACCCGCCAGTAATAAGTAGTACCGGTTTGTAAAACAAGAGGTGTGGTTCCGTCCGAATGATCTACAAATCCTGTTGGGCCGGTGTAGCTTGTTGCATTTGAAATGTACTTCCAATAATAGGTCGTAAAACTAGAAGAAGTTGAAATATCAATATGCCAGTTCGAGCCATTATTGGTCCATGAAAATGTAACATTATTTGTCGGGCATGCAGACTGTGTAGCCAATAGATTTGTCGGATTATTTATTGGGTTGTCAAGACATCCTGCAATACCAATTCCTCCAATGCTGTTTATATGCAGAGTTCCGATACTGTCAATCTGATGTGTTGTAGGAATTGTTCCCTGTCCATAACCAGAATTTGGGAATATAATATAGTCAATAATCTGAGATGATGTACCTCCTGTTTTAGGATTTGAATTAAGCCCGATTTGATCGGCCAGGTAAATTGAACCTTCTCCAAGTTTCCCCGCAGGACCAGAGTCTGCATATATAGCGAAACATCCCAGGCCTGTTACTGTATTATAAACATAGCTGATATCCCCGATATGGATTCCTCCGAGAGATACTAGTGCGGTGGGTAAAACGAAGAAAGGCACTGTTTCTGAATTTGTGTATCTCAATGGATTTGTTGCACCATAAGACGAATTCACCAATGATGTTGTTGAAACATACATGCCCGGATATGGATCACTGGCCCCCTGAATTACTGGATCGCCATTTCCATCGGTAACAATTCCCCACCAGTTTCCTGTAGATCCTGCATTTGCTGTGTAATCAAGTCCGCTATTGTTTGGGCCGTAAGCGCGCGGACTGCCGTCAGCATCAATGTACATTTTTGCTTTATACACAATTGAACCTGATGGATTATGCTCATAAACATTGAAACTTTCGATGGTAGTGATTTGAGTAAGGTTACAATTTACAGTCGTCTGTGCAATTGCGGAACTTACAATGAGTATTACGAACAGAAAAATTGTAATCTTTTTCATGAAGAAAAAATTATGTACCATCCTTGTTGGTGATGTAATGTAAATCAATATTTGATCAACATTATTGTGGAAGAATTATTCTCAGTTGAAAGTTTGAGAGAATAAATACCTTTCGAGAGCTGCAACTCATCTGTGTTTATGGCAATACTGTGTTTTCCTGAACTGTAAATTAAATTGGCAATCAGAATCTCTTTTCCCAGCATGTCGGTAAGTGTAATCCTGATTTTTTGTTCAGTATTTTGCGAGAAATACAGTGTTGCATTTCCACTGAATGGATTTGGCTGAACTGAAACATTAAGTTCATTTTCATTTTCACTGATGCCTGTACCCAGGTCAACATGAATATAGTTTGTTAGTACAAGTGTATCGTTTGCACAGAGCGTACTGTAAGCAATTAAAGTTACAGTATAATCGCCGGCAGCGCTATAAATGTTCCATGGATTTAAATCGGTTGATGTATGTCCATCGCCAAAATTCCAGAGGTAGCTGCTTGCATGCGTTGAATTGTTAGCAAATAATGCCAGTGCATTTGGTAAAGCAATCGTTGTATCCACTGAAGAAAAATTTGCAACAGGTAAATAATTCACAATTACCTGCTGTGTAGTTGTGTTCGAACCACCGGGCCCGTTTGCAATAAGTTGCACGTTATATGATCCGCCTGTAGCATAAGTTACGAGAGGATTTGTCTGAGTACTGCTCGAAGGTGTGCCTCCGGTAAATGTCCACTGATAGCTGGTAGCATTCAAACTTGTGTTTGTAAACTGCACGGATTGTCCTTCGCATATTGTAGCTATGTTCATTGTAAATCCTGCAACTGCTGCAGAGTTTACAGTAATTCCGTCCGAATTGCAGATGCTGTTTAATCCGGCGCCATTAACTGATTTAATACTGAAATAATATGTTTGTCCCGGGGTAAGAGATAATCCGGTTTTTGTAACAGACGTATTGAGTAAATTGTCGGTCCACGCCACCACATTGGTTGCCCCTGCAGTAGTTCCTATTGCATACCAGTATTTTGCAATTCCCGAATTTGCATCAGAAGATGCTCCCCAGTTTGCAGAAAGGGTAGTCAGGGAATTGGTGGTATCTTTATCAGCACCTGTACCATCGCTTACGGTAACGCAGGAAGGTGCAGACCAGTCGATATTAAGATCCTTAGATGTTATTGTAGAAAGGTTACCCGCAACATCATTCACAATTGATTTTATTTTAGCAGCAACGGTTGCAGGATTAGGGTTCTGATACCTGATATCATTCGTTGAAGCAGCACCAACGCTAATTGAAGCAGTGGCGTTTCGCGATCTGTAGACTTTCAGTTCACTAATCGATGCTTTACAGTTGCCTGTGCGGAATGAAATATAATCTCCTGAATTCGTCAATACACTTGTATCAGTCCAGGTTCCGAGAAAAATATCATCCCGATACACATCAATTTTTCCTGTTGTGCGGTCAAAAATAATTTTGTAATCATCCCATTGGCCAAAAGTGGTAGTGACATTATCCACAGTTTTTTCTAAGGTAAATACATCGCTTACAACTTTATAAATTTCAAGTTTACTTGTTTCCTGACGGAAGAAAATAAAATAGGAATTTCCCCTGTTTGTCAAAGCCCCGTTATCACTGAAAAAATGGAAACCAAAACGATGCTGGCTTGTGCTGTAGGTTGCTGCATCTATTTTAGCATAGAATTGATAGATGTAGCGATTCGACAAATTCTGATTTAATGAAGCATAAATATTTGAATTGTTAACTGAGGTGTCGGTCTGAACAAGGTTGCCACCTGTTACATTCCATGTTCCGCTGCTTGCAGGAACCGTCCATACGGAAGAATTATAGGAATCAAAATTATCAGCAAAGAAACCATTTTGAGCATTGGCGTGCCATTCAGTACCATTGTAATCCAGTACCTGGTAAAAACTTTTTTCAAGTCCACTGCCTCCGGAATTATCAGCATCTGTAAAAGTTGCAGTGAAGTTTTGTGTTTGCCAGGTTCCGGGGACGCTGATTGTTGTTGTTGGTGCAGTTACATCGGTGGGAGCAGGTTGTGTGGAAGTCCATGTAGCTGCCCATCCCGTAGAATTTGTTAGACAGTCGGAACGAAACTCTACTGTAATTGAACCTCCTGTTGATGTAATTGTTCCCGGACTTGTAGTGCCTGTGTAATATCCTATCAGCGCTGAGTTCACTGAATTGCCATCATAAATATACATGTAGTCCCATGTATTTTCAGTACTGAATGCTGAGAAATTTAATGTAACCGTAGTTGCCCCGGCAGGGCTTATAACCCATACACTTCTTTCATCATCTGAATAATTTGCTGATGCACCGCCGCTGTCATAAAGCGTTCCTGTGGCTGTTGTAAGCGTTGTAATGGTAGGATTGTTATTGATCAGTTTATAATAATAATCCCAGTCCCAGTATTGTCCCGGATCATCATGAGTCTGATTCGGATAATGCTGATGTCCTTTTATTTTAGTACATGCACCGGGAATACTTGAAACATTATAATATGTTGTTGCGAGCCATGGCCAGAAACCTGTGCGCAATGGGCTTATTCCATAACCACTGTTGCAGATATCACGGACTAGGGCAGCAGAACTGGTGTACATAGCGGTTGTGTAATAGCTGGCCTGGGCTACATAACCCTCGTGCTCAAGACCAATGGTGTAGGGATTTTCAGAACCCACATGCCATGCTTTATCTGCTTCTAATACCATCTGTGTTATCTGACCATCGGAAGAACGGAGAACGTAATGAGCAGACACCACTGCTGAACAATTCTGAAACCAGGAAATACTGCCGGCATAGCTGCCCTCAGTATCGTGAATCACAACCGCTGAAACAGCTGTACCGCTGCGGCCCGAGGTGTAATTGCAAGATGCAGCAGCGTTCCAGATTGCAGGACCATAATCAGTGCTGCTGGGGTTAAGAGTGCTTTGCAAATGGGTATTTATAAACTTTTGTCCGTTTGTGTTCGTAACTGTATTATCGGTTACAATTACATGCCCGGCACTTAAAATGTTGAAATTGTTTGCACCGAAAACTGTTTTCAGATTAATGGTATATTGAGGAAAACCACAAAGAGTGCTGTAATAATTGTCGTTTAAAAAAGTGAGTACTGAATAAAGATGCGAATTCAATGCAAAATTATTTTGCACATCATCTGTCAGCGGAATCTCACTCAGTTCAACCAGTATAGGAATCTGGTCCTCCGCTTTCATGCTGGTAATTTCAAGATGGCTTTTTATGGAAACATATGCCATTGCAAAAGCATTAATATTTTTTTCAGGGCTGCTTATTATATCATTAACAGAAATTCCTGAAACCCCGGAAATCATTTTAAGATTATTACGAAAATAATTTTTCCCGTTCAGGGTCAAACCCATTACACCGTAAACTCTCGGAATACCAACACAACTTTCTTCTCCTGTGCTGTCAAGATTGTAAAAATGGGTCATTGTAAACGATACTGCTTCCAGTATCCCGCGCGGAATCTGAGGATGCTGGTTGTAAGCCTCGTCAAAATATGTTTTGACTGCCTGATAGTTGGAAAGGACTTCAGCTTTACATCGCTCATTGATCAGTTTTTCTTTATAATTTTCTTGTGCTTTAAGATTAAAATTAATGGCCATGAAAAGTGACAACAGAATGAGAGTGTAAAATTTTTTCATTGTATTTTATTTATAGTATGTTGTTAATCATTAAAAAGGGTTCAAAAAAAGGGAAACAAATGTACGAAATAACCCCTAAAGTACAAAGAATAATTAGACAAATCACAATATATCATCTTTAAATAATATACTAAATTAATTTAGGAACGTGATAAACTTTGAAGAGAAAAAATGATTAATTTTGTGACCTTTTACGGAATATTACATTATGGATATTCAGGCAATTAAACAACGCTTCGGAATAATTGGCAACTCACCATTGCTTGATCGGGCTATTGACGTGGCAATGCAGGTGGCTCCTACGGAAATTACAGTATTGATATACGGTGAAAGTGGAACAGGAAAGGAAGTTTTTCCTAAAATTATACATCATCTCAGTGCCAGAAAACATGGCCCATATATAGCCGTGAACTGCGGTGCTATTCCTGAAGGAACAATTGATTCAGAATTATTTGGTCATGAGAAAGGCTCATTTACGGGTGCGCATGAAGCACGTAAAGGTTATTTTGAAGTTGTAAATAAAGGTACAATTTTTTTAGATGAAGTTGCCGATCTCCCTTTATCCACGCAGGTTCGCCTGTTACGCATACTGGAGAGTGGGGAATTTATGAAAGTGGGATCTTCCACTACACAGAAGACTGATGTAAGAGTTGTGGCTGCATCTAATATCAGTATTCCTGATGCAATAAGGAACGGGCGTTTCCGTGAAGATCTGTATTACCGATTGAATACTGTACCTATATACATGCCGCCATTGCGGGAGAGGAAAGAGGATATTGTTCTATTGTTCAGAAAATTTGCCTCCGATTTTGCGGAAAAATATCGCATGCCTGCTCTGCAATTAGATACTGATGCACAACGGATGCTTGAAAACTATCGCTGGCCGGGCAATATAAGGCAGCTTAAAAATATTACAGAGCAAATTTCCATTATTGAAAACAGCCGCGAAATAAATGCACAGAAACTTTTGAAGTATTTGCCGCAGAATCAGACAAACGATCTGCCAGTACTCTTTAAGGGACAATCAGCATCATCTGAAATATCCGAAAGAGATATTCTTTACAAAGTTCTTTTCGATATGAAAAAAGATATCAATGACCTGAAAAAACTCGTCTTTGATCTAATGGAGAATACCAGTACTGTTGAAGGTGCAAAGGAAAACAATTCGCAGGTGATACAGAAACTCTACGAAAATTTCGAACCTTTGATTAGACAGGATTCAAATATTACCATTCAGCCCAAGGCGGAAGAGCACGGTATTGAACCAATTCAGGAATCGGAAGTGATTGAAGAATCATTATCGCTGCAGCGGAAAGAAGAAGATATGATCAGGAAGGCGCTCGAAAAACATAAAGGCAGAAGAAAAAATGCTGCATCAGATCTTGGTATTTCCGAACGAACACTTTACCGCAAAATAAAAGAATACGGGATAGAATGAAAAAATATTGTTTCATAGTATGTGCTTATTTTGTTTTGTTTGCATTCCAAGGATGTAAGGTAAATTATTCGTTTACGGGTGGGAATATTGATTATACAAAAATCAAAACAGTGTCTGTATCTTACTTCGCAAATAATGCACCTATAATTCAGCCTACACTGAGCCAGTCATTCACGGAAGCATTAAAGGATAAATTTAATGCTCAGACAAAACTACAACTTGTAAACAAAGGCGGAGACCTTAGCCTTGAAGGTTCTATCATTGGTTATTCAACACAGCCTGTGGCTATACAGGGAAATGAAACGGCAGCATTGAACAGGCTCACCATTACTGTCAATGTAAAATTCACGAACAAGCTTGACGAAAAACAGAATTTTGATCAGAACTTTTCCCGTTACGAGGATTACCAGAGTAAGCTGAGCCTTTCATCTGTTGAGGAAACACTTATCAAGGATATAAATGATGCTCTTGTGGAAGATATCTTTAACAAAGCAGTTGTAAACTGGTAACCTTCATGAACCCTTTTGATTTTATTGGTTATATAAACAACCCCTCTGGAATGGGTGTAGATTCATTTTCTGTATTACAGCAGTTATCGGAGGAATTTCCATATTGTGCTACGATAAAGATTTTATTAGCCAAGAATCATAGCAACCTTGGAGGACTTGAAAACAGCATCCTTATGAGCAGGTCAGCAATCTATGCGCATGACAGAAATAAATTTTTCAGGATCATCAATAACATTCAGGATGAAATAATTATTCATGCAACTTCACCGGTATATTCAATTGAAATGCTGAATGACAAAAACGATGATGCAAACCTTGAAATTATTGAGCATGGCGCTGATTCTAATGATAACCTGGTTGATAAATTTATCAGGGAACAGCCAAGGATTATTTTCAGAAATGACGATACTTACAATGAGGAAGAAGATCCGCCCGAAGAAGATGGCAATGAAGAAGAATTTGTATCAGAAATTTTAGCCGAAATCTATTGGAAACAGGGCGATCCGGAGAAGGCGATACGTACTTATGAAAAATTAAGTTTGAAAATTCCGGAAAAAAGCAGTTACTTTGCAGCCCAAATTGAAAAAATAAAAAAAGAAATCACTTAATATTATTGTTATGGGCGCTTTTATTTTTGTATCGGTACTAATTATCATAGTTTGTGTTCTGCTTACACTTGTTGTGCTGGTGCAGAATTCCAAAGGAGGCGGGCTAGCTTCTAATTTCAGTTCATCCAACCAGATTATGGGCGTTCGCAAGACAGCTGATTTTCTTGAAAAAGCAACCTGGACTCTGGCTGTTGCACTATTAGTGTTAAGCCTTGCAACAATTTTTGTTATTCCACGGAGCACAGGAACAGCAGTGAAAGGCACTGAACTACAGAAACAGATTGATGAAAATTCTGTTTCAACAAATTATCAGGCACCTCCTGCAAAAGATAAATAATACAAATCGTATTTAAAATTATAATGTCAGAATGTCATTAGACTCTGACATTTTTTTTTATACTAAAGCGAAAACCCGGAAAAAGTGTCCTTAATTTTTTTTGTTTTCTCTTTGGCACAGAAAATGACAATAGCGCAGGCAACGATTAAAAATTATTGTAAAACCTTAAAATAATAAATGACCATGGCAAAATTGAACATTAAACCTTTAGCAGACAGAGTACTTGTTGAGCCGGCAGCAGCAGAAGAAAAAACAGCCGGTGGTATCATTATTCCTGATACAGCAAAAGAAAAACCACAGCGCGGAACCATCGTGGCAGTGGGTAGTGGAAAGAAAGACGAACCAATGACAGTAAAAGTCGGCGACAAAGTTTTATACGGAAAATATGCAGGTACCGAAATCACTGTCGATGGCACTGATTACCTCATAATGAAAGAATCGGATATTTACGCTATCGTTTAATGATGGCTTTTTTAATTTTTAAAAATTATAAGTTTAACCATTATAAAATCTAAGTAAAATGGCAAAAGAAATTAAGTACAATATTGAAGCACGAGATCTTTTAAAAAAAGGTGTTGATTCATTATCTAATGCAGTGAAAGTTACATTAGGACCTAAAGGTAGAAATGTTATCATTGAAAAGAAATACGGCGCACCTCAGATTACTAAGGATGGTGTTACCGTTGCAAAAGAAATAGAACTTAAGGATCCGCTTGAAAATATAGGTGCACAGCTTGTTAAAGAAGTTGCTTCTAAAACTGCTGATGCAGCAGGTGACGGAACTACTACAGCTACCGTATTGGCACAGTCTATTATAACTACCGGTTTAAAAAATGTTACAGCAGGAGCAAATCCTATGGATCTGAAACGTGGTATTGACAAAGCAGTTGAGGCTGTTGTAGCTCATCTTAAAACACAGTCACAATCAGTTGGTGACAGTTTTGATAAAATAGAACAGGTTGCTACAATATCTGCAAACAACGATGCAGTAATTGGAAAACATATTGCAGATGCAATGCGTCAGGTTAAGAAAGAAGGCGTAATCACTATTGAAGAAGCTAAAGGAACCGACACTACTGTAAAAGTTGTGGAAGGAATGCAGTTCGACCGTGGTTATATTTCTCCTTATTTTGTAACCGACCCGGAAAAAATGGAAACAGTTTTAGAAGATCCATTTATTCTCATGTGTGACAAAAAAATCTCAATCATGAAGGATTTTCTGCCGATTCTTGAAAAATCAGTTCAGACAGGAAGACCTTTAATGATAATTGCAGAAGATGTAGAAAGTGAAGCTCTGGCAACTCTTGTTGTAAACAAGATGCGCGGTTCTCTGAAAGTTTGCGCTGTGAAAGCTCCTGGCTTTGGCGACAGAAGAAAAGAAATGTTACAGGATATTGCAGTTTTGACAGGTGGTGTGTTAATATCAGAGGAACAGGGCTCTAAACTCGAAAATGAAATGAAAAGGGTTAGTCTTACTGATGCTGACCTTTCAAGTTTAGGTCAGGCTGAAAAAATTGTTGTTGATAAGGACAATACCACTATCGTGAATGGTAAGGGTACCAAGGAAAACATCACAGCACGCATCAACCAGATAAAAGCTCAGATTGAAAAAACAACTTCCGATTATGATAAGGAAAAACTGCAGGAACGTCTTGCAAAATTATCAGGTGGTGTAGCTGTTCTTTATGTTGGTGCAGCAAGTGAAGTTGAGATGAAAGAAAAGAAAGACCGTTTCGACGATGCACTGCATGCAACACGCGCAGCCATTGAAGAAGGTATTGTACCTGGTGGCGGTATAGCTTTTATCCGTGCTATTCCTGCACTCGATAAAATTAAAGCTGACAACGAAGATGAAGCAACCGGTATCCAGATTGTTCGCAGGGCTCTTGAAGAACCATTACGTATGATCGTTGAAAATGCAGGTATAGAAGGTTCTATCGTGGTTCAGAAAGTGAAAGAAGGAAAAGATGATTATGGCTACAATGCCCGTACTGAAAAATACGAACACTTATACAAATCAGGTGTTATCGATCCTACCAAGGTTACACGCGTTGCTCTTGAGAATGCAGCTTCAATAGCAGGCATGCTCTTAACTACAGAATGTGTAATTTCGGATGTTAAGGAAAAATCTCCTGCAATGCCTCAGATGCCAGGCGGCATGGGTGGCGGCATGGGAATGGATTACTAAGATAAATTCCAATTGTAAAAAAACCCTCCGGTATCCGGAGGGTTTTTTTATTAGGCAGTAAAACTTTCTAAAGCATTTGTTGATGGTGCATTGTTTTATTTTATAATCATCTTTTTAGTAATTATATTTCCGTTTGCCTTCAATTGATAGAACCACATACCTTCAGCAAAATCATTTTTTGAAATGTCAATTTTGTGGATTCCTGCATTTAATGACTGATCAAGCAACATGGTTTGTTTTCCAAGTAAATTATAAAGAATAATCTGGGCCTTGCCATTCACAGGTAAGTTGAACTCAACAGATGAATGCCCATTAAATGGATTCGGGTAATTTTGTTTTAACCACAATTTGTCATTTTCATAATTTTCATAAATACCAGTCGTAATAGCAGTGCTGAATTTTCTAACTTCAGACCACTTGCTTGTACCTGTCGCATTGGTAGCTTTTACATGCCAAAAATAATTTGTACCCTCGGTAAGATTATTTAAAATAAAAGTTGTGTCGGAAATAGTTGCTGAGTCAAGAATTATTGTAATAAAATTAGTATCTGTTGATACTCCCAGTTCATAGGTAATTGCTTCGATTGAATTATTCCACGAGAGATTCACGGTATCATAACCAGTAACAAAATTATTAAAAGGATATATAAGAGCAGGAATACCTGCAGTATCACAAACGTTGCCGATACCATCTCCATCCGCGTCAACCTGGCCGGGGTTAAATGTATTTGGACAATTGTCTGTTGAATCCAGAATACCATCATAGTCTCTGTCAGCATCAATAAGGCCCACTGCAGCAAATCCGTTACGTACGGATATTGGTACCCATGAAGGCCAGGAAAAATCTGTTGTTAAATGTTCAGCTGATGCGAGAACAATATATGCGAATTTTACAAGCTCTGTTTTCATTGCAAGCGTATCCTGTTCTGCTTCGGTAATATCGCCCAATCCAATATTGCCAACATGCGTTGAAAACGAAGCTGTTGTTTCTATATCGTAAGCTATTTTTGCAAGCCTGTCCATACCTATGCCTAAGACATGTATGTTTGGTGCACCGGCAGGCCAATTAGCAAGAAGAGTACTGTCAGGTGCCATAGCTCCAAAACCACCTTCGGTGAAAAGATATGCAGCCCTGTCAAGTAAAACAGCATTTGTATGTATGCCACCCTGGTCGTTGAGACCACAGTAAATCTGGCTCACATAGGCTCTTGAAGTTCCTGCATCTGTTCCAAGATATGGATTGCGGATGATGTTCATAGTATTATAAAATTCGGAATCATTACGATGTGAATAATTATCGCCATAATATCGTTCAGCATCAAAAGCCCACCTGGTATTAGAGATCCATGATTCATCGGCATTATAGTAAGTGCAAATAGTACCAAATAAATTTGCAAGATGCTCGTCAACAATGCCTTTTACTCCATATATAGTTCCTTCGCTCCCTTCACTAAATAAACCAACCCATTCGTGCCATGACATTATATGAGCGAATTCATGCGCGATAATTCCAATAGTTCCAAATGATGGTTTGCCATTTGCATAATCAGGCTTTCCAAGCGCAATAGATCTGTACATGCCCATTGCTGTTGCATTGTTATAATTCACTCCACTTAAAATTATAAGGTTTTCACCATTGTTATCTGCTCCATTTCTGCCATAAAATGAAGAAAAAAATTCAAGTATCTTTTGTGCGTTGCGGTAATCGGAAGCATGATAAGCATTGTCACCTGTCAGCCAGGAATTGTTAATCTGATTTACAGAATAGCATGTTGGCTCAGTGCAGGAAGAGAACCAAACACCTGCTGATGCCGGGTCAGTATAGCCAGTTGCATCATAACAATAGAGAGCTGAATTTACGGAATTTATATTATGATTTTCTAAATAATAATTGCCTGAGAAATTATTATAATTTGTATAAACCGGATAAGTAACAGGCGAACCTCCAATTAAACCGTTACGAACAGTTTCTGATGACATTAACACAGTGCCCTGAACCTGTGCATCCGCATTATTTAAGAATATAATATTTATTGAATTAACCGAAATTAATAAAATAAAGGCGGCGTATAAGTTCCTCATATATTTTGTTTTATTTTCCTAAAACGAAAATATGCTTTTTTTTCTTTTTGAAAAAAAATATTTCTGTGAAAGTTCTATAATTAGTGCTATTCCTATAAGTCAGGAATATAACTGTGTGTTAACTCCATTGCGTAAAATAATTTGTGAATGGGCCCCAGTGAATAAGATAAATTTTTAAGAGCTCCTTCAATGCAAAATATTCGAAGTATTAATGGATTTAAATTTTATATAATGCAAATCAAAATTCCTGTAATTCAATAAAATCAAGCCATAGCTTTTTCTTTCCAAAATAAGTAATTCTGAATTCTGCGCTGGATAAGCGTTTAGTAGATTCAAAAAATAATTCAACAACTTCGAAGTTCCCTGGTTTATTAAAGTTGCCTGTTGTCAAATATTTTTTTGCAAGAATTTCATTGCCATATTTTTCGCTGACATCAAGTATTGCAATGGTGTCATTTTGGTCAGTATCCTCAGTCTTTAAATGAAAGTACACATTGAACTTTCCTTTGCCAAGATGAATAAAAGGGCCAAACTGAAGAGCACTGTATCTGTCAATATCGCTGCTGTCAGCGCAAAGCAGCTGTAATCTGGAAATAGAGTCTGTGGTTATTTTTCCCTTATTGGTTTTAAGATCGGAAAGATAAAATTTCTTGTGCGTTTTAATTTTTTCATATTGGCAGGTATAACAGCCTCCGATAAAAAACTGTGGGCCTTTTTTCTTCAACGTATATCCGAATTGTTCAAGTGTATCAGGAAATGTTTCCATCCACATATCTTTGATGATGTAGAGTTTTGGCTGATCAAAAACTTCGTCAATCATTTTTTCACTTCGATAAGTTTCATGGTCATTCGGAGTAATTTTTATATTGTCAGGATCGGGACATGCATTAATGTAAGAGTTCCAGTATTCTGAGATAATACCAATTTTACCAAGTGATTTAAATTCAGCAGCAAGTTCGACTGCTGGTTTTAAGTGAACTGGAAAATTCAGTAAATATGTCCCGCTTATCAGCGAACAAATCATCACAAGAATTAATGAGGCTGAGATAATTTTATTCTTAAAGATTAATTTTCTGTCAGCATAAAACAAAAATGCAAGCCACAATGAAATGTATACAACGGTGAAATAACGCCTGTTCACGCCATTCAGAAAAGCCCAGTGAGAATGAAACAGTAGAGCTATGCTTAATACAGCGTTGATAAGAAAAAACAGCGACCAGTTGAAAACAAAATTGGATTTTAGTAAAAAATGTTTTCTTATTATTAATAACACAATGGCTGCTATTGCAAGTGATATTAAATAAACGCCAGTGAGTGGATCCTTGACTGTGAAAGAAAATAATTCCAAAATAGATCTGAAGAATATTCCAATTGATTGCCTGATTTCAGAGAAATTGTTCAGATATTTTTCGCTGTAGGAAGTAGTCTTCATTGCATGAGTTTTTGCAAGAAAAATAAACAGGCAACCTGCAAGAAAAAAGAAAAATATGAGATAGAGTGCGGGCTTTTCTAATAATCTATTGACGGCATCTTTTACAGAGAATGGTTTTACTTGATTTTTTAAAAAATAAAAAAATATAAAAGCTATCAAAAGACAAATTGAAATAACTGATAAATCAGAAACCCATATTGCACCAATATTAATAATACATATAAGAGCAATAATGAAATTCTTTTTTAATATGGAGGTTTCTTTTTTATAAAGTTTATCAATTAAAAAAAATGCAATGGCCAGCAGACTGAATTGCGTACTGAAAGGGTAAAGCACAAAGTCGGCCATATGGGCTGGTGGAAGGAACCATACTATTGCAAGTACCAATCTTGCAAGCTTTGAATTCAGCATTTTGGCAAGAAACAAAAACCCGATTGTTAACACAAGGTAATGTGCAAGCGCACATGCATAAATTGGATGAATACTGAAAACTTTGTAAAGAAAATGTCCAATCAACGGAATCAATGTGCCACCGCGGTCCTGGCCCCAGCAATAGATGTCCTGAGGAAGATGATATGTATGTGTCATCAGTATGTTCAGAGCACTGTCGGAATTGAGGAAAGGATAATATGCCTCGGAGAATGAAAAAAAGGAAAGTATAATAATGAGCATTATCATTATTATATAAATCCATTTTTGTAATACTTTTCCGGGAATGGGCATCAGCTATTTTAATTTCCGTCAAAAATAGCAATTATAATTGTGGAAGAAAAGTTATTGTTCTATATGGTTAAACATAGATATTTGCTTAATTTTATGATTGTATTGCAACCCTTTAAAAAACTCATTGTCTATTATAACGGAAACGAAAGGAATTGAATTTGACTGCAGTCCAGGTTGACATTCATAAGGAGTTGATTGAACAATGCCGGCAGGGGAACCGTAAAGCATATTATAAGATTTATAAATTATATGCAAAGGCCATGTTTAATATATGTGTTCGCATGCTTAACAGCAGGAGCGAGGCTGAGGATATGCTACAGGAAGTGTTTACAGAAGTTTTCCAGCGAATTCAGAATTTCCGTTTCGAATCCACTTTCGGTTCCTGGTTAAAACAGATTGTAATTCATAAATGTATCAACGAGTTAAAAAGAAAAAAAACCGAACTTGAATTCATGGGTGATCTTGAGAAAGTTGATATAATTGAGGAGGAGGAAGATAAATTATCGGAATTTGAACTGGCAATGAATGTTGAAAATATAAAAAAAGCAATGCAGCAATTGCCCGATGGAAGCCGGACAATATTTTCGCTTTATTTACTTGAAGGATATGATCACGTTGAAATTTCTCAAATACTGAACATAACTGAATCAACATCAAAATCGCAATATATGAGGGCGAGACTGAAAGTGAAAGAAATCTTAAAAGAGGTTTATCATGAAAGATAAACTTGAAAAATATGTATCGGAGAACAGGCAGCTATTCGATGATCAGGAACCCGGCGATGATATGTGGAATAAAATTTCTGCAGAAATCGACAAGCCGAAAACCAGGCATACAAACTGGCAGGGCATTATCTGGAAAGCTGCGGTTGTAATTTTAATTTTTACTGCATCCTATTTTTTTCATGATTTTGTTCAGAATAAAGGAACAAAAATCGCGAAACTTTCAGTGAAAAATACTGAATCAATTTTTATTAAAAGAAAGGTGATTACTGTTAAAGAACTGGAGATTATAAAACCTCCTATAATACAGAACTTTGCTTTAAACACTTCTGCTTCCGATACGCAAACGGTGAATAGAACTAATGCTGTAACCGGCGAAATAATCGAAGTGCAGGCTTATTACACACGCCAGATTTCTGACCGGGAAAATGAAATTAATAAATATGCTGCATCTGATCCGAATATTAAAACTCAGTTAAAGGTTGAATTCAATCAGCTCGATAGCATATACAGCAGCTTACGCAGGGATCTGAAAGATAATATCGATAACAGGGAAGTGGTAGAAGCAATGATTCAGAATTACAGGATCAGGCTTGAAATCCTGGAGAATATGCTGCAGCAATTAAAAGGAAATGAAAAAACCGAATCAAAAAAATCGCATTATGGAATATAGATCACGAAATATTCAGATGGTTATTCTTCTACTTCTTCTTACTTTGTCGGCAAAGGCGCAGGTTTTTGAAAAGCAGAAAAATATTTCAAAGTCATTTGCTGTTACCAAAGACTGCAATATTCAGGTTAGTAATAAATATGGCGATATTCATATTGTGCCCTGGGATAAGGATTCTGCATACTTCAGCATTGATATAAAAGTAACGGATAAAAAAGAAGCTGATGCTGAAAAAATTCTTAATGCCATTGATGTAGATTTTACGAATACATCATATTTTCTGATTGGAAAGACTGTTTTTCGCGATAGCAAAAGCCAGGTACTGTCTGATCTTTCAGATATGGCCAATAGTTTATTCAACATCAGTAAAAATGTTGAGATAAAATATATAATTTATGTTCCGCAAACAGCATCATTGAAAATTGACAATAAGTTTGGGAATATTTATACAACCAATCATTCTGGGAATATCGATATTACATTATCAAATGGAGATCTGAAAGCCAATGATCTTAACGGAAGTGAAACAAAAATAGAACTCTCATTTGGAAATGCAGTAGTCAACTTTATTAAAAATGGAAAACTCAATATTGGTTATTCTGATTTCGAATTAAAGAATGCAGGAAAGCTTTTAGTAGAGGGGCGATCCGCCAAAATGAATATCAATAAAGTAGAGAACATTGATCTGAATTCCAAGCGGGATAAATATTACATCGATACAGTTACTTCAGTTACGGGTAAAACGGATTTTAGCTATTTAGATATTTATTACCTCAAGGAGAGCATTAACCTTGAAACCGTATATGGTGATATTAACCTCACGGAGATTGATAAATCTTTTAAATACCTCAATTTAAATTCTGAATACACTGACATTATTCTATACTTCCAGAAATCCTCAGCAGTAAGCTTGGATTTGTCTTGTAAAAAAACAGAATTGTCATACTCTCCTTTGTTTACGGGATTTCAGAAACAAGTGATTAATGAAAAGACCTCGGAATACAAAGCAACAGGAACTTTGGGAACTGAAACCGATACCAAATCGCCGGTACGCATAAATGCTGTTTCAGGAAGTATATCTGTGAATACAAAATAAATTTTCAACTCATCTTTTTGCACAACTCTTCCAGGTCACACTGCCGCTGGAAGGTTTCACTCCTGGGATCTGCATACTGCAAATTGCTTACTGCTGACTTACTTATAATTTTATTTTAAAGAATATTTCTCAAGACTGCAACCCTGCAAAATTTCTTTTGTCTTTTATATCGGAATCGCGATTATTTTAAATTAAATGTAATTAATTAAAAAATTACCAATATGAAAACAAGCGGACTTCTTTTATTTTCATCGGCATTATTCTGCCTTATTTATTTAACATCATGTATTGGATTTCATACAATCGATGGCAATGGAAACATAACAACTGAAAATCGCACGCTAAATACTTTTTCTAAAGTTAAATCGGAGGGTTCATTCGAGGTTTATATTTCACAGGATAGTGTTCAGTCGGTTACTGTTGAAGCTGAAAGCAACCTTCTCCCTTATATCGAAACTGATGTTTCCGGATCTGTTTTGCTAATTCGAATAAGGGAACACAGGAATATCGACAATCATGAGCCAATTAAAATTTATGTAAAATCCCCCATGGTCGAAGGAATTGATCTCTCAGGCAGCGGGCTGATATCCTGCGATAGTATGATTACTCCAAATATGGATCTTCATCTTTCTGGCTCAGGAAAAATGAATGTTATTGCAACGACCAATAAAATTGATGCTCATATTTCAGGATCGGGCGGAATAACAATAAGTGGCTCTTCCAATGAAAGTGATTTTAATATTGACGGATCTGGAAATATTCATGCTTACGATTTAAAGCAGGATACCTGCTATGCTGATATTTCTGGTTCCGGTGATATGTATCTTAATGTGAACAAATTTCTGGATGTGAAAATTTCAGGAAGCGGGAAAGTCCATTACATTGGAAATCCATCTGTAAATACATTTATCACGGGTTCCGGAGCTGTTATTCATGAATAAAAAATATTAATTAAAAGTTCTTGTTATGAAAAAATTTGTAATTTTTCTATTCACGGTTTTTCCACTGATAAACTTTGCACAAAATTATACCTCGTGCATTGGAATTCGCGGAGGCGACAGTTGGGGATTTACATTCAGAATTTATAATGATGAAAGTAATGCAACGGAAGCTTTGCTGAGTTTTCGTGACGGCGGAGTGCAATTTACTGCTATGAAAGAAGTATTCATGCCTGTGTTGTTAAATTATTCCAGCCATTTCTTTCTGTACAAGGGATATGGCGGCCATCTTGGCTATAACAGCTGGCTTCATGATGATTATAATAAATTAAATAATGAATTCTTGTATCACACCAAAGCTGCACCGGTAGTGGGAATTGATGGTCTTGTTGGACTGGAATATCGCCTTTTTAAATATCCTGTATCGGGCGGACTTGAATATAAACCATTCGCTGAGCTTGGCGGCAGAAGGTTTTTTAAATTAAACCTCTGGGATTTTGCTCTAACATTCAAATATACATTTAACAAATAAAATTTATTGATATGAAAAAGACATTTCTTTTATTCGCAGTAATAGCATTGATAACAGGCAATGCTTACAGCCAGGAAAACAAAAAAGATTCAACAAAAAGAGCTGATGAAATCAAAACCATTTTTGGAAATAAAAAAGTTAGTCATGGCGGTTATGGAGCTTTGACAATTGGCTATTCACTGATTGATGGTCAGGATGCTTTTATTACCGGAGGAAGAGGTTCGTGGGTTATTGGACATTCATTTGCTTTGGGTTTGGGTGGAATAGGTTTTGCAAATGACCTGTATATTAATAATTCACCTGGTTCACAAAAGTACAGTCTTGAAGGGGGTTATGGTGGTTTAATCCTTGAACCAATTTTACTGCCAAAGTTTCCTGTACATCTGTCTTTTCCTATATTGCTTGGCGCTGGAGGAGTTGCATATATTAATTCACAGTATAACGATAATTTCAACAATGATTTTTATGTTGAAGATTCCGATGCTTTTTTGGTGGCGGAACCCGGTATTGAAATTGAAATGAATCTTTTGAAATTTGTCCGATTGGCTGTGGGAGCATCATATCGGTTTACCTCAGATGTACATCTTGCTTTAAAACCTTCTAATGTTTTAAATGGATACAATGCAACGTTTACATTGAAATTCGGAAAGTTTTAATTGCAATGGCAATATTCCAGATATACCTTGTTTGTATAGCAGGAAAATAATTTTAGATAAAGAGAATCACCTGATTAAAAAAAATAGTGTATAGGGAATTGATGTGTTTAATTGGAGTTTGTATGGTTATTGAAATGTAAAAAATACACCTTAACCATTAAGCATAATTATTTTTGCCGGCTTAATCTTAAAATTAAAAAGGAAATGAAAAAAATAATTATGCTTTTTACACTTGGCGTTTTGGTTTTCAGCGCTAAATCTCAGAATGTAGTTACAATTCCTTATCATGAAGACTTCGAAACTGCCCAGGGAGCAAGCAAATGGAGTACATATGACTTAAACAGTGATGACGGCAATTGGTTCTATGCTGATCAGACTTATGGAGCTATTGGATACCAGCAGTCATATTGCTTTGCGTACATTTATTCTTATATGAATGCCGCCAACGATTGGCTTGTATCACCAGGATTATCTTTAGTCAGCGGAGTTAATTATACCATCAGTTTTAAATATGCAGAATTCGACAGTACAAAAACTGACAAACTGGAAGTATTTATAGGAAACGATTCTATACCTGCGAATTTTACAAATGTAGCTGTAGACTACGATTCTTTAACCTGTGAAACATTCAATAACTCATCTTACTCATTTACACCTGGCACTTCTGGAAATTATTATGTGGGGTTTCATGCTTACAGCGATGTAAGCCAGGGAGCAATTTTAATTGATGAGTTTGATGTAAGTTCACCAGCATCATTGAATGAGACTGCAAGTGTTTTGAATGCAGTTAGAATATTTCCAAATCCTACTTCCGATTATGCAATAGTAGAAAACGCTGCAAATTCAAAAATCATAATTGCTGATATAACCGGGAAAGAAATCTATACCTGCAAAAGCATTAGCAGTAAATCATTAATTGATGTAAGGAATTTTGCTAAAGGAATTTACTTTATAACCATCGAAAAAAACGGATATTTTAAAACACGAAAATTAGTCGTGAACTAATTTCACAATTGGATTTTGTAATTTATGTGCGTTCATTTTCCCTCATTCTTCTTTGAATGAGGGATTTTCTTTTAAAACTAAAAAACTTAAACTATTTTTGTGTTCTGCAATTGCATCAACAGATAATAAATGGGCCAAATAAAAATACGTCATTTCTATTTCCGGATTATTATTTTACTGATAATCGGTTTTAGTTGCTCTACTGTTGATGCCCAGCGATCATTTCAAACAAAAATTGATAGTGTGAAGCTTCTGATGAAGGAAGATTTGCCAGCCGATACCCTTGCTGCGATTTACTCCAACCTGGGCTCATACTATTACAAATGCGACAGCCTTGTCCAGGCAATTATTTATAGAAAAAAAGCTGCCGCTATTTACCTTGAAAATAATAATCTTGAAAAATATATTCAGAACCTTGAATCAATAGGTGTCTATTATTCTTTCATGAATGATTATAAGCAATCACTAAAATATTTTCTTGATGCTTTAGCCATACTTGATCGGCTGAACAGCCACTCATTTGACTATTACACTCTTATTCAGAATATAGGTATCACGTATGTTGAAGCCGAAGACGCTGAAAAGGGAATTCCTTTTCTTAATAAATCGATGGAATTTTTTGAGAAAGATACTCTGTCATCGAATAGAGAAGGATATCTGATTGTAAATTATATTGATCTCGGCTCGACTTACAATGAGTTGAATGTCACGGACAGTGCTTTCCTCTATTTTTCGAAAGCCTTATCTGCAGCAAAAAAGTTTAACATAACTGAATATTCTGGTGGCGTGTTGGTAAACCTTGGCGATTTATATGGCAAACTTAAAGTGTATGATAAGTCCAAAAGCTTTTATGAACAGGCACGCAATGAATTTAAAAAAAATCATGATGATAGGGGATATTGGCATACAATCTATGGTCTGGCGGTAGATGAAAAAAGTTTGGGAAACACTGCAATGGCAATACAGCTTTTGGATAGTACCACTGACTATTTTAAGAAAAGTGGCGACCTGGAATACCTTCGCGATGCTTACAATCAGCTTAGTAAGATCTATGAAGGCCAAAATGAAATAAGCAAGGCATTCGCATATTATAAATTATGTTCTGAAATTAAGGACAGCATTGTAATAAGCGATAAAAAAAATAAAATGACGGAGTTGCAGATGCAATATGAACTTCAGAAAACTGAAATTGAAAACACCAATGAGCTCGCTTTAATGCAGAAAGAAAATCAACTTAAAATTTATAAGGTCTATATTATTATCGGCATTTTAATTATTGGTATACTTTTTATATTGTTATACCTGATTCGCCTGCGTACAAAGAAAAGGCTTATGGAAAGCAAGTTTGCTAATTCTCAGCTCGAGCAAAAGCACCTTATAAATGAAATTGAATACAAGAATAAAGAGCTTGAAAATTTTGCACTGCATATAGTTCACAAAAATGACTTCCTTGATAATATCAAAACCGGTCTCGCTGAGCTTAAGGATAGCACAGATAAAGATAATCGGCAAAAAATTAAGAGCCTGTCGATGCAGATAACACAGTCATTGCGTCGGAATAAAGATCTTGAAAAATTTCAGGAAAAAATCGATCAGGTACATGGAAGTTTTATAAAACATTTAAGTGTGAGATTCCCCGATCTTACAGAAAAAGAAAAACAATTGTGTGTACTCTTAAAGCTGAATCTTTCATCCAAGGAAATAGCCACACTGAATAACATTTCCGAAAATGCTGTGGTAATGGCACGTTACAGGATGAGGAAAAAAATGGGACTAAACTCCGAAGAAAACCTTACCGAATTCATTCAAAAAATGAATTAAAAAGCATTCCTTTTTTCAATTCAAAAAATTATCAAATAATTCTTCGACTAAAATTTCATGTATAGGTTTTGTTGCTTTATAAATTATTGTTAATCAATAATATTGTATGTTGGGCTGTATAGGTAAAATGCTCTGATAAGAGTGTTTTTATGCAATTTGTATAGGTAGCGTTAGCTTATAATTTAGGATCACCCATACCCACTGGTCTAATTTTGTTTTGAAATTCAAAAACCGAATTCAAAAACCGGATGATTATGGCCAGCAAATCTACCAAAATTTTTTCAAAAAAATCAGATTTTCTTCTGATTTTAATTTCAGTTTTGTATATGTTAATGATGTCGGCAATGAGTTCCAATGCTGCTGTAACCATTACAAAACCAACATTAAACATTATAACTGGTGTCTATCCTTCAGCTTATAATGCGCTAGGCAATATAATAATTACTGAAGGTGCTGCTGCAAACTATTCTGCAGGAACCAATATTACACTCATTCTATCGGCACCAGCAAATTTTGAATTTCAGGCAGGTGTAGGCAATGTATCTTATATTGCGGCCAAAAATATAACTGCAGCTACAGTAGCAGTGACTGCATCAACCATAACCGTTACTTATAGTGTTGTTGGAACTGGAATAAATGGAGATGCATTAACAATAAGTGGAATAATGGTAAGAGCAGTTAATGGTTCCAGTTCGGGATCTGTTACCAGGACTGGGGGTACTGGTGTAATTAATGGGGATGCCAATGGGGCGGTGCACGCTGTTTTATCATCTGATCGTTATTGTGCAAGTACATCAGCAGGCGGGGCATATGAATATATCTCTGGGGTTGTCATGACCGGTGGGATTAGCAATACGGGGACTGGTCGTAACAATTACACGAATTATTCGGGAACACAAATATCATCTGTTACATTAAGCCAGGCAGTTACATTAACAATTAGCAGTATTTCAACCTGGGCCAACGATATCGCTTATGTTTATATCGATTATAATCAGGATGGTGATTGGGCTGATGCGGGAGAGTTGGTTGCTTCTGGTTCAGGTGCAACTTCACCCTATACATTAAATTTTACAATACCCGCAGGCGCAACGGTTGGAACAACGAGAATGAGAATTAAATTCGGATCAACATCTGATTCACCTGGGATAACCAATGATCCTTGCCAGGCTTCATTCCAATATGGGGAAGTTGAAGATTATGGAGTCAATATATCTGCCTCTTGTGTTATGCCAACAATTAGCTCTGTAGTTCCAACAAATCCGACATGTAGCAGTAATAATGGTCAGATAGTTATTAATTCCTCAGGAACTGTTACAGATTACAGTATCGATAACGGCAATACATGGACTGGTTCCACGAATAACACTTACACCTTCAGTAATCTGACTGCTGGATCCTATAATATTAAAGTGAGAAATACGGCAAGTTGTATAACTTCCTATACAGGGAATTCTGTCACACTTGCAGCGCCTCCTGCAATGGCATTTGTTTCAAGCACAACAACACAAACCGTTACCAGTCCTGTTGCTCCATTTTCAATTGCTCAGCAAATAATTGGAATTCAAATTGTCACTTCCGGATCATGTTCTCCTTTTGATGCGACATCTTTTACTTTTAATACAAATGGAACCACTAACGCCGCTAATGATATTATCTGCGCAACGTTATATTGTACAGGCAACAGCAGCACATTTGGCACTGCCATAAGCTTTGGATCTGTAATCTCACAGCCAAACGGGACTTTTACATTTAACGGAGATTCGTATACATTATCCTCTGGTACAAATTATTTCTGGCTAACATATAATGTGCCTTTAGCTGCCACTATTGGTAATATGCTGGATGCGGAATGCACATCAATTATTGTGAATGGCAACACCTACACACCGTCAGTAACAAATCCCGGAAGTGGCAGGCCAATTGCAAATATTTATTTACATAACAATAGTGATGCGGTTTCATCATGCAGCGGTGGCTATTATGATGATGGCGGCCAGAATGGAATATATGCACAGGGAACTCATTATGCAAAGACTTTCATTGCGGATGCTGGAAAATTTATGCGTATCACTTTTTCTTCTTTTGCAACAGAATCGGGTGTTGATCTAATGAAAATTTATGATGGACCTTCCACTTCTTCTCCAATCAAAGGAACCTGGAGCGGTACTTCAAGTCCTGGAACTGTGACAGCAAGTTCTTCAACTGGTGAATTAACCGTGGATTTTGTTTCTGATAATTATACGCAAACATATGCAGGATGGGAAGCAATCATATCATGCGTAAACTTGCTTCCTAATTGTATACCTGTATCACCTGCTCCCACACCAGCTGACGGCTCTACAAATTTGCCATGTAATACCTCAATCACATGGACAGCTCCGGCAGTGGATGCAACGCATAATCCTGCAACTTCATATAAATTATATTTTGGAACGGATCCTGCTGCTACAAATATGTACAATGGCGTTGATATTGGCAATGTGACAAGCTGGGGCACATTTTTAAATACAAATACAACATATTACTGGAGAGTTGTTCCTGTAAATCGCAGCGGTGATGCCAGCGGATGCAGCACTGTAAGGTCGTTCACTACAAACTCTACTACGAATATTATAACGATGAATGTGAATGGTGTGAATAACCCCCCAACCTCTTATCAGAATATTAAGACAGCTTATGATGCCTGTACAACTTCCGCACCCTATTTAATAGTAGTGAAGACGGGTTATTCCGGTGAATCTTACCCCATACATCTGGATAAAGATGTTGCTTCCGTGGTCAATAACAGAACTTCAGCAAACCCAATCATAATTCGCCCTGATGCTGGTTTTTCATATACTTTCAGCGGAACAGACACCATTATTGTATTACGTAGCGGTGCAAAGTATGTAACCATCGATGGACGGCAGGGAGGTACAGGTACTGCAAATTCATTTGTTTTTGCTAATACAAGTACCACCAAGCCGGTTATCTGTTTTTCTACGGACAACAGCTATAATACTGTAAAGTATTGTAAAATTCAGGGTGGTAACCAGAATTCTGGAATAGTTGATATTAAATCTCCAGTCGGATCTGGTATCAGGTTTGACACCATTAAGAATAATGAAATATGCCCAAATACTGGATTATTTCCTACGTGCGGAATATATTCTGGCGGAACAGCAGCACTTTTAAATACTGGTATTACTGTTTCAAATAACAATATACATGATATATGGGCAGATGTTGCCGGTCCATCAAGAAGCATTAATTTTGATTATAATATAGGGAGTGATATTAATTATGGTTGCACCATATCTGGAAACAGTATTTATTTTACTTCCTCAAAAACTCCGGTATCAAACAGCACTGCATGGTATGGAATTTACGGAGGCGGACTAAATTTAACAATAAGCAATAATTATATTGGTGGAACTGATGCTTTATGCGGAGGAGCTGGCCCACTCACAATATTAGGTACCAAAGAGAATCACATTTACGGGATTATTGTAAGAGGTTTTTCGGCAGCAAGTTCAACTGCAGTCAGCAGCAATACAGTAAGAAATATCTCACTTAGCTCGACTCACCGTTCTATGGATCAGCTAACAAATCGCATTGCCAGTTCTGATAATCAGACACTGGCTGGCATTGTAATCGAAGAAGGTGCAGCATCGGTAAGCAATAATAATATTGGTGGTACAACAGCTGGGGATATTACTGTTATTAATACAAATACCACTGATGGTACACCAACATTAACCACGAACTATCAGGCAGGCAGTGAAAACAACTGGGGATATTCAGCAGAACTTGTAGGGCTTGTATATAATTCAAAACTTGGAATAATTAACAATGGCGGGAATACTATACAGGGATTAAAATGCTATTCTTCCAATAATGGAGCTAATATAAACTGCAGAATTATTGGTGTTCTTGCCTCAACAGATAATGCTGTTAACACAGGTTATATTCATAATATATCATATGATATTATTGGTGGAACAGGCGGCCTGATCGTAGGAATTTCTTCAAATACAGGTGATGGGTTTATATGGGGAATTAAAACAGCAACAGGTAAAGGCAGCATTTACATCAATCATAATATAATTTCCAATCTGCAGGTGCTTTCAACAGGTCCATATGGCTTTATAAGGGGGATTCATAATGATGGAGGTATCCGTTGTGAAATTGAATACAATACTGTTTTTAATCTTGCATGTGCTTCACCAAATTCACTTCCAGTAGCTGAAGCTGCAAGAAGGCGAGTAATTGTAGGAATAATGTGCGATAATGACGGTGGATACCTTGATCATTTTTTTGTAAACAAGAATACAGTGTATGATTTGCGTTCAACTACTACGACTAGCACAAAAGTAGACCTGATCGGAATATATTATCGTCATGCGGCAGCACCGGTATATGGACGGGTTTTTGCAAATAAAGTTTACAGCATTAATGCTAAAAGTACTGATATGTCGTCAATTTTGGTTGGTATCTGGGGATACGGGCAAAATACCATTACCTATAATAATATGGTTACACTGGGCAACGATGTAAGTACGGCTGACGGAGCAGGGTGCCCTGCAGGTTCTCCGGTCAATACAAATGGTTACGAGTTAAGAGGAATAGAAAATTATTTCGGTAAAAATGAATATTATTTCAATACAATAAATATCATTGGAACCACTGGTATCGGCGCTTCTAACTCCTATGCGTATAAATACAATAATGGCGTATCAGAAACCTGGTGCAGAGTGATAAAAGATAATATTTTTTCCAACACCCGTTCGAGTATAAGCGGAACTGCAAAACATTATGCTTTCAGTGTAAATAGCTATGAAAACTGTTACTCCAGTGATTATAATTACTATTATGTTACTGGAATAAACGGTGTCTTGTTTGATCATAACGGTACAGACAGAACCACCATAGCATCCTGGACAGCTGCAACTCCCGGTCAAGATGCGCATTCTTCAGGAACAAGTGTTACTGCATCTCCTGATCCACTGTTTACTTCACCAACTGGATGCACCTGTGATCTGAACATTACAAATCCGGCTTCCCCGATTCATAATGCGGGTAACAATACAGGTATTCCATCTTTTATACTTGATGATATTTATGGAAATCCAAGGGCTGGTACACATGATATAGGGGCAGTAGTAATAGGTGGATTATTACCAGTTGAGCTATTCTCTTTTACCGCAGAAAAATACAATGATTCAAAAGCGCAGATTGAATGGGTAACCACAAGCGAAACCAATAACAGCAGTTTCACTGTAGAACGTTCATTGGATGGGATTACATTTGAAAATATCGCCATTGTTGACGGAGCAGGAAATTCAAATACTGTTCTAAGTTATAAGGCTTTTGACAACAAACCTGTAAATGGCATGAATTATTACAGATTGAAGCAGACTGATTATGATGGCCAATACAGCTATTCGCAAACTGTTCCACTAGATTTTTCTTCTAATGGATTTTCTGCTAATATATATCCAAATCCATTCAATGATTTCCTCTACGTGGATATTCAGGGGAACCTCAATGATGACACAATTCTTAGTATTTATGATATGACAGGAAAATTGATTTCGGAAAAGAATATCAATTCGTCAGGCAATCATGTATTGGTTCAGATGGGTCATGAAATTCCTGAAGGATTTTACATCATTAAAATTCATAATTCGCAAAGCATGAAATACTATAAAGTTATTAAACGTAAGGAATAAAGCCACGATTTAAATTCTAAAACATAAGCTGTAATAAATAAAAACTCTGGTTATGAAAAAAATTCTATCATCGATTTTAACACTATTACTTTTAAGCATTAGTTTGTATTCGCAGACCATTACAATAGGAACGCCCAATCAGACTTCCTACACGTTGTTTAATATGCAGGATCCGTATACCCGGAATGCTGCATTTTATACAGCATCAGAGATCGGTACTTCAGGAACCATTACAAGTATTGGCTGGAATATTAATAAAATTTGGAGCAATGGTGATGGTCCTGTGAAAATATATTTAAAGGATAACGCCGGTATATTAAGTTCCGATACCTGGGCAAATATTAAAAATGGTGCTACACTGGTTTATAACAATACAGTTACATTTCCTACAAGTGCGAATAATACATGGTTCACAATAAATCTTACGACTCCGTTTAATTATACTTCAGGAAACCTGCTTGTTCTTGTGGAATCGAATTATGGAGGATCAGGTAATGGCGGACTTGGCGGGGATATTGACTTTAATTGCACTGCTGGAATGTCAGGCAAAGTAGAATTCTGGTGGGGGAACCCAATACAAACCACCGGAACCGTATCAGATATCAGGCCAATTCTGCAACTGACTTTCAATACTGTAACCGATATTGGAACGCTTGCAACTACTGATAATGCTGTCTTTTCAATTTATCCAAATCCGGCAACACAAATGTTAAACTACAGCTTGACTGGAACTGAAAATGCTGAAATTGTAATCTGTAATTTAGAAGGAATGGAAGTATTTTCAGAACGGCTTTCAGATTCAGCAAACGGAACCATTGATATTTCATCGCTGCCAAAAGGCTGCTATATTGTAAAAATGAAAAGTGCTTTGTTAAACAGACAGGAAAAACTGATTATACAATAGTGTATTTTTTATAAACCTTGAAAGTAATAACAATACATTGAACAAGATCTTCTACATTATGATTAATATATTACAGAAAGCCAAGATAATGATTTAGCGTTATGATAAATACAATAGAAAAGGATTTTGCACCAGAAACAGAGGAATTCGTTTTATTAAGGGAAATGCAGCATCGCATGAAAAATAATCTGCAACTCATTCTTTCATTAATTAATATTCAGTTATCAAAAAATATCCAGGAAACAAATAAGGAATTTTTGACTTCTTTGAAACAGAGGATCAATTCCCTTTCACTGATCAATAATTTTCTCGATCACTCATTTGATGAGAGTACTTTAGATCTGGGTGATCTTATTGAACGCATCACTGATAATGCTTCGGAAGCATACAGGAAGCGCGAGGATATTATTGTTCTGAAATACATCGAGAGCATAAATATTGACCATCAGCTCGCAATTCCCCTGGGCTTGATTGTCAATGAACTTCTTACGAATGCTTTGAAATATGCTTTCCCTGAAGTTGGTCATACCAAAGAAAAAAATTATTGCAGGATTGAAGTCGTGCTCAGGAAAAATAAAGGAAAATGCGAACTTATCATCAGTGATAACGGGATATCAATTAATAGTGACGCAAATGATAAGAAAATAAAATCCTCAGGAGTGAAACTGGTTTACAATCTTGTCGACCAAATTGAAGGAAATTGTCAGCTGGATTGCAGCAATGGAACAACCTATAAAATCACGTTTTAAAAGTAAAGCAATGAAAAGAAATGTTTTCCCACTGTTGTTATTAATTACAATTTTTATAAGAACACTTAGCGCTGAAAATTCAATTGCAGCTATTTTACCATCTCTGGAAAAGCCGTTAGCTACCGGATTTTCAGGACAGGTGCTTTATGTTTCCGAATCGAACGATACATTAATATTTGTGAAATCGGAAAATATTCCTGCTGAAATATTTATTTCTGTTTTTGACTCAAAAACTAATGGATGGTCAATGCCTGTAAAAATAAATTTTGATGAGATTGTGAGCGAAAATAGCATGAATAGCGATGCAGGAAAAGAGCTGTTTGTCTCACTGAAAAATAAAAAAGACAAATTGGATTTGTATTCTTTTATATACAGTAATGGCAAATGCAGAAATCTTAGAATGCTAAGCAATACAATTAACACTTCTTATAATGAAAAGAATGCTTGCCTTTCTGATGATCACAACACTTTATATTTTTCAAGCGATAAAAAGGGTGGTAAGGGTGGCTATGATATTTATAAATCAGAAAAACTTGAAAATGGGGAATGGGGAGTGGCGCAAAATCTTGGTTCAATAATCAATACCAAATATGATGAGGATTCACCTTTTATTCTGTCCGATAATGTTACACTTTATTTCAGTTCAACTGCTCATGGTGCAATAGGAGGTTATGATATTTTCAACAGTACACTAAGCGAAGATGGAATATGGTCTGTGCCCGAAAACGCAGGAGCAGCTATCAACTCCAAGGGTGATGATCAAAATTATTTTCTGACTAATGATGAGAAGATATTTTTTTATTCTTCGACATCAAATGATATTTCGCAAAAAGAAATGAACATTTTCGAATTTGTAAATTTTCAGCAGGAGTATTCAATAAAAAATTAATAAAAATGAGCCAGGTTTATTTGATCAGAAAAGGTAATGTAAGTGATAACAGTGATACCGGTTATCTGGAATATGTATTTAAAGATTATTCGGAAGCCAGGAAGCTTGCACAGAAACTTGTGAAAGCATATAACAAAAAGAATGGTCGCAAGAACTTTTATAATCCCGATAATCCGGTTTCCAATGAGATGATTGAAATATTTCCCGATAAGTGGACAAGCAGACACGAGATAATTGAAGTGGCCGTATTTCAGCTTAGGAATATTAAGAAACAAAAAAATAGCAATGCGGGCAAGTACCGTAATACAGAAATAAATATTTTTCAGGAAATCATGTTAAGCCATTAGCCTTTCTAAATAAGATGAATGCAGCATTTAATTTTAGTCGCTTTCTTCGCATTATTTTGAATATTCTGATTGGAATTATTTTTCTTTCGTTCATGAAAGTTGGAAACAATGAATGGCGGTCGTTACTTGTACTGCTTTATGCAGCAGTTTATATTCTTTGGCTGCTAAACCGGTTTTCAATTTCGATTCTTCGTAAATTCAAAAGAAACGAATAATTTATATTTTAATCGTAACTTAATCTGCTGTCGCCAGTAATAGGAATTTCGGGACCCAGAAAATGCGGACTGATGTTGAACAGCACAAAAAAGAATGCTTTCACATTTGCAAGGTATTCCCTCAGTTTAAAGATTTTCATGCCTGCATATTTTCGTTTATCAGCAATAAATCCGTAGGCTGTAAGACCTTTCTGGTGTGCAATATAAAGCGCACGATCAAGGTGATAATCCTGTGAAACGATAATCATATCCCTTGCGTCAAAAACTTTTTCTGCTCTTACAATTGAACTGTAAGTATCAAATCCTGCATGGTCAAGAAATATATCATCTTCAGGAATGCCCTGCTCTTTAAGGTATCTCTTCATGCAGTTTACTTCATCATATTTTTTTGTTCCATGATCACCACTTACGAGAAATCGTTTTATTTTTCCTGCTTTATAGAGTTCAATTGCTTTATCGACTCTGTCTCTGACAATCAGCGAGAGGCTGCTGTCACCATACACCAGCGAGCCAGGAATTAATGCGGTGTATGCAGATGGAATTTTATTTATATCAGAATAAATATAATTTTTTGCGACATGTTGAAAATATAAATTGATGATCAGTGTGAACAGCAGCAAAGAAGCACCAAACCAGAGTCCTGAAAAAATTATCCTGTGAAATATTTTTCGCATATCATTTATTGATATGCAAAGATACTTCGAAATTTGGAAAGTATATTATCTATATTGAATACATTCTCCATCTGGATCTAGGTATAAGAAATGACAGAAGCATAAATAATATCGACAATTAAACTTGTCTTCTTTTTATCTTATCAACTTAAATTACATTCCGCCCTTTTTGCAGCAAGGAGGCAGCTTTTCATAAGCAGTAGCATCAGCCTTAACATTGTCAGCATCGTAACCGATTTTAGAAAGAGCAAGTCTAAGTTTATCGGGAGTGGTTTTATTTGGCCTGTATGTAATAGTAACAATTTTTGTGTCGAGATCAAGAACTACGTCTGTTACACCTTTTTCGAATGCTATATTTTTTTCAATTCTTGTTTTACAGGAACCGCATACCGCTGAGGTTTGAATTTTTATCACAGCTGTTTTCCCATTGCTGATACTGTCCTGTGCAGATGCTGTAAAATTTATAAAAAATAATACTGCAAATATTGCAAGTAATGATTTCATTGATGTTTTCATAATATATTTTATTTTAAATTTTATTTACAAACCGGAAACCCAAATTCTTCAAGGGTTTCATTAAATATTATCAGTTTTGACTCGTCTCCCTCATAACTGATTGTAACATCACCTGATTCAATATCAGCATCTACCGCCTGCACACCTTCAACCTGTGTAAGTGCATTTTTAATGTTACGGACACATCCGCCGCAGTGAATATTACTTACTTTTATTACCGTTGTTTTCATAATTTAATAATGTTACGCAAATTTAACGCAATGCTTTGATATAGCTGCTATATTTAACATCTGCTTAACAAAAAACAAAATCAAAAAGTGACTAAAATTTCCTTGGTAAAATCGCAAAGTTCAGGGAAGAAAATTTTAAACTCAGAATAATACAGAACATAGTTTTTATCAAGTTCATTAGTGGCATTATGAATATTTGACGGATGGTTTATACGTTTTGACATACGTGCAAAAGCGAATTCTATTCCGCTAAGCTTAGAATAGGACATCAGCACATTGCGGAAACGCATATAAATCAGTGCCTGCTGAAACCTGTGAGGGAAAAGGTCTTTGTACAATTTAAGAACATAATAACAATCATGTGCAAAATCTTTCAGGGGAATAGCTGAATAATCAGAAAAATTTGCAGCAAGAAAATGATCGTAATAAATATCTGCAACAACCGGTGCATAATGCTTGAACAAAGGGCGAAGCCTTTTCTTGCTCTCTGTTACCATGGAATGATTATCCGTGAACTCATCAATTTTCCTATGGAGACTGATCCCCTTCGCAATGTCTTCACTGAAAGCCCCTGGTTTCCTGCCTCTCATAAAATCACCCAGCAGGTTTCCGACCATTACTTCTTCATTTTCCCCCGATAAAAAAAGATGAGCAAGAAAATTCATTTTGTTACGTTAATTGTATAGTAATGAATATAAAGCGTTTTTATTAACATGTTATAGTGAAAATCTTTGCAGTTGCCTAACTTTTTAAGGCAAATTTATGAATTAAATTTACCGATGCTCTTTATACATAAATAAAATTTTATGCTTAAGAAAACCCCAAAAGCCTCTAAAATCAAGAAGATTTTTGTGCTCGACACTTCGGTGATCCTTTACAATCATAATTCCATCAATAGTTTTGAAGATAATGATGTAGCCATCCCGATCACAGTACTCGAAGAACTTGATAATTTTAAAAAAGGAAACGATACCATAAATTTCGAAGCTCGCGAATTTATCAGGATCATCGATAACCTGTCACTGAACAATACTTTGCAGCACTGGGTTCCACTTGAAGATACACATGGGCAGTTCAAGGTAATCATGAACGAGAACGGCAGGAGTGGAAAGGTGGATGCCAATAAAGTATTCGGTGAAACCAAACCCGATCACCGCATCCTGAATGCAGCACTTACCATGTCGGAGGAGAATCCTGATAAAAAAGTTATCCTTGTCAGCAAGGATGTAAACCTTCGCCTTAAGGCAAAAGCACTAAACATCACTGCCGAGGATTTTGAAACAGGGAAAATAAAAAATATTGAAGAACTCTATACCGGAAAATCGACAATAAATGGTATTAATCCAGAACTGGTTGATAAAATTTATCAGGAAGGATTTTGTACTCCGGATGAAATTGGCGTGAAGGACACAATCCCTAATCATTATTTTATTTTAAAAAATGATAAGACTTCAATACTTACATTTTACAACGCTCTTTCCAATAGAATAGAGCGTATCGAAAAACGCTCCGCATACCGCATCACGCCGCGCAATGCTGAACAGGTTTTTGCTTTGCATGCAATATTGAATCCGAACGTGAAGATGGTCACAATGCAGGGCGTAGCTGGTACCGGAAAAACCTTGCTTGCTCTTGCCGGATCGCTTGAAATGAAAAGGGAATTCAAGCAGATTTATCTTGCACGACCGATAGTTCCTCTCAGCAATAAAGATATCGGTTATCTTCCGGGTGATATTAAGTCCAAGCTAAACCCTTATATGGAACCTCTCTGGGACAATCTGAAAATGATACAAAATCAGTTCAGCGAAAAGGACAAGGAATATAAAGGCATTAATGAGCTTGTTGAAAATGAAAAGCTGGTGATTACACCGCTCGCTTACATTCGCGGCCGCAGTCTTTCCAACATTTGTTTTATTGTTGATGAAGCGCAGAATCTTACACCTCATGAAGTGAAAACAATAATCACTAGGGCAGGGGAGAACACCAAAATTATTTTTACTGGTGATATTTACCAGATAGACACACCATATCTCGACAGCCACAGCAACGGGCTTTCAACGCTTATCGACAGGATAAAGCATCATCCTATCTATGCGCATATACGACTGGAAAAGGGAGAAAGAAGTGAACTTGCTAATTTAGCGAACACATTGTTGTAATTCCTACGGAAACAACAAGCCAATTGGAATTTCCTGAGTCTGTAATGGTGAAATTCAGTGATGAATTTCTTGTGAAATAATTAGAACAGATTAATACCGCAATGTGCAGCTTTGCATGGAAACGTTCAACGAATCAGTTCCTTTGTAGACAATTATATTGGTGCATGAATTAAATTCACCTTCTCTTACAGAGCCAACGGTAAACGAAATTTCAGCAATCATATCGAATTTTTTATTCTGGTCCAGTTCAATTTTTACAAAACCAATGAGGCCATCACCGTATGTCTTAATTTTGACACTGTCGCCACTGGTAGAGCCACCAAGCATAAGATCAACAGCACCGCCACCATCATCACTTCTTGTAAGCAGCCATGTATTTTTAGTTAAAGTAATGTTTGTTCCACTGGTATCTGAATATGTTTTGAGTTCACCTGCACAGGAAGTAATTGAATTATCATCCTTTTTGTTTTTTGAACAACAGCAAAAGAAAGAGATGCCTAAAATCAATATTAGAATTTTTTTCATGAGTTTTCCGGTTTAATTTAAAAGCTTTTCGTAGAATAAAAGTTTTTTATACAAATATAGAATTTCCTAGGGTAGAGGCAAAAATAATGCACTCATCTTTCGATAATTGCATTTAAATATTTTCAATTTACTTTTACTTTGAAGCTGTTGCTTCTTCCTGGAAAATAACAGAAAGCAGCGTTTGGCCGACAGCATTCAGTGTATTCTTGTTAATACCGGCCATGTCATCTTTCAATGTGTGCCAGTATTTGTAGAATCCGGATGGAGTGCTTGAATCACGGTGTATAATATCAATTGTGGGAATTTTGGCATATTCATTTATATACAAGTGATCATCAGTAATGGCACCGGTTTTAGAATACAGGAAATAATCGGAATACCCTGCCCTAACAGCAACATCCCACACTTTCTTCATAATATCGGGTGCATATTGCACTGAAGTTCCTTCCATGGTAAATGTTGCGCCTTCGCCTCCAACCATGTCGAGCAGTATTCCATATTTTGCATAATAATCTTTTACATGCGGATTCTTTGCCCAGTATTGTGAACCAAGGCACCAACTGTCTTCCATTTCTACATACCCGCTATTTTCAGGTTGTCCGTAATCTTCTGCGTCGAAAAGCACAAGGTCGACTCCTATTGGCGGAGGATTAATGCTGAGTAATCGTGCAATTTCAATAATAATCCCAACACCGCTGGCACCGTCATTTGCACCAGGAATAGGTGTTTTATGGTTTTTTACATCCGGGTCCTGGTCAGCAAATGGACGAGAATCCCAGTGAGAGGAAATAAAAATTCTATTATTGGTACCGGGTTTAAAGGAGGCAATGATATTTTTAATTTTCAGTGTTTTTCCATCGAACGATTTTACTTTCGTCTCCTGCACTACAATATCTTTTGTATAGGATTTAAGTTTTGCAATCAGATAGTCAGCACATTTTTCGTGTGCAACAGAGTTGGGTACGCGCGAGCCGAAATCAACCTGTGCCTTGGTATAATTGTATGCTGAATCAGCATTGAAAACAGGCACATTCACATTTGATACTACTTTTGTAGTATCTGTTCCATCGGAATTATTTTTCTTTCCTCCGCAGGAAACAACCATTGAAATGCCTATTACAGACAGAATGCAAAAAAAAGTTTGTCGGATCATGAGATTTGTTTTACATGTATTTCAGCTAAAATTTCTTTAGCGGTTTTAATAATTCCTTCCGTGTGATATCCACATTCATTGTACAATTCCTTCAGCGTTCCATGTTCAATAAATTTATCAGGAACACCAAGGAGTTTTACTTTAGAATTGTAATTATTTTTTGACATAAACTCAAGTACTGCGCTGCCAAATCCGCCAACAATGGTGCCGTCTTCCACAGTTATAACATTTTTGAATTTCCGGAAAATATCGTGCAGTAAATTTTCATCAAGGGGTTTAATAAAACGCATATCGTAATGAGCAATACTGAAATTTTCTTCCTCAAGTTTTTCGATAGCCTCAGTAGCAAAATTACCAACATGTCCAACAGTGAGGACTGCCAGATCGCTGCCATCTTTTATCATTCTGCCCTTGCCAATCTTGATTTCAGTAAAAGGTTTTTCCCAGTCGAGCATTACACCATTTCCCCTTGGGTAGCGGATTGCGAAGGGCCCGTTATTTTTAAGCTGTGCCGTGTACATTAGGTTACGAAGTTCTTCTTCGTTCATTGGTGCAGAAACAGTCATGTTGGGAATACATCGCAGGTATGCAAGATCAAAAACTCCGTGATGTGTAGGTCCGTCTTCACCAACAATTCCGCCTCGGTCGAGGCAAAAGACAACTTGAAGATTTTGGAGTGCAACATCATGAATTATCTGGTCGTATGCACGCTGCATGAATGAAGAATAAATATTGCAGAAGGGTATAAATCCTTGTGCAGCTAGCCCTGCAGAAAATGTAACTGCGTGCTGTTCGGCAATTCCAACATCAAACGCTCGATCAGGCATCTGCTCCATCATAAGGTTCATTGAACAACCAGTGGACATAGCAGGAGTTACCCCAAGAATTTTTTCATTTTGTTTTGCAAGTTCAATGATGGTTTTTCCAAAAACTGTCTGGTATTTTGGAGGATTATTTTTATCCTTGGGATTCTCAATAATCTCGCCTGTTTCTTTATTAAAGAAACCTGGAGCATGAAATTTGGTCTGATCTTTTTCAGCCTGCTCAAAACCTTTACCTTTCACTGTGATACAATGAAGAATTTTTGGTCCGCGGATATGCTTCATGTCACTGAGAATTTTTTTCAGACGAAGAATATCATTTCCGTCAACTGGCCCGAAATACCGGAAGTTCAGCGATTCGAAAATATTACTCTGACGAAAAATAGTGACTTTGATAGCATTCTCAAGTTTCTGAACAAAAGAACGTGTTTTATTTCCGTACCTGCCTTTGCTTCCAAAGAAATTCCAGATGCGGTCCTTGATTTTGTTATATGTTCTGGATGTGGTAATATCTGTAAGGTATTCCTTTAATGCCCCCACATTTTGATCAATAGCAATGCCGTTATCATTAAGAATAATGAGAATATTTGCTTTTGAAACACCTGCATGATTCAATGCTTCAAAAGCCATCCCTCCTGTCATTGACCCATCACCGATCACAGCAATATGATGCCTGTCCTTTTCGCCTTTGAGTTGCGAGGCAATTGCCATTCCTAAGGTTGCAGAGATTGATGTGGATGAATGCCCTACGCCGAATGCATCATACTCGCTTTCTTTCATCTTGGGAAACCCGCTGATTCCTTTGTATAGCCTGTTGGTGTGAAAACTATCTCGGCGACCTGTAAGTATTTTATGCGCATAAGCCTGGTGGCCTACATCCCAGATAAGATTATCGTAAGGTGTGTTAAAAACATCGTGAATCGCAACTGCAAGTTCAACTGCACCAAGGCTTGCACCCAGATGGCCCGGATGATGCGACACCACGTCAATAATGAATTGCCGTATCTCTTCGCAGAGCACTGGAAGATCATCATCGTTCAATTTCCTTAAGTCTTCAGGAGAATTGATCGTTGCTAATAACTTACCGGGTATACTTGCAGGACTCAACAGTTTTTATCTTTAATAGCTTCAGAACTCACAAAGTTAAGAAAAATTGTAAAGTGAGATTGTTAAAAAAATATAAGCTGGTATTTGTATCAATCATCATTTCGTAGTATAAAATTCTAAAATGTAAAAGTTACAATTCGGTCAAACGTACAGTAATACTTAGTTAATAGAAGCCATCGAAGGTTGATCACGGAAATTAAAAACAAAGTAACAATTCAATCAGTTCAGCGTAACAATTATAGCTCAATCAACACTCAAAGTGCACTCACTTAATTAAAAAAGAAAAGCCGATAATCAATACTATTTTATCGATTATCGGCCTTCAATAATTTAAAATCTATACAAGAGTTTCCACATCAATAGCATCTTCAGCATTTAGAGGATTCTTGGAATAGGGCAGACCTTTTCTGAACAATCTTTTCGATTTCCTTCTCTTCATGCGCACCTTTGCTGCGTATGCAATAAAATACATTGCAGGCACCAGTATAAGGGTAAGAAATGTCGCGAAACTTAAACCAAAAATTATTGTCCATGCCAGTTTACCGAAGAACTGCACATTCTCACCTCCAAAGTGGATGTGAGGATTTAGATCAGTGAATAAAGTAATAAAGTTAATATTAAAACCAATTGCAAGAGGAACAAGACCGATAATTGTTGCCGAAGCGGTCAGCATAACCGGGGTAATACGTGTTTTTCCTGCCTGGATAATTGCATCTCTTGTCTTTAATCCACGACTCTTAAGCACATCCGTAAACTCTACTAAAAGAATTCCGTTTCTTACAACAATACCAGCAAGAGCAACAATACCAATGCCTGTCATAACAATGGAAATACTCATTCCGAAAATGATATAACCAAGCAATACACCTATCACGCTGAAAAATACTTCTGCCATAATAATAAGTGGCTTACTCGTTGAATTGAATTGTGTGATAAGTATGAACAGAATTAGCCCGATTGACAACAACATTGCCATCGATAGAAAATTCATTGATTCCTTCTGGTCTTCCTGTTCACCAGTAATTTTTAGGTCAACGCCTTCAGGTGTAGGAAATGATAAAATAGCTTTGTTAATATTGGCAACAACTTCATTCGCCGTATAGCCAGAAAGCACATTCGATGTGAGGTTAATTATTCTCTTTAAATTCTTTCGTTTTATTCCACCATATGAATTCACATAACTCAGCTTAGCAACTGATGATAGTGGAATCTGCCTGATTAAACCAGAGTTCATGTCTCTGTAAGTAATCTTCAGATTCAGCAATGCATCAATGTTTTTACGCTGCGATTCAGCGTAACGCAATTGAATAGGATACTGATCCTCGCCCTCGCGGTATTTGGAAATTTCTTTTCCGAATATTGCGGTGCGTATTTCAAGTCCTATGGTAGCTGTTGAAATCCCTTCCCTGTTTGCTCTTTCACGATTGATGTCGATCAGAACTTCAGGTTTGCCTTCTTCAAAATCCGATTTCAAGTCTTCAATTCCCTTTATTCCCAGTGAATCCAGGTATTTTGTAAATCGATGGGAAGTTACTAATATGGAGTCTATATTTTCGCCAACTATTTCTACATTGATAGGTTTCCCGGTGGGCGGGCCGCTGCGGTTAGCTTCAACTGTAATCTCTGCTCCCGGAATTCCTTTGAGTACGTCCCTGATAGAATCAAGATAAATGGTTGTATTAAACCTGTTTCTTTTAGCAAACTCAACAAAATTAACTGTAATTTTTGCTTTATTAGAGGCCACGGAATTGTCACCGCCCATAGGATCGGAAGCTCCTAGAGCTACATTTGTAATAACTGATTCCACAATAGGGTTATCTTTTCCAACCACATTGTATACCCTGCCTTCTAGGATTTTGGCAATAGAGTCGGTATTCTGAAGACTTGTGCCTATAGGCATCTTAAGATATACGTTAATTGTATTTGGCTGATTCGATGGAAAAAATTCCACTTTAAGTTTTGCAGCTGCTGTCAGAAAAAACACAATAATCAGCGTTGCAGTTGTTCCTCCTAAAAGGTAATATGGTCTTCTACCTCTCATACATGCTTTTAGCACACGCTCGTACCAGCACATAAATGCAGGTATACCTTTATGCTGGAATTTATGAATCATTTTGTATCCAATTGTATTATGGAACAAGTACAACATCATAAATAATACAACGAAGTTTGCAATGCCTATCCACAGTGATGCATAGAATAGTAATGCAAGACCGGCCATAATCCCTGAATTGATAAGAAGTTTTTTCTTCTCTGTTTTTACAGGCGTTTCATGATCTTCATGTTCCATAAAATCAACTGCAAAAACCGGATTGATAATGTATGCTACAAACAAAGATGCAAACAATGTGATAATCAATGTTACAGGAATAAAATACATGAACTTGCCTACTACGCCTGGCCAGAAAGCAAGTGGGAAGAAGGGTGCAAGCGTGGTAAGTGTACCTGATAAAATCGGAACAAACACTTCACCTGCCGCCAGCTTGGCCGCTCGAGTAATACTAAGCTTTCCCTTTCCCTGCTTGAATATGCGGTGAGTGTTTTCAATAACAACGATGGCGTCATCTACCACAATTCCAAGCGCAAAAATAAATGCGAACATTACAAGCATATTCATTGTAAAACCCAGAGCGGGCATTACAATATAAGCAATGGCCATTGACAGTGGCACAGACAACCCCACGAAAAAAGCATTGGTTATCCCCATGAAAAACATAAGAATAAGTGTCACAAGTATAAAACCAATAATTATCGTATTGTTTAATTCAGTAAGCGTGCGCTTTGTAAATTTCGCCTGTTCACCAGTTATGTCAATTTTGAGTTTCGATGGTAGCTTGGATACCTGCAATTCAGTAAGTATATCCTTTATTTCATCTGATGCATCAAGAAGATTTTCTCCGCTTTTTTTAATTACGTTCAGCGTAAGCACATTTTTGTGATTTAATCGTGCAACACTTTCCCTTTCCAGGAAATCATCTTTTACTTCAGCAATATCTTTTAGATATACCGTGGCACCGCTGGATGATTTAATAATAAGATTTTTGATTGTTTCAATATCCTTAAATTCGCCCACAACTCTTATGGAACGCTTCATTCCAACCATATCAATGGAACCGCCTGAAATGGTCATGTTTTCATAAGCTACAGCATTTTCAATATCACGCAGGGTAACATCTGCAACCTGCATTTTGTACATGTCAACATTGATTTGTATTTCCCTGTCCAGGGCTCCTACAATATCAACCCTTGTAATTTCTTTTAATGCTTCAACTTTGTCCTTGATAATATCTGCGTAATCTTTAAGTTTCGCGAGTTCAAAATCGCCCGAGATGTTAATGTTCATAATCGGAATCTCGGATAGATCGATATCCTTAACATCAGGGTCTTTTGTAAGATTGCTGGGAAGATCGTTCATCGATTTATCCACAGCATCCTTTACTTTTTGTTTCGCATCCGCAACATCAACTCCTGTATTGAATTCAACAATAATCAGCGAATAGTCCTGCACACTGGTGCTGTTAATTTTCTTGACACCGTTTATTGATTTGAGATTTTTTTCAAGTGGACGGGTTACCAGGTTTTCAATATCGGTAGGTGATGTCCCTGCGTAGATTGTGGTAACAATAATTTTCGGAATTACTATTTCAGGAAATTGTTCTTTTGGAATGTTGATGTAACTGATTATTCCGAAAATCGCTATAATCAGCACTAAAACATAGATGCTCGTTTTATTATCAATACTCCAGCTGGTCGGCCTGAATTCTTTAATCTTGCCTTTCATGATATTCTATTTTTTATTCCAGTTAAATGAAATTTCAAATTGTATTAAAATTTTAACTTTTTGCCATCCTCTATTGTTTGATAACCTACGGTAATAATCATATCACCTTCCTTAAGTCCTGAAAGAATTTCAGTATATCCGTTATAGGATTGCCCAAGTTCTACTTTCACTTTTTTGGCAATATATCCATTAGCTTTGTCTTTAACAGCAGTGTAAACAAAATTTTCACCACTCATTTTTTGTATAACATTAACCGGAACCGATATAGCTGAGTCAGCATGATAATCGTTTATCTTAACCACTGCAACCATGTTGGCTCTGTATGATTCATCAGTGCTTTCAAGGCGAACTTCGCTGGTAAATGTTCTGTTCGTTGAGTTGATGAATTTACTGGCAAAAGAGATTTTTGATTTGATTTCTTTATCAAGATCAGGGAAGGAGATGATTACATCATTTCCTGTTTTCACTTTTGCTGAATATGCTTCTGCAATTTCCGCAACAACTTTCACTTTGCTGAGATTCACAACCCTGAAAGCTGTAGTAATTCCGGGTGTCACCGATTGACCCACTTTGATTGGAATTTCTTCAATGGTGCCATTTATCGGAGATAAAATTTTTGCCATCTGAATCTGTTCCTTGGTGCTCTTGATAAGGTTTTCGTAATATTCTTTATTGTTTTTTGCAGTAAGGTACTGAACTTCCGATCCGATTTTCTGATCCCAAAGATTTTTTTGTTTAGTATAAATATTTGTCATGAAATTCAAAGTGGAATCAAGTGTAACAAGTGTTGATTTTAATGCAGCATCATCTATCTGAGCCAGAACCTGTCCCTTATTCACTGTTTCACCCTCTTTGACATTTATTGCAGTAACTACTCCCATCATTTTGGGACTCACGGCAACATTTTCTTCGCCGTCAATCTTGCCCTGAACTTCAAGATAATGGTTGAATTCTGCTTCTTTTAGCGGAGTAACAGAAACTTCGGCAACCTTATCAAGACTTTTTCCTTCTTCAACTGCGATTTCTTTTTCAAGTGTTTTTATTTGTTCAGCTATTTCATCATGCTTAGCTTGTAGCTTTTCAAGCTGTGCTTTTTTATCGTTGTTGCATGAGAAAATTAAAACGCTGATAATTGCAATTAATAATATTTTTTTCATAATCGTAATTTTTTTTATTTCAATAATTTTTCAAGTTTTGATTTAGCTGCTGATAGATCTATGATCGATGTGTAATAATCTGTTTGCGCCTGCAGATACTGGTTTTGCGCCAAGGTTAATTCCAGGCTGCCGATGATTCCTTCCTTATATTTGATAATATTTTTATTGTAAATTTTCTGTGCAAGAATTACATTCTGCTTTTTTGTAAGATATGTATTTACATCAGTAATAAACGTTGATTGTGCACTGCTGAAAGTAGTCTGTAATCCAAGCGAAACCTGTTCTTTTGAATTCTTCGCTTTTTCCAGCGCAATTTTAGCCTGTTGGATTTTGGCTATTTTCATACCACTTCCGAATATCGGAATGTTCATGCTAACGCCAATCAAATTAGGAGGTGTGAACGAAAAAGAATTCTTGTTGAAATTTTCTTCGTGCTGGTAGAATGCCGCAACATCAGGCAATAGCGTTGATTTTTGAAGTTTCAGATTTAATGCTGAAAGTTTTTCATATGTCTCCATCAAACCGTAATCCACATTGCTTTCTACCTTAAAATCTTTTGTGGAAAGTACGGCCAGATCAGATGAAGCGAGCAATGAGTTCAGATCATCCGTAAGTATAAGCTTTTGCGAAAGTTCAATCCCCATTTGAAATTTTAAAAGATTTTTAGCAACTTCAAGTTGACGGGTAATCATTTCTGCTGCATTTTTCAAAGTGCTCACTGTTAACTGCATCTGGTCAACATCGGTTTCTTCAATAAGTCCCTGGGCATTTGTACTTTTAATATAATCCAGTATTTTAGAAGTATTGGCATAAGTTGTATCCAGAAGACTTTTGTTTTCCTGTGCAATTAAAACAAGGTAATAAGCATTTGTCACCTGTTCGCTTACATCCAGCTGCGATTTAATAACTGCAGATTCGGAAAGTTGCTTGTAAACTTTTGTGGTTTGCAAGCCAACCAGGTATGATCCGCTGAACAGAAGTTGAGATACTGTTACATCATATGTTAATCCCCATCTTAAATCCTTTGTCGACGTGGTTGAACTCGAACTTTGACTTCCTGCATTCGCATTTTGGATACTGTCAAGCATATGCAATACATGGTTATCTCCAGCAGTTACCGCAAGCGAACCAAGCATACCATACATTGAACTAAATGTATTCCCTATTGAAGAGAAAGAACTAAGTTGTTCCATTGTTGATGAAAGTGTAAGCATATAAGAATATGCAAGTTTCGAATTCACCTGAGGAAGCCCTATAGCAGTGGTTTCCCATATTTTCTTTTTCGCACTTTCCAGGTCAAGGTTTGCATTTTTTACAAGCGGACTGTTTTGCAAAGCATAGTCCTGTGCTTGCTTTAGGCTGAACGACTGCACACTGTCTTTTTGAGTTTGCTGGGCAAACACAAAATTAATCAACAGTGAAAATAGTGTAAGCATAATTGCTTCTTTTTTAATCATAGTCTAAACTCCTTATTATTTCTTTTGTAAAATCCTGACAAAAATATTTTAGTTTATATATTCGGTAAAAAACTTTTCTTTGAATTTCCGTTATAGCCCGATAAATGCATTTATCTCTCTTTTAATGAATATCTTTTTTTATTTTGCATTCCAGATAATCTATTCCTTTCTGGTTAGCTATTCCCCGTATGTGATAGCTGAAAAAATTATTAAATATTTCTTCATATGAATATTTGTTTTCTACAATCATGTCTAATGTATTTGACATTTCAAGCCTGAATAAATAAAAATGTGCAATGATATCAATGTTCAGATCACTTCTGTAAAGACCTTCCTTTATGCCGCGCTTCATATTGTCAGCAATTTGTTTATATATGTGATCTCTCCTGTCTCTGCTGATGTTTCTCCAAATTTCAGGATAATATTTCTGGAGGTCATAAGTTGCCGAAGGATTTGTATTCTTTAATAAGTTTGTTATTAATTTGCTTACCATGAGTAATTCTTCAATTGCATTCACCTTCATCTTGCAAATTTTACGCATTTGCTCGTGCTGGGCATCCATTGTAAAATTGACCACGCTGTTAACAAGATGATCTTTGTCCCTGAAATGCAGATAAAGTGTTTTCTTCGAAATACCAAGTTCCCGTGCCACATCATCCATGGTAACACTCTTTATCCCATATTTCAGATATAGTTCAGAAACTTTAGCGATAATTTCTTCCATCATTAATTTTTTTGCAAATATACATATATAAAAACTCCGGAAACGAAAAAAATATAAAAAGTTTTTGTGGTTTATTTTCCTTGCTTTGAATGAGGAAAAACTTTTATTCGTCTTCTGTTTTTTTTGCTGTCAAAAAATTATTAATACATTTGGCCATATTAATAAATATGTTTTTGCACTTTTTTTACTCATATGCCAAGGGACACTGATATAAAACAACGAACCATAAAAGTTGCCAGGGATTTATTCTTCCAGTATGGCTATTCAAGTGTTTCAATCGAGGACATAATAAAAAAAGCAGATATAAGCAAGAAAACGCTGTACCGATATTTTGTCTGCAAGGATGATATACTTAATGAGGTGGTATTGCATTTTACTTCCAGCCTTACCAAAGACATCAATGACATGCTTGTTAGGAAGGACATTGAATTTCCCGAGAAACTGAAATTGATATTTACAAACACTGCTATTGCTTTGTCGAAAATTTCTGCAAGGTTTTATGAAAACATTAGGAAAAGCAATCATTCCGCATGGGAGAAAATCTCCGCATATAAAAGAGAAATTGCCCAACTGTGTTTTTCCGACCTTATGGATGAAGGCATAAAAAACGGACATATTTCAAAAGAAATAAATAAAGATATTGCACTGCTTACATTTCTTACTGCAGTGGATAATTTATTCGATCCAGTCTTTCTCGATCAGCTGCCAAAGGAAATTCTTGAGAGAATTCCACGTTCTCCGCGCGACATATTTGATGCAGTTATCAAGGTTATTTATGAAGGTATCCTTACTGAAGAAACCAAGAAAAAATACCTTATTAATACCGTCAATTAACAGGTTTCACATTCACGGATCCGAATTTTTGAAATTTTAATTGTTGGTAATGCCAACAAAAAATCGTTTTTTTGCAAAAATAACAGTGCAATTATGGATCATTATTTAAGAACTAAAATCAAAGACCTGCTGAAAACTCCTGAGAAATTTCAGATAGGCGGCACAGTAACAGTTAAAGGCTGGGTGCGCACAAAAAGGGGAAACAAGAATGTTGCATTCATTGCTGTCAATGATGGCTCTATTGTTCACAGCATCCAGATTGTTGCTGATGTACAGAATTTTGATGAAAATATATTAAAGATGATCACTACCGGAGCTTGCATTGGTGTTACCGGTAAACTGGTCGAATCACCTGGTTCAGGACAGAAGGTTGAAATTCATGCTGAAAAAATTGAAGTATATGGTACCGCTGATGCAGAACTTTATCCTTTGCAGAAAAAAGGGCATACCCTTGAATTTCTTAGAGAGATAGCTCATCTCAGGCCACGTACAAATACATTCGGCGCAGTGCTCAGGATAAGACATGCCATGGCATATGCTATACACAAATATTTTAATGATAATGGGTTCTATTACCTGCATACACCAATAATTACCGGGTCAGATGCTGAAGGTGCCGGTGCCATGTTTAGAGTTACAACACTCGACGGAATTAATCCACCAAAAACTGAAAATGGTTCTATCGATTTTTCACAGGACTTTTTTGGCAAGCCCACCAATCTTACTGTTTCAGGGCAATTAGAAGGGGAACTTGGTGCAATGGCACTTTCACTCATCTATACTTTTGGACCTACATTCAGGGCTGAGAATTCTAACACACCAAGGCATCTCGCAGAATTCTGGATGATAGAACCTGAAATGGCATTCTATGAAATAACCGATAACATGGATCTTGCTGAAGACTTCCTGAAATACCTGATTAACTATGCACTTGAGAATTGCCTGGATGATCTGGAATTTCTGAATAACATGTACGATAAAGAACTTCTGGAGAGGTTACAGTTAATAGTGAAAGAGAATTTTGAAAGATTAACATATACTGAAGCGATTGAGATTTTAAATAATTCGGGAGTGAAGTTCGAATTCCCTCATACTTGGGGTAGCGATTTGCAGGCCGAACATGAAAGATACCTCGTGGAAAAACATTTCAAAAAACCTGTTATCCTTACTGATTATCCTAAAGATATCAAAGCGTTTTACATGAAACAGAATGATGACGAAAAAACAGTGCGGGGTATGGATGTACTCTTTCCCAGGATTGGCGAGATAATCGGAGGATCACAAAGAGAAGAAGTGCTGGAAAAATTATTGAGCAGGATTAAAGAAATGAATATTCCTGAGAAGGATATGTGGTGGTATGTTGATACAAGAAAATTTGGTTCGGCTCCACACAGTGGATTTGGGTTGGGTTTCGAGCGACTGATACTTTTTGTAACAGGCATGAGTAATATCCGGGATGTGATCCCATTCCCAAGAACACCACAGAATGCAGAGTTCTAAATAAAATAAATTTAAGGAACCATTTGTGTTCTGGCTGTTTGAAATAATTAAAAAATAATCTTGCTTTTTGCCGCAGATTTGATTAATTTGCATAAGAATTGAAAATGTGGGAGGCTTAAAAAATGTTAAATCAAAAGCTACAGCAGAAGTTACTTCAGAAACTTTCACCGCAGCAGATTCAGTTAATGAAGTTGCTGGAAGTTCCTACCATTGCGCTTGAACAGCGCATCAAACAGGAAATTGAAGAGAATCCGGCACTAGAAGAAGGCGAGGAGGGAGATGAAGAATCCGGCGATGGTGAGGAAGAGGATATTGTAAATGATTTCGAAGAAGAAGATGATGATTCAGATGAGTCTGAACGAAATGATGAAGATGAATTTGCTTTTGCTGATTATATTGATGATGATGAAATTCCCTTATACAAGCTTGTAGCGAACAACACAAGCCTTGATGATGAACGCAGGGAAATGCCCTATGCTTCAGGAATCACATTTCATGAACAGCTCCTTTCGCAATTGGGATTGCGCGTGCTCGATGAACGGAAATTTCAGATCGCTGCACATATCATAGGAAATCTTGATGACTCCGGTTACCTGCAACGCGACCTGCATGCAATGGTTGATGATCTTGCATTTTCACAGAACATCAAAACAACTGCCGAAGAAATTCATGAACTTTTGATAGTTATTCAGGGTTTTGATCCTCCCGGTGTTGGTGCTCGCAATTTGCAGGAATGCCTTATGATACAGCTTATGCGCGATGATCCCATGAGAGATGAAGTAAAAGTCGCGATCCAGATTATCGAAAAGCACTTTGATGATTTTACGAAAAAGCATTACGATAAAATTACAAAAAAGCTTGAAATTTCAGAAACGCAACTGAAGGATGCGGTTCATGAAATTCTGAAATTAAATCCCAAACCCGGAAATACATATATTGAGCATTCCCGCGTGCAGCAATACATTGTGCCTGATTATATCATAGCAAACAATAATGGTGTTCTGGAACTGTATCTCAATTCAAAGAATGCTCCTGAACTTAGAGTAAGCAAAACGTATCAGGAAATGCTTGAAGCTTATTCAAAGACCAAGTCAAAGGACAGTGGCAAAAAAGATGCACTGATGTTTGTAAAACAAAAGATTGAAGGAGCCAAATGGTTTATCGATGCTATTAAGCAGCGGCAGGACACTTTATACCAGACAATGCTTTGTATAATGGATTATCAGAAAGAATATTTTCTGGAAGGTGATGAAACCTTGATAAAACCAATGATTCTGAAAGATATTGCAGAAAAAATAAACCTAGATATCAGTACCATTTCACGAGTCGCAAACAGCAAGTATGTACAGACTCCTTTCGGCACATTTCTTTTGAAAAGTTTTTTCTCGGAATCCATGTCAACCGACAGCGGCGAAGAAGTTTCTTCAAGGGAAGTAAAAAAAATACTACAGGATTGCATCAGTTCAGAAAACAAACGGAAGCCGCTTACCGATGATGAACTTGCAACAATATTGCATGAAAAGGGATATAATATTGCACGCCGAACTATTGCCAAATACCGCGAAATGCTTAATATTTCAGTTGCACGTCTCCGCAAGGAAATTTAATTTATGGAAAACAAAATTGCCAGAATAATTTCTTATTTTTTTCATCCGATTTTCCTGCCGGTGTATTGTCTGTTGTTTTTATTCTGCCTGAAAGCGTATTTCACATTTGAAATTATTTTTAAAGCACGTCTCATTATGCTTGCTTTCGTGACAGTCACAACAATCATTTTTCCAATGCTGATTATTTACCTTATGAAAAGGCAGGGTTTTATTCAGAGCTTTAAAATGGAAACACTGCAGGAGCGAAGATTGCCGTATATGATTATGGTGATATTTTATTTTCTCACCTATAATATGTTTCGCCAGATGGAACTACCATGGATGTACACTGCATATATGCTGGGTGCGACGATCCTGTTGGTTATAGTGGTGGTGGTCAATTTCTGGTGGAAAATTAGTACACACATGATTGGAATTGGCGGCGTTTTCGGTGTAATAGCGGGCCTGGCAATAAAACTGGATTTTGACCTGATGTTCATGATCATGATAGTAACAATGCTAGCCGGGATTATCGGATATGCACGTTTAAAATTAGAAGCTCACAAACCATCCGAAATTTATATTGGCTTTCTTGCAGGTGCTGTTGTGATGACAGGAATATTTTGCTTTCTTTAATTCACCTGCCACCTCTAATTCCTGCCAACTTAGGACTGTCAATTATTTTCTAAAAAGGTGTAATACAAAGCCCGACCGATATCGGATACATCTCAGGTCCTTTATCAGTTTTGAATATATTTGTAAGAGAATAATAAGCAAATAAATTGAAATAGCTGTAGCCAAACCTAACAATGGCGCCATATCTCAGTGGTTCAAGATTTTTAATCTTAAAGGTTTTGAATTTAACGTTGTCAGTGCCACCATTCAGGTCATTGCCCCTGTATTTGGTGTGATCATTTATAAGATAACCTAACTTGAATCCGGCAGAAATTTTAAAGGCTTTCCCTTTTGCATTCTCGGTTTTGAAACGAAGTTCCAATGGAATATCAAGGTAAGCAAGTGTAATTTTATTTACATCGTATTTTATTGCTTTGTTGTTGACATAATCCGGAATCCTTTCAAAGATAGTGTTTCCGGTTTCCACATAATGTCCGCTTGTTGAATCGAATTTTGCTTCATTGACTGGCATTGCGTCGCTGCGCAAATTGTGTGTGCCTATGCCAAGGCCAATTGCGAGTGCAAATTTACTTTTTCCGAGAGCAAGGTTTTTCATTACATAAAAATCAAAACCGGGACTGTATGAACTTATATTCATTGCAGAATCTTTACTCTGCCATAAGTCATCGTGAAAATTAAGCAGCAACCTGTCGCTTTTACCAAAAGAAATGCCTCCGGGTTTGGAATTATCTTGTGCATTCAAAGTAACAGCGCATATTGAAAGTAAAATTGTTATTGCTAATAATCTTTTCATAAAGTAAAATTTAATGTTAGAATGCAAAGGTATAATAAAAAAATTATTCAGGAAAAGTACGAAGTTATACCGAGGTGCTTGCTTGGTGAATTTGAATTTTGTCAGAAATAGTGCTGAAATATAATTGTAATAGTGAATTACACATTATAACACAACAAAGCGCATGATACATTTCATGCGCTTTATTGTGGGCCCACCTGTCCCGATGGCTATCGGGAGAACCAGGGACAATAGATCATTTTAAGTATTTATCTATTAATTTCCGACTTATTTCAGGGAACTTTTTCAAATCTTCAAGATATTTCCTGCTTTTCATTTTCTTTATATGACTTTCAATTTTACCTGCAATAATTAGATTTGGACATTCCAGTGACCAAAAAATTACCCAGTCAGAAGCACAATTCGTAAATTTGGGTTTTTTGTAATAATCAGATAAATGTTTTTGTAATCTGATATCAGTGGATTCAGATGTCATGCCAATATAAAACGTATCAGCATTTTGAGAATAAAGAATATAACAATATGCCATAAAATAAAAGCGCATGAAATGTATCATGCGCTTTGTTGTGGGCCCACCTGGGCTCGAACCAGGGACCCTCAGATTATGAGTCTGATGCTCTAACCAGCTGAGCTATAGGCCCGGGTTTCAGAAAAATAATGATATTTGCATCTGAAACGGGTTGCAATTTTACGCATTTCTTCCGAATTGAACAAAAAAAATAAAATCAATGATTAAAAATATCATCTTCGATCTTGGTGTAGTGCTCTTGGATATTGACTTCCAGAAGACAATGACTGCATTTAAAAATTTAGGAATTTCGAATATTGATGAGATATTTTCAGGATATACCCAGTCTGGTTTCTTTGATGAGTTTGAAAAAGGCTTAATATCTCCAACGGAATTTCGTGAAGAAATAAGAAAATTTCTTTATGCTCAGGTAAGTGATGAGCAAATCGACGCTGCCTGGAATGCCATGATCCTCGAATTTCCCATAGATCGAATAAATTTTGTAATAGGCTGCAGGAATAACTATAGAACATTTCTTCTTAGCAATACAAATGCAATCCATTTTCCTATTTATAATAAGCTTATAAATAACAATTTCAAAATTAATGATTTATCCGATTTGTTTGAAAAAGCGTATTATTCCTATCGCCTGGACTTGCGAAAACCTGATAAAGAAATTTTTGAATTAGTAATTAACGAAAATTCGCTTATTCCAGCAGAAACTTTATTTATTGATGATTCCGCTCAACATATTGCTACTGCAGCTTCTTTAGGGATAAAGACATTTCATTTTACACCAACGGCTTCTCTGAAAGATGCTCTGCTGATGCATTGATTATTCTGATTCGCTAAAATGATCTCCTATTTCAGATAATAGTTTTTCGGTTTCTGAAACTTCTGTTGTTTGCAATAATGCCATCCTGTATGGTTTGAAATTTCGAATGCCTTTAAAATAACCGTTGAAATGTTTTCTCATTTCAAGGATGCCGGTTCGCTCACCTTTCATTTCCACTGACAACTGCAGATGTTCCCTGCAAACATTTATTCTTTCTTGAATTCCCGGAAATGATATTATTTCTTTATTTTCTAGATATGCCCTGATTTGCCTGAATAGCCATGGATTTCCTATGGTCGCTCTTCCAATCATTATCCCATCTATCATATATTTTTCAATCAGTTCAGAAGCTTGCTGCGGATTGCTGATATCTCCATTCCCAAATACAGGAATTTTCATCCGTGGATTTTTTTTGACTTCTCCTATCAGCGTCCAGTCTGCTGTTCCGCTGTATATCTGCGCTCTGGTTCTGCCATGAATAGTGATGGCTTTAATACCCGTGTCCTGCAAGCGTTCTGCTACATCCACAATCACTTTATTTTTTTCATCCCAGCCAAGCCTTGTCTTTACTGTTACTGGAAGCGATGTTGATTTAACAAGTTCTCTTGTCATTTCAACCATTTTTGGAATGTCATTCAGCATGGCGGCTCCTGCGCCTTTATTCACCACTTTCCTTACGGGACAACCAAAATTAATATCGATCAGGTCGGGATGTGCGGCCTCGGCAAGCTCAGCTGCCTTGCGCATGGATTCAATGTTGTGGCCGAAGATTTGTATCCCTATTGGTCTTTCATTATCTGAAATATTTAATTTCCGCGTGCTTTTTACTGCGTCTCTTATTAAACCTTCAGAGGAAATGAATTCCGTATACATCAGATCAGCTCCGAATTTTTTACAGATTTTCCGGAATGGTGGATCGGTAATATCTTCCATAGGTGCTAGCAGTAAGGGCATGGAGGGTAATTCGATATTTCCGATTTTTAGCATTTTGTTTTTTATTCCTATAAAGTATTTTACAGAACTTGAAAATATAGTATTTTCACAAAAGTAAAAATATTCCTCAAGCTATGGACAAGCAACCATTATTGCATAAATTTCCGGTGTATCTTAAAATTCTGACTTTCGGAATGATAATCATTGCATCGATGATATTAATTTTAATCTTCGGAGTTGTCCTTTCTGTTCCTTTTTTTGGGCCTGATGTAATGAAGAATCTTGCCATTATAGGCGAGTCAAAAGATCCGGAACTAATGGCAATGGCAAAATATTTCCAAATTGTTAGCCAGATCGGAACTTTTTTAATACCAACAATTCTCTTCGCTTTTCTTGATGGAGGAAAAGTATGGACATACCTGAAGCTTAATATCCGCCCACTTTTCATGACGGCTGTATTTTCAGTTCTTGCAATTTTTGCAGCTGTTCCCCTGATTAATTTCCTCTCAGAATGGAATGCACAAATGAGTCTTCCTTCATCTTTGAAGGATATTGAATTATGGATGAAGGATGCTGAAGATAAGGCGGCAGTGGTTACTGCAAATTTTTTAAATGTGACAACACCCGGAGGCTTCTTGATTAATTTGCTTATGATAGGCGTAATTCCTGCTATAGGCGAGGAATTTCTTTTCCGCGGTGTGCTGCAAAAACTTTTTCATCAGCTGACCAAAAACATTCATGTATCTGTTATACTGGCTGCTTTCCTTTTTAGTGCTATTCACATGCAGTTTTACGGCTTTATTCCTCGTTTTATGATGGGAGTGATGCTTGGATATGTTTTTGTATGGTCGGGTTCATTATGGGTTCCAATATTGATCCATTTTACAAATAATTCCGCGGCAGTTGTGGTTTCTTTTCTACAGGGATCAGGTTCTGCCGATAGTACTTTTGATACAGTTGGAACAGGAAGCTCCGCATTATTGCCAGTAATTTTGAGCACAATTCTTACATCGGGTTTTCTTTATCTAATCTTTTATATTGAAAAAAGAAAAACGTTTGGATTGCATGCTGAAAAATAAAAAAAATATCGATTTTTCAGGGTTTTTAAATTGAAACTGATTCCATTTTATTCAAGTTTGAACTTTATGGGAAGAGTGAATTGAACTCTTACCGGAACATTGTTTTGTCTGCCTTCTTTCCATTTTGGCATTGCCTGTACAACCCTCACTGCCTCTTCACCGCAGCCCCCTCCAATATCTTTTAAAACGGTTACTCCTGTAATCGAACCATCCTTCTCAACAACGAATGTTGCAATAACAGTTCCCTGAATATTTGTTTCCTTTGCAGCTTCCGGGTATTTTATCTGTGCACTCATCCATGAATACATTTCCTTTTCACCACCTATAAATGATGGCATAAGCTCTACAAATGTAAATGGCTTTTCAACGGGTTCTGCTTCTATAACATCCTTCACTTTTGTGTCTTCAACTATGATTAAGTCAACATCCTTATCATTTACATTGATTATACCATCCTTTGTTTCTTCAATAAGGTCACTGAAGTTGTCTGTAACTTCTTCAGTATCTACTACGACAATGGGTGGTGTAAACGCTTGAACTCTCTCTCCTGATGCTGGTTGTTCAGGTAGCTCAGGCAATTCCTGTTTGTCGGGAGGCTTAGTAAGTAATGTTGAATCCATTTCAAGCGTTGTATTATTTACCAAAATTTGATTGTAATGCATCAACCCTGCAATCAAAGGAATTGATATAGCTCCTGAAAATAAAAAAACGGAAATGAATAAGGCACGGACAACATTTATTGCATAGATTTTCCTTAAGTAGTAAGCCCCATATTTTTGATTTCTTTTATCAAAAATGATATCATCCAGATTTTGAATGTCTTTTTTCATCGCAATAGACATTTTTGAAATATCATTCTTTCGAAAGAATCATAACAAATAAACGGATATAATTCAAGTGTGAGTCAGTTAACGGAAAGGAAGAAAAAGTTAACGGTAGGTAATAATCAGTTTACGGTTAACTAAATCGTTTATTCGAATTAAAATCAATAATAGTTCTTTGTATCGAAAATAAAAAGCCTTTCTGCTGAAAGGCTTTTTAAATAAAAATTTACTTTTAATTATTCGAGTGTAAATTTTATAGGCAGGTTAAACTGAACCCTAACTGGTTCATTGTTCTGACGGCCTTCTTTCCACTTGGGCATATTTTTTACAACACGAATTGCCTCTTCACCGCAGCCGCCACCTATGTCTCTCAGTACCTGGGCACCAGTAATTGATCCATCTTTTTCAACAACAAATGTTACCACAACAGTTCCCTGTATTCCGGTTTCTTTTGCAACCTGCGGATATTTGATGTTTTCACTTAGCCAGGAATACATTGCTTCTTCACCGCCTTTAAATGATGGCATCATTTCTACAATGGTAAAAGTTTTATCCACTGTGCTTGTTTCAATCACTTCCTTATCCTTTGAATCTTCAATTATAAGGGCCTCACCATCTTTGTCGTTAATAATACCATCTTTTGTGCCCTCCATCAGATCGCCCATTTCACTGGTAACTTCGTTAGGGTCAGTAACAATTACAGGTGGTGTGAAGGCGGCCACTCTGACAGGTTTTGGTGGGTCAGGTATTGGTGGAAGATCCTGCTTATCCGGTGGTGTAACCAGCGTTGAATCCATTTCTATTATTCCTCCATTGGTAAGTTTCTTCTCATTATGCATCAGCCCAGCTATTAAAGGGATTGAAATGATTCCAGAAAAAAGGAACACTGCAAAAAATAAGGCACGAGCTACGTTTTTATTGTAGTTCCTCCTTAAGAAGTAAGCACCATAGTTTTGATTTCTTTCATCAAAAACAATGTCGTCCAGGTTTTCAATTTGTGTTTTCATGATTTGAGATTTAAGTTAATGATTAATTTATGATACAATATTAGTGCATGAAAAGCCTTGATAAAAGGGGGAATCAGTTACTGGAAACGTGCGATTGTTTTACGGTCGGATAATATCAGTTTAAGGTTAATGCACCGAACAATAAAAAAAGCCTCAGTTTAGAGGCCTTTTTTAAAATGGATATGAATTCTTATTTTTCTTTGCTCAGCATGGTGTTTTCTTTTTCGCATATTGGAACCACAGCATATCCTGCAATATTGCAGATTTCCATTTCATCAATAATATCAACAATATTTCTGTACTTAGCTTCGTCATCGGCTTTAATCAAGACAATAGGGTAGTTCTTATCTTCATTTTTCTTTATCTTTTTTATCTCCCTGGCAAGTGCTGAATCGGACATAACTAAGTTTCCCTTGACTACTTTTTCTTTAAGTTCTTCAACTTTTTTGAAAATTATTTGATTTCGCTCAAGAAGAATTTTGCGGATGCCATCTTTGCCAAAGTTTGTCTTGGTGAGTATTGGTACTGGTCCCGTCTTTGGAGTCAGGGAACCATTATAGTAGAAGATTTTGTTGTTGCCTGATAACAGAATATTTATTGTTCTGAAATCAGGAATCGTTGTGGGCGGGCCTTCTACATGGTTGTCAGGCATAGTGATCTCCATGATTTTTGGTTTACTGAATGCCGTAGTTAGCATGAAAAAGGTGATAAGCAGACACATCAGGTCCACCATAGGTGTCATATCTAAAAAGTTTGAAATTCTGCTTCTTTTTCTGCTTCTGTTTTTGCCGCTTTCTTTCTTTTCGGCTTGAATAATTTCTGCCATATCAATGTAGTTTTAATTGTTATATAATGCAATTATATGATATAACTATAGCGAATGAAATAGCGAAACAGTTATAGGGAAAGACCAGGTAATTTGCGGTCGCAAAAACTAAGTTAAAGGCAATGGGAATAAAAAAAGCCTTTCAATTGAAAGGCTTTTAAATATTGTAAATTCACGTTTACTATTCGAGCGTGAATCGGATTGGTAAATTAAATTGTACACGCACAGGTACACCGTTTTGTTTTCCGGATTTCCATTTTGGCATTGCTTTAACTACGCGTATTGCCTCGTCACCACAACCACCGCCGATATCTTTCAATACCTGGACACCAGTAATTCCACCGTCTTTTTCAACAACGAAAGTAACTACAACAGTTCCCTGGATACCAGTTTCCTTAGCTACCTGAGGATATTTAATATTCTCACTGAGCCATTTATACATTGCTTCTTCACCACCGTCGAAAGCGGGCATAAGTTCAACAATTGTAAGTACAGGTGCCTGCTGCTCGATAACCTGGTTCTGTGAATCATCAACAACTATTTCCTCGTCAGTTTCAACAGGAGTGGTGTTGGTAGATTGCTGGTTAAGATCGTCCTGGTTAAGCATGCCGGTATCTTCAACAGAATCGGTAGTAACTACAGGTGCTGTAAACTTTACCTTCTGTTCCAGTGCTTCAGGTGGAGGAGGAGGAGGTGGTGGTGGTGCATCGTCTGTCTTTGGTGCATCCAGATTTGCAAATTCAGCACCAACATTCTTGTCTACATTAACTGAACGAGCTTGCTTGAAGATGATGAAAGGAATAATTGTTGCAAGTAAAATTGCCACAACAGATACTGTCAGTGCGCGTGAAAGAAATCTGTTATAAGCTTTTCTAAGAAAATATGCACCATATTCCTTGTTTCTTTTTTCAAAGACTATCTCGTCAATATTAGTTTTTTTGTTTTCTTCCATAGTACGTTTTTTAAATAACGACCAATTCACTATTATTTTTTAGGAGCAGTTTTCAGCATATCCAACTCCACATCACTTATATCAACCACAGCATAACTTGCAATGTTGCAGATTGCCATTTCGTCAATAATATCAACGATATTTTTGTATTTGGCTTTTTCATCAGCTTTGATAAGAATAATCGGGGATTTTTTATCTGCTTTCTTGATCTCCTTGATTTTCCTGTTAAGCACGCTGTCGGCCATTACCAGTTCACCTTTCAGAACTTTAGTTTTCAGGTCTTCAATTTGTTTGAAAACAGCTTTGTTTTTCTGAAGTAACAATTTGCGGATTCCATCTTTACCGTAATTAGTGCTAGTAAGAGCAGGCAATGGTGGCTTTTTAGGATCTGCTAAACCTATATACCAATATATTTTGTCATCACCAGACATCAGTATGTTAAAAGTTCTGTCAGCCTGAATTTTAGTCTGATCTTCCTTTTTCTGGGTATCATCCTTTTCAGGCATAGTGATTTCCATAACTTTTGGTTTGCTGAATGCTGTAGTAAGCATGAAAAAGGTGATAAGCAAACACATCAAGTCCACCATTGGTGTCATATCAAGGTTGGTGGAATGTTTCTTCGGCTTCTTCCTACCGCCTTTTTCTTGTTTTTCTTCCTGGATTATTTCACCCATAATGTTATATTTTTATAGTTACAAAAAACCAATGTATTAATCATCAAGTTTTGCTTCTTCTTTCTGAAGATTGGTAACAAGGTTAAACTTGTTGACTTTGTTATCTTGCATGATATCAATAATCGATTTAACCGTTTTGTAATCAGCATCAGCATCACCTTTAATAACTACTTCGGCATTTGGGTTTGTAAGTCGTGCAAAACGCACCCATAGGCTTAACTGGTTATCGGTAGTATCAGTAGGGATCCCTGTCATGTACTTCCCTTTTTCCTTAGGATCTTTTTCGTTCAACCACTTTTTTACATTTGCTATCGGCATACCAAACGAGGTGCCTTTATCAAATTTGGCTTTTTCATCTGCAGTGAAAGTAATTTTATATCTTTCACCCATCTTTTCAAGCAACGTTTTTCGGAAATGGGAAGAAGTATCTGCAACCTCTTTACCATTCTTGTCAAACGTTTTACCATTTTTATTCATGTCAAAAAAGATTTTGTCATCTTTAGTGATATCGATGGTAATTATACTTTTATCAGGAGCCTGCTTTTCAGAAATAGAATTAGGTGTATCAACCTGAGCGGCTTCCTGAGGCCTGAATGATGTTGTAAGCATGAAGAAGGTTAAAAGCAGCGAAAACAAATCCACCATGGGCGTCATGTCCATGTGTGGGGATTTATTCGGTAGCTTAATTTTTGGCATGTTAAGTCAGTTTTAAATTAACAACTCGTTAATGCAATTATTTTGTATTTGCTGCGAATGTCTGAACAATGCTGAGGCCTGCTTCATCAATTTTGTAAGTCATACCATCAATAATTGATGAGAAGTAGTTGTAAAGAATAATAGCACCTGCAGAACCACCAATACCAAATGCAGTATTGATAAGAGCTTCAGAGATACCTGTTGCAAGTGCAAGAGCATCTGGAGCACCTGCCTGAGCAAGAGCAGCAAAAGCACGGATCATTCCAAATACAGTTCCTAATAGTCCGATAAGTACAGCCAGTGAAGCAATGGTTGAAAGGAATACCAAGTTCTTTGACAACATTGGTGATTCAAGTGATGCAGCTTCATCAAATTCTTTCTGCATAGCCAATACTTTCTGTTCTTTTTCAAGGGTAGTATCATTTTGTAATGACCTGTATCTTGATAAAGCAGCTCTCGCTACATTAGCAATTGAACCTCTCTGTTTGTCGCAAGCAACAATAGCGTCTTCAATTTTATCTGCTGCCAGTAGGTTTTGCAGTGTCCTGAGAAATGCACCGGCATTGTATTTGTTTAATGCCATTGAAAGTAAACAGAAAACTAAAACAGCCGCAGCGAGCAATCCACCACCTAATGGATAATTACCGAAAAGCAAACCGAAGAATCCAGCAAGAGCTAAAGCAAAAGTTACAATTCTTAATAAAAGTTTAAACATAGCATAACCAATAGGGCCGCCTCTTGCAATTTCAATTGTGATTAATCTTTCAAAGGTGAAAGTTAATAACACGATGATTGCAGTCATAAGTAAAGGTACGATAAAGCCTCCTTTGTAAATAACACCTAGAAAATTACCAGGCAGTGGTTGTCCTGCTGGGTTATTACCTTCGAAATTTGCTGGGTTTCCCATCACAAAAATGAAAACCACAATTGCTACTGCTAATGCTATTAATAAAGCACTAACTGCAAAAACAGACGACAACGCATCTTTTAATGATTGACCACTTTTATTCTTTGCCATAACTCTTAATTTATTGATTAGTAATTTATTTATTTTTCGATTGTCATGCTATTAAAGTGAGGCAAATATAATTATTTTTTTAAAAAGCAATCCTCATTTCTCCTTTATTCGCAAATAATTTTCTTTGCTGCAATTGCTAAGGGATTTGAGTTTTATGCTTTTTGATTTTTAATCGCCTTTAATATCATACCAATCATGTTTTTTTTTAGACTTCTTTTTCCTGCCCCGGAATGAAGTTTTTTTTAATGTTGGAATATTTTCCCCCAAAAATATTTACCGATACAAAAATAATTACAAATAGCAAGATGTAATATAAGGAATCAACATAAGGCGGAAATTAAAAAGTTATCGGTCTTATTTTATAAGTTATCGGTAAAAAAAAAAGAGGGAATTTTCCCTCCTTAATATTGTAAATAACTAATTAATTCGGGCATTTTCCGAGCAATGCTTTTTTAATTGTTAGCGACTTTTCGTCTTTTGCATCAATAGCCAGTATTTTGTCACAATATAAGATCGAATTTTTTGCGTCATCGCATTTTTTATTCATGTTATATTGTTTGAAGTAATAATACCTCAGATAATCATAAGCCGTTGCAAGGTCCTTGGAATATTTTGCAGAATCTTTCAATGCAAGCTTCATCAATGCTTCATAATCAGTTTTAGCAAGGCCGTTCTCGCTTGTTGAATCAATAATTGCCCTAACCTGAGCCCTGTATTTCACAGCGTTTATATAATCAGGTTTTTTATCAATTACAAGTCCAAAAGTTGTATCGGCTTTTCCCCACTGCTGCAAATTGAATTGTGCCTTACCTTTATTGTAATAATCCGTCAGTGTAGCTTTACCAGCATTGATTTTTATATCGTATGTTTTAATGGCAGCAGTATAATCTTTAATTTTAGTTTCAGCAGTAGCTTTATCATTAAGCAGATCATAATTTGTTGAATCCATTTCAAATGCTTTCTGAAACTTTTCAATAGCTTGTGCATCGTTTCCGCATTTAACAAGAAGCTTCCCATAGTAAGAGTAATCGGAAGAAATTATATTTTTTGCAGCTTTGAAAAAGCTTTCAATATATTTAAGTCCTTCAGTGCATTTTCCGGTTTCATAATATGAGTATGCGCCAAGACGATACAAGACAGGATAGCTCTGGTCTACAGCTAAAATGTCATTTATAATTTGCAAAGCTTCGTCATATTTTTTTGCCATGAAAAGTGCTGATGCATATCTGACTTTCGCATAAGTATTATTATTTGAAAGTTCAAGAAACTTTTGAAGGTCTTTGATTGCATTCTCCCACTGGCCAGCCAGAATATACAATTCGGCACGTTCACGATAAGCAGGTGCAAATGTGGAATCTATTTTAATTGCATCTTTGTAGCAACCTAAGGCATCGGTGTAAGCTTTTGCATTTACCCATAATTGCCCTTTCTTTACCATTGCCTTGCAGGACTGTGGATCAAGATCATTGGCCCTGTTATAAGCAATGATAGCATTAGAGCCATCGTTGTATTTGAGATAAACATCTCCTTTAATCAGATATACCTCTGGTACAGTAGCATCGCGTTCAACTGCGTTTTGAATTATTGCAAGCAGATCCTCTTTTTTTACATCGGGTGATTTCAGCATTGCTTCAGCAATTTTAGCATAAGCTAGTGCTTGTTTAGCAATGGGGATTGGAGATTTCTTATAATTCATTCCCTGTAAAGGCATCAGTTCTTTTGCTTTTTTGAAATTATCAGCAGCGGCAGTATAATTTTTAAGCAGAATATTAGCTCTTCCTATCCCAATAAAATTAAGCGGGTTAGTCGGATCTTTTTCTGTACCCTTTTTAAAACTAAGTATGGCTGGATCGGTAACATCTTTTAATGTAACCGACATACTGTCGACAAAAAATTGTTTCAGCCAGCATTCACCATAATAATAATAGTTGTCACCGTTGGTTGGCTGAGCTGCTATAAGCGCATCAAAGGCTTTATGTGCTGCGTCGAACTGCTCGCTTTCGGTGAGTCGTATTGCACCTTTCAGATCCTGTGCAAAAGAGGGCAGGCTTAGAAACATCGTCATCCCTGCCAAATATCCCAATACTTTTGAAAATCGTAACATGTTTAAATCTCCTTATTATTTTTTTATTTCTACAAGCCTTATCGGCATCGTTGCAGGTACTAAACCTGATTTTAAAATTATTCGTTGACCTTTTTCGCCGGCTACAAATGAAACAAAACCTGTGCCAAGTCCTGTAAAAGTTTCGCGATTGATCATATAAACTTCCCTGGTTAGAGGGTAGGAACCTTCGGCAATGTTACCCTGGAAGGGTTTATAGAATTCTCCTTTGCCGTCAGTATTACTTTCGTCTCCGACGGAAACAACCCTAATTCTGTGAAGGAAGCCATTGGAAATAGTGTCATCCTTGTCGCTGATCCAGTTAACACTGATTATTCCTATTGCATTTTTGTTTTTCTCAACGTAATTAATTACTTCAGGATTTGATTTTACGGCAAAACAGTTAGCTGGAAAATTATCCTTAAGTTCAAATTTTTCCCTGATATAACGAGTATTACAGGATTTGTTATTATCGAACACAACATTAAGATTGCCAAGTGCGGAATTTTTATTTATATCGGACCATTTGCTGATCTTGCCGGTAAAAATATCTTTAATCTGGTTGAAAGTTAACAGGGAATCGTTATTATCATTATTCACTATAAATACAAGCGCATCGTATGCAATTTTGGTTGTTTTAGGAATAAACTGGTTGTTACGTAATTGCTGATCTTCTGCATCTGTGAGCTTTCTGCTTGCAATAATACAACGAACAGAATCCTTCATGAACAGATCAAAGGCTTCTCCTTCGGGTTTGTTCAGCGGAGTGATTTTAGCGTATTTATAAAAAGCTTCAAATGTATAAATTTCGGTATCCATCAATAGCTGATAAGCTTCGTCAACTGCTATTTTAATGTTACCTGAGGTAGCTGTTTCTGTGATTTTCTTGCTGTCGTACCCGCAGCTATTGCATCCTGAAAGGATTATTGCAACAGCAAAAAGAGGTAGCATTATTTTTCTGATTTTACTTAAATTATTCATTATAGTAATCCTTTCTTTTTTGTTCTCTGATATTTTGATAAATTCTTGCTAAACGAAAGAAACCATATGCCATAAAAAAGACACCAAGCACGGTTTTCAAATTCGGGGGCAGGTAATTATAAACGGGGAAAAATATCAGGGCTATACCTATTCCAAAAAAGATCGCAACCATAACAAAGCCAAAGCCGATCATTACTTTGGAAAATAAGTTTTTATCCCAGGCCATTACTGTGAATTTATTTACTTTTTCCCTTTCGCTTTGTTAACAAGAAAACGAAGGAAGTTAATTATTATTGTTTGCTGGTGGAAATTATATTATGCAATAATATTTAGGTGCTTCCCACTTGCAGGTACAAATATATATAATTTTTAATTAAAGTGGACTTCATATAAATATTGTCTTTTTTTAGAAATCAGAAATACTCATTTTACAGGCATATATGAAATTGAAGGCAGTAAAATAATATATAAATGGCGACTATAAAATTCCTTATTTTTTTTAGCTTCTCGACCTCATTTTTTTTCTGCTTTTACATGAAAATAAATTTTGAAGGTTGGATAGATTATGGATTACTCCCTTTGGTCATGAACCCTATAGGTGGGGATAAACTCAATGAAATTATCTTGCTCGGCAAGTTTTTTTTATTTCTCTACCCACGTTGTGAAAATGAATTTTCACCACTTGGCAGAAAATAAATCAACCCTTTTGCGAAGGGTTGATTTTATTGGGTTGCGGAGAGAATGGGATTCGAACCCATGAAGCGCTTGTGACGCTTACACACTTTCCAGGCGTGCGCCTTCGACCACTCGGCCATCTCTCCTTTTATTGGAGGTGCAAATATATAAAAAAAAGATATGATGTTAACACTATGGTATATCAATCTTCGGAAAGTTCTCCCCTTAAAGGAATCTTCAGAAGTTTTTTAATTTCCTGAATATTAAAATTCTCACCTAATAAGTACATTAGCTTTGTAATAGCAGCTTCTGTGGTAATATCGGCACCACCAATAACGCCTATTTTAGATAAATCAGCACTGGTTTCGTATTTCCCCTGATCAACACTTCCTCCTTTACATTGTGATACATTCAAAATAATAATGTCCTTCTTCACAGTCTTTGCCAGAGAATCAAGAAACCACTTTTCGGTTGGTGCGTTTCCTGAACCAAAAGTTTCAAGTATAAGTGCACGAAGTCCGTTGATGTTCAAAACTGCATCCACCGTGGCTTTGCTTATACCAGGAAACAATTTCAATATTGCTATATTGTTATCCAGTTTGGTATGCGTAATTAAAAAATCAATTTTAGGATTATTTATAAATGGAGTATTGTATTTTATATGCACTCCAACTTCAGCAAGGGCAGGATAATTGGTGGAAATGAACGCACTAAAATTTTCAGCATTAAATTTATGTGTGCGGTTCCCTCTGTAAAGTTTGTTCTCAAAATATATGCAAACTTCCGGAACCATTGGCTTGTCATCTTTTTTTGCAGCTGCAATTTCGATGGCTGTAATAAGATTCTCTTTGCCATCGGTCCTGATAACACCGATGGGTAATTGAGATCCTGTGAGGATTACCGGTTTTGCCAGATTTTCGAGCATGAAGCTTAATGCAGAAGCGGTGTATGCCAGAGTATCAGACCCATGCAAAATAACGAAACCATCATACGTCCTGTATTTTTCATGAATGACTTCCGCAAGCCTCACCCAGTTTGACGGGTTCATATTTGAAGAATCGATAAGCGGATGAAATGAAAATGTTTCAAGGTGAACATTCAATCTTTTTAACTCGGGAAGATGTTTTTGAAGATGTGCTAAATCAAAAGGTTTGAGCTGTCCTGATTTGCTGTCTTCCATCATTCCTATTGTTCCACCCGTGTAGATTATAAGGATCGAAGTTTTTTCTTTCATAGATTCAAATATTGAAAAATTCTTTTGCTGCATTGGTTGTAATTTCAGCGACTTCCGCAACAGAAGTTTGCCTGACTAATGCAATAAATTCTGCAATTGTTTTTATATAAGCACTTTCATTTCGTTGCCCTCTATATGGAACCGGCGGAAGATAAGGCGAATCCGTTTCAAGAATAATATTTTGTAACGGAAGTTCCTTCGCAATTTTTGCAAGGCACGAATTTTTATAAGTCACCACGCCACCTATGCCAAGAAGATATCCTTTTCCTGTGAGATATTGTGCCTGTTCAAGACTCCCCGGAAAACAATGAAAAACGACTTTAATGTCATGAAATTGTTTTTCATTCAGTATCTGAATAATTTCATTCAATGCATTTCTGCTATGAATAATTACAGGCAGATTAAAATCTTTAGCAAGCGACAATTGAAATTTGAAAGCTTCCACTTGCTCATTAAAAAAAGTCTTGTCCCAATATAGATCAATACCAACTTCACCGATGGCTACAAATTTTTCTTTAGTAAGCCACGACCTTACAATTTCAAGTTCTTCTTTGTAATTTTCTTTTACGGATCCTGGATGCAGGCCCATTGCTGGAAAGCAATTATTCTTAAACTTATTGCACAAATCCAGCATCGGTTTTACAGAAGTACTGTCAATATTTGGCAATACCATATTATTTATGCCAGCATCAATTGCTCTGTTAATAGTTTCCGGAATATCTTTTTCAAATTCTTCAAGATAAAGATGTGTATGGGAATCGATAAAATTCATGAGGCAAAATTAGAACAAATAGCTGAGTTGAAGAATAGTTGGTAACATAAAATTAAAGATAATTTAACATTTGCTAAACCCTGAATTACAGATATAGCGGAATATTTTTTACCTTTGCTGAAAATAATTGGCTTTGAAAAAATATCTCATCATCCGTTTTAGTTCGATAGGCGATATCGTATTGACATCACCGGTTATCCGCTGCGTGAAAGAACAATTGAAAGATGTGGAACTGCATTATCTTACAAAGGAATCGCATCTTCCAATATTAAAAAACAATCCTTATATTGATAAAATTCATACTATTAAAAAAAGTGTGAATCCACTGATCAGCGAATTAAAAGATGAGCACTACGATTTTGTAATCGACCTGCATAACAGCATACGCTCTACATCCACAATTCTGCAATTGGTTAGGCCATTTAATTCATTAAAAAAATTAAATATCCGTAAAGAATTGTATGTAGCAACCAAGATTAACATGATGCCGAACCTTCATATTGTTGATCGATACTTCAAGGTTGTAGAGTCACTTCATGTTAAGAATGACGGAAAGGGTCTTGATTATTTTTTATCAAAAGAGGATGAAGTGGAAATGAGCGATTTTCCTGAAACTCATCAGAACGGATATATCGCTTTTGTAATTGGTGGAAAACATGCAACCAAGCGAATGCCCGATAATAAAGTAATTTCTATTTGTACGAAAATAGACAAGCCTATCATTCTACTTGGAGGGCCTGAAAACAGGGAGACCGGAGAATTGATAAAAGATGTTGCCGGTGCAAAAGTTTTCAATGCATGCGGAATTTATTCTTTGAATCAATCAGCCTTCATTGTTAAAAATGCAAAACAGGTTATTACAAACGATACTGGGTTGATGCATATTGCAGCTGCATTTAAGAAACCTATTATTTCTGTGTGGGGCAATACTGTTCCGGATTTTGGAATGTCCCCATATATGCCAAAAGACTCCGAAGGTCTTTCAAAAATTGTAGAGGTTAAAAATCTTTCTTGTCGTCCATGCTCAAAACTAGGATTTGAAAAATGTCCGAAAGAACATTTTAAATGCATGAACCTTATTGACGAAAAGGAAATTGTAAACGCTATCCACTGGGATTAAAACAAAGCAAATAGGCAAATGCAAATAGAAAATATTTAATATTACATATTAAATGATAGACCGATAATTTCTATATCTAATATTTGCTGTCAATTTAAGAAAGGATTATTTTCCTTTTCCCATCCAATAGTTGTAGAAGGTCCGTGGCCGGGATAAACTTCAGTGTCATCAGGAAGCGTAAATAATTTTGTTTTAATATTTTTAATCAATGCCTCATGATTTCCTGTTGGGAAATCGGTCCGACCTATACCTTCATTGAACAGCACATCGCCTACAATTACTAATTTATTTTTTTCTGAATAAAAGCATACGCTTCCATCTGCATGTCCCGGAGTATAAAGCACTTTTATTTCGGAGTTGCCAAATTTGATAAGGTCTCCCTCGGCAATATAGCCAGCCGGTTCCTGTGGTTCAATGTTTTCAATTCCAAAAGCAACCGCGAAACCTTTTGCTGAACGCAACAACTGCAGTGAATCTTTGTGAACTTCCAGTTTTAATCCATAGGTGTCAGCAATAAATTTGTTTCCAGCGATATGGTCAATATGCGGATGAGTATCGAAAAGCCTTACCGGGCGAAGTTTTTGTGAAATTATAAAATCTGAAATTTCTTTTTTTTCATAATCTTCCAGGCAGCCGGGATCAATTATTATACATTCGTTGGTTTCATCGTAGAGCAAATACGTGTTAACCTGAAAAGGATTGAAAACAAAGGTTTTTACAGTTATCATATAAGAAAATTTATGACAAAAGTACATTATGTTTTAAAACGCACGATGAATAATTTTAGTAGCGCTTGATATTATAGTTGAGTGAAAGTAATCGAAGATATATAGCACTGGTACTGATTGCATTTGAAAAAGTTGTAGCCGAAATACTCGGTGATGACTGTGTTCCCGTAACAAGCCAATCATAATATTTTTCAGCGGAATGGGCATAGGATAAGGAAAGACCTGTTTCTGCTGATATACTGAATTGTTCAGTGAAATGATATTTCATCCCGAAAAAAGCAATTGCATCAGCTCCAAACTGATTTGAAATACTGGATCCATAATAACCGTAATAATAATTAACATTTGGATCATTAAAATTAGTGTAATATCCGTAACCCGGGTCATTATGGCGAAAGAATAAGCCAAGGTCAAGACCATAGAAAAAATTAAATTTTCCAAAAAAATTAACTCTTTCTTTTCCAATCATAGGCTCAACAGAAAAATAGCTCCCATTTTTGAAATGATATACAGATCCTACAGTGTTGCTGTAATTAATGGTATTGTTTTTCGGAGTCATTTCCATATTTCCATTAACCGCTAACTGATAGCGAAAATAATCGGCGTAGCTAACTGAAACCAGGTTCTTTTTATCGTACCGTACTTTCCAAACCATGGCGGCGCCAGGATTTCCGGCGAACAGCCCTTTGAAATCTATTCCGATTTCCTGTTTGTATTTGCGGTTATTGAACTTTAGAGTATCATCCTGTTGAGCATATGTAAAAACATATGTTAACATGAATAAGCTAAAAATGGTTGTCTTTATCATAGATTTAGTGTTGGGATTTGTGAATCAATTAACAGTATTAAATTAAAAATATTGTTTTTGTTATCATAATAATCGTTAATAGTTTATGAAGAATGGCAGATGTATTTTAATAAGATTTTTTTGTAACATTTGTTTTGAATTTCAATTATTAAATTATTGTAATTGCAAAAATCTTTAACAATCAGGTATTAAAATATTTTATAACTTAGCAATCCTTTATTCTGCACAATAAATCAGGACTGAATAAAGTTTATATTGAACTGTTTTAATTTCAGTGAAAAAAAACAAGTTTCATATTATTCTCAGGTTATTTGTAATAATGGTATTTACAGGTATTGTAAAGCCTGTATTTCCCCAGTTCTACAGTGGCTCCCAGCTTACTTTCGGAAAGAACAGGGTTCAGTTTACAGATAATTTCTGGACATTTTACAAATTCAATAAATTCGATACATACTTTTATTTAGGTGGTAAATCGCTTGCTATTTTCACAGCTAAATTTGCTGATGAGAATATAAAATCCATTGAAAAGAAACTGGATTACAATCTGGAAAATAAAATTCAATTCATTTTGTTCAATCGCCTTGGTGATCTGAAAGAGAGTAATATCGGGCTTGTGAGCGACGAACAATATAATGTGGGCGGTATTACACATATTGTCGGTTCAAAGGTTTTTATTTATAATGATGGAAATCATGAAAACCTGAAGCAACAGATAAAAGCTGGCATTGCCAAAGTTGTTCTTGAAGAGTTGATTAATGGTGAACAAATAACCGCAAAAGTTAAAAACGGCACTCTGCTTACTTTACCTGACTGGTATATACAGGGGCTTGTCTCTTACCTTTCGTACGACTGGAATACGGACCTGGACAATAATGTAAAGGATGGTATACTTGATGGCCGTTATGAGAAATTTAACCAGCTTACTGGAACAGATGCTGTAAATGCAGGGCATTCTATATGGAAATACATTGCTGAAAAATACGGTGATGATAAAATTCCGAATATTCTATACATGACGAAGATCAGCAAAAGTGTGGAAAGCGGATTCCTATATGTGCTGGGCGTTTCGTTTAAAACGTTTACACAGGAATGGCTCGATTATTATGATAAAAAATATTACCAGTTTGATAAGGAATTAAGTGTTCCGGAAAGTGAAAAGATATTTAAAAATAAAAAGGCAGGCAAAGTAATTCAGCAGGTAAAAATATCCCCGGATGGAAGTTTTGCTGCCTTTGTTACCAATGATATAGGACAATACAAAGTATGGCTGTATAATTTTGAAACCAAAAAGCTGAAGAGGATTATGAAATCGGGCAACAGGCTGGATGAAAAAACAGATTTCTCGATGCCGATTCTGGCGTGGCATCCAACTGGTAAACGACTTGCAATTATTACAGTAACTAAAGCAAAGACATGGTTATATTATTATAATCTCGATGAAAAGAAATTTGAGAAACAGCGGCTTTTCGATTTTCAGAAAATATTAAGTTTCTCATATTCGCAAAGCGGTAAGTTGCTCGCTATGTCAGGTGTTCAGAATGGACAGACTGATATTTTTGTATATAATCTGACATCGCATACTTATGAGCAAATTACTAAAGATATTTATGATGATCTGAATCCTGTTTTTATAAATAATTCCAAACAGATTATTTTCAGTTCGAATAGGGTTATTGATACACTTAAGCCACCATCAAGGGATTCTATTATAATCCCTGATTCCAAGCAGGATCTTTTCCTTTATGATTATGCCACTAAAAATAAATTGTTGCGCCGCTTAACAAATACACCTAACTGTGATGAAACAAAACCCTTGGTTATAAGTGACAATTTTATCAGTTATTTGAGTGATGAAAATGGAATTGAAAACAGGTTTTCTGCAAAACTCGACAGTGTGATAAGCTTTGTAGATACAACGACACATTTCAGGTATTTTACAACATCCTATGCACAGACAAATTATGCACGCAATATCCAGGATTATGATGTGTGCCCGAAAGCCGCGAAATGTGGGGAGATCATCTATAATAAAGGTCTATACCAACTATTAATAGGAACATTGCAACCTACTGACAACCTTTCGTCACTTGAACTTAAAAATTCTCCTTACATGGAGGATTACCTGAAAGATGCTGCAGCGTTGCAGAAAAAAAATTCAACAACTAAATCAAAAACTACTTCAACCGATTCTACAAAATTTATGCATAAAAGAATTGTTTCGGTTCATGAAGATGATACAATTACAAAAAGCAATGTGATTGATATTAATAATTATGCTTTTAATAATAATATTCAGACGGATATTAAAAAAGACAAGAATAATAAAAAAGATACACTGCTTGCAAAGATTGATACCGCAAAGGCTAAGGCAAAACCTGAGTTTGTTTTACCCAAACAGAGAAACTATGATGTTGAATATAGCATTGACCAGGTTGTGAACCAAGTTGACTTTAGCTATCTGAACAATACCTACCAGCCTTTTACAAATGTTGGTGCACCTATTTTTATCAATCCGGGATTTAATGCATTGTTTAAAGTTGGCGTAACCGATCTTCTCGAAGATTACCGCATAACTGGAGGCGTAAGGCTTTCCGTCGACATGAATAATACTGAATATGTGTTGAGCTATGAAAACCTGCGCACCCGGCTCGACAAACAAATTCTTTTTCACAGGCAGGCATTGCAGGATGCACTGGATAATGCTGTAGTTAAGCATAATTCAAACGAACTTCTTTACATGTTGAAATGGCCTTTCAGTCAGGTGCTGGCAATTAAAGGTACTTCCATGATACGTAACGACAGGGCTGTATATATGGCTACTGATCTTGCCAATCTGAAGAAAGAAAATGAGTATAAAACATGGGCAAGTTTGAAAGCTGAATTGATTTTTGATAATACCAGGGATAAAGGCTTAAATCTATATTATGGTACTCGGTACAAGTTGTTTGCTGAAGTATACCGGCAAATAGATGCCAAGAATAAACAGTTAAATGTGCTTGGATTTGATTTCAGAAATTATCAGAAGATTAGCAGAACTTTTATTTGGGCAAACCGATTTGCAGCGAGCACATCATTCGGAAGCCAGAAACTTGTTTACTATATGGGAGGTGTTGATAACTGGCTGTTTCCTAAGTTTGATAATAATATAAATGTAGCAACAGATCAGAATTATGCTTATCAAACGCTTGCAACAGGCATGCGGGGCTTCAAGCAAAACATTAGGAACGGTAACAGCTTTGCTTTAATTAATTCGGAATTGCGTTTCCCGGTTTTCCGCTATTTTATCAACCGTCCGCTGAAATCGGATTTTTTCAATAATTTTCAGATTATTGCATTCGGAGATCTAGGCACCGCATGGACAGGGAGCAATCCATATTCCGATAAAAATGCATTGTATACCGAGGTAATACAGCAGGGGCCTATCACAGTTACCATCACAACACAGAAGGATCCTATTGTTGGCGGATATGGTTTTGGCCTTCGCACCAAACTTCTCGGATATTTTATTCGTGGCGACTGGGCATGGGGAGTGGAAGACCGCAAAGTATTGCCCAATGTATTTTATCTTTCCCTGAGTCTTGATTTTTAAACCGGCATATCAAAATGCAATCTACTGAAATTAAAGAGAAAATTAAAAATCTTTCAGAATCGAATCTGCAGGAATTAATTGATATAAGGCGCCATCTTCATAAAATTCCCGAATTGGGATTTGAAGAAAATCAAACCGCTGTTTTCATTGAAAAAAAACTTTCAGAGTATAATATTCCATATAAAACCGGTATTGCAAAAACAGGGATTGTTGGAACTATAGCGGGAACTAAAGGTGATGGAAAAACGATTGCACTTCGTGCGGATATGGATGCTCTGCCAATCATAGAAGAAAATGACCTGGACTATAAATCAGGAAATGCAGGTGTGATGCATGCCTGCGGCCATGATGCGCATATGGCTTGTTTATTGGGGGCTGCCAAAATTCTGAATGAATTCAAAAATGAATTTGGTGGAACAATAAAATTGTTTTTTCAGCCTTCGGAAGAAAATTTTCCGGGCGGTGCGCTTGCTATGATTGATGAAGGTGTGCTGGAAAATCCTGAAGTGAAAAATGTTTTCGGCCAGCATGTGCTGCCACAACTTGACGCCGGAAAAATAGGACTGAAGCCTGGAAACTATATGGCTTCCACTGATGAGATATATATTACCGTTAAAGGAAAAGGCGGCCATGCTGCAACTCCTGAATTGTATATAAATCCGGTGATGATTGCAGCAGAAATTCTTGTTGAGCTTGATAAGGAATTCAAAAAAAACAAACCTTCAGAATGTCCATCGGTCTTGGCATTCGGACGTATAAGAGGAGAAGGGCGAACCAACATCATTCCTGATGAAGTAAAGATTGAAGGTACCTTACGGACTTTTAGTGAAGGGTGGCGTGCTGAAGCGCACGAAATGATTATTAATATTGCTGATTCCATTTCAAAAAAAATGAATGGTAAATGCGATGTACATATTGCAAAAGGTTATCCTGTGCTGGTTAATGATGATCAGCTTACAGCAAATGTTAAACAACTCGCTATTGATTTTCTTGGAAAAGAAAATGTGGTTGATCTTGAAATGCGTATGACTGCTGAGGATTTTGCTTATTTTTCTCAGAAGGTCCCCTCATGTTTTTATCGCCTGGGAATCCGAAATGAAAAGAAGGGAATAATTTCCAATCTGCACACATCGACTTTTAATATTGATGAAAGCAGCCTTCAAACCGGAGCAGGACTGATGTCGTGGATTGCCATTAACCAATTAAAATAAAAAAGCCGCTCATTTCTGAACGGCTTGACTTTTTTACAATATTTTTATTTTAAAATGAATTTACTTAACTGCAATAACCTTGTTTGTGGTGGTTTTATCTGTTTCAATTTTTACAAAATAAATTCCTTTTGCCTGATCAGATAAATTGAAGGAAATATGCTGCTGTAAGTCAGTATTTGCTAATGATATCATTTTTATTTTTTCTCCGATAGCATTGAATATACTTATTGTGATATTCTTAACATTATCAGATTTAAAATCCACGAAAAAGTCTCCTGTTGTAGGATTTGGATAAATATTCACAAAACTGTCTTCGCCCTTATTTTCATTAATTCCCGTGGGACCACTTATATTAATATTGTCAAGGTAAAGGTCATTACCGTATCCGCTGTGACCTTCGAAAAGTATCTTTACTTTTTCCATTCCAATGTAACTACTAAGGTCAATAATTTCGTTTAACCATTCAGCAGGTGCTGGCACGTATGGAGAGGTAACATCAATAGCAGTTGCCAGATCGGTGCCTCCTTTAGTCCAGATAGTGTTGTAAGTCAATCCGCAATCCACAGAAATCTTTATAATAAGTGTATCGGAATAAACAGAATTATATCGCGCGTATGCCCTGTCAAATCGGAGTAAAACGGGAGAGGACATGCTACTCATATTAATATAATCAGTATAAAGCTTTCCTTTATTTCCTGTTGATAAATTATAGAAATCAATCATCGTTGAATTTGAACTGTTGCCAAAGCCTCCGGCAGCTGAAGATTTGTTCCATGCGCTGGAAGACCATCCGGCTGGAGGATAAGACGCTCCTTCAAATCCTTCCACAATCGGCATCGCTTGTCCCGATGAGATTACAGTAAAATTAACTGTTTTACTGTTGTTATTTGCGTTCCCGTCGGCAGTGCCATTCGGATTGGATGTATATGCAGTGAATGAATGGCTGCCTGCTGATACGTGTACTGAAGGCAAGGTAATTTGTGCATAAAGGTTTGTGGCAAGAGAACCATTCCATGAATAATTGCTTATAGTTCCGCCATCCAGCTGGTAATTTACGGTTACAGATGTAAGTGTGTCGAGGCCGAAATTTTTTATTTTCACATCAGGTGTCAATATAGTATCGCAGGTTGAAGAAGGAACTGAGAGTAAAGCAGAAACTCCCGCATCCGTATTGTACTGAACTGTTGAATTCAGATCGGATTGCCATAATCCCCGGCCATAAGTTGCTGCACGGATTTTAGATGCGTCATATTGTATTTCCAGTTCATCAATCATTACGTTTGGAAGGCCGTTGTTATATGCAATAAAATCATTCATCGTATTATCAGAATAAAAAACTCCGAAATCAGTTCCGATATAAATTGCATCGGGACTATTGTTTTCATAAACTATACAATTTACTGGTATGTTGGGCAGTGTGCCGGAAACATTTGTCCAGCTTGTACCTGCATTAGCTGAGTAGTAAACTTTTTCTCCGCTAACATAACCTGAAAATGTTACCCAAATTGATTGAGGATCGGAATCGCTTATGGCAATTCCTGTAATTGCTGTGGACGAGACGGGTAACCCTGCTGAAATTGATGACCAGCTTGTTCCCCCGTTTGATGTCATATACAGGTCGCTTAAAATTCCTGCATAAATGTAATTTGTATTGGAATTTGCTACAGCTAATGTACGCAATGTTCCCCCTCCTGTGAGATTTGTAGATATTGCATTCCAGGAGGCACCACCATCAGTGGTTTTATAAACATCGCTATATCCGGCGTACAATGTAAGGTGATCGAAAGGATCCATTACATAAGGTGTAGTCCATGCGCCGCCTGTTGTAGGCGATATATCTGTAAATGAATTTCCACCATCAGTTGATTTGTTAATAGCACCACCCTGGTAGGAAACATAAACAGTATTTTCATCGGTATAATCAACAACTGTTTCCATTCCGTCCGCGCCATATACCTGTGTCCACGAAGTACCATCGAAACGGTCAGTTCCGTTATCCTGGGCGCCAAGGTATACAATGTCAGAATTGGTTGCTGAACAACCGAGCCTGTAATACTGAGTAATGTTGAGCCCGTTGCTGATATCGGTCCAAGATGTAGCCCCGTCGGTTGTTTTAAAAATACCACCATCATTGCAGGAGAATACAGTATTACCGCTTCCGGGTAAAAATTCAATATCATGGTTGTCGGCATGAACGTATGCAGATCCCGGCCATCCTGCCCAGTCAGAAACCTTAGTCCAGGAAGTGCCGCCATCGGTGGATTTAATTACCTCCATACCTCCTGCGTATACTGTGTTAGCATCTGCAGGTGATGCAGCCAACACCATGTCGTAATATCCATAAAAAGATCCCGTATTATCGGGTGAAGTCATAAGCTGAAATGTTGTGCCACCATCAGATGATTTATAAAACTGATCACCGCTTCCATTACAGAAAGCATAGATCACCAAAGGGTTGGCTGCTGTTACAGCAAGAGAAATTCTTCCGCCTGTTGAATTAAGTCCTGAAGAAAGTTGTGTCCAGGTAAGACCAAGGTCGGTTGATTTGAATACTTCGGTTTCAGATGATGCATAGATTATGGAATTATCCGTTGCATTGAATTTAATGTCAAAAAAATGGGCAGTCTGAACCTTGGTCCAGGTAGTGCCACCATCGGCCGATCGCCACATTCCATCCCTTGCTGAGGCAAGCAGCACTTGTGTATTGGTTGGGCAAACGACTATACGTTGAATAATATTATTCTGCGATTGAATGTATGCAAGTCCTGTTGCATTCCAGGTAGTACCGCCATCGATAGACTTCAGGACTCCCGCACTGTATGTTCCACCCCAGAAAATATTTTCAACTTCATAACCATATCCATCACCCGTAGCAAGATAAAGTATATCCGGATTTGAAGGGTCGACCGCGATATCAGCAATACTCAGGTTCGTTAGAAGGTTTGCATTTAATGAAATCCATGAACTACCACCATCTGTGGTTTTCCAGATGCCACCGCTTGGAGATCCAACCCAGAAGGTATTTGGGTCAGTAGGATGAAAACATATACAATTAACTCTGCCATTGCCTCCACCATTGCCTGGTACTACAGACGGGCCTAAAAGTTCCCAGTTGGCGGCTTTTGCAGAGGTTTTGTTTTTTGATTTGTATTTGTTCCATTCGCTCCATAATATTTTCTGATCAAAAAATTTTCCATTAGGATATACCCTTGGCTCCATAAAATTTTCCCAGCGTTTGAACTGCTGCCAACCACCTTCAGAGCAGTTGAGCTCTTCATCATTATCCACATCTTTATTTTTCCAGTAATCGTTAAATGCTTTCTGATAAGTATAGAAATTTGAAGATTTTTTTTCTTTTATGTTTTTGGTCCATGACTGAGAATGAACAGCGCCGGCGCATATCAGCAATGACAGCAAAAGAAAAGCCTTTTTTAAAATATTTTTCATAGGGGAAGGTTTAATAAAATAGATTATAGAAATGTAAAAAGTTGAAGTCAGATTCAAAGATAAGGAATTTTCAGAATATAGAAAGTGCATAAAAAAAGGCTGTCCGTTTTAGGCAACCTTTAAAAATAAATTATTGTAAAATATTTTTAAAAATGTTTAGCCAGGCTAAAACATAAATCAATACCGCTTCCATTTATTTTTCGATAAATTGAATATACATTCGATGGTTGAACAATGCTTCCATTAATGTCAGTATAAGAATCTAATTTATATGTTACAAAATAGCAAATAGTACTGAAGTTAACTGACCAACTTTTCTTGGCAAATAATAATTGATAATCAATTTGCAGATGCGGTCCAAAGGCAGTTTTGTAATATAATGCATCCGTTTTATTCATATCCTTATAATTGGATGGCAAGGTTACAGATGTATAAACGCCTAATCCTCCACCAAAATTAAAATAAGAATTCTGTGGAACAGAAACTTTGTATTTAAATGAACTCCTGACTATAAATCTGTTAAAATCACTGGATTCAGTTTTAGCATATTTAAATGTCGTATTTTTTTCAGCAAGTGCTGATAATGAAATATTGAAATCGTTGGTTATATTGCAGCCAAATGTTCCCCCAATTCCTCCACCTCCTCCTGGCCTGATGTAGATAAATTCTTTATTAATATAAAGTGTCTTTAATCTTGCAAAACCATCACCACCATATAAGTCTAAAGAAAAAATAAACATTTTTCTTTTATCATCTGCTTTGTGAGAAGTAACATTTGCCAATGTATCAGATGTTTTTTTAGAATCAGCAAAAACATCTTTTTGTCCATTTTCATATTTTATCATTAAGATATCTGATTTGGATATAGTATAGATAGGGCCCTCTTGATTTTCGTACTTTTTGTATTTTACGTCTGTAATAGTAACCTCCAGCACTTTGGCTTTTATTTCATCGCCGTTTTTTAAAATAATATTGTCTTGAGCAAATACACTACTAAAACTGTAGATGCAAATTAAAAAGAGAAATATTTTTTTCATATATAAGTTGTTTTAAAAAAATGTTTCTAATAAAATGCAATTTTAATAAAATGTTTATCAAACAACAAGTATTTGTCTAAATTTATTTTATTTTTGTTTATGTTTTTGTTCATTTTGTGTGTAAATACGTAACATTGGCTCAATCTGCATTTGTCATTTTAAAGCCAGGAAAAAGAGTAAATAAAAAAAGCCGCCTCCTGGCAGCTTTTTTTACAATTTTAAATATTAAAAAAAATTATTTTATCATTCCAAGTTCCTTGCCTACTTTGGTGAAAGCAGCAATTGCTTTATCGAGTTGTTCCATTTCGTGACCGGCAGAAACCTGAACACGGATGCGGTCCTTTCCTTTAGCTACAACAGGGAATGAGAATGCAATAACATAAATTCCTTCTTCAAGCATTCTGTTTGCAAAATCAACTGCGAGTTTTGAACAGTCAGGATATTTACCAAACATTATGGGTACAATCGGATGGTCACCGGCAACGATGTCGAATCCGGCCTCTGTCATTTTTGCACGGAAATACTTGGTGTTTTTTTCAAGTTTATCTCGTAGAGAAGTAGACGACATCAGCAAATCCATTACTTTGATTGTTGCACCAACAACAGCAGGAGCAACAGTATTGGAGAATAAATACGGACGAGCTTTGTTGCGCATCCAGTTTATAATTTCCTTGCTTCCTGAAATACATCCACCGCTTGCTCCGCCTAAAGCCTTGCCAAACGTGGTTGTAATAATATCAACTCTTCCCATTACACCGCGATATTCGTGCGTTCCGCGGCCTGTCTTTCCAAGGAAGCCAGTAGAATGGCTGTCATCAATCATAACAAGTGCATCATATTTTTCAGCCAGATCGCAAATCTCTTTCAGTTTTGCAATGTCTCCATCCATGCTAAAAGATCCATCTGTTGCGATCATGCGGAAGCGGCATTTCTGTGCTTCTTTCAAGCAGCGTTCAAGACCTTTTGCCATTTTATCGGTAGCAGAATCTATTTCTTCCACATCGCGCATGTCGCCGTGTTTGTAGGCCCAGCGCTGAGCTTTGCATAAGCGGATACCATCAATGATAGAAGCATGGTTCAATGAATCGCTGATGATTGCATCATTTTCGCCGAGCAATGGTTCGAAAACCGCACCATTGGCATCAAAACAGGAACCGAATAAAATGGTATCTTCCATTCCTAAAAATTCGGATACCTTTTTTTCTAATTCTTTGTGAATATCCTGTGTTCCGCATATAAAGCGTACAGATGATAATCCGTAACCACGACTGTCGATAGCCTCGTGAGAAGCTTTAATTACATCAGGATGAGAGGAAAGTCCGAGGTAATTGTTAGCGCAAAAGTTCAGACACTTCTTGCCTTTAACAATGATTTCTGAGCCTTGAGGGCTTTCGATAATTCGTTCAGTTTTGAAAAGTTTCTGCTCTTGCAGTTTCTGCAATTCTTCTGCAAGAAATGCTTTCATTTTAGTTTGCATAATTTTGAACTTAAATTAAAGTGTAATTTTTTTCTTGATTTCCTGTATCATCACTTCTGTCATTTTGCTTAAATCATAATGACATTGCAGACCCCAGTCTTTCTTTGCCACAGAATCATCTATGCTGCTCGGCCAGGAATCGGCAATAGCTTGGCGAAAGTCGGGTTTGTAGGTGATTTCAAAATTTGGAATGTGTTTTTTTATTTCATTTGCAATACCTTTAGGATCGAAGCTTATACCAGCTACATTGTAACTTGATCTCAGTGATAAATTCGATGAATCGGTTTCCATAAGATTGATAGTGGCTTTGATCGCATCGTCCATAAACATCATGGGCAGAGCGGTGTTGTCCTTTAAGAAACATTCATATTTTCCCTCTTTAATCGCATCATAAAAAATCTCAACAGCGTAATCAGTAGTACCTCCGCCGGCTTCAGTTTTGTAACTGATAAGTCCCGGATACCTGAGGCTGCGTGTGTCTACTTTGAATTTCTGATTATAATATTCCATCCAGCGTTCACCGGCAAGTTTACTGATTCCATAAACTGTATTTGGTTCCATTACTGTATACTGAGGAGTATTTATTCTTGGTGTTGTAGGCCCGAATACTGCAATTGAACTTGGCCAGAAAATTTTATTCAGATTAAGTTCCCTGCCCAGTTCCAGCACATTCATAAGGCTGGCCATGTTTATATGCCAGCTGGCCAGAGGTTTTTTTTCAGCATTCCCGGAAAGAATAGCAGCCAGATGGTAGATCTGGGTGATCTTGTTCCGGCTTACTGTTCCAAACAACCGATGAGTGTCGAGCACATCAAGAATTTCAAACGGACCGCTTTCTGTAATTTCTTTTTCAGCAGGCTTAATATCTGTAGCAACAACATTTGCATTGCCATAAATCTTGCGTAGTGCAAGGGTTAGTTCTGAACCAATTTGTCCTGCACAACCTATAACTAAAATCTTCTCCATTGCAACAGTTTTTATTTTAATATATGCGGTAAAAGTATAAACTTTAAAGTGAATATTGAAAGAATTTCAGATAGATTTCAGTAAAAAATATTTACTTTGCATTTGTATTTATAACATACTGAATTAATGGAAAATCCCTTGGTTATTTACAATACGCTTACTAGGAAAAAAGAAGTTTTCGAAGCCTTAAGACCTCCTTTTGTTGGAATGTATGTGTGCGGCCCGACTGTTTATAGCGATGTGCATTTAGGAAATTGCAGAACTTTTATTTCATTCGATTTAATCTATCGCTATTTATTGCATTTGGGTTATAAAGTGCGCTATGTAAGAAACATTACGGATGCAGGACATCTGGAAGGGGACAGGGACGAAGGCGATGATAAGTTTGCGAAAAAAGCCAAGCTTGAGCAGGTTGAACCTATGGAAATTGTCCAGAAATATACCCTTGGTTTTCATGAAGTGATGTCCACATTTAATACGTTGTCCCCAAGTATTGAACCTACTGCAACGGGGCATATCTCAGAGCAAATTGAGATGATAAAAGAAATCATCAACAATGGATATGCTTACGAAGCAAATGGTACAATCTATTTTGATGTTCAGAAATACAGTGAGGCATATCAATATGGCCAGCTTACAAACAGAAAGCTTGAAGAACTTTTAGAGGGAACCAGAGAACTTAGCGGGCAGGATGAAAAACACGGAAGACTGGATTTCGCGCTTTGGATACAAGCCAAACCTGAAACGCTTATGAAATGGCCTTCTCCATGGGGATGGGGTTTCCCCGGATGGCATATTGAATGTTCGGCTATGAGTAAAAAATATTTAGGAGATACATTTGATATTCACGGTGGCGGAATGGATTTACAGGCAACACATCACACCAATGAAATAGCGCAGTCGCAGGCATGCAGCAATGTTGCTCCGGTAAAATACTGGATGCATACGAATATGCTTACAGTGAATGGTGTAAGAATGTCAAAGAGTGCAGGCAATGGTTTTTTGCCACATGAATTATTTACAGGTAATCACCCGTTATTGGAACGGGGTTATTCTCCAATGGTTGTAAGGTTTTTCATGGCGCAGGCACATTACCGCAGCACACTTGATTTTTCGAATGAAGCACTACAGGCCTCTGAAAAAGGGTTAAAGCGTTTGATGCAGACTTTAGAAACTTTGAAGAAATTAAAACCATCTTCTGAATCCTCTGTCGATGTTAAGAAATTGAGTGATGATTGTTACGCTGCAATGAACGATGATTTCAACAGCCCAATGGTAGTTTCAACCTTGTTTGAGGCAGTGAGAATTATTAACTCGGCAAACGACGGAAAAGAAAAACTTACACAACAGGATATTGAGTCGCTGAAAAAACTATTTGATGTTTTTGCTTTTGAAATCCTTGGATTGAAGGCTGAATCAGCAGATACGGGAAGTAGTTCAGAAAGTGGATTAATGGATTTGATTTTAAATTTGCGCCAGAATGCCAAGGCAAATAAGGATTATGCTACTTCAGATCAAATTCGCGATGCACTTACTAAAATTGGAATTAGTGTGAAAGATACTAAGGACGGGGCAAACTGGAGTAAAGAGTAGTTTTTAACTCAGAAGTTAGAATTTAGAAGGCAGAATTTCAAACTACAAATCACAAACTTTTTCTTGGCTCAATGAGCAAAAATAGCTTTGATGTAATTATTATAGGTGCAGGCCCTGCAGGCTGCGCATGCGCAATGATGCTTGCGGATTCGGGTTTACGGATTGCAGTGATTGATAAAGATAAATCTCCGAAAGAAAAAATTTGTGGAGATGGATTAAGCAAAGATGTGATCAACCAGATTGAAATATTTCCGCCTATTGTTAAATCATCATTTGAAAAAATTTCCAGGAAACTTTTTTCTTCTGGCATTCGATTTTATTCTCCGGATAATAATTGCCTGGAGATTTCATTTGAACGGGAAAGTAAAAGTGTTTCGGGTTATACTTGTGAACGCAGGGCTTTTGATGAAATGCTTGTAAATTGTGTGAAAACTTTTTCAACCATTGAATTACACGAGGGATGTAAAGTTCTGGATATTGAGTCAGGTAACAATGGAGTTTCTGTGTTTACGGAAAATAATTTATTTACTTCAAAAATAATAATAGGTGCTGATGGAATGAATTCTCTTGTGGCAAAAAAGCTAGCATCAATTGAAAAAGATAAGCATTCTCAATGTATTGGCATCCGGGGGTATTTTGAAAATGTAAAAGGATTCCATCAAGGCAATTATATTGAACTTCATTTTTATAATGAGATTTTGCCAGGCTACATTTGGTTATTCCCAATGGCAGGGAATAAAGCGAATGTTGGCGTTGGAATGATGGCGGATGATATTTCTAAACGGAAAATAAATCTGAAAAGCCTGCTGGAAGATTTTATAAGTAAGCATCCCAATATTGCACCACGTTTCAGCAATGCCACACTGTCAGGCAGGTTTGAGGCATGGCGAATTCCACTGGGAACGAAGAAAAGAAAAATATCAGGAGAGCGGTTTTTGCTTGCAGGTGATGCGGCCTGCATTGTGGATCCATTTACCGGTGAAGGCATTGGGAATGCTTTAAGAAGTGGGAGAGTGGCTGCTGATCATATTAAAGCATGTTTTGGAAAAAACAGATTTGATGAGGATTTTAATGCTGCTTATGATAAAGAAATTTATAGAAGGATGTGGAAGGAACTCAGACTGAGTTACTCTATTCAAAAACTTTTCCGGCATCCACAACTCATTAATTATACAGTAAAAAAGGCAAATCGCAATGAGCATTTCAAAAGTTTAATTGCCGATGCAATGACAAATGAGGATATCAAGAAGAGACTAGTCCGACCATATATGTTTTATAAAACATTTCTGAGATAATATCTTTGTTTTACTTTGAGGCACCTTAGAGTAACTTTGTAGAATAGCTATACACAAAGATACACTGAGAATCACAAAGGTTCACGAAGAAAATATTAAATGTTAAGGCAATTTATTTTCGTTATTTAATATCATAATTGTCTTTCTCAAAATACTTTCTATTTTTACACAAAAAAAATTGAGTTGAATTCCCATAAATATTTCCGGAAAAAATCAATTGCGCATATCCTACGACATGCCGAGGATGTAAGCGAAGGGCTGAAACTTAAGCGGAATCTGAATGTCCGTGACCTGACCGCATTGGGGATTGCCGCTATAATTGGTGCAGGAATTTTCAGTACCATTGGTACGGCCGCATCGCATGGAGGTCCTGCGGTTTCTTTACTATTTGTTTTTACTGCAGTTGCCTGTGGCTTTTCCGCACTATGTTACGCCGAATTTGCTTCACGCATTCCTATCAGCGGAAGCGCGTATACATATGCTTACGCCAGTTTTGGAGAGTTGATTGCATGGATTATTGGCTGGGACCTGATTATGGAATATGCCGTGGGAAATATTGCAGTTGCAATTTCCTGGTCGGATTATTTTACGAGTTTGCTGAATGGGCTTGGAATGAGTATTCCTGAATATTTGTCAACGGATTTTCTTACTGCATCGCGTGGATTTAAAGAAGCGACAATACAAATGGCTTCAGGTGTGTCCTTTGCTGATCTTACACCTGCAGTTAAGGAGGCATATAATGCCTGGCTGCATGCGCCATCAATAGGCGGTATGCGTTTAATAGCCGATATTCCTGCTTTTAGCATTGTAGTGTTTATAACAGGTCTAGTATATGTTGGCATTCATGAAACAAAAATTGCCAGCAACATCATGGTTCTTCTGAAAGTTGCAATTCTGATGGTGGTTATTGGCGTTGGATCTTTTTATGTAACTCCTGAAAACTGGTCGCCTTTTGCTCCTAACGGAATGGGTGGTGTGCTGCGTGGTGTGTCGGGTGTATTCTTTGCCTATATTGGTTTTGATGCAATCTCCACCACAGCCGAGGAATGTAAAAATCCACAGAGAGACCTTCCAAAAGCCATGATGTGGGCATTAATTATTTGTACAATTCTGTATATTGCCATCAGTTTAGTGCTAACGGGTATGGTACATTATTCAGAATTAGCAGTTGGAGATCCTTTAGCATATGTATTCCAGAAACTCCATCTGACACAGCTATCAGGAATTATATCAATCAGTGCAATCATTGCAATGGCAAGTGTGCTGCTTGTTTTCCAGGTAGGGCAGCCACGCATCTGGATGAGCATGAGCCGTGATGGCTTGCTTCCACCGAAGTTTTCAAAAATTCACAAACGTTTCAAAACACCAGCATTCTCAACAATAATAACAGGTATACTGGTTGCAATCCCAACGTTGTTTTTAAATCTTACAGAAGTAACGGACCTTACAAGCATAGGAACACTTTTCGCTTTCATTCTTGTTTGCGGTGGTGTTCTGCTTCTCGATAATGATGAAACAGAAAAAGCACGAAAAGGGTTTAAGATTCCTTATTACAACAGTCGCTTTTTTCTTCCCCCAATTGCTATTGCTGTATTGTTCCTGCTGCTCTTCTTAAATTTTGACGGAGTGATAAATTTCTTCAATTTTAAAAATACTGATCCTTTACTCAGTTTCTGGGATGCTTTCAAAAATAAAATTCCATTACTGATATACATTGTACTTGCAATGGTACTTGTGTATTATGCAATAAAAAGAAAACTGTCTTTAATCCCTATTTTAGGACTTCTCACCAACATGTACCTGATTACAGAACTTGGAATTACAAACTGGCTGCGCTTCCTAATTTGGCTTGCTGTCGGACTTACATTATACTTTACTTACGGTAATAAACACAGTAAGCTTTTCAGAGAAAGGAAAGACGAAGGAAAAACAGGAAATAATTCTGCAAGAGTTCCTGCACAAGACTCAAGTGATCCACATAATGAAAATATGTTCACATGAAATGGAAATATTTATTTTTTTGCTTCTTATTGTTTCAGACGGTATATTCTCAAAACATTTCCGCTTACTCTGATTACAGGAATTATTTCTGCATATTTGATAATGGCGTAAAAAAGGAAATTGAGTATACAGCTGTAAAATCATTTAAATGCGGAAGAACGTGTATAGCATTTGTTGATAATTCAGGAACACTTAAAATTTATTATAAAGGAATTGTTTCTGAAATGCTTGAAAGCACAACAGAATATTTGGTTTCAAAGTATCTTATCCTTGGAAAATTAAACAGTCAGCTAAAAGTTTTTGATAATGGGGAAATGACAACATTATCTAAAGATGCTGGAAGTTTTGCTATGGGCGACAGTCTGATTGCCTTTAATGATAAGATGAATAAAAAATTTAATGCTTATTACAATGGAGAAATAATACAATTGGAAGATCTTTTGGTTACTGATGAAGTAAGTAATTTCAAGACAGGAAGCAATATCATTGCTTATGTAAATGATCAGAATGATTTTAAGCTATTTTATCATGGTGTTCTTTCTAAATTACTTTCAGTAAATTCTGCTTTTCAGTTTGGTGTAGGTCTGGATATTGTTGCTTATAATAATATTGATGATTTATCATTCAATGTTTTTTATAAAAACGAATATTATAAGATTGAAGATTTTAATGCTCTTTCATACATTGCCGGCAATGCATGCGTGGCTTATGTTGACAACTCCGGTATATTTAAACTTTTTAAGGAAGGTGATATCAGTACAATCAGTAATATTACTCCTGATTTTTACAAAGTAATTGATGATTTAATTATTTATTCAGAACAGAATTTTTTTAAAGTTTTTTATAAAAATAAAAGTTACTTGCTGGAGAATTTTATTCCCTCTTTATATAAGTATGACCTAAGTTCTGTTGCATACATTGACAAAATGGGAAACCTGAAATTATTTCATGATGGGAAAACAGAAACAATTACTTATGAGAAAGTAAAGAGCTTTGATTTGAATGGAAACCTGTTAACATTCACAACAGGGAATGATAACAAGTTTTATCTTAATGGAAAATTATATTAATATTCCGAAGCAACTCTTTTGCTAAATTCATGAGCTTTTTAAGGTAGTGCAAGAAATCTTCTGCACGGCTATCTGCTGAGGAGGCAGAGGATCCGTATTAAAAATATTTAATTTATTTCTAAATTAATAATGTTAAATCGAAAAGTTTAGCAACTTTGTTGCATACTTATATATTTCAAAATAATTGACATTATATACACGTTAGTAATATACAATCTGCCTTATGAAAAAGAATTTACTTATTATCACTTTTCTATTAACGTGTTTTTCAGTTAAGTCACAGGTCTCCTTATTGACAGGTGATGGAATTATTAAAGGGACTGTTGTTGACAGTGCTACATCAAGCCCCGTGGCTTTTGCAACAATCGGGATTTATGCAATGCCCAAGGATACAATGATTGCGGGGACACTTACCGATGAAAAAGGAGCTTTTCTGAAAGAAGATTTGCCAAATGGAACATATGCTTTGAAAATAACCTGCATTGGTTTTAAAACAATAACTGTCAGTAATCTTAAAATAGAGCCTAAGCAACTGAAGATACAGCTTGATGCTATAAAACTTCCGGTATCGGCTAGTGATTTGAATGAAGTAACAATTTCAGGTGAGCGGAAACCTTTTGAACAAACATTCAACAAGAAAATATTTTTGATGGATGAGAAAAGAAGTGCTGGTGCGCTGAATGTGCTTGATCAGCTTAAAACACTTCCGTCAGTAACTGTTGATCCGGAAGGAAATGTAAAGTACCGCGGACAAACACCGACCATACTTGTCGATGATCAACCATATACGTTGCTATATCCTAAACTGGAAATGATTCCATCAGCGAATGTTGATAAAATAGAATTTATAGAACCATCTGCGCGATATAAATCTTCGGTCGGAACAATTAATATTAAATTGAAAAAACCAAAAGAAAACGGATTAAGCGGATCAATTTTTTCAAGCGTAGGAACGGCTGATTTTAAAAAATTAATTCAGAATTATGATGGTCTTAATATGAATTTAAAATATAAAAAACTTATAGTATTTGGTAATGCAAATTATTTTTATTATGATGGATTATCCAGTAATACACAGCATTCATGGTTAACATACGGCAATAAAGTTTATGAAAGTTTATTATCGGGTGAATATAAATATAGTGGAAATAATTATTCTGAATCGGTAGGCATGGTTTACAACTTTACAAAAAAAACCAAACTTACATTTACCTGGACTCCTTCATTGCGAAAAACAAAAAATAATACAAGTTCAGTATATAGTGAAAGCGTTGATTCGCTGAAACGTGAACAATACTCCACTATGGGATTGTCTGATAACACCGATAAAGGAAATGCATTTGCATTAGATTTTAATAAAAAATTTGAAAACGAAGAAAAGGAACTGTCACTGAAGGCAAATTATTCAAAGAAGAGCAGCAATTCAGGATCGAATAACGCAAAAGAATATTCATATTACGGATACTCACCTAAAGATAGTATTCCATTTACGGTTGATAATACTGACGAAAATTCTGATGAGTTTTCTTTTGAATCGTATTTTGCGCTTCCAATTGATACAACTGGATTATGGGAATTCGGTACACAGTCGGAGATTGATAACAATTTAAACAAGAGAAATTATTTTCTGAACGAAATAAATATACTTGATTTTTCCACAAGCCAGTCGGAACTGATTATGGAGCATTCTATATATTGCAATGTGGGAGAGAAATGGAAAAAATTTAAACTTGACGGCGGATTAAGATTGTCGAGAGCTTCAATAGACATGGACCTGACGGTTCACCCGGATGGTACTGACAGTATTGTTCATGTTGTGAGATCATATCCCTATGTTACACCAAATGTATCGCTCGGTTATGAAATAAAACCATTCCATGAACTGAAACTTACGTATACGCTGGATCAGCAGATGCCTCAGGAATATGAGCTGAATCCATACATTGATAAAACAGATCCGCGAAGCTGGTACAGCGGAAATGCCAAGCTGATGCCATATATGTATCACCGTTTTACTTTTGGTTATTTATATGCACCTGAAGCTTTCAGTTTATCATTGGATGCATTTACGTATTTTTCGAATAATTATGTAGAGTGGGTAAATACTCCACTTAATGATTACACAACCTATTCAAAGCCTGAAAACATAGGTAAATCCAATGGAACGGGGATAACGATTTCCGGTTCGGCCATGCCCAAAGACTGGTTTAATTTTAATTTTTCATCTGATATTTTTAAAGCAAATATCAACGCCACCGAATTGAGCAATACTATTTCGGGAATTCCATTAACAAACACGGGCTTAAAAACGGGCAACTGGACTGTGTCGGGAAATTCTTACCTGACTTTTACAATTAAAAAGAAAAACAGTATTTCGTTATACCTGAATTACCAGGGAAAAAATGCAAGCCTTGGTGGATATTCAAAAGGAAGCCTGTACAATGGATTGTATTTCTCACGGCGTTTCATGGGCAATAAACTCAGTGTGTATTTATCAATAAATAATTTAATTGATAAATGGTCGACATGGTCAACAACCTCTGAATATTTCGGACGAAAAGATATCAGTGAATATCATGGCACCTGGAACAAAAGAACCTTCCGGATTTATTTCCGCTACTCCTTCAATAAAGGCGATCGCGGACTTACGAACAACCAGGCAACTGAAGGCGGAACCGGCCCGGTAAAAGGTGGTGGAAAAAAATAATTTCTGATGAAATACTTTAACGGAATATTAAAATTTTAAAATTGCGCGTATAAAAAGGGCTGCATATCCGCACTCTGAAATTGAATTACCAGTTGCACTGCTGCAAGGAACACAATTGCTTTTGCCCAAAGGGGCATTGAAATGAAACGTTCCGTAATTGCAGGATACCATTTTGAAGGAATTGCTGTAAGCGCAAAGCCAAGAATGATAAAAATTACCAGCAGGCTGCGCACACTCAGGAATGGCTGCAGGTAGGCCCAGTCCAATTGATGGAATATCTGGTAATACATTTGTCCTGCTGTTTCCATATCTTTCGAACGGAAAAATATCCAAAGGAATGCAACAAAATTGAATGTTAAAAACCAACTTAGAAAATTATAAACTCTTTTATTTACTTTCTTTTTTATTTTTTTTCGTTGCTTCGCAAATAAAATTTCCATTGCCATTACAGCGCCGAACAAGGCACCCCATACAACGTATGTCCAGTTGGCTCCATGCCAGAACCCACACAATACAAAGGTAAGGAAGAGCGATAATACCAATCCTGCATTGCCCCAGTTTCTGAACCTAATCGAAAGCGGAGAAAACAAATAATCGCGAAGCCATGATGAAAGGCTGATGTGCCAGCGTCTCCAGAATTCGGTTACATTAAGTGAATTGTAGGGCTTGTTAAAATTTGTTCCTATATCAAAACCCATCAGTTTTGCCAGACCGATGGCCATATCAGTGTATCCTGAAAAATCAAAATAAATTTGTAAAGCGAAAGCATATACAGCAATAAGGTTTTCAAAACCGGAATATGTGCCCGGGGCATCAAATATCAGGTTGCAGTATTGCCCTATATAATCAGCAACTACAGCCTTTTTAATGAGACCTATAATGATCAAAAATATTGCCCGGTTTATTTTGTCGTCTTTGATTGAAAATCTTTTTTTCACCTGGGGTAAAAAACTTTTTGCTCTGCTGATAGGCCCTGAAATCAATAGAGGAAAGAATGTCATGTATACAGCATAATCCAGAATATTGAAAGTCGGTTTCATATCTTCTCTGTAAACATCAATTATGTAGCTGATGGTCCTGAAAGTATAAAATGAAATTCCAAGGGGTACAATAATATTCAGAAGTGTGAATTTCCCTCCGGTAATATTGCTTAAACTCTGGATGAAGAAATTAGTGTATTTGAAATAGATCAGCAGTCCAAGGCTGGCGCAAATAGAGATGGCTGCAAAAATTAGTTTTTTCTTTTTTTCTTTACTTTTATAAATTGCAATGGCCAATAGATAATCTATGATCAATGTTAAAATCATCACCAGCAGATACCAACCGGTAAGTTTGTAATAAATAAAAAGACTGAAAGTTAAAATCAGAATATTCCTGATGATTTTGTACCGGTAAAGAAATGCATAGATCAAAATAAAAATGGTGAAGAACAACAGGAATGCACCGCTGTTGAAGGATATCGGGTTAGTGATATCAAACGAAAAAAGTTTATATAGTGCGTTTATAAAATTCATTTTATTCTAAACTTTTTGGCGGATGCGGTCCCAGTAATGTAGTTGGCGGATTTCTTCTTGCCGGGGTGTCAGGAAATTCAAGCAATACGGGATACATGCTTTTGTTCATGATAAATGAAGCCACTGAATCCATCCACATAAAACCTGATTTTTTTGTAGGATGTGCACCATCTTTAAAACGTTCGTATTTTAATTTTTTTGAAGGATAATATCTTCTCGGTCCAACATTGCGCAATATAAGGTCATTGATGCCTGTATCTTCCTTCCAGTTTGGCGGACCTACCCAGAAGTAAGGCAGATTGCCCATTTGCCTGATAATATTTTTTACAAGTTTATCACGACTTTTAATATCCCTTATAAAAAGTTCATTTGCACCCAGCACTAGAATTACATAAGTCGGATTGAATTTATTGATGAAATATGAAAGTGTGTCACAGTTGCCGTACCAGAGGGATGATGAGGAATACCATATCACAGAATTCATAGTATGGTGATTTTTTCTGCAATAGTCATTCAGCCTGTAGCCAAGGGTTTCCAGCATTGAGTCGCCGATAAGCAGAAACCGCTGTGAGGAAGAATCCATTGGTGTGGGCAGAATCTTTGATTTATCCCTAAGGTTAACAAGAAGCATTCCTTCCGGTATTTCGGTAGGAGTCCAGTATTCATGGATGCCCGATTGTTTGATTTCAGTATTCCTTAGTTTAATGGGAGCAGGACTGTATGAATAAACGGTAAGAATAATGAGTGTAATTAAAAGAACTGAGAATACTTTCAGCAAAGGGAAATATGCACCTGTTGCAAATTTTTTATACGACCTGACAATCTTCTTAAACAGCTCTTTCCCTGTTTTCATTTTTTTCTGTTTGTCAGCGATTGTGAAAATAGCCATTGAAACATTTCAATGTTGCCGTAAGTGCTGGTCCATGCATTATGGCCTGTGTTCAAGTATTCTGTGTATTTGGGATCTCCTCCAGCTTTTTTAATTGCTGCAATCATATCCCGTGAACGCGAGGTCATCACTACTTTGTCGGCACCACCATGAAAAGCCCAGATAGGAATATTTTTAATCAGCACGGCTTTTGCTGTATCGCCACCGCCACAAACAGGAACAGCTGCGGCAAATATATTCGGCCAGCGGCTAATGGCATCCCAGGTACCGAAGCCACCCATTGAAAGGCCGGTAATATAAATTCTGTTTGTATCAATATTCAATACTTTTTTCAGGGAATCAATCAATAGCATTGTTCTTGACAAATATACCGAAGGCTTTTCCGGCTGAACATGACTTGGAAGCTTCCAGTCCACTTCCACCCAGCGATAACCTTCAGCACATTGAGGCGCTACAACGTAACACGGAAAAAGTTTTTTATTTAGTGAAGAAGCAAAATTTATTGCACCATTTTTTAATTGCAAAGCGTTGTCATTGCCGCGTTCTCCGGCTCCATGAAGAAACAAAACCAAAGGATATTTTTTTGAAGAATCGTTTACCGTAGGTTTCAAAAGCCTGTAACGCAAGGTGTCGGAGGTTTTTGAAATGAAAACTTTCTTTTCAAAATCAGATTCGTTCTGTGCAGAAACCCTTGCAGTGCAGGCAACACAGAAAAAAATAAAAATTATTAAAGAGGGAAAAAAAGTTTTCATAAGGTTCTTTGATAATGCAAAGCTATCGGAAAAATGAATTATGAATGTTAAATGAAGCAGTATTTTTTAACAAAATGTTTAACAATGAAAAAAGTAAGAGGTTGGATGTGGGAATTCAGAAGAATAGTAGGCAATAATCTGTAGGCGATCTTCAAACATTTTGAACTACAAATCACAAACTACAAACGTTTTTCACGCTATTTTCTATCTTTGCCGAAATTTTCAAAATGACCTGGATTGAAGTTACGGCGCTAATTATTTCGGGCTTGCTGGTGGGATTTATCAATACCCTTGCTGGTGGAGGGACAATTATTTCCTTGTCGTTACTCATGTTCATGGGGCTTCCCGCCAATGTTGCAAATGGTACAAACCGAATTGCGGTCGTTGTTCAGAATTTTGTAGCCGTTAGAAGTTTCAGGCAACAGAAATTACTTGATATGCATAAAGGATTTGCACTTGCTGTACCAACAGTTCTTGGCTCAATTCTGGGTGCCTGCATCGCTATTGATTTAAATTCAGTAGTCATTGAAAAATGCATTGCAGTGGTAATGATTTTCATGCTGTTTTTTATTTTATACAAACCGCAAAAATGGCTTAAAGGCCACGAAGAGCTTATTGCAAAGCCAGTAAGTCTCTGGATGATGATAGTGTTCTTTTTTATTGGTGTTTACGGAGGATTTATTCATGTGGGTGTAGGTTATTTTCTTCTTGCCGGTACTGTGCTGGGAGCCGGATTCGACTTAATTAGGGCTAACGCCATTAAAAATCTTATTGTGCTCGCTTACGCTCCTGTTACATTATTGATTTTCATGTGGCAGGGACAGGTAAATTACAGTTTCGGGCTGGTGCATTCTATTGGAAATGTTATAGGAGCATACCTTGCCACAAAGTTTGCAGTGAACTGGGGTGCAAATTTTGTCCGCTGGGTAATCATTGTTGTAATATTTATTACAACCGCGCAGATCTTTGGTTTCATTGACTTCCGATCGGTTTTTTCCGTATTGGGAAAATGATTTTTTTTGTTTGAAAACCATTCTTTTAAAATTGTCAAAAAATATTTTCGTCAATTTGTATAACTAATCTTATTAGTTATTAATTTTAGCCGTCCAAATTAAACCAGAATATGAAAAAGTTATTTATTCTCAGCATTGCTGCAATTTTTGCTTCTGCCGCATTCGGTCAGAAGATTGATGAATCACAGGTTCCAGACCTTGTTACCAAAACTTTTAAGGCAAGATTTACTACTGCCAAGGATGTAAAATGGGAAAAGGAAGATTCTATTTACGAAGCTTCTTTCCTGATGGATGAAACCACTACAGAAGCGGAATTCAGTGATAAAGGTACATGGATGAATACCGAATGGACTGTTCCTGTTCAATACACACCTCAGAAAATTAAAAATTATCTTGACACAGCTTGCGCCGGTTATAAAATAAATGAGCTTAACGTTATGGAGTTTCCTACCGATGGAAAACTTTATGTTATTGAGATAGCCAAAAAGAAAGTATGTAAGAAAGTTTATTTTGCCCTTACCGGTGAATTTAAAAAATCGGAAATGGACGTTTGCGAAAAAGGCAAGAAGTGCTGCAAGGATAAAAAGAAGTAAACATACTCCTAATGTATTATTCGAAAGGTAATATAAGAATGCTCTAAGCATCTTATATTACTTTTTCTTTTATAGTAAAAGATTGTGTCATTAACATGCTTGTTTAGAAGCAAACTAAAATTGAGCTTATCTTTCAAGCAGGAGCTTTTAATAGTATAAAAAATAATATCCGGATTCGGCTTTGTACTAAGCCAAACTTCTTGCTCCTTCCTGAAGAAACCTTTTAAAATCTTGCAATTTTAGTAATTTTCCTTTTGTTTAGAATTCAAATTAATTATTTCAATAATGCTTGTATTTCTCATTGATTTCTAGTATTTTTGGTTGAATAAAATAAATTTCTATAGTTTAATGTTGAATTTTAAATATCCTGCCATGAAAAAATTACTTTATTTATTTGCTATCGTTGTCATTATATCGGGCAAAGTAAATGCCCAGTTTACAATAACCAGCGACACGAATACAGTTCAATTGGTAAATAATTTTATTCTGAGCGGTGTTACTGCCTCTAATATTTTGTATACTGGAGCAGCAAATACTCTTGGTTCTTTTGCTAACGGAAATACGACTAACATTGGTTTGACTAATGGAATTATTATGACCACAGGACTTCTGGATACTGTTCCACAAATTGGAAGTCCAGTGTCTAACTTTGCAAATTCTGACAACTCAGCGCCAGGGTGTGCTGAACTTGATAACCTAATTCTTGGATCAATAACCTATAATGCAAGTAAGCTTGAATTTGATCTTGTTCCTGCAGGAAATGTTCTTGAGTTTCAATATGTTTTTGCTTCAGAAGAATATCCTGAATACGTTGGCTCTTCTTTTAATGATGTTTTCGGGTTCTTTATAAATGGTGCAAACCCATCAGGGGGAAATTATGTTGACAGCAACATAGCAATAATTCCGGGCACTTCATTACCTGTCGCAATAAACAATGTAAATGCAACATTGAATTCCACATACTTCATAGATAACCAGACATTGAACGGACAAACAATTGTCTTCGATGGATTCACCACAGTTCTTTTAGCACAAATTTTTGTTAATCCCGGCACAACATATCATCTCAAAATGGCTATTGCTGATGTCGGCGATGGTATATTCGATTCCGGTATTTTCCTGAAAGCTCAGAGCATGAAGAGTTATAACATGACTACTGGCATTGGTGAACAACAAATAAACTCATTTTCTTTTTATCCAAATCCTGTAATAGATAAATTGAATATATCACTTAAAGGAAATTCAGAAATACAAATTTTAAATGCTGAAGGCCAGGTGATGAAAAGCATGAATGTAAATGATAATCATATAACCATTGATATTTCTGACTTCGTGAAAGGAGTCTATATTGTGAAAGTGAAAAATGAAAAGGGGATTGCCATAAAGAAATTTATTCGGGAGTAATAATCAGTAATGTGATATTGACCAATTAAACAAAGAAATGGTAAAACGATATTTATTTTTTTATTTTTTAATACTTATAGTACCAGGAATTACCCAGAACGGAATAGCATCACCCGCAACAATAACTGAATTTATTAAAACCGATCAGTTTGGTTACCGACCCAACGATGAAAAAATAGCCCTTATATCTGATCCGCAGACCGGATATAATTCGGCATTATCATTCACGCCGGGATCAACCTACCAGGTGCGCGACTGGAATACAGATGCAGTTTTGTATACAGGTACTCCTTTAGCATGGAACGGCGGGGCAACTCAGGTACAAAGCGGCGATAAAGTATGGTGGTTTGATTTTTCTACATTTACCATAACAGGTGAATATTATATTTATGATCTCACAAACAATGTGGGATCTTACAAGTTTATTATTGATCCTTGTGTTTACAATGATGTGTTGAAACAGGCTTTGAGAATGTTCTACTACCAGCGTTGCGGCAGTGCGAAAACCTCTGCATGTGCTGGTGTGGGATGGGCTGATCCGATCTGCCATGCAGGAAGCAAGCAGGACCAGGATTGCAGGTTGTATAATAATAACAATTATTCCACGTCGAAAAATCTGAGCGGCGGATGGCACGATGCCGGTGATTACAATAAGTATGTGAATTTCACTTTCGGCACTGTAATGGATCTCCTGCTTGCCTATAAAGAAAATCCGGCTGTATTTGGGGATGATAATAATATACCTGAAAGCGGAAATGGATTGCCTGATATTCTGGATGAAGTTAAATATGAAATGGATTGGTTATTGAAAATGCAGCAAAGCAATGGTTCTGTGCTTTCCGTAGTTGGCGGTGGCAGTGCATCTCCTCCTTCAGCTGATACTGTTCAGAGAAAATATGGTCCTGTAAATACTTCTGCAACCCTTACAGGTGCTGCACTTTTTGCACTGGGATCGAAACAATTTATGTCTGCAGGTCAGACCACTTATGCAGCTACATTGCAGGCTGCAGCAATAAATGCATGGACATGGGCTTCAACAAACCCGTTGACGACTTTTTACAATTCCGGGTTGCTCGCTGCCGGAGAAAATGAAACAGATTCAACCGGAAGGTTCACAAGGCGAATGGCCGCGGCCATCTTCTTATACGATATTACGGGAAGCAGTGTTTATAAAACATTTGTTGAAGACAATTACGCAAGCTCGGATATGCTGAGTTGGGGTTATGTATATCCTTTCGAAAATCAGATGCAGGATGCATTGCTTTATTATGCGTCACTTCCGGGAATAACGGCAAGCATAGGCAATGATATAAAAAATACTTTCAGCAACAGTGTTATTTCGGGCAATGCTGATAATCTGCCTGCCTACACTAATAAAACAGATGCTTACAGGGCATGGGTAAATGATGGTAATTATACATGGAACAGTAATCAGACCAAATCATGTCAGGCAAATATTTTACTAAATATGAATGTATATAGCCTGAATGCAGTCAATGCTGCAAATTATAAGAACAGTGCTTTGGGGTATGTAAATTATTTTCATGGCGTAAATCCAAACTCGAAAGTTTATTTAAGCAATATGAATAATTTCGGAGCGGAAAATTCGGTTACACAATTTTATCACAGTTGGTTTGAAAATGGAAGTTCATTGTGGGACGAAGTAGGAATAAGCACTTATGGCCCTCCTCCAGGCTTTATACCAGGAGGTCCAAATCCTTCTTATGCATTGGATGGTTGCTGCCCTTCCGGCTGCGGGAGCTCTGCAAGTAATGCATTATGTTCAACAAACGTAACACCTCCGTTGAATCAACCTATTCAGAAATCTTATAAAGATTTTAATGATAACTGGCCTGTTGATTCCTGGACGGTGACAGAAGCGGGTATTTATACAAATGCCGCCTATACACGAATGCTTAGCAAATTTTGCGGAACAGCCGCAGGCTGTGGCACTACAGGCATTCTAATTTCTAATGCTTTTTTAACTGCGGAGATTTATCCTAATCCTGCCACAAATTTTATCACAGTCAATGTTCAGCAAAATGCAATGATAGAATTTTACAATATAGAAGGGCAGTTATTGAAAAGTTATAATGGTGGCGAAAATAATACAACCATTGATATCTCGGACTTTGCGAAAGGAATCTTTTTTGTGAAAGTAAAAAATAAAAATGGAGTTGCAGTTAAAAAGTTTGTGAAGGAATAACTCAGATGGTTTTTTTCAATGGGCGGTCAAAAAAACGAAAACATTATATTTTCTTATACATTTTATACCTTTGGAGTTGTAAATAAATTTTGGCACAGTAATTGAAAAAACCGGAAAGCATTTTTAAAAATAAACTCTATGAACATTAAATCAACTCTGAAAGTTGTAATTTTACTTTCATTCTTTTCAATAAGCAGTATTGATGCATTGTTTGCCTGGACAACACCCACACAATCGTCGCCAACGAGCGGAAGTACTACAAATGGCGGAGTTACAATCGACTGGAACGCGGTGAGTACATCAGCCGGCTATCAATACCAGGTTGACACTTTAGCAACATTTAATTCACCTGTTAAAATACAGGGAACTTTGATTTATATCAACTCAAGCTCAGGAAATACGGATACACAATTTACTTTTGGAAATACTTTCTACTATGGCAAAACATACTACTGGCGTGTGAGAGCCTACATTAGCGGTGATACATCGTCATGGAGTTCATCATGGACCTTTATCACTCCAACATATGGACCAGCATTGCTTTCACCTGCAACAGGAACAACTTCCATTAAAGTGGGCACCACACTTGACTGGAACAGTCATTATTATGTTACGGCCTACGACTGGCAGGCCGATACTGTTTCAACATTTAATTCTTCAGCGAAAAAACAAGGCAGCAATGCATATGTAAATACATCAAGCGGCAATACCGACACACAGGTTACACTGGGCGACCTTTTCTATGGAAAAACATATTACTGGAGAGTCCGTTCAAGAAATAATGTAGATACCTCTGCATGGACCACCGCATGGACATTCACTACTACAGCCTCCGGACCATCACTGCTTTCACCAGCAACAGGAACAACAGGTATAAAGGCAGGCACTACCCTTGACTGGGATAGTCATTATTATGTAACAGCCTACGACTGGCAGGTTGATACTGTTCCAACATTTAATTCTTCAATAAAAAGGCAAGGAACCAATGCATACGTAAATACTTCCAATGGAAACACTGATACGCAAGTTACTCTTGGAGATTTCTTTTATGGAAAAACATATTACTGGAGAGTTCGTTCAAGAAATAATGTTGATACTTCTGCATGGACCACCGCATGGACATTCACAACTACAGCATCCGGACCTACGCTGCTTTCACCGGCAACAGGAACAACAGGTATAAAGGCAGGCACTACCCTTGACTGGGACAGTCACTATTACGTAACTGCTTACGACTGGCAGGCTGATACAGTTGCAACATTTAATTCTTCTGCAAAAAAGCAAGGAACCAATGCTTATGTAAATACTTCGAATGGAAACACTGATACGCAGGTAACACTTGGAGATTTTTTCTATGGAAAAACATATTACTGGAGAGTGCGTTCCAGAAACAATGTAGACACTTCAGCATGGACAACGGCGTGGACATTTACCATCACACTTTATGGACCAACATTGTTAACACCATCCAACGGACAGATAAATATAAGTACTGCTGGTACAACACTGGATTGGGATTCGCATTATTATATCGTAAAATACCAGGTAGAAGCTGATACAAATAATCATTTTAATTCATCATTGTTAGTACATGCTGATAAAGCTTATGTGAACACCTCAAGCGGAAACAGCGACACACAGCACAGCCTGACTTCATTATTGTCAAATACAATTTATTACTGGCGTGTCCGTTCCATGAATAATGTTGATACTTCAGAATGGACACCCGTATGGGCTTTCAATACCGGTGCTGCGCCCGCTATTGCTCCCACACTGATAAGCCCGGCAAATAATGCAATCAGCATAGCTGTTGCTGGAACCACATTGCAGTGGTCAGCTGTGACAAGTGCAACCTCTTATACATATCAGCTGGATGATAATTCATCATTCACAAGTCCTGCTTCAGGAACCACATCGTCATTGACTGTTTCAACAGGAAGCTTGTTGTCTTCTACAACTTATTACTGGAAGGTGCGGGCAGTCAATGCTTCCGGCAATTCACCATGGTCAGGTGCATGGCATTTTACAACAGCATGCAATGTGGCACTTCCCCAATGCAATAGCACATCTGTCTGCGATAGCGGAAGCGTTGTGCTTACTGCTACCGGTTCTTCATCATATAACTGGTATGATGCGGCAACTGGTGGAAATCTTGTAGGCACAACGGCAGCTTTCACTACGCCTATGCTGCATGCAACTGATACATTTTATGTGGCAGGAACAAACGGAATCTGTGAAAGCAATCGGATAATGGTTATAGTTAATGTGTTTGCATCGCCTGCAATTCCTGTTGTTTCATTGAATGGAATTGCACTGCAAAGTACTTCAGCCAGCAGCTATCAATGGATGTTAGGTGGTTCAGTAATAAACGGAGCAACGTTGCAAAATTATACACCAACTGCGAATGGGCTTTATACAGTAGTAGTAACGAACAGCCATGGATGTTCATCTGTGTCTTCACCATACAATTATAGTTGGGTAGGGCTTGATGAAAATATTACAATCAATTTATTTGAAATATATCCGAATCCAGCAACTGACAAGCTTTTCATAGATGTTTCCATGAATTCTGAAATAGAGATATTAAATGCCGAAGGACAGATTTTGAAAAGCATGCTTGTAAATAATAGTCATGCAATCATTGATATTTCTGGCTTTGCAGAAGGATTGTATTTTGTGAAAGTGAAAAACGAAGCAGGAATTTTACTGAAAAAGGTCGTGAAGGAATAGCTCTGTCGGCAGTCTTCAAAACAAACGGGAAACGCAAAATATTCTATTTGCAATTTTCTTCGTAAGCTGATTTTGCTCCAAAATAATTCAGTTTAGTGGCTGCAGCAAAGTCCTCACAGGCATCATCTTTTTTATTGAGGAGTATTTTTACATACGCTCTTTTGTAATAGGCTTCACCCATTTTTGAATCAAGTTCAATTGCCTTACTAAAACTTTCAATTGCTTTATCATAATCTTTATTATACATGTAAGCATATCCCAGCCCGAGGTAAATGCCGGCCTTTTTCGGATCGATACCTGCTGCAATATTCAGATCTTTAATTGCAGCTTCGTATTCTCCAAGTGATGAAAAATAGCTCGATCGGGCAATATACGTATACTCATAATTTGAATCAATCTGCAATGCTGTATTGAAATCAGCCAGTGAAGCTGTGCTTGCGCTGTCATCATCTGTCTGATGTATGTAGGCGCGGATCAGGTAGGCCTGAATCAGTTTATTATTCAGTTGAATACTATGATCCAGATCGGAAAGGGCACTATCTGTCTCATCTTTGCCTGCATATGCCAGTCCACGTTCCATATAGTAATTGCAATTATTCGGACTCAACCTGATTGCATCAGTAAAGTCGCGGATGGCATCGCTGAAATATTCCATCTGCATGTAGCAGTAACCTCTGCTGTATAATATAAATCCTTCCTTCGGGTTAAGTTCTGCAGCACGTGTAAGGTTATATATGATTCCCTGAATATTATTTAGTTTTATATTGATATATGCTCTTAACAGAAATGACTGGCTGTCGTTATAATCAATTTTAATTACTTTGCTTGCATAATAAAGGGCTTTGTCGTCTTCATCGAGTACATAGTACATAAATGCTTTGCCGTATATTGCTGGCACATAAAGCGAATCAATTCTTAAAGCATTTTCAAAATCGTACTTTGCATATTCAAATTGTTGCTGAAAACAATAAACAATTCCTCTATAAACGTAACTTTCAATTGAGGCAGAATTTATGCTTATAGCGGTTGAAAGATCCTTAACGGCATTGCTGTAATCTTCACCTGAATAATAAAGAAGTCCGCGGTTTACAAGTGGAATATAGTTGGCCGAATTATTCAGGTTGATGGATGCTGAAAAATCAGCTAGTGCCGAAGTGTTTCTCTTTAAATAAAAATTTGTAATTCCCCTGTTGTTGTAAACATATAAATCGCCAGATGTTTTTGAAAGATACTTTGTGAAATATTCAAGTGCTTCCGAATAGCGGTTCATGCAAAGGTAAGCAAGTCCGAGGTTGTGATAAGATACAGTATAAGAAGTGTCAGTATTCACAGCTATTAAAAGGTCCTGCAATGCTTTTTCATACTGACCAGTCATCATATATGTATATCCACGAAGGTTGTAAGATTCTGCAAAATTATTGTCCAGGCCTATTGCATCCGAAAGCGCTGAAACTGCTGCCGCATAATCTTTCTTGCCGCAGAAGGCCAATCCTTTCTCATAATATTCTTTAGCTTTTTTGGTGACATGCGGTTTTATTTCTTTTTCATATGATAAAGGGAGGTCGAGCATTATAAAATTAGCTGCCCTTGCCATGCGGTAGTTAATGGTATCCTGGGCTATAAGCCTTTGGGGCAAAGAAGAAACCAAAATGAACAAGAACAAACTCAGATAATATTTTGTCATTCTATATCCGGTTAAGGTTCTTATCATGATAAAATTCTTAAAGGTTATTCCTGGAAAAATATTACTGTTTATCGTATTTCAGTACTTCGTCATTTACGTATTCAAGCTGCACTCCGGCAACTTTAAACATTTCTTCTGATTCAGCTCCTGCATGGTATTTCATTTCACACACCACGCGTACTATTCCACAGTTAATGATGAGCATGGCACAGGTCCTACAGGGTGTCATCCTGCAATATAAAGTAGCACCGGCTAAAGATATTCCAAGTTTCGCAGCCTGGCAGATGGCGTTCTGCTCAGCATGCACGGTACGTACACAGTGCTGTGTTACTGAATCATCTTCATGAATCATTTTTTTAAACTGATGTCCCACTTCATCACAATGCGGAAGTCCTTTTGGTGAACCCACATAACCACTTACCAGCAACTGCCTGTCGCGCGCAATTACGCATCCGCTGCGGCCGCGGTCGCAGGTGGCTCGTTTTGCAACAGTGTTGGCTATCTCCATAAAATACTCATCCCATGATGGACGTTTGTATGTATCTTCAGTCATAAAAAATGAATTTATTTTTTCTGGTTTGTAAATATTTTTTCAATTACAGCATTCACATTTTCGTGAAGTTCTTCAATAGATCCTTTGTTATTAAAAAGAAAGTTTGCCATCTCAACGCACTTTGAAATATTTTGCTTGTTGGGATCAGCACTCTGCATTTCTCTTTTTTCATTGTCGATAAACGTTTCAAAATTTATATGGTCTGTTTCCGATTGTCTTTGCTGAACCCTCTGGTATCGGGTTTCAGCAGGAGCATCCACTGCAAAAAGATAAAAATTTCCTTTGCTGCGCAGTGCGTCTACTTCGCCCGGAGTGCGTATACTTTCAATAACACAATTTTTTCCTGATTTATTTGCCTGCTCAAATAATTGTTCAACAATATAGCTCGGTGAATGCTTTGCCCTTAGTTCGTTTGCAACGGCAACCATGCTGTCCCTGTTCAAGGGAAGTCCGCGTTTATTTATTTCTTCAGTAATAAATGCACGTACGGAATAATGCGAAAAATCTTTTTCATTCAAAAGATAATCAACAATAGTCCCTTTGCCTGCCCCTAGTGTACCGGTTATTCCGATTATGATCATGCTATTAATTTGTGTTTTAATAAATAAAATTTGACATTATATTTTTTATAATTCCCACAAACATTTCCACACCTTTTGTAATTATTTCATCCGGAAAATCATATTCTTTTGTATGCAGAGGAGCATGATCCTTTCCGGCACCAAGACCAAACAAAGCTCCTTTGTATTTTGCAGTATACTTCCCAAAATCTTCCGACCAGCGGAAAGGAAACGGAAGGTGAATAATTTTTAAGCTATTTTCTGTTGCAACTTTCTCAATTATATCAACTACTTCGGGATGATTGTAAGTTTCATCAAATTCATCACTGAATTCAATAGCATAGTGAAGATTATGTTCCTTCGCTTTTTCTTCAACAATCAAACGACATTCATGAACAAGTCGCTGCATATTGTGATTATCATAGCTTCGTAATGTTGCCATAATCACAGCTTCACCTGCAGCAGTTCCGAAACCTGGTTTTCCTAGTGTTGCATGCACTATTGTTGTAAGAATGAAATTATCAAAACTTTCTGCATAATCGGGAATACTTTCAATACCCCGAATTATTTCTGTAAAAGCAAAAGCGGGATTAATGCCTTGTTCTGGATATGCAGCATGACTCGGTTTCCCTGTAAGATGAATGATAATACCTTTTGATGCCGATGCAAATTGTTCTTTCTTAACAATTACACTTCCTGCATCAAATCCCGGTAGATTATGCAATGCAAAAACAAAATCAGGATTAATATCTTGAAACAGTGGATCAGCAAGCATTTCAGCAGCTCCTTTGCCTGTTTCTTCAGCAGGTTGAAAAAGTAAAATAATTTTCCCGCAACCGGGAAACTGTTTTTCCAATATGCAGGCCAATCCGCAAAGTATTGCTGAATGTCCGTCATGCCCGCATCTGTGCGATATCCCTTTATTTAAGGATGTATATGGCAAATTCAGATTTTCATCAATAGGAAGAGCATCAATATCTGCGCGAAATAAAATACTTGGGCCGGGATTTTTACCTTCAAAAATTATTGCCAATCCAGTTGTCCCGGCATTGCTGACTTTTCCGGATGGAGCATTTGAAGATAAAAAATCACGTAAAATTTCACGCGTCATCACTTCGTTTCCTGATAATTCAGCATGCATATGCAACTTTTTCCTGAGCTGCTCAAGCTTTTCCGGGGGAAAATGATTTTGTATCGCTGTCATGAGAATTTGGTATTTTTGCAAATACATATCAAAGATAAAAAAAAACATGAACTCGTTATATCCTCTTAAATTCAAACCCATATTTAAAGATAAAATCTGGGGAGGCACCAAAATAAATCGATTATACGGGAAAGATTTTTCACCATTGCAAAATTGTGGTGAAAGCTGGGAACTGTCGGGCGTTGAAGGAAATATTTCTGTTTTGCAGAATGGATTTCTTGCAGGGAACAACCTTGAAGAGCTCATTGAAGTCTATATGTGCGACCTTGTCGGAGAAAAAGTGTATGATAAATTTGGTATTAATTTCCCAATTCTCGTAAAAATTATTGATTCCCGCGAATGGCTTTCAATTCAGGTGCATCCGGACGACAAGCTTGCGATGAAACGCCATAAGCAGAACGGGAAATCAGAAATGTGGTATGTACTTGACGCAGACAAAAAAGCAGAACTTATCAGTGGATTCAATAAAGAAATTACGGAGAAGGAATATCTGCAACAGTTTGAAAAAGGAAGGCTGAAAGAAATTTTAAATTTTGAACAGGTTGAAGCCGGCGATGTTTTTAACATCCCTGCTGGCCGTATTCATGCACTGGGACCTGGCGTTTGTATTGCTGAAATTCAGCAGACATCCGATGTCACTTACCGTATTTATGACTGGGACCGTGTGGATGAAAATGGGAAATCCAGAGAATTGCATGTTGAACAAGCTCTGGCAGCAATTGATTTCAAACATTATGATGATTATAAAAGTATAGCTTTTCCTATTCTGAATGTAAGCACAAACCTTGTGCATTCACCTCATTTCATTACAAACATAATTGCACTAGACAAGCCATTACCCCGCGATTATTATAGTCTTGATTCATTCGTAATCTATCTCTGCACAGAAGGAAAATTTTCAATAGAATATGCTGGTGGAAAAGAAACTGTAATAAAGGGAGAAACCGTTCTTATTCCTGCTGAACTCTGTGATTTAACGCTGGTACCAGAACCAAAAGCAACATTGCTGGAAGTGTTTATGGAGTAGCTTTTAAGTTTTAAAGATTGTTTACAATGTCATCTCGAGTGAAACGAGAGATCTAGCATTGAATAGTCAGGTTATAGATTTCTCCCGTCAGCCGGCGGATCGAAATGACAAAAAACAAATGAAAAATTATTGAATTTTCACTCCAAAAACAATTTCAAAATTCTTTTTCAAACGCGTTTTCACTTCTTCAATATCCTGTTTATTTCCTAATTCTCTTTCAAGAGAGGTGACTGATTTGTCAGTAAACCCGCAGGGATTTATAAAATTAAAATAATTAAGATCAGTGTTTACATTGAATGCAAAACCATGCATGGTGATCGCTCTGCTTACCTTTACCCCAATCGCACAAATCTTTCTGGCCTTTTTTGTTTTAGATTCGAGCCATACTCCTGTTGCGCCTTCCAGGCGTTCGCTTAGTATTGAATATTCTTTTAATGTTTCAATAATGGTTTCTTCAATCCGGTGAACATATTCTTTTACGCCAATACCAAGCGATTCAAGATCAAGAATCGGATATCCTACAATTTGCCCGGGACCATGATACGTAATATCACCGCCTCTGTCGGTTTTAATAAATGTTGCATTTTTCGCCTGGAGTTGAAGTTGATTGATCAATAAATTATTTTCCGAACCACTTTTCCCTAGTGTGTATACATGCGGGTGCTCGCAAAATAAAAGATAATTTTTTCCGTCATTTTCTTTTTTATCTGTTTTGCTTTGCAATACATTTGAATGCAATTCCTTTTGAAATTCCCATGTTTGCTGGTAATCCATCAACCCTAAATCCTGAAAGATAATTTTTTTCATAGTTCTGTTAATGGAGCAAATGTAAGCAAGTTTAAGAAATGTTGATTTCCGTGTATCGAAAAACACTTAACTTTGCGCGTTAAAATTATTTTTATTATGGAATTAAGTGAACAGGAAGTAATCCGCAGGCAATCGCTTGAAGAAATCAGGAAAATTGGTGTTGATCCTTATCCTGCCGACCTTTTTGAAATCAATGCAACAGCTGCTGAAATACTGGAAAAATTTCCGGCTGACAACAGTCTCTACCAGGATATAAGTATTGCAGGCCGCATAATGACCCGCCGCATCATGGGCAATGCTTCATTTGCTGAACTGCAGGATTCAACAGGACGAATACAGCTTTATTTTAAACGTGATGATCTTTGCGAAGGTGAAGACAAAACTAATTATAATACTTTATTTAAAAAATTACTTGATATCGGTGATATCATGGGTGTAAAAGGATTCGTTTTTACAACGCAGATGGGCGAAACCACTATTCATGTGAAAGAATTCAGACTGCTGTGCAAATCGCTGAAACCTTTGCCCGTGGTTAAAGAGAAAGACGGCGTTACTTATGATGCTTTTACCGATCCTGAACAACGCTATCGTCAGCGTTATGTGGACATGATAGTGAACCCGCAGGTGCGTGAAACTTTTGTGAAGCGTTCAAAACTGGTAAACACAATGCGTTCATTCCTGAATGAAAAGGGATATCTGGAAGTTGAGACTCCTATATTACAGCCAATCTACGGAGGTGCGGCAGCAAGGCCTTTCAAGACATATCATAATTCACTTGACACAACATTGTATTTGCGAATTGCAAATGAACTTTACCTGAAACGCCTTATAGTAGGCGGTTACGATGGTGTGTACGAATTTTCAAAAGATTTCCGCAACGAAGGCATGGACCGTTTTCACAATCCCGAATTCACACAGATGGAATTGTATGTTGCTTATAAGGATTACGAATGGATGATGAATACCGTGGAAGAAATGGTTGAACGTATTGCTCTTGATTTGCACGGTACCACTGAGGTTAAAGTGGGAGAGAACCTCATCAATTTTAAAAGACCATGGAAACGTTTTACCATGTACGAAGGCATACAGCATTTTACTGGTATTGATATTTCAACCATGGACGAAGCACAACTTCGCGAAGTGGCATGCAAACTGGAAGTGAAAATTGATGATACTATGGGGCGTGGAAAACTTATAGATTCCATTTTTGGTGAAAAGTGCGAACCCAATTTAATTCAGCCTACATTTATTACTGATTATCCGGTGGAAATGTCGCCACTTGCAAAGAAGCACCGCAGTAAAGAAGGACTTGTAGAACGTTTTGAAGCCATCTGCAACGGAAAAGAAATCTGCAATGCATTCTCTGAACTTAATGATCCTATCGATCAGCGCAATCGTTTTGAAGCACAACTGGAATTAGGAAAACGTGGTGATGAAGAAGCTATGGTTCTTGATGAAGATTTTTTGCGTGCCATTGAGTATGGCATGCCTCCTACTGCCGGACTTGGTATAGGAATAGACCGCCTTGCAATGGTTATGACAAATTCACAATCCATACAGGATGTTTTGTTTTTCCCACAGATGCGTCCTGAGAAAAAAGTTGTTAGTGCTTCAAGTGATGAATTTGCTGAAATGGGAATTCCTGCCGAATGGATTCCTGCTATAATGAAAGCGGGTTACACCACTGTAGCTGCTCTGAAAGAAGCAAATCCGAATAAATTATTCAACGATTTGTGTGGATTACGGAAAAAACTAAAGATGGAAGTTGCTCCACCTACATTAGATCAGGTTAAGGCCTGGACAGGGCAATAATTTATTTTACCGGAACCAGATGCCAGGAAACACTTTGTGTGGCGTCTTTAATAGTATGGGTGCCTGCATAGAATAAACTGTCGTGAATCTTTTCATCGCCTTCAAGCCACAATTCATTATTTTTTAATTTTTTGATGGTTGCTGTAAAGTTGCTTGAATAATATTTATCGACTGTCAATCCACCTGAATCAAGTTCAACACTTCCGGAACTAAGAATATTTATACTTCTTCTGTGATTCACATATGACCATATGCCTGTTGCATCACTGTTTTGAATGGAATAATAGGTATACAAACCATAGTTGCGGATATAAACAGAATCGTTCAGATAATTCCCGGTGACATCGGTACCATTAATAGTTCTTAACGAAAATTTCCACAGTTTGATTATGCGTTTATCAGTTGAACGGAAACTAATTGTTGGTCCGTCTTCGTATTTACCGCAACCTGAAAAGGTCATTGCAGAAAGGCAACACGCAAGAATAAGATATTTTATTTTAACCTTCATAAAATATAATTTTATGTAAAGGTAAAAAAATATAATTAAAAAAGGGCCCTAAGTTTGGCGTGATTTTATTGTTTGAAGTTCAATTAAAAAGTATAATTAATAATTATTATACAGGCCTTCTTCAAGGAGTTTCCGCTTTTCTTCCGGTGTAAGACTTTCGTATTTATCTTTATCCTTTTGAATCTTTTGTTTTTTCTCTTCATCCTTTCTGAAAATTTCAGCCCAGAATTTTTCTTCAGCTTTTTTTCGGAGAAATGTGTTGGCAACAGAAGGAAACAATTCAAGAAGCAATTCTTCTTTTTCGTTTTGTGCAAGCTTTACACCACCAAATTCATCAAGTTTTGGATTGGGTTGTTTTTTGTATTTACTGGTATCGTAAGGAACTTCCTTTTTTACTCCGGCAATTTTTTTTCTGAATTCAGGGTCAATTGGGATAGGCGTTTTGCCGTATGATCCTTTAACGAGATTTACAAACTGTATTGATTTATTAGTGTAAAATGGAACTCCTTTATTTTCATCTATCACACAGTTTACAGCCTGAACTCCCACTATCTGGCTAGTAGGTGTAACAAGCGGAGGACAACCAGCTGCAACGCGCACTACTGGTACAAGTTCCAGCGTTCTTGGGAGCAGGTCTTCGAGTTTTAGCTGCTTAAGTTGCGAAAGCATATTGGTGTACATACCTCCGGGTATTTCAGCTTTTTTAACTTTGATATCCGGTTCAGGATAGTTGAAATATTTTTCAATTTCCAATGTTGTTTCAAGAAGGTCGTCTTCTTTATTTTCCCTGGCTTCGTGAATGGCAAGGTCGAACAGGCGGTCAATGTCCTCAGGAAGTTTATAATTTGAAATATCAAAATCAATGGGGAACATCTTATAGCTGTCGGCCTCAGCAAGTTCTTCACGGATAAGGCGAAGTTCTTTATTTATTTTTGCAACGGCTGCTTTGTTAACTCCTGTATCAATTTTTAGTTTATCGCAGAAAATCTGTATGATCTCAAATGCAGGAGCCGCAGGGCCTCCGGCAAATGCACCTATTGACGTGTCGACAATATCAACACCACTGAGAATAGCTGTAAGTGTTGAAGCAAGACCAAATCCTGGTGTGCAGTGTGTATGAAAATCAATTGGAATATTAACTTCTTGTTTCAAAAGTTTTACTAGCCTTCCTGTTTTTCCCGGAGGGATAAGTCCGGCCATGTCCTTGATGGAAATCATATCTGCACCCATCTTTTCAAGTTCCTTGGCAAGATTAAGGAAATAGTCCTTTGTAAAAACTTTATGAGGCAGCAGTTTACCCTGGAACAGGGCTTTCATTCGTTCCTTAGTTGAGAACTTCGGATCTACTGTATAACAAACCGTGCAATCTGCAATACCGCCATTTTCCTTTACATATTTTATGGACGATTTCATATTGCTCACATCGTTCAGTGCATCGAAAATGCGCATTATGTCAATGCCCGACTGAACTGCATTCCGGTTAAACCCTTCAATTACACTTTCAGGATATGGATTGTAACCAAAAAGATTTCTTCCTCTTGATAGAGCCGTTAGCTTTGATACTCCGCCGATCGCATTTTTTATTTTTTCCAGACGCGTCCAGGGATTTTCATTCAGAAAACGCATAATAGAATCAGGAACAGCGCCTCCCCATACTTCCAGGGCATAAAAATTTGCTTCTTTATAAAAAGGCAGAACCCTGTCCACCTGTGATTGGCTCATGCGGGTTGCAAATAATGACTGGTGTCCATCCCTCAAAGTCACATCACGAATTAAAAGTTTCCGTTTCATTTCAAATTCAAATTACATCAGACAAAAACATTGCATTTCTGGAATATATTCTGCAGAATCCTTTAAAATCAGTACTTACAGAAATTCCATTGCAAATTTAAGGATAAAAAGAAATCAAAACGAAAATAATTGTTAAAAAATTAACAACTGGATTTTATTCGCATAATAATCAGAAATGGAAGCACTTTTTGAAACTCTTGTTATTTCCTTTGAAAATGTGCTTATAGGTCTTTGCCTGGAATATTGGGCATTCATGGAAGAACTTGCGTGCAATGCGTACTTTGCCCAGATGCAGGTTTACTTTCAATGCGTGAGTGCGGGCAGTAGAAAAGGATGCTGAACTTGAGTAGGATGAAGAACTTCTGTGTCCGGAAGAGCCAACAGAAATAGAAGCAGCATCCTGGCTGGCTGTTGTAGTTTTAACTTGCTGATGTGTAGTTTGTTGAACTGCAATATTTGTAACAGGAATATTTGTGTTAATTAAATTGTTTGGTGGATTATTCCCCAGCGTATTCATTGCTACATCCGGCAGGTTCACATTGTTTGTATTTATATTAATCTGAACATTGTTCTGATTTGACTGCTGATCATTATTGGCCTGGACGGAAGAATTTACTGCAACATTTTGCCCCTGAACGGCTAAAATAGAAATGAACGAGATGCAGATAAAAAGAGAAAATGTTTTTTTCATGGGATAAAATTTGGCTCAGAAAAGCTACAAAAATTGAACCAAAAAAAATATAAAATTAAAATGCCTATATTTTGAATGATTTTCTTGCAGATAATACAGGAAGTATTTAAATTTGAGTGATTTTAAATCTCCAATCATGAAAAGACTTCTTTTGCTATCAGGAATGTTTTTTATTCTTTCATTTACTGTGCATGCTCAGATTTTATCACCCATAAATTCAGATCAAAAAGGAATTTCAATTAGCGAGCGCTGCAGTACTTCAAACCCGGTCATTTCTTTACAATTGAAGGAACAGCAAGAAAAAATATTCAATGACTATGTTGCTACTCACAGGGATGATCTTGTTAAAAATAAAACCGCTTATACTATTCCTGTGGTTATACATATTATTTATAAAAATGCAGCAGAAAATATTTCTGACCAGCGTGTGCAGGAACAGATAAGCCGCACGAATTCCGATTTTGCAGGCCTGAGTACACATTCAATGGGGCCTTTTAGCGATTCTCTAAAAGCAAACTCAAATATTACATTTTGTCTTGCAACCATTGATCCCAATGGCAATCCGACAAATGGAATTACACGGACCCAGACTACCAAAACCAGTTTTAATATTACCGCATCAACTGGATCATGTAACGGCTTTCCCGAAAGGTGCGCTTCTACCGGAGGTTGTGATGCCTGGGATGTTACAAAGTATCTGAATATATGGGTTTGCAATACAGGCGCGACTATGACGGGTATTTCAGAATTTCCTTCAAGTCCAAATAATGCATTTTACGGATCAACAATAAATTATATGTTTTTTGGATTAACAGGAGCTACTCCTCCATATAATGAAGGAGCCACACTAACACAGCAACTTGGCCATTGTTTAGACCTCTACAATCTCACTGGCGATAATACTTGTACTGACTTGGATTATTGTCTCGACACCCCTACTGAATATGGGACTCAGAGTACTATTGGTGGCGGTTGTATTATTGATCAATGTAATACTAGCTGTCCAGGAATTATGTATATGAATTTTATGAGTTACAGTGATGATACCACTATGGCTAATTTCACCCCCGACCAGGTTGCGCGCATGCAGGCCTGTGTGACAATGTATCTTTCAAGTGTTGCAGGCAATTCATCAACTGCATGTAGTGCGCCAAATCCTTGTTCTGCACATTTCACAATTTATCCCGATACTGCTACACTGCATCATTACTTTGCTGTAAACCTTGCTTCGGGTGTTGCTCCCATGCATTATCTTTGGAGTTGGGGTGACGGAACTAACGATACTATTGCTTTTCCAAGCCATACTTATGCTACTGCCGGCTATTACAATATATGTCTTACAATTACCGATTCGGTTGGATGTACCAGCAACTATTGCGATTCATCATACATTCAGAAATCCGGAAATACTGTAATCAATGTAGATGTTATATCACAGAGTGGCGTTGGAATTCATGAAAATTATCAGAACAACGTAATTCAAATTCGCCCTAATCCTGCCTTAGATAATATTACCATTGAAACTGCTTCGGTTCACCGGGGAGATATCATTTCAATTTATAATATTCAGGGACAAATTATGCTGCAGCAGCCTCTGAAGCAATTCCAAACTAAACTTAATATTTCCGGGTTTCCCAGGGGTTCTTACATTTTGAAAGTCGAGAGCTATAATGGAGTTGACATAAAGAGGTTTATTAAAGAATAATCGTGTTCCGATATAATTTTTACATGCATTTCTGATTTAAAAAATCATGGAAGGCTGCATTCACAATTTTTAACAATCCTACATTTTTTATTAAAAGGCATTCAAAATATTTTCTTTACTTTCGTCTGCGTAAATCCCATACCTTATTAACATTGAACCTTAATCGTTGAACATTAAACTATTTGCATTATGATGAAAAATATTTTAGCAGCCGTTTTGATTACGGCATTTGCAGCGTCCATCTGGGGATGCGGATCGGGCAATAAAAAAACCGATGCCGGTGATTCAACAAAAAAAGATACTTCAGCCATGCAGAAAAAACTTGACCAGTTTGCAACCGTTGAACTTACTACGGATATGAGCAAGGTAACCGAAAAGGAAAAGAAAATGATTCCTATTCTTATTGAAATCGCAAAGCTGATGGATGATATTTTCTGGATGCAAACCTATGGCAATAAAGATTCTTTGCTAAACAGCATAAAGGACGAAAAAACGAAGAAATTTGTTGAAATTAATTATGGTCCGTGGGAACGCTTAAATGATAATAAAGAAATAATTGCTGGAACCGGTGCAAAGCCTGCAGGTGCTAATTTCTATCCGAAGGATATGACTAAAGCTGAATTTGAGAAATTTGCTGATAAGGACAAGGCCAGTCAGTACACTGTTTTACGTCGTGACAAGGATGGAAAATTAAAGGTAATATGGTATCATGAGGCGTTTAAAGAAAAAATTGATAAAGCTGCTGGGTTACTCTTGAAAGCTGCCGATCTTGCCGAAGATGCAGGATTGAAAAATTATCTTAAACTTCGTTCCAAAGCATTACTTAGTGATGATTATTATAACAGCGATATCGCGTGGATGGAAATGAAAACCAACACCCTCGATTTTGTTGTTGGCCCAATTGAAAATTATGAAGATGGAATTTACGAATATAAAGCCGCGCAGGAATCAGCAATCCTGGTAAAAGACAAGGACTGGAGCAAAAAGCTGGATAAATTTATTGCGATACTTCCTGAATTGCAGAAAGAATTACCCGTTGCCGATAAATACAAACAGGAAAAACCAGGCACAGATTCTGATCTTGGTGTATATGATATTATTTATTATGCTGGTGATGCAAACTGCGGTGGAAAGACCATTGCCATCAATCTTCCGAACGATGAAAAGGTACAGTTGAAAAAAGGATCACGCCGCCTTCAGTTGAAGAATACCATGAAAGCCAAGTTTGACAATATACTAATGCCTATTGCAAAAAAACTTATTGATTCCACACAACTGGCAAATATAAAATTCGATGCTTTCTTTGATGATGTGATGTTTCATGAAGTTGCTCATGGCATTGGTGTTAAAAATACCATCAATGGGAAAGGCCCTGCCAGAACTGCATTGAAAGATGTGTCATCAGCATTCGAAGAAGCAAAAGCGGATGTACTTGGATTATTCCTTATTTCAAAATTGATTGATAAAAAAATGGTTACTGAAGCTACTTTGAATGATCATTATGTAACTTTTATGGCCGGTCTTATTCGTTCTGTGCGCTTTGGTGCTTCCGAAGCTCACGGCAAGGCAAACATGATGTGCTTTAATTATTTTGAAGAACTGGGCGCTTTCAAATTTGAAAATGGAAAATACAAGGTTGACTTTGTGAAAATGAAAGTGGCAGTTGACAAATGGGCCGGAAAAATCCTGGTTTTCCAGGGTGATGGTGATTATGAAGGAGCTTCTAAATTTTTAAAAGAATATGGTGTTGTAAAACCCGAACTTCAGAAATGTCTTGATCAGCTTAAAACAGCGAATATCCCTGTTGACATAGTGTTCAAGCAAGGTACCGATGTTCTTGGATTAAAATAATATTCCGGGGATGATTTAAAAAGTCATCCCCTTAAACTTTTTTGAATGATTCGTAAACTTTGTTCTGCTGCGATTCTGCTGATTATTTTTGGTTTTGGAGCCATTTCACAAAATTCAAAATACAACCAGTCGGATAGCGCTATTGCTGCCAGGCTGAAAAAGGATATATCCATACTTGCCTCCGATTCGCTTGAGGGCAGGGAAGCAGGTACTGATGGTGAAGCCATGGCCAAACAATATATCGAAAATCAGTTTAAAGAAATCGGATTGCAGCCCTTATTCTTTGATAACACTTCCTATTTTCAGCCTTTCGATGTGAATGGCGGTGCTGCTTTTAATACAAACACTTTAACAATTAACGGGACCAGTTTTGATTTTAAGGAGGATTTTTATCCGCTTGATTATTCAGCAAATGCTGAAGTGAAAGGCGAAATTGTAAGAGTTGGTTACGGAATCACTGCACCTGAATTGAAGTATGACGATTACAAAAACCTGAAAGATGTAAAGGATAAAATAGTTATTATGAAGATGTATCTTTCAGACAGCCTGCTTAAAATTTCTGGCTTCAGTGATTATAAAGATCCTAAGGTTCGCATTAAATCAGCTATTGAGAAAGGAGCATGTGCAGTAATTCTAATAACTTCCAATTCCACTGAGTTGGGCCCACCTCAAAAACTTTCCGAAAATGCAATACCACTATCGATCCCTTGTATTTATGCGGATAAAAAAGCCGTCAAACTTATAAAGGTTGCTACAAATATGAAAGCCGAACTGGAAGTAAATGTAAAAAGAGCTAAAAGTAAAACGGCTTATAATATTGGAGGTTATATTGATAACAAAGCAAAGTTTACGGTTGTGATCGGAGCGCATTACGATCATCTGGGGTTTACCACAAGTTCCACAGGAAAAAAAATCGTGAATAACGGAGCCGACGATAATGCAAGCGGAACTGCTGCAATGATGGAACTTGCAAGGTATTTCAGTGATACCACGAAGGAAAGATATAACCTGGTGTTTCTTGCATTTTCTGCTGAAGAAAAAGGATTGTATGGCTCACAATATTTTGTTGAAAGCAATGCAATCGATCTATCAAAAGTGGCATTCATGATGAACTGCGATATGGTGGGGCGCCTTGATAGTATGAAAAAGAAATTGATAATATATTCCATTGGCAGTTCACCTGTTTGGAAAAAAATTCTTGCTTCTACTGATTCAGCAAGTCTGAAGATAGATGCCAAAGAGGCTGCTGAGAGCGGATCGGATCATTACAGTTTTTATGAAAAAAATATTCCTGATGTTTTTTTCTTTACCGATCTGCATGCCGATTATCACAAGCCAACTGATGACTCGTGGAAAATAAATTTTGCAGGTGAAGCCCAGATTGTAAAATATATTGAGCGGTTTTTCAATGCCGTAAAAGGAAATAAAAAATTGCCTTTTTCAAGAACAATTAGTTACTGGTAACATTTTGTTTTCTTGATTTAATATTTGAGGATTCAATGTTAAATAGTAATTGCTCCTTTAATAGTTTAAAGTTTTATGATATTTGTAAAAATGTTTTTCTAATATAAATTTCAACCAATGAAAAATAAAATTGCCTTTACAATTAATGTTGCAATAAGTTTTTTCCTGCTCTTATCAGGAAATGTTTTCTCTCAGAACACAAACAAAAATGAAGCAGCAATTGAACAAAGGATAAAGAAAGATCTCACTATACTTGCGTCTGATTCTCTGCTGGGAAGGGAAGCCGGAACACAAGGCGAAATAATGGCACGCGATTATATTGTGAACAATTATAAATCGATAGGCATTGCGCCTGCATTCAAAGATGGCTCTTACCTGCAGCCATTCACGTTCAAGGATACACCTTCATATGGCGACAGCAATTTTTTGAAAATAAATAAAAAGTCTTATAAACTTGAAAGTGATTATTATCCTCTGGCATATTCTGCAAGCAAGCATATACAGGGCGAGCTGGTGAAGGTTGGTTACGGTATTGTGGTTCCACAGGAAAATTATAACGATTACAACAACCTGAAAGATATTAAAGGAAAAATATTTGTAATAGAAACTTCTGTTCCTGCTCAATATTTTCACGATACCTTATTCGGACAATACAACAGTCTCCAGAAAAAAATTGATACAGCCATTGCAAAGGGAGCCAGCGGTATTATTTTTATAAACAGTGCAAAAACCTCTGCCAGCCCAGCTAAGTTCCTTGGCATGCGGGTTTTTCCGGCAGATGTTCCCGTAATCTTTGCGGATGAGAAAGCGTTAAAAATTATTTTAAAATCTTCTAAATGCGCAGCTGACCTCAATGTTGACATTGTGCGTAAAACAAAAACGGCTTATAACATTGGGGCCTTTATAAATAACAATGCAAAAACCACTATCATTATTGGCGGGCATTACGATCACCTGGGTATGGGAAAAGAAAGTTCAATGTATGTAGGTCCACCAATGATACACAATGGCGCCGATGACAATGGCAGCGGCTCAGTTGCAGTGATGGAACTTGCCCGTTATTTTAAAAATTCAGCAAAGAAAAATAATAATTATCTTTTCCTCAACTTCTCAGCTGAAGAAAAGGGATTAATCGGATCAGCTTATTATACACGAAGCGATGCATTTGATTCAACCAAGATCAACTATATGTTAAACCTTGATATGGTTGGCCGTTACAATCCCGATAGTCTTAAAGCAGGTCTTGAAATCATCGGCACCGGTACATCTCCGGAATGGGATACATTAATAAGCATGACTCCCAACACTGATAATCTGAAAATCAGGAGGTCTAAATCGGGACTTGACGGTTCGGATCAGATGTCATTTTATATGAAAAATATTCCGGTTATTTTCTTCTTCACAGGAATTCATACCGATTATCATAAACCTTCGGATGATGTTGACAAGATTAATTTCCCAAAGGAAGCGCAGATTATAGAGTACGTTGAACGCTTTATTGAAAGAACCGACACAATTGGAAAAATTCCGTTTTCAAAAACCAAAGAGACTGCAAACACAGGAATGACTAGTATGAAAGTTACCCTGGGAATAATTCCTGATTACGCATGGGAAGGAAAAGGATTGCGAATTGATGGTGTTACTGAAGGAAAAACAGCATTCAAAGCCGGTTTAAAAGCCAATGATGTTATTCTGAAAGTAGGCAAGTATGATGTTACCGAAATTATGTCATATATGAAAGCGATGAGTAATTTCAAGAAAGGAGACAAAACACTGGTTACAATAAAAAGGGGAGAGGAAACTCTTGTTAAAGAAGTTCAATTTTAATTATTGGTTTCAATGGATAAAAATAAAAAGGTTGCTGTAGTTGGCAGTGGAAGTTGGGGAACAGCTATCGTTAAAATGCTGCTCAATAATGTGGATCATATCAACTGGTGGATAAGGGAAGATGAGATTATTGAGAATATAAAAAATTTCCACCACAACCCGGTCTATCTTAGTTCTGTTGAATTTGATCCGAAAAGATTGACCATGAGTTCCGATATAAAGGAAATTATTGCCTGTTCCGATTATATTGTGTTTTCGGTGCCTTCAGCCTTTCTTGTGGGTGCAATGGACGGGACCACACCTGATGACCTGAAAGGAAAAGCAGTTATATCGGCTATAAAAGGGATTGTTCCCCAGTATAATTCAATTATCGCTGACTTTTTTGGTAAAATTTACCAGGTGCCTTATGAAAATTTTGTTGTTGTTAGCGGCCCTTCACATGCTGAAGAAATTGCACTTGAAAAACTGACTTATCTAACAGTTGCTTCCCAGAACAGCAAACTTGCCGATGAAGTTGCTCCAATGCTGAGATGCCGATATCTTCGTGCTTCTGTTTCTGATGATATATTCGGAACAGAATATTCTTCGGTATTGAAAAACATTATTGCTATTGCAAATGGCATTTGTATTGGTCTTGGGTATGGCGATAATTTTCAGGCAGCCCTGATTTCAAATGCAATACAGGAAATCAAACGATTTGTGGATGCCGTGCATCCTATCAACAGGGATATCAATAGCTCCGTTTACCTTGGAGACTTAATGGTGACAGCTTACTCACAGTTCAGCCGTAACCGTACGTTTGGCAATATGATAGGCAAAGGATATTCTGTGAAAGTTGCGCAGCTTGAAATGAAGATGATTGCCGAAGGATATTTTGCAACAAAATGTATTTGGGAAATCAACAAGGAACACAATGTGTATATGCCCATCACTGAAGCTGTCCACAAAATTCTGTACGAAGGAAAATCTCCGGCTCACGAAATAGAACTGCTCACTACCAAGCTTTCGTAGATCAGATCAGGTGTTTTGTATAATTTTTAAAAAGTTGGAATCATTAATTCAAAGAAAGCTATAAATTTGCTTACCGGTTTAGAAAAATTTAACATTGTATAATTATTAAATTCTGATTTATGAAAAAGTTTTTATTTGCGTTGTTTATCGCTGTTACCCTTGGATTCAAAGGGTTTGCAGCGGTGCCTGATGAAGGGATGTGGCTACCCATGTTCATTGAAAGGCTTAATTATGTTGATATGCAGAAGATGGGACTCCACCTTACCGCAGATGAGATTTACAGTGTGAACCATTCCAGTCTGAAAGACGCTATTGTGTCGCTTGGATTTTTCTGTACTGCAGAAGTGGTTTCCAACGAAGGATTGATTTTTACAAATCATCATTGCGGCTATGAATCCATACAGGCTCACAGTACTGTTGATCACGATTATCTTACTGATGGTTTCTGGGCGATGTCGAAAAAAGAAGAACTTTCAAATGCTGACCTTACTGCATCATTCCTGGTTAGGATGGAAGATGTAACTGATAAGGTTCTTGGAAGTGTTACCGATGATATGGATGAAGCTACCCGTGCATCAAAAATAGAAGAAGCATCCAGCAAACTTGAAAAAGTTGCATCAGAAAAAGGAAAATACGAAGCATCAGTAAAAGGTTTTTTTGATGGGAACGAATATTATATGTTCGTTTATCAAACATACAAGGATGTTCGTCTGGTAGGTGCTCCTCCATCAGCAGTAGGAAAGTACGGCGGCGATACCGATAACTGGATGTGGCCACGCCATACCGGCGACTTTTCGATTTTTAGAATTTATACTGCTCCTGACGGAACCCCAGCTGAATACAGCGACAAGAACATTCCTCTGAAACCAAAATATTCTCTTCCTATTTCGCTCAAAGGCGTGAAGAAAGATGATTTTGCAATGGTTTGGGGATATCCCGGCAGAACCGATCGATTCCTTACTTCTTATGGAGTGAAGCTTGCAATTGATCAGTCGAATCCTTACACGGTGAAGATTCGTGATAAAAAACTTGCAATCATAAAAGAATTCATGGATGCAAGTCCTACAATTAAAATTCAGTATGCAGCCAAATATGCCGAATCAAGTAACTACTGGAAATATTTTATAGGACAGACCAAAGGATTGAAACGTCTTAAAGTCTACGAGAAAAAACAGGAGCAGGAGGCAGCCTTTACTGCATGGGTGAATGAAGATAAAACACGAAAATTAAAATACGATTCAGCGCTTATATACCTGTCAACAGGTTATGACGAAATGAAAAAGTATAACCTTCCGATGAAATTTCTTGAAGAAGCTGCATTTCAGGGACCTGAATTTATTTATTATGCCTATGGCGCGTTTGATTTGTACAGCAAACTTAAAAAAGATCCCGCAGGAAAGACTGATGGAGTAAAAGCTGCAGCAGTTGCTTTTAAAGAAAAAGCAGTTGAATTTTACAAAAATTATAACAAAGCAATCGATCAGAAACTATGTTCTGAATTGCTGAAGATGTATTATGAAGATGTTCCGAAAGATCAGCATCCATCAGTGTTTGCAGATTATGTGGTGAAAAAATATGGTGGCGATTTCGATAAATTTGCAGCAGCAGTTTTTGGAAAATCAGTTTTTGTTGACTCCGCCAAAATGTATGCATTCCTTGCAAAGCCTTCATTCAAGGTAATTGACAAGGATATGGGCTGGATCACTATGAGGTCAATGATCAAATCGTATCTTGATGTATATGCAAACTTAAAAGGTATCGAAGAAAAAATCAATAAAGGCGATCGATTGTATGTTGCAGGTTTGAAGGAAATGTATCCTGATAAAAAATTCTATCCGAATGCAAACTCTACTATGCGCATGAGCTACGGAAAAGTTGAGGATTATTATCCTGCCGATGCAGTACATTATGATTATTATACAACGCTTGATGGTGTAATGGAAAAAGAAGATTCAACAAACGATGAATTTATTGTTCCAAAAAAACTCAAAGAATTATACAAGAAAAAAGATTATGGTAAATATGCAAATGCTGATGGCAAGCTCGATGTATGCTTCCTTGCAACACTTGATATTTCCGGCGGCAACTCTGGAAGTCCCGTAATCAATGGCGATGGACAACTAATCGGACTCGCTTTCGATGGCAACTGGGAAGCCATGAGCGGTGATATCGCTTATGAAACCGATGTGCAAAGAACCATTTGCGTTGACATCCGTTATGTTCTGTTTATGATTGACAAATATGCCGGCGCAAAAAATATTGTTGATGAATTGACAATAGTTCAATAAAAATTTATTTTGCAAAAGAAAACGTCCCATGAACTCATGGGACGTTTTCTTTTGATTTCTGGTCGCATCGAATTGTGCAACTTAGTAAATTTTGAAATACTTATTCCTGATAGTAAACCCTCTTAACCCTTCGTGAAACACTTGTAAGCACTTCGTAAGGAATAGTTTCCATGCTTGCAGCAAATTCTGAAATGGGAATTTCAGGGCCGAATACAATCACATCATCGCCTTCATTGGCGGGTATTCCCGTAATGTCAATCATGCACATGTCCATACAAACATTTCCAACTATTTCTGCAAAATATCCGTTTACGAAAAGTTTTCCCCTGCCATTGCTCAGTTTCCTGTTGAGCCCGTCGGCGTAGCCAATAGGAATAGTGGCAATGATCATATCTTTCTTTGCAAACCATTTTCTTCCATAGCCTATGCTTTCGCCTTTCGGAATTTTCTTGATCTGCGAAATAACAGTCTTCAATGTGCTTACATTCTGCAAAAGGTTTTGTTCTGTTTCATTCCATGCAACACCATATAGTCCTATTCCTAAACGCACCATTTCAAATTGGGCATCACGGAATCGACTGATACCGGCAGAATTCAGTATATGGCGCATTATAGGATAATCAAGTTTCTCCTGGATAACCGAACACATTTTTTTGAATGAAGAAAACTGTTGCCTGGTAAAATCGTCCTGTTCCGCATCTTCGCTGGCGGCAAGATGTGAGAAAATTGATTTCACAGTAAGGTTGTGATTGCCTTTTAAGCGATCGCCCAGTTCAGGAAGATCGGCGTTTTCAAAACCAAGCCTGTGCATGCCTGTGTCAAGTTTTATGTGCACATAGCCTTTTTTATCTGTGTCTTTGAAATTTCGGGCAAGTGCATCTTCATACAATCCAAGAATTCTGAAACTGTAAATTTCCGCCTCAAGATCATATTTCAGCATAGCATCGAAACTTTGTTCTTCCGGATTCATCACCATGATTGGCATGGTAATTCCGGCTTTCCGCAGTTCAACACCTTCGTCAGTATATGCAACAGAAAGATAATCCACCTGGTGATACTGTAAAATATTTGCTATTTCATAACTGCCGCTTCCATAAGAAAATGCCTTCACCATGGCCATCAGCTTGGTTTCCGGGTTCAGCAGGCTGCGGTAATAATTCAGGTTATGAACCAGTCCGTTCAGGTTTATTTCAAGAACAGTTTCATGCGCTTTTTGCTGAAGCGCTTTTCCGATTTTTTCAAACTTGAATATTCGCGCACCTTTCAGAAGAATAGTTTCATCATGAAATTCTGAAAAAGGAAAATCTTTTACAAAATCTGCTGTTGAATTATAAAAGGTTTTTTCAAGATTGAATTTGTCCTTTTGCCTGCTGATGGCTTTTCCGACACCTATCAACCTGTCAATTTTTTTCTCAGTTAAAAGTTCTGCAACTTCACCGTACAGGTCGTCTTCGTCACGACCACTCTGCAGAATATCCGAAAGAATAATTGTTTTCTTTCTGTGTTGCTGCTGCTGATTCAGAAAATCGATTGCGATGCTCAGCGAATTGATATCAGAATTGTAACTGTCGTTTATTACAGAACAGTTGTTGATTCCTTCCTTCAACTCCAGCCTCAGTGCAACAGATGAAAGCAGTGACATGCGATGCGCAATGGTTTCATTGTCATATTCAAAAAACAGCATTACAGCCCAGCAGTGAATGGCGTTTTCGACAGAAGCTTCATCTGTGAAGGGAATTGTTATTTGTACTTTCTGATTTTTAAATGTACCTTCAATTGTTGTTTTATGATTTTGCCGAGTAAACTTTTTTACAACAAGGTCGGCACTTGCTTTATAGCTCCAGGTAAAGCTTTTGATGTTCTTCAGGTTTTCTGTCTGGAACAGTCTTTCTTTTATTTCAAGATGATCGGTGCAGTATATTAGTGTTTTTACTTTTGTAAAAAGCTTCAGCTTTTCTGCAATTTTCTGGTTGGTATGAATAAAATTTTCAGCATGTGCCTGCCCGATATTTGTAAAGATGCCAATGGTAGGCTGAATGATAGCCTGCAATTTGTCCATCTCATCCGTTTCGGAAATTCCAGCTTCAAAAATTCCAAGTTCATGTTCATGCTCTATTTGCCATACTGACAATGGAACTCCAATCTGTGAGTTAAAACTTTTCGGACTGCGCACAATTTTTTTATCATCACACATCAGTTGGAACAACCATTCTTTTATAATAGTTTTGCCATTGCTTCCTGTAATTCCAATGATGGGAATGGAAAATTTTTTCCTGTGAAATGCTCCGAGCGCCTGAAGCGCGGCCAATGTGTTTTTTACTTTAATTATATTCGAACTTTTCATTACAGTTTCATCTGTAATGGGTTCCGACACTACAAAGTTTCTTACTCCTTTTTCAAAAAGTTCATCAATGTATTTATGTCCGTTATTACGTTTGGTAACGATTGCAAAAAATAATGAATTGTCCGGACTTACTAAACGGCGGCTGTCAATCAGCAAATGCTTTACAGCAATATCTCCCGCTGAAGAACAAATGAGCTCTCCTTTCACAATCTTTGCAATCTCGCTGATACTATATCCTGTGCCGCTTGTCATTTTACTTTTCTAAAATATATCAATCAAATACAAACTCTAAACTCTCGACTCCACACATTTCGCTACAACACAAGCTTAGGTTCACTGCCTGGTCTTTCTTCATCATGCACAGTAAACTTCAATGGATTTGCTGTAAGATCTTTATACATTTGCCTGTTCTTGTGAATATCCACTGCGAGATATAAGGCTTCCCTGAATGATTCAGCAGATGCTTCATTTTTTCCTGCAAGTTCATATGCAGTGCCGTGTGCAGGCGATGTTCTGATTATTGGAAGTCCCGCAGTGAAATTAACACCACTTTCAAAAGTTAGTGATTTGAAAGGTATAAGACCCTGGTCATGGTACATTGCAAGGATTGCATCAAAATGTGTAAAAGAAGAAGAACCAAAGAAACCATCTGCCGGGTAAGGACCGAATGCAAAAATACCTTCTTCCTTAACTTTTTTCAATGCAGGAATAATGATATCCTGCTCTTCTGTTCCAATTACGCCATTATCGCCTGAATGTGGGTTCAGCCCTAATACAGCGATTCTTGGACGACGAATGCCAAAATCTTTTAACAGCGATTCATTAAGTATTTTTATTTTGCTGATGATAAGTTCTTGTGTTATCATTGAAGAAACATCTTTCAGCGGAACATGTCCGGTGATAACACCAACGCGTATTGTATCGCTTACCATGAGCATCAGGTGGTTTGAAACATTGAACTTGCTGGCAAGATATTCAGTGTGTCCGGGAAATTTAAAATTCGGCGACTGCACATTCTTTTTATTGATAGGTGCCGTAACAAGCGCATCAATTCGGTTATGTTTGAGATCCTCTACGGCAGCCTCAAGCGACATAAGCGAAAGTTGCCCGGCTATATCAGTTGAAAGACCAAGATCGATCTTCACTTCTTTATCATATACATTGATGATATTTGCTCTTTTGTGAACTGAAGAATCTGCATTCTTTACCAGGTTCAGATTAAATTCAGCAACATCCAGTGTTTTCTTATGATAAGACGCAACCTTTGAAGATCCATATACTATTGGTGTACATATCTCAAGTATCCTTGGATTGGCAAGGGTTTTAATGATTATTTCATATCCAATGCCGTTGATATCACCTTGTGTTATTCCGATTTTAATACGTTCGTCCATTTTATATTTTTCTTAAAAATATTTTTAATTCTTTATCTGTTTTTCCTAAGGCTTGTAAATCACTTTTATTTTTTAACAGAATTTTTTATAAAGTTAAATAAAATTCTTACACCCCAGCCTGTACCTCCCTGCCCGCGGTAGCTGTCGCGTGAATCCATGTATGCAGGGCCTGCAATATCAAGATGTATCCATGGATAATCAGTAAAATGTTCAAGGAATTTCCCTGCCGAGATTGCACCTGCATGCGAACCTCCAATATTTTTTATATCTGCAATATCTGATTTTATTAATTCCTCATATTCTTCCCACAATGGAAATTCAACAAGTCTTTCATACACATTTTCACCGGATTTTTTCAGCTCTCCCATTTGTGTTGCAGCGTTTGCTCCCATGGCTACCATGGCATATTTTCCAACTGCTGCATGGGCAGCACCGGTCAAGGTTGCAAGATCTATTACAAGTTGAGGTTTGTATTTTTTTGCATAAGCAAGTGCATCGGCGAGTATGAGCCTTCCTTCTGCATCAGTGTTCAGAACTTCCACGGTAGTGCCATCATACATATCAATTACATCGCCGGGTGCTTGTGCATTACCGTCAGGGCGGTTATCTGTAGCCGGTATTAATCCGATTACATGTACAGGAAGTTTCGCTTTAGCAATTGCAAACATGGCACCAATAACAGCAGCACCACCGGCCATATCGCATTTCATATCGGTCATGTTGGGCCATGTCTTAATATTTAAGCCTCCTGTATCAAACACTACTCCTTTACCGACGAAAATGAAAGGCTTTTTATTTGTGTGTTTCGCTGGTTTCCATTCAATGATGGTGAAGGTTGGTGGATCAATGCTGCCTTTATTAACTCCCAGAAGACCGCCCATCTTGAGGGTTTCAATCTTCAGTTTGTTCAGCACTTCTACCTTTGCACCTTCTTTTCTGCAGAGTTTTTCTGCTTCCTGTGCAAGTTTTTCGGCATTCATAAAAGCTACTGGTTCATTCACCAAGTCCCTGGATTTGTAAACAGCTTCAGTGAGAATATTTAGCTCCTTGACTGCCTGATCAGTAATGCCTTTTGAATACACGAAAATTTTCTCAAGTGTATTAAAACCCTTTTTGGAGTCTTTGCTTTTTTTGTATTTGCTGAACTGATAGTTTCCTAGTGCCATGCCTTCTGCAAACGCCAGGATTGATGTAGGATCATCTATCAGGTCGGTTACAAAAACCGCTTTGATCTTGTAACTGTTTAATTTTGATGCAAGAGAATCTCCGCTTTTTCTGCAGGATTCCAGCGCCGAAGCATCATTGTTGTCGGTTTTTATATACTGCACAAAATCCCATTTCTTCAGCCTGTTGAACGCAAAAAACTTGGTATCCGATTTTTCGTTATGTGATTTTATATAAGAAATTTCTTCTGTTGAAAATCCGCACGCTTTTAATGATGAAGGATTTTGTATAAGAAATATTGCATTTTCTTTTGAAGAAAATTGTCTGGCTTTTTCAATGGTTGTAAGCATATAAGTTGTAATTTTGATGATCAATTAAGGTGCAAATTTACAAAACCTAAGGACACCGGACTTATAATTTTTGCAATATTTCGGAACACCCTGCAATGAAGACACAACGGCTGCTTGAGAAAGCTTTAAACCTTGAATTTCTTACTGCTGAAGAAGGTATGGAAACATACTTACATTCAAGTACGCCTGAACTTATTTTTACTGCAAATGAAATCCGTAAAAAGAAAGTCCCCGGTAACAAGGTTACATGGCTCATCGACCGCAATGTAAATATTACAAACGTATGTATTTCCGGTTGTAAGTTTTGTAATTTTTATTGTGCACCAAAAAGTGGAAAAGCTTATATAACTTCGGTTGATCAGTACAAAGAAAAAATTGATGAACTAATAAGTCTTGGCGGGAATCAATTGCTTCTGCAGGGCGGATTGCATCCAGATTTGGGAATTGAATATTACGAAAAACTTTTTACAGAATTAAAGAAAATCTATCCCGCACTCAGGTTGCATGCATTGGGTCCCCCCGAAATTGTGCATTTAAGTAGGCTAAGCAATTTAACGTATATTGAAGTTCTTATTCGGCTTAGAAATGCAGGGCTTGATTCCTTACCAGGAGCCGGAGCTGAAATTCTTTCCGATCGTGTTCGCAGCCAGATGTCAAAATACAAATGCAATTCTTCCGAATGGCTTGATGTTATGATGGCAGCGCATAAGCTTAATATAACTTCTTCAGCAACCATGATGTTCGGACACATCGAAACAATTGAAGAAAGAATAGGACATCTTATCCATATACGCGATGTCCAAAACGAAAAACCCGCTGATGCAAAAGGGTTTCTTGCCTTTATTCCATGGCCTTTTCAGGATGAAGATACCGTGTTGAGAAAGCGCTTTGGAATTTTAAATAATGTTAGCAGGGAAGAGTATATCCGTACAATCGCAATCAGCAGAATTATGCTTCCAAATATTAATAATATTCAGGCATCCTGGCTCACTGTTGGAAGAGAAACAGCTCAGGTTTGTTTACATGCCGGAGCGAATGATTTTGGGTCAATTATGATTGAAGAAAATGTTGTTTCGGTTGCCGGTGCTACTAACACTTTTGATGCAGCCGGTATCCAGCAAGCTATATGCGATGCAGGCTTCGTTCCTCAGCAAAGGAATCAGGAATACGAGCATCTGTAAGTATATCACCACATCTTCATTTTCCTAATATATGTTAATTCGTAATTTTCTAACGAGTGAATAAAATATATTTCGTAATTTAGTGTTTCTTTTCAGTATGGTTATAATGCGAAGACTTCTTGGTACAATATTATTTTTGTTTCTGTTCACACTTTCTGTGTTTGCCACGCATATGCGTGCAGGTGAGATTTCTTATAAATGGATAAGTGGTCTTAAATACGAGATTACTATTCTTACTTACACTTATACACCAAGCCTTGCCGACCGTCCGGATTATGAAATTTCATGGGGCGATGGTACAACGTCTGTTATTCCCAGGGTTGAAAAAATAAATTTGCCAAATGATATTAGTCGCAATAAATATATAGGGGAACATACTTTTCCTGGTCCCAACAGTTATATCATTTCTCTCGAGGACCCGAACAGAAACGGCGGAATCCTGAATATTCCCAATTCCATTAATGTCCCTTTTTATGTTCAGACATTGCTTGTTATTAATCCTTTTCTTGGACCGAATAATTCACCAGTGTTGCTGAATCCTCCTATTGACAATGGTTGTGTGGGTTATCCTTTTATACACAATCCTGGCGCCTATGATGTGGATGGAGATAGCATTTCTTACAAACTGATCAACTGCAAGGGTGAAAGTGGTTTGGATATTCCCGGGTATACTTTTCCAGCTACAAGCAATTCATTTAGCATAAATGCTGTTACAGGCGATTTGGTATGGGACAGCCCTTTATATGAAGGCGAATACAATGTGGCTATTCTTATTCAGGAATGGAGGTTTGGTCAATTGATAGGCTCAATGACAAGGGATATGCAGATTGAAATTGCTGCTTGTAATAATCATCCTCCGGTTATCCAAAATGTAATTGATACCTGTGTCCTTGCCGGTACGGTGCTTACATTTGATGTAACTGCTACCGATCCTGATCCGGGTGATGTTATTACACTTAATGCCACAGGCGGACCTTTCATGCAAACAGTGAGCCCTGCAACCTTTGCCGAAGTATCTCATGCAGATACTGTTACTTCTACTTTTACTTGGCAGACCGAATGCGATCATGTTCAGAAACAGCCCTATCAGGTTACATTTAAGGCTACTGATAATGGAAGTCCGGTTAAGCTTGTCGATATTGAAACTGTAATGATAACGGTAGTAGCACCGGCGCCTCCTAACCTTGTTGCATCTCCTCTGGGAAATACAATTAAACTGACCTGGGACGAGAGTCCATGTACAAATGCCATTGGCTACAAGATATACAGACGAAACGGATTTTACGGGTATATTCCTTCGCACTGCGAAACAGGTGTGCCTGCTTACACGGGCTATATTGAAATTGGCACTGTTCAGGGTGTAACAAATACGGCATTTACCGATGATGGCAATGGTATTGGCCTTGTGCATGGTCTTGATTATTGCTATATGGTTATTGCTTATTATAATGATGGTGCTGAAAGTTATGCATCCAACGAAGCTTGCACTACTTTAATCAAGGATGTTCCTATTATTACTAATGTTAGTGTAAATACTACCGATGTTTCAACGGGATCAATATATGTAGCATGGTCGAAGCCTACAGAACTTGATACCATTCAGAGTCCGGGACCTTACAAATACCTGATTTATCATTCAAATGATTACACAGGAAGTAGTTTAGTCCTGATTGATTCCCTGCCCGATCTAAATGATACAACTTATATCAATAACCTTATTAATACTGTTGCTACACCCTGGTCATATCGTATCGATCTTTGGAATGATACTCCGGGCAACCGTTTTCTTGTCGGATCTACCCAGGTGGCATCTTCAGTATTTCTTACTTTAGCGCCATCCGACAATCAGCTTACACTTAGCTTTGCACCAGTTGTGCCATGGATTAATGATACATTTGTGGTATACAGAAAAAATCCGGTCACGCTAAACTTTGATTCGATTGGATTTTCTACTACTACTACAACTTACGCAGATCAGAATCTGGGCAATGGCAACACTTATTGCTACAAAGTAAAAAGCATTGGTCATTATTTTGCCTCCGGGCTTGTTGATCCTATTATTAATTATTCTCAGGAAACATGCGGATCGCCGGTGGATCATACTCCACCATGCCCTCCTGTATTAATGATAATTCCTGATTGTGATAAAATTGAAAATGCTCTGATCTGGACAAATCCTAATCATTTCTGTGCAAACGATGTTGTATCGTATAATATCTATTATTCTTCCACAGATAATAACAATTTGGATTTACTTACTTCAATTACCAATGCTAATGACACGACTTTCCTTCATCAGAATTTAGCTTCAATTGCCGGATGTTATGCCGTAACTGCTGTAGATTCATTTATGAATGAAAGCGCTCTGAGCAATATTGTCTGCCTTGATATAGACAGTTGCAATCTTTATACTTTGCCAAATGTATTTACTCCTGATGGTGATGGCCATAATGATTACTTTATTCCTTTTCCTTATGACTTTGTGGAAAAAATAAATCTTCAGGTATTTAACCGCTGGGGCAAGATAGTCTTCACAACTGAAGATCCTGCTATTAACTGGGACGGAAAGAATAAAAACAATGGTATGGAATGCAGTGATGGAGTTTATTTCTATATCTGCGATGTTTATGAAATCAGGCTTACTGGATTAGTAAAAAGAACTATCAATGGATATATTCATCTTTATCGGAATAAAAACTAAATTTTATGTTTACAGGAATTGTAGAAAAAACGGGAAAAGTTATCAAGGTTGAAAAAGAAAAGGGAAATTTTCATTTTACAATTGAAACTCCTTTTGCAAAAGAGCTAAAGATCGACCAGAGCATGTGCCACGATGGTGTGTGCCTTACGGTGGTTAAAGTGTTTCCAAAGAAATCACAATATATTGTAACCGCAGTTGAAGAAACTATAAAGAGAACAAATCTTGGGTCATGGAAACCCGGTTATGAAATTAATCTCGAGCGCTCCATGCAAATGCAGGGGCGCATTGACGGACATATTGTTCAGGGCCATGTAGACCAAACCGCTAAATGTTTAAATGTGAAAGAGACTGATGGCAGCTGGTTATATGAATTTGAATATGACCCTAATCGTGGTAATATAACCGTTGAAAAAGGCTCAATTTCTGTTAACGGCGTCAGCCTTACTGTTGTTGATTCTGGCAAGAAAACATTTTCAGTTGCAATAATTCCTTTTACACATGAAGTTACAAACTTTCATAATTTTAAAAAAGGAACCATTGTAAATATTGAGTTTGATGTAATTGGAAAATATGTTGCAAAACTTCTTGAACAATATGGTATCAAAAAGAAATAAATAAAAGCATGAATAAAAAAAGGGAAAGCAATTGCTTTCCCTTTTTTTATTGAAGGAAGTTAATTATTGATCACTTCCAATTACAGTAATAGTTCCATGATATTCAATACCTGCAGGCGAATTATCATTTGCAATCAGTATATAGTAATATACTCCGTCATGATGGTTTTCTCCCTTCCAGTCATTCTGGTAATTATTGGATTCGTAAATTTTATTACCCCAGCGATTGAAAATAGTAATCTTGCTGTCGGGATAATATTCAAGGTTGGTTACTACAAAAGCATCATTATGTGAATCCCCGTTTGGCGTAATAACATTAGGAACTGTCAGTTCACAAAGTTTAAGAGTAAGATACATCGAGTCAGTTACTGTTTTACAACCCGTAACTTGCAACAGGTGAACTCCAGGGCCATTGGTAGTAATAGATGAAGTGGTAAATCCTCCGGGCATCCATAAGTAAGTATACGGGGCATCGGTAGGTCCGGTTAATGTTACTGTCTGATGAGCACAAATTGTGGTATCAGGTCCCAGATCGAAAGCAGGATCAGGAATTATTTTAACATGAATTGTATCCTTGTCAATACATGGTGAGTTCGGATAAGTCACCGTTACAGCATAATCACCCGTAATAGGTGCAGATATGGTTTGCGTGGTGTCATTATTTATATTCCATAAATAATCATATCCGTATCCGGCATTTCCTGCATCCAGCATTATTCCAGCAGCAACACAGGTATCAGGTCCAAGATTCACATTTGGCATAGGAACAATATATACATTAACAGTGTCAGAATCTTTACATCTGGTGTTATTGCCACCATCAACAAGAGCAATGTATTGTCCGGCTGTATTCACAGTAATAGTTTGTGTTGCCTGCAGTAATGGCAACCAGAGATAGGTAGTGCCAGTACCAGCATCAAGAGTAACTGACTGTCCTGAACATAAAGTAGTATCATTTCCAAGATTTGGACTTGGCGTTTGAACTACAGTTATTTGAATATGGTCGGCACCTGGACATACTGTGCCGGAGCCATCATCCGCTACAAGTGACACGGTATATGATCCGGCGGGCCAGTTGTTGGAATTAAAAGTGTATGTTGTATCATTGGTAGGCGTTACTGGAGTTCCATTTACTGTCCAGTGAAAGTTAACTGCCGATGTATCCACCGAAGCATTGATCGTATAGGATTCACCTTTACATAGCAGGGAGTCCTGCCCAAGATTTACCTGTAGTCCTTTCACAGTTATACAATATGAATACGCCTGTGATCCGAAATAAGGACAGGCAGCATCACTTACCTGAACAGTGAAGCAATGAGGAATGTTGCTGACATCTGCTGAGGTAGGTGTCCAGTTGAAATGTCCCACTGCATTAGGTGTTCCCTGTGCAGTAACGCTCCAGCTTCCTGTTGGGATTCCATTATTGTAAGTCAGTGTAAGATTGTTGTAAGGTGGATTATTGTCAGGGTCATTTGCATAAAGGTCAAATTTAATTGAATCTCCAAGGCACATAGCATATGTATAAACTGTATCATTTGGATTGTACCCGGTGGCCAGTGTATCTATTCCCGGCAGTGAAGGCAATGTATTAGTGCATGTAAGTACCCGAACCTGCATATCCCTGATAACTGTTCCGACAAGAACGGGCGGGTTTGGTGAAACTCTGCGGTACTCCTGTACCTGGACAGCCATAACCGTTATCAGCTGTGCAGTTGGCAACATGCAGATATCACCGGTCACTGGATCAATTGAAACAGCAGGTGATGATGTAAGAGGCTGCTGGTAAGTCCAGGGTGACATATAAACAACTGAAGCGCCACCACCACCGGAACAGGAAGAACTGAACTGGCTTGGGCCTTCATCATAAGGAGCAATAAGCGAATATACCAGTGAGTCACCGTCAAGATCTATAGCGCCGTGGTTATAACAATATTGCTGGTTAAGACAGAGAATAGAATTTGGTTTATTTGAAAATGAAGGGGAACTGTTTGGGTTACCTCCCTGGGTTGCAGCAGCGGTATTGTTTAGGGTTGCCATTACAAAAACGCCATCCATATCAGGACTTGATACAGTAGTGATAGCTGCATTACGGCAGCAACTGCACCAGTAAATTGTCCAGTCAGCACATGGTTGTAATGTTACAGTGGTCCTGTAAACATATTCCTGAACTCCGTAAGCTGAACCGCCCGAACAGGTAGTTGGATTCGAAGGACAGGCATTGGTAATTTCATTTCCGGTACCAGATATTTCATTAACATATGCAGTAAAATCTGCGGCACAGGAAGAATGAAAATGGACCGTTTCCGGGTTGGAAACATCAATACCATAGCAATCGCGATATAGAGTCAATGTAATTTCCCAGTCATTGCCGCCAACCCATCTGTAGGTAAGATCAGCTCCGGCAATGTGCGACGCCCTGGAATAAAAACTGCATGTCAGGATTAACAAAAAGAGAATAGTTATTTTTTTCATATTGAAGTTGTTAATATGTTACAATTTCAGAAAGAATTAATTATATAATTAAGATAAGTGCAAAAAGTTACACTTGAACTTACAAAATAATGCAAAATAATCATTATGAGCAAGAAAATTGTTAGTTAGAATGAAATTTTAGCTATTTATTAATAAAGACGAGTATATAATACGTCTGGTTGCACCGAAAGGTTATTATTTTTCGTTTCAATTTATATTGTATTTTTGCACCCGATGGAAAATATCAGGAATTTTTGCATAATAGCACATATAGATCACGGGAAAAGTACGCTGGCAGATCGTTTACTTGAATATACCGAAACTGTAACGGCAAGGGAACTTCAGAACCAACTGCTGGATGATATGGATCTGGAAAGAGAAAGAGGCATAACTATTAAAAGCCATGCCATTCAGATGAAATACGAGCATGAAGGAAAACATTATAATTTAAATCTTATTGATACACCCGGACATGTTGATTTTTCTTATGAAGTGTCCCGGTCAATTGCAGCTTGCGAAGGTGCCCTGCTTATAGTTGATGCAGCTCAAGGAATAGAAGCACAGACAATATCCAATTTATATCTTGCACTGGATCACGGCCTAACTATTATCCCTGTTTTGAATAAAATGGATCTTCCAAGTGCATCTCCCGAAGAAGTGAAAGACCAGATTACCGATCTTATTGGATGCGAAAGGGAGGATATTATTCTCGCCAGTGGTAAAACTGGCTTTGGCGTTTACGATATTTTAAATGCTATTATTGAAAAGGTTCCACCCCCAAAAGGAAGCTATACCGAACCTCTTCAAGCACTGATCTTTGATTCTGTATTTAATTCTTACCGGGGTATAATTGCCTACTTCAGAGTGTTTAACGGAGTTATTAGTAAAGGTGATAAAGTAAAATTTGTAAATGCCAACAGAGAATATCTGGCAGATGAGGTTGGCGTTCTTAAACTTGAAAAATTTGCATGCGATAAAATTTATGCCGGAGATGTTGGATATATTATTTCGGGAATAAAAGATGCCCGCGAAGTAAAAGTTGGGGATACCATTACGCATGTTGATATTCCCTGCAAAGAGGCTATCAAAGGGTTTGAAGATGTGAAACCAATGGTATTTGCAGGAATTTATCCTGTGGAGACAGATGATTTTGAGGAGCTCCGTACTGCTATGGAAAAACTTCAGCTGAATGATGCTTCGCTGACTTTTGAACCGGAATCTTCAGCTGCACTGGGATTTGGTTTCAGATGCGGATTTCTGGGTATGCTTCATATGGAAATAGTACAGGAGCGGCTTGAACGTGAATTCAATATGACAGTTATCAATACTGTTCCTAACGTTTCATATCATGTGTACACAACAAAAGGTGCAATGATAATTGTAAATAATCCCTCGGATATGCCCGAGGAAACTCACGTTGGACGTATTGAAGAACCATATATTATAGCCCAAATTATAACAAAATCAGAATACATCGGCCCTGTAATCGGACTGTGCATAGACAAAAGAGGTATTCTTAAAAACCAGGTATACCTTACTACCGACCGGGTTGAAGTTACCTTTGAAATGCCACTTGCTGAAATTGTATTCGATTTTTACGACAGGCTGAAATCAATTTCCCGTGGTTATGCTTCATTCGATTATCACCCAATTGAGTATCGCGTAGCAAATCTTGTGAAACTTGATATTTTGTTGAATGGTGATCCTGTAGATGCCTTGTCAGCATTGATACACCGCGAAAATTCACAACAGTTTGGAAGGAAAATTTGTGAAAAACTTCGCCAGCTGATTCCCCGGCAGCAATTTGATATCGCCATACAAGCCGGTATTGGCGCTAAGATCATTGCCCGTGAAACTATCAAAGCTTACCGTAAAGATGTTACCTCAAAATGTTACGGAGGGGACATAACCAGAAAACGTAAACTTCTTGAAAAACAGAAAAAAGGTAAGAAACGCATGCGCCAGGTTGGGAATGTTGAAATTCCGCAATCGGCATTTCTTGCTGTTTTAAAACTTGACGAATAATATATTCTCCTGAAATTCAATTATCTGTATAATTTCTGATTTTTTTTTAAATTTGGCTGTAACTTTCCGTCTGCTGGCATCGTCATATGCCCGGAATCGCACCAAAATTCCACAACATAATGACAACAGAAGAATACAACAAATGTGTTGATGACTACTCTGACGGTGTTTATCGCTTCGTCCTTCATAATATCCGCGACGAGGATAAAGCGAAGGATATCGTCCAGGATTCCTTCATCAAAATGTGGGAAAAAGTCGGAGACGTCGATTATAAAAAAGCGCGGTCGTATATTTTTACCACAGCGTATCATACAATGATCGACACTATAAGAAGAGAGAAAAAGCTTAGTAGCTTTGAAGATATTGAATACAGCCAATCTTCAGGAAGTAAAGAATATCTTGGATTAAAAGAAATTGTCAATGATGCAGTAAATAAATTGCCTGAAATTCAAAGATCAGTAGTTCTGCTAAGAGATTATGAAGGATATTCATATGAAGAAATTGGTGAAATAACAGGACTTACTGAATCGCAGGTAAAAGTATATATCTACCGGGCAAGAGTTTTTTTAAAAGAGTATATTGGAAGTTTGGAAAACGTAATGTAGAAAGTATTGGTCAGGCTTCGATAAACTCTGCCTGACAGAAATTAAGAGTGTCACACTGAGTTTATCGAAGTTTGACTAACGAATAGAAAAAATAAAAAATGAAAATCAACAGAAACAATTATGAGATATGGTTCCTTGACTATTATGAAGGACGCCTGTCTGCTTCGCAGAAAGCAGAACTCATGGCATTTCTGGATCTTCATTACGACCTCAAAGAAGAATTTGATCATTTTGAAAATGTAAGTTTGCCTTCATCAGAAAAAATTGTATTTGATGCGAAGAAAAGCTTGAAAAAATCGGTTATAATTGAAGTTGGTGAAGTCAATGAAAAAAATTATACCGAGTTTTTCATTGGTATGATAGAGAACAATCTTACGGAAGAACAAGAAGTAATGGTAAAATCTTTTCTTGCAAAAAATCAGCAACTTCAAAAAGAATTTGATTTATACAGAAAAACCAGGGTTGCTGTTGATTTATCAATTCAGTTTCCAAATAAGGAATCTATGAAAAAGCTTGAAGTACCTGCTTCTGAAATAACAACCGAAAATTGTAATGATTATTTTATTGCAGGTATTGAAGGGGAACTTAGCCCTGATCAGGAAAAATTGATGATGGTTTTTCTTGAGAATCATCCCGAGCTTAAAAAAGATTTTGATCTTTTTACAAATACAAAAATTTCGCCTGATTCTTCTATTGTTTTTGATCACAAGGAAAGCCTGAAAAAGCCTGTGATTATAGCTGTGGGGGAGATAACTGAAAAAAATTATGCAGAGTATTTTATTGCCTCAATGGAAGGTGATTTAATACTTTCGCAAATGAGCGATCTGAAAATATTTCTCAACAAAAATCCTCAACTGCAGGATGATTACGTTTTGTACAGGTATACTAAAGCTATTCCAAATACTTCCATAAGGTTTGATGGAAAGCAGCTTTTGAAGCAACATACAAGTTCTGCAAATTATTTTAGTTTAAAATATATTTACTATCCTGTATCTATAGCAGCTTCATTAATTTTATTGATCGCAATTTATTTTCTGCTTCAGAAAAATACTTTCAATTCCATTGATACCGCTGACAGAAACGATATAAATTTAAACAGACATATCAAGAGCAATTCGCAAAAAATTATTACACCTGATAATATTACAAATAAACTATATTATGCAAATACTATTCAGCAGGGATCGCAGAAAATTACCAACGCGGTGATAAATGAATATAAGGATTTCCAGTATGCTTCTGTTTTATCAGCCGGGCAGATAACGGAAAATTCAAGCAATAATCAAATTGAACTTAAGAAAATTACGGTTTATGAAGATTTTTATGCAATGATGCTAAAAAAGAAGAACCAGGCCGAAGAACCAAAAGAAGATAATAACAAATCAATTTCCCTCAAAGATTTTGCTATGTTTAAGCTAAAGAAATTCATTTCACCTTCGGATAAAAAAGATAAAATTTCTCCTGCCGATAATAAAATTACATTATGGGATATGGCCGATGCCGGAGTTCATAAATTCAATAATCTTACTGGTGTCAATGCCCGTCTTGATCATAAAAAAGATAACAGCGGTTTCACTTTTGCCCTGGGCAATAATTTTGAAGTTTCAAGAAAAACAAATTCCGGAAATAAAAAATAAATTAGTTGTAACTTTTGAAAAGGGTTGTTCGTCTTACGATTGAACACAACAATAAAATAAACGACATAACCCTTAAAAAACAATAATCATGAAAACACTATCAAAATATTTGCGAGTTGCAGCAGGCTTTTTCGTATTGTATTTCGGAATCTCTCCTGTTTATGCTCAAACAGATAATACAAAAAAAGTATTGCCTGAATTCACCAGCATTGTTGTCAGTTCGCCTGTCGACTTTACCTTAAGCCAGGGAAGCGAATCATCCATAAGTGTTAAAGATGGCAACATTGACGATCTTAAAGCAGAAGTTACCGAGGGTACACTTTATATAAAAGGAAAGCCATCCGATGATGTTGTGATAAGTTTTTCAAAACTTAATAAACTGGAATTGCAATCGACCTGCGATGTAAAAACAACAGGGCTGATTACTTCTGATAAGTTGGAAGTTTATTTAAAAGGTGCTGCCTCCGACCTGGAACTTAATGTAAACATAAATGAGTTGGTTACTTTAATAGAAGGTGCCGGAGATATCAAATACACAGGTACTGCCGATTCTCATTCGCTAACGATAAAAGGTGCGGGCGATGTGAATGCATACGGACTTGAAACAAATACCACCAATGTAGAGATAAATGGTGCCGGTGATGCAAAACTTAATGCTAAGCAGGATCTAAAAGGAACTATTAATGGTGCCGGAGATATAACATACCTGAACGAACCTGTTACCAAGGATATTAAAGTAAATGGCGTTGGTAGTTATGGACTAAAAGGTTCTGAAAAAAATTCACAGGTTGGTAATGCTGAGCAGAAATATGATACAATTAAATTCAATCTGGGAGATTATGATGTATATATGGTAAAAGATCTCAAAGGTGTGAATGGTTTAGAAAAACCCAAAAGAGATACTGTAAAGGATAATTTTAATATTTACTGGGCCGGCATTGGACTAGGCGTAAACGGATACCTTAATTCCAGTAACGAGCCTAAAACTCCTACAGGATATGATTTCCTTGATCTGAATTACCGCAAGTCAATAAATTTTTCCCTGAATTTCTGGGAACAGAAAATTCCACTCTGGAAAAAACACATTAATATAGTTACTGGAATGGGCTTTGATATCAGCAATTACAGGTTTAGCAGCAAAAATGAAAGATTGGCCCAGGACACAAATTATATAAGTGCAATTTCTGATTCTACTGTTGCATATATGAAAAATAAACTTGTAGCAACATACCTTAATGTGCCTTTATTACTGCAGTTCGATTCCAATCCTTTCGGAAAACACGACAAAACAGTTCATATATCAGCTGGTGTTATAGGCAGTGTCAGACTTGGCTCACATGAAAAACAGGTATATGAAATAAATGGTTCCAATTTCAATCCTAAAACCCGTGACGATTTTAACCTGAATCCATTCCGCTACAGTGCAATGGTTAGAGTGGGGGTTGGTAAAATAGATTTATATGCTTCTTACGCACTTAATACAATGTTTAAAAAGAATGAAGGCCCTCAGGTATATCCTTTCACAGTAGGTCTTACATTGGTCGGGTTTTAATGCTCCATATATAATTAAATTTAAAGTGTCATCTGATCGGGATGGCACTTTTATTTTTTTTAGATTTACCGAAATGATTTTTTTATAATTTTACAGACCATAATTTAAATAATCAAAATACTCTATATGTCAGGTCACAATAAATGGTCAACCATTAAAAGAAAAAAAGGTGCTATTGATGCCAAGCGTTCAAAAGCATTTTCAAGAATCATAAAAGAAATGACTGTTGCCGTTAAGGAAGGCGGTTCTGATCCCGACAGCAATCCCCGTTTGCGCTTGGCTATTGCAAATGCCAAAGGAGTAAACATGCCCAAGGAAAATATTACGCGTGCAATCAGTAAAGCTGCAGATAAGGATTCGGCAGCTCTAATGGAAGTAACTTATGAAGGTTATGCACCGGGTGGCGTGGCTTTCTTTATTGAGGCAACTACAGATAATATCCAGCGCACCGTTTCAAATGTGCGTTCTATATTTAATAAATACAATGGCAGTCTTGGTACCAATGGCTCACTGAGTTTTATTTTCGACCGTAAAGGTATTTTTACCATTCCACAGGGTAACCTGGTCGAAGACGATTTTATAATGGAGATTATTGATGCCGGTGCAGAAGATGTGGTTCTTGAAGATGGATTCTTTACCATAACAACAGCCATGGAAGATTTTGGTTCAATGATGAAGAAATTAGAACAAATGAAAATTGAGCCTGAAAGTGCCGAACTTCAACGAATTCCGAAAACCTATACAAAACTGGATACAGAAACCTCAAAGAAAATTTTGCGCATTGCTGATATTTTTGAGGATGACGACGATGTTACCAATGTGTTTCATAACCTGGAATTGACAGATGAATTAATGCAGGATATGTAATGTTTTGTCCATAGTCTTGAGTTGGGAGAGTCTTAGTAAAATTGTGAAGAGCTAATTAGGTATATTAAGAATTCACTAATTATTCTCAATTCCTAAGTCTGAAGTCGTAAATCTGAAATCATAAATAATTTACTGATTTCTTATTAATGAAAATTGAAGTAAAGTCCAGTCTGCATAGTCCATACATTTGTTTCGCCGTAATAGTTCTGGAAAATGGCCCCCGCCATAGCATAACCATTTAAATTATTGGTTTTAAGAATTCTGTAATTAAATCGCAGATTGCCTTCTATTCGCGGCGTTGCACCAGTGCTGTAATCTTTTGCAATCCGGAACTCAGCATTGCCAAGATATTGCCTGTCGGCCGAAGTGATATCAAGTCCAAGAAAATGCTCAATAAAAATTTGTGAACTGTAAAATTCTTTCATGATGCCTGTACCAACCCTGAACGTTACAGGATTCGTAACAACCATATTTAATTCAAGGATCTGCCAGTCGAGGGTATTGTAAAATTCAATGCTGTCGGCATGGCTGAAATCCATCATGTTGGTATATCTGAAATCGGTTGAAAACAAACCCCAGTTTCCCCTTATACGTGGTATAATCAAGCTGCTTGATGGTGAGGCAAACCCAATGTGCGGCATCAGTTCTATTGATAAAACTTCAGGAATTTCAGGCCTTTTCGCCATAATACTTTTATGAAGTTTTACAGATCCAAGTATTGCATAGTCAATAATAAAATTGAAACAACCACTGCCGCATGCCGCACCGCAGGCATCAGTCAAGCATCCGCTACCATCCTTTGATTCAGAACTTGTGTTTTTTGGCGATGTTGAGTTTTTGTCTGAACCCGATTTTATTCCGCCAACCTGAGCGAAGGCTTGAAAACAAAAGGAGATCAAAAGAAAAACTATTGGAATTTTTTTCATAATAAAAGTATTCATTTAAATGAGCGGATCAATTTGCACAAAAATAATGCCGGATACTCAATGATATCCGGCATGAAGATAAGAATAAATTGTAAATTAATTCTGGTTTACAATTTCTAAGGTATCTAACGCAATAACGAGTTCTTCGTTTGTACATACAGTCATTACAGTAACTTTTGAATTTGGTTTTGATAAAATTGCATCTTTACCTCTTAGACCTTTATTCTTTTCAATATCAAAATCAATACCCATAAATTCCATATCGCCGCAAACATGGGCTCTTAAGTCGCTATCGTTTTCACCGATACCTCCGGTAAATATGATAAGATCAACTCCTCCCATTGCTGCTGTATAAGATCCTATATATTTTTTAACCCTGTAATAATACATATCTAAAGCAAGCCTTGCCCTTTTATTTCCTTCAGTGGCAGCTTTCTCAATATCTCTCATGTCGGACGAAACTCCGCTGATGCCAACCATCCCACTTACCTTATTAATAAAGTTGTTTGCTTTTTTTGTATCCATGTTTTCTTTTTCCATGAGGAAAAGCATAGCACCAAGGTCAAGATCACCGCAGCGTGTTCCCATAATAAGTCCTTCTACGGGAGTTAAACCCATTGTGGTATCAAATGATTTTCCGTTTTTTATGGCAGCCATTGATGCGCCATTGCCCAGATGACAAGTAATGATTTTTGTTTTTTCATAATCCAGTTTCAGTATATCACATGCCTTCTGTGAAACATATCTGTGGCTGGTGCCATGAAAACCATACCTTCTTACTTTATGTTTTTCATACATTTCATATGGTAATGCATATAGGTAAACATAATCAGGCATTGTTGCATGAAAGGCAGTGTCGAATACTCCGCACTGCGGTACTTCCGGAAGGACTTTCTGCATGGCATATATCCCTTTGAGGTTGGCAGGGTTATGCAATGGGGCAAGGTCAACGCACTCCTCCATTTTGTCGATAATTTCCTGAGTAATTTTAACGCTTCCGCTGAATTTTTCTCCACCGTGAACAACCCTGTGACCAACTGCAGTTATTTCATTTTTATTTTTTAACACACCATGTTCAGGATGCAATAAAGTTTTCAGGATTAAATCAACTCCAATCTCATGATTCGGAACATCCTGAACCAGCTTATAAACTTCTTTTCCTTTCGCATGGTGTTTCAATTCGCTGTTATCGATTCCAACACGCTCCAATAATCCTTTTGCAAGGACATCTGCATTATTTGCCATGTCGAGCAACTGGTATTTTATTGAAGAACTTCCACAATTTAAAACAAGAATTTTCATAGAATTAAAATATTAAAGATGAATAAATTTATGTCGTTAATGCATTCACAAATCAGTTCCAACAAATATAGAACTATTTTAATTTGTAAAATATATTTTGAAAAATTTTTCTGATCGCCCGGATTGGCAGTTAGTTTAAGGCTTTTACATATATCCGCTGATGAGCCAGCCGAGTTTTGTTTTCATTTCACTCGCATTTTTCCTCCACCTGTGTGAAGCTGCAAATGTTTTTTTACTGAACGTTATACAAAGTGAAGGTGAATCAAGAATTTTAAGATAATCAGTGTATGATATGAAAAAACTATAACGATACTGAAAGGTTTTTTTTTCGAAATTGGTAAACAAAATCTCAAGTTTATTATTTGTTATGCAGCTATCAGAAGTTCTCAGTGATACGGAATCTTTGGTTATATTTGGACTTTCAGTAACCATTGTAAAATTACATTTCACCGAATCGCAGGTTTTTTTTATAACATCTGCGGTAAAATCGAGAAGAATTTTATCCTTCCCATCATCAGTCTTGAAAGGCAGAGGGCCTGCGAAAAAAATACTTTCATCCATATTTTTGAAAAGTAATTCAACCAGGTTTACATGTGGCACAAAACCAGCTTTAGATTTTGGTCCGCGCGAACCACAACAGCCTTCAAATAATATAATGATGAATAAAAAAAGAAATTTATTTTTCACAATTCAGCCTGTTGACAAGGTAATTGGGATTGTTATATAATTTTAACATTGAAAGAGAATCTTTATTCATAATGTCAAGGAGAATCATATTCCCATGCTTGGGCTCAGAATAAAGCGTTCTGTAAGTAAAAGTGTCTTTTTTCTTAATAAAGAAAGCATAATAAAGTTTATAATTATTGCTGTATTGCTTTGAGGAAAATACAGTAAGTAAACTATCAATATTCATTTGTGCAATATATTCCTGCGGTGCCATCCTTGTGGAAAGAGCTATGAATGTTTTGTTTTTTCCTCGCAGCACCCGGTTCAGGTAAATTTCAAGTTTGTCGTATTGGCAGTTCCGCATAAATTCATGGATTGAAACAGAATCAATCGGATCAACCCGATACTCTCCCGAATCCAGCTTTATGCATTCCATATACCCGAATTTTATTCTGTCAGATGGAGTATGGTTTGTAATAACCAGACTGATAAACACACCCGATATAAGAACAATGACTGCCAGCGGAATAATTCTCTTTTTTTTCATTTATTTATGGATAAAAAAAAGGAGTAAAACCGTTTTGCGGAATTACTCCTTCTTATTTAATCTAAAATATTATTCGCCAGTAACGATGGTTTCAAATGTCCAGATAATTCCAAGAACATTTGTTGTTTTAACATCAACAGTAGCGATTTTGCTGATTCCACCGTTTTTTGCAGCAGAATGAATGCTATAGTCAACATCAAAGCATAAAAACCTTAAATAACAAGTACCTGAAGACTTACCAACCTTTGTTCCAACTGGATTTGTTGTAGCCTGACCAGGATAGGTAACTGAGCAAGATGTTAAGGCTATTGCTGCAACTGCGATCAAACCAATAAAAATGTTTCTCATTTTTTTCATATTCATAAAATTTTTTGGTTATTAATTCGAGCAAAAATATGCAATAAATTTTTGATGGCAAAAATAAATTTTTATTTAATGAAACAATTTGCCTTTTTGGCGATATTTTTTATTGATTAACAGACTGTAACGATATTGTCAGATTTCTTATACTCAATTAAATTGAAGTTGTGACATCATTGAACTGCAAAAAAAAATAAATCAATTAAGCTATCCTGACATTTTTTATATACTAGTATATTTATAAAAATCTTTTAGTGCCTTCAAAATTTGAAATGCAGTTGTTCATTTATTGATGTAAATTTGCAGTTCATTTTTAAAATGCCATTGGAACATCTGTCATACAATCCTAATTTTATCTGCAAAGACTCAGTGTCCTGGTTCCGCAAATTTATTTATTTGCAGGATCAGGTTCCATCCAGTCTGATAGGGATTAATGATGATTCTCTTTTTGTCAGGAACAGAATATTGCCTTTAAAAATTGCACAGCCGAAAACTTATGAAAAGTCAATTTTTTCGATGCATCAGTTGCAACCATCCGGAAAGGTTTCAATTGAAAAAGGTAAAATGAATCCTGGCTGGGTATCGGGAGTGATCCTTATTTGTTTTTTCCTGTTTGCTATTGCGCAGTACAGCTATTTCCGAAGAATGCAGCAAATATTCAAAGCTTTTTTTGCAAACCGTTTATTTAACCAATTATCGAGAGATGGCGGGTTATACAGGGAGAGAATTTCAATTTTTTTGTTTAGTTCGTTTATAATTGCAATGTCTCTTTTTATCTTTACAATCTGTGATTTTTATTTTTCAATTCCAAAATCATCAGGTGCAGAAATTCTACTTTTTATAAAAATATTGTTTTCTGTATTTATGTTTTATTTGCTGAAGATGGGATTGTTTAATGTTTCAGGCATTATTTTCAAAGCAGCAAAAGAAGCTTCTGATTATGTATTAAATATCTTTATTTTCGGACAGATTGCAGGTGTGGCACTTCTGCCGGTGATTATACTAGTTACTTATATTCACAGTGAAATAATGATATTTACCGGCATTGCAATGCTTGCATCATTATATCTGTACAGATTATTTCGCGGGTTGGTGATTACAGGTTCTAATGCAAAAATTTCTGTGTATTATTTATTTTTGTATCTTTGCACGCTGGAAATTTTACCACTGATCCTTATTTCGAAAGTTCTGATGTTAATCAACAGTCAATGAATCCGGCAAGTGCAGAGTTATATTTATGTTTAAGTAGTTAAATTTGAACTGATGGCGAAAATTAAAAATGTCTTGGTTTCTCAACCGCCACCTGAAAGGGAAAACGATCCATATCTTGAACTTGCTAAAAAATATAATCTGAAGATTTTATTTCGCAAGCTTTTCAAAATAGAAGGTGTTCCATCAAAGGATTTCAGGCAGGACAGGATTAACCTGCTCGAGTTCACTGCTGTTATTTTTACCAGCAAGAATGCGATTGATCATTATTTCAGAATATGTGGTGAAATGAGGGTTACTGTTCCTGATACAATGAAATATTTTTGTGTCACCGAATCCATTGCACTTTACCTGCAAAAATATGTTCTGTACAGAAAACGTAAAATTTTTCATGGTCGACAGCATTTTGTCGAATTGGTCGATTTAATGAAAAAGCATAAAACGGAAAAATATTTATTACCTACTTCAGATATTTTAAAACCGGATATTCCTAAATTACTCGACGAAAACAAATTCAATTATTCTCGTATTGTTTTTTACAACACAGTACCTAATGATATCACTGATATAGACATTACACAGTTCGACCTGATTGTTTTCTTTAGTCCGGCAGGAATAAAATCACTGTTCCAGAATTATCCGGATTACAAGCAGAATAAATCAATCATAGCTGCCTTCGGCTCTACTACTGCCAATGCAGCTAAAGAAGCAGGACTTACTATGCAGATACAGGCTCCGACCCCTAAAGCGCCTTCTATGACAATGGCTTTAGAACAATACCTGGAAAAAGCATCGAAATGCAAATGATCCTTTCCGTTTCTTCTTATAACGGAAACAATATTTTCTGACATTGCAAACGTTTAAAAAAGAAGAACGGCTTAGCGAAAAAAAGATTATCAAAGAACTTTTTGAAAAAGGATTCAGTTTTTACCTGAGTCCTTTTAAAGTTGTATGGCGCAACACTCCCGTTGAAGGCAGATATCCGGCAAAAGTTATGATCACGGTTTCGTCCAGAAACTTTCGCAATGCTGTTGACAGGAACAGAATACGCAGGATTGTCAGGGAAGTCTATAGAAAAAACAAGCAGATACTCTACGAATCCATTACGGAATCATCAATGCGGTTGGCTTTTGTTCTTATTTACACCGGTAAAAATATTATTCAATACAGTGAGGCAGAGGCTAAAATAATTTTAATTTTACAACGTTTAGTAGATGAAAATGAAAAAGGTTCTAGGTAAGTTTTTTATCCTGTTGATACGTTTTTACCAGATGTCTGTTTCTCCCATATTGCCCGCAGCGTGCCGTTACAGCCCTACATGCTCGCAGTATGGAATTGAAGCCATCAGGAAATACGGTCCTTTTAAAGGAGGATATCTTACACTAAAAAGGTTTCTTTCATGCGGACCATGGGGTGGTAGTGGTTACGACCCGGTCCCTTAATTTTTTATTTTAAGCAATTCATTATGAAAAAAGTTTTGTTGACATTCAGAAAATTCCGACTTGTACTTGCCGGTGCTGCAATTATTACAGCCTCTTTCTTATCATATAGCTTTGTTGATACTGATTTTGAAATTGCCAAAAATCTTGACATTTTCTCAACGCTGTATAAAGAGTTAAATACGAATTATGTTGATGAGCTGAAACCGGGGGAACTTATGAAGACCGCTATTGATGCTATGCTTGAATCGCTTGATCCGTATACAACTTATATTTCTGAGTCGGAACTTGAGGATTATAAACTGATGACCACAGGGCAATATGGTGGCATTGGTTCCCTTATCCATAAGAATGGTGATTATGTTGTGATTTCTGATCCCTATGAGGGCTTTCCTGCTCAAAAAAATGATTTAAGATCGGGTGATGTCATTTTAGAAATCAATGATAAATCAGCGAAAGGAAAAACCACCGATCAGGTTACTGAGATATTGCGCGGACAACCCGGTACTACCGTAAAATTGTTGATCAAGAGGGAAGGTGAAACAAAAACTATTGAAAAGACAATAGAACGGGCAGAAATAAAAATTGATAATGTTTCTTATTATGGAATGGTAGATGCGACTACTGGCTATATCAAGCTTTCAAATTTTTATCAGAATGCTGGCAAAGAAGTGAAGGATGCATTTCTGGCAATGAAGGAAAAAGGAATGAAAGCCTGCATGATCGATCTGCGAGGTAATGGCGGAGGATTGCTGAATGAAGCTGTAAACATAGTGAATATATTTGTTGAAAAGGGAATTACTGTTGTTAGCACAAAAGGAAAATTAAAGGATAAAAATAATTTTCACCGTTCGCTGAATCCTGCTACAGACAAGGAAATTCCGCTTGCGATTCTTGTTGACCGGGGAAGTGCATCTGCTTCGGAAATAGTTACAGGCGCTATTCAGGATCTTGACCGCGGTGTTATTATTGGCGAAAGAACTTACGGAAAAGGATTGGTTCAGAATATTATTCCGCTGAGCTATAATACCAAGCTTAAAGTAACAGTAGCTAAATATTATATCCCTAGCGGCCGCTGCATACAGGCAATTGATTATTCACAGAAAAATGAAGATGGCAGTGTTGCTAAAATCCCTGATTCACTAAAAGTAGCTTTCAAAACTAAAAATAACAGGGTTGTTTACGATGGCGGTGGAATTGAACCTGATATTTATCTGGAGCCTGTAAAGTACAGTAAAATCTCAGCAAGCCTTGTAACCAAATTTTTAATTTTTGATTACGCAACAAAATTCAAGAGCCTTCATCCCACGATTGATTCTGCAAAAAAATTTGTTATAACAGATGAAATTTATAATGATTTTATTTCATTCTTATCCGACAAGGATTATGACTACACTACACTGAGTGAACAGTCACTGAAGGACTTTAAGGAAAACGCCACGGATGAAAAATATTATGATGCGGTAAAGACGGAATACGAAGCATTGCAAAATAAAATTATGCATAACAAAAAAGCTGATCTTGAAAAATTTAAAGCTGAAATAAAAATCTTTTTAAAAGAAGAAATTGTATCGAGGTATTACTTCCAGAAAGGCAGGCTTGAGTCTTCTCTTTCCGATGACCAGGAGGTGAACAAAGCTCTCGAAGTGCTTAAGGACACCAAGACATATTCAGGTATACTTAATGGTACTATAATTTTAAATAAAGAAAAATAGTCCTAAATATTCATAGCTTAAAAGCCAGAAATTAAAATATAACAGAATCACATATTTTCAGGACTTGTTATTATAGCTGCTGGGTTTAAGTATATTTTGTTAATGTATTCCTTCTCCTTGGAAGAAAACATGTAAAAGAAATATGTGATTGGAAAATGTTCTTAATGAATTAATACTAATTTTGCAGGGCTTAACTAAAATCACTGAGTTTTGAAAAAGCTGGAATATAATACTACAATCCTTGAATTTGCTTCTGCCGAAGAACTTTCATCCGAAGATCAGCACCTTATTTTAATGGCCAGAGAAGCAGCGGAAGTTGCTTATGCACCTTATTCTAATTTTCAGGTTGGTGCCGCATTAATGCTTGAGAATGGCAAATGTGTAAAAGGTTGTAACCAGGAGAATGTAGCATATCCTTCAGGTCTTTGTGCTGAAAGAGTAGCGGTATTTGCTTCTTACGCACAATATCCGGGTATTGTAATGAATACAATTGCTATCACTGCGAAATCAAAAAATTTTATTGTTGACAACCCTATTACTCCTTGTGGCTCTTGCAGGCAAGTGTTGGCAGAATATGAGCATTTACAGGGTTCTCCAATCAGGGTTATTCTTACAGGCGAAACTGGTAAAGTTTTAGTAATTCAGAAAATTGAAGATATTTTACCCCTTAGTTTCAAAGAAGAGAAACTGAAAAAATAATTACAATTTCCCTTACTGCCCGGTGAAGGTAAATAGTAAATTCACTGTAAAATTCCACAGTATCACAACTGCTATTGCTATTAACTTGGATAGGTAAAAATTCTTTTTGTATTTGCTTACCAGTATATATAGTATCAGGGTATTAATACCCAGCCCGATGAGGGATACAAAAAAGAATTTTAAAAATTGCATTGTTACGGCAGGATCAGTACTCTGAAAAGTCCAGATTCTGTTTAAGAAATAATTTGTAGTTGCAGCTGCTGTAAAGCCAATTGCATTTGCAATATATTTTTGAATTTTAATAATTTCTTTAAAAAGGTAGGTTAACCCGAAATCAATTATCATTCCTGAAGCACCGACAATTCCGAATTTAAGAAACTTGAAAAAAATAATTTCTGGTGAAGGCATAATCAAAATTATTGCTAGCAAAGATGCAAAAAATCAACTTAACAGCGCATTAATTCTTTCATCGAGCACCTTCGAATCGTTTGTAGCTTTCAATCCACTGTAGAAGCTTGATTTTTCGATTGCTTTGGAGATATTGAACCTTTTCTGTTTTGCAGTATAAAAAATATTTTTTCTTAGATAATAGGTTGCAAGGTACTCCTGCTCAGTTTGTCCGGGAGTGGGTACAAAGATTGCTTTTTTTCCCAATGTTACAAGATCCATTATGCTTGAATAACCTGGCCGGCATAAAACAATTCCTGCTTCAGAAATAGCCTGCGCCATTTGTTGCGTGGGAAGATGGCTCACCATTCTAATATTCTCGGAAATATTTGTAATTTCATTGCTTTCGGTAATACCTCTTACAATAAGAACTTTTAAATCCTTAATAACATTTAACTGTTTTAGAATAATATTTTCAAAAATTGTCCTTTGTGGCTCTGGTCCGGAAAGTATAACCAGAAGGTCATTCGGAGTTTTTTGTTCCTGCGAAGAGGTAACAAATTTAGTAAACCTTGAAAGCATGCCTATGAAAAATACCTTTCCAAATTGTGTGTAACCTTTAGTCAATTCTCCTGAGATTTTACTACTGCTTATAACATCTGGAACCCAGCATTCACTGTATTTACGGATGTAATGAATATTAGTGAACTTCAGAAAATATCCAAAAATTTTCAACATTCCAGGACTCTGTATGTTAAGCTGATGTGTAATAAAAACACAGGTTGCATTTTTGCTGTGCAATCCGTATCGGTTATCAGAAATAACGATATCAATTTTATAATCAGAAATAATTTTTTCAAGAAATTTTCTTTCTTTTTTTATGCTTTTGATTAATTGAGGAAGTGAGCATAGCATCTTAAAGGCCATACTTCCCTTATCTGGATAGCGTACTTCAAATCCCGGGAATTTAATAAACTGTAAGGTGGGAAATTCATCTTTCAAAAAGGATAGAGGTCTGTTATCTGCACCTATAATTACGTTTTCTCCCCGCTCAATAAATTTATTGATCAGGGGAACACAACGGGTCGCATGTCCAAGACCCCAGTCCAGAGGGCAAATCAGGATGTTCTTTTGTTTTTTCAAGTTAAAATTTCAATGCATATTGCAACGCAATATTTCTCGGAGGCTGCACGTCACCGGGCCGCAGCATATATTCCCGGTTAAAAATATTTTTAACAATTATCGAAATCTTGGAAGTTTCAGTTATCTGGTATGATAATCTGATATCACACACAACATCACCTGTATGATGCTTCTCCCGATACTCTTTCAGGCCCGGCATGATAAAAACCGTATCACCATATTGAATTAAAGGTGCACCGTTGGGCAATTTTAATGGTTCTTCAAATGCTTTGTCAATATTGATCATATAACTATGATAATCCACATTTATTCCGGCTGAAATTTCTTTATATGTTACTTCGAAATCGGCTTTGGCAGAATGATAAAAACGATACTTGAGAACATTGCTTCTGTTTGTTTTAAGGGAATCCCTGTCCAAATCAAGATCGGTAGGATTGGTATAGGTATAGCCCATAAGAAGTGTGGCCGGAAGTCCGAAAAATTTTCCCTGTCCCATGATAGTAATGTCAACACCATTGATCTGGGCATTACTGATATTGTAGGCTTTAAAACCTGTATAATTAAAATAGTCCATGAGTGTTGGATTTGTAATGGAATCGGGATAATGTTGTCCGAAAGTAAATTCAATCATATCATGATACTGTGTCCAGAAGCCTGCAATATCAAGATATCCGTACCAGCTGCTGATTTTAAATCCCTGTTTAAATCCAACTTCAGCACTCCAACCGGTTTCAGGACGAAGTGTATCATTTGGAAATAATTTTAATGAACCGGCAGAAGTCTGTATATATTTTTCAGCAATGGAAGGATATCTGAATCCCTGTCCGAATGAAGCCCTGAGGAATGACTGTTCTGCAAGCTGATAATTTAATCCTGCGCGGATAACGGGCCTGGAGTTGTCTTTATCCTGATCCATTTTAAAAATTTCATACCTGGCTCCGGCCGAAATTGTAAGTAGTTCGATCTTTTTATCAAACTGTGCAAAGACTCCTCCATTTGCCGTGTAATGTTTAATACCCCCGTAAATATCAGCAATAGAATAACTGTATGTTTCTGTAAGACCAGTGGTCAGCGTGAGATCCTTTTTAAAATGTTTCTGAAATTGATATTCTCCGTAATATAAATATGAGCGAGATGCCTGATCAGTGTTGTTTCTGTTGTTAATCTGGTAAAACCTGCCTCTAAGGCTGTGCCTGTTGCCATTATCGTTATGATAAACGATAAACGGATCAATGTTCATCCTGCTGTTGTTTGTTTGCTGCGACCACGAATCCGAGGGCCTGTAAACACCGGAATCCCCATCGTGCCATATCAGGAACTCATTACCTTTTACATTCATGAAGTTTGCATTTAGGCCATAGGAGAGCCCTTCTATTTTTTTATCACGGTAACGTGTATTGATATTGAAGCGATAACGCTGTTCATCATTCTTTTCCCTGTAACCCTGATCGGTGAAAAGGTTTGCTCCGACAGTAAGATCAAGGTTTCCAATTTTTCTCGAATGCATAATTTGCGTACCTGAGAAAGTTGGCTGCGTGCTTCCCCACCAGATGATTTCTTTTCTTTGAGGATTGTTGTAAATACCGCTGTTAACTATAATTTTTGTACGGGGTGTATTCCCCGGATATGCGGTTCTGATATTGATAATCCCGTTTAATGCAGAAGATCCGAACAAAGCGGAAGACGCACCTTTTATTACTTCAATTTGTTCAATATTTTCAACAGGGGCAAAATTCCATTTAACATCACCGGCATCCCCAGAAAGCATAGGCAAATCATCAACAAGTAACAATACGCGGCTTCCTGCACCATAACTGTATCCGCTACCCCCTCGAATGCTGGCCTGATCGTCCATAATAGTTACACCAGGTGTTTTGTCAATTATGGTTTCAATTGAATTGGTATTATTGTTTTCAATCATAGTAGGTTTGATGGTCTGGATAGAGACGGTAACATCCGATACTTTTTGTTCAAACTTTCCTGCACTCACCACCATTTCATCCAGCATACTGGATGAAGGTTCTGCATTGATATTGATTTCTTGAATCTCACCTTGCTTTATAGTAATCTTTTTCACCTCAGTGGCATAGCCGATAAATTTATACGATATGCTATGCGCTCCAGCAGTAATCTCTAAGATATAAAGACCGTTAATGTCAGTTGTCACACCTGTTTTATCATCTGCAACAACAGCAACACCAGTCAGGGGCTCCTTTGTTTTTGCATCAATCACTTTCCCTGTGATAGCAGTTTTTTGCGCGTTTGCAATTGCTGAAAACCCTAGAACAACAAGGAGTATGTAGAATTGTTTCATGCTATTTCGATTTAGTTAAAGCCTGCAAAGATAATTATTTTATAAAACTCAATTTATTTTTAATTTTCATGCTGTCCTCCGCCGGATAAAGGTGATATTGGAGGTTGATTTAATGGATTGAACGGTGAATTTTTCTTTTGTATCTTCATTGCTCTGAAAGAAAAGATTACAATAAGGCTTAAACATACAAAAGACAAAATTTGCAAACCTGGCAAATCTTGCTGGAACAGGAACCAGTCATAAAATCCATGGGCTGCCATCGCGACAAACAGGCCAAAGAGCAAATATCCAAAATGGTTTTTTTTAAATTTTGCCATTCCAACATAAAATCCCATTAATACTCCAAATGCAGCATGCCCAGGCACAGCCGTGAACATGCGAAGCAGTGCAACGCTCATTCCACCGTCAAGCACATAGAAAATGTTTTCTGCTGCTGCAAAACCCATTGATATTACAACAGAATATACAATGCCGTCAAATGGCTCATTAAAATGTTTGCTGCGATAAGGATAAATACGAAGTAAAAAAAATTTAGAACCCTCTTCACTTAATCCTACTATAAAAAATGCATAAATAAAAATTGATCCTGGGTTATTAGTCTGGCTTGGATCAAGCTTTCCAGCTAACAGTTCAATAATAATTGCTGGGATTATTGTTAGGATTCCCAGCAGAAAACATTTCAGAAGCAACGAAAATGGTTCATGTTCAAACTTGTCTTTAAAGTAAACAAGTAATATAATACCGATTGCGGGGGCTATTGCTAAAGCGATAAGAATAAAAATCATAGAAATATTTGTGAAAAATAAAAATGAGGAAGTAAATATATATTATTTTTGAGCCGAAGTAAAGTAAAAATTATAAACAATGGATTGTTTAATAATTAAAAAACTCAGCAACAACGAAATAGCCGAGAGGAAAATTAAGTCATGGCCAATATGGACCAAAGAAATCTCCACATTCGACTGGTTCTATGACAGCAACGAAGAATGCCTGATCATGGAAGGTGAATTTATTGTGCATACCGACAATGGTGATTATAATATAAAACCAGGTGACTTTGTAACGTTTAAAAAAGGATTAAAATGTGTATGGGAAGTAAAAAAACCAATTCGTAAACATTATAAATTTTCAGATTAAAATAAATATTCTAAATTTGACTCACTAAAAAACTTAACCTATGAAAACAAACAAAAAACTTTTATTCATGATCATTGCTTTAATGATAGCATTCGTTGGTTGTAAAAAATATGATGACGGCCCTACAGTTAGCCCATGGCCGGCAAAATGGCGCGTTGTTAATAAATGGAAAGTTGAAAAATATATTGTTGGCAGTGTAAGTCAAACCGTTAATAGTAGCGATACTTATGAATTTAAGGGAAACGGAGATTGTGTTTCAACATCGGGTTCTATAATTATTACCGGAACCTGGGAATTTGGAAGCAAGAAAGAATCAATTAAAGTTACCTATAGTAGCATCGTTAATGAACAAAAGATATTACGATTGACTTCTAATGAAATGTGGCTTGGTGATATGAATGGAAATTCAGAAACACATTATGTTTCCGCAAAATAATTTTAAATAAATAATTTGAATCCCTGTCATTTATTGAGACAGGGATTTTTTTTGCATGCTACTGCTGAAAATAAAAATTGCTGCTAGGTGCATTAGTTCACCAATCCCGAAAATGAACCAGTTGAAATGTTTTGGAATAAATGCACAGGCATAGTCGAGAACAATTTTATTATTCGCTATTCCGAAAATTTCTTTTAATGAAAATTTCTGAGTCATATACTGCATGTAATCTTGTGTGTAAGCGAAGATTATTATGAATGAACCTGTAATTAGCAAAATCCATATTGATATACTGAGTTTTGCATTTGCTTTTTTCTGACTAAAATAAATAATACTTGTTGCAAGCATGATCATGGTAAGTGAATTGATGACAGGTGCTATTACCGGGCCCACCCATGTAACCGGAACCATAAAAAGTATATCCCATGTTAAAAAAGAATCCGGCCAGTTCAGTAAAACTTTCAGAAATACATAATAGAATATATCCCACAATGCAAAACAGAGAATAAAAAACGCAAACTTTTCAGTGCTCTTCTTTCCGGCAATTATTCCAGCAACTGCAAGCATTATGATAGTTGCAATTTCCCTGAAGAATTCTGTTACTGCAATATTTGAATCAATCATTTTCAGCGGGAAGGAAAATCCATCAGGATAATACAATGCCCGCAGATATACTACAATTGCCGATTCCATAAAGGCCATGGCTATACTGAAAATACAAAGCCAGATAATAGTTCTAAAGATTTTATGAGTCATGAGTTAATTCTTTTACCTGATTTTTGAAAAGTAATTTGCCCTGCAAAAGTTTAATTGACCAGAACATCATATTCAGAAGAACGCCCATAAGAACTGTCATGCACCAGGTTCCTTTATGCGCCCAGGGATAAGTAAGCTCGTTTTTAATATCACACATCAATGAAATAGGGCGCACAATAATATCCCAGCTGTTCCAGCGCAGGTATCTTCCGATATAAACGCCATAACTTCCAATAAACAATAGCAAAGTTAAAATAATATTTACGAAGATCCCATTGCGTATTTCTGAAAGAAATTTTTCGATGTTTAGCAAACTTACCATTCCGAAAACAAAACCTGTCCACGCAAATGAAGTTATTAAAATAAAATCGAACCATATCGGAAAACCTGATGTTAACCTCAAATGAAACAGATCTGTAAGGATGTAAAGGGAATTCGGAAAGAAAAGAAGCCAAAGCAAGAACATGATCAATTTTGTAAAATTATTTAAATGATTTTTTCTGTTGATCAAAATGTGACTTATTGCCCATGGTATGAAAGAAAGAAACAAATTCCAATTCAGGAATAAATATAACGTTGTGGACGAGAAATAAACTCGAACAAGTGATAATGCAAAGCAAAAGCTACACATCAATGCGAGTAGTAGCGGTACTTCAACTTTTTTTATAAAATTAGCATTGAACATAGCCTATATGATTTTTGATAAAAAAATAATTGATCCGATAAGTGCTGCTATTATTGATGATGTTAATACAGCTGCTGCAGCCAGGTCTTTCACGTTTCTAATTTTTTCAGAAAAATGCGGCGAAACATAATTTGATAAATATTCGATCGCTGTATTGATTATTTCTGTAATGAAAACGAGTCCAATTAGCATAAATATAATTATCCATTCATATAGTGTAAGATGAAGCAGGATTCCTGCAATTACCACTGATGTTGTAGCTCCAATATGGATCCAGCTATTATGCTCATATAGAAATAATAGTTTGAACCCATTGAATGCATACGAAAAACTTTTCAGCCTTGCACGAAATGAAAATGATTTTTGCTTTTCAAAAAGCGCTGTTAATCTTGATTGTTCCATTCTTGATTATTTACATAAATTTTAGTATTGGGAAGCTCTGTCTGTAGCTCTTTGAGCAATTCCGGTTTGATGCTGGAAATAAATAATTCTTTTAATCCTGCAATTTTTTTCAGTACGGAATAGTCAGCAACATTTGTCCCTGTGAGGTTCAGCGATTGAAGTTTTGTAAGCTTTTGCAGGCAAGAGATATCACTAATGTTATTATTGCTCAGGTCAAGTGATTTCATTGATGCGAGCTTTGAAAGAAAATTGATTTTACTAAGTCCCGTCCCTGATGCAATCAGTGTATCCAGTTTTGTCAGTTCTTGCAACGCATCCGCATCGCCGATCTGATTTCCCGAAATATTCAGCATTGTCAGCTGAGGCAGAAGTTTTAATGGTGTTATATTTCTTACCTGGTTATTTTTTAAATTTAATTTCTGAAGACCTGAAAGCTCCGACAACCTTGAAATATCAGTAAGGTTGTTTGAAGATATCTGCAGGTTCTGCAAAGCAGGGAAATTTTTAATACCATTAAGATCTGCAATTTTATTATTTGCAATATCCAATGTTCTGAGCCTTGGAAATAAAGGACTAATTTCATTTTTATTTGCATGTTCTTTATCTTGATCAAAATCTCCTATGCTGGTAAGGTTGTTCGTTGAAATATCAAGTTCTACGAGATTTGAACAGGAGGAAAGTTTCCACATAAACAATTTATCTTCAGGATTTATATTGTTTGAGTTTACGCTTAGCATAGCTAAATCCGGAAGTGCAGGGATATTAGAAATATTCCTGTTTCCTGCTGTATTAAGAATGAGTGTTTTAAGTAATTTTTGTTTTGCAAGAGGAGTGTAATCTTTTATGATATCCCCTGAAATGTTTAGGTAGCTGAGCTTTTCAAGAGCCGGAATACTTTCGAAATTTATATAGTTATTGTATGAAATATCAAGTATCTCAAGTTTCGTAAGGTCTTTCAATGCTTTGAAATCAAAAATTGTATTCGATGATAATTTCAGTTCTTTAAGATTTCCCATATTTGAAAGGCTGTCAACAGAACACAATTTATTTGATGAAAGATTTAATTTCTCAAGCAGTGAAAATAATTTAAGTTCCGAAATATTTTCAAGTGCATTCGCACTGAGGTCAAGAGACTTTAAATGAATAAAGTCTTTGATAGGCGCAAGAGTTGTAATTTTGTCTGATGACAGATCCAGGGATATTATTTTTCCTTCACTTTCAATTTCGAGGATTCTTTGATATACATTTTGACGATCAATGCACCAGGATTTCCAGCCATATTCTTCATACATTTTCATAAAGCGGAAAAGTTTTGAATGAAGAATATTCTGATAGGATTTGGGATAATTATAAATTCCTGTTCTCAGATCTTCTTGTGCTTCATATGAAAGTATAGTGCTTGACACAAATCCATTAAGTTTTTTTTCGTTGTCATAGTTCAGCAATTCGGGGATGTTTGCATCGGACAGGTTCAGTAAATATTCAGTATCCAGCGTTTTTGCATTTGCAAGATTGTAATTTGTAATATAACGATCCCAGTTAAATGTGGAAGCAATCATAAGAACAATATAAAATGTCCATCCGTTGAAGCGAAAAAGATACCAGTTGCTTTTATTGCTCGCAATTTTGATAAATGTGGATAGCAGGCCCAGCACTGCAAGAAATAAATATGCGTATACCCCGATTCGCTTATAGGTGAGCCCGAAGCCGTCAATATACTGGTAGTTCCTGTATATAGTTGAAATTACCATTATCGCATTTTGAATTACCCACAGTATTGCAAATAATTTTAATGTTTTATTTCCTTTAACAAAATTGAGTTCGGAACGGAAAAAGAAAAGAATTATACTAATTGCAATTAGAATAGAAAATATCAATGTGCCCACTCCCTGGTGGACAGATTCAGAATAATTCATGTTTTTGGGTAATCCGCTGCCTGCCCATAGGTAAGTGATGTCCAGCGCGTTTACAAATACAATCAGGAGATTTAAAAGAATAAGTAATATAATTCCTGTTTTTAGCTCAACATCAGTTGTAAGAAATTTTTTAAATCCGTTAACTTCTTTATTTTCGGGTATTTCAGGCGATAAGGTATTTGCAACAGTCGTATCATATTTGTAAAAAGCCTGAAAATTCCGGTGATAGAAAAATCCATAAAGCAGTATTAATCCTAGTAATGTAAATCGGATCCAACTGAAGCTTATGAAATCGAGATTGATGTTTTTCGTGAAATCTTTGAAAAGCGGATTTGATTCTCTGTATAAGAAGAATAGCACCAGTATTATTACAAAGCCAATTGTGATAAGCAGAGTCCGTTGCCAGAATACATTTTTCTTGCTTTCGTTTTTTTGCTTTTTCCTTTCAAGTATATCAATCACCATGAATGAAATTGCAGCAATTGTTGAATAAATGGAATATAGAAGCCCAAGAAATATCGAGGAGTTGCGGCTCATGCTCATCGCCGACAGAAGCAGCAGTGAAATACAATTTGCGATGAAACAAAGTGTATTCCCATGGATAAAAACAAATATTGCTGTTACAATACTACCTGCAGCAATCATGCACCAGCTCTTGTTTTTTATAAGTTCCTTGTCCTTCCATAACAGCAGGGACACCATTAGCAAGTTAAAAAGCAAGAAATTTATTCCCGCAATTTGTTCGAAGAACATGAAGCTGTAAGTAAGTACAGCAATCAGTAAAATCAAATCATTTCGTTTCATATGGAGAGTTTTAGGTTTAAAAGTACTTTGAAATACAAAGTAAAAAAGCAAATTTTTTTATATTGAAATAATTCATTTATTGTTTTTGTTTCGTTGTTAATCGTTTGTTTATTTTAATTTCAGAAGAATTTTAGCGGAAATATTTTCATATTTACTCACATGCTCACTGTTTCCCAATCCGCTGATAGATTTGAAATAAATTCTGATTTTAAATCTGTCAGATTCTTTTTCAACCATCATTATTTCATTTGGAGTAGTAGATAAATTGCTGTTGTGATTTTGATTATTGTATTCAATAATTTTATGAATTATGTCTGAAAGCTTTATCACTGCTTGTGATTCATTATTTAATGAGATCAGCATTTTGCCGGTCTTCATAAACATTTGTACCTGAAGACTGTCTGTTTTATTTAGGGCATACCCGGTTATGCGAACTGAGTCATCATTTGACGAAGAATAGTCATAATCATTGAATTCAAAATTTATTAGGTAATCAAAATCCTTTACCTGCAATAATTGAATTTCATCTGAATAATAATAAACTGATTTTTGTTCAGAGGTTTCACTGTACAGATAATTCGACTCGTTGATTCCCATAAGTTCCAATATTTCTGCAGATTTGTTAACGAATCGAAATTCATCACTGCTTCTGTCTTTTTTATTTATGATAGTATCAATGTCTTCTTTGAACCAGGGTTTTAGTTCATCAAGTGCATTGGCTTCTTCCAGGTATCCTACTGTTGAAACAATTTCATGTCCTTGTTCATAGGATAAATCCTTTGTGGTTTTTTGAATCTTCCCATTTACAAGTATATTGGCATCTGTTAGTTTTTTTTCCAGAATATGCTTTTGACTTTTAATTGAAACACTAAAAGCTCCCCACGGTCCGAAACATGTAAGCAATGCCAAAACACAAAGTGTGGAGGGAATCATCTTTATGTTTTTCGATTTGCTGAAGATAAAATACAAACTGATAAATACCAGCCAGGCATTGAGAACCACAATAAAATACCTGTTTTCAGTAACCCCATACTGGTCTATCCTTTTCCATATTGAAACGGCAAGTAAGGCAAGCATTGGCAAAAGAAAAATATAAAATAAGCGCCTGAATGTTTTGATCCATTTGTTCTCATCCAGATCCTTGATAGGATTTATAAGTAATAATGAAAATATTCCCGCAACTGATAAAAATAGAACAAGGTTCGACACCCAGCCACTAGGGAAATTAGAGGTTACAATGATCTTGGCTGTATAGGCATATATTATCATAAAATAAATCAGAACAAGAGGAAGTAATATATATTGTGAAAATATTTTTAACCCCTTCGGGTAATCATTTACAGCATCGAGGTTTTCAATGCTTGAAGGAATTCCTGATAAGAAAAACCATGTGTTAAAAACACCGGCAATTACAAACCATAATCTTGCATATATGCGGCCATCAATATCTGCAGAAAATAATTTATCGATCGCTAAAATTGCAAGTGCAAGTCCTATAAATAGTACGCCTGAGAAAAGGAGAGAAGTGAGAAGTCGTAAAAACAAAGCTTTGTTGAATTGCCAGAATCCGTTAATTTCTTTATTCGCTATGAAAGCTGAAAATGAAACCAGAAGATGCATCCCAATAATTAATAGTGCAAATCGAATTGAATTTGTTGAATCAATTTTTTGTGGCAATGTAAAAAAGTAACCAATCAGCAAGCCCAACGCTATAAGGCTAATTGCGATTTGACTTTTTGTTTTTAATTCTTTCCGCTCGGAATATAAACGTATAGCCATGAATAATGGCAATCCAAGAGCAGCACAGAATATATACCTGAATAATTGTTCATACTCAAGAAAGTTATTGTCAACATACGTAAGGTAAATTGCAACACTGCTTCCGAATACTGCCGCAATCATTGAAGGTGTAAATCGATTGAAAGTTAATCTAGTTCCTTTAATCATATTTACAACAAATGAAAATATCATCGTATGTTTATTTTAGATTATTTATTAATACTAAAGAATTTCTCCAGTGCATCAAGGTGTTCTTGGAATGCTTTCCTGCCGGAAACTGTCGCGGAGTAGGTAGTCTGAGGTTTCTTTCCAACGAACTGTTTGTAAACTTTAATATAATCAGCCTTTTCAAGCGCAGCGATATGGCTTGCTAAATTTCCGTCAGTAACCTGAAGCGTTTCCTTAAGGTTACTGAAATCGATTTTCTCGTTCACCATTAGCACTGCCATTATGCCAAGCCTGATACGATTTTCAAAAGCCTTGTTCAATTGATCGATCGAAATCATGATCTTTCATATTTAAAATACATCACTGAACCGTAAATTATATGAAGTACTCCAAACCCTAGAGCCCAGAATAATAGACCGTATCCCACAAATAAACAGGCCACCAATCCAAGAAACATTTCTGTAAGACCCAGATACCTTACTTCTATAAGGGTATATTTTCCTGCATTGAAAAGAGCCAGTCCATAGAATAAAAGTGTTGAAGGTGCAATCAGGAAAATCAAATGATGGTAAAGTAATATAAGGCAAAAAACACCACCAATGCACAGTGGCAGAAACAGGTTGATAACAGTAAGCCTTGCCATCGTTCCCCAGATAGGAACACCCTTTTTCCTTGAATTTCTTACGGTAAAAAGAATTCCAAAGGTTAGAGCAAGGATTAGAACTGTTATCCCGTCAATAAAAAAGAAAGTCAGAAAATCCATATTCAGGCTGCTACCTTCATAACCCCGCTCATAATACCCTGTTGAGAAAATTCCCAAATTAAGATATATGAAGGCCCCGGCTGCTCCAAACAATGCGAAAATGCCTGCAAATACCCCGGAAAGGCCACTCAACGAGATAAATCGTGAGGATTTTTCCATAATGGTCCTGATTTCAGTTAGCGTTTTTAGATGATCCTGTTCTGTTGCCATATTTTAAATTTTAAAAGTACTTTGAAATGCAAAGTAAAGCATTTTTTTAGCATTTGTCAAGGAAAATGCGAAGAAAATGCGAAACCAAAATGTAAAATATTAATAATGAATTATTAATGGATAGAATGTCCTGAAATAAATACTGGTTTGTTAATTTTGCTAAATTTTGCCAATATAAGTCCAACTATTTGCAGGTCATGAAAATAAAGCTAATTTTGCAAGCTTTAAAAAAATGAATAAAAAATGACTTTGTTTAAAATACCAACAAATTATTGTTGGTAAATTTGTTAAATAAAAAATTAATTATACCTTTGCACTCCCATTTTATAAAAGGGAACTTATATTTAGATAAAATTAAACAATATCAATGGATACGATAACTTATAAAACAATTTCTGCCAACAAAGAGACTGTCACGAAGGAATGGCTTCTGGTAGATGCAGAGAACGAAGTACTTGGAAGGCTTGCTTCTGTTGTTGCCAAATTGATCAGAGGAAAGTTAAAAACCAATTTTACTCCTCATGTTGATTGCGGTGATAATGTTATAATAATCAATGCTGAGAAGATTCGCCTTACAGGTAATAAACTTACTGACAAGGAATATATTCGTCATACCGGATATCCAGGCGGTCAGCGCTTTTCCACACCAAAGGAACTTCTTGCAAAAAACCCAACTGAAGTTATATCAAAAGCAGTAAAGGGAATGCTACCCAGAAACAGGTTAGGAGCACAGTTGTTAAAGAACCTTTATTTGTATGCTGGCAATGAACATCCACATGCCGCACAGCAACCAAAAGAAATAAAAATAAACTCAATTAAATAATAGTATGGAAGTTATCAATGCTTTAGGAAGAAGAAAAAATGCTGTTGCGCGCGTTTTTGTTAAGGACGGTAGCGGCAAGATTACAGTAAATAAAAAGGAACTTAATACATACTTTCCAATACCTACACTGCAATATGTGATCAATCAGCCTCTCGAACTTACTGAATCAATGGGTAAGTATGATATACATGCTAATATTGATGGCGGTGGTGTAAGTGGTCAGGCAGAAGCTCTGAAGCTTGCAATTGCAAGGGCTTTATGTAAGATCAATCCGGAACACAGACCTGTTCTAAAAGCAAAAGGTTTGATGAGGCGCGATCCACGTATGGTTGAGCGTAAAAAACCAGGACAGAAAAAAGCACGTAAAAAATTCCAGTTCAGTAAACGTTAATATCGAGGAAAAATACAACACATGGCAAGAGTTAACTATAATGATTTGTTAGATGCTGGTGTACATTTCGGACACCTTAGAAGAAAATGGAATCCTAACATGGCTCCGTATATTTTCATGGAGAAAAATGGAATTCATATCATCGACCTGAATAAAACCATCGCTAAAATAGATGAAGCAGCTTTAGCAATTAAGCAAATTGCTAAATCGGGCAAGAAAGTATTATTTGTTGCAACCAAGAAACAGGCAAAAGATATCGTTGCTGATTATGTAAAACGTGTCAACATGCCTTATGTCACTGAAAGATGGCCTGGTGGTATGCTAACAAATTTTGCAACTATCCGCAAAGCAGTACGCAAAATGGCAAGTATCGACAAGATGTTTACCGATGGAACTTCCGACAATATGTCGAAAAAGGAACGTCTTCAGGTAAGCCGTGAACGTGCTAAGCTTGAAAAGAACCTTGGCAGCATTTCGGATCTGTCTCGTCTTCCTTCGGCATTGTTCATCGTTGATATAAGTAAAGAACATATTGCTGTTGCTGAAGCAAAAAAATTGAATATTCCAACCTTTGCAATTGTTGATACAAATTCAAATCCAAATGAGGTGGATTATGCAATTCCAGCTAATGATGATGCTGCAAAATCAATAGCGCTTATCGTAAAGGCTATGGTTGAATCAATTGAAGAAGGCCTTGCAGAAAGGAAATTTGATAAAGACAAACTTGCTGAAGACGAAAAAGAAGAAGCAGCAGAAATTGACAGACTGAAAGCTAAAACGCTTGCTGAACTTGAAGAAGACGACGATGACGACGAAGTGATGAAAAACAAGAAAGCAGCAGCAAAAGCAGCAGCACTGAAGTTGAATGAGGAAACCGATAACAAAGAAAAGGCAAAACGACCGGTGATTAGACCTAAAGGCGGCCCAGTTAAAAAACCTCTTGGACTTAAGAAACCGATAAAATAATATTTAATATAAATCAAAATGGCTAATATAACAGCAGCAGACGTTAACAAGTTGCGACAGATGACAGGTGCAGGAATGATGGACTGCAAAAAAGCGCTTGTTGAAGCTGACGGAGATTTCGAAAAAGCAATAGATTATTTAAGAAAAAAGGGACAGAAAGTTGCCAGCAATCGTAGCGACAGAGCAGCAAACGAAGGTATTGTCCTTGCCAGAACATCTGCAGACGCAAAAAAAGCAATAGTATTGCTGATAAGTTGTGAAACTGACTTCGTTGCAAAGAGTGCAGATTTTGTAAAGTTCGTAAATGAAGTTGCTGAATTTGCAATTCTGCAGACTCCAAAAGACCTTGAAGAATTAAAAGGTGCAAACTTCAATGGAAGAACAGTTGCAGAAAATCTTATTGACATTATTGGTAAAACAGGTGAAAAAATGGAAGTTGCTGCTTACGAACTTATCGAAGCTGCTAAGACTTTTGCTTACAATCACCCAGGCAACAGACTTGGTACCATTGTTGGCTTCAACAAAGATGACTTCAAGGATGTTGATCAAATCGGAAAAGAAATAGCAATGCAGATAGCAGCAATGAATCCCGTGGCAATTGATAAGGATAATGTTGATCAGCATACTATCGACCGGGAAATTGAGGTTGGTAAAGAGCAGGCACGCCAGGAAGGCAAACCAGAAGATATGCTTGAAAAAATCGCATTAGGTAAATTAAATAAATTCTTTAAAGAAAGAACACTTCTTAATCAGGAATTTGTCAGAGATACTAAGAAAACCGTTGGTCAGTATCTTTCGGAAGTAGATAAAGAATTAAAAGTAACCACATTCAAAAGATTGATGCTTGGAGCATAATCCATTTTTGAAAAATTTAAAAGAGAGGACATTGTTCCTCTCTTTTTTTTGAAGCTGGAATTTTCTTCGCAGATTTTTTTTAACTTTATAGCCAAATTAAGAAGTATGAAATACAAACGCATCCTATTAAAACTAAGCGGAGAATCGCTGATGGGAAACAGCCAGTATGGTATAGATCCGCAAAGGCTTAATGAATATGCAGCAGAAATCCGTGAAGTGTCGGAACAAAAAGTGCAGATAGCTATTGTTATTGGTGGCGGTAATATTTTTCGTGGATTAAAGGGAGTAAGTGACGGATTTGACAGGGTGCAGGGCGACTATATGGGCATGCTTGCTACGGTAATTAACAGCATGGCACTGCAATCGGCATTGGAAAATAATGGAGTAGCTGCAGTTGTTCTTTCAGGAATAGCAATTGATCCGTTATGTAAGGCAATGAGCAGGCGAAGAGCACTTGATAATCTGAATAAAGGAAGAGTTGTGATTATTGCCGGAGGCACCGGAAACCCATTCTTTACTACTGATACAGCAGCTGCTTTGCGCGCAGTTGAAATAAAAGCCGATGTAATTCTGAAGGGAACCCGCGTTGACGGCATTTATACTGCTGATCCAGAAAAGGATAAAAATGCAAAGAAGTTTGAAACCCTTACATTTGATGAGGCTTACGAAAAGCAGTTGAATATAATGGACCTTACGGCATTCACACTTTGCAAGGAAAACAAATTACCACTTATTGTTTTTGATATGAATGCAAAAGGCAATTTAGTAAAGCTTGTAAAAGGCGATAAAATCGGAACGCTTGTAAATTAAAATAGATGGATTCAAATTATAACCGCGATCAGGAACTCTGGAAAAAAGCGCACGAACGTGCAGGCTTTAAAATGCATATGATAATTTACTTTATCGTAATTGCATTTTTATGGATTCTCTGGGCATTTATTGGGTATATAAATGACGGTATATATGATCATAAATGGCCCGTGTATCCTATGCTGGGCTGGGGACTCGGTGTATTGCTTCATTACCTTGTTGTGTACAGCTGGAAACAAAAGATGACACAAAAGGAATATGATAAGCTGATGAAAAAAGGCAAGTAGAATAAATTTATTTTGGAATTGAAATAATAATTTAAAAGAAAAATATATGTCAGAAGAAGTTCAGTTTTGTTTGGAAGAAGCCAAGGAAAGTATGCAGAATGCTCTTGAGCATCTTGAACGTGAAATGCAGAAAGTAAGGGCCGGAAAAGCCAGTCCACAGATGGTTGAAGGAATCAGGGTCGATTATTACGGCACCATTACTCCTTTGAACCAGATGGCCAATGTAAGCGCTCCCGATCCAAAAACAATTTTTATACAACCCTGGGATAAAAATGCTTTGCAACCCATTGAAAAAGCAATCATGGCCGCAAACCTGGGCTTTAATCCAATGAACGACGGAATGGTGATAAGAATTCCTGTTCCACCACTTACAGAAGAAAGAAGAAAAGAATATGTGAAGCGTGCAAAAACTGAAGCTGAAAGTGCCAGAATCGTGATCAGAGGTTTACGTAAAGATGCAAACGACACGGCAAAGAAGCTTGAAAAAGCTGGTACTCCGGAGGACGAAATAAAGAAACTGGAAAATGATATCCAAAACCTGACAAATGATTTTATTATGAAAATTGATAAAATTATTGCTACGAAGGAAAAGGATATAATGACGGTTTGATTTTTTTCAATACTCTGCATTCCTGTTAAATAGGCAGTAGGCAGTTGTTAGCTGAATTTAAAATATTAATAGCTGATAGCTATGAGCAAATAGCTTCAAGCCTGATTTCTGTTTTACTCTGTGCAATTACAGCAGATATCAATTTTTTTTCTGTTCGAAAAAATGTTCTTTCTGAAAGCATCGTAATCACTGCTGTTCCAGATTTTTTTCAGGGAAGTATTATTTAAATCACCAAGTTGGTGTTGAGCATCTTTATCAAAACAGCAGGGAACAACTTTACCATCCCAGGTTATTACAAGCGATTGCCACATGCGCAGGCAACGGTTTTTAATTTTCATTTTCAATGAAAATGTTCCGTCTGTATTTTGGCTATATCGTGAATACTTAGTATTTGTGGGCATCAGCGGGTTGCTGTTTTTAAAATCATAAAATTGGGCAGTTTTCAGTTCAAGTTTGTCAACGTCCAGCTGCCTAGATAAGTCAGCTATTTCAGCAAGTTGATGTTCGTTATTTTTCAGAACTAGAAACTGAAGAATGATAAATGGCTTTTTTGATTTCAGCTTTTTCTTATATTCAACCAGTGTTTTAATTCCTGTGATCACCTTATCGAAATCACCACCACGCCTGTATGATTCATAGCTTTCCTGATCAGTGCCATCAAGTGAAATGATAAGTCTGTCAAGCCTTGATTCTATTGTGTTTCGGGCGTTTTCATCATTAAGAAAATGCCCGTTTGAAGAAGTTGCTGTGTAAATGTTTTTTGTTTTCGCATATTTCACCAGATCAAAAAACGTTTTATTGAGGTATGGTTCACCCTGAAAATAGAGCATCAGGAACAATAGGTTTTTTGAAAGAGGATCAATATATTTTTGAAAATGTTCAGGATCGATAGTGCCTGTAGGGCGTGTGAATTTTCTCAATCCGCTGGGGCATTCAGGGCATTTTAAATTGCATGAAGTGGTTGCTTCAATGGAAGCGCTTACGGGCATTCCCCAGTGAAAGGGCTTTCTGAAAATAATTGTAAAAAAATAGCTCGAATAATTTAATGTAACATTCCAGATTTTTCTGAACGAAAGTGTGGAAATATAATTCCATGAGTCCGAAAAGATTGCTTTCACTGGGTGTTGTTAGAATTGTCGATGCTTCTTGTAAGCGTTTTTACAATGTAAAATTTATTAAAAAATTCCTTAGCAAAAATTCTTAACACTGTGTATGACGGGATGGCAAGCATCATTCCGGGAATTCCGGCAATACTTCCTGCCATCATAATTACCAGGAATATTTCAAGCGGATGAGCTTTGACACTGCTGGAATAAATTGTTGGCTGCAGTACCATGGCATCCAGGAGGTTTACGATTAAAAATACAGCACACATTTCGTAAATCAGGGGAACCATTTGCGTGGTAAAATCAAGACTAAGATTACTTGTAAGCCCCAGAATAATCCCAAGAGACGCACCAATGAAAGGGCCAACGTATGGAATGATATTCATAATACCTGCAAAAAAACCAATCATCAATGCATTCTTAAAACCAAGTATCCACATTCCCAGTGTCATTAAACTTATCACAAGTGTCAGGTCAATACAAAGCCCGATAAAATAACGTGTGAGCAAATGTTTTGATTCGAGAAGGACATGTTTTATTTCAGTTTGATATCCTGCAGGTGTCACACCCATTATCATTTTAAAGAATAAGCGGTCATCTTTCAGAAAGAAAAAAGTGATGAAAGAGATAGAGAAAACTGCAGCGAACAGGCTGCTCGTAAAGCTTACAATGGAATTGATAAATGTTGAAAACTGCGTAACACCAATAACAGATACAATCTGCGAAGAAATATTTTTGGTAATATCTTCATCGGGAGAAATAAGATTGTAATCAACCAGAATTTTCTGCATGTATTTAATAGGTTCGCTGAAGCTTTTAGAGAGGGTGTCGGTGTTGATTCCGGAAAGCAAATCTGCCTGCTCGGCAATCAGCGGAACTATAAACCAGAAAATAAGGAAAACAACAAACATCATTGTCAGCAAGGTGATCAATGCACTCAGAGCCCTAGGAAATTCAATCCTTCCCAATTTAATGTTATTGAATACTTTTACAAGAGGCTGACCAATAATAGAAAGTACTGCCGCTATAAGAATATACGTAACTATTGAACTGAAAAACCATAAAAGCAATGCGACTACTGCGATGATTGGTATAACAACATACCATTTTTTATTTTTCATTGTGAAAAAATATTGAGGGGGTAAAGTTAGAAAAAAGTTTTTAGTAATTGTGATTATGCATGAGTAATGATTTATAGGAGAATGGTTGACTGCAAACCCAAAAATAAAAGTAGGATTATTTTAATTGCATTTTACTTAAGGAATTCCAGATTGCAGTATCAATTTTTCCACCTAATTTTTTTTCCTTCTGAATATTCTCCCATGCATCCTGATACAGCCTTGTTTTGAAACTGGTGACTGCTTTATTATGATATGCATGTGAATAGCTGGAATCAAGCGCAAGTGCTTTGTCAAAATAATACATGGCAAAAGGATAAGCCTCATGATTAAATAAGGTTACTCCCTTTTCATTATATTTAGATGGATCATTAAAATTATCATTACGGTTAAAATTATCTTTGATGAAAATAATCTGCAACTTAGTATTTCGCAATTCGTTATTCCCTGGTTCGTATAGCAGTCCTTCTTTACAATCTGCAACTGCATCGTTGAATTTTTCCAGCATTGTAAGGGATTTTGCCCGAAATAGATATACATTGGCAATAAAATAAGGTTTCAGACAAATTGTTTTATCATAATCAACAATTGCAGCAGTATAATTTTTATTAATGCTATACAGGTTACCCCGGTTAAAATAATATTTTGCATTGTAAGGATTTATCTGAATGGCGCTGTCCATATCCCTGATGGACCCATTAATATCACCTGTTAATACTTTTATTGATGCAATATTAACCATATCATCTGCAGGACCCGGATGAAGACTAATTATTTTTTTATAGAGATCATTAGCACCTGCCAAATCTCCGGCTGCTTTTTTAATATTGGCAAGTGAAATGTAAGCTAAAATGTTATTAGAATCCAGCAAAATTGCCTGATTCAGGTCGGCGATAGCACTTATATAATCCTTTTTCCTTGATTCATTGTCAGCCAGATTCAGCTTTATAATTGAATTTGCAGGATATTTGGAACAAGCATCTTTCCATATAGAGTATCCATCCCTCCACGCCAAACACCTTTGGTAAGTGAGAATAGAGAGTAACAAAGCATAAACCATTATGAAAATTGTCGCCCTGGATTTGAATTTATTAAATCTTGTAGTAAAATGAATGTAGCCTGCACCCACCAATAAAAAAAATCCAATTGAGGGAATGTAATTGTACCTGTCGGGCATTACATTTTCAGCAACAGGAATGATACGTAACATTAATACTACATTTATGATATAAAACAAAATACCAAAAACCACTATTCGTGAATGTTTCCGGAAATAAATCAAGATAATAGTCAATAATACCGGAGTAATAAGGTACAACCACATATAAAGCGGAACAGCGGAACCTAATGGGTTAGGATAAGGGTACAATGCCGAAAGCTTTATAGGAAGCAGCAACTTGAATATATAATTTGTCAGGACATACGTGGCATCGACAAAAGGTTCATAGAATGGCATTTTAGAATAATCCAAAAAATACCCTGTATATCGCTGAGCGTAAATGTTTAATATCCCAAAGAAAACCGCAAACAAAATGAAAGGAATTTTTTCAAGGATTACGCGCCGACTGATCAGGTTTCTTTTATAATAATAATCTACCGCAATAATAGTAACCGCAAATGATACAGCTTGCCCTTTGGATAATAATGAAAAAAAGAAAAATATAAAACACCAGATAAAGTGTTTGTTTTTCATACTCGAAATGTAGCGAATGTAATAAATTAACGCAATCAGGAAAAACAATGTAAAAAGCACATCCTTTCGTTCAGTGATTCGTGCTACCGATTCCACATGAATGGTATGTAAACCGAATAATGCAGAGGTAATCACTGCAAGGTCTACTTTTTTAAACATACCTTTTATCAGGTAAAAAACCAAGGCTGTATTTGTAAGATGGAGCAACAGATTGGTCACAAGGTAAACTGGAGCATCCAGGCCACCCATTTTATATGAAATACCTAGTGATATTAAAGTAAATGGGTGGTAATGACCATCAAAAAATGAAGTAAAAATGAAAATAATATTATGTAGCGAAAGATGTTTAATTATATTATTATTTATAACATAATTATCATCACTATAATAAGTAAAATTATTACTTAACAAAGGCAGATAAGCAATAAAACTTACTGCTAATATTAAAAATACCCAATACTTATCTTTGATTTTCATAAAGATATTTGAAATCAAAAATAAAGAAAATCTCAGTAAGAAAGTTGACTTTTAGTACCAGGCTACAAAATTGATTCTGTTGAAAAGCAGCTTATGGATTAATGTTTTAGTATCCACTCTGTTATTAGATTTAGAACATCTTCTGAAAATGTTTCTTCTATGTTTGCGTATTCAGCAGGAGATCCTGTCTTGCAGTGTTGAAATAAATGATTCAATTCCGGAAGTTCTTTTATTGTATAATCTTTATTGCCGGCCTTTTTCAGGTATTTGTCAATGGCTTCAATGTTTTCTTTTGGTGGCACCTGTAAATCTTTTTCACCATTCAAAGCAAGTACAGGGCATGTAACTTTTGTTAAACTTTTCTGAGGATCATAAGAGATGAAGAACCGCATCCATGGGCTGGTCCAGGTTGCTATTTGCTGTCCGATTTCGATTGATGTTTTAACATCATTCTTTAAGCTGTCCGGTATAGATTCCATCATTATTTTCCTGATTTTGTCAGATGCTTTTTTATCATCTTTTTCTTTTTTTATGACAGCATAAATTCTTTCATCAATTGCAATTTCATTTTTAAGCGTGTCCTCATTCATATTTTCAGCTTTGCCGATAAGATAACTCTGAAGGGATAAAATTTTCTCTCCGGTTAATCCCGGACCAGCAAGCATAACAATAAATGCCACATCCTTGCTTTTGGCTGCACACATGGGTGCTACAATCCCGCCTTCGCTATGCCCCATGATTCCAATTTTAGAAGGATTTATTTTTGAATTTGTTTTTAGAAATTCAACAGCGGCAAGTGCATCATCAGCATTATCGGCAGTTGTAGCAGTTGCATAATCACCTGTTGAGGAATTTGTTCCGCGATCGTCATAACGTAACACCGCAATTCCTTGCCTGGTAAGGTAATCAGCGATCACCAGAAATGGTTTGTGTCCCAGTAATTCTTCATCCCGGTTCTGTGGACCCGACCCGGTAACCAACACAACAGCTGTGAAATTGCTTCCTGTTGTTGGATATGTAAGTGTTCCAGCAAGCTTCACGCCGCCTTTGCTTTCAATGGTAACTTCTTCTGTGTTGTATGGATAAGGCTTCTTTGGCTCCTGGGGATGATTCACCACTTTGATAGTATCGGTATAAGCCAGGTTCAGTTTTATTTTTGTTTTGCCTTGACTCCACGTTCCGTTAATCTTCATACTGTCGATGTCCAGAACTCCTTTGTAGCGCAGGCGAGCAGCTTTACTAGTAAGTGTAAGCATACTATCATTAAGCCATGTTTTATCCATCGGCATATCTTTTACCCCTTGCTCGGTTACACTGAGTTTACTGATAAGAGAATCATTTTCATTTTTTCCGAATTCAAAAATAATGTGGAAATTCTGTCCACTATAGGTAAGTAAGCCCTGCCAGTAGCCATTAATTTTTTCATTGTATTTTTCTGAAGATGTTTTCTGACTAAATACATTCAGGGATAGGATACATCCGAGGATTATTAATAGTTTTTTCATTGTAGCAAATTTGTTGAAGTGAAAAATAAAATGAATATAATCTTGGCGAATATCTCAGCGAGAAATAATCCGCCGATAAATGAAAGTACGATTTTTGGTCCCTTGATATTCATGCAAATCCTGAAAGCATTGTACATTAATGCAATCGTCCAAATTAGCACCAGTAGCATGATGATAATTACAATAATAAAGCTTATAATATCCCAGTTGCCTATGGTTACAGGTGTTCCGATTTTTAAATATGTATAAAGAAAATAATCCAGAACTTTTTTCTGTGGAAAAATCATCGCAAATATTGGAACTATAATAAACGGAAGCCGAGCTATTGACAGGGTTCCCAGAAGATCAATGAAACGAAACCTGAGTCCTGCAATCATAAGGCCAAGAAGGCTGAAAACAATAACGATACAAGCCAGGTCAATGAAGCCTTCTGCAAGAAACCAATAAATAGTTCCTTCTACTGAAAAATGAATATCGACTACGCCATCAAGGTGAGTACCGCTCATGAAACATAGTATTCCTGTAAGAAGAATACCGGTAATGCCTGCCAGTAACGCTTTGGCGCCGGCAATATGTGTAAATGGGTTAAACAGCCAGGTTTTCATTTGGTTTGATTTTGATTGTATGTTACTTCAATTTTCTTAATTCGCTCAATGATCTCGTCAAGCATATTGCGCACTGTAGGATAACTGAGGTTTAAATGTTTTGCCATTTCTTTAATGCTTCCGCTGTACTTGATGAAATGCAATACAAACATCTGATCATCGGAAGAAAGGCTGGCAAGGGGAGGAAGATCGAACAGGCCTTCAACGCTAGTTCCGCATTTGTCGCAATGCAAACTTTTTACTTTAAGTTTGGAACTGCAACTCGGACAATTTAATGGAAATGATTTTGACATAATATTGAAATTTAGTTCTGCAAAGTAAATACAAAAATTAATATAAGTCAAGTAAAAATGAATAAAATGAATAAATATATTAATTTTATTCAAAAATGTATTGATAAAAGGAAGCGGATACCTTATTACATAAACATCGTCAAAGTAAGTTTGTATGCGATATTATCTTTAAAATGAGGGAATGCATAGCTGCCATAGCGGTAATAAGCTCCAACGCCAAGTCCGTAGAAACCTGTATTGATGATATTATTGATCAGAAGTCCTGATTCGATATATCCTTTACGAAGAGTTTTTAAATCGACATTAAAATGTTTATTTCCATTATTCAAATCACCTATGCAGAAATTTGTTGCTATAGCAAATTCAGGTGCAAATTTTTTCACGCGTAATAATAATTTTCCAAAACTGTGTGTGAAGAATAATGCTGCATAGCGATTGGATAGAAACTCATTCATGCGCATGGTGGTAAAACTGTTGGGTGCTTCAATGGTAAATTGGCGGTAGCTGCCTATACCATTGTATAAATTGCAATAGGGAAGGTCTCCGTCAATATAACCTGCTTGCAGATGAAATGTTGGAGTACCAAGTGTTTTAATGTAAAATGATTTTTTAATTTTGAATTCGTATTTATTGTAGGCAAATTCACCATCAAGGAAATTGTTAAATCCATGGATATAATTAAACCATATAATAGGATAATTGGTTCCCTGTGAAATTTTATACCGCAATGTTTTGATGAATTTTTCTTTATAGCTGTAACAAAGGTTTAGAGAAAGTTCAGTGAAATTATAATTTTTTAATAGTACAGACACATTCTCAAAATTGATTCCATAAGCATAACCATTAGTAACATTTTTATTAATTTGGCTTAAGCCAAATTCTCCTTTAAGATAACGCAGGGCATTGAAACCAATAAAGACTTCCCGTCTCTCCACTTTATCCATTAACTTAATCAAATAGTTTCGCAACTGTGCATCACCAAGAAACGGATTTTGTTCAAAGAAACTTATGCCACCTGATTCTTTCACATCGTTGTAATATCTAACACCAATACTAATGTCTTTTTTTTCTGAGAGCTTCAATGCTGCATCCCCGCCGTATTTCCAGGCTTCATCATGAAAACCGTACGCAGCATATCCACCTGCAACAATTCTTTTACTGAATTTGTAATTGGTATGCATTCCCATACCAAGGCGCAACCCTTCATATCCGTTAAAATGTAAAATTTTATCAAGATCAATGTCTACAGTTTTTATTGGAATTTTGCCCGACATCAGCGTTTCACCAAACCGCATCGTTCTGTCGAAATTTGCTTTCTTTCCGATACTGTCGATAACCTGATAAGTGCGCTTATCTTTTATGCTCAAGCTGTCAATACGGTATGCTTTCCATACAGTATCCCCGGGTGCAACATTCGCATCCTGAACTTCCATTTCAATATTGGAAAATTCACTTTTATTTAGTTTCGGATTCAGATTAATGTCCTGCAAATAACTTCTGCCCTGACCAATAAGCTGAACATGATTCATCGAGATATTCTTAAAAATAAAATCGGAATTCAGCTGCATCGGGAACCATTGCTTGTTATCAATAAGCTCATATTTCTGACGGATTTTTATTGCAAGTCCGCCTTCTTCCTCATTTGCCGGTTCTGCAATAACATCCTGAATAGCATAACCATTTGTGTTAATATAAAGCAAACCTTTCAGTCCATCGAAATTTCTTTTCTTATGCGGTTTAAATGATATAACGTAAATGCTGTCGGAGCCACTGTATAAAGTATCTTCAAGCAGGAAAAAATACCTGTCGGTGCTTCCTTTAGCAACGGGAGTAATATAATTTTTATCGCCGATATGTATCAGGTCACTGTAAAATGAAAACGATTGCATCTGTGTTACAAGCATAGCAAACAATGGATCTTTAAATCCTGAAACCTTTGAAGCTACAAGCTTTTCATAGTTTTTGTCGGGGAACATGAATTTTCTTTCTGTAACACTTTCCATCAGAAATAGATATTGTTTTTCGAAAAAAGCTTTTGTTTTTATAAGATTTGAATCGCTGGCAGCACTGTCGGACTTGATAGAATCAAGGTTTGCTGTGAAGATCATTTTATTGTAGGAAATGTATGAAAATGATCCGAGCTTTTCAGGATTGTTCCTGTCCTTGTTGGCTATCATCATGTTGATGATACGATGTGCCGGATTTTCTCCGGGAAAAATCACTACTTCGTTTAACTGAATTTCTTTTTTCTTCAGATTAATGACCACATTTTTTTTGTCGGTCATTGTGTAAACATAAGTTTCATAACCCACATAACTGAGTTTTACCGAATCAATAGGCGTAGTATAATTAATTTTAAAGTTGCCGTCGATGTCGGTTTGAATTACCTGGTAATCGCTGTTTACAAGGATGTTTACAAATGCGAGTGGAGCTTTCGACTGGGAATCAACTACTTTTCCGGAAAGTGATGTGTGTTGTGAAAAAAGAATTTGCGGAAGTGAAAATAATAAAAGTGAAATGCAAAATTTAATCAACGTTTGATATAAATTCAATTTCAAACGCAGATTCATAGGTTTATTTAATTTCATTAACATTTACAATGGCAGTCCACACACTTAGTGTTCCGTGATCATCTATAGCCGTCCATATAGGTCTAACAATGTTATTGTACGCAGCAACGCCAATATAGTCGCCCATAAAAGTATAGCTTTTCGGCATAAAGGATCGGTCATTTACTTTGAAGTTCACAAAAGTTTTACCTCCATCAACAGAGCGAGCCATATATACATCTGTTTTTCCATCTTTGTGATTTCTCCTGTCATACCAAATCATATAAATATTTCCATTTGCAGGATCCACTGTAATCCATGGATGGTATTGGTGCGCAGATGTAGAGTCGTTGTTTACTTTTTTAGGTGAAGACCATGTTGTTCCCTGATCCGTTGATTTTGAAAAGAAAATATCGGCATCGCCATTGTCTTTCTTCTTGTCGGCCCATGTTATATAGATTGAGCCTGAATTCGGCCCACTGCTCAAATCGCAGGCTATGATGGGAAATACATAACACCTGTACATTCCGGAAACACTGATTGACCATTTATTATTCAATGGTGAAACCTTAATATCCTTATCCATCCAGGTTTTCCCACTATCGAGCGATTTATCGAAATAAATTCCTTCAGTGCTTACCCAGGTTGCATACACTTGTCCTTTGGGGCCAATTGTAGGCATTGCGCCAATTACAGATTTCCAGTTTTCAAAATCGGGACCTGATTTTTCATTGATCTTTTTGCCAGTTGACCATGTTTTCCCAAGGTCTTTGGAAATTGAAAGATTTATATCTGTGATTGTTTTTGTCTGAGTCCTTCCATTCGGTTTTTTTTGTTCAGTCCATAAAACATAAATGTAATTCGATTTGGGATCAATCGCAGCCCATTCTTTATCCTGCGACAATTTTCCGTTCAGTCCGAGATAAGTTCCATTGTTCCAGTTGATTCCTTTGTTGAATGATTTCTGGCAAACCAGGCGGTCGTAAGGATTGCCGTCTTTCATTTTTGAAAGATGGAAGTAATAAAAATTTCCAAGCGAATCAACAAGTAAGCAGGGATCGCCCCAAACACCATACGATGATTCGAGTGTGCCGTCACGCCAGGTTTTCCCTGTGTCAGCTGAAAAATAATAATTTTCAGTATTTGCAGCAGCAACAATCACATTTGGCTTTTTAGGATTAATACATATAGTGGTTTCTTCCGGTTCATTTTTGCCACTGATCCTGATATTCTTGTGCTGCGCAAAGATGGTATCGCTGCTCAAGCATAGCATTGCACAAAATAAAAATATTAATATGTGAATCCAGCTTTTCTTCATTTCTTTCCCTTGTCCTTCTTAGGCTTTTTATTCAGCGCCTTCAGGTCAACCAGTGCTGTCCAGACACTTAAGGCTGAATGCTGATCCATGTTTGTCCATATTGGCCTCACAATATTATTGTATGCGGAAATATTATTGTAATCTCCCATGAATTGCGATGCTACAGGTGTAAAGGATCGATCACTTACTTTAAAATTCTGAAAATTTTCCCCACCATTTGTGGAACGTGCCATGTAAACATCTGTGGTGTTATCTGAATAATTTCTTCGGTCGTAAAAAACCATGTATAGGTTGCCGTTAGCCTGATCTATGGCCATCCATGTAAGGAACTGATGGCGTTTTGTTGAATCATCATTTACTCTTTTTGGCTTTGACCAGGTAAGTCCGCCATCAGTTGATTTTGCAAGCCAGATATCAGAATTCTTTTCACCGTTACGCAAATCGGCCCAGTTGATATAGATGGTTCCTTTGTTCGGACCATCGCTAAGATCGCAGACGGTTATTGGCATTCCGTTGCAGCGCTGTAAACCGGGGATATTATAATCCCAACCGCCTGGCATATCTGATACAATTATGTCTTTATCAAGCCAGGTTTTTCCTGAATCAAGTGATTTGTCAAAATAGATGCTATCGTTACATCCCCAGGCCACATAAATTTCGCCTTTTGGCCCAACAGCCGGTACTGCACCCTCCACGGTATAGCTGTTGTCTTCGCAGCCCCCGGAATATTGATTGATGCGTTTTGGTTCACTCCAGGTTTTACCACCGTTAAATGATTCAGTGAAAAGGATATTCGATTTGTCAGTTTTGCTTTTGCTATTGTACTTGTCAAACTGAGTCCATGTAACGTAAATATTATTTGTTTTTGGGTCCACTACCACCCAGTGCTTGTCCTGAACTTTTTTTCCATTCAATCCGCTGTAGGTTCCCGGTGACCAGAACACACCACCATCAATGGATTTCTGGCATACTGTACGATCTACCCAGCTACCGCCAACAGGATTTGACAAATGAAAATAATAAAAATCTCCGGCAGTATCTGCAACTATACAGGGGTCGCCCCATACTCCGTAAGGACTTTTCAGTTGACCGCCTCTCCATGTTTTTCCTGTGTCGCTCGAAAAATAATAATTGTCAATATTGGCTCCGGCAGCAATCAGTGCAGGGTTTTTGGGATTGATGCAGATTGTTACTTCTTCAGGGTCGTATTGGTTGCTGATGAGAACGTTTTTATGCTGTGAAAAAACTAAGTCATGAAATGTCAGCAATATCAATATGACAGGTAAAATATATTTGAAAATTATGCGCAGCATATAAGGGTAAAATGAGATTGTATAAATAACGTTTATTCTTTGTTTTTAGTGTCGATGAAAATAGTTACAGGACCATCATTTATCAGTGAAACATTCATCATTGCCCCGAAAATACCTGCCTGTATTGGTTTGCCAAGATCAATTTTAAGTTGTTTCAGAAATTTCTCATACAAAGGTATAGCAATTTCAGGTTTTGCAGCTTTGATATACGATGGCCGGTTTCCTTTTTTTGTTGCTGCGTGCAGCGTAAACTGGCTTATAACAAGGATACTTCCTTTAACATCGTGAATGCTTAGATTCATGAGACCTTTATCATCGCTGAAGATTCTCAGCTGCACAATTTTTTTGCTGAGCCATTCAATATCTTCATTGCTGTCGTCATCTTCGAATCCAGCAAGCACAAGCAAACCAGCCGAAATTTTTCCGGTGACTCTTTCATCCACTTTAACTGATGCTTCTGATACCCGCTGAATTACAACCCTCATATTGAAAATATCTAAACAAAAATACGAAAAAGGCTTTAATCTAAAGCTTTCAAAATAAAGGATCTTAATAGAAATTTGAGATTTGAAGAGATAAACCAGCAGGAGTTCAACTAAAATATGAACCCGGGTTAAATTGTTTCCTGAGAATCTTTAAGGATGTTATACAAAAATTCCCGTGCACGGAATAGTTGTGCTTTCACCGTGCCTAGGGGAAGTTGCATTTCGGCGGCAATTTCTTCGTAAGATAATTCCTGAAAATAGCGCATTTCAATAAGAGTGCGGTAGCGTGGTTTTAATTTCTCCACAATCTCACGCATAAGCATTACTTTTTGCTTCTTGATAAAATGTTCCTCCGGATCGGGTACCTGGGCGGGAATGTTGTGGGCCATTTCAGTACCGTCTTCATTCTCGAAAGTTTTATCAATAGAAAAAGTCATTTTCTTTTTCTTACGGATATAGTCAATACAGTTGTTAGAAGCAATTTTGAAAAGCCATGTACTGAAAGCGTAATCGGGGGTATACTGGTGAAGTTTTTTAAATGCTTTTCCGAAAGCTTCAATAGTGAGGTCATCAGCATCATCGGAATTATTAGTCATCTTCAGCAGCATGAAATAAATGGAATCCTTATAATTGTTCATCAGTGCTGCATAGGCTTTCTGATCGCCCATATCAACAGCCTGCTGAACAAGCTTATAATCGCGTAATGCTTTGTCGGTAAGGTGGGATGCTACTTCCATTTATTTTCCTTCACAAGTACATTTGAAAATGCAATAAGCGGATTTATAAGTATAAAAAGAAAATCCATTAGTGGCGAAATTAATAATAAATTTTTCTCGTCCAACTTATTCATGGATTTTTTAAAAATAAACATTTGTGTTGCTACCTTCAGAACAAATAACGAGCAAATAAGTATAATATTATAAAACGAGCTTTCCCTTGTCAGCATTATAATAAGGAATAGAAGGCTTGCATAGAATAGAAGGTTAGATACAGGAAAAAGAGCAAGCAAAATTTTGTTTTTCCTTTTGTACATAAATCCAGTGGCATAATGTCTTTTCTTTTGCCTTATCCAGTCGGAAAAAGTAGCCTTAGGTGCAGAAAATGTGTGAGCCTGGTTCGATATTTCAATTGCTGTATTATTTTTAGAAGCAACCTGATTAATGAAAAGATCATCGTCACCTGATGGAATGTGATAATGCGAGGTAAATCCTTTACTTTTAAAGAAGAGTTCCCTGTTGTAAGCCAGGTTTCTTCCAACACCCATATAAGTCATACCTGAGAGTGACCATGAAAAATAGTGTATAGCGGTCATCAGTGTATCGAACCTGATAAGCCGGTTCACAAAACCCGGTGCCTTTTCATAACCGCTGTATCCGAGAACAATCTGGGTATTCCCTTTGAAATTATTCTGCATTTCTGCAATCCAGCGGTTGCTTTTTGTTATGCAGTCGGCATCAGTGAGAAGAAGCAGGTCGTGTTTTGCAGATTTAATACCCACGGCCAATGCAAATTTTTTACCAACAAAAAAGTTCACATTCTTTCGGATGGTAACCACATTTAGGTTTGGATATTTTTCTGCCATTGATTTCAGCAGATAATTACTGTCGTCATCGGAGCAGTCGTTCACAACCACCACTTCAAAATCAGGATAATCCTGTTCCAGAATTGCGGGAAGATTTTTTTTAAGATTGGTGTATTCGTTCTTAGCGCAAATTACGACTGATATAGGTTTATACTGGTTTTCGATTGGCTTTTTCTTGTAAAAAGCAAGTTTGCCGAATATACCCCAGTAGTATATTATCTGTATTAAAAAGCAAAGTGCAAACAGAATGAAAACTGAAAGTAAATTTATATTTGATGTGATATCCTGAAAAAACATTTTAAAAAAATTCTAAGTGTGCAAAATTATCCAAACTAAAATTTTAAGGTTTATCTTTGCCGCTTTATTTATAAACAAATTAGGGTGAGTTTTCAAATATCGCATACAGATACGGCCACAAAAGCAAGGGCAGCAGTTTTAAAAACTGACCATGGTGAAATCAAAACACCAGTGTTTATGCCTGTGGGAACGGCAGGAACAGTAAAGGCCATACATCAAAAGGAATTGAAAGAGGATGTTAAAGCCCAGATAATTCTTGGAAATACCTATCATCTTTATTTAAGGCCCGGTCTTGAAATTCTGGAAAAAGCTGGTGGGCTTCATAAATTCAACAGCTGGGATCGGCCGATACTTACTGACAGCGGTGGCTACCAGGTATACAGCCTTGCTGATAAAAGAAAAATGACCGATCATGGTGTTATTTTTCAATCACATATCGATGGTTCAAAGCATGAATTTTCTCCTGAAAGAGTAATGGATATTGAAAGGACCATTGGAGGCGATATAATCATGGCATTTGATGAATGTACGCCTTTTCCATGCGATTATAAATATGCAAAAAAATCTATGCATATCACACATAAATGGCTGGAAAGATGTATAGGCCGTTTTGATGAAACAGAAAATAAATATGGATATGCTCAGAAACTTTTTCCGATTGTTCAGGGAAGTGTTTATTCAGATCTTCGCAAGCAATCCGCTGAATTCATTGCACAGCAGGGGAGAGAAGGCAACGCGATTGGTGGTTTATCTGTTGGTGAGCCCACGGAAGTGATGTATGAAATGACAGAACTTGTTTGCGGAATTCTTCCAACAGATAAGCCCAGATACCTTATGGGTGTTGGAACTCCTGCAAATATCCTTGAAGGAATTGCCCTTGGTGTGGACATGTTCGATTGTGTGATGCCAACCCGCAATGCCAGGAATGGCATGCTCTTTACAAGAAATGGCATTATGAATATGCGCAACGAAAAATGGAAAGATGATTTAAATCCAATTGATGAAGATGGGACTTCCTTTGTTGACAAGCAATACAGCAGGGCATACCTTCGTCATTTATTTGTGGCGAAAGAAATTCTTGGTGCAATGATAGCAACGCAGCATAATCTGGCATTTTATGTTTGGCTGGTCACGGAAGCCCGAAAACGTATTATTGACGGTACTTTCGGAGGTTGGAAGGAGAAAATGGTGAAACAGGTTTCGAAAAGAATGTAATTGATAATTTGTCATTTCGAGCGAAGCGAGAAAACTAATTCAACAAGAATAGATTTCTCCCGAAGGTTGAAATGACATTATTTCTTATGACAAAAAAATCAAATCCAAATACCGATTCGTTTTTTCAACGAGTATACGAAGTAGCTCGACTGGTTCCTTATGGAAGGGTGACGAGTTATGGCGCTATTGCTAAATATCTTGGCAGTGGAGGATCAGCACGGATGGTGGGCTGGGCAATGAATGCATCACATCTGCAAAATGTTCCTGCGCACCGTGTTGTTAACAGGATTGGTTTGCTAACAGGAAAGCATCATTTTGAAGGAAGTAAACTGATGCAACAACTTTTGGAGAGTGAAGGAATAAGAGTAAAGGAAGACAAGGTTGTAGCTTTTAAGAAATTATTCTGGGATCCTCAAAAGGAACTTTTATAGAAAAATTATTTTTTTTATTGTCATATTCAAATTTCTACTTATCTTTACACAGTCTAAATAAAAATTTAAAATGGCTTATACAAATGAACAGGTTCTGGATGCACTGAAACATGTGATAGAACCTGACTTGAAGAAAGATTTAGTTACGCTGAATATGATCAGCGATGTGAAGGTAGAAGGAAAAGAAATTTCATTTACGGTAATTCTTACCACACCAGCGTGCCCATTAAAAGAAAGTATAAAAAGAGCCTGCATTGAAGCAGTTCATGAGTATGTTGGTAACGATACAAATGTAACGGTGAACCTTACTTCAAAAGTAACATCTAAACGTCCAAAAGATACCGAAGAAATTTTAAAGGGAGTTAAGAATATAATTGCAGTTGCATCAGGCAAAGGTGGCGTTGGAAAGTCAACAGTGGCGGCAAATCTGGCTGTAGCACTTGCAAAACTAGGGTCAAAAGTCGGATTGATTGATGCTGATATTTACGGACCTTCTGTACCTGTGATGTTTGGACTGGAAGGTGCAAAGCCAGATGTTGTTGAAATCAACGGTAGTCCGAAAATGGTTCCGATGGAAAAATTCGGAATTAAGATTTTATCTATTGGATTTTTTGTAGATCCTGACCAGGCCCTTGTATGGCGCGGACCTATGGCTTCAAGCGCACTTTCGCAATTGTTCAAAGATGCTGACTGGGGCGAACTTGATTATCTTGTAATTGACATGCCTCCGGGAACAGGTGATATTCATCTTACACTTGTTCAGACCGTGCCTGTTACAGGCGTTGCAATTGTGAGCACACCGCAAAAAGTAGCTTTAGCTGATGCACGAAAAGGCGTGAGCATGTTTAAGCAGGAATCTATCAATGTGCCGGTGCTGGGGCTTATTGAGAATATGTCATGGTTCACTCCTGAAGAATTGCCTGAGAATAAATATTTTATTTTTGGTAAAGACGGGTGTAAAAAACTTGCTGAAGAAATGAATGTCCCATTACTCGGGCAAATTCCACTTGTTCAAAGTATACGCGAATCGGGCGATGCAGGAAGCCCAATAGCAATGGATGAAAAATCGCCGGTATCAAAAGCATTCATGGAATTAGCGCAAAAACTTGCCCAACAGGTTGCAATTCGCAATGCTACCATGGAAGCAACAAAGAAAGTTGAAATGATTACCAAGTAGGTTAAAAGTGATAATTTAAAAGTAAAAATAATAAGTACGGATTTGTGAGTTCAGATAGCAGATGTGGAACTTACGACTCAGATTAAAAATAATATTTATAATTAAACATTTAATAAAAATTGCAATGAATCAGAATCCAGAGCTAATAAAAAAAGTGACAGCAGTAATTGACCAGATCAGACCTTACCTTGAAGCAGACGGTGGCAATATTAAATTCATTGAAGTTACCGACGACAATGTAGTGAATGTTGAATTGCAGGGTGCATGTGCATGTTGTCCCATGAGCGTTATGACTTTGAAGAATGGTGTTGAAGAAGCTATGAAAAAAGCAATTCCTGAAATTAAATCAGTGGAAGCTGTGAATATGGCGAAATAAATTTGCCAATTATATTTGATTTTTTCTCACGACTCCCTTGTATAACCTCAGGCAGTGCGTTTAACGTATATTAAAATTGCCACGACCTTAAAGTCGTGGCAATTTATGATACATTTTTATTGGGCTTCAGCTCAAAATTAAATTCAATTTTTATTGAGCTTTTACCAGATAATAATTCTTCTTTCCTTTTTGCACTAAAATATACCTCTCATTCAGAAGATCATTTTCTGTTGCATTGTATTCTTCACCTATTTTTGTTTTATTGATGCTGATGCTTCCTTCTTTCAGCATGCGGCGTGCCTCACCTTTTGATGCAGTGATATTTGTTTTGTCCGAGAGAAAATCAATAACTGAAATTCCTTGTTTTAATTCATCTTTACTGATTTCTGTCATTGGCACACCTTCGAAAACTGCAAGCAAAGTATCTTCATCAAGTTTCTTAAGCATTTCGGTTGTGCTTTTTCCGAAAAGAATTTCTGATGCATCAACAGCCGACTGATAGTCTGCTTCTGAGTGAACACGGATGGTGATATCTTTTGCAAGCGCTTTCTGCAAAAGTCGTAAATGAGGTGCTTTGTTATGTTCCTCTTCCATCGCTTCAATTTCTTCTTTTTTGAAAAGCGTGAAAATGCGGATATACCTAGAAACGTCTGCATCACTTGCATTCAGCCAGAACTGATAAAATTTATAAGGTGAAGTTCTTTTCGCATCAAGCCACACATTGCCGCTTTCGGTTTTCCCGAATTTGGTTCCGTCGGCTTTTGCAATAAGTGGAGTGGTAAGTGCATAAGCTTCCCCACTGGCCTTTCTGCGTATAAGTTCAGTACCGGTAAGAATATTTCCCCATTGATCAGAGCCTCCCATCTGAATTTTGCAGTTTTTATTCTGGAATAAATATAGATAGTCATAACCCTGAACAAGCTGGTAACTGAATTCGGTGAACGACATCCCGCTTTCCATGCGGTTCTTCACTGAATCTTTTGTCATCATATAATTAATAGTGATGTGTTTTCCAATGTCTCTTATAAATTCAAGGAAACCGAAATTTTTAAACCAGTCGTAATTATTTACAATTTCTGCAGAATTTGCACCGCAATTAAAATCAAGAAATTTTTCAAGCTGTTTCCGCTGGCATTGCAGGTTGTAATTCAGGATATCTTCTGATAATAAATTTCTTTCTGCAGATTTTCCTGATGGATCGCCCACCATGCCTGTGGCTCCGCCTACCAGCGCAAATGGCTTGTGTCCGCTTTGCTGGAAATGCAGGAGTGTCATAATCTGGACAAGATTGCCCACACCAAGAGAATCGGAAGTTGGATCAAATCCGATATAGCCGGAAGTCATTTCTTTGTTCAGTTGTTCTTCTGTTCCGGGCATAATATCGTGTATCATGCCTCTCCACTTTAATTCATCAACAAAATTCATAGTCACTGATTTTATATTTGCAAAATTAGGAAAATATTTTGTTATAGAATTTTGCCTACCTTAGCATCATGATACTTGTTACCGGAGGCACCGGCCTTGTTGGTTCACACCTGCTTTTTGATCTTGTACGATCGGGCGAAATTGTGCGTGCGCTGAAAAGAGAAAACAGTTCAACTGAACTTGTGAAAAAAGTATTTTCCCTTTATTCTCCGGATGCAGAAATGCTGATGGAAAAGATAGAATGGATAATTGGCGATATAACCGATATTTATTCGCTTTATGAAGCAATGCAGGATGTAGAAAAAGTGTATCATGCTGCTGCGATAGTGTCATTTCATGCATCGGATTATAATGAGATGATGAAGATAAATATTGATGGTACCGCAAACGTGGTGAATGCCTGTCTTCATAAAAAAATAAAAAAACTTTGCTTTGTTAGTTCTATTGCAACACTTGGCAGAAAGGACAATGAAGAACTGATTGATGAAGAAACGCACTGGAAAAATTCTAATACAAATTCGGCATATTCAATTAGTAAATATGGCGCCGAAAGGGAAGTCTGGCGTGGAATTACAGAAGGACTTTCAGCGGTGATTGTAAATCCTTCTGTAATTATTGGTCCGGGTGAATGGAAAAAAGGAAGCAGCCAGTTGTTTCAACAGGTGTGGAATGGATTGCGCTATTATACACATGGTATGAACGGTTATGTGGATGTGCGTGATGTTGTGAAATGCATGATCCAACTTATGGATAGTGAAATAGAAAATTCACGGTTTGTCGTATCCTCTGAAAATCTTGACTACCTTGACTTATTCAGCATAATTGCAGAGGGACTGGGAAAGAAAAAACCTTCGGTGAAAGCAACAGCTTTCCTGAGCCAGGTGGCATGCAAGGCGGAATGGATCAGGACAAAATTGACCGGTAAAAAACCTCTGATCACGAAAGAGACTGCAAGGACTGCATTTCAACGCTATCAGTATTCAACAGAAAAAATAAAAAAGGCAATAGGAATTGAATTCATTCCGGTAAAACTATCTATTCAGGAAAATTGTAAACAATTTCTTAAGGATCGACTTTAGTATTTTTCAGAAATTTTAGTTACCCGCAGATTCCGCAGATACACGCAGATAAAAAAGCACAAACAAAATTTCTGCGCATATCATCGGTATCTGCCGAAAATTAAAATCGGATTTTTATTTTTCAGGTAAAGATTTTTTCCTCAACCTTCTGGAAATCGAAAGAAAGAATGAATACAGGAGCATGATTACGCTCATGTATACTGCTGTGCGCGCAATATAATCGCCATATTTTACATAGAATGTCATTGTATCATTGAGCGAAACATCCTGTTTTATCACATCTCCAAGCCACCAGCCAGTCATCTGTTGCACTTCGCCACGCTGATTGATGAATCCGGAAATGCCTGTATTCGCTGACTGAACAACGGAACGCCTGGTTTCAATGGCTCTCAACGATGCATAACTGAAATGTACGCGATATCCTGGTGTATCTTCCCACCATCCATCGTTGGTGATGATGCAGATAATATTTGCACCATTGCTTATATAATCACTTACATATTCACCATAAATGGATTCATAGCAAATTACAGGTGCGGCTTTTATTTTTTTATCTGCAGAATAAAAAACCGTTCTATCATCCTGCACTCCTAAGCTTCCACTTATACCACCCATGTCAAGGGCGAATTTTTCAAGTGGTTTTAGTAGTTTCGGGAAAGGCATTTTTTCTACACCGGGAACCAAAATTGATTTGTGATAAACTTGCACATTTTGGGATGAGTCGAGCAGCATTGCTGAATTGTAGGCATCATACCAGCTGTTATCATAAGGATACCTGCGGGCGGTGAGGGAAATTTTTTCTCCCGGCTGAAACATTTTATAGGAACTTAACCCAATTAGAATATTGAGGTTTGGATGAGTCTGAAGAAATATTTTCAGGCTGTCAACACTTCTTGATTCATCAAGCTTGTCTTCCCAAACTCCTTCAGGAATGGCTGTTTCGGGGCCTACCATCAAATTGGTTTTATCATCCGTTTTAAGTCTGGCAAGTTTTAAAAGTATTGAAAGTTGCTGTTCGGAACTAAGTCCTCCAAATTTTTCATTGTATGGGTCAATATTCGGCTGTACAGCAACCACGCTTATTTTAGGACCTTTATCTTCATAATTATAATATATAATAAGCGAGATGCCAATCGGTATAATGATAAGAAGGCAGCAGGATAATGAATGCAGGCATCTGTATTTTAAAGTATATTCTTTGTTCAAAAACAATTTGATGGAACGGAATACCATATAATTTACAAGTAGTACCCATAACGATCCGCCAAGAGCGCCGGTATATTCATACCATTGTATCCATGCCGGATGATTCGAAAAACCATTACCAAGATTTAGCCATGACCAGCTAAGATCCCAGTGCATATGAAGAAATTCGAAGCTAAGCCAGTAAATAATAAAAGTTAAATAAACTGAATTATGCCTTAGTACAGTTCGTGTATAATGAAATAACGACAGGATAACTGCCATAAAAAGCGAATTAAAAACCACTGCCATTGTAACTCCAAACCCTGATGAATAATAGATCCAATAGGTGGTAAGAAGATTCCAGATGAACATCGAGAGATATGCATAACCGAAAAAACTGTACCTGTTAAAGCGATCTTTATTTTGATAAATATAGTCTTCAATCAGAAGCAGAGGAACAAAACCAAAAAATAATAAAAGCGGGAATCCCTTTACCGGCCAGCCAAACACAAGGAGCAGTCCGCTTATAACAGATAAAAGATATAAATGTCTTTTCTTTAATTTCATTTACAAGAGTTCATTATATATAAATAATTTGTCATGCTGAGCTTTTCGAAGTATGACAATCACTGTATTTTATGGTCTTTCTTCGATTAGGCTTCTATTAACTTAGCCTGACAAAGCTGCGTGACACTTATGTAATTTGAATCTAAACATAATACTAATTTGAATTTGGATTTTTGTAAAGCTTTATAAATACAGGCCATGACTTAAATTCATTCATCAAAATCCAGTTATTATTCAAATTCTGAATTTCTTCAGGTGCAAAAGTATTTGAAATATTTGACTGCACAATATAATCCCATTTGTCAAAATCTTTTTTGTCGAGATCAGAAAACTTAAAATTAATTTTGTCGAGATAAGTATCAGATCTGCTGAAATGCATAGGATACTCAGCACCTACTTGCTTCGGATCAATTCCATTTGAAGAAATAAAAGTATCAAGTTCTTTTTCAATTTTAAAGTACGGAATAAATTTTATTGATGCATCCCAGCCATTGCCAAATCGTTCAGGGTACATTATGAAATTTCCAAAAAATAGTATGATGCATGTAAATCCAATTATAAAGAATCGTAACGATTTATTTGAAATTTTGTCTACAATCATCAGGAATGGAATTATTGCTAGAATAATAGTGATGAGCAGATACCTGTGAGATACAGGGTAGGATGTAGCCCAATAAAAAACAAAATAATATAATAGCGAAAATCCAAGAAATACGAATGCGTGATTTTCTTTTGTAAATAATTTTTTTTTGAATAAAAGGATTAGTGCAAAAATTATGACAGGAACCCAGATAATAATTCTTCCGAAATCGAAAATTTTCCAGAAAATATAAATGAAGTTTCTGAGAAACATTTCGGCGGAGTTTAATTTTTGAAATGAGTCAAAGGCTTTGTGCACAAGATACCAGCCCTGCACGCTATGATGGTATACCAGCCAGCAACAGAAAATGAAAGCAGGAATTAAATAAGGAAAAATTTGTTTTGTAAAATGATTTATGAAATTCTTTTTATTAAAATTTTTCCATTCAGAATAAATATCATAAAAGAAAATTCCAAAAACCAATGTAAATCCACGAAGGTTCAGCATTGGAAGCATAATTAGCGATAGAACGAAAAATATATTTTTCTTTTTGAAATAAACAGAGTTCAATCCATAAAGAAAGAAGAAAGTAATTGCGAGGTCGTAGCCTCCCATCAGGCAAACCGTAAGGAAGGTTGGTTCGAACAACAGTAAAAGAAAAAGAAATAAAAGTGAAATTTCAGGATATAATGCTTTTGCAATTTTTTTTAACTGAAGTATAATCCCAATCAGGAAGGGTAAAACTGCAAGATGCATTACCAGCAAGGATTTCCCGAACACTGTCCACAAAAGGGCAATGTAGGTGCCGTAAAGCGGGGGCATTCCGTTATCAATATCAAAAATAAACGAGGAAAAATTTGATTCATAAATTTTGTTCGCCAGAGAACCAACGTACCCCATTGTCCAGAAAAATGGGATGTTTCGTGAAAGAAAAATAATAAGAGAGAAAATTAGAATGCATACAACAGTGATAAATGTTTCTGTTGAATATTTTTTTAAAAGGCCGGTTGACACTGTCTGCATACTATCTTATAAAAGCATCAAAGGAATCAATACTGCAAGGATTAGCAGGGCTAAAATTAGTGATAAATTCAGGATTAAGAAAACAGGATTGAGTTTTAACGAAAGTTTGAAAATATCAAACAATGAACGGAAAGCAGCGGCAGTATTCACTTTGCTTTTACCAAGCAGCCGTTTGTATGCACTAACTGTAGATTCGGATATTTTAAAACCGGCATATGTAAAAAGAATAGTGACGCTTTCGCTGAAAGCCATGGAATCCGGGCATTTGGCGATAAAAGGGATTGCTTTTTCTTTTTTAAATATTTTAAACCCGGAATTTATATCATGTACTGGGATTTTTTTTCTGAAAGCGAAAGATATAAATGACCTGATAATTATCTTTCCAAATGTTTTATAGGGAGTGCTGTGATTCTCTCCTTCACGTTTCCCGACAACAAGATCGCATTTGCTACTTTTGATATGAGAAAATAATTTCTCAATATCTGCCACTTTATGCTGCCCGTCGGCATCAAAGTTTACCAGGTATTGTGAGGTTGAATATTCAATTCCTTTTTTTAATGCAGCCCCATAACCTTTATTTGATTCATTGAGAAGAATTATGAGTTGACCTTTGAAATTATTTTCAAAATATGTGGATGTCGCGTCAGTTGATCCGTCGTCAATGATAATAAGTTGCCAGTTATTTTTCTTTGTGATAGCAATAAGTTCAGGAATGATCACTTTCAGTGAATCCAGTTCATTGTACGCAGGTATCAGTACTGAAAGTTCATTCGTCATCCTTCAAAGATAATTGGATTGATGCATTGCTTGCTTCGCAAAAATAAGAAGAAAAGAATACGCAGAGAAAAAGTGAAATGAGTTTACCGCATCAAATACATTTTCCCGAATTCCTGTGTAAAATATTTATCGGCTGCCGTAGGATTTTTATCAATGTTCTTGCCGTTTATATTGGTAACCACGCGATACAAGTAAACTCCGTTTGCCAGCTGATCGCCAAAATCATCTTTACCATCCCATGCATACTGCGAAATGTTGCGTCCAATATGAATATTGCCAAGATCTTCCATCCCAATTTCACGAACAACTTTTCCTGTGATGGTCATGATCTGAATTTTGAAATAGGTCGGAATTTCAGATCCTGTAAGCAGGAATACAAAGCGTGTGGATGTTGAAAAGGGGTTAGGCCAGTTCATTACTTCCGTAATTGTCGATTTATTGATCACTTCAAAGTCAATTTTATAATCATAATCGCCCGAAGAATTCTTTGATTTATCTGTTGCCTGGACAATGAGCGTATAAATTCCGTCAATTGGAAATTCAGCGTTAAGTTCAATGCGGCACTTGTTATCAGTGCTTGTGGCAGTAGGATAATAAGTCATTTCGCCAAAGTCCTGTTGTTTGAAATATACTCTTTCGGCTGTGGCAGCACCGGGTTTCTGAATATAGATTTTAAATAAACTTGTATCGCGCAAATCATTGAGCAGCAGAAATTTATTTTCATCTTTCAAACGTATTTCTATCATTGGTTTTGAAGAAACAATATCGTTGTCCATAATATGTACTCCATCGAAAGTCACGTCCAGCAAAGGATTTATCCTGTCGGCATCCACAAAGAAATTCACTGCACCAATATTGTTAAAGTGGTATTGTTCGGGCTGGTCGTTGTTGGGGTTGGCTTCAATCCAAAGGCTGTTTAGCCCAGGCAGACCTGTAGTGCAGAAAGCAACCGTATCAATAATTATATCACCTGCCGGATGTTTATGGTAGCGGTGGTAATATACAGGGTGCACAAGCCTGTTTGCATCAATTATCCAGTAGTGCACAAGAAGGCTGTCCATATTGTATTCACTGATATTGTGGATAGCTGTTGAGAAACGCACGCTATCCCCTTCAAGCAATGTATCTTTATAAAAACTGAAATTTATTGAAGGATCCAAAGCAGTTTCAGGAACTTCGTCAAACATTACCTGCCATCTTACCAGTTGAGAAGGGGTGTTGAACGTATCGTCTTTTGTAAGTGCTACAAGCCTTATATAAGGATAAAGCGTGGAATCTATCTTGTCCCACAAACTTATGTCGCGCGTTGGATACACAGGCTGTAGGTTTCTGATCAGTGTATCTTCAGTGCCATTTGCACGGATTCCTATTACATTAAGTTTTATGCTATCGGTTAATTTCGAATCAATTGAACGCACACGCCAGTGCAATGAATCCCATTTGGCTGCAGGACCTATCACCACTGATTTTACTGTGCCTTCGTCCCACTTTGTAGTAATGGATTCATTCAAATTAATTAAATTCCCATATAAATTTCCTTTAATTTCTGGAACACTTCCCGGTGCTGCGCCTTTCTTCCCTAAAATAATATATGGCCGCGTATCATCAATTCTGTTGGTATCTGCAACAGAACTTCCTATTGATTGAAATGCAGTAATTAGTGAGTCGTTCCAAAGTGAACAGTGGTTGCTCTGATGTGTCATTACCAGTATATAATCATTTTGAGGAATTAAATTCAGGAAATTTTTAACAGTCGTTCTGTTTGCATCCGATGAAAAATAAAAATCAAACGCATAATTAGTATAGTTGGTGCAAAGATATTGACCATAAGTTCCAAAC